>Ga0310696_10000009_pt1 | contig 400537 bp, 322 predicted proteins | sample AusTroGonzalo_MG_4_FD_203885 | JGI IMG/M metagenome (GOLD analysis project Ga0310696, IMG submission 203885) | Bovine rumen microbial communities from tropical cattle in Woodstock, Queensland, Australia - Gonzalo_02 (v2) (version 2) | ecosystem: Host-associated > Mammals > Digestive system >...
TGTCTATTACGTCCCCGGAGGTCTCCTCTCCGAAATCGCACTCCTCGTGCGTGTTCAACAACAACAACGGAGCTTCTTCTCTTTTTTCTTCTTTCTCTTTCTTTATAAGGGGGTGTGGGGGAACTTTTCTTTCTCTTGCTTCTTCTTTCTCTTCTTGCGAGGTCGGGGTGTTGCTCGTTTGTTGCTCGCCTGTTGAACAACTTTGGGCGGAGGTCGCGTTATAATACACATATTTACAGAGTGTTACGGTTGAACATTTGTTGCTCGTTTGTTGAACAATTATGCCTTCTTCCTCCATCGCCTGCAGGATCCTTACGACCTGCATTCTTTGGTATCCATAGGCGTTCGCATAACCGTTCACGCTCAGCCGCACCACTCCCCTCTCGTCTGCCTTGGCCAGCAGGTAGATGAACAGCTGCAGCCGTCGTGGGTCTTCAAAAACCCACGAGGCTACAATCTTACGGTGAAGGTGAACGTATTCGCGCATAATTCTTAATTTTAACATCTAAAATCACGGAAAAAACGAAAAAACCTGTTCAAAGGGTTTCAGAGGTTTCAAGGGTTTCAGGAGTTAATTGTTAATGTGTTAATTGTTAATTGTTAATTGTTAATTGTTAATTGTTAATTGTTAACCCTTCACCCTTAACCTTTTTATGATTCGCTTCGCGAAGAAATCTATCAAAATCTTATTCAAAATCTTTCAAAAATTTTCACACTATCCGGCAGGTGCAAAACCTGCGTAGCGTTTTGCGAATTTGTGTAATTTGATTTAAATTTCATACTGTGTGCAACCAAAATTTGTGTAATCCGTGTAATCTGTGGTGAAATAATTTTAATTTTTAATTTTCATTTTCCTTCTACCACAAGTTCCAACAGCAGCCGTGCAAAACCCTGCAAGCACTTGGGTACGATGATGAGTTTGCCGCCGAAGAAGATGGCGGTGAGGCGGAATGCTGGTGCAAAGGTACGGACAAAAAAAGCCCGGCGCAACGATTGTTGCGTCGGGTGGGAGTTTGGGAGAGTTTTGGTGGGAGAAGTGGCAGTTTCGAGGGCTTCGCCATGTTCTCCAATTATTTTATGTACCTCTCCAACCCTTTTTGAAGACTTTCAGAGATGATTATTTTTTTAATAATAGCTATTTCTTTTGAAGATTTGCTAATTCAGAGATCCTAAATATCGCTTTCTTTCCATCTTTATAGAATCTAACATACTCTATATTTGACGATATTGACGATTTGTCAACACCATCTACATTAGCTCCCTCATTCAGACAACTATAAGTATTATCCGAGGAGTTATTTCCGAAGAGTATTTTATCAAAAACAGACTCCACTATTATCTTACCAGTATTCACATTCCGTATACCAAATTTTTGGGTTCTGTTATCTAAAAAGATCAAATAATCTTTATAACAATAATACCAAGGGGGTACCGTACCTAAATCGCAATTATTTACAAATGTAAAGACTGGTACTTTACCTTCACCCGTCCTTTCGATTTCATTACATCTATTGAATTTTGGATATATCACAGTCTTGCTATCTACAATTTTCAAGAATTTTCCCTTAATAGCTTTCCAAACGTCCAGATCTGTTGCACAATTTGAGACTAAATCAAACACATCAGAATAATGGTCATTCTTTCCATAAACAATTCTCCCAGATGGTTGCAAAGTATCGCTGTCAAATTCCTTCACAGATAGTGCTAAATCTGGAATAGGTAGAGGCTTTACATACCATTCTTCTTCAGATCTAGATTCAACAGATCTATATTTAACAAGAAATCCTCCTCGGTTATGGTAAAACGAGCGGTCATTATATACAAATAAGGTGTCAATGTCATCGATGACATAAAATACAGTTGAATAATCGAAAACGTTACGAAAGTATTTAGTCATATAGTCTCTGGTATTTGGCGTTTTACTTAAAATATCATACGCTTTTTTACCATGAACCAAACCAAATCTTTTATAAAATTTCTTGATCTGTTCTTCAATAGGTGTATATATATATTTTACAGTCATATTATTATTATTATTATAACTTTACTAATCAAACAAATTTCGCTCCATGAAATGATTATATGGGCAGTTCATCTTTAGAATCATAAATACAAGGTATTGTTTTACCGTTTTTTCTTAAACCATATTTCCCGTTTTGGATCAAAAGGTAGTAACTAGTACTATAATGAGGGTCACAATCAATGATCCTATCATATACGAAATCCAGAACAATACATCCCTCATAGGTAACTAAGCCATATTTCCCATTTCTCATAGTAATGAAATCATATCGTTTAGAATCGAATTCGACCATGAAACGACCTGAATTAAATATCCCCCATTTATCTCCTAATCTGACTTCATATATATCTTCCTTTCTAATTATGACTTCATCAAATAAACAATTGAGTACAATATTACCATTAATGTCTGCAACACCATGTTTGTTGTTTATTACAATTTCGAAAAATGAATTAAACAGAGATTTTCCTTTGAATGAATCACAAACAGGTTGGATACAAAAGTCTTTCTTCTCTATATCATATAATCCCCATTTCCCATTGCAACGAAGCCATATTAGGGAACCACTGAGGTTTAAAGTTGAAAAAGAATCAAATATAAAACTTGTTAATGGAAGAAAAGACTGCTTATCAAGTAAACACAATTTATTATCTTTTTTCGCAATTATTAAATCATTCTTAGAAAAATCAATTTTATCATAAAAATATAGATTTGAATAAGGTGAAAGAAGATCGGGATTAGTGCCTCTTTCATCATATATCAAGATAACTTTAGGAATTTTTGTTTTTTTACACGCTTTATTAATTATAAAAGAGTCAAAAGCGACTTTTGAAGTAAAAGCGGATTTTTCAAAAGCAGAATCTTTTACCGTGCTCGTCGTTAATTTACCAATATTTACTTCTAATTGGTATTTTGCTGACAGTAGTTCAAATTTTTTACAATAAAAATTAATTGTATCTAATTCATCCCTACTTATTGTTATAGATTCTTCATTTATTTCTGCTTTATTAGTCCAATTATAAGAGCCAAAAATTACAACTCTATCATCAATTACACAAAATTTCTCATGCATCAATTGCTTTGAGTTGTTCCATCTTAAATGACCACCAGCTTTAAAAAAATCTGTAAAATCAAGAGAGCTCTCACCACCGCGATTAATATTGTCATCATTAATAATTATTTCTACAGTAACTCCTGTTTGCTGTTTCAAAACGAGAGGGTATAATAGTAATTCATTAGTAAACCATGCAACAGCAATTTTTATTGAACTATTTGCCCTGAATAGTTCTTTTTGAATTACATTTTGGATTTTATGTGAAAAATGTTCTACCATAATTATTCATTTTTATGTTTGTCCCAGGGGAACTTGATGTCTATGGTGCTAGGGATAACGGTGTACTGATGCGGAAAGTCAGATTCGAAAGAGTATTATAGGGAAGCAAGTTCCTTTGGATACTGGTTGGTATAGTTCCTTGCGTTGACTGCCACTAAAAATGCAGTACAAATGGAGCATGTATTTTCTTCATCGTTTATCTTCTTTTCTATTATTTGGGTGCAAAAATACACATTAATTTGCAATCATCAGCAAAATAAACAAGAAAAAAGAGGTCAAGGGGGCAAAAATGCAGCAAAACGGCGGCATTTCGAACTATAGTCCAAAGAAAACAGCAAAAATGTTAGGTTTGCACCATATTTCTGATGATTTATTGTGCGATTCTGATAAAAACAAGTACTTTTGCAGCAGAAATCAATGAAATATCCGGGCTTTAATGTATAAATCACCATGAATCAGACGCATCTAAAAAATACTTGACGTATGATGAAAAACTACAAATACCTGCCAATGTGGTACGACGCTGACAGCAGTACCAAGATAGGACGGCATACTTCGGCCAGGAGGCATAAAGAAGAGCTACCCACCTACGACTACCGACTTTGCCCCATCTGCGAAGAGGATGCTGATATGCTGCTCTTCAACACCGTGTGGGACATCGTGACACATTCTTTCTTCCATACGTTTTACGAAGATGCAATCATCCTGGATGGCAAGACCGACATACATCGTGATGACTGCAACTGGAGCAAACCCTACCTGCTGTTTCCCGCTGACTGTCCCAATGTGAAATGGCAAGAGCAGGAGATGGAGCTGCCCTTCCTGGTGGGCTCTTTCCACATAAGCGGATTCCTTGCAGGAGAGGGAGGTTTCGTAGAGGACGATGACTACTATCACTTCGATACCTACTATACGCCCGAATGGAGCTACGCCAACGGTGAACCCGAGATAGCCTACAGGGAGCACAGCCGACAGACGGATGACCCAATGCCCTGCGTTGACTACGATGGCGTCACAATGCTGCCAGTGGTTAACGAAATGATAGAATTCTTGGCATCAGTAGGGCACAGCGTGGAGATATGGAGCCAACGCTTTAAGACGGTGAAAGGTATGTTGGCAGCGCGCTCCAATGAACTGCACATTCTACATCAAGCAGGCCTCTACGACATCGGTTCGCTATGGGGCCTACTGCAGAATATCGGCTACAATGAAAGCATCGTGATGCCACTGCGCAGACGCATAGAGCGCGAGCTGCACCGATATGCCATGATGACCGTCAATACCCTGCACTGGATGTCTGAGTGGGAGCGCCCGCCAATAAACCGTTCTCCAATGGCATCGCGTGAAAAGCCGTCAGCACAGCCCAAGTTAGCAACAGGAAGATCCGACATCCGCGACATACTGGGCAACTACTGGCAAAACGACATTGGACTCATGGAGAAGGCTTTTATATGGTCAGCCAGCGAGAGACGTCAGCTGGACGATGCCTACAACGCAGGCACCAACGGCCGAGCGCCCTTCTGCGATGATTTGAGCAACTATGTCAGCCTGTTGCGCAGCATGGTGAAGAAACGACTGTGGGAGATGTCCAGAAACGAGAACGACCCCACACTCAGGGAATGGCTTCTGCAACAAAGCCGATAGAACTGCGATTCTTAGGGTCTATCTTGTTAAAGGTGTGTTCTAATAATTAATAAAATCACTACCCGTTGGTTGAATTAAAGTTATTAATAATTGATAATTCCAAACAATGATCAATCCGAGTACACAAAAGGCTGTGAGCCGCGGCTTTCTTTTCTTCATCTGTTCGGTCTCTGCGATGGGCGGCCTGCTCTTCGGATATGACTGGGTGGTGATAGGCGGCGCCAAGCCGTTCTATGAACTGTTCTTCGGCATCACGGACTCGCCGCTGATGCAGGGCGTGGCGATGACGACTGCGCTGGTGGGCTGTCTGGTGGGAGCCATGATAGCTGGAGCGCTGGCGGACCGCTATGGCCGCAAGCCGCTGCTGACGACGGCGGCGGTGCTGTTCACGGTTTCTGCCGTGGGCACGGGGCTGTTCGACGACTTCACCTTATTTAATATCGCGCGCTTCGTGGGCGGAGTGGGCATCGGAGTGGCGTCGGCGCTGTCGCCGATGTACATTGCCGAGGTGAGTCCGGCGGAGATCCGTGGACGCATGGTGAGTCTGAACCAGATGACGATAGTGCTGGGAATCTTGGCGGCGCAGGTGGTGAACCTGCTGCTGGCACGGGACACGACGGTGGCGGAGTCGCAGGTGTGGAATGTGGCGTGGGGCTGGCGCTGGATGTTCTGGGCAGAGACGGTGCCTGCGGCGCTGTTCCTGGTGCTGAGCTTCTTTATCCCGGAGAGCCCGGTGTTTCTGAGAATGAAAGGCTCCTCTCCGGCTCTCCCCGTGGGGGCGAGAGAAATGAAGAATGAAAAATCCTTCAAGCGTGAAGCGTCGCAAGGCTCCGAGCGGAAAATTGATAATTCTTCATTTTTCACGCATCCTCTTTTCTCTCGACAGTACCGCAAGGTGCTGTGGCTTGGGTTGATCATTGCGGTGTTCCAGCAGTGGTGCGGCACGAATGTGATTTTCAACTATGCCCAGGAGATTTTTGTGGGGGCTGGTTTCGATGTGGATGGGATGTTCATTAATATTGTTATTACGGGCGTGGCGAATGTGCTGTTCACCTTCGTGGCGCTCTACACGATAGAGCGGTGGGGCCGCAGGACGCTGATGCTGATAGGTGCCGGCGGTCTGGGACTGATCTATGCGATTTTGGGCTACTGTTATTTCCAGCAGATGACGGGTGTGCTGATGGTGGTGCTGGTAGTGGCTGCCATCTCGGTCTATGCGATGACGCTGGGGCCTGTGACCTGGACACTGCTGGCAGAGATCTTCCCGAACCGCATCCGGGGTGTGGCCATGGCCGTCTGTACATTTGCGCTGTGGGTGGGCTGCTGCACGCTGACGTTCTCGTTCCCCTCGATGAATGCGGCGCTTGGCAGTAGCGGCACTTTCTGGATCTACGCCACCATCTGCGCCTGCGCCTTCATCTACCTCTGGCGTAACTGTCCGGAGACGAAGGGGAAGGAGTTGGAGGACTAGACCCACCCCGCCCTCCCTGTAAGGGAGTGGTAAACCTTTCAAGAATAGATTATAATAAAGAAATACATAATTATATGCAGAACCAATCTACACAGGAGACCGCTCCCTCCCTCACAGGAAGGGTGAGGGGTGGAACTTCCGTTTGGCGAGAAGATGTGGTGATTCCGACCTATGAGGTGGGAACCGAAGAGAAGAATCCGATATTCCTGGAGAAGCGGGTGTATCAGGGCTCGAGTGGTGTGGTGTATCCATACCCCGTTATTGAATCCATAGCGAATGAGAAGACCGACCACACGTGGCACGCGGTGTGGCTGGAGAACGAATATATCAAGGTGATGATCCTGCCGGAGCTGGGCGGTCGTGTGCAGATGGCGTACGACAAGGTGAAGGGGCGTCATTTCGTCTACTACAACCATGTGGTGAAGCCAGCGCTGGTGGGGCTTGCCGGTCCGTGGATCAGCGGCGGCATCGAGTTCAACTGGCCGCAGCACCATCGTCCGAGTACGTATCTACCCGTGGATTGTGACATCTCGACGGAGGCGGACGGCAGTGTGGTGGTGTGGTGCTCTGAGATGGAGCGGATGTTCCATCAGAAATCCACGGTGGGCTTCCGGCTGCGTCCGGGCTGTGCGTATCTGGAGATTCATGTGCGGCTGTATAACCGCACGGAGCTGCCGCAGACGTTCCTCTGGTGGGCGAATCCTGCGGTGGAGGTGAACGATGCGTACCAGAGTGTATTCCCGCCCGATGTGAATGCGGTCTTCGACCACGGAAAGCGCGCCGTGTCGTCGTTCCCCATTGCCACGGGCACGTACTACAAGATGGACTACTCGGCGGGCGTGGATATCTCTAACTATCGGAATATCAAGGTGCCGACGAGTCATATGGGCGTGAATTCGCAGTATGACTTCGAGGGCGGATATGAGAACGACACGCACGGGGGAATGTTGCATGTAGCAAATCACCACGTGTCGCCGGGCAAGAAGCAATGGACGTGGGGCAACGGTGATTTTGGACGGGCGTGGGACCGAAATCTGACCGATGAATACCCCTCTCTAACTTCCCCCGAAGCTCAAGGGCTTTTCCGGCCTTACATTGAACTGATGGCGGGGGTATATACGGAGAATCAGCCGGACTTCTCGTGGATGATGCCGTATGAGGAGAAGGAGTTCACCCAGTATTTCATGCCCTACAGGGAGCTGGGAGTGGTGAAGCAGGCGTCGAAGGACATCGTCTTCAATATTGAAGAAATGAAAAATGAGGGGATGAAAGATGAACAAGGGGGAGAGGCTGTGAGAATCAAGGTGCTGGCGACGAGCCGGCAGGAGGTGAGGGTAGAGCTGAAGGCGGATGACGGCACCTTATTATATACTAAGGAGTGTACGCTGACGCCCGAGGAGGTGTTCGTCGAGGAGGTGGCAACGCAGGGAACGCCGTTCGATGCGCTGACGCTGACGGTGTATCAGAAGGGCCGCTATGTGAAGCCGCTGTCGTGGCACGCAGCACCCGACGAGGTGCGTCCCATCCCCGATGCGGCAGAGGCGGCACTGCCCGCTGCCGACTGCAAGACGGTGGAGCAGCTCTACCTGACGGGTCTGCATCTGGAGCAATATCGCCACGCCACCTGGTCGCCTCTGGACTACTATGAGGAGGCGTTGCGTCGCGACCCGCTGGATGTGCGATGCAATAATCAGCTGGGTCTGTGGTACCTGCGTCGCGGTCGCTTCGAGAAGGCGGAACCGTATCTGCGCACGGCAGTGAAAGTGCTGATGAAACGCAACCCCAATCCGTACTGGGGCGAGCCGCTGTATAACCTCGGATTGTGCCTGAAATATCAGGGATTAGGGCTCTCGGAGGCTTCTCTGCAAGGAGAAAATGTACATTCTTATACCGCTCAAAGCCAGTGTTTTAATAATTTTAGTTTAAACTATAAATTAAACGAAGCATACGACTGGTTCTACAAGGCTACTTGGAACGGCGGATGGCAGGGCGCAGCCTACTTTGCCTGTGCCCAAATCTCGTCGTTGCAAGGGCGCTGGGAGGATGCGTTGTATGAGGTGGAGCGGTCTCTCGTGGCCGGCTACCACAACCAAAAAGCGCGCGCACTGAAGGCCGCAATTCTCCGGGAAATGGGTCGCACGGCAGAGCTGCCGCAACTCATTGCCGAGAGTCTGGAGCAGGACCGCTTCAACTACGGAATTCTCTATGAACGTTACTTGCTGACGAAGGAGGAGCAGGTGCTGGAGCAGATGAAGGAACTGATGCACGACAACCCGCTCAACTACCACGAGCTGGCGCTGGACTATGCGCAGGCGGGAGACTGTCGGTGTGCCGTCGAAGTTCTGGACCTTGCAATCCGGGAGGGCGCTGTGAACGCGATGACTTATTACTACAAGACGTGGCTGAGCGGGGAGGTCTGCGCGTTGCCCGCGGCGCCGCTGCCCATCTGTTTCCCCAACCGTCTGGAAGATATCTTGGCGCTGGAGGCAGTGATGCAGCTCGACAAGGCGGACGCGCAGGCTCCGTATCTGCTGGGGTGCCTGTACTACGACAAACGGCAGTACGACGAGGCCATGAGGCTGTGGGAGCGGTCGGCAGAGATTAACCCGCAGTTCCCCACCGTCTGGCGAAACTTGGCATTGGGATTATATAATAAAAGACTCACCCCCCAACCCCTGAGAGGAGAGGCCGACGCGGAGAAGGCTGTAGAGCTGATGGAGCGGGCATTCCACCTCGACGAGAGTGATGCTCGGGTGCTGATGGAGCTGGACCAGCTCTACAAGACGGTGCAGCGTCCTCATGCCGAGCGACTTGCATTTCTGCAGCAGTACCCCGAACTCATCCGGCAGCGCGATGATCTGGTGCTGGAGGAAATCACCTTGCTGAACCAGGTGGGACGCTATGAGGAGGCGATGCAGAAGCTGGACGGCCATCAGTTCCATCCATGGGAAGGCGGCGAGGGCAAGGTGCCCGCGCAGTATCAGATCTGTAGGGTGGAGATGGCGAAAAGAATGATAAATGAAGGAATGAACAATGAAAAATTGGAAGGCCCTTCTCCGGCTCTCCCCGGCATTTATCATTCTTCATTTCAATCTGCCATCCGCCTGCTGACGGAATGTCTGGAGTACCCGCACCACTTGGGCGAGGGTAAGTTGTATGGCGCTCAGGAGAATGACTTCTATTACCTGCTCGGACTGGCCCACGAGGCCTGCGGAGAGCTGGAGGAGGCGCGCAAGTGCTGGGAGTTGGCGATTGTGGGGCCTACGGAACCTGCCGCTGCGATGTACTATAACGACGCCAAGCCCGACAAGATCTTCTATGCGGCTCTCGCTTATCGCCGGTTGGGCGAGGACGGAAAGGCGAATGGCCTCTGCTACAAGCTCATCAACTACGGCCAGCAGCACTTGTTCGATCAGGTGCGCATGGATTATTTCGCCGTATCGCTGCCCGACCTGCTCATCTGGGACGGCGACCTGCAGGCGAAGAACACCATCCACTGCAACCTCATGATGGCGCTGGGCCACTACGGGCTGGGCAATCGCGAGAAGGGCGCACGATTCCTGGAAGTCGTAGAGCAGATGGATGTCAATCACCCGGTGCCCTCCGCCTTGCGTTCGCTGCTGCAGTTGCTGGATTCACTGCCAGCGGCAGAAGCTTAACCGAAGAATATCTGGGCGATGATGATGGCTGCCACGATGGATGCGAGGTCGGCAAGCAGGCCGCAGGGTAGGGCATAGCGTGTGTTGCGGATGCTCACAGAGCCGAAATAGACAGCAAGGATATAGAATGTGGTGTCTGTGCTGCCCTGGAAGATGCAGCTGAGGCGGCCGGCGAAACTGTCGGGTCCGCAGGTCTGCATACATTCGAGCATCAGTCCGCGGGCACCGCTGCCGCTGAGCGGCTTCATGAGTGCCGTGGGCAGGGCATCGGCAATGCCTGCGTTGCCTCCACAGGCCTCTACCACCCAGGCGATGCCGCCTATCAGCCAGTCCATAGCTCCCGAGGCGCGGAAAACGCCGATGCCCACGAGGATGGCTACCAGATAGGGGATGATGCCAATGGCTGTCTGGAAGCCGCCCTTGGCTCCTTCGATGAAGGCGTTGTACACATTAATCTTTTTACGCATGCCTGCGATAAGGAAGGCAACGATGATTCCCAGGAGCAGGATGTTGGCCAGGTTGGTGGAGAAGATGCCCATCTGCGTCTGGGACAAAGCAACGGAGGCCCAGCCCATTCCTGCCACGATGAGCGAGAACAGCGTGAGGGTGATGAGCACCGGACGATTCCAGAGGCTGATGCGCTGGATTGCACCTGTGATGGCGACTCCGATGACCATGGAGATGAGTGTGGCAAGGAGGATGGGAACGAAGACATCCGTAGGTTGGGCGGCACCCATAGAAGCACGGTAGGCGAGGATGCTGACGGGAACGATGGTCAGTCCGGCGGTGTTCATCACCAGGAACATTATCATCGCATTGGAGGCGGTGTCCTTCTTCGGATTCAGCTCCTGCAGACCTTCCATCGCCTTCAGTCCTAATGGCGTGGCGGCATTGTCTAATCCGAGCATGTTAGCACTGAGGTTCATGAAGATGTTGCCCACCACGGGGTGACCCTTCGGAATCTCGGGGAACAGCCGGTGGAACAGCGGCGACAGCCAGTGGGCCAGGCGCTCGACCATGCCGCCCTGCTCGCCGATTTTCATGACTCCCATCCACAACGTGAGTACGCCGGTGAGGCCCAGGGAGATTTCGAAGCCGGTCTTTGACGACTCCATAGTGGCGTTCATAATGGCGGGGAAGACCTCCACGTCGCCGAAGAACACGAGTTTCACCACAGCCACACAGGCGGCGATGAGGAAGAATGCTATCCAGATATAATTGAGAGACATGGGTGGATTTTACGATTTTACGGATTTACGGATTTGACGAATTTACGATTTCACGATTTGACGATCATCTTTATTTGATGATTTGACTATTTCACGATTTTACAATTTATAATAATTACGATTGGGGGATTTTACGAATTTAGGATTTATGTTTTGAGGCAATTTTGCCTTTTTCGGGTGCAAAATTAAGAACTTTCTTTCAAAAAGCGAGGCAGAATCGAAAATAATTCATATATTTGTGCCGAAAAGAGGGTCACTTTGCTCCTATAGGCCCATAAATGGCCAAAGAAAGAACGAGAAATCGTCTATTGTTAATCCTCAAAAGTATATTTTGTTATGATAGCTTCACTCACCAACTGGTTTTCTTCGCTCGACTCGACGATGCAGCTCTTCTGGGCTTGTGCCATCGCTGCCAGCGTAGTTTTCATCATTCAGAATGCCCTGATGCTGATGGGCCTGGGCGATATGGATTCTGATGTGGACGCAGACGTCAGCACGGATTTCGATGTACACACGGACTTAGACGGCGATATGAGCGGTGACACCGACATCTCCTCGGGTCACACGGGCCACGAAGGTACTCTGGGTTCTGCCGGCATCTTCTCGCTGTTCACCCTGCGTAACTTCATCAACTTCTTCCTGGGCTTCGGCTGGGGTGGCATCAGCTTCGCTCCCGCCATCCAGAGCAAAGGCTTGCTCGTGCTGGTGGCTTTCATCTGCGGACTCATCTTTGTGGCAGTCTTCGTGGTGATGCTGCGTGCCCTGCTGAGTCTGGAGAAGAGCGGCAACTTCCACATCCGCGAATGTGTGGGGCAGACGGCTAACGTCTATCTGCGCATCCCGGGTCAGCACTCAGCTGCCGGCAAGATTCAGATCAGTATCAACGGCTCTGTCCACGAGATCAATGCCTTCACCGACGGTGACTTCCTGCCTACCGGCACCCGCGTCCGTGTGGTCAGTGTCATCGACAGCGGCTCGCTCCTGGTAGAAAAGATCTAATTGTGAACACTTCATACCTCATGATCCTATGCTTATATTTTCTATCCTCGCACTCGCTGTCATAATTGTTGCCGTATGGAAACAATTCTTCAACCGCCGGCATTACAAATGACATCCTCCATTCTCAAGTTTTAATATTCATTTTTCAATAATAATAACATGGAACTCTACATCATTGTTGTGGCAGCTATTGTTGCCTTCTTCCTCATCGTTGCGATCTTCAATCGCTACCGCCGTTGTCCATCGGACAAGATCCTCGTAATCTATGGAACCAGCGCCACCAAGGGCTCTGCCAAGTGCGTGCACGGAGGCGGTACCTTCGTCTGGCCTATCATTCAGGATTATGCCTACATGAGCCTGACGCCCATCTCCATCGATGCCAACCTGACCAACGCGCTCTCCCGCCAGAACATTCGTGTTGACGTGCCCTGCCGCTTCACGGTCGGTATCAGCACAGAACCCGACTACATGCAGGCTGCAGCCGAGCGTCTGCTGGGTCAGACCCCTCAGCAGATTCAGGAACTCGCCCGCGATATCCTCTTCGGTCAGTTGCGTCTGGTGATCGCCACCATGAGCATCGAGGAACTGAACTCCGACCGCGATAAGTTCCTGGAGGCCATCTCCACCAACGTCGAAGTCGAACTGAAGAAAATCGGTCTCCGGCTCATCAACGTGAACGTGACGGATATCAAGGACGAGAGCGGATATATCGAGGCTCTCGGTCGCGAAGCTGCCGCCAAGGCTATCAACGAAGCTAAGGTGCGCGTGGCTGAGCAGGATAAGATAGGTGAAATCGGTAAGGCTGAGGCCGTAAGAGAAACCCGCGTACGTACTGCTGAGGCTAATGCCCAGGCCGTGAAGGGTGAGAACGAGGCCAAGGTCGAGATTGCCAACTCCGAGGCTTACCGCCGTGAGAAGGAGGCTGAGGCTGCCCGCAAGGCCAACGCTGCCGAGAAGGTGCAGCAGGCTAAGGCCCTCGAGGAAGCCTACGCTGCCGAACAGCTTGCAGAAACCGCCCGTGCTGAGCGTGAACGTGCTACCGAGACCGCTAACGTCATCGTGCAGCAGGAGATCGAGAAACAGCGCTTGATCATCGCTGCGGAGGCCGAGGCTGAGCAGAGACGTGCCATCGCACGAGGTGAGGCCGACGCCGTCTTCGCCAAGATGGAGGCTGAGGCTAAGGGTCTCTTCGAAATCCTCACCCGCCAGGCACAGGGTTACGACAAGATGGTGCAGGCTGCCGGAGGCGACGCCACTGCCGCTTACTCCCTCCTCCTGTTGGAGAAGCTGCCCGAACTCGTCAAGACACAGGTCGAGGCCATCAAGGGCATCAGCATCGACAAGGTCACCGTCTGGGATTCCGGTCAGGGCGGAGGCGACGGCAAGAGCTCTACTGCCGGTTTCCTCAGCGGACTGATGAAATCCATCCCTCCCCTCAGTGACCTCTTCGAGCAAGCTGGTCTGAGCCTGCCCGAGTACCTGGCAAAGCGTAAGGCTGAAGCTGACGCCGAAGCCGACGAGGTGAAGGAATAATCCCGCACCCAACTGATTCCGAAAGGCAGGGGAACAGCTCCCTGCTTTTCGGAATCTTTCGACTAACACCTAAAGAACATCATTTGCCCATGAGCCGCGACAACTTCCTATCCCGTGTATTCCATCTATATTACGACGGTTTCCGCTCGATGACACTCGGGCGGACTTTGTGGCTTATTATCGGCATCAAGCTTATCGTTATCTTCGTCATCCTGAAGCTCTTTTTCTTCCCCAACTTTCTCAAGCAGCACGCAGAGAAGGGTGGGGAAGCGGAGTTTGTGGCGACGGAGCTGATAGAGAGAAGTTCCACCCCCTGACCCTGCGGGATGAATTCGAACTATACGTATTTAAAAAACCATTTAATCATGACCCTGTAACCTCCATCGCTGCGATAGCCTGCTCCCCTCCACGACGGGAGGGGTTTGGGGGTGGGTCTTTTTTTTTTACTATGACTGTCTTATCCATTGACCCTTCAGCCATCGATTGGGCGCGAGCGCAATTCGCACTCACGGCCATCTACCACTGGCTTTTCGTCCCCTTGACGTTGGGACTCGGACTGATTATGTCCATTATGGAAACCAAGTACTACCGCACGGGCGACGTGTTCTGGCGCAAGACGACTCAGTTCTGGCAGCGCCTCTTCGGTATCAATTTTGCGATGGGAGTGGCCACGGGCATCATCCTCGAATTTGAGTTCGGCACCAATTGGTCGAACTATTCCTGGTTCGTGGGCGACATCTTCGGAGCGCCGCTGGCCATCGAGGGTATCGTGGCATTCTTCATGGAGAGCACCTTCGTGGCCGTGATGTATTTCGGCTGGGAGAAGGTGTCCAAAGGGTTCCACCTCGCCTCTACCTGGCTCACCTGGCTGGGCGCCACAATCTCCGCCTGGTGGATCCTCGTGGCAAACTCCTGGATGCAGTACCCCGTGGGCTGCGAGTTCAACCCCGATACGATGCGTAACGAGATGACCTCGTTCCTCGATGTGGCACTCTCGCCATACGCCATCGACAAGTTCTGCCACACCGTCACCTCGTCGTGGATCGTTGGTGCCGTGTTCTGCGTGGCGGTGTCCTCCTGGTATCTCCTGAAGAAGCGCGAGGCAGAGCGCAAGTTGGCGCTGAAGAGCTTGCGCATAGGTGCTCTTGTGGGACTCTTTGCCAGTGTGCTTGCTGGCGCTACGGGACATAAGTCGGCACAGACGGTAGCTGCTGTGCAGCCCATGAAGCTCGCGGCAATGGAAGCGCTGCATGACGGCGGAACGGCTCAGGGCCTCAAGCTGATAGAAGGCATTGAGGTGCCCTATGCCCTCTCTTTCATGGCCACCAACGACTTCAACGGTTATGTGCCGGGTATCAATGATCTGCTGAATGGCTACACCCTTCCTGATGGCACCCGGCAGCCCTCTGCTGCCGAGAAGATGGAGCGAGGCCGGAAGGCCATTGCTGCCCTCGCCGCTTACCGTCAGGCGAAAGCCGAGGGAGCCGATGAGGTCACTCTCAGCACTCAACTTTCAGTCCTCAACGAGAATATGCCTTACTTTGGTTACGGGTATATCAAGGATACGGAAGAACTGGTGCCGCCCATCGCCGTTAACTTCTGGGCCTTCCGTGTGATGGTCGGTCTGGGCACCCTCTTCATCTTCTTCTTCATGCTCATCTTGTTCCTCGACTGGAAGAAGAGAGGTCCCTTTGCGCCTGCCGCTGCCGACGTTCCTCTTTCCAAGTTCTATTCAGCCCTTCTGTGGCTCTCCATCATCCTTGTCCCCTGCGCCTATATCGCTTCGGAGAGCGGCTGGCTCGTGGCAGAGTTCGGCCGTCAGCCCTGGACCATTCAGGATATGCTGCCTGTCTCCGCCTCAGTATCTGATATCGGAAGCTCGGCCGTCTCCGCCACCTTTTGGCTCTTCCTCATCCTCTTCACCCTCATGCTCTCTGTGGAGATCAACATCATGATTAAGCAGATAAAGCGAGGACCTGCAACAATTGAAAATTGATGAAAATTGAGAATTGAGAATTGAAAATTGAAAGGTTCAAAGGGTTTAAGAAGTTTAAGAAGTTCAAGATTTTAAGAATAAATCCGTGAAATCGTAAAATCGTAAAATATAACCATGTCCTACTCATTTCTTCAACATTACTGGTGCTTTGTGGTCGCCCTCCTCGGCGCCATCCTCGTCTTCCTGCTCTTCGTTCAGGGAGCCAACTCCGTAGCAGGCAGTCTTGGCCGCACGGAAATGGGTCGCCGTATGATCTATAACTCCACGGGCCGCAAGTGGGAACTGACGTTCACCACTCTGGTCACCTTTGGCGGCGCTTTCTTCGCCTCCTATCCGCTGTTCTACAGCACCAGCTTCGGCGGTGCCTACTGGCTCTGGATGCTCATCCTCTTCACCTTTGTCCTGCAGGCGGTGAGTTATGAGTTTCAGAATAAGATTGGTAACTTCCTTGGTCCCAAGACGTTCCAGTTCTGCCTCACCCTCAATGGCATCCTCGGTCCGCTACTCCTCGGCGGTGCTGTCGCCACCTTCTTCGAGGGCTCGAACTTTATCATCGAGAAAGGCAATCTCCTTCAGTCCGATGGACTCCCCTCCATCGCGGAAGGGGCTGGGGGTGGATCTTTGATCATCTCCTCCTGGGCCAACGCCTCCCACGGCCTCGATGCCCTGCTCAACCCTTGGGTGCTCGTCTTCGGGTTCGCTGTCGTGTTCCTGGCTCGCACACTCGGTATCCTTTACATTATGAACAACATTGATGACGAGGATATCTGTTCGAGGGGCACAGGGCGCCTTATTGCCAATGCAGTGCCCTTCGTCATCCTTTTCGTGGCCTACCTCGTACACCTGCTGTTGAAGGACGGCTACGCCTATGACCCTGCTACGGGCGTCATCTTCATGGAGCCTTACAAGTACCTTCACAACCTGCTCCACATGTGGCCCCTGGCCATCATCCTCGTTGCCGGTATTCTCCTTGTCCTATATGGTATTGTGTCGGCTGTCCTCGGAGGAAAGACGTCCAATGGTGAAACCGTTCAATCGACCAGTCGTCAGACTCACGCTATCTGGCCCGCTGGTATTGGCACCGTGCTGACAGTCCTTGTCCTGCTGCTCTGCTCAGCCTGGAACAACACCGCCTACTATCCCTCCACCGCCGACCTGCAATCGTCGCTGACGATGCAGAACTCTTGTAGCAGCGAGTTCACTCTTCGCACGATGTTCTATGTCTCCCTCCTCGTCCCCTTCGTCCTCGCCTACATCATCTATGCATGGCGCGCTCTCGATGCCAAGAAGATCACGAAGGAGGAAATTGAGAACTCCCATCACACCTACTGAGAATCGTTGATTGGTGAAACGATTCCTGACGCAAGGACATCTCTCACAATAAATCTACCGCAAAGTAACGCCTTGTTATTCAACAAGCTACGTTACTTTGCGGTAGATTCTGTTCAGGTGCGTGACTGCGGAATTACTGTGCAAAGTTGCGCGAGGCGAAGGGGAGGGAGAGGCGGAGGGAGGCGCGCCAGTATTCCCAGTTGTGTATGCCGTTGCGTACGCGGAATTCCGTGTTGAGTCGGGCAAAGCGCATCTTCTTGTAGAGTTCGAAGGTGTTGCCCAGCAGGAAATCATCGTCGCCGCAGTCGAGGAACCACTTCAGGGTGCGCAGCTGCTCCTTGGTGGCATCATCCGCTTTATCCATGAAGGCCAGGGCAGAATGTGCGCGTACGCCTTCGGACGTATAGAACATCTTTGTCTTTTCGCCATTTGGTCCTTCGCGACCCGGTTCGCTGTCGAGCCAGGGACTCATGGCGTAGCAGGAGGAGAACTTGTCGGGATGAGCCTGGCAGTAGCCCACGCTGCCGCCACCGCCCATGGAGAGTCCCATGATAGCGCGATGCTGCTTGTCGCTGATGCAGCGGTACTTGCTCTCGGCGGCGGGCATCAGTTCGTTGAAGAAGAAGTCCTCGTATGACCAGCCGGGCATATTGAAGTAACCGTTCCAGATGTTATTAACGTCCGGACCGCCTGCATTGGGCATGATAATGACCATGGGTACGGCCTCGCCACAACCGATGATTTCGTCGGCGATGTCTTTCATGCCGCCTTTCTCTGCCCAGGCGGTGTAGGTGTCGGTGAGTCCGTGGAGGAGATAGACCACAGGATACTGGTTCTGAGACTGTTCGAAGCCCGAGGGGAGATAGACGTTGTACTTCACGGTGGCACCCAGCACACTGCTGGAGATACTGTCGGTGACGATGCGGCCTGCGTGGCACCAGGCGGTGCAGAGGAGCAGGCAGAGGAGGGAGAGAGATTTCTTCATTGGAAATGGATAATTGGTAGTTGAAAATTATGGGTCTGATAGGGCCTATGGCCCAAGGGGAAATTAACGGGAAAAAGGGTTACTTTTGATGGGTTTGCGATGCAAAGGTAACGACTTTTTTATAATAATAAGGTAAAGAGGGGCACTTTCTTTCATCAAATTCGCAGAAAAGTAGGAAGATTGCTGTTTTTTCCGTATCTTTGCCACGTTTTTCAGCAATAGATCATCGTAAATCCAAAATAAAATGACCGAACTTCAACTCAAGTACGGGTGCAACCCGAACCAGAAGCCATCGCGCATCTTTATGGCCGACGGCAGCGAACTTCCCATCCAAGTGCTCAGTGGCCGCCCCGGCTACATCAACTTCCTTGATGCATTCAACGCCTGGCAGCTCGTCAGCGAACTGAAGGCCGCCACCGGTCTGCCTGCAGCAGCCAGCTTCAAGCATGTCTCGCCGGCAGGTGCTGCCGTGGGACTGCCCATGAGTGATACCTTGCGCAAGATCTACTGGGTGGATGATGTCCCCTTCGAGCTTACACCTATAGCTACTGCGTACGCCCGCGCACGCGGAGCCGACCGTATGTCGTCCTACGGCGACTTCATCGCCCTGAGCGACACCTGTGACCGTGCTACCGCCCTGCTCATCAAGCGCGAAGTCAGCGACGGCGTCATCGCTCCCGCCTACGATCCGGAGGCGCTGGCAATCCTGCAGGAGAAGCGCAACGGCACCTATAACGTCATCCAGATAGACCCTGCCTACTGTCCGGAACCCATCGAGCGCAAGCAGGTCTTCGGCATCACCTTCGAACAGGGCCGCAATGAGATCCGCCTCGACGATCCCGCCCTCTTCGAGAACATCCCGACGCTGGCCAAGGAATTCCCCGCTGAGGCGCGCCGTGACCTGATGATTGCCCTCATCACCCTGAAGTACACCCAGTCGAACAGTGTGTGCTACACAAAGGATGGACAGGCGATAGGTATTGGAGCCGGGCAGCAGAGCCGTATCCACTGCACGCGTCTGGCCGGACAGAAGGCTGATATCTGGTGGCTGCGTCAGCATCCGAAAGTGATGGCCCTGCCCTTCGTGCCGGGCATCCGTCGTGCCGACCGCGATAACACCATTGACATCTATATCTCCGACGATCACGACGATGTGTTGGCCGACGGCGCCTGGCAGCAGTTCTTCACAGAGCGTCCCGAACCGTTGACCCGCGAGGAGAAAGCGGCATGGATTGCACAGAACACGGACGTGTGCCTAGGTTCAGATGCCTTCTTCCCCTTCGGCGACAACATCGAACGCGCCCACAAGAGCGGCGTACGCTATGTGGCACAGGCTGGCGGCAGCGTCCGCGACGACCATGTCATCCAGACCTGCGACAAGTATGGCATTGCCATGACGTTCACGGGAGTGAGGTTGTTCCATCACTAAATCCATGTCTCCTATGAGTAATCAATTTGGCGGCGACGATATTGATCAGGTCATCCTTGGCGGTATCACCTTCAAGGGAGGACCGAAGGGTCCGAAGCGCGAGGACTCTGACAAGGTGCGCACCAAGGCCAAGAAGAAAGGCTATATCACCGGTGCTCATGGCTCGGCATCTGCAAAGAAGAAGGCCGACATCCGCCGGTCACGGCAGAATAGACATAAGAATAAGTGACTTGTAATAGTTAACAAGTTATTTGTTGTCTTTGCGGCAGATGAGCGCTGCGGAGATAAGGAGCTGCGAGGCAAAGTAGGTGGGCATCATCAGCGGATAGAGCGTGCCGTCGTGCAGGAAACGCTTCTGCGCGATGAGCAGGTCGGAGAATAGAAGGCTGGCGACGCCCGCGACAAATAGAAATTTCCAAAGTCTGGAGGTCTTGGAGTGCGAAGTGCATTCCAGGGCCTCTTCTTGTTTGGCGCAATCTGCATGTATTCCAGCTGCTGCGGCCAACGAGAGGCAGGAAATGAGGATGTAGGCAAGGACGGCACTGCTGGTGACCGCGTCGCTGATAGCAGGGCGAAGCAGAAAGACATAGTATGTGCCGAAGACCAGGGCCAGCAGCCAGAACAGCCAGTGCAGCAGGCGACCGCGGCAAAGGCTGTAGCCTACGTAGCCCAGGTGCGCCAGCAGAAACAATCCGACTCCTGATACAAACCCCTCGAAGCTGCCACCCCAGTGGCCGAGAACATAATCGCCCATAAACGACAAGGCAAAGGCAGCAACAACCCACCAGGCAGCCCGCTCACGTCGTCGCACCACACAGATACAAAGCACCAGGACCAGGCAAAGTAACGTGGTAGAGGAACGCAAGAAGAAGCTACCCGTGAGGAGGTAGCCGATCAGCGTGGCGAGGGGAAGGAGGAGGAAGGGCAAGGAAATTGAAAATTGAAAATTGAAAATTCTTCAAGTGTGCGCTCGACCTTGTCGCTTGATACTTCAAGAAACTCGCAGGAGCCGAGCGGAAAATTGAAAGGCTTTTCGGGTGCTGAGAGGTTGAAAAGAAAAAAGTAGGGACTTACCGAAGTAAGTCCCTACGTAATGGAGATTTAGAGCTTGCCGTTGGAACCGAGGACATCCACAATCTTGTGGACATACATCTTCTTCATGTTCTCGCGGGCGGGCTTCAGATACTGACGCGGGTCGAAGTGATCGGGATGCTCAGCGAGGTGCTTGCGGATAGCGGCGGTCATAGCCAGGCGGCTGTCGCTGTCGATGTTGATCTTGCAGACAGCGCTCTTGCTGGCCTCACGCAGCTGCTCCTCGGGGATACCGACTGCATCGGGGAGCTTGCCACCGAAGGCATTGATGGTATCGACCTCGTCCTGGGGCACGGAGCTGGAGCCGTGGAGAACGATGGGGAAACCGGGAAGCTTCTCCTCGATCTGGTGCAGGATGTCGAAGGCGAGGGGAGGAGGCACGAGCTTGCCAGTCTTCGGGTCGCGGGTGCACTGTTCGGGAGTGAACTTGTAAGCACCGTGGCTGGTACCGATGGAGATAGCGAGGCTGTCGCAACCGCTGCGGGTGGAGAAGTCGATGACCTCTTCGGGCTTGGTGTAATGGCTCTCAGCAGCAGACACTTCGTCTTCTACGCCAGCGAGAACGCCGAGCTCAGCTTCGACGGTGACGTCGTACTTGTGAGCATACTCTACAACCTGCTTGGTGATAGCGATGTTCTCCTCGTAGGGCAGGTGGCTGCCGTCGAACATCACGCTGGAGAAACCGTTGTCGATGCACTCCTTACAGATCTCGAAGCTGTCGCCGTGGTCGAGGTGCAGGGCAATCTGAGGATTGGGGCAGCCGAGTTCCTTGGCATACTCCACAGCGCCCTGTGCCATGTAGCGCAGGATGGTGCCGTTAGCATAAGCGCGAGCGCCCTTGCTGACCTGCATGATAACGGGAGAGCCAGTCTCCACAGCAGCCTGCACGATAGCCTGCATCTGTTCCATGGTGTTGAAATTGAAGGCAGGGATGGCGTAACCACCAGCAACAGCCTTCTTGAACATCTCGCGAGTATTCACGAGACCCAGTTCTTTGTAGCTTGTCATAATTACTTTTGTTTAATTATAGGGTTATTAAATAGGGTTTATGGGTCTAATGGACTTATGGGTCCAATAACTTTATCGTTTCCTGACGAAATATGCAACGACGGGGAGGTGATCGCTGAATCCGTCGAGCCACACTCCGGACGCGTGCGTGCGCTTGGGCGTACCTTTATATCTACCTTCGCTCTGGAGTAGGTAGGGGAAGCGCTGTATCTTTGCCTCGAAGAAGGTGAGGGTGTTATATTCCTTCTGGCCTGTAAGATCCAGGCAGTTGGGAGTCATGATAATCTGGTCGAAGAGGTTCCAGCCGCCCTGGTAGGAGAGGGTGCCGCGGCCGTCGAGCAGGATCTGCCACCAGGGGTTGTACATCTGTCCGTTGACGGCATCCTCCATCTTACGTCGTGCTCCCAGACATTTTGCCAGAGAGGGATCGAAGGGATCATCGTTCATATCTCCCATGACGATGATTTTCATCTGTGGGTTGGCGGCGAGGATACTGTCCTTCTCGGCGCGAACCATATTGCCGGCTGCCTCACGGGCTCCGGGGACGCTGGCGCGGCTGGGCCAGTGGCAGACGATGACGGTGATACTGTCGCCGGCGAGCATTCCCTGTACGGTGAGGAATCCGCGGGTGGGACGAGTAATATATTCATTGAGGATGTAAGGCTGCAGCCACGTCTTCGCGGGTTTGAAGAAGCGAGGATTGTAGAGCAGTGCGCAGTCCACTCCTCGACGGTCGGGACCTTCAATGTGTATGAACTGCATACCGCGGTCGGCCAAAGGCTTCTGTGCGCAGAGGTCTGTGAGGCAGTGAGCGTTCTCTACTTCGCTGACGCCGATGATGCAGCAGCCCAGCCCCTTCAGGCGTTCTGTTCCCATATCAGCCAAGGCACGCGACATGTTCGTGAGCTTGTGCTCGTATTTCATCTGCGTCCAGTGGTTGTCGCCGTCCGGCAAGTACTCGTAGTCGTTCTTGTCCTCGCCCGTTTCAGGGTTGAGGTCATGAGTGATATCAAAGAGGTTCTCGAGATTGTAGAATCCGATGCCGTAGAGCCCGAGTTGGCGGTTCTGTGCAAAGGACAAAGTTGCGAAGAAAAACAACCAAGAGAGGAAAATAGTCTTGCGCATATGGGTAAAAGTGTTTAGATATGTCTGATTTCGGCTGCAAAGATAGTCCTTTTTTGTCGAAAGGAAAACATAATTGAAGAAAATCTTTCGTTAAAGAGAAAAAAAAGCGCATTACTTTACTCAGTTTAGAGAATTTTGCCTACCTTTGTGGCGAAAATCATACATTTTCTGTTTTTACCAATGAGAAAAAATCTTCTATTGACAGTCGCTTTGTTGGCGGTGACCCTACACGGAGGGGCGCAGACACCGACAACGAGTGAGAGAGACACGACGGAGGTGGATTGGGAACCGGCCTTCGTGTTCGACGAGTCGGAACTCGACATTAACGAGGAGTCCGACGTTTCGCAGGATGTCATCCAGATTAATTCGGGCAGTAACATGTATCTGAGCAACATCAGCTACACGTTCAGTCCGATGTGGTTCAAGTTCCGCGCCTTGGACCAGCGTTACAATGACATCTATATGAACGGTGTGCTGGTGAACAGCGCTGAGACTGGTTCCTTTGCTTTCTCGAACAGCATCGGAGGTCTGAATGATGCCTACAACCGCTCCGGCGACTTCGCGGCACCATTCGAAACCAACACGTTCGGTCTGTCGGCCTTCGCCGGAAGCACCAACTACAATTTCCGCGCCAACAACTATGCTGCCGGGCACAAGGTCACACTCTCAGGTACGAACCGTAACTACCGTGCGCGTGCCATTTATTCCTTCGGTACGGGAGTGTCGCAGAAAGGTTGGGCGTTCTTCGGAACCGTAGGTTACCGCTGGGCCAACGAGGGAATTGCTGAAGGGACGTTCTACAACTCGCTGAGCTACTTCCTCACCCTGCAGAAGATTTTCAACACCCGCCACAGCCTCAGCCTCAGTACGTGGGGCACACCGACAGAGCGCGGACAGCAGGGCATCTCGACCGACGAGGCCTACTGGCTGGCCAACGACTACCAGTATAACCCCTATTGGGGCTATCAGAATGGCAAGAAGCGCAACTCACGTGTTGTCTCCATCTACGAGCCGTCGGCACTGCTGACGTGGGATTTCCAGATTCGGGACAACCTGAAGCTGACCACATCGCTCTACGGCAAGTATGGCATGGATCGCCGCACTCGTCTGCAATACAACAACTCGCTGAATCCGAAGCCCGACTACTGGAAGGCATTCCCCTCGTATTTCTATGATGTATGGGGCCTCACCGACGGCTCGAACAATGACCTCGCCGCATGGCAGGATGCCTACGACTATTGGACGGCAGACAAGGCCAACCGTCAGATTCAGTGGGACAAGCTCTATTACGCTAACTCACAGATGAATGCCGTTGGAGGTGATGCTGCATATTATATGCTGGCCCGCCACAGTAATCAGTTCGCCCTCCATCTGGGTTCCACACTGAACTGGGACATCAACCCCACGACAAAGTTTGAGGCAGGAGTACAGCTGGCCAGCAATACGGGTCAGCACTATCAGACCATCACAGATATGATGGGTGCCGAAAGCCTCCACAATGTCAACAACTACGCCATCGGAAAGTATGTGGGAACCGACCCTCGGGTGCAGTACGACTTGAATAACCCCAATGCCAACGTCGGCGTGGGCGACCGCTTCGGCTATGATTATAACATTGTTGTCCAGAAGGCTACCGCCTGGGCTCAGTACTCGAAGGAGCAGGGCATCAGCCATAGTTTCATCTCCGCCAAAATTGGCGGCACACAGATGTGGCGCGATGGCAAGATGCGCAACGGCCTTTTCGCTGACAACAGCTACGGCAAGAGCGGCACGGCCCGTTTCCTCGACGGCGGATTCAAAATTGGTACGAACCTCAATTTTAGCAAGGTACACGTCCTGGGATTTGGCATCAGCTATATGATGAATGCTCCTAATGCCTCTGGTTTTGGTACAGGTGCCTTCCAGGCTCCGGAGATGAACAACAACTTCATCGACGGACTGAAGGTGGAGCACATCGCAGCCGCTGAAATCGGTTATGCTGTCAACCTCAACTGGTTGCGTGCAAACCTCAGCGCCTATTATATGCACGGCACCCGCCTCAATGAGTGGCAGAACTATTACTACGACGACGTCAACAGTTTCACTTATGTGAGCATGACGGGTGTCGAGAAAGACTACTACGGCGTGGAGCTCGGTCTCCGCTTCAAGGTCACTTCGGCTTTCAGCATCGATGTACTCGGATCGATGGCCGATGCAAAGTACATGAAGGACACCGAGGTGAGCTACCTCCTCTCGACAGAAGGCACCGTCACCAACGATATATTATATAATAAAGGTATGCGCGAGGCTGCCACTCCGCTCACCGTGGCAAGTATCGGCCTTAACTACAATATCCGCGGCTGGTGGTTCACCCTCAAGGGTAATTACTACGACCGCATTTACCTCAGCTACGCACCTTCGCTGCGCTACCAGAGCACGCTCATCCGCTCCGGAGCTGTGGATAACGACGGTTCGCTCATCGTGCCGGAACAGGCGAAGGGCAACGGAGGCTTCATGCTCGATGGTAGCATCGGACATCAGTTCCGCATCGCACATCATCCGCTCAGTGTGAACCTGACGCTCACCAACATTCTGAACAACCGTAAGTTGGTCAACCGTGGTTGGGAGCAGAGCCGCAGCAGCTACACCACCGACCAGACCACGGGTGAGAAGTCGACCATCCGCACCTACAACTTCCAAAAGAACCCGATGAAGAGCTATGTGCAGGGATTCAACTTCATGCTGAACCTCAACTATAGGTTCTAAGGAGAGAAACGTGAACAATGAATAGTGAAAAATATAAGTTACTATAGACCAATGAAAGCTAAACATATTTTTCTTACCATAATCTCAGTGATGGTGCTTACGGCCTGCATGGATAAGGAGTGGGAGGCACCAGATCTGACGGAGCCTGCTTATGGAAACAACTCCATACAGCAAGATGCCACCAAGCAGGTGACGATAGACCAACTCAAGACCACCTATGCCACCGCAATCTCCGGTGGCGGCTTCCAGCGCATCTCAGATGACCAGCAGCTCCTCTGCACCGTTATCGGAAATGATATCGGCGGCAATATCTACAAGCAAATCATCGTGCAGGATTCCACGGGAGCTATGGTTGTGGGTATCAACGGAACGGGACTTTTCCCCTTCATCAGCGTGGGTCAGCAGATACTCATCAGCCTCAAGGACCTCTGCATCGGAGGTTATGGCCAGCAGGCACAAATCGGCGATGAGTACAATGGAAGCATCGGCCGAATGAGCACCAAGAAGTGGGAAGAGCACGTTCGCATACTGCCTTCGCACGATATGAGTCAGATCGACACGCTCGACTTCGATATTAATATGGACAAAAACCGTTACGCAGGCCATCTTGTGCGCCTGAAGGACGTGCTGATTGGCGACGCAGACGGAACGACCACCCTCGCTCCGGAGTACAAGGCGGGCACCACACTCACGTATAACGGCTCAACCAACGGCTATGTGCACCACTCCCTCAATGGCGAGTCGATGAATGCACTCGTGTTGCGTACCAGCACTTATGCTGACTTCGCATCACTCGTGATTCCTACAGAGCCGATCACGCTATACGGTATTGCCACGCGCTACAACAGCACCTGGCAGATCCTAATACGTGCCGTAGACGATATCAAAGTAAATGAAAAGTGAAAAATAAAATATAACTCAATATGAACAAGTATTCTAAACTGCTGCTATGTGCAGCCTTAGGTCTCGTAACGTTCACGGCCTGCGAGGACGTGCCGGCACCTTACAACATTCCGTCTGACAATCCCACGCCTGTGGTTCCTACGGCAGACTATGTCATCAACCAGTCTTTCACTTCCAGCCTCGGCGACTTCCAGTCACAGAGCGAGAGCGGTGCACTGGCATGGACGGCAAACTCCAAGTACGGCGCCATCATCACGGGTTATAATGACTTTGATGGCGACGGACAGAAAGAGAACAAGCCCGGTGTGACTTATCTCAACAGCCCGGAGATAGACCTGACAGATGTCGACAGCGCTTACGTCGTTATTGACCAGGCTATTAACTATGCAAAAGAGACGTTGGCAGATGACCACCATCTCCTTATCCGTGTGGGTGAGGGCGAATGGGCAGAGCTGCCCATGGATTTCGATGGCCTCGGAAACTCCTTTAACTACATCAGTCAGAATATCCAGATTCCGCAGGAGTATATGGGTAAGAAGATTCAGCTTGCCCTGAAGCACATAGCTCATGACAGCTATTCCTCCACCTGGGAGGTCAAGAGCTTGTCTGTTGCCAAGGGTACGGCACCGAGTGGTGAAGCACCTGTGATTGAAGGTGGAGTAGGTAGCGGTACGAAGGATGATCCGTATGACGTGGCAACCACCATTAAGTTGATTGCTGCCGGCGCACCTTCCGAGAAGATCTATACGAAGGGTATTGTTTGTGAGGTGGATGAATCTAAATTTGAGTCCAGATATGGAAATTTGGAATATTATATTTCTGATGATGGTAGCCAGAAGGATAAATTACAGGTTTTCCGCGGCTATGGTCTTGGTGGTGCCAAGTTCGGGTCAGCTGATGCCCTGAAGGTAGGTGATGAGGTCATTGTCTATGGACAGGTTATCTACTATAATAACAGTAAGATGCAGTTCACTCAGGGCAGCGAACTGTACAGTCTCAATGGTGTGACAGCTGGAGGTGGCGAGAACCCCGTCGGTATTGAAGTCACCTGTGCTGAGGCTGTGGAACTGACTAAAGCCTTGGCTGATGGTGCTTCCTCAGATGAGACCTATACAGTTACAGGCTATATCACTCAGGTTGTCGGCACTGTCAGCCGTAACCAGCAGACCTTCTGGATGGCCGACACCAAGGATGGCGGCAAGGTCTTTGAGGCATACTATGCAAACCTTCCCGAAGGTGTCAGTGAGTTTAAGGTTGGTACCAAGGTGAAGATTACCGGCCAGCTTATGAAGTATGTGAAGGACGGAAATGTCACGCCAGAAATCAAGAATGCCACTGTGGAAATTCTGGAGGATGGCGGTGATACTCCGACACCTACAGGAACAGAGGTTACCTGTGCTCAAGCAGTGGAGTTGACCAACGCATTGGCTGATGGTGCTATGTCTTCAGATACTTACACCGTTACAGGCTATATCACCGAGGTGGTAGGTAACGTTAGCCGCAACCAGCAGACCTTCTGGATGGCCGACACCAAAGATGGCGGCAAGGTCTTTGAGGCATACTATGCAAACCTTCCCGAAGGTGTCAGTGAGTTTAAGGTTGGTACCAAGGTGAAGATTACCGGCCAGCTTATGAAGTACGTGAAGGACGGAAATGTTACGCCGGAAATCAAGAATGCCACGGTGGTAATTCTTGAGGATGGTGGTAATACTCCGACACCTACTGGAACAGAGGTTACCTGCGCTCAAGCTGTGGAACTGACCAACGCATTGGCTGATGGTGGTGTGTCCTCAGAAACTTACACCGTTAAAGGCTACATCACGGAGGTGGTAGGTAACGTTAGCCGCAACCAGCAGACCTTCTGGATGGCCGACACCAAGGATGGCGGCAAGGTCTTTGAGGCTTACTGGGCTAATCTTCCCGATGGCGTTAGTGCCTTCACGGTAGGTACGTTGGTTAAGATTACCGGCCAACTGATGAAGTATGTAAAAGACGGAAACGTCACTCCGGAAATCAAGAACGCTACCGTCGAAATCCTCGAAGGCGGCGATAATCCTAATCCCAATCCATCTGATGTGAAGACTCTTGCAGACTTCTCCAATGGTGACTTTGAGGCCTGGACTAATGATCAACCCAATGGATGGAAGAGCCAGTCCACAGCCAGCAATGCCACCCTCTCTCAGAGCACCGACGCTCATAGCGGCAGCTACTCTGTGAAAGTCGGCGGAGCCTCTCAGAACAAGCGCCTCGCTTACGAGGAGCTGCAGCTTGAGGCCGGAACCTACGCTGTCTCGTTCTATGCCAAGGCCGCTACGAACGAGGGCGGCAGTGTTAATCCTGGATACGTTCCCATTAAGGATGATGGCTCTGTCGGAAGTTACGTTTATGGTGGATATATTAATGACCTAAACACAAGCGAATGGGTTAAAGTAGATTACGAATTCACCCTATCTGCTAAAACAACAATTTGCCTTGTCGTCATGAATTCCAAGAACCCAGGCAAGGATGTTCTCATTGATGACTACACCATTACAAAGAAATAATAAGAACTGATGAAACACCCAATATTGCGTTGGGCATCCGTGCTTTTACTCTTATGTGCAGCAGCTCCAATCTTTTGGAGCTGCTCTTCAGATGATAGTGAGGAGGATAGCCCCACGGCCAACACAAATGCAAACTACATCACGGACGGCCCTGTGGCAGCCCGGCTCGAGATTCCGAGGCTGAAGGGTGGCGTGGTGAATATGTTCCTGGTGAAGAAACTTTCGACAGGCGCTGTCAACTTCTGTATCGAATGGGATATCTCGAAGAAAGCCCAGCGGTGGACCGCCTTCCGTTGGGATAACACCAACAGCGGAGGCTACGTCAAACGCGATGATAACTTCATCGAGGACACAGATATCCCTGAAGAATACCGCACCAACCAGAGTTTCTACAGCGGGTCGGGCTACACGCGCGGGCATATCATTGCCTCTGCCGACCGCTGGAACTCCGTGGAAGCCAACCGCCAGACCTTCCTCTATTCGAATATGCAGCCGCAGCTCTACAGCTTCAACGGGGGTATATGGGCGAATCTCGAAATGAAGGTGCGTTCTTGGAATACAGCTGATTTCCGCGATACACTCTATGTGGTCAAAGGAGGTACGATAGATCATAACTCTGATCTCATTGAGACCACGAGCAAGGGACTGCGCGTGCCGAAGTATTTCTTTATGGCTATTCTCTGTAAGAACAAGAGTACGGTGAACGGAGGCTACAAGGCCATCGGATTCTTCATGGAACACCGCTCGTTCTATGAGGATACGGAGAATATGAAGCCTTACGTTAAGAATATCGATGAACTGGAACAATTGACGGGTATTGATTTCTTCTGTAACCTGCCCGATCGCATCGAAGAACAGGTGGAAAAGACGGTAACACCCACCGCTTGGGGCTTTCAGTGACGAGAAATGTCTCTTTTTTAGCCCTTAAGATGCAGAAAGTTTCGAAAATCTTTGGTCACGTCGCAGAAAAGCAGTACTTTTGCGCCGCAAAAATAACGAACGCAGGTACACAAGCCCTGCCAATTACTCACTCGCCGGTACACAAGCCCGGCAAAACTACTCAAATAAAACAATGAAACAAGGTATTCATCCCGACAACTATCGTCCTGTTGTTTTCAAGGACATGAGTAACGGCGACATGTTCCTCAGCCGCTCCACCGCCAAGACCACCGAAACCGTGGAATTCGAAGGTGAGGAATATCCCGTAGTGAAGCTCGAAATCTCCAGCAGCTCACACCCCTTCTACACCGGTAAGAGCAAGCTCGTTGACACCGCAGGTCGCGTCGACAAGTTCATGAGCCGCTACGCTCGCAGCCGCAAGTAATCCTAAGAGGATACTGTCGGTCCAAACTACAAACAGAGGGCATCCCTTTTCAGGGGTGCCCTTTTTCGTTGGCAAAAAAAAATTGCACATTTATATAATAAACGCGCGCGCGTTGCGTTATTATAATAGAAAGACTTGAAAGCATGGCGCCCATCAGCTTTTATATCTTTATATCATACGGGATAGCGGCGGTCTGCACGTGCGTGACCATCCCTTTGATAATTGCCTTCTGCCGGAAGTTCGGGTTCTTCGACCAACCCAACCAGCGGAAGTTGCATCACGCGGCTATTCCCCGATTGGGGGGACTGGCCTTTTTGCCTTCTCTGGCCATCAGTTTCCTGACAACTTTATTGCTCTACGCTTCAATCACGGGTAATCTCAACAGTTTCCATATCTCTGCGGTGGTGATGGTGCTGGGCGCTTGTATCATCTACCTCGTAGGATTGCTCGACGATTTGCTGGATTTGCCAGCAACGATGAAGTTTGTCATCATGTTTGTTGCATCGGCTTTCATGCCTTCTTGTAATCTGGTTATCACCAACCTGCATGGTCTCTTCGGTATCTATGAACTGCCTCTCTGGTTGGGCTACGGGCTGACGGTGCTGACCATTATGACTATCGTGAACGCCCTGAATCTCATAGATGGCATCGATGGTCTTTCCTCCGGCATTGCGATAATCGCGTTGGGCATTTTCCTCTATTGTTTCATAGATCTTCGTAACATTGTCTTCTCCGTGGCTGCTGCTGGCTTATTGGGCGCTGTCAGCATCTTCTTCCTTTTCAATGTCTTCGGAAGGGTAGGGCGGATGAAGATTTTCATGGGCGACTCGGGCAGTCTGATTCTCGGTTATGTGCTCGCTTATCTCAGTATCAAATACACGCTGGTGAGTGAGCGCGACATCTATTCTGCCGTCAATCCGCTGCTGATACCTATCTCGGTATTCATGGTTCCAGTGTTGGACCTGGTGCGTGTGGCGCTGACCCGCCTGCTCTCTGGCGAACCCATGTTTAAAGCCGACAAGCGTCACATCCATCATGTATTGATGGCCGCTGGATTGAATATGCACCAGACGCTGTGCGTCATCCTGGCGCTGGTCATAGGTTTCATTATGTTGAACATCTGGTTGGAGGCCGTGATGGTGCCCCTGACGGTTATCTTCCTCCTGGACATCGCCCTCTTCATTATCCTCTTCGTTGTCATCTATCTCGTTGTGCATCATCGCGAGTCGATGGCCGAGATGATGGCAGAGTGAGGATAATTGAAATATTGAAGAAATGAAAAATGTAAAATTGAAAGGTTTTTTGGGCGGATAATTGCCAGCAGGGAAGAGGGAGAAATAAAATAAGGTTTAAAGTTTAAGGTTGTTCCAGTAGGAAGCAAACCCATTAGACTTTAAACCTTATACTTTACTTAAGCTGAATAAGTTATTTCGCGTAGCTTACAGCTCTTGTCTCGCGGATGACGGTGATCTTCACCTGTCCCGGATATGTCATTTCGTTCTGAATCTTGACGGCGATGTCGTTGCTGAGCGTCTCGATCTGTTTGTCGTCGATCTTGTCGGCTCCGACGATGACGCGTAGTTCGCGTCCAGCCTGGATAGCGTAGGTCTTGGTGACACCAGGATAGCTCATGGCGATATTCTCCAGATCCTTCAGACGCTTGATGTAAGCTTCGGCAATCTCGCGTCGGGCACCAGGACGAGCACCGCTAATGGCGTCGCAAACTTGCACGATAGGTGCGATGAGGCTCGTCATTTCCATTTCCTCGTGGTGTGCACCGATCGCATTGCAGATATCCGGCTTCTCCTTGTACTTCTCAGCCAGTTTGGCTCCGTAGAGTGCGTGTGGCAATTCAGGTTCCTCGTCGGGCACCTTGCCAATATCGTGAAGCAGTCCGGCGCGCTTGGCTTTCTTGGCGTTCAGTCCCAGCTCGCTGGCCATGACAGCGCAGAGGTTTGCGGTTTCGCGGGCGTGCTGCAGCAGGTTCTGTCCGTAGCTGGAACGGTACTTCATCTTACCTACGATGCGCACGAGTTCAGGATGCAGTCCGTGAATACCCAGGTCGATGGCGGTGCGCTTGCCGACCTCCATGATTTCCTCGTCCACCTGTTTCTTCACCTTCGCCACGACTTCTTCGATGCGGGCGGGGTGGATGCGGCCGTCGGCTACCAGCTGGTGCAGGGCCAGGCGGGCAATCTCGCGACGCACGGGGTCGAAGCCGCTGATGACAATGCTCTCGGGTGTGTCGTCGACGACGATTTCCACTCCGGCCGCAGCCTCCAACGCGCGGATATTGCGGCCTTCACGTCCGATGACACGACCTTTCACATCGTCGTTCTCAATGTGGAACACGGTGACGCTGTTCTCTACGGCAGCTTCTGTTGCCACGCGCTGTATGGTCTGGATAACGATGCGCTTTGCCTCCTTGTTGGCGGTCATCTTCGCATCGTCCATGATTTCGTTGATGTAGCTGGCGGCGTCGGTCTTGGCCTCGTCCTTCAGGGTTTCGATGAGGCGTTCCTTGGCTTCTTCGGCGGTCAGTCCGCTGATCTTCTCCAGCTGTGTGCGCTCCTGGTTGATGAGGTTCTCCAGCCGCTGGCTGAGTTCTTCCTCGCGCTTCTGCAGCAGTGCCTGCTGCTGTTCCAGTCGTTTGCGCTCTGCTTCCTGCTCGTTCTTGCGGCGGTTGAGTTCGTCCTGACGCTGGTTCAGGCTGAGTTCGCGCTGCTTGAGTCGGTTCTCGTTCTGCTGGATCTGCTGGTTGCGCTGCTGCACTTCCTTCTCCAGTTCTGCTTTCTTGTTGAGGAATTTCTCCTTGACCTCAAGGAGCTTCTTCTGTTTGATGACTTCGGCCTCTTTCTGGGCCTCTTCGTGCAGCGATTTCATACGCGCAGGGCGGATGCGACGATACCAGACGAGCTGGTAGATCAGCACTGCCACGGCGATGACCGCTGACACAATGGTAATTATCAATCCTAATAGTGACATGGTTGTTGTTAAATGTTGTATTTAGATAATAGTACAACGCACCGACCACTTCGCATCCCACGATGGTGGGAGGCAAGGGAAGGTGCGTCGTAGAGAGGGTCGTCGGTTGTTTAATGCAGGGCTTCGTTGACCTCGGTGATCAGGCTGTTGAGCTGTTCCATAATGGGTTCCAGGTTGCCGCTGGCTCTGCACTTCTCATAGCGTACGGCAATGTCGATAAGCGTCATCAGTAGATAGACTACGTTGTTCTGACCCGTATATGAATTGGCATAATGGGAGAACTGCTTGTTGATGAGCTTCTCGGCATCGCGGTAGTAAATTTCCTCATCGCGCTTGGCGTCGATGCTGAAATTATGCCCACATAGCTTGAGTGTTATTTTTAGGGTATCGCTGACTTCCATTTATTGTTTTCTTCTGTTTACGTTACTATTGCTCACGGGTCTGGCTTCACCTTGTTATTATATTTAGGCGTTCTCAAGCCCCGTGCCCTTGAGCAGGGCGATACACTTGTCTACGTCTCGCACCAGTTTGGAAATCCGCTGTCGGGCGGCGTTGATATCTTTATCGCCGACTTCCAGCATCTTTGCCATTTTCAGGTTGGCATAGTTGGTTTCGAGCAGTTTGTTTCGCTGCTTGACTTCCTGGAGCTCGTTGTCTTTCTTCACGAGTTCTCCCAGCAACTCTTCGTGGTCCTCTTTCAGTTGTGTGAACTTGAGGATGAGTTGCCGAGTTCGAGTTTCCAATAGTCGTATCGTTTTCTCTTCTTCGGAGGTCATTTCGTTGCCAATTTATGCCACTTTTGTGGTTTTAACGGCACAAAGGTAACATTTAGTTTCCGTTTATGCAAGTTTGGAGGCCGATTTTTTACTTATCTTCCTCAATATTTGGTCGCTTTTCCTTCTTTGCGAGCATCACAGTGGTGTGAACATACTCGCTCATCCAGTTTTCGGAGAATCCAAGGAGCTGTTGATACTTGCGAATTCCAAAAACTGTACGACGTACGTTATCGTCCTTCCATTCGTTCTTCGTCAGGACGTCATGAACGGTCTTTTCCGTCATGGTTTTCAGGGCGCCTCTCATGAACGAGGGCAGGCGGAATTTCCACTGCATCAGGTTACCCATGACCATCATCAGGTCCTGGCTGAAGCCTTGGAATTGGAGCATATAGGGCTGCACGTCCTGCAGGCGCTTGCAGCGTTTTTTCACACTCAGCTCGATTTCGGTGGGGAAGGATTCGCTGACGCCGTAGACTTCAGTCAGGATATTTGCACAGCGTTTCTTCTCGCCTAAGCCCAGCTTGTTGTTGACGGTGGGCACCTTCAGGGTCTGCTTGAATACGCGCAGATCGGGTAGGGCGGCCAGGTTTGTGATACCTACTTGCGAGGCCATACTGGCCTGAAGATATACGCGGATGAGCGTCATGAAGTCTTCCATGCCGCCCACTTTGGTCGTTGTGTCGGCCGACTTGCGGCCAAAGAGTTTACTTAAAAATGACATTGTTATTTATGGGTTTAATCAATCTTTGAAAATCCGGCCTCCTTCAGTTCGTCCACGACCTTCAGGAGGTACTGGCCGTATTGGTTCTTAATCATCGGCTGTGCCAACTGTCGCATCTTTTCCTCGTCGATCCATCCGTGACGGAAGGCGATGCCTTCAAGACAGGCGATTTTTAGTCCTTGTCGCTTCTCGATGACTTCGATGAAGGTGGAAGCTTCGCTGAGGCTGTCGTGAGTGCCCGTGTCTAACCAGGCGAATCCGCGTCCCAGGGTCTGAACCTTCAGTTCCCCGTCCTCAAGGAATCGCTGGTTGACGGTGGTGATCTCCAGTTCGCCGCGGGCTGAGGGCTTGATATCGTGTGCCACGCGCACGACCTTATTGGGATAGAAGTAGAGACCGACGACAGCGTAGTTGGACTTGGGCTTCGCGGGTTTCTCCTCGATACTCAGACAGTTACCGTTCTCGTCGAACTCTGCCACACCGTAGCGCTCGGGGTCGTTGACCCAATAACCGAAGACGGTAGCTTTCTGTTCCTCTTCGGCTGTGCGCACAGCTTCTTTCAACATCGTTGTGAGACCTGCGCCGTGGAAGATATTGTCGCCCAGCACCAGACAGGCGCAATCATCACCGATGAACTCTTCGCCGATGAGGAAGGCTTGGGCCAGTCCGTCGGGTGAAGGCTGCTCGGCATACTCGAAACGCACTCCGAAGTCCGAACCGTCGCCCAAAAGCCGGCGGAAGGCCGGCAGGTCAAAGGGTGTGGAGATTATTAATATTTCACGAATGCCCGCATTCATCAATACCGAAATAGGGTAGTAGATCATCGGTTTGTCGAAGATGGGAAGCAGTTGCTTCGAGACACCCTTCGTGATGGGGTAAAGACGTGTGCCGGAACCGCCGGCAAGAACTATTCCTTTCATGTTTTTTGCGCTTTTACGATGCAAAAGTACGTCAAAAAGGCATTAAATCCAAAAAAGTAAGCCTCTTTTTTTGTTTTTAGCGGCTAAAGTGCATGATTATTGGAAAACATTAACTATCTTTGCACCCGCAATTGAGAAGAAAATCATACATTATATAAATTATATGGCAGAATACATCGACAAAGAAAAACTTGAGGCCGAAGAATCGGCAGGTTTTGATTATCGCAAGTTATGGTCCATTGTCGTGCTGAACTGGTACTGGATTATTCTCTCTACCATTCTCTTTGTTTCAGCGGCATTTATTTACCTTCGTTACCAGACTCCCGTCTATCAGGCTTTCACCAAAGTGCTGATCAAAGATGACAAAGGAAAGAAGTCTGGCGGACAAGAGTTGGCTCTCGACCAGCTGGGACTCATCTCCAACTCCAACGGTTTTGACAACGAGCTCGAAATCCTCAGCTCTACGGCAGTAGCCACACGTGCCGTGAAGGAACTGAAGCTCTATGTTACCTATTTTGTTCAGGGACGCATCACCGAGGCAGAGCTCTACAAGACCTCTCCTTACATTGTTGACCTTGACGAAGCTCATCTGGAGTTGTTGGAAGCCCCCATCGCTATTGAGATGACAAAAATTGATGGAGGCATCCATGTGCGTGTGGAATTGCCCATGAAGGAGGGCGTGTCGGAGTTCGTAGAGCGCGACCTCACCGCAATGCCGTGTATGCTCACCACCAAGCTCGGCAAGATCCTGTTCACGCCGAATCCCGGCTTCGAGATGCCTGAGCGCCCGATCAACGTGGTCATCTATCCGCCGATTGCCATCGGTCGTCTCTATGCCGCCAATCTCGATGTATCTCCCACCAGCAAGACGACGACGGTCGCTCTGCTGTCGCTGAACGACACGCATCTGACGCGTGCCCGCGACTACCTCCTCCAACTCGTACAGTCCTATAACGACGATGCAGACGAGGACAAGAACGAGGTGGCAAGGAAGACGGCAGAGTTCATCAACGAACGTATCGAGGTCATCCGCGAGGAACTGGATATGACCGAGAGCCAGATCGAGGTCTTCAAGCGCGATAACTCCCTTATCAACCTGCCCACCGATGCATCGCAGGCCCTCACCCAGGCCACCGATTTCCAGAAGCGCCAGGTAGAGATCCAGACGCAGATGGCCCTCGTCAAGTCCCTCATCGACTTTGTCAATGTGCCCACAAACTGCAATAGCGTCATCCCCTCGAATATCGGTATCGCCAGTCAGGATATCAATAAGATGATTGCTGATTACAACCAGCTCGTGCTCAACCGCGACCGCCTCATTCGCAGCTCCAGCGAGAACTCGCCCGTCGTCATCCAGAAGACAGAGGAGATTGCAACGATGTGGGAAGCCGTAGGCACACAGCTGCGTGCTCTCTACAAGAATCTGGAGATTCAGAAGAAGGGTGTTGACCAGCAGTATGCGCTCTTCACCGGCAAGGTCAGCAGCACTCCTAAGCAGGAGCGCACGATGAATAACTACGGTCGTCAGCAGGAAGTGAAGGCAGGCCTCTACCTCATGCTTCTTCAGAAGCGCGAGGAGAATGCTATCAACCTGAACTCCACTGCCAACAAAGCTCGTATCATTGACCAGCCCCAGAAGGGTAAGAAGGTCAGCCCCCGCACCAGCATCATCCTGCTGGCTTCGTTCCTCTTCGGACTGTTCTTCCCCATTGGACTCTTCTATCTGCGCGACATGATGCGCTTCCGCATCGAAGGCCGCGACGACCTCGAGAAGCAGACCAAGCTCAGCATCCTGGCAGATATCCCGCTCACCCGTGAACTCGGAGAAGGCGAGCGTGCCATCGTCGTGAAGGAGAATACCAACAATATGATGGAAGAGGCGTTCCGCGGACTGCGTACGAACTTGCGCTTCCTCCTCGGACCGGGCGAGAAGGTCATTGCCACCACGTCCTCAATGCCTGGTGAAGGTAAGACGTTCGTGGCCACGAACCTCGCGATGTCGCTGGCACTGCTCGGCAAGAAGGTCATCATCATTGGTCTTGATATCCGTAAGCCGCGACTGGTGAAGTTGTTCGGTCTGCCTTCCAACAAGAAGGGTATTACCACCTTCCTTGTCGGCGAAACGGCTGACTACGATCTCCTCGAAGAACAGATCTTCCGCGGAGTGGCTAACGAGAACCTCGACGTTCTGCCCGCAGGTATTATCCCGCCGAACCCGGGCGAGCTCATTACCCGCGATCTCCTCGATCAGGCTCTGGAGTACCTGAAGACAAAGTACGACTACATCATCATAGATACCCCGCCTGTGGGTCTCGTCAGCGATACCTTCGAGCTCGGTCGTCTGTTCAACATCACCTTCTTCGTCATTCGTAGTGAGAAGACCACCCGTTCCGATGTGGATATGATCAACCGCATCCACGAAGAAGGCCGACTGCCGCGTATCAACCTCGTCTTCAATGGTGTGGACCTCAAGAAGAAGAAGTACGGATTCTACTATGGCTACGGCCGCTACGGTGGATACTCCAAGTACGGCACGTATTATGGCCGCTACGGTCACTACGGCTCCTATGGCCACTATGGCGACCGCTCGCAGCACGTGGAGAAGTAATAGCAAAAACGGAAAAGTTTTTCAAAAACACTACACACTACACTCGGATGCCTTGTCCAGTGTAGTGTGTAGTGTTTTTGAAATAATTCCCCGAAAATGTCGCGTACCTAAAGGCATGCGTTTTTCTCGCCTTTGTATACCAGCCATTGAAATGGCTGGCTAACCTTATCAAGCCCCTACGGGACTTTGTATTAAGTCACCCTGCTCTTACATGTATATGTGAAAGCAAGACGTATATACGTCCCGTCGTTTTCGTATATACGTCTCGCCATTTACGTATATATGTCTCGCCGCTTACGTATATACATAAAGCCCTTTACGAGTATACGTGGAGACCGAGACGTCTGTACATCTCAGCCTCCACGTATACATGTGTGGGGCGAAACCTTATAATGTTTAGGTCTTTGTGCTTACTTATTGCGCCGCCTGCCCTTACTTCGCCAGGTTGACGATAGAGATAACGAGGGCGGTAACGGATGCGAGAGCGCTGATGACGCTGCCGCCGACGCCGAGGAAGGTGCTGAAAGCAGAGCTCTTCACGTTCTGGCTCTTGTTGGGCTCAATGTAGACGACATCGTTCTGCTGAACGTAGAACGCGGGGCTGGTGAAGATGTCGGCCGAGGTGAGGTCGAGCGTGTACATCTCGCGCTTGCCGTCGTTCTCGCGGAAGAGCCGGATGTTCTGGCGCAGGCCTTGGTCGCTGAGGTCAGAGCAGTTAGACAGCACGTCGAGGATGGTGTTGCGCTCAGAGGTTAGACTTACCACGCGGGGGCTCTTCACAGCACCGAGCACAGACACGCGGGCATTCATCAAACGCACGGTGACCTCAGGCTCCTTGATGAGGTTCTTGTCCTGAATAGCCTTCTCAATGACCTGAGCAGCCTCGTCAACGGTCAAGTGGGATACTTTCACCTTACCCAGCTGGGGCAGATCCACGAAGCCATCGTTATCGACCGTATAGCCGTAGGCGGAACCCATCGTTCCCGTTGCGGAGTTACTATAGTAGGAACTGTTGCCACGTCCACCGCCGCCGGCACCCATGGTTACATCGAGACTGAAGATTTCGAGCAGCTCGGGATTGTCGCAGGTTACCTTGATGAGGATCTGGTCAGCAGGCTTCAGACGCATTTCATACTTCTGTAAGATTTCCTGCGCTTGGGCATAGATGGTGTCTGCTCCCTGGAAGTAGACAATCTTCTTGGAGCTCACGCAGGAGGAGAGGCACAGGATGGTAGCGGCCATCAGGGCCAAAGTAGAGAGTTTCTTCATGCTGTTTCTTGAGAATTTTAGTCTTTGTGGGTGCAAAAATACGCACTTTCTCTCAAACGACCAAAGAAAATCGCAAGAAAAAGGCTCACGGGTGCATTTATAGGCTAAAAACAATCGTGCCACGCCTTTTGGACGTGGCACGATAACCTATTTCTGATGCGCCGAAGCGCAATAGAATGAACTTACTTAACCATCACCTTGCGATAGGTGCCGTCGCTCATGCGAACGATGTTCATACCGCGGCTGAGGCGAGACATCTGACGGCCGTCGAGGCTGAAGAACTGAGTAGCCTTAGCGTTGTTGTCAACAAGGCTCTCAACAGCGTTGAGTTCGTCCTGGAAGTTCTGACCAGTCTTGCCGAGGTAGAAGAGACCCCAGTTTGTGAAAATGGTCCAGTCGCCTTCGATGTGAGCGTACTTCTTCACGGAGATGGTCATCTTGCCATCCTCACCAACCTGAACAAGCAGGCTGTTGTTGTAGAGGTCATACTCGAAGTAGGTCTGAGCAGCTTCCATGTTGTTGGGAATCCAGAAGGGCAGGGGCTCTCCTTCAACAGTAACATTGATGGAGGACTCAGAACCAACACCAATCTGGATTTCCTGAGCGTCGGCAGCAGCGTTCATGAGAGGAGCTGTGATGGAGCCGATAGCGGTGGAAGCCTCGAGGTAGGCGTTCTGAACAGAAGCGATAGAATCGTTGTAGTCGCCGGGGAAGCCAGCACGATAGTAACCCTGAACGGTGATCTCGTAGAAGCCGGGCTTCAGACCTTCGATAGCCTGATAGACGTTGATGGTGTCGTTGTTGTAGCATTCCATCTCGCTGAAGTCAACAGCGTAGTTGTTGCCACCAATGTTCTCAACCGTCCAACCAGCAGCGGAGTAACCTTCCTGGAGGAAGTAGTTCTGATAGTCGCGGTTGTAGATGATGTCGCTTGCGTCGAACTTCTTAGTGGGTTCTTCTCCAGCATCGAAGAGAACGTATGCGGGCCAAGCCTTCTTGATACCAGCGATGATATCATCGACAGCTTCGTTGCTTTCGATCTTGCTGGGGTTCTCGTACTGCTCGTTAGCAGCAATCAGAACCTGCGGGAATGCAGTGTCACTGGAGGAAACATTGTTGCTCAGGTCAGTGTAGAGGCTGATGCAGTCTTCGAGTTCACGACCCTTCTTGGCACCGCCCTTGATGTACTCGGTAGCCTCCTGGATATCCTTCATCAGAGCCAGAGCCTCTTCGCCAGTGGTCAGTTCTTCCATCTTAGCGCAACGAGCGTTGAGGTCATTGTACTTGTCCTCAGCAGCCTTGGTGATGAATGCACCTTCAGCTTCGTAAGCCTTCTGCATCTTCAGCTGTTCGTCTTCGATCATGCTGTAGTATCCGGAGATGTCATTACCTGCATAAGTAATTTTCATGTTATCCCAGAGTACCCATTCGTGAGTGCTGTTGCTGCGAACACCGATGCGGAGGTCGCCAGCTTCCTGCAGGTTGATCTTAACGGTACGCTGGTAGAAGGGCTGGCCGGTGAGAGGATTCACCTGACCGAAGTAAACCACAGCACCTGCCATGCCATTGGGCACGTAAACAGTAGTACCATCGTACATGATCAGCTCGGTGTCACCGAAGCTTTCAGCGTCATACAGCTTCTCGAGGCTGTACTCATCCGGACCTTCGCCGGCAACGATGCTGATGCTCGGGAAGCGGACAGTGCTGTTGCCTGCATAGAGCTCAATAGTGGGCTCTTCCAGACCATCGTCCAGACGGGCGAAGCCCTGAACGGAGATCTCATAGATACCAACGGGCATATTGGGAATCACCTGATAAAGGTCGAAGTTCTGATGCCAGGACTCTACCTCGTGATAGTCCACACCTTCGAATACGGTCCAAGCGTCGCCACGACCCAGGGTCCAGCCTTTCAGGCCATTGTCGAAGCCGGGGTTCTCAAGCAGGAATGTGAGGTTGTCGCCTTTCTGAATCTTGTCGCCCTGGATGAAGGCAAAGATCAGATCATGAACCTGTCCCTCAGCAGCGGTGGCCTCTTCGGTGGTCAGAGTGCGAGCGTCGAACTTGCCGACCAGGTCGTCCTTCAGATTTTCAAGTTCATCAACCAGATCACCCCAAGAATCATTTTCAATGATCTCATCAATGATAGTTGCAAGTTCACCGTTGTCATTAATGAAGTAGTTGTCGAAATCTGTATAAGCCTTCACAGAAGCTTCGAATGCAGCCTGAGCAGCCGTCAGAACTTCAGCAGCAGCATTGCATGCATCATCGTCACCCTGGCTGCTGAGGACGGCCTCAGCGTCGCCAATAGCCTTTTCGAAAGCAGCAAGAACATCAGCGTTCGCGGGAACGTCGGTATCAATATCCTGAGCCTTCTTGATGAGCTCCTGAAGGTTAGCCTGAGCGGGAGTCAGTTGGGTCTCGCCATAGTATGTAATCTGGAAGTTGTCAGCAGCAATCCAGTTAGCGGTAGCGCTCACGGTCTTCAGACCGAAGGTGAGAACATCGGAACCGTCGTGGATATAAGTAACGCTGAAGTGTTCGGGCTGTCCGTTACCAGTAGCAAGAGTTGTAGTAGCTTCGTATTGGCCGGCCTGGATGAAGAGAAATACACCTTCTGCAGGGTTCTTACCAATACCGCCATCGCCGCTGTGGTCTGCCCACTGATAGTTAGAGACAGCGTCAGCTTCGAGTACATACTTACCTGCGGGCAGGCCATAGACAGTCTGCTGGAGGTAACCGTCGCCGATGGTCCAAGGATTACCGTCGCTCTTCCAAGCTTCGATGAACTGGCTGATAGTTACGTCACCATTGGTGTAGCTTGCGCTCTGATAACCAATGTTGTTAGCCTGCTGACCGCTTACGTAGTTGGTAGTCCATCCGCTGATGTCACCAGTAGAGAAGTCGGGGTTCTCGAGCACGTATTCAGTAGCGTCGATGGGCTCTTCCTCACTTGCTCCGCCGAGAATAGATACGAAGTAAGCACGGTTGATGGCAGCCTGGAGAGCAGCAGTAGCAGCTTCGAGTTCAGCCTTCGTTGCGCTGGGGTTGTTGTAAACCTGAGTAGCGGCGTTGGTGTCTACATCATAAGACAGTTCCAGAGTGCTCATGAGCACGTCATAGAGACCCTTGCGAGCCTCATAACCTTCGAGTTGAATGACGTAGGTGGTGGGATCGATGAAAATCCAGTCAATGCTGTAAGTGGGATCTTCGTCCTCGCAGTTGAATTTCACAACGGTAGATGGCTCAAGACCAGTTTCGGGATCTACAACGAGGTTGCCTTCTTCGTCAACAACGATGGGACCGTTGGTGCTGTCCCAACCTGCGAACTGAGTAGCTGCATCGGGGTAGGCGGGATCGCCATCGGCGGTCTGGATGCGATAGTAACCGTTATCGGTCTTCGAAATCTTCCAGATGTAACCCTTGTCCTGAGATCCGTGATCCATGAAACCTTGAGCTTCATCGTCGCGGAACAGGTAAGTGTTGGTGAAGCTGCGCTTGCCGCTGGCGCCATTGACGGTGAAAGTACCGTCCAGACGCATGGATACGCCCTTAACCTGGGTGCTGGCGATAGTAGCCGTAGAGTCAGCCACATAAATCAACAGTGCGGGCGAGTAGGTGTCGCTGATGCCTGCACGGGTGAGGCTGATCTGAGTTGACCAAGAATTGCTACCAGTAATGAACTGACCAGCACCTACATTCTTAATGTAGTAGCTCTTGCCAGACTCTACGGTAGAAACGTTGGTCTCATCGAGAACCGGTGCGGTCGGCTCAGTCCACTGAGCGTAGGCACTTGTACTCATGAACATTGCGCCTGCAAGCGCAATCAGAGAGAGTAACTTTTGTTTCATAATGTAGTTAATTAAAAATAAAATAGTTAGTGAATGAAAAAATGTTTGTTTTCTCGTCAGTTTTTGCTTATAAATAAGCGTTTTTGGAACTTTTAATGGGCAAATGTACACTTATTTAAGATAGCTTGTATCGGGAATCGTGTTAAATCTTCGTTTCGTTAAACATTATTAACAAATTTGCGGAGTGCCATTGACCTGAAAGCTGTCGGCAACTACACCTTATTATAATAACGCGCGCGAGCGTGTGTGCGAGAGATATAGAGGTAGAGGCAGGAAAGCATCGGAAAAGGAGGCTCGTTAAGAGTTTTTAACTGCAATCCTTCGTCACAACGCCCAAAAACGTTGTAACTTCGCGCCCGAAAACATCAAAAGGACTCGAATAATGACTATTGCAGTAGACTTCGACGGCACTATCGTCCGTCACCGTTATCCCGAAATTGGCGAGGAGATACCCTTTGCCACACAAACACTGAGGATGCTCATTGAGGAGCGTCATAAACTCATACTCTGGAGCGTGCGCGAGGGAGAACTCCTGGATGCCGCCGTGGAGTGGTGTCGTGAACATGGTGTGGAGTTTTATGCCGTGAACAAGGATTTCCCCGAAGAGGATATCACCAAGAACCAGCACTTCTCACGCAAGCTGAAGGTGGATATGTGGATCGACGACCGCAACGTAGGTGGTCTGCCCGACTGGGGAACCATCTATGACATGATTCACAACAACAAGACGTATGAAGAGGTGATGACCGAACAACTGAATCCGATGGCCATAGAACAGAAGCCCCGCAAGAAATGGTGGCAGTTCTAATGGAGGTCGTCGCCTAAGTGATAGAAATAGTCGAGAACGGTTTGCTCGTTGATTTGTGATGTGGGACGGGCAGGCTGAAAGTACGGCGTCTGTCGATGGCCGCGCAGGATTTCGCTCACGAGCGGATGTTCTGTGTCGGCCGTCAGTTCGTAAAGGAGGGTGTTGACGAGCGAGAGGGGTAGGGCGGTGATGCGGGAGATGTCCTGTGCGGAAAGCGCCTTGCCGCGGTCGAAAGCTTCGCACAGTTGCTGCATCACCTGCACTCCGGCGCGGTCGTGGGAAGCGTGGCTCAGGTGGGGCACCACCTTTTCGAAGGCAAAGTCCGCCTCCATCTGGTTGGCATAAGACAGTTGGGCTCCGAAGAGACAGATGGTCCACGACAGCTGCACCCACAGCAAGAACAGGGGGATGGCGGCGAAAGAACCATAGATGGCGTTGTATGAGGATATCCACAACTGAGAGTGGATGTAGAACCACTGCAGAAGCATAAAGGAGATGCCTGCGAACAGCCCGGGAAGGAAAGTGGCCCGCCAGTGAACGAGCGTATTGGGCATCATCTTATAAAGAAGGATAAAGGCCAATACTGCCAGAACATAAGGCGATAGTTGTACCAGAACCTCAACGGCGGTATTGAAGAAGGTGAAGTTTGGAAGGAAACTGCCGATTCCGAGCAGGAAAATCTGAAGACCAGAAGTGACAACGATGACAACGGGCAGAAGGAAGAAAACACTGATGTAGTCCACCGTGCGGCGATAGATATTGCGTGAGTTCTTCACCTGCCAAATGGTGTTGAACGCTGTCTCGATATTGGAAGTCAGGTTGATAAGGGTGTATAACAACATCACCAGTCCTACTCCGATGAAGACACCCCCCTTAGCGCGTTCAAGGTAGGAGTTGACGAAATCCATGATCGCCTGTATCATCTCAGGCGTGAAGCGAACGTTCGCCTTCAGTTTCTCCTCAATGAGCTGGTTGAAGCCGAAGCCGCGCGAGATAGCGAAGATGATAGCCAGAATAGGTACGGCACTGAGGACGCTGGAGTAGGTGAGGGCGGCTGCATGGGCCGAGAGGTTGCGTGAGAGAAACAGCTCTACGGACATCACAGACCGGCGCATAGCATGGAGAGCCCATCGCCGCAGTCGCGGCAGTTGGCTGGCATCGATGGTCCAGAGCAATCCCTGGCGGAAGAATTCTATGAGCTTCATGATCTTTCTAATTATAAAAAGCAGTGGGCCTGTAAGCCGGGTTCTGTGCCCGCCGAGGCGGGTGCTTGCCATTTATCTAGGACGCAGCTCTCACTGCGCCTCTATCGTTCTACCCTCCGGCTCGGACGGGCCGCCCTCTCTCACCTTTGCGTCCTCGAGAGAACGTAGTCGGTGCGTTGCCGGTATACGCGAACTTTCAACCTCCGGTGTGCACAGCACGTATGTCACCATACGACTGGTGGGCTCTTACCCCACCTTCTCACCCTTACCCTCGCAGCATCATACGTATGAAAGACTGCGGTGGCGGTTGTTTTCTTCTGCACGTGCAAACCCTCGCGGACTTCTACCCGTTAGGTAGCGGAGTGCCCTGTGTTGCCCGGACTTTCCTCTCGCTCCTCTCCGAAGAGATTCGCCAGCGGCAAGCCGTCCCACTGCTTTTCAGGCTGCAAAGGTACGGAAAAGTTTAAAGTTTAAGGTTTAAAGTTTCAAGTTTTTGTGGTCTGGCACCTTTTGAAGTAGCTTTTTTGCATCTTTCTTGATAGATTTTTGCACTCACAGGCCTCTATAATGACAAAAACCGCTCCTAGACAAAAGAAATGTAAAAATGTCAGTCTGCGGGTTTAAGTGCTGTTAACCTCGGCGCAAAGTCGTTAAAAGAAAGAAAAAAAGCGCGACAAATAGTCAGAATGCTAAACTTTTGCACTACTTTTGTGTCCGAATTCACGAGGGACGACCTCAAATCGCATAAACTCGCCCTCAATCATTAAACTTTAAACATTAATCATTAAACTCATTTATATGACACAAAACACCAAAAAATGGCTCGGTGCAGCAGCGCTGGTGCTGAGCAGCAGTTTACTGACAGGCGCCGTGATGCGCTCAAGTTTTAATCGTTCTGGTGATGCTGTCGCTGACGAAGGCTTCTTCGGTGCGCAGCCTGCCGCCATTCAGATGCCCAACGGGGCTCAGGCTACCGCTTTGGCAGCACCCGCAGGTCTTGTGGACTTGACGACGGCAGCAGAACGTTCAGTGAACAGCGTAGTATATATAAAGGTGACGCAGAATGCCGTGCGGCAGCGTGTTCGTGTACGCGATCCTTTTGAGGATTTCTTCGGCGAGTTCTTCGGCTATGGCAACCGCGGTCAGGGTGGTCGCGAACAGGAAGTGGAGACACAACCTCGCAGACAGAGTGCCGGCTCGGGTGTCATCATCACGACAGACGGCTACATCGTTACGAACAATCACGTGGTGGCCGGCGCCGATGAGATTCTTGTCAAACTTAATGACAATTCTGAATACAAGGCCCGCATCATCGGTCTCGACGAGACTACCGACTTGGCACTCATCAAGGTGGAGGCCAAGGGGCTGCCTGCAATCACGATCGGCAACTCTGATGCCCTGAAGATTGGCGAATGGGTGCTGGCTGTTGGCAATCCTTTCAACCTCACTTCCACTGTCACTGCAGGAATTGTTTCTGCTAAGGCCCGTTCGCTGGGAGCCAATGGCGTTGAGAGCTTTATCCAGACAGATGCTGCCATCAATGCAGGAAACTCTGGCGGCGCATTGGTCAATGATCGTGGAGAGCTGGTGGGCATCAATGCCATGCTCTATAGCCAGACAGGCAGCTATGCCGGCTACGGTTTTGCCATCCCGACTTCAATCATGAACAAGGTCGTCAAGGACCTGAAGGAATTCGGTATTGTGCAGCGCGCCCTACTGGGAGTGCGTGGTATGGATGTCACGAATTATATTGACCGCGAGAAGGCCGAAGGCAGAGATGTGGATCTCGGAACCAACTCGGGTATCTATATCCAGGAAGTGGAAGAAAGGAGCACTGCTTCTGAGATCGGATTGCAGCAAGGCGACGTCGTCACAGCTATTGACGGACGTGCTGTCACAAAGATGGCCGAGTTGCAGGAAGCTCTCAGCCAGCGCCGTCCGGGCGACCGCATCAGCGTGACTTACCTGCGTGCCAAGAAGAGTCACACCTCCACCGCAACGCTTCGCAACGCACAAGGCGGCACGGAAGTTATTGAGGAAATGGATATGGATCTCTTTGGAGCCCAACTGAAGCCCATCAGCGAAGAGCTGAAGAGTCAGCTCGCCCTCTCCAGCGGTCTGGAAGTAGCTGCTATCAAGAACGGTAAGATGAAGGATGCTGGTATCACCAAGGGTATGATTCTGCAGAAGGCTAATGACAAGGAGCTGCGCACAGTGGAAGACTTCGAGGAAGCTGTTCGTGCAGCCAACCAGAGTCGCGACCGTACGCTGTGGATCCAGGCCGTGACACAGAGCGGACGTCGTGTGGCAGCTGTCATCGACCTCTCCGACGGCAGTGGCTCTCAGAAGTAATTGCAGCCGATTGCAAACTTTGTGCCAAAACTCCATAAAAGCGTGCAGGGATGCAAAGAAAGTGGAAAAACTTTGCATCCTTGCATTTTTCTCGCTTTTTCTTTAAATTTTTCTTGCATAAGTGCTATATATATTGTACCTTTGCACGCTTAAAAACGCATTTCAGAAATGAGACAATTAAAGATTACCAAAAGTATCACCAATCGTGAGAGTGCTTCCCTCGACAAATACCTCCAGGAAATCGGTCGCGAAGACCTGATTACAGTGGAGGAAGAGGTGGAACTGGCCCAGCGCATCCGCAAGGGTGACCGCGGCGCTTTGGAGAAGCTGACGCGCGCTAATCTGCGCTTCGTTGTCAGTGTCGCCAAGCAGTATCAGAACCAAGGCCTCTCACTGCCCGACCTCATCAACGAAGGCAACCTCGGTCTCATCAAGGCTGCTGAGAAGTTCGACGAGACGCGCGGCTTCAAATTTATCTCCTATGCCGTGTGGTGGATTCGTCAGAGCATCCTGCAGGCACTGGCCGAACAAAGCCGTATCGTTCGTCTGCCCCTGAATCAGGTGGGCTCGTTGAACAAGATCAGCAAGGCCTACAGCAAGTTTGAACAGGAGAACGAGCGCAAGCCCAGCCCCGATGAACTGGCAGAAGAACTAGATATCCCCGTAGATAAGATTAGCGACACGCTGAAAGTCAGCGGACGTCATATCTCTGTTGATGCTCCCTTCGTTGAAGGCGAAGACAACACGTTGCTTGATGTCATCGTGAACGATGATAGCCCTATGGCCGACAAGAGCTTGGTGAACGAAAGTCTGAGCCGCGAGATTGACCGCGCTCTGAGTACCCTCAGCGAGCGTGAGAAGCAGATCGTGGAGATGTTCTTTGGTATCAATCATCAGGAAATGACGTTGGAAGAGATCGGCGACCGCTTTAACCTCACTCGTGAGCGTGTGCGCCAAATCAAGGAAAAGGCCATCCGCCGTCTGCGCAACAATTCCAAGAGCAAACTCCTCAAATCGTATTTAGGATGATGAGAAGAGTCCTTTCAATTTTGTTCTTAGCTTGCGCCGTAGGGTGTCTGGTCGAGGTTCACGCCCAGAAGAAGCCTGAGATGCGACGGATCTATATCTTTGGATTTGGAGCATCGTTCACAGATTCCATTGCGTGCCAGACAGATATCCAGGTACTGGATAGCGCTTGGATCGATCCTTCCCACAAGTTCCTGATAGACCGCTCACTTTACAGTCTTCAGCTGCAGAACCACATGGAGAATGTGGAGAAGTGTAAGAATTCCATCTGTACGGTGTTCTTCGATCAGAACCAGCGTCGTCTGCAGCGCACCTGGAACAAACTCAAGAAACGTTACTCCAAGGCTGACGCCCTGCGCTTTTCTGTTGTGCCCGAAGGTCGTTTTCACTTCAAGGCAGAAGAGTACAGACCGATAGTGATGGAGGAAACCACGTCTTCACCGACGGCTCCCAAAGGTAATAAGCCACCTCAGCGCAAGAAGTAATGAATACATATCGTTACAAGGTGGCGCTCCACTGCCTACAGATTTCTCTGCCCGCATCCTTGCAGGCATCCGATGTCATCCCCTCTTTCTCACCCTTTGTGTGTGACGAAGAGGGCGATGTACTTTTATCCATGGATGTCTCGGTAGGTGCAGCTCCAGACTTCAGTAGGATGGAGGAGATTGGTCAGTTCGACTGCGGAGGTGCTAATCACGGAGTCTATCGTGATGCCGACGGCAGCTATGGCTTTGAAATCAGCCTTCCTGATTGTGACGGCGGACAACTAAGTTGTTGTATGGAGGCTACTGCCGACTTCCGTAAATGCCGCGCTGTGCTGACGGGTGAAAATATGCGGCAGCATCAGTTTGGCCTTAACAATGCACTCATGATGGCCTATGCTTTTGCCTCTGCTGAACAGGATACGTTGCTCGTTCATGCTTCTGTGATACGGAATGCGGGTTATGGCTATCTCTTTACTGCGCCCAGCGGAACGGGTAAGAGCACTCATACTCACCTTTGGTACAAGTATATACCTGGCAGTGACCTGATGAACGACGACAATCCAGTGGTGCGTATTGTGGATGGCGAAGTACGCATCTATGGTTCACCCTGGAGCGGCAAGACGCCTTGTTACCGTAATATCTGGGCTCCGGTGGGAGCTATCACACGTATTGAACAGAAACCCGAGAATACCATCCGGAAGATGGCACCCGTGGAGGCTTTTGCCACTTTACTGCCAGCCGTGAGTTCCATGAAATGGGATGCCCGCGTCTACAAAGGAGTCTGCATGAGCATTTCCCATTTGCTGACCACCACTCCTATCTTCTTGCTCGGATGCAGGCCGGATGAAGAAGCGGCACGGGTGTGCTATGAAGCGATTGCGGTGAGAAATTGTAAAGTTGAGAGTTGAAGGTTGAAGCGAGTCCTGTCCTATATAACACACTTGATGGCTACTCCTTGGCGGCGTGCCAAGCGTCTGAAATATGCAGACCCAGAGGTGGAGACGTTGCAGCATAAGGAGTTCCCAAACGAGGGATTGCTGTCTGTCATTAGTCAGTATGTTGCTGGAGGCGAGTCGGCTGTGTTCTCGGTGAAAGGATATAGTATGCGGCCCTTCCTCGAACATTTGAGGGACAAGGTAGAGCTCTCGCCATTCACGGAACTGCAGGTGGGCGATGCCGTGCTGGCTGAGATATCCCCTGGTCACTATGTGCTTCATCGCATCATCGTTCGTGAGGATAATCAGTTGACGTTGAAGGGTGACGGGAATCTGCAGGGAGTGGAACACTGTACTGTCGATGACGTGCGTGGTGTTGTTACGAAATACATACGGCCAGGTGGACACGTCCTTATGGCTGATGACCCCAAACTCAAACGGAAGATCAAATTATGGGGTAAGTTGCCGACCTTTGTGCGGCGTGTGTACCTCTTTATCTACAGACAAACGATATGAAAATCAAAGAAGGATTAGAACTGATGGTTATCTGCGGCGAAGCAATCGTCGTGGGGCACGGGAAGGCTAATATGGACTTCTCGAAAGTCATAAACCTCAACGAAAGTGCAGCCTACCTGTTTCGTTCAGTAGTGGGTCGCGAGTTTGATGCAGCCGAGTTGGCTCGTCTGCTCTGTGAGGAATATGAAGTGGAAGAGGCTGTCGCTCTGGCGGATGCACAGAAGATTATGAAAGAGTGGCAGGAGGCAGGACTGACAGAATAGTAGTGTAGCTTCGGTTAACGACGTAAGATGAAGTTCCTCAAGACCTTGCAAAAGGTACTGCAGTGGGCGGTCATTCTTTTCTTTGCCACTTCCATACTTGCGGTAGTGGCCTATAAGTGGTTGCCAGTACCCGTTACTCCCCTGATGCTTATTCGCAGCGTCCAGCAGATGAGCCGTGGAGAACATATTCGCATGCGTCATCATTGGGTTCCGATAGAAGAGATGTCGAAGCATCTTCCTGTGGCCGTCATTGCTTCTGAAGACCAACGCTTTATGGAACATCATGGCTTCGACTTCAATGCCATAGAACAGGCGTTGGATGAACGGCGCTCTGGCAAGCGGAAACGTGGCGGCAGCACCATCAGCCAGCAAACGGCGAAGAATGTCTTCCTATGGCCGCGCTCATCGTGGGTGCGCAAAGGCTTGGAGGCTTACTTCACCGTTCTCATCGAATTTTGTTGGAGCAAGGAACGTATCATGGAGGTCTACCTGAACTCTATCGAGATGGGTGATGGGATTTATGGAGCAGAGGCGGTAGCCCAGCTGAACTTCGGCCGTCCGGCCTCAGAACTTACACGCGCCAACTGCGCCCTTATCGCAGCTACGCTTCCAAATCCCTTGAAGTTCAGCAGTAAGAATCCTTCAAATTATATGCTTCAGCGACAGACGTGGATTATGCGGCAGATGAAATACATAAAGCCTATTGGCGATTAACAGGAACAGCTAACTGTAATCAATCAACTTATCTGTCAACTTTTATCCGTATCACCCGCACCCCCAACTGCGAAGGATGCTTTTTCATGTATTCTTCCAGCGTCATGGGTTCCAAAATCACTTTCTTATGTATCTGACTGGCATTCAGCAGGTGTAGCTTTCCGTCGGTTCCCCATACGGCGAAGCCAAGGTGCGATACATCCAATCCTTCTTTCTTTGTGACGATAGCCAGAATGTCGCCATCATGCACCATTGCGAGTTCTTTTCTCGACTTACCCAACAGTCGTCGCGGTATGTAGTGAACGGTGCGGCCGTTTACGTGGCGTTCATTTTCCTTGATGAGCTGAAGTGCCTCAACATCCCCTTTCAACATGGGATAACGGTCTGGATGGGAACTCATATAGACACAGTTCAGCCGCTGAGCATCGATGAAGGGATAATAGTTGCCTCGGCTGTCGCCCTCCTTTCCCTGGATTTCAGTTATGAAGCCTTGTCGCTCGTTGCTTAGAATCCATTCGCTGAAATAATGGTTACGTGAGGCATAGCCGTTCAGCTTCCCGTCGCGATAACGCACACGTTCGAGATTCCTGCAGAAATCGTTGAAGCGGGTACTGTGCTGACGGGTTGTCAGCACCAGTGCCAACACGTTTTCAACTAATGTAGTACAATCCAACTCTCTCAAGTTCACCGCTAACTCCTCTTTGGGATTAACCTCCAGCGTCTTGCCGACATAAGGCTTTTCCAGCAGTTCGTTGGCATAAAACAGGGTGAGGTTCTCGCCAGCGGGTTGGAGTTTGCCTTTAGCGAGTAGGCGGACGACAGCGAGACTGTCGGACTGCTGGTAGGTGAGGGCCGATGCTTCCGTAACATTGAAGAGCAATGCCGACAGCGTCAGGAATGCGATGTGCAAAAGGGATTTCTTAGTCATATAGCTCCTTATTTTGGCGCAAAAGTACAAAAAAATCCTCACAAAGGACGATGAAGACTCAAAAACTTTAAACTTTAAACCTTAAACTTTAAACTTTTATGTACCTTTGCGGCCATGAAACGACATTTTCTGCTTCTAATCTTCCTCTGTGTCTGCACTTATGGCTTGCGGGCTCAATTGACCCGTTCGTTCAGCGAGCAGATAAAGACTGTTCGAGTTGTCGTCAACGACGACCCTCTGCAACCTCCGGTAGCCCGTCTGGGTGCGCCCGTCGAGATTAGTTTCGATGAACTCTCGCACGACTACACGCGATATATATATAAGGTGGAGTTCTGTAATGCCGATTGGGCACCTGCCACAGAAGTCTTTGAGAGCGATTTCCTCGCAGGGTTCAATGGTCAGCCGATAGAGGACTATGAGACGAGTTTCAATACTACGGTGCTCTACACCCACTATCGCTTCGGCTTCCCGAATGAAGATGCACGTCTGCTGTTGCCCGGCAACTACCGCATCCGTGTATATAGCGATGAGCGTGATGCCAGCGAAGACCCTGTTCTCGAAGCATGCTTCTCGCTGCTAAAGCCGGAAATGTCTGTATCTGTTAATGTGAGTTCCAATACGGACGTCGATTTCAACCAGACCCACCAGCAGGTGTCTTATGCCGTCAACTATGGTCAGAGCCGCGTTGTGGATCCACATCGTGAGTTGAAGACTGTTGTTTTCCAGAACCGCAGATGGGACAATGCGGTTATCAATCTGCCTCCTAATATCCAGAAGGCATCGGGGTTGGAATGGGATCATCGTCGCGAGCTTATCTTCTCTGCGGGTGCAGAGTTCCATAAGTTCGAGATTCTCAATGTGCAACTGAATGGAATGGGTGTGGATCGTATGCTTTGGGTGGAACCTCATCGCCATGCCGTCCTCTTCCCTGTGCAGCCGCAGCACAACTACACCTATGATCAGGATGCCAACGGTTCATACATCATCCGTGCTTACGATGATGAGTCGCCTGAGACGCAGGCCGAATATCTCTTTGTCCACTTCTTGCTCCACACTCCACGCTTAGCAGGTGGCGATGTGTATGTGACGGGTCTTTGGGATGACAGCTTCCCGAATCCGCAGTGTCTGATGAGCTATGATGAGTCCGTGGGGTGTTATGAGTGCAGCGTATTGTTGAAGCAAGGGTACTATAACTACCAGTTCCGACAGCTCGATGACAATGGGGTAGGGCAGACCGCCCGCACGGAGGGAGACTTCTATCAGACAGAAAATGAATACATGGTACTTGTGTATCATCGTCCTCAAGGTGCTCGCTACGATGCTCTTGTGGGATATGCTGTGGTTCAAACCTCCAATAAATAAACGATCAATCATTAAGTCTTAATCCATAATCTTCACATAACCCGTGGAAATCTTAAAGCAATTCTTTCAACAATTGGGCGACCTGCTCAGTATTCCCTGGTTTTTTGTCATTCTTGAATTAGTCGGAACCTTGGCAGGCGCAGTCTCAGGTGCACGCTTGTCAGCCGCGAAGCAGTTCGACCTCTTTGGTGCATTCATTGTTGGAACAGCTACCGCTTGTGGAGGCGGTACCATCCGCGACTTGCTTATTGGCAAGACTCCTTTCTGGCTCGAAGATCCAATCTTCCTGCTGACCTGTCTCTTTGGACTATTGTGGGTTATCATCTTCCGTAAGTGGCTTGTTCGTCAGAATAATACGTGGTTCATCTTCGACTGCATCGGCTTCTCGCTCTTCAATGTGATTGGTATCGAGAAGGCGCTGGGACTGGGAATGCCTACGTGGGCTGCTATCTGTCTGGGTGTCATCACGGGTGCTGGCGGTGGTGTCCTGCGCGATATCCTCATCAACGAGGAGCCCCTCATTTTCCGTAAGGAGATCTACGCCACCTGTTGCCTCGCCGGAGGGCTTGTGTATGTCGGTTGTCTCCATGGTCTCGGTTGGGCTGCCGAGGGCAGTGCTGTCCTCTCTTGCACGGTGGCCATTGCGATTCGAATGCTGGCCGTGAAGTATGGATGGAGCCTGCCGACCCTGAAGGCAGAATAAGAATTCCATAAAAACTCGTAAGCGCGCTCACGAAGTCGTGGGCGCGCTTACTGTTTGGATGTGTGATTCTGTTGAACCGACGATTAGTTCGTTCCTTCAGCAGCCTTGGCAGCATCGATCATCTCCTGGCTTGCATAGAGATAAACCTCCACGCGGCGGTTCTGCTGCTTGCCGGCAGCTGTGCTGTTGTCGGCTACGGGATTGTCTTCGCCCAAACCGGCAACTTCCTTAATCTGAGTGGCTGTGGCACCATGACTCTGGAGGAAGCTGCTGACAGCCTGTGCGCGCTGCAGCGAAAGAGCCTGGTTCTTTTGCTTGCTCTGCTCGGCAGTGGAGTTCTTGAAGGGAGTGTTGTCTGTGTAGCCAACGATGCCAACATTCATATCGGCATTTGTCTTCAGCACGTTCTGTGCGAACTGGTTCAGAGAGCTCTGAGCAGCAGCACCGAGGGTAGAAGAACCTGTGGGGAACAGGATTCCGCTCTCGAAGGTGACCTTCACAGCCTGATAACCGTTCTGGTCAACAGCGTCTTCAACCTTAGCGTTAGCGATGGCTTCTGCCTGCTTCTTGGCGTTGTCCATCTTCTTACCGATAGCGAGACCTACAGCCGTTCCGGCAACAGCGCCGATACCACCGGCGATGCCAGCCCACTTACCTTTGTTTCCATCCTTAGCGATGAGTGCTCCGAGAGCTGCGCCAAGAGCTGCGCCACTGGCACCTCCGATAGTTCCGCCTTTAGCGGTATTGCTCCATGAGCATGAGTTCAGCATCAAAGCGGCAGCGAGGCCGAGTGCGTAAAATTTTAAGCCTTTCATTTTTGTAGGGGTTTTAGTGAGTAAATAACGTTGTTAAAATTGCTTTTCGATGCAAAAGTACACATTTTCTGCGGAACAACATATCAAAACCGCAAGAATTATGCTTTTCTTTCACGATATTTAGCTAACTTTGCGCCCAAATTAGGATAAACAAGCATATAATATGGCAAAAGAACTTAAAAATTTGACAAAAAGAAGCGAGAATTACTCGCAGTGGTACAATGAACTGGTCGTGAAGGCCGACCTCGCTGAACAGAGCGATGTCCGCGGTTGTATGGTCATCAAACCTTATGGTTATGCCATTTGGGAGAAGATGCAGGCAAAGCTGGATGCAATGTTCAAGGAGACGGGTGTGCAGAATGCATACTTCCCCCTGCTCATCCCCAAAAGTTTTCTCTCCCGCGAGGCAGAGCATGTAGAAGGATTCGCTAAAGAATGTGCAGTTGTCACTCACTACCGCCTGAAGACGAATGAGACGCACGATGGTGTGGTTGTGGATCCCGAAGCCAAGCTCGAGGAGGAACTCATCATCCGTCCGACCTCTGAGACCATTATCTGGAACACCTATAAGAACTGGATTCACTCCTATCGTGACCTGCCGCTGCTCATTAATCAGTGGGCTAATGTGATGCGTTGGGAAATGCGCACCCGCCTGTTCCTTCGCACCAGTGAGTTCCTCTGGCAGGAAGGGCACACCGCCCATGCCACGCGTGAAGAAGCCGAGGAGCGTGCCCGGCTGATGCTGAAGGTGTATGCCGACTTCGCCGAGAAGGTGATGGCAGTACCTGTCATGCAGGGTGTGAAGAGCGAAACCGAACGTTTCGCCGGCGCTCTCGATACCTACACCATCGAGGCGATGATGCAGGATGGCAAGGCGCTGCAGAGTGGCACCAGTCATTTCCTTGGACAGAACTTCGGTCGTGCCTTTGATGTTCAGTTCCTCAACAAGGACAACCAGCCGGAGTACGCCTGGGCCACCTCTTGGGGCGTTTCTACCCGACTGATGGGAGCACTTATCATGACCCACTCTGATGACAATGGCCTCGTGCTACCACCCGCTCTGGCTCCCACTCAGGTGGTGCTCATTCCTATCTATAAGACTGAAGAACAACTGGATGCCATTCGCGTCAAGCTCGCTTCAATTGCTGATGAATTGAAGGCGATGGGCGTTAGCGTCAAGTTGGATGACAACGACCAGAAGCGCCCGGGCTTCAAGTTTGCCGACTACGAACTGAAAGGCGTGCCCGTGCGCCTTGTGATGGGTGGCCGCGATCTGGAGAACGGCACCATCGAGGTGATGCGCCGCGACACCCTGGAGAAGGAAGAGCGCAGCGTTGACAACATTGCAGCCTACGTCAAGACCCTTCTTGATGACATCCAGCAGAATATCTTCCAGAAAGCGCTCACCTACCGCGATGAGCACATCTTCGAATGTGAGGACTATGAGGAGTTCAAGCAGCGCGTGAAGGACGGTGGCTTCTTCCTCTGCCACTGGGACGGCACAGCCGAAACCGAGGCTCGCATTAAGGAAGAGACTCAGGCTACCATCCGCTGTGTGCCATTCGCCTTCGAGCAGACTCCAGGCACGGATATGGTCAGCGGCAAGCCCGCTAAGTACCGCGTCCTCATAGCAAGATCTTATTAATGTATTAATGCACTGGCTCCCATCCCTTTTTGCCGCCGAGGCTATCCCCAGTGCCATGATAACCTTCGTGGCGTTGCTCATGTTTGTGCAATTGGGGGTAGGGTGGGAGCAGAGTACCCTGTTGTGCGGGTTGCTTACGCTGCCTTGGGTGCTGAAGTCCTTTGTGAGAGCCCGGCTCCGTCAGTTGGGACACTATGCATTGCAGCTGAAAGTGTACGAGGCGATTATCTGGTGCCTGTTAGTAGGTCTCGCCTTCTGCTTCACTGATCGTCCGGCCACCCGTTGGCTCGTTTTTGCATGTCTCTTCATCCTGTGCCTGTTCTGTGCTTCGCATGAACTGGTGGCACGAATGTACTACGAACGCAAACTGCGTCCCCGCTGGCAGCGATACTACAACAGCTGGAAGATGTTCATCTCTCAGTCCACTGTAGTTCTCACCTATGGTGTGATGATTGTCGCTGTCGGTTTCCTGGAGGTCTTCTATCACACCCGCCGTACTGCAATCACCCTTTCCTGGAGTATGGCGGTGTATACGTTGGCGGGTCTCTATTTATTGTTGGTCGTCTATAACTTCTTCGTGTTGCGCGAGCCTTCGTTCGTCGACCGCAGAGAGCACCGCTTCAGAAATCCTCAATCCCCTCATGGTTCCGCACTCATCGAAACCGTGAAGGCTGAGGTGAGGATTATAGACCGCATAGCCCACAAACCCCATTGGCTGGCTGTTATCCTCGCTCTGGCGGTATTGCTGTTGCCCCAGGCGCTGATGTTTCATGCGCGCGTGTTATTCTTTATAGGTACGCGCGCGCAAGGAGGCTTGGGCGTTTCGTTGCAGTGGATAGGTCTTGCTCAAGGAACGGTGGGCGTTATCGCGTTCTCCGCAGGACTGGCTCTGGGGCACAGGCTCCTCTCCCGTCAGCATCGCCATCCCGCGCGTCTTCTGGCCTCGATGGCATTCATCTTTGGCCTTTCTCCGGTGGTCTATCTGCTCTTGGCAGCATCTGCAGAAGGTTCAGGTACGATCTCGTTCCTCTCCATGCAGTTCTCCCTTTTCGAAGATCTGCTTCCGCTCTGTGTGGCCGCCTTCATTGCCCAGTTCTGTTTCGGCTATGGACTGAACTGCACAATGCCCTTCATCCGTTTCATCTCCGGCGAGCGCTACCGCAGCACCATCAACTACCTCTACATCCCCCTTATTTCTCTGGTGATGCTACTTCCTATGGCCGCCTCCGGTTGGCTCGTCACCCGGCTCGGCTTCCCCACATTCTTTCTCCTCGATTCTCTCCTTGCCCTCCCTGCCTGGTTTGCCGCCTATATGGGTTGGGTAATAATCCGAAAGTCCCAATAATCCCTTTTCACTATGAATAAAGAATCCATTTCCTCTAAACCCTACGCGTGGGTGCCCTCCCTCTATCTGGCCGAGGCATTACCCTACGTTGCTGTAATGGTCATCGCCACAACGATGTATAAGCGCCTTGGTCTCTCGAACACAGACCTTGCACTTTATACTTCATGGCTCTATCTTCCCTGGGTCATCAAACCTTTGTGGAGTCCTTTCATCGCGGCTGTCAAGACCGAGCGGTGGTGGGTGCTCCTGATGCAACTCCTTATAGGTGCAGGCTTTGCAGGTATCGCTTTCACGCTGCCTACCGCCTTCTGGCTCCAGGGTTCATTGGCGTTCTTCTGGATTCTGGCTTTTGCCAGCGCCACTCACGACATCGCTGCCGACGGCCTCTACATCCTTGGTCTCTCCACCCATGACCAGAGCCTTTATGTGGGCATCCGCAGTACGTTCTATCGTATCGGCAATATCGTGGGTCAGGGACTTCTCGTCATGCTCGCTGGTTGGTTGGAGAAGTCGCAGACCATTTCCTTGGCTTGGAGTATTAGTTTCTTTGTCCTCGCAGGAGCTTTCATCGCCCTTTGGATGTGGCATAATGTGGCGTTGCCAAAGCCCAAATCCAGTACCACCCGTGAGGAAGGAGTGTCCTCTAACTTATTGAATGACTTCTGGCTTGCCCTGAAGACGTTCTTCACCAAGCCCCATATCTTTACCGCCTTGCTCTTCATGCTCCTCTTCCGTTTCCCCGAGGGGCAGCTGGTGAAGATTGCAAATCCCTTCCTTCTTGATACGGTGGAGGCTGGTGGCCTTGCTCTGAGCACAGAAGCCGTAGGTTTTGTCTATGGAACGATAGGCATCATCGGCCTCACCATCGGTGGCTTGCTGGGCGGCTGGTGTGTGTCGCGCCACGGACTGAAGCGTTGGCTCTGGCCTATGGTGCTCAGCATCTCCCTTCCCGACCTTGTGTATGTTTATCTGGCGAGTGCGGGTCAAGCCAGTTTCCTCATTGTCAACATCTGTGTCTTCATCGAGCAGTTTGGCTACGGCTTTGGCTTCACGGCCTATATGCTTTACCTCGTCTATTTCTCTCAGGGAGAACGCAGTACCGCCGTTTTCAGTATCTGTACGGCTATGCAGGCGTTGGGTATGATGCTGCCGGGTATGATTGCCGGTTGGATGGCCGATACCCTTGGCTACCTCAACTTCTTCTGGTGGGTCGTTGGCTGCTGCCTCGTCACCTTCGTCGTCTCCGCCCTCATCAAGATAGACCCCTCCTACGGCAAGAAGCAGTAACACACTTAATAGCCAATGCAACAAGTCTCAAAGAGCAATACCGCCAACACATCGGCAAGCGTATTGATGATTAATGGCGATGGCATTATGCTTAGCGTCTGTGGTCAGGATTATTTCCTGTCCTACAACCGAGTTCCGTGGATGCGTGATGCCAGTATCAGTCACGTATTGGACGTACGCATGAGTGGACGCAATGCCATAGAGTGGCCAGCTTTGGACATTGACCTCGAGATTGAAAGCCTGAAACACCCTGAACGCTACCCGCTTGTCATAAAGCGTAATCCAGTGGATATGGTTGCGACAGTGTGAGTTGACAGCTGACAGAAGCGTCCGCTTCCTATCTCGCCTCTCCGCCACCCTCGGAGAGGCTTTCTTTTGCCCTTTTCTTCGCCTCAACTCCTGATTTTGATGCATATTGAGTGTCTAACATCACTTTTTCTCCATTTTTCTTTGCTGATTCCCAACTTATTCCTACTTTTGCACCGATTCCGATAGCCAAACAGGGCTAAGTGTATATAATCCAATAGCAATCATTTCTTTTTAATTATTTATGAAAAAAACCATTGTTTTCCTAACTCTATTGGCTGGAGCAATCACAGCTCAAGCAGATGATTTCCCCTACTTGACCTTTGAGACTAATAATGGAGAAAAGGTATCTGTGGAATTTTCGTCAGACTTAACGCTCGACTTTTCATCGTCAACGCTGAAAGTTGGCAACCAATACACATTTACGCTCAAAGATCTGAAGAAAATGTACTTCAGCAGCGATAACCAGACAACAGGCATCAGTCCTGTTAATGCTGATGACTATATAATTTATGGTTATTACGACCTGCAAGGTCGACCTGTACAGCAGCCAAAAAGGGGCATATACATAATTAAGACAAGTAAAGGAACTAAAAAAGTGTTAGTGAAGTGAAAAAGCGATATATACTCATCACCCTCACTGCCTTTTTGGTAACAATGGCATCAGCACAAAAACTGACCATCACCACAAGCAGTGGCAGCAAACAGTATTCGGCAACGGATATCACATCCAGCTCGCCTGCGACATTCTCTAATAATGGTACGAGAATGAACATTGGCAGTAACTCGTACACCATCAGTGATATTGTTAGCGCAATAGTGACCTGTGAAAACAACGGATTCGTCACAACCACATGTTCTGAATGTAATGGTGACACCCATTGTACTACATGTCATGGTACAGGTAAGGGTTGTGAGACTTGTAACGGAACAGGTAAGTATTGCAGTACCTGTAACACTACAGGTAAGCACACAACTTGCAACGGAACAGGAATATGTCCTACTTGTAATGGAACAGGAAGGTGGTGCAAAACATGCGAAGGAACAGGATCGTGCATTTATTGCTACGATGGTGTCTGCAGTAAATGTGAGGGAAGTGGAAAAAATGAATGTAGCTATTGTTTTGGTAGTGGTGATTGTCCCTTTTGTGGTGGTTCTGGATTATATAATAATCAGGTCTGTAGCACATGTAATGGCAATGGAATATGTAAACTATGCAAAGGGTCTGGTTCAACAGGAAAATGTAGCAGATGCGGTGGGAATGGTAAATGCAGTTCATGCAAAGGAACTAATGTATGCTCCACGTGCAAAGGCAACCCTCTATGTACCTCATGCTGGGGTAGTAAGAATTGTGCAGAATGTGGTGGGTCGGGTAATTGCACCGTATGCAACGGTCAGCCCAAATGCAGTACTTGCGGAGGTGATGGTCATTGTGCCAAGTGTCATAACAGCGACGGGAAATGTACCAATTGTAATGGTTTAGGCTATATTTGGACAGATATCGTTCTTTCTAGCAACTCTTTGGATTTCTCTTATTTAGGCGATAGCACATTCGTCTCGATTTCCATCAATCAGTCATGGAAAGCAACGTGTAGTGCAAGTTGGATAACCCTTACTGACGCAGAAGGGAAAAATAGTGGTAAGATAACTATAACGGCAGATGCAAATCCATCCGTAGACAGCCGTACTTCTACCATTATCATCAGTCATGGTGGCAAGACATCTTACATCAGCATCACTCAGGAAGGCACACCTTATCTTAAATTGTCAAAGAATAACGTTGATTTCGCAGCTACGTCAAGTGGTAGCCAGACTATAACCATTACAACTAACAGGAAATGGTCGGCTTCGAGCAATCAAGAATGGTTGATGGTTTCCCCTACCAGTGGAGAAGGGAATGGGAGTATGTCATTAACAGCCACTGACAATCCCACGATGGATCAGCGTACGGCAACAGTTACATTAAGATATGGAGATAAAACTGCAACGATTGATGTCACTCAGGCTGCTGGAGAAGGCACAATTCGTGATGAAATATCAAGTACCATCTTCGCACATGATGATGGTGCCCAATGGTTATGGATTGATGCCTCAGACCGTCGTGAATGGACTGTGACACGACCTGTCAATGATACTTGGGTACACTTTGACACAAACACAAATGGATCACAGATCTATTACGGAGTAGGAAGCAAGCCTATAGAGATTCTTGTTGACAACAATCCTGGTGTCATGGGAAGATCCAGTTCGTTGACTATTGTGTCCGGATCGTATACTCATACGATATACATTACCCAAGAAGGAGGTACTATGACTCTCAAGGATATGCTGGTAAAACCCTTCGGAGTTATTGATGTCGATTTGACAAGAGCATCTTACAACACTGTTTACAACACCCTTGCCAATATGTTTCAGTTAGAAACATATAGCGATGCTTTCTATGCCAGCATAGATTACAATTCAGCACTCACAGGAATGTCTTTTTGTGGACTTAAGCTGTGGTACTTCAACGCCAGAATTTTCTCTGGTAAAACTACATATGAACATGCATTTTTCATTGAAAGATCAAAAGTCTCTGATTTCAGCACATACATAAATGCTGTTCTAGGTGAATTCAGCAAATTGGATATCCGTAATTGGTCGTATTACGAATACTCTAATTACGTGGTATATTACAAAAGTTACAACAACAGTATATATCAAGTATATATCTACTATGATGATCAATCATTTTATAAAGTTTATATAGATGTGGAATATAAATAATGAACTTTCTTCTAAGCCATCTATGATGCCAACGGCCGCAGGCTCAGCAAGATACAGCGAGGAGTGAATATCCTACTGATGAACGACGGAACGAAACGAAAGATCATCGTGAAGTAGACATTCTTCAACTATCTGAAGTCTTAATGACATTAACGACAGCCGCATTCCATTGAGAATGTGGCTGTTGTTGGTTTTATGAAACAAAAGAGTGGTCATTTTGGTCAAAGTCATTTTGGTCAAAATTGATTTCTGGTTGTCATAACCCGCTAAATATAGTATTAAATTATTAAAATATAATTATTTATGAGTAAGATGACCAAATGCGGAATTGATTTTGACCAAAATGACTTTGACCAAAATGACCAGAGTGAGTCCCCGTTAAGTTTGTATCTGCTTGTATATCAATGCGATGGCTTCTATGCAACTTGGTCATTAAAAACAAAAAAGTTTTTCAAAAACACTACACACTACACGAAAATGTGCTTACCGGCTCACTTTTTTCACCTTTTTATGGGAAAAAGGAGGGGAAAGTCATGTAGTGTGTAGTCTTTTTGAGAAAAAATTTTGTTTTTGTGGTAGTAAGACAACCCGCTTTCTGCAATAAATCGACATACAGGACGTAGGTGTCTCCGCGGTAGGACGTATCTGTTTCCGCGATAGGACGTATCTGCTTCCGTGATAGGACGTATCGTCTTCCGCGATAGGACGTATCTGCTTCCGCTATAGGACGTATCGTCTTCCGCGATAAGACGTATCGTCTTCCGCGATAAGACGTATCGGCTTCCACGTATATACGTAACCGCCTTTATGTATATACGTAACCGTCATCACGTACATACGTATCGGCCGCAACGAATAGACGTGGAGAAAACGAAGTATAGTTTGTCGTGCAAGTAACTATAGTTTGTCGTGCGTGGAAGTAGTAGTTACTTCGATGAGAGGCTTTACATGAGAATTGATGGGTGGGGCGAATTGCTTTAATCCTGACTATAGTTTTTGTTTCTGATATGCACCCTTCACAGATAAAAATGATGGGATAAAGACGTATTTACGTATTTTTATAGTAAAAGATTTGCTATTTCATTAAAAAACATGTACTTTTGCACTAAAATAGTATTTAAAATCGTGACTGTACTCCCGAATTTCATATAAAAATTCGGAACAGAATCACTAAATTCAAAGGATATTATGTACAAAAGAATATTCGACATCGAAGGCAGGCTGGACGAAGGAATGTTTCTGTTTGGTGCACGTCAGACAGGAAAGTCAACGCTTTTGAAAGAGCGCTTCAAAGGGGCAATCTATTATGATTTGCTAAATCCGAGTGTTAGGAGGGCCTTTAAGCAGAATCCGAATTCACTCTGGGAGGCTCTTCAAAATAAGCCTGCGGGTACGCTTGTCATTGTGGACGAAATCCAAAAAGCGCCGGAACTTTTGGATGTGGTGCATTCGCTGATGGCGGATAGAGGACTGTGGTTCATTCTCAGTGGTTCCAGTGCAAGGAAACTTAAGCGCTCAGGAGCCAATACGCTCGGAGGTCGGGCCATTCCTGAAACACTCTATCCCCTTGTGTGGCCAGAGGTGACGGACTTCCAGATCGACCGAGCCGTTCAGAACGGTATGATTCCCCGTCATTATTTGGTGGACGATGCCACGAAGCGTCTTTCAGGTTATGTGAAGGTCTATTTGGATGAAGAAATCAGGGAAGAAGGAGAAGTGCGTGAACTTGATGCTTTTGAACGGTTCATGGAAGTGGCAGCCATTTCAGATGGAGAAATACTGAACTATTCAAATATTGCCTCAGATTGCGGCGTGTCTGCAAAAACGGTGAAGTCCTATTTCCAGATTCTTTACGATACTCTTATCGGATACGAAATTCCTGCGTTCAGGAAGGAAATAAAGAGAAAGATAGTACAGGCTCCCCGATTCTACTATTTTGATGTAGGGCTTGCCAACTACCTGATGGGACGTCACAATCTGAAACGAGGTACTGATGATTACGGACACGCCTTTGAGCACTTTGTGATGCAGGAAATCATAGCCTATAAAGGATATAACGACAAGCGGGACGTAATTTCTTATTGGCATACATATGATAAGAAAGAAGTGGATGCTGTTATCGGTGACGCAAAGGTGGCCATTGAAATCAAATCCACAGAGCATGTGGACACGAAACATAAAAAAGGCCTCAAGGCTTTCAGGGAGGAACATCCTGACTGCCGCATGCTTCTTGTTTCTCTCGATCCGATTACCCGCAAATCAGGAGATGTGGAACTAATCTACGTTCTGGATTTCCTGAAGATGCTTTGGAATGATGAAATATTCTAAAGTATAGTTATTTGTATAATGTATATTAATTGATAATGACGCAGAATGAAAAGATTATTTATGGTTTTGCTGGTTGCTTGCCAGCTGATAGTTGCAGCCAAAGCCAATGACGGCTCGTCGCTGTGGTTGCCGAGAGAGAAGAATGAAGTGGCGAGTTTACTCGTACGTGGTCCCAAGGGGACGGCACTGGATGAACTGAGGGCCTTCTATAAGGGTCAGATGCCTGTACGGATGAGGCTGGAGAAGAATGCCTTGCAGGGCGAGGCGTACCGTATTGTGGTTACTTCCAGACAGATAGAGCTGACGGCGTCGACTTCCAACGGTCTGCTTTATGCCGCCTTCGACCTCCTGCGGATGCAGCAGCTGGGCGATATCCGTTCCAAGGAAGAGCATCCTGCCTTTGATCTCCGGCTTATTAACCACTGGGATAACCTCGATGGCAGCGTGGAGCGCGGCTATGCAGGCAAGAGTATCCTCTATCCAACGCTCTCTGACCGCATTGCCGATTATGCCCGCGCCAACGCCAGTTTGGGTATCAACGGTATCGTTATCAATAATGTAAATGCCTCACCTAAGATGCTTTCGGATGAGTGGCTGGAGAAGGTGAGCGTGATCAACGCTCATCTCGAACGCTATGGCATACGCACCTACCTGAGCATCAACTTCGCTTCGCCGATGGCACTGGGTGGTCTGCCTACAGCCGACCCGCTCGACCCGCAGGTGCGACAGTGGTGGCGCGAGAAGGTGGATGTCATCTATCGCCTGATGCCCAACTTCGGAGGCTTCCTTGTGAAGGCTAACAGTGAGGGACAGCCTGGCCCGGGCGACTACCACCGCTCTCATGCCGACGGAGCTAATATGCTTGCCGAAGCCCTGCAGCCTCATGGGGGTATTGTCATGTGGCGATGCTTTGTTTATGGCGCCAATCACAAAGGTGAGGACCGTGTGAAGCAGGCCGTATCCGAGTTTCAGCCCCTCGACGGACAGTTCCTGCCCAACGTCATTCTGCAGACAAAGAACGGGCCGCTGGACTTCCAGCCTCGTGAGCCCTACAGCCCTGTCTTTGACCAGATTACGAAGACACCTAATATGGTGGAATTGCAGATTACGCAGGAATACTTAGGACAGTCGCGCCACCTGGTCTATCTGGCTCCGATGTGGAAGGAGTTCTTCTCCTTTGTCAGCCCCCAGCGCCTGCGTGGCATTGCAGGTGTGGCTAATGTGGGCTTGGACGACAACTGGTGCGGCCACCACTTCTCGCAGGCCAACTGGTACGCCTTCGGCCGTCTGGCCTGGAATCCCGGCCTCTCTTCTGAAGCTATCGCCCGCGAGTGGCTGAAGCTGACCTTCACCCAGGATGAAGCCTTTGTGAAGCCCATGACTGAGGTGATGATGGCCAGTCGCGAAGCCTGCGTGGATTACATGATGCCCCTCGGGCTGCACCATATCTTCCAGTTCGACCACCACTACGGTCCCGACCCCGGGGGCTTCAAGCCTGAATATCCGCTGGAGTGGTGTCCCGTCTATTATCATCAGGCCGACAGTCTCGGAGTGGGCTTCAACCGCAGTTCCTCAGGCACCAATGCCACTTCGCAGTATCGCGAGCCTTACCGTTCGCTGTACGACGACCTCTCCACTTGCCCTGAGAACCTGTTGCTTTGGTTCCATCATGTGCCCTGGGACTATAAGATGAAGAGCGGCAGCACATTGTGGGAGGAGCTCTGCGCGCATTACGACCGCGGTGTGGCTGAGGTGGACCGTTTCCACGAAATCTGGCAGCAGATGCGTCCCCTCGTACTCCTTGCTGATAAAGATGACTCCCGCCGTTGGCAGGAGGTGGAGGAGCGGTTGCAGCATCAGCAGCAGAACGCCCGCGAGTGGCGCCAGACGTGTATCGATTACTTCCGCTCCTTCTCCGGCGCCCCTCAATAACCGCTTAAGGAGCCTTTCGGGGTGCAATTTTGTTACTTTTTGGTGTGTAAAAGGGGAAAATGATAGCTTTTTGTGCTTATAACTGCAAAATCTTCCGACTTTCTGCACTTAACGCTCTTCTTTTTCCTACCTTTGCACCCAAATGTCACACAAAAATACACAAAACGACATGATTTGGAACCCTAACAAGGAATGTATGAGCCGCGACGAGATGAGCGCGCTCCAGGGCAAACGGCTTCACAAGATAGTGGAGTACGTCTATCACAATGTGCCCTTCTATCGTAACAAACTGCAGGAAATGGATATCCGTCCGGATGACATCCAGACGATTGAGGATATTCAGAAGCTTCCTTTCACTACAAAGAAAGATCTGCGCGACAACTACCCCTTTGGATTGCAGGCTGCTCCTCAGAGCGAGATTATCCGTGTGCATGCCTCCAGTGGCACTACGGGCAATCCCACCATTGTGGGCTATACGCGTAAAGATATAGGTGTATGGAGCGAGTGCATGGCCCGCTGTCTTACGGCTTATGGCGTGACTCGCGACGACACGTTCTCCGTAGCCTACGGCTATGGCCTCTTCACGGGCGGATTGGGTGCCCACTATGGAGTGGAACACTTAGGCGCCGCCTGTATTCCTGCGGGAACGGGTAACACGGAAAAGCACCTGAAGCTCATCCGCGACCTCGGTATCACAGGTCTTGCATGCACCCCCTCCTATGCCTTGTACCTCGCAGAGACGATGGACAAACTGGGCATCCGCAAGGAAGATATCAAGCTGCGTGTCGGAGCCTTTGGTGCTGAGCCTTGGACAGAGAGCATGCGCCAGGAGATTGAAGAGCGTCTGGGATTGAAGGGCTATAATATCTATGGACTCTCGGAGGTCATGGGACCCAGCGTCAGCTACGAATGCCAGATGCAGCACGGCTCCCACATCTGCGAGGACCACTTCTATCCCGAAATCATCAACCCCGTGACGCTGGAACCCCTGCCTGTAGGTCAGACAGGTGAACTCGTCTTCACCACCCTGACGAAGGAAGGCATGCCCGTCCTGCGTTATCGCACCCGCGACCTCTGTTCTCTGCTGCCGGGGGCCTGCGATTGTGGCCGCACGGCAATTCGCATGAGCCGTATCGAGGGCCGTTCGGACGATATGCTCATCATTCGCGGTATCAATGTATTCCCCTCACAGGTGGAGAGCGTGGTGCTGTCGATGCCGGAGTTCGCTCCTCGCTACATGCTGGTTGTGGACCGCGTCAACAACCTCGATACCCTGCAGGTGCAGGTGGAAATCCGCCAGGAGTTCTTCACCGGTGTCTTCGATACTCCCGCCGCCGTCGACCAGCTCGAAAAGAAGCTGGCTGCCAAGCTCAAGAGTGTGCTCAGCATTGCTGCCAAGGTGCAGCTTAAGGCTCCGAACACCATTGAGCGCAGTCAGGGCAAGAGCGCACATGTGATAGATAAGCGTAAACTGTAGACCCCCCCCCCCGACCCCTCCCGTGAGGGAGGGGAGACCTGCGGGTTGGGTAAAAAACTGATATAATATGGACAAAAACGAAACAATGCGCCAGCCTCACCCCTCCCTCACGGGAGGGGATGGGGTGGGTCTTTTCTTCAACCCCGAAACTGAAACGCTGTCGCGTGCAGAAATTGAGGCTTTGCAACTGGAACGCCTCAAGAAGACTGTGCGCCACTGCATGAACAATGAATTCTACCGCAAGAAGTTTGCTGAGGCAGGCATCACTCCCGATGACATCCAGACCTTGGACGACGTACGGAAACTCCCCTTCACCACGAAGGACGACCTGCGCTCGACCTATCCCTTTGGGATGGCATGCGTGCCCCTTCGCGACTGCGTGCGTCTGCATTCCTCTTCCGGTACTACGGGTAACCCCACCGTCATCCTTCATACCCAGAAGGACCTGGACGAGTGGGCTAATCAGGTGGCCCGAAACCTCTGGATGGTAGGCCTGCGTCCCGACGATGTCTTCCAGAACTCCTCCGGCTATGGTATGTTCACTGGCGGTCTGGGATTCCAGTATGGAGCCGAGAAGCTGGGGATGCTCACCGTGCCTGCCGCAGCAGGAAACTCCCTGCGTCAGATTAAGTTCATCAAGGACTTTGGTACTACCGCCATACACGCCGTTCCCAGCTACGTCACCCGCTTGTACGAGGTGATGAAGGAACAGGGGGTGGATCCTCGCAAAGACACGAAACTGAAGGTGCTGGCTATCGGTGCAGAACCTCACTCTGAGGAACAGCGCAAGCGCATCGAGGAGATGATGGGCGTGAAGGCCTACAACAGCTTCGGAATGAGCGAGATGTGCGGTCCCGGTGTGGGCTTCGAATGTCCCGAACAGAACGGCTTGCATTTCTGGGAAGATTATTATATCGTTGAGATTGTTGATCCCGAGACACTGGAGCCGGTGCCCGACGGCGAGATTGGTGAGCTGGTGCTGACCACCCTCTGTCGCGAGGCGATGCCGTTGTTGCGCTATCGCACCCGTGACCTCACCCGAGTGCTGGGCCGTACCTGCCCTTGTGGTCGCAACCACATCCGCCTCGATCGCATGCGTGGCCGTTCAGATGATATGATGGTGCTGCGCGGTGTAAACATCTTCCCGATTCAGATTGAGAAGATCCTCATGCACTTCGAGGAACTGGGCAACAACTACCTTATCACGTTGACCACCGATGAAGACAACGACAACATGACCGTAGAAGTCGAACTCGCCGAGCCCACTGATGACTACAAGAAACTGCAGACTCTGGAGCGCGAGATACGTCGTCAGCTGAAGGATGAGATTCTGCTCACACCCATTGTGAAGCTCGTTCCTCGTGGTACACTACCCGTAAGTGAAGGCAAGGCTGTTCGTGTAGTCGACAAGCGTAAGGTGTATCAGTAATTGATAAATTAACAATTAACAGATTAACAATTAACAGATTAACAATTAACAGATTAACAATTATCGATTGCTCGTTAATCGAAAATTGTCAAATCGTCAAATCGTAAAATAAAACCATGACTATCCATCAACTTTCCATTTTCATCGAGAACCGTTCCGGCACACTCATCAAGGTGCTTGACGCTCTGAAACAGGCAGGTATTCAAATCATTGCCTCCACCATTGCCGATACGGCCGAGTACGGCATCTATCGTCTTATCTGTAGCGAGCCCATGCGTGCTTGCGAGGAACTGAAGAAAGCTGGTGTGGCTGTGGCTCTCAGCGAAGTCTTCGCCCTCGAACTCGACAACGAGCCCGGTCGCGCTGCTGATGCCGTGAAGATGTTCAGCCAGGCTGACATCAGCATCACCTATATGTATTCGTTCCTGCTGCGCGGAAAGGGAATCCTCATCTTCCGCACAGACAACAACGAAAGCGCAGCTCAGGTCATCAAGGCCAATAACCTCAAGAGCATTGGCGAAGAGGCGTTGACAGCGCTGGCTTAGTACCTCCTATTTAAAGACAAAGTAGACTGCGAGCACCAGACAGATAAAAGCTGCCAGGTGGTTCCAATGCAAGCTCTGTCCCTGGAAGAGGAAGCCCGCAATAAGGGTGAAAATCACCAGAGAGATGATTTCCTGAATCACCTTCAGTTGCACAAGCGAGAAGGGTCCGCCATTGGCGTCATAGCCGATACGGTTGGCAGGTACGGCGAAGCAGTACTCAATAAAAGCGATGCCCCACGAGAACGCGATGACCGCGATGAGGGGCCAGTGGGTACTGATGCCCGCCTGTTGTAGGCGTAAGTGGCCGTACCAGGCCAGCGTCATGAAGATGTTGCTTGTGAGCAGAAGTAGGATGGTTTGAAATCCTTGCATAGCTACGAAAATTCGAATTAAGGTTTATGGAGAGCGGAATTCGTGCTGCGAAATACCGTTTTCATTGAAATTCGGGCGCAAAATTACTGTTTTTCGACGAGAAAACATTATCTTTGCGCCCGAAATCTCTATTTGTAGCGTGAAAAAGGCCTTAAACGCCTGCGCGCGAACATTATTTTATGTGGAATGAGAGTCAAATTATAGCACAACTGCACGACGAGCGCACCCGCGAACGTGCCTTTGCGGCAGTGGTAGAGCACTTCAAGGAACAGCTCTACTGGCAGATTCGTCGTATGGTGTTCTCGCACGACGATGCCGACGATGTGCTGCAGAATACGTTCCTGAAGGCGTGGACTGGACTGTCCGGTTTCAGGGGCGATTCACAGTTGGGCACCTGGCTCTTCCGCATTGCCAATAACGAGACATTGAACTTCCTCGATCGCAATCGTCAGACGACGAGTCTGGACGAAGAGGCGGCAGAAGGAGTGGCTGCACGTTTGGAGAGTGACCCCTATTTCGATGGCGATGAGACAGAGCGTATGCTTCAGGAAGCCATTGCCTCACTGCCTGACCGCCAGCGCCAGGTCTTTAATCTCAAGTACTTTGAAGAGATGAAATATGAGGACATGAGTGATCTGTTAGGAACCAGTGTGGGAGCGCTGAAAGCCTCCTATCACCACGCAGTCAGAAAAATATCTGATTTTTTCCATGCGCGTGATTAAACTTTTTCCTTCTATTGCGGTCAAACCAATGAAACAATACAAAAAAGATATGATACAGGAAGAGAAAATCATAAGAGAACATGATAGCGGCCGAAATCCGTTCGTGGTTCCCGAGGGCTACTTCGAGGGCTTTACGGAGAAGATGATGGCCCGCTTGAAGGCTGAGGCTGAGGGCACAGAGAGCCGTCAGGCCATCGTTGTCAAGCTCCCGTTCTGGAAACGTGCTATGCGCTATGCTGCCGCAGCTGCCGTCGTGGCAGTGATGGTGGGAGGAGGAATGTTCTATTCACTTCGCTCCACCTCTGGCGAGTCTTCGACACAGCTTGCAGCACAGACCGACCAGTTGGATTTCTACTTCTCGGACGATGACCTTAACGCCGCCCTCGATTACGAACTCGTAGACAATCAGCACATTGCTTACTACCTTACAGAGGCCTACTAAGACCTATGCGCGTTCTTTAATCAACGAAAACTAACGAGAATGATGAAACGAATAACTTTTGTGGCGCTGATGGCGCTATTCACGATGAATCTATGGGCACAGCAAACGCCTGGGGCTGGAATGCCCCGCTTCAATCCTCAGGAGTTCCAGCAACGCATGGAGGAGGCATTGACGCGTCAGGCAGGATTGACATCCGATGAGGCCAAGGCCTTCTTCCCCATCTACAATGAGATGAAGGGCAAGCAGCGTGCGATAAGTGTCCAGATTCATCAGCTGAAGACACAGTGTAAGCCTGATGAGGCTGCTTATACCGCCACGATTACAAAGATCAAGCAGTTATTGGTTGAGTCGGCACAATTGGAACAGACGTATTATCGTCGCCTCCTCGAGGTGGTTCCTGCCTCTAAAGTCTTTAAGGTTATGAAGGCCGAGGACGACTTCCACCGCCGCATGGTTCAGGGACAGCGTGGACGCAGGGGCGGTGTAGGTAGAGGACAAGGTGGTCCGCGTCCCCCTCAGCAATAACATCTTCTATTACTGATTACCCTTTTAGGTTATAACAGAATAAAGGAGCGCACCCGTCACTAAATGGTGGGTGCGCTCGTCTTCTGTGTGAACTTTCGGCTTCTTTGAAAGCCTGACGATGAATGTCTATTTCTCTTGCTTAGAAATTGTATTTATATTCTTTGAGATTCTTTTTCTCCTTCATCTGACCATTGACACTCACCTCCTTTATGATGGTAACGCTACCGGACAGCTTGCCAGCATATTTGGTCTTGTGCGATTCATAAACCTTGTCACAAGAATTGATGACAGCGTTATCCTGTTCCGTTGATCCATTGGAGACTTTCAGAATGGCCGCAGTGTATTCTTCCTCAATGGTCCTGCTAAGGCCCAGGTCTGACAGGTCTTCAGACGTATACATCAATTCAGTCGATCGTACATAGTAGTTGTACGTAGTTTCTTCAGGAATGTCAGTTTCCTCGTCGTTCTTGCTGCATGAAAGAGCGATTGCACCGCAGAAAAGGATGGCGGCGAACATCCATAAAAGATTCTTTTTCATTGTTTATTATGTTTAAATAGGGTTGTTTGCTGGTTATCTTATTCTTCGTCAACATATCCCAGGTTTTTAGTGCCTGCGGTCAACAAGAAGGTGCCGTTACTCTCTCTCTTGCCATCCATGTTGTTCAACCATCTCTCAAATGAACTTTCTCCTACTAAGGAACCCCTCACACTGCAGTCACTAAGAACACTAGCTTTCTTATTGTCCTTAGGTGTCTGAGTAAAAACAAAACTTGGACGAATGAAGGCATATTTCTGGGAAGTATTCTCCAAATTCGGCTTCTTATGGAGAATCGTGATGAATTTCACGCTCTTGTCAACAGGAACGTCATTGAAATTTATACGGCGCACAATGACGTCATTGCAGTAATCCAAAGTGAAGAGGTCGTCAATTATTCTAAGTGTTCCATAAGCCACATTCGAATATTGTTCTGCCTCTGTGCCTTGGAAACCATCAGACTGGTCTTGCGGGGTCTTGAAAGAATAGGCGGTTTCCTTACCGTTATTATCGGTTGTGGTCAATTCGATGTCGAAGAAGTTGATCAGGGAGCGATGGACAATATAAGCCACAGAGATGTCATAGACTCCAGCTTTCACGACTGTTTCTTTTTCTTCTCCTTCCCCTTCTCCTTCATTGTCTCCCTCTTCCTCTTGGGGGGTGGGGGCTGGGATGACGGGCTCATCATCGCCACAGGAGGTGAACATAGTGATTGTTAGGCCGCAAAGAAGGATGGCGGCGATCATCCATAAAAGATTTTTCTTCATTGTTGGATAAAAATTAATAGTTAATAAAATGGTTTGTTGGTTTTGCTAAATTTATTATTGACAGACATAATACTTGTTACCAAGTTCGTCTGTTCCGTATTTCACCTGTACAGGCAGTTCTTTCATTTGGAATGTATTCTCATTGTTGATGGCGGTGAGCGTGGCCTTTTTGTTGTATTTCACGTTCGGGAGGGTTGCTTCTTCCTCCTGAATATCCTGCCAGTCCGTCAGCTCCAGATTGCTTTCATCAGCAAGAGAGAAGAGACAATAATAGCTCCATGTTAGAACGGTGGCTTCCATGCTCTCGACCCTGGAGTAGGAGGCCTGTAAGTTCACGAGGCAGGAGAAGCCGGGGTAGTCGGTCAGGCTGTAGGTGCCCTGTGTTGAGGAATATATCACTTGGTTGCTGTTGTTCACAGCCAGATATACCGCTTGTCCACTTTTGTGCCGATTCACCAGTGCAACGACAGGGGCCATGTAAGGATTGGACTCGGAGTACTGCTTGTCCATTGCTGTACTTATCTTCGCAACATCGGCGGCATCCCGGCTTTCGTCGTAATTATTGGGAACTGCCACGTCCTTCAACAGGAAGTCTATGGGAGTTGCTTCCAGATTCTTGAAAGCCTTCATGGCCTCGTTCATACGTCCGTCGCGACGAATGAGCTGCACGGCCACTGACAACTGGTAGCATTCATTTTCCACCGAGCTGGACAGACTGAGCTCGTCTGTGCCGTAGAGTAGCTGATAGTCAGGGAATGCAGCGTGAATGATGCTGCGCCCGAAGTATTCAGCCGTACCCTCAACGACGTCGGCTTCCATGATGGTTTTGGCCTCTTGGGCGAACTGTGTCTCGTACTTCTGCGTCCAGTACTTAGCGCGGGCATATTGTTCAGCTGCCTGAGCTGGTTCCTCCCACGCCTTCTGCAGAGCTATAAAAGCTAACTTGCGATAGATGCGCGGATCGTAGTTCACTGGATAGGCCTGATCACGAATGGATACTTCATCACTCTTTGTCCAGCCATTGAGTTCCTGAACGTAGTTATGGAACGCCTCATGATAGAGTGTATGCAGAACATCAAAGGCCATATCCTGCGCCGTAGGCGTGGTGCCGTTTAGCATCTGCATGATTTGTTTCTGCCGCTCCCAGCTCTCCAGAGAGTGGATTTGCAGACAACAGTAACGGTTTTGGAACGTCAGGAAATAGTAACCTGCACTTTCCACCTCGCTCATGCCGCGTCTGAGAGCATCGTCCCACTCCGACTGGGGAATCTCACGCTTGCCTTCGGCATTGATCAGATAGAGCTTGTTCATGCTCTCGTTGGTCAGCAACAGGTTGAAGTTGGCCGGATCCGCATCCTCATTCCAGAACTGTCTGATGTACGGATGGCAGCGCTGCACAGCTGCTGTCACCCATGTTGCCAAATCTTCAAAGTCCTCAGACAGTTTTGGCATAGCGGGCTCCTCGGTTGCCGGTGGATTGGGAGTGTCGTCGATGTCCTCTTTGTTTTTACACGACATAAATGCCGTTGCACTACAAAATGTTAGGATGGTAACAAACATCCATAAGAGATTCTTTTTCATTATTATGATATTTGGTGTTATTGTTGTGCAGTAACGAACTGAGGTCTGTAGATGCCACCCTCGCCCATAGGTGCCACAGAGGCATCGAACGTGGTCCAGGGAATGGTGAAAATGCGGTGGAGTTGGTCGCAGTAATAGGACAAACTAACGTTGACACCGCCCCCATTGGCAGCAATAATGAGAGGGAAGAAGGTGATACTGTCTTCCTGACGGGGAGCCGTGAGACCACGCACCTCCCCGCCGATGGTGGCGCAAAGGAGATCCTGCGAGGTCACATAGGGCTGCAGCTCACGTTGCATCAGCACCTGGACGCTCATGGTCTGCTCGAAAGCAGTATATTGGGGAGCCTGCCAGGCAGGACGCTCATCGGTGCCCGTGGCTATCGTCTGCTGCCCTGACGGTTCGGGAGCATTCGCATCTGAATTCGAGCAGGACAGGAAGAGAAGGGGGAGGAGGCAAAGCCAAAGCCTCTTCTTGATGGTATGTTTCATATCGCTTGTATTACTTTTCATTCATTACCTTACCATTGTGGATATAGAGTCCCGGACGCTGTGGCTTGCGAGGCAGGCGCACACCGTCAAGGGTGTACCAGTGTCCGTCGGAATAGTCATATGCGGCAGCGGCGAAACTGATTTCGGTAGGCTGTTCGGGGCTTCCTATTACAGCATCGGCTTCGTAGCCGTAACCACTACGCATGGTACCCACCACTTGTTCGTCACGTTCCAGACAGAAAGTCAGGGGACGAGGCTCATCATCGGGTTGTGCCACGTTGAGATAGAACAGACCGTCCTCGCCAGACTTGGTCACACCTACGCGGTGGGTTCCATTGTATGCTACGAGGTGGTCGTCATCCTGCAACTCCAGGCCACTGACACGTGCGATGATATTCATCGAAGTGGCACCGTTGTTCTCGTGCAGAGCCGTTCGGCGCGGAGCAGCCTTGCCACCGGAGTAGCGCGAGTCGGCGTAGTAGAACGGATAGAAGAATGTAGCATCGGTGCTTGCCATGCGCTTAAGCATGTAGCCTTTCCCGGCCTCTAAGTAACGCAACGTACCTTTCCATACGAGGTTGCCGGCGGCATCGCGGCTGAGCATAGCAAAGTCATCTTGTGACTTCAGTACATCGCCCTCGCTGGCATCGGCGCGATAGACGGACATCGCTTGAGTTATCGGTAGGTTCAGGTGCGACAGATAAGCTATGCGGTTCCAGCCGTTGTGTACGATGATATCCTCATCCACGGTACGTCCGCCGAAGTATGCCACTTTCTTGCTGCTGGCATAGATGCGATACATGCGTGTGGGATCGATCTTCACCCTCTGCTGTTCCTGATCCCACTTGTAGCCTCGTGCAGAATTTGCAGCGCGGCAGAAGTAGGTGGTGGCTCCCTGGTTTGTGATGAACTCTATGGCATCGCCAGGCTCCCACGCTGAAGCGCCATAGAGCAGGTCGCCGATGCTGATGGAGTCTTTCGGAGCCACATTGAAGGACATCCAGTTCCAGCCTTGGCGCAGCTGCAGGGTCTCCACGTCGCTGTCGGCGTTCTCCAGCTGTAAGGGATCCGCGCTGCTGCCCACGATGGCATCGGCTTTGAAGATAATGCGCTTCTCATTGCGTGGTTGCAACTTATGAACCTGACCCGAGGAAGCGTCATAAAGACGGAACTCCAGGTCTGCGGTCTGATTCGCATGTCCATAGACAGTCAGATAGGTCAGGACCTCGTTGGCGTTGGCGGTCTGGTCGGCATCGATATGTGCCACACCCATTACCTCCTGATCCGGTCCGAAGACTGCTAAGATATCGTTGGGATCAGTAGCCACGACACCATCAATGTAGGCACGAGCCACGATGTGCATCATCTGATTCTCGCCTTTAAGCTTTTCACTGACGGCCCATACTGGCTGCTCGCCAACCACTTTCACATTGAGAACCAAAGATTCTGTCATATCGTCGCCACCTACCAAGGAGAGCAGTTCATTGTAGGTGCCAATATTTGTGTATGGCGACACGCTGAAGGTGATGGTCTGATCGTTCAATGCGGCAATGTTACCCTGTGTCTGTGAGGCGGTGAGCCAATAGGGCAGGTCGCGCAACTGAAAGTTCTGTGACTGTCCACTGAGATTGCGGATAGTTACTTGGAAGGATTGCTCCTCGCCGTAGGCGGTCTGTAAATCCACGTGCTGAAGACTCCAGCGCAACGGATTACGATAGACGTAGAAGTCCATCGTCAGCGGACTTGCCATATAGTTACCATTGAGGTCGGCCACCTCCTTGACGGTGATATAGACATTGCTCTTTTCTATCTGGAAGTCGGGCACATCGAGATTGAGCAATAGCTGGTTGTCTTTAGCCACATAGCTGAAGTTCACATTGTCCAACTTGCGAGTGCTCGTGATAGGCGCGTATATGTCTCTCGCCGCATAGTTGTTGATGACACTCTGCGCCACGAGGGTATCCCGACGTGCAACCAGATTGCCCTGGGCGTCCTTGTAGCGTTTGAGGCTGATGCCCGTCGGCATGAGTCGCTGCGTGTTGTCGTCCTGCAGTTCACTGCGTCCGAAGTCGAGGTAAGCCAACAGTGCTGCTTCCGTTCCTGTAGGCGCCTGGTTGACGTAGCTTTGTAGTATATTGGGTGGCAGCACGCTGCTGAACATACCTACCTCGTCAATATATCCTTTCAGGGCTCGATGGAAGGTTGTGGCATCCGTGTAGGTGGCACCGAGGGCAAGGTTGTTACCCATGATTCCCCCGAGGCTATCCACGCTGAAGCTCTCTACGAGTTTCTTATCTACATAAATATTACCTACATTGCGCGGACGGGAAACGGTCATAGCGAAGTGATGCCACTGGCCGTCGTTGCAAGCGGTACCAGTTTGGAATTCACGTCCTCCTGCACGGACTATAAGACGTCCATCCGTGAGACCTACATTGACATGGTTGTGCGCGTCGGGCTCGGTCTGTGCCTCGCCGTTAGCGAAGAGCGTAGCCTCCTGGTCTGAAGTGTTGAACCAGAACATCAGTGAATAGTCCTGTGTTTCGGTACGCACAAAGCGGTCGGGTTGCAAACGGATGCCACCAGTGCCGTCGAACCGCATGGACAAGCCCTGCGGAAGCTTCCAGTTGGTACTGCTCAATGCCAGGTCTATACCACTGACGGATTGGTCATAAGAATACAGTCCTTCACCTTCATTCAGACCATAGTTGCAGAGAAGACCATACTCAAGACCAGTGAGGTTCTTCTGACCATATTCTGCCAGTTCGGCGGAAGAAAGTGCCCGGTTCCAGATTCGGAACTCAAGCATGTCACCCTTGTACCAGGAGAAGTCGTCGGCTTGCTGCGTCTCCGAAATATCATAATCAAAGCCCAGACGCAGTTCGCTGTTGCCACGATAGACTCCGCTGACCTGCTGCTGACCGATGAGGCTACTGCCGTCGAAGAAGCGTACGGTTATGGCTTCGTGGCCCTGTTCCACGGCATAAGCCACCTGACGCAAGCCGTTGAAGGGTATGGCGGTGTCGGAAGTAACCTGTTTGCCGTTGATGACAGCCGTCAGACGGCGGTCAGCGGTGAGACCGAACTTCAGTCCCTGCTCGTCGCCACCGTGAGAGAATACAATCATGGTCTGCCGGTCGCTGGCAGGATTCAGCATCACATCCACCGTGAAGCTCTTGCCTGTCAGATTCAATGGAGCTGCAGAGAAAGCTGCACTACTGCCCGAGAAAGTGAGGCAAGTACCGGTGCTGAGATCCCGATTATACGGTGTGCCTAAGACTTCGAAGTTGTTAATCTTGCTGAGGTAGTTGCCGGCGATGTTCTCGCTGAAGCTGATGGTGATATCGTCGCCAATGCCGAGGATGCCGTTGACGGGAGTGGGAGTACCGAAAGGCACGGGGCGACGGGTGTCCTTAATACCGGTGAGAATGTCGGAGGAGGCGGTAAGATAGCCTCCGGCATGACGGCAATAAACGACAGCGCGGAGGTCGTAGGACTGCTCGATGGGGTCTATCTCGCCGAAGAAGCGAGTCTGTATGGCGCCGTCGGCAGGAATGCTGTCAACCACTCCCGATGCCTGAGCCATGAGCTGTGCGTCGCGGTAGAAGGAGCATACGTTGACCCAGTCTTTGTCGCCCTGTGTGGAGAGCTTGTACTGCAGCTCGATGTGGTCGAAGCCACGGTAGTTGACGTCAAAGCCCTCGATGCGCACGGGGAGGTAGTAGCCCTGACGGGTGTAGTCGTAGGCACTCTCGGTGTTGACCACCCATTTGTTGCCAGGCGAGGTGACCTTGACGGTGCCGGCCGATGGCACGAAGTGGGCTGAGAGTGAGAGGGGAGTGTCACGCTGGATGTCGGCCTCGTCATAGAGGCTGAGTACGATGTTCTCGTAGTCGAAGTCGGCAGCGGGATAAATCTCTATGACCTTGGTGATGACCTCTCCGGGTGGCAGGTAAACGGTGTTGCCCGTTCCTGTGAGTCCTGCACCGTCCACCATAACCTTGGCTCCCTTTGCATTGTCGGGATCGCTGAGGCACAGTGAGAAATACGAGCTGGCGAGGCTTGGCACGTCAGTGTCGTTGCTCATGTGGATGGTGAAGCGGGCGGGCTGGTCGAAGGGAACATTGCTGACGGAAGCCTGGTCGGTCCAGATGCGCAGCTTGTCGATCTCGATGGTCTTGGCGTCGAGGACGGTGCCCGGGTTGTAGTATTTGGTGACGCGCTGGTCCTCGTAGGGCTTATGAGTGGCTCCACCGCGTGTGCGGAAGACGAGGCCGGAATAGACGGGTGTGGAGAAGGCGTCGATGTAGCTCGCCATATTGAAGATGGCCACGCCCTTGCGCAGTGCGTTGAGATTCTCCACGGTCATGCGGTTGAACACGGTGAGAGTGGTGTCGAGATCCATGTAGTTGCGAGCTGTGCGCAGTACGTCCACATTGAGATGGGACTTCTCAGCTGCTCCGAGGGAGAAGCCAATCTTCTTGCTCCACGACTCGCTCTTGCCATTGTCGTCGGCGAAGTTGGCAGTGATTATGGGAGTATATTCGACTGCGAGGCGTGAGCCAGCGGCAGAAAATTCCACCCTGTTCTCAATCATCGTGACGGGGTCGTTGGGCTCCTGGTTCTGCTGGTTGCTGGTATTGGGGAGGACTTTCTTGAGCAAAGTGACCAGTGCAGTGCCAATGATATCTCCCAATCCCTCGAGTGATATGCCGCTGATAGGCCATCGCAGATAGCGCGAGAGATCGGTGGAGGTGGAGAACTCTTCGCTGTAGTCGATGGAGATGGCTCCGTCGAAGTCGTAGTTCTTGACGAGATTGGTGGCATGCACCTTTTCGGCCTCATTGAGATAGAGGAAGCGCAGCCATTGTGTAGCCTCGTTGTTGAGTGCGGCAATGCTGTCGCGGCAGGTGGTCTTGCTGCCTGCGGGGTCGTATTGTTTGTAGGTCTTTTTGCCAGAGGCATCGGTGAGGCAGAAAAGATCGTCGTCGTCCTCATCGACGAGGCTGATGTAAGCTGGGTAGCCCTGCTTGTCGGCGAGTGCCTGTGCATAGCTGGGGTCGGTGCCCTTGGGCAGCATGAGGGAGTTGCGCACGCGGATAAGGTTGGGGAGCAGCTCCTTCTCTATGTGATGCTGGGTGTAGGCGAAGGAGGAGTTGATCTGTGTGGAAACGCCGAGCACCTCGTCGCGGATAAGGTAGAGAGAGTCGCCGTTGGCATCGACACCGCGTGCGAGCACCTTGATGGTGCCAGTGGACACGTTGATGTTGCCGCTGGTGCCAGCCTGGCGCGGAGTGAGCATCTGATACATGGATGACGGGACAACGCGCACTGCGACGGCGTCTTGAAGCACGAGGTTGTCGGTCATGCCGATAAAGACATCAGCCTTTGCGCCGACCCACTTCTGGCCAGACGAGGTCTCGATGGTTTCGGAGGTGCTGATGGAGTAGTCGTAGTTCCATCCATATCCGAAGGCAGCAGATACCGTGAGGCTCAGGAACTCGGACTTCTCGACCTTGTGGATGGCACCGGCCTCGGAGCCGGGAGTGCCAATTCCGGGTACGAGCACTACGCCCTGATAGTAGTCGGAGCCAGTCTTGTTGTCCACGTCGAGACTGAATCCCAGTTCGCAGTCAAGGTCGGCGGAGTAGGAATAGCTCATCTCTGCGCCCGACTCGAGATAGGAAGAGCTGTTGCCGCCCGGTGGGTCGCGCAGGATGTCGAGCAGATGCGGGGTGCCAGATGCGACGATGCGGCGTCCCTCACTCTTGGCTGTGGCCGCCATGACGTATGCCTTGAGGGTGGTGACATCGTAGTAGGTGCCGTCGTAGAGGAGGGTGACACTCATGGTGCGCAGAGCATCCTCGTCGGTGAGCATGAGGGTGACATTGTCGGGCGAGAAGATATAGCTGCCGCCGCCCTCTTCGTCGAGAGTCACCTTATCGACAGTGGATGCGCTGACGAGGCCGTTGTTGAAGGTGACCTCGCCGCCCTTCAGATTAACCATGTCGGCGGTCTGCTGGAGATCGTTGTTATAGTAGTAGCGTTCGCAAGCGGTGAGCATGAAACCGTAGGGTGAACCAGCCATGAAGACGGGATAGCCGAGGGCATAGCCCTTCTGCTGGTCCCACAGTTCCACAGTGGCCTTGTTGCCTACGTTGTCCTGTGCGGTGTAGCGACGGATGCCGAAGTACTTGAGCTGGTCGGCGTTGAACTGCCTGATGTCGAGGGAGGGCACGGCATGGTAGATGCGGTTGAAGGTGGCGGTGTCCTTGTGGCATACAGTCGTGAGGTCGAGGGTCTGCGCCACCTCTCCCTGCTGGAAGAGGGTGCTGTAACCCGTGGCTGAAATCTCTGTGACCTTGTACTTGACGGGGTAGAGCTGCACCTCGTATTCGCCGGTCTTGTTGTCGGGACGGATGGTGATGGTGCGGCGGGTGCTATACATCTGGGTGGTGTCCTGACGGCCGTGGATGAAGGTGGCGTGGCGTTCCTTGACGGTCTCGTCCTGCTGGTCGCGTACAATCCATGATGTATTGTCGCCCTCGAGCTGCAGCACAATCTTGATGCTGTCGCCGAGGTTGTTTTTGGAGAGCGACTGCCCGAGTGGCATCTGCCCCTGGTCGTTGCCGCCGACTACACGTCCGTGGAGCACGGCTTTAGTCTGGTCCCACAGGCGCACGGTGCTGACATCGGCTGTCCAGTTCCAGTCGCGCTGGTCACCAGTCTTGGAGTCGGGGTTAAGGAGGTAACCGTCGTTTTTGAACACGTGGCCGTCCTTGACAGCCTGCACGCGGTGAGTGCCCTTGGGTATGCTGAGCGAGAAGGCTCCCTGGTTGTCGGTGATGATGGGGCGCTGGTTGGCATCGACCATCAGCACTCCGTCTCGGCGGAACTGTACGCCTGGGACAGGAATGCTGGAGCCTTCGTAATAGACATTACCACTATATATATAATATGAGTTGAGTGTAAAGAGGAGATTGCTCTTGAGGTTGATGTCCTCGTCGAAGCTGGCAGTCTGGGACTCGAAGCTGCCCGCATCGCCCATGCTGGCCACGCTGATGCTGTAGTTGCCGGCGAGCTGATAGACGAGTCCGCTGATTTCAAAGTAACCTGTGGAGTCGGTGACGGCAGTGAGTACCTCTGCTCCGGTGATGTCGCCCAGAGGCTCGGCTGTGACGGTGAGGCCACCGAGCCCTGTGCCGTCAGCTAGCCTTACATAGCCGCTCACCATACCAGTAGAAGCGCACTGTCCAGTGACAGTCTTACCGTTGACGGTCAGACCTTCGCACTGGTACACGCTCTCCACACGGTAGTCATAGACATGCTGCGGGCGAGGAGTCTTGTCGATGAAGTAGAACTGCGTGAGGCCAGTAGCAAGGGTGTCCCACGGCAGGCTGTCGGCAGCACCATGTTCGCGGCGCATCACCCGGTAGAAGTCGCTGTCACCGCCAGTGTTCTGCCACGTCAGTTCGACCGTGGCCTGCTGCTGCTTGGCCGCGAGGTTGACGATGCTGTCGGTGTTAACGAACTTATAGGTGACCGCACCGTCAGCCTCCATCTTCCTAACTTTGTATTCCAGGCTGTCGGCATCGGTATCTAAGAAGTGAAGGGGCGAGGTGCCGCGTTTGACCACCATGCGGAAGTCGTAGTCCACACACTTGCGTGTCAGCTCGAGAGTGTAGCGGCCTTTATTGATGGCGTCGAGGTTGGTTGTGAGGTCGATCCGCTCAGTGGCGATGACCTGCCCGGCGTCGTTTTTCATGTCGATGTATAGCAACAGCTCTGCGCGCTGGTCCCAGAAGTAGTTGTAGGGTATGCGGATAGCCATGTCACGCCCGTACATATCTCTGGCGGTACTGTAATTTCTGGTGCGATAGGAATAGTTGTCGGTGCCCATCATCTGGAGATAGTTTTCCGTGGAGTCGGGAGCCGTATATTGCAATTTGCCTGGGAGCCCCTCAAAACTGAGTCCGTCGGCGCGAGGCGTGGTCAGCAGATTCTGCAGTTTTCTCAGTATGATAGGGTCATAATAACCCGGGGAGAAGTCGTCGGTGTAGGACCTCTCTTCTTCGTTGGCAATGAGAATCCTGTTCCAGTAGCAGAAGAAGGGTCGGGTACGCATGTAGCCGGCGGGTACGGATTTGCCTTGGAAGATCCATTCTGGCCTGTAGAAGGGGTCGTCAGACATGATGGTGTTGGTGTCTTTCAAGATGATGTAGTATGGTTCCTTCGCACACAGCATGCCCCATGTGCCACCACCCTGCGTGTCGGCCTCGGTACGAGTGGCGTAGGCCTTGCCGTCCATAGCGACAGCATCGCCGAGGTGGGCAGAGTCCATAGCCGCTTGGTCGAATTTCCCATGACTCCATTGCAGCTCGACCGCGTGACGTCCGTCCACATCCCAGTCAGCGGCTTTCTGCACATTGGCGAAGTTGAGATTGCGGAGGTAGGGCTGTTCGCTCATTGTGGACATCTGTCGTCCTGACTGCTCGTTCCATCCCCAGATGGATGTGGCCATGCGGCGCACGCGGTAGCTAACGGCATTGCCGCGGAAGCTGTTGAGGAAGTCCTCGTCAATGAAAGTGAAGAGGGAGTCCTGCTCAAAGGCCGTCTGGCCGATGGTTGTCCACTGTGTGTCCTCATCGTTAGTGCTGCCGGAGAGATTGCGCTGAATCTCCCAGAAGTCATTGTCGGTGATGTCGCTGTAGAGAGGGTAGTCGATGGTCCAGCTCACACGAGCGTGGGCGTCGTCTGTGAGTTGCACCTTCATATTCTTGGGCTGGTGGAGCAGAGCCACCTCCACCACGTCGCTGGTAATGGTGACCATGTTGCCCTCTTGGTCTATAACATTGCACTCCGCCTTGACGCTGCTCATGGGCAGATCGGCGGGCAGATAGAGATAGCCCGAGGTGGAGGGCTTGTCAACGGTAAGAATCTCCTCTCGGTTGGTGATGCGGTTAGTGTAGGTGACCTTCATGCTGTTGATCTTGCTGGCCTGGATGGCGTAGGGAATCATCGTCTTGCCGATATGCTCCTTGTCGAATGCCAGCATGGGCGTCATCAGCATGACGCTGACGCTGGGCGGTTCAGCGATGGAGAACTTGCCCAGCGAGAAGTCCATGGGGGGATCGCAATAGCCCTCGTCGTCGGTGGAACCCTCGCGCCACACCACGTGCGCCAGCAGCTGAATAGTCTTACCCTGCCACTCGTAGGGCACCTTCCAGCGCACCTTCATCGTCTTGTGGTACCTGTCTTCACGGTCAGGTCCCAGCATGAACTCCAGCCAGTCGCTCTGGGTGGGCAGCACCACCTGGTTGCTGTAGCCCATACCGTACTGCTCGCACAGAATGGTGAAACTCTCGCCTTTCCAGCACATCGCAGCAGACTTATCCTCCAAATTGTTGCCTAAGCTCTTCCATGCAAAAATATCCACCGTGTCATTATCTACTACTGCTTTAATGCGGCTACGCTCAGACTGATAGACATTAGCACCGATGCGATAATAGTCGAAGGTGGGCAGCGTCAGGTCGATGGTGTTCTTGCCCGACGTCATAGCTGTGTAGCTGGCAGCATCTTTCATGTACGATGCCGCGTCCGCCATCTGAGGGAGGAACAGGGCGAGCGTGAAAGACCATATAAACAGTACCTTTTTCATAAGCCGTGTGGTTGTGCTGTTATTTACTCCTGTTAACTATTACTACGCACCCAAACTTTATGCGCAAAGATGGCTGTGGCATTTATTAACTATAATTCTTTACTTGCATTTGATATCCTTGAACTGCCAAGCCGATTTGGGAAAGATAAGTTCAAATTCCTTGGCTTCCTCGGGCAGGGGCGGGAAGATGAGTGCAAAGCGCAGCTTCTGATAGGGCCAGGGAATGTAGGTGCGAGCCGGCTCCAAGGTGACATTCTCTAAACTTTCCAACCCCAGTTTGCCACCTTTGTTGCCCTTGATATAAGTGGTTCCCTGGACGTTACAATACATATTGTCCGAGAAAGCTTCTACTTCCATTTCTATGCGTGTTTCCTTATCAGAGCAGGCCACGCGGCATATGGTGATGCCTGCGGCATTCTTTTTATTTTTAAACACAGGATTCTCCTTCACGTAGCGATAGGCAGAATAGTCGGACAGAATGGTCTTGGCATTGTTCAGGATACTTGGTCCCTCCTCCTCGCGGCCACTTTTGACGTAGAGGCTGGTAATCTTTTGGGTGAGGGTGCGCTGGTCAGAGTATTCGTACTTGCAGTTAAGCTTTGCAGCTTCTTCATATTTCTCCAGTGCTTCCTCCCATTTCTCCTCATTCTCGAAAGCCTTTGCCTCATTCATGGCGTCTTTGTAACTCTGCTCGAACTCCAACTTCTGACGAGCAAGGATCTCCATCTCTTTCTTACGTTCTGAAGATTCGATACTCTGTCGGGCAATGCCGAAAATACCGCTTATGGTGCGTGATGTATCATAATTGGTCCATTGTGCACTTGCTGGGGCAGCTAAAGTCAGTCCCAGAACGAATAGTAAAGCATTTCTTTTTTTCATATTATAGATAGTTATGTAAAAATCCGATGACGCAGCACAATATAATCATCAATTATTGCGCAAAGGTAATACTTTTATTTTATATATAAGGTATTGCGCGCGAAAAGATTTATGGATTGTTGGGAAAGTTATGTATTTTTGGGAAAAATAGATGTTAACTTGACTTCTTTTTTGCTTTTGTCTCTTGTAAAAGAATGTTTTTAAAAGATTATTTGTACCTTTGCAAACAAATTACTAAATAATTGTATAATGATAGAACAGGAAACAAACAATGATGCAGCAATAACAGCAGCAGAGAGTATCAAGAGCAAATACATGGTGAATCACGTTGAAAGCGGGTTCCCTCGCTGGCTCATTGAAGTGGCCTTCGTCTTCTACCTCCTGCAGGCTGTCGTCGACTGGGGGCCACTGCTACACTGGTTCGAGGCCGCCAACCTTACATGGGTGCGTGGTATTATCCAGACTTTTGGAGCTTTGGTGATGTACGTGGGATTGTTGCGGGGTATGAAGACGCTGTATCGTCCCATGACCATTGCGTGGTGGATTGTTATTGTGCTGAATATTGCTGGATTCATTACGGAGATGATACCAGCAATCATGTTCACGGTCGGACTCCCTGTTGCTGTTTCACTGGTGCTGGTCTATGTGCCACTGGGCGTTGCCATAGCTGTCAGTTATCGTGGAAGGTTGCGTTGGGTGGGCATTTGGATGGCGCTCTACATCTTTATTTCCAGCATCTTCCCAATTGTATCTCTCCTGCTGTTTGGTCCTGAATCCGGTCTGGCGAATCTTCCCCTCGAGATTCCCACGATAGCGGTCATCGTGATTTATGCTTGGGTACAACGCCGCGTGTTAATCAAATAAGATCCGCCCCTTTCAAGTTCTCATTCCAGCGTCTGCCTGTACTGGGAAGGTGTCATTCCGAGGTGTGTCTTCACTACCTCCTGGAACGTGCGTCGTGTTTGGAACCCGGACTCCTTGGCTATCGCCTCGATGGTCCAGTTGGGATTCTCGCGCATCAGCTCGCATGCTAAGAGTAACCGCTTCTTTGTCAGGTAGTCGTTGAAACTGGAGAAGTTAGCTCGTTCCTTCAGCAATTCTGTCAGCCGCTTCTGCGTCAGCCCCACAGCCTTTGCCATTTCTTTAAGGGTAAAGGTGGGTAAGGTGAACAGACGCGACTCATTCATTCTCTGGTCTATCCATGACAATAACTCTTCATCGCTCATCTCAGCAGTTCGCAGCAGATCATTCCTCCGTTCCTGGGTCTGCTGGCGCAACAGCGTCACCTCATCTTTGGCCTTCTCACGCATCATAGCAGCCATTTCTTCCTGTTGCTTTTGCAGCGACTCTATCTTCTCTTGCTGCTCCTCCAGTTCATCCTGCTGTGAGCGGTTTTTCTCCAACAACGTGTTATGCTGTTCCACCAGATCGGAGTTCGTGTCGATAATCTGTTTCGTCTGGGCATTCAAATACCATACCGTGATTACAAAAGCAACCACGAACACTATAATAATGGCTAAGATGAGCAGTTGAGAACCTGTCATGTAGAAAAGTTTGTCCGAGATGACCTCGGCTGCATGTTATTCCTTCATCAGTTCTTCGAGGAAGGCATCAAGTTCTTCGTCCAGTCCTTTGAGAAGCTCCGTGTCGAGCATCATGGCGTCGTCATCAACGAGGTAGAGATCGCAGATGGTTTCGCCGTCCTCGCCCATAAGTACGAAGGAGAAGGGGTGGAGAATGCTCATGGCATCGATTTCCTTGCGCAGTTGGCCCAGACACTGCTTGATAACAGGTGCAGCGACTTCGTACAAGTCTTCCTCCGTGGGTTCCAGCCACTGTTCGATGACGGCGCGGTCGAGTTCCTCCATATCATCGTTGTAGGTCAGCAGTTCTGCGCTCTCGGGCTTCACCTGCATGTGAATATCGGTGAGCACGGGTTCGGCATCTTTGGGGAACTTGGAGGCCACCTTGCGGATGGCACGCTGGATTTGCTGAATGGTTTGCTGCGTTGCTTTCATTGCTGGGCTTGGCTGGGTGAACGTTCGTTCAGTAGGGTGGGGTTGTTCTTATTTTAAAAGGGCCGGAACCGCGGTAGGTGTCCGACCCTTAGTTCCTAATCGTGCAAGATGTGAGGAAAGGATTTGTTATGAATGATGAATTATGGGCGGATTGGTGCTTTGCGAACGACCTTGCCCACCTTGAGGATATAGCAACCGTACTTGAGGTTGAGGTTGATGACCTTGTCGTCGCTGTCGATTTTGTAATTGCCAACTCGGACTCCAGTGAGGTTGTAGACCTCGAGGGTGAGTCCTTCAGCATTAGAGATGTGTACCTGAGTACCTTCGACCTCTATTTTGATGTTCTGCATCTCAGCATCTGCCTCCGTGGTGAACGCAACGGGCGATTCGAAGTCGGGAGCGGCTTCGATCTCGGGTTCGCTGGCCATTGCGGGCAGAGCCATTCCGAGGGCAAATATTGCCAAAAGGAGTATATTTTTCTTCATAATGAAGCGTTTTTTACGTTTATTTGGGGCAAATGTAGACTTTTTCTTTGATTCCTGCAAATTTTTTAAGGAAAAATCTCCAAAAAATGTCGATTATAGTGCTATTCTTAGTCGTTCTTGTGCCAAAATGGTGTTTTCGAAGATGGCTTTTGCTTCGTTTAACAACACATTTTCGTCTTCATAGCGAGCAGAAAAGTGTCCGAGCACGAGACGGCGGGTATTGGCGCTCTTGGCGCAGGCTGCTGCCTGGGCTGCTGTGGAGTGCCCGTACTTGTCGGCGTGGCTGATTTCAGAGGTGGCGTAGGTGGCCTCGTGGTACATCAGGGTGACGTCGCGGCACCACTCGGCGAGCTCGGGAACACTCATCGTGTCAGAGCAGTAGGCATAGCTGCGAACGGGGTCGGGTGGGGTCGTGAGGCGGTTGTTGGGAATGATGTCGCCTTCGGGTGTCTGCCAGTCTTCGCCGGCTTTGATTTTATTGATAGCCCACGTGGGAATTCCGTAGAAGTCAATCATTTCCCGACGAATATGCGGCAGCCCAGGCTTTTCTTTGATGAGGTAGCCGGAGCAGGGCACGCGGTGGCGAAGGGGAAGTGACCACACTTCCATGGAACGGTCCTCGAAGATGAGGGCGTGCTTGGTCGTATCCACAGGGCAGAACTGCACCTCGTAATCCATATCCGGGCAGAAATGGGCTATTGTGAACTCGATGTAGTTCCGAAGGTTGGCTGGTCCGTGGATGTAAAGGGGCGACGTGCGTCCCATCAGTCCCATCGTTGAAATGAGTCCGGGAAGCCCGAAAACATGGTCGCCGTGGGCGTGGCTGAGGAAAATATGAGAGATGCGTTGCCAATTGAGTCCAGTGTGGCGCCAGGCTATCTGGGTACCCTCGCCGCAGTCGATGAGCAGCAGCTTATCGCGCAAGTTCACGACCTGCGCGGAAGGCAGGTGGCGAGGGGTCGGAAGAGCCGAACCGCAACCAAGGATATGGACTTCAAAAGGCTGCATAGTATTCTTTGTATTTTTAGGATTACCTAATATATTAAAATATCTTAGGTTATCCTAAGTACTGTTTGTCTAATTCCCCAACAGTTCTTCGAGCTTGCGGCTGAGGGCTTCTCCCCGGAAGTTGCAATCAACAATCTTTCCGTTGGGATCAAAGAGGATGGTAAAAGGAATGGCACGGACGTTATAAGTCTTGGCGGCAAGGCTTTCCCAACCCTTCAGGTCGCTTAGCTGCGTCCAGGTCATACTGTGTTTGGCCACTGCCTTTAGCCACGACTGGCGGTTGGTGTCGAAGGAGAGTCCTACGATGTCAAATCCTCGTTCGTGGAAGCGCTCGTAGGCGGCCACAACATTCGGCAATTCCTGGATACAGGGGCCGCACCAGCTGGCCCAGAAGTCCACGAGGACATACCTTCCGTGGCCAATATATTCGCTCAAGCGATGCTTTACCCCAACCTCGTCAGGCATCTCGAAGTCAATAAGTTCCGAGCCGGGTTTTAGCTTCTGGTTGATGGCGATTTGCTGACGCAATTCTTCCAGTTCGGGCAGGCCGGCATGAGGGTAGGTGCCCATGTATTCTTCGAGGTAGTCCAGTCCAAGCAGGCGCTGATATTTGTTGATGAGCGACGCGCATTCGGGACTTTCATGATGGCTCTCGAGCTGCTGCTTGAGGTAGTCTGTGGTCTCGTAGTAGAGCTGCATGTAGGTCCTTGAGATACTGTCTGCCACTGCTCGTCGTTCGGGCGTGAGTTCCTGGGCCCGCACGTAGGTCATAAGCTCGTCCTGCTTCTCGCGGATGAGGCTCATGTTGCGGTCAACGCTGTCTGCTACTGCCTGAAGTTCTTGTGCGCTGACATTCAGCGTGAAGGCTGTCAGGATCAAGAAAAGATACTTCTTCATAGTGTTCCGTTGTTGTTTTCTGGTGCAAAGGTAGTTCATTTCTATGAAATGACCAAATTTCCGAGCCTATTACATCAGGTGATTCTTGTTTGTGTTGGTATAAAAAATGTTAATCATCAGTCTTCGAGCGAGTTGCGAGGTAGGTCTCTAATCCTTCTCGCCTCAGTCGGCAGGCGGGGCAGTGACCACATCCATCGCCGGGGATGCCGTTGTAGCAAGTAAGCGTCTGTGTGCGAATGAGGTCGAGGACGCCCATTTTGTCGGCTTTGGCCCACGTCTGTGCTTTGTCAATCCACATGAGCGGGGTGTGGATGACGAATTGTTCTTCCATACCGAGGTTCAGGCTGACATTCAGCGACTTGATGAAAGCATCGCGGCAGTCGGGGTAGCCGCTGTAGTCGGTCTGCGAGACGCCGGTGACGAGGTGGTTGATGTTCCTTTCACGGGCAAAGACAGCGGCTACGGCGATGAAAAAGAGGTTGCGGCCGGGTACGAAGGTGTTGGGAGGGCCGTAGGCGGGTTTCTCCTGGTCCATTTCAATGCTGCTGTCCGTCAGTGAGTTGTGCGAAAGCTGGCTGATGAACGAGATGTCCATCTGGTGCCATTCCACATCGCCTCCTCCGCAGTTCAGGCCGTTCTTTCGGGCTGTTTCACCAGCAATGGCGGCAATTTCGCGTGCTTTCTCTACTTCGACGACGTGTTTCTGACCGTAGGTGAAGGTCAGTGCTACCACTTTCTGGAAGTGCTTCAGTGCCCAGAAGAGGCAGGTGGTGGAGTCCTGACCGCCGCTGAAGACTACGAGGGCGGTCTCTTTATTCATTGGTTTCATTGTTTATAGAGCTTATGGGGCTTATGGGGCTTATGGGGCGAATGGGGTGGATGGGGATGATTAGACGAATAAGGTTGGGGTCAAATCAGGCTGTATTTGACATCATCATCGTAGGTGTCGAGGCCTTCTGTTTTCTTCAACCAGGCGACGATTTGGATGGTGAAGGGTAGAATAACGACTTCATATAGTACCTTGATAACCACTTGACTGACCATCATTAGTGCAAGGTTTTCTTTAGGGATGATACCACCCAGAGCTATGGGGAAGAAGATGAGGGAGTCGGCGAGTTCGCCAACGACTGTAGAGGCAATGGCACGCAGTGAAAAGCGGCGACCTTTATCGTGGATCTTCATGCGGCTCATCACGTAAGAGTTCAATAATGAGCCCACGAGGAAGGCGATGAAGGAAGCTAAAGCTACGCGCGGTGCCAGGCCGAAGAGGGCGTGGAAGCCTTCCTGATTCGTCCAGTAGGGGGCGCCGGGAATGAGGTCTGCCAGCCACGCTAAAAGGACGAAGGCGAAGTTCATGACAAAGCCCGTCCAGATAATGAGTTTGGCGCGGCGGAAGCCCCACACTTCCGTGATGCAGTCGTTGACGACATACGAAATGGGGAAGACGAGTACTCCCGTCGTCAGATTGAGTGGACCGAATTGTATCTGCTTGGTTGCGAGAAGGTTTGCCAGGATGAGGCAAACGCAGAACGTGACGCCGAGCAACATGAACGTCACGCTGACAGGTTCTTTTTGTTTCATTGTTCCTTGTTTTGTTAAAGGGGGTGGGCTAGGGTACCCCTGTGCGTTAAGCGGCGGCAAAGGTACTGCTTTTCTGCGACTTGGCCAAATTTTAGGGCCACATCTCTGTCTCATCAGCCCTTTTTTCGTTATTTTACGACAATATATCACCTTAAATTTGGAGCATTCGCGATTTCTTCGTATCTTTGCACCAACATTCAAGGAAAATCACTAACTCCTATACTTCTAAATCATCCCTAATCATATGGAAAAAATCAAAGGTCTCATTGACGCCCCTTTCACCCCGATGTACCCTGATGGTAGCATCAATCTCAGTGTTATTCCCGAATACGCCGCCCTGCTGCAGCGCAACGGCCTTAAAGGTGTATTTATCAATGGATCCAGTGGTGAGGGCTATATGCTCACCGAGGACGAACGCAAGCAGCTTGCCGAGGCTTGGATGGCTGCTACGAAAGGCTTTGAGGACTTCAAAGTCATTGTCCATGTGGGAAGTACGTGTGTGCGTTCCTCTAAGAATCTGGCCGAGCACGCACAGGCAATAGGGGCATTCGGCATTGGGGCCATGGCACCTCCCTTCCCGAAGGTGGGCCGTATCGATGAACTGGTGAAGTACTGTGAGGAGATTGCCTGCGGTGCCCCCAAGCTTCCCTTCTATTTTTACCACATACCCGCCTTCAACGGTGCGTTCCTTTCGATGTACGACTTCCTGCAGGCTGTGGACGGCCGAATCCCCAACTTTGCTGGCATCAAGTACACGTTCGAGAGCCTCTATGAGTACAACCGCTGCCGCCGCTACAAGGACGGCAAGTTCGATATGCTCCACGGTCAGGACGAGACCATCCTTCCGTGTCTCGCAATGGGTGGCGCACAAGGTGGCATCGGCGGCACGACGAACTACAACGGCCGCTGCCTCACGGCAATCCAGAAAGCGTGGGAAGAGGGAGACCTCGAAGGAGCCCGCAGACTTCAGAATTACGCGCAGGACGTTATCGATGTCATCTGTCATTTCCGTGGCAACATCGTGGGTGGCAAGCGTATCATGAAGCTTATTGGCCTCGACCTGGGTCCTAACCGAACGCCCTTCCAGAACATCACCGACGAAGAGGAGGCCCGTCTGAAGGCTGAGCTTGAAGCCATTGATTTCTTCAATCATTGTAACAAGTAATTAGACTCTCCCCCCGCCCTCCCTGTTAGGGAGGGTGCGGTTTCTTTTCAAGAATAGTAAACTTATAAATGACAATGAAAGCTATTAATAAATACCTTTTACTGTTTACCATACTCTTTGCGCAGGTATTTGCTCCCTCCCTAACAGGGAGGGCGGGGGGAGAGTCTTCCCTTTCAGCACAAGATACTACTCCCCCTCGCCTCATGGAGAGGGGGACGGGGGGTGAGGCTATTTCCCTGCATCGCTTCAACAACGCCTCCTTCACGTCCCTTCCTGCTCTCTCCGCTTTTGGTGGTCAGGGTGTGAGTGGTTCTTTTGCTGGTTTTATTCCAAAAGACTTTTCAGTACCTTACAACCGCGTTTTGGTGGCTGGTGGCTGCAACTTCCCTGATGTACCTGCAGCCGAAGGCGGTCAGAAAGTCTTCTATACTGATATCTATGCGATTTCGCTTGATGGCAAAGAGAAATGGTGGCGTGCTGGCTCGCTGCCCTGTGCTCTCGCCTATGGCGCCAGCGTTTCTACTCCGGAGGGTGTGGTCTGTCTGGGCGGTACGTCCGACGGCAAGAAGAGCGAGGACTATGCGGCTCTTTTGACCATTGATGGGACTGGGGCCGTGGTCAGTAGTGCGCTGCCGCCGCTGCCTGTCAGCCTCGATAACTTTGCTGCCGCCTATGGTGATGGATTTATCTATGCGGCTGGAGGTCAGCATAATGGGATGCCTAATCGCAAGGCTTTCCGTCTGAAGTGGCCGTTACCATCTTCCTGGTTTGAGGCACAGACGGATGCCGCCTGGGAAGAGTTGCCTGATGTTCCGGGACCCGCTCGGGTGCAGCCCTGTGCTGTGGTGCAGAAAGGTGCCATCAGCAGCAACTTCTACCTCCTCGGAGGCTTTGACCCGCGCTATCGTAAGGCTGTCGCTAATGGCGTTTACTACGATACCAGAAAGGGGAATTGGTTTGCTACCAGCTTAATACAAACCCCGCCCCAAACTCCTTCCGTAATGGAGGGGGGTGATGCCACAGTGGAGACAAGTGGAAACGGATGTCTCCCCTCACAGGGATATATAGAGAGGGCTTTGGTTGGCGCCTCGGCAATTCCCTCCGGCGCAGCCCACGTCCTCTGCTTTGGCGGTGTCAACAAGCACATCTTCGAACAGGCGCTCGATCGCAACTACCAGCTCTCTGATACCACGATTCAGACCGCCCAGCGACTGGCACAGCTGCGCGAGGAAGTTTACTACTACATGACACAGGAGCCCGAGTGGTACCAGTTCCGCCGCAGTATCCTTGTATATCACACCGTTACCGACTCTTGGGCCGAGGTCTTCGATTCCCCCCTCATCGCTCGCGCCGGAGCTGCCGTGGTGCCGCTGGTGTCGCCTTCAGGCACCCTTTCTGCCCTCGTCATTGGCGGTGAGGAGAAGCCGGGAGTGCGTTCTTCAGATGTCACTCGGGTGGATATCACCTATACGGCTCATTTCGGTTGGCTGAACTGGACGGTGCTCATTGTCTATCTCTTAGGAATGGTCTATCTGGGCTACTACTTCATGAAGCGCGCCTCCAATTCCTCTGACGACTTCTTCAAGGGCGGCGGTCGCATACCCTGGTGGGCTGCGGGTATCAGCATCTTTGCCACGATGCTCAGTGCCATCACCTATATGAGTATTCCCGCTAAGGCCTACGCCACCGACTGGACGTACTACCCGATGCAGATTTGTATCCTTTTGGTCTCGTTCCCCGTCATCAGGTATTACCTGCCTTTCTTCCGTCGGCTGAACGTCACCACCGCCTATGAGTACCTCGAACGCCGCTTCAACAGCGCCACACGCCTGATGGCCAGCATCCTCTTTATTGTCTTTATGGTGGCCCGCACGGCGCTGGTCCTCTTCCTGCCGTCTCTGGCCATGACCGCCGTCACAGGTATTAATATATATATATGTATAGCGCTGATGGCCCTCATCACTATTCTCTACTGCACCATGGGTGGGGTCGAGGCTGTTGTGTGGGGCGACGTTATTCAGGGTGTCATCCTCGTCGGGGGAGCCATCCTTGCAGCGGTGTATCTGATTGTGAATACGGGTGATAACGGTGCCTCGGACTTCTGGCAGATTGCCACCGACCACGACAAGTTCCGCCTCTTCCTCTTCAATTCCGAGAATCCCTTCGACTTCGTCAATGCCACCTGGTGGGTCGTCATCCTCGGCGGCCTGGCCAACAACCTCATCAGTTACACCAGCGACCAGACGGTTATCCAGCGCTATCTGACCACCAGCGACGAGAAGAGTGCGGCTCGCGGAATCCTTACCAACGGCCTGATGTCTGTCGTGGTGACCATCGCTTTCTTCACGATAGGAACGGGTCTCTATACCTTCTTCAAGACACACCCCGCCGAGCTCGATATCACGATGGCGAAAGGTGATGCCATCTTCCCCTTCTTCATGATGAGCCAGCTGCCCGCCGGCCTCGCGGGGCTTCTCATTGCAGCCGTCTTCGCTGCCACGATGAGTACCATTGCTTCCAACATCAATTCCATCTCCACCGCGTTTACCGTGGATCTGTGGTCGAAATGGAAAGGGGAGGGGGGAGTCCGCACCGCCCGCATTGCGGGAATCTGTGCAGGTCTCCTTGGAATGGCGATAGCTTGGCTGATGGCTACCGTTGATATTCAGTCGCTTCTCGACTACTTCAACACCATTCTCGGCCTCCTCAGCGGAGCCATCGGCGGCCTGTTCCTCATGGGCATCTTCTTCCCGCGAATTGGTTCATGTGCAGCACTCATTGGTTTCTTCTGTGGCACAGCTACGGTCTTCTATATGAACTTCTACACGCAGGCCAACTTCCTCCTCTTCGGCTTCGTCTCGATGCTCGTCAGCGTCCTCGTCGCCCTCCTTGTCAGTATTTTCATTCCGCAGAAGGAGGAGCAGAAGGGACTCACATGGAAGACATTACCTAAAGAATAACCTAACTCAATAATTATATGGTAGATTTCAAACAATTAGCGGAGCTGTATCGTTCCGAACTTCTCGACCGCGTGGTCCCCTTCTGGCTCAACAAGTCCCAAGACGCCGACTTTGGCGGCTACTTCACTTGCCTCGACCGCGACGGCTCGGTATATGACACCGATAAGTTCATCTGGCTGCAAGGCCGCGAGGTATGGATGTTCTCCAAACTCTACAACACCGTGGAACCCCGTCAGGAATGGCTCGATGCCGCCATTCAGGGTGCCGAGTTCCTGAAGAAGTACGGCCACGACGGCAACCTCAATTGGTACTTCGCCCTCGACCGCGAAGGCCGTCCCCTCGTGGAACCCTACAACATCTTCTCCTACACCTTCGCTGTCATCGCTTTCGGCCAGCTGAGTATTGCATTGCGGAAAACAGGTCAGGAGGAGAGGGCAGAGGAATACGCCTCCATTGCCAAGCGCACCTTCGATATCGTACTCTCCAAGGTCGATAATCCCAAGGGCAAGTGGAGCAAAGCCTCGCCTGGTGCCCGCGCCATGAAGACCTTCGACCTGCCGATGATTCTCTGCAATGTCTCCCTCGAAATCGAAGCACTCTTGGAGCCCGCCTTCCTTCAGAAGGCCATTGACGACTGTCTCCATGAGGTCATGGATGTCTTCTATCGTCCCGAAATTGGGCTGATTGTCGAGGCTCTGGGTAAGGATGGCAACCTCGTGGACTGCTTCGACGGCCGTAAGCTCAACCCCGGTCACGCTATCGAGGCCATGTGGTTTGTCATGGATCTCGGCAAGCGTCTCGGCCGACCTGAACTCATCCAGAAGGCCGTGGATATCTGCCTGCAAGAAGTCGAGTACGGCTGGGACAAGGAGTTTGGCGGCGTCTTCTACTTCATGGACCGTCTTGGTCACCCGCGTCACGAACTCGAGTGGGACCAGAAACTTTGGTGGGTGCACCTCGAAACCCTTATCTCGCTCATCAAGGGCTACCAGCTCACCGGCGACCAGCGCTGCCTCGACTGGTTCCAGCGCGTTCACGAATACACGTGGAGCCATTTCCGCGATGCCGAATATCCTGAGTGGTACGGCTACCTCAACCGTCAGGGCGAAGTCCTCCTGCCCCTGAAGGGCGGCAAGTGGAAAGGCTGCTTCCATGTTCCCCGTGGACTCCTCAACGTCTGGAAGATTCTTGAGGACTTGGCTAACAGAGAATAATATGGGTCGAGACATCGGGACGTGATGCTCGATACATTAGGACGTAAGGGCCGAGACGTATTATGTCTCGGCCTTTATGTATGGACGTCTCAGCGCTGACGACGGGACGTCTTGGCGTAAACGATAAGATGACTTGGTGTAAACGAAAGGACGTCCCAGTACAAACTGAAGGACGTCTTGAGGTTAGCGGCACAATGGTTTGTAGTTGTTGAACAGACGACTCTGTTCCTTTGTTCGTTCTTGTGAATCTCGTTCGTTCGTTCTTCCTATATATATGAGGAAGAACAAACGAACAAGAACATGTTCTCTGCCTCAGAAAGGGCAGGAGGGGAAAAACTATTGGATGGAGCGGAGTAACTCGATGAAAAAAAAGGAGTTACTTGCTGACCATCTTGCGGACTCGGCCGTCGCTGAACTTCACGAGGCAGACACCGCGGGGACGCTGACTAACCTGACGACCGTCGAGGGTGTAATAGGCGACGGGTTTGACGGCAGAGGTGGTAGCAGATACGTGGAGGCTGGGATCGTTGATGAACTTTATGTAGACTGTGTAAGTCTTGCCACCGATGGTAGCTTCGAGCTTAGTCATCATCTCACCGCCTTCGCCTTTAACTTCGCAGTCGTACTGGATAGCGGTTTGATTCTTATTTGGATCGGTTGGATCCTTAGCTGGGATGGAGAACTCCTTAGTCTTGGTGGTGGACGTCACCAGTTCGCAAGAACCACCCATGCACCACTGTATTCTCTCGGTTTCCAGGGTGTGAGTGCTGATAGTAATGGTGGCTGAACCAGACAGCTTACTGCTGGTCTTGTTTACGATAACCAAGCCGTTGGCGGGGTTGTCAGCGGGGTTTGTATTGCACTCAAGCTCATGGAAAATGGGGTCTGGAGCAGCGTTGATGGTCACAGTAGCTCCATCCTCCAAGGGCTTGCCTTCGAACTGGAAGACGCAATCTTGGGCGTTGAGTGTGAGAAGGGTGCACAGAAGTGCGAGTGATGTAAAGATTCTTTTCATAGGCGTATAATTGTTGATTATTGTTTAATTCTTTGTTTATTGGATAATTATGGCAGATTCTGCCACCTGTTCCACGCCGTTGGCGCTCTCGATGAAGGCGACTACGGCGAGGTTCTCGGGATTCCATGTCTCATCCAGCTCGCACTCGAAATCGAGGTCGCGGATTTCACCCTCTGCGGCCGTGTAGTCCTCGCCCCACGTGCCGTTGATACTGCGGCGGAAGACGTGGTTGTGGACGTAGGACTGGTTGGCGGTGCCGTCTGGCATCATCTGCAGGGCGGTGATCTTCGACTCCGTGAGCCACAGCTGCAGGCGTCCCTTGATGGGATCACCGTTGACGATGATCATGTGGACATGCAGCTTGTTGTCGAGGCTGTCCTTGACGGGGGCGAGGGTGAACTTCAGATCGGTGGGCACTTGTATGGCCTCGCGTACGAGGGTCCCCCACTGGTCGGGGGTGGCAAGTGAGCCGCGGCGGTTGATGTATCCCATGGGCTCCTGCTCGATCTTCCAGTGCTCGTAGTATTCATCGCCCTCTTCTGTCCTGAGTCCGAGTACGTTGCCTCTGGAGAAGACGGCGAGCGGACCGCTATGAATGCCCACGGCTATGATGGTGTCTGCGCCGTACTGCTCTTTCAGCTTCTCGATTTCGAGGGCGGCGTTGGGGCAGTTGATGCAGCGCTGTCCCGTGAAGTCCTCGATGAGCACGGCGTGGGCGCTCTGAACGGGCGGCATGTAGATATAGCGCTCTTCTTCCGAGATGCCGGTGCAGGAGATAAGCAGGCAGAGGAAGAGGACACACACAGACCCACCCCTCACCCTCCCTTGTAGGGAGGGAGTAGTCACTTTTGCAAGTTGTCGTCTAATGGTACTTATCATACTATTTCTTTTCGGTGGGTCTATTAGAAATTGAAATTATAACTCAGTGTGAAGCCGCGGGTGGCGGGAATCCAGCGACAGACGCCGCCTGTGCAGTTGAAGCCGGCACGGGTGCGGCCGTAGGCTCCCTGCAGGCGGTGGGCGCCGACGGTATAGGTGGCACCGACCTGATAGTAGTGGTTGTGGGTGGTGCCCACATTATACATATCGCTGACGGTGAACATCCAGTGGGGATTCAGCGAAAGCTCCAGCAGTCCGAAGGCCCAGTCGCCCTCGTCGTCCTTGGTGAAGAGGTACTGCGCCTCGCCACGCAGGGTGAGCTTGTTGGAGATGCGCCATTTGGCTTCGCCGATGATGATGTGGCTGTTGATCATGCCACCTTCGCCCTCCACGGCCGTCTTGTTGTAGCGCTGGTACATATACATGAGGTTCAGCTTCCAGTCGGCCGTGAGCTTCTTGTCGAACTGAACATTGAGGTCCTGGTAGTAAACCTCGTCGCCCCAGCTCCAGAAGGGTGAGGTGTAGCCGTCGCTGCCCTTCATGTAGCCGTTCAGCAGTTTCTGTTCTACGGCAGGTGCGTGGACGTGCGAGAAGTTAACTTTTATCGTGGTGCCGTACTTGCCGCCGAGGGCGGTCTTGCGCTTGAAGTTATAGCCGAACTCCGCCTGATAGGCCCACTCGCCGTTGGCATTTGTGGCGTATGGGTAGAGGGCTGCGAGGGCGTAAGTGTGGTCGAGGGTGAAAGCGGGCAGGTGATTGATCATTGATGACGTTCCGAGCATCGCACGACGGCTGCGGAACGACATGTTGTCACTGCGCTTGGCTTGCAGCAGGATGCTCAGCCCGCGCTGGGAATAGCTACCGGAGAGCATGGCGACATAGCCTGGGCGGTAGATGTATCCGTTGTCGAAATTCGGGTCCTGACCCTTGCGGGCATACTCTGCCAGGAGGTTCCAACCGCCCGACTGATAGCGGGCGCGAACATCGAAGGAGTGGACCAAAGTCGGAAGGTTCAGACGATGGGTGGCATCGACGAAGATTTCCTCATCCTCCTCATACTTATTGACATACGAACCGCCGATTGTCAGGTAGCGGCCGTGGGCACTCATCGAGGGAATCCACTCGTCGAGACTCAGCTCCACGTCGCCTCCACTGACCCACGCCTCGTTGTGTTCCCAATAGCGACGCTGACGGCCGCTGAGCACCTTCAGGGCGATTCCCTTGAAAGGATTCCATGCGAAGTGCAGTCCTCGCAGGCTGTTGTCAATGCCTAAGGAGCGCTCTTCGTAGGTGCGGAGGATGAAGCCTGAGCCGAACTGCTCGTAGAAGTCACCCAGGGTGACAGTACCATTCTTCCAGTGGGCACGCGTGTAGAAATTGCCGAGGCCCCAGCCCTTGAAGTCTGCTTCATAGCCGGGCAGGGGGAATTGGTTCCACTCGAAGCGGCCGCCTGCATCCACATATTTGCTCTGCAGTCGCAGGTCGGCATACGTGTTGGCCAGCGCCCATTCGTTGTACTTCTGGGCACCTATCGTCTTGTCCTCCTGCGGCACAAGGATGTCGGCTTGAATGCTACCGCTGAGGGTGGCGCGCTCCTTCTGCTCTTCCTGAGCCGGAAGGGACACAGCACCCAGCGCACAGGCGCAGGCAGACAATAACAGGTTCTTAACCAGCGAAGCCATAGTTCGAGAGATTCGTGGTGTTACAACTTATTCCTTCTCCTTGTCCTTCTCCTTGCCCTTGTCGCCGTCCTTGGCTACGAGTTCACGGACTTTCTCAATCAGCTCGTTCTCAGCACCGTCGGTGTAGCCGTTGTGCTTGTAGACGACATTTCCCTCGCCGTCACAGATGACGACATAGGGGATGAGTTCGCCTCCGAAGGTGCGCCGCAGTTCGCTGTTGGGGTCGAGCAGCACATCGTAGGTCCATCCGTGGTTATCCACGAGGGGCTTCACCTTATTAGTATTCTGAGCGCGGTCGATGCTCACGGCAAAGAGCTTCACGCCCGTCTCCTCCTGCCACTCTTCATAAACCTCGGCGATGGCGTCGAGTTCGCGGTTGCAGGGTTTGCACCACGTGGCAAAGAAGTCGATGATGAAGGGCTTGCCTCCGTTGGAGAGGGTATCTACGCTGATGGCTTTTCCGTTGATATCCTTCAGGGTGATCTGTGGCAGTTTCTGGGCAAACGCCTCGCTGGTCACAGCCAACAGGCAGACGGAAAGGATAAAAAGAATACGTTTCATAGTCAAATGCGTTTAAAATCTGCGCAAAGATAGCTATTCTTTGCCACCTCGCAAAATAAAACGCCAAAAAAGATACTGCAGACCGACGAAACGTACAGAAAATTGCCTTTTGAGCCTCTGACAATGCCTTTTCTACCCCTCGTAGACGGCGGGTAAGACGGTATGAAGCCCCCGTTCGCGGTGGGTGAGGTCTACTTCGATGCCGTATTTCTTGTTCAGGTGCTCGGCCAGGTGCTGTGCGCAGTAGACAGAGCGGTGCTGTCCGCCCGTGCAGCCGAAGGAGAACATCAGGTCGGTGAAGCCGCGCTGGAGGTAGCGTTCCACATGTGCGTCTGCCAGCCGATAGACGCTGTCGAGGAAGGTCAGTATCTCGCCGTCGTCTTCCAGGAACTTGATGACAGGAGCGTCCAGACCGGTGATTTGCTTATACGGCTCATAGCGTCCGGGGTTGTGGGTGCTGCGGCAGTCGAAGACGTAGCCGCCTCCGTTGCCTGATGTGTCTTCGGGGATGCCTCGCTTGTAGGAGAAGGAGAAGATGCGGACAACGAGGGCAGACTCTCCCGCGGACTCTCCCCCCTTCAAGGGTGAAACGTTACTGCCTTTAAGACATTCTGCTTCCTCCCTCGCAGGGAGGGCGGGGGAAGAGTCTTTGAGCAGCTTGCATAGCACCTTTCTCAATTCCGGATAAGGGCAGCTGCCTTCTTCTGCCAGCAGGTCGCGCAGGTTGTCGAGGGCGGGCGGGATGCTGTCGAGAAAGTGCTGTTTGCGCTCGAAGTAACCGCGAAAGCCGTAGGCACCCAGCACTTGCAGCAAGCGGAAGAGGATGAAGGAATTGAGAATTGAGAATTGAAAATTGAAAACGGGGAGGTTATGGGCTGCAAGGGTCTTGTCGAGGCTCTCGCGATAAACACCGATCAACTCCTGGCGCAGTTCCTGAGGATAGCGGGCTGAGGCTTGCCAGAGGAAGCTGGCGAGGTCGTAGTAGATGGGCCCGCGTCTGCCGCCTTGGAAGTCAATGAAATGAGGATTCCCCGCCGCATCCAGCATCACATTACGAGCCTGGAAGTCGCGATAGAGGAATGTGGGCATCGCGTCCTGATCCTCCAGTAAATCCTTAGCCAGCGCCTTGAAGTCCTGCTCCAGCCGCACTTCGTGGAAGTCGATTCCAGTGGCTTTCAGGAAACAGTATTTGAAGTAGTTGAGGTCGAAGAAGACATTCATCTCGTCCAATTCTGCCTGTGGGTAGCAGTTGGAGAAATCCAGCCCTTGGGCTCCCAGAACCTGCAGGCGCGGCAGTTCTGCAATGGTGCGGCGCAGGAGCTGTCGTTCCTCCTCGCTGTACTGTCCGCCGGCGTCCCGTCCGCATTTCAGCGCATCGAACAGCGAGCGCGAACCCAGGTCCTGCTGGAGGTAGCGCAGGCCATCTTCTGCGACGGCAAGCACATGAGGAACAGGCAGTTCCTTCCCCGCAAAATGATTGGCGAGGTAGCAAAAGGCGTGATTCTCTTCCAGCGAAGTGCCCACGACTCCAATGATGCTCTGTCCTTCGTGGGAGGTGAAACGTACGTACTGACGATTGCTTCCTGAGCCGGCAATGACTTCCGTGGTCTTGGGAGCCTGGCCTGTGAAAGCGGTATAGAGGGCGGTGAGTTGTTGCATTATTTAGGACGTGAGATGGAGGTAATCTTTCTGCGGATGGCGAGGGCGTTCAGGAACGAGACCAAGCTGAACAGCGCCAGCCCGATCAGTAATGTGCCGTTCACACTCCCTTCGCTGAGCGCGGGGAACATCTGCCACAGGCGATGCAGGTACCAGTCGCGCACCCAGAAGAGCAGGGCGATAGCAATCAGCAGCACGGCGGCATTCAGCCCGATGGTCAGCAGCTGATAGGGTAGGGCAACGCGAGTCCGCGAGTAACCTATAAGGAGCAGGTTCTGAAGCTTCTCGGCATTCTTCTGCACGAGCAGGAACACGCTGAGCATCAGGATATAGAACGACAGCGCGCTGATGAGCAGACCCACTGCCATCACAATTGCTGCGGTGATTTTCAGGAAATAGGTGGCTCGGCCTGCTTCAAGGCTGTTGTCCTCCAGCTCATACCCCCGCTCCTGGACATAGCTGGCAATAGCATCGTCCGTGGGATTCTTCACCTCAACGATGAGGCGGGTGGGTGCGGCGGAGGCGCTGGGAGCCAGGTCGGCGTTGGTGCGTCGCATGAAGGACTCCGGCACGAGGACCGTATTCAGACGGGTGCTGAATCCCACGACACGTCCCTTCAGGCGCATTTCTTTTCCCGCTTCGCCGCGCAGCCGGATGTCCATAGGAATCATGGAAACGACGCCCTCGGAGAGCTTGGGCAGGTTCTTGGTCTGGGCGAAGCCGAAATTATAGAGCGCCAGGTAGGTGCGCGGCAGGATAATAGGCACTTCGCTTATCTGTCCGGCATCCTGGGAGGCGGCCGATGCAGGCCATTTGATATCCACAAAGTCGTCTGGCACACTCTCGAAGAACATATCCGTTCCCATACCTATTCCTCCTGTGGAAAGACTGGCGTAGACCTGATACTGCGAGGCGGTGAAGACTCCTACCTTGCGCACAAAGGATTGCTGGCTCAGGTCGCTGATGTCGCTTTCAGAGAACGTTTGTGCCTCGCCGCGAAGCGAGGAGACGGCGGCAATGCGCTTGGACAGAATGACGTAGGTATTCTTTATCACGCCGTCCTCGCCAGAGAAGGCAGGAACGACGTCTTCGTAGAACTGCAACGAGAGCAGCACAATGAGCATTCCAAGCAGATTGGCCAGGAAGAAGCCGGCCAATTGCCCGATACTGACATGCTGGCGAAGGAGTTTCCAGAGGAGTTTCATAGCTTAAAGACGCGTTCGTAGGGTAAATCCATGTGATGTCCAATACTGGTGATGATGACGGCAGCGCCCTGACGTTGAGCCTCTTGCATCATTACTTCGCCCATGACCTGGCTGTTCTCCTGGTCGAGGTGGCTCACGGGTTCATCGGCCAGCAGGAAGTCGAAAGGCTGACAGAGGGCGCGGATGAGGGCCACGCGCTGCTGCTGTCCGAAACTCATCAGTCCGAGGCGCGTATTTCGCTTTTCGTCGATGCCGAGTGCCTCGAACCATGCAATCAGTTCTGCCTCGCTCTTATGGCGGGTGAGCTGGTTCTTGATTTCCACATTCTCCCACGCCGTCAGCTCAGGGAAGAGCCGCAGCTCCTGAAACATTAGGCTGAGCGTACGCCGACGTATGCCTGTCCATTCGAAGTTGTGGAGGTCACGGATATCACGGCCATCAAAAGTGATGGTGCCGCTGTAGTCGCGGCGGTAGCCTGTGAGGTAGGCACAGAGCGAGGATTTGCCTGTTCCCGAGGCGGCCTCAATAAGATAGAGGTGTCCGCGTTCGAAGCTGACGTTTTGCAGCCAGAGCTCAGAGGTGTTGTCGGGGCGCTGGGCAAAGACCAGAGGCAGGGTGTTATGGAGGGAAATCTGATTCAAATTGAAAATTGAAATATGGAAAATTGAAAATTCTTCAAGCGTTGCAGGCGCCGAGCGGAAATATTGAAATGCGGAAAGTTATTCGGACAGAAGTAGCTCGCGGGCAATGTTTGTGCCGCGCGGGGCGATCAGCTTCAGTTTGAACTCACCGGCATCTTCCATCTCGAAGACCAGGCGCTGGAATTCGTTGACGGCATCGGGTATTTTTTCGTCTGCTCCCAGCCGGCTGATAACCTGTGGTAGGGCAATTGTTGCATAGAAGCGGGAGTCGCGAATGTCGCTGCGTTCATCGTCCAGGTAGGCATTGCCGCCCTTAGTCAGGCCGCGCTCGCCACCGATATAGAGTGTGCTCTTGTCCACGCCGAAATAAACAGACGATTTGCCGAGGTTCACGGCGAAATCCTGTTGCGACAGCGCCTGAACGCCAATCAGCTGGTTGCCCCAGGTGGAGGCATCGCTGAGGAAATCGCTGTTGGCAACATCTGCCGTCAAGTAGAGGTCCTTGATCTGGATGTCGGAATTGTCGAAGATATCTGTCGTGGTCAGTTCCAGGGCCACATCTCCGTCGATGGCGCGGATGATGCGGTCGAGGTCGAGGACGAGGTTCAGGGCGATGAGGGCCGTGCGGACGGATTGGTTGGAACGCAGCACATCCAGCAACTCGCTGCCCTGTATATTGAGTGCCATCCACGCCACATTATCAGCATGAGCGTAGTTCAGCTGCGAGCCTTTGATAGGGCGCATCAGCTGGTTGATGCGGTTCAGTTGATCCTTCACGGCAGGAGACTTGGCAATGATGTCGGCATCCATTTCCAGCTCATTATCATCCGTCTCGAGCGAGATGCGGAGCAGGGCGTCGTTCATCGAACTGATATTGAACTGCTTCAGGAAGGTATTCGAGGCATCGGGCAGTATTTCTGGTGCCACGACGGCAGCCAGGGGTTCGTCGGATCTCTTCAGCTCATCATAGATGGCGGATTGCAGTCCGCTGTCCTTGCGTTCCTGTTCCATCAGGCGAGCCATTTCGTTGCGCAGCTGGTCTTGTGCCGCTCCCACAGCGGGTCCCATGGCCAAAACCTTCTCCTTGTCGAAAGCCAGCAGCCATTGTTCTCCTACGGTGGCCCACGAGAAGCCGCGCTGACTGGTTATTTCCGAGGCCCGGCCAGCCTTGCTCTCCTCTTCGAGGTAGGCTTCGAAGTCATCGATGTCGTCCATCGCAGCCACGATTCCGAAGTTTCCCGAGGCTGATGAGAAGCCATAGATGGGACGCATCACGTCGATGCCGAGGGACTTCGAGTCGTTGGAGTCCTCGTTGTCGCGGATGCGGCGCAGCAGGTCCAGCAAGTCCTTGGGACCCAGCTTGGCGGCTTTCAGGAAAGACTTGGCGTCCAGACGCGTAATGGAGGTGGCGTCGTAGGGCAGACAGTTCGCGTAAGCATCGCCGGACTTACGCAGGGCAAAGAACGTCACAGCAGTTGCCACGAGGGTGACAACGATGGCGATGGAGGTGATGAGCAGAGTTTTCTTTTTCATAATGGTTTCGGTTTATCTGTTGGCGAGGCGCATCATATGAACGGCCGCGAGGGCGGCGGTCTCTGTGCGCAGTCGGCTGGTGCCGAGTGATACGGAACGGAATCCTGCGGCTTCTGCCTCGCGCACTTCATCGATGCTGAAATCCCCTTCGGGTCCAATCAGGACAAGGGCAGGAGTGTGAGGCTGAAGGAGGTCGAGGAGGAAGGGCTTGCTGCCTTCTGGAGAGTTCTCGGGCGCTGGGTGGACATCTTCCATTTCGTAGCAATGGGCGATGAACCGCTGGGCGGGCAAGTCCTCGCGAGCGATGAACGTCTTGAAGGGCTGCATCTCATCGAGTTGTGGCTTCCAGGCCTTGTGGCTCTGCTTCATAGCTGCCACGATGATTTTCTCCAGCCGCTCTGTCTTCACCACCTTGCGTTCGGAGAAGCGGCAGTCGAGCAGCGAGAGGCGGTCGATGCCGATTTCGGTGGCTTTCTCGGTGAACCACTCCATGCGGTCCATGTTCTTCGTCGGCGCTACGGCGAGATGTATAGTGCCTTTCCATTCAGGCTGTTGCGGCAGCGTCTCTTCTATACGGTAGCGGCAGTGGTGCCCTCCGGCTTCTGTGATGACGGCCCGGTAGAACGCACCTTGTCCGTCCATCAGGTGCAGCTCGTCGCCCATCTGCAGTCGCAGTACGCGCAGGGCGTGTTGCGCCTCGTCAGCGGGCAGCTGGCCTGTCGAAGGTTCGGGAGTATAGAAGAAACGGAGTTCTTTCATGCATTCGTGGCTTTTCGCTTGGCCAGTTCGTCGCGCAGACGCGAGGCGACCTCGTATTTCTCGTTCTCCACCGCATATTTCAGGGCATCCTCCAGCATCTGGCGGCTGAGGGTGTTGATATTCAAGGCATAGGAGTTCTCGCCCGTCGGGTGCATGTATTGTGCTTCCAGCAATTTCTCGTCAATCATGATCGGACAGCCAGAGGATATTGCCATAATGAGTCCGTCCTCAGCCTTGCAGAAGTCCAGCGACTGCACCTCGCCATTGCGTTCTGCTGTGACGGCACAGATGAACTTCCCGTCCTGCAGGGACGTCAGCTCCACGGAAGTCAGGCGGATGCCAAACTTCTTCATCAGCTGGCTGCCAATATCAGCAGGCGACATCGGCAGTAACATGAATTCAGCAATCTGCGACCCCGCCATCATCCTCACTGCCTTATGGTAAGTGGTGATGATGGGCAGAATCCGCTCCCCCTTCTTCTCCTTCAACAGCAACACGCTCTGCGAGTCGTCAGAACTGGTCTTTGCTATTGCATGGATGAAGAGCTCTACCTTTGTCTTATTTTCTGAATTGTCAAACATACTAAATTCAACGTTTCAACTTTCCACCTTTTCGCTCGCTGCTCCAAAAGTTCAATATTTAGCTTTCATGGCGCTCGCTGCTCCAAAATTTTCAATTTTCAATTTTCTCCACCTTCTTTCCATCTTTGAAGAACAGGGCGAAGAGCACGGCTACCACGAGTGCGTAGGCGGCGAAGATAAACCAGCTGGTCTGCCAGCCGGCAATGGCCTCTTCACCCGTCACGCCAGCACTGTATACGCGCTTGTTGATGACCTGCTGGGCGAGCAGGGAACCCGTGAAGGAGCCGAGGCCGTTGGTCATCATCATGAACAGTCCCTGAGCACTCGAGCGGATGCTCTCGTCAGTCTCTTGATTGACATACAGCGAACCTGAGATGTTGAAGAAGTCAAAGGCCACGCCGTAAACCAGCATCGAGAGTATGAACAGCCAGACGCCGCTTCCTGGGTTGCCGAGGCCGAAGAAGGCGAAGCGAAGCACCCAAGCAATGAGGGCGATGAGCACCACCTTCTTGATGCCAAAGCGCGAGAGGAAGAAGGGGATGAGCAGGATGCACAGCGTCTCGCTCATCTGCGACAGCGAGATCAGGATATTCGCATGCTGCACACCGAATGTGTTGGCGTATTCAGGAACATCGCCGAAGCTGGTGATGTAGGGATTGGCGAAGCCGTTGGTCACTTGCAGACAGACTCCCAGGAGCATGGCAAACACAAAGAATGTTGCCATCCTTGGGTTCAAGAAAAGCTTGAACGCATTTAGTCCAAGTGCCTCGGTCAGAGACTTTTTGGCTGCACCTTTTTCGACTTTCATTCTTGGCATTGTCAGTGAGTAGACTGCCATGACGAGGCTCAGACTGCCGCTGACCATCCATTGTCCGGGCGTTGCCTGAAGGCCGCAAAGATCCACGATCCACATTGTCACGATGAAACCTACGGTACCCCAGACGCGGATGGGCGGGAAGGCCTTCACGGAGTCGAAGCCCGCCTTCTCCAGAGCCGAATAAGCTACCGAATAACTCAGCGCAATGGTCGGCATGAAGAATGCCACGGAGCCGGTGTAGAGCGCGAAGAGAGGGCCGAACTGTACGCTGTCGCCTGCGTCGTAGGCATATGCCGAGGCGCCGATCATGAACAGTCCTGCCAGCGCGTGGCAGAGGCTCAGCACCTTCTGTCCCTCCATCCATCGGTCGGCCAGGATTCCCATAAGTGCCGGCATGAAAATACTCACAATTCCCTGCACGGAGTAGAACCATCCGATGTTCTGCCCTAAGCCTACTGAGGCCAGGTACGTACCCATTGAGGTGAGGTATGCTCCCCAAACAGCAAACTCGATGAAATTGAGTAATGTAAGTCTAATCTTTAAGTTCATCTTCTTGAAATGTTGTCTGATTACGCCGCAAAAATACAAAAAAGTCCGCAAAGACGTATCGAAATCGACAACTTTTTTGTATCTTTGCCGCAGAAATAGCACAAACAAGTATGAAAAAGACCCTTTATCTCCTCCTCACAGCCCTTCTTACACCTCTTTTTATCCTCGCACAGGCACCCGCAGGCGTGCGCGAGTACGAAGGCATGAAACTTGTCTGGCACGATGAGTTCGATCAGCCCGGCACCCCCGACTCCATACGATGGCAGTTTGAACACGGCTTCGTGCGCAACCATGAGCTCCAATGGTACCAGCCGCAGAATGCCCGCGTGGTTGATGGTGTGCTGCAAATCACAGGCCGTAAGGAGCGCGTCAAGAATCCCCGCTATCAGGCCGGAAGCCGCGATTGGCGTCGCAATCAGGAGTTTGCGGAATACACCAGTTCCTGCGTCGAGAGCCGCGGCCGCTTCGACTTCCTCTACGGACGTCTCGAAGTCCGAGCCCGCATCCCCATCGCCTCAGGCTCCTGGCCTGCCATCTGGACTTTGGGCAATCAGGGAGGGTGGCCAGCAGGAGGCGAGGTCGATGTGATGGAGTTCTACCGCGTGCCGCCAGCCACAATGGGGATTCACCATGATCAGGCCAGTCGCGAACGCACCATGCCCATCATCCTTGCGAATGCCTGCTGGCAAGGAGCCGACGGGCGCGATGCATGGGACACCCAGCGCGTACCCTTCACCCACTTCACCGACCGCGACCCTGACTGGGCATCGAAGTTCCATGTATGGCGAATGGATTGGACTCCCGAGAGCATCCGCCTGTACCTCGACGATGAACTCCTCAACGAAATCGAAGCTTCTCAGGCAGCACCTGCCCGCCCCGGCAACTTCAATCCTTTCTCTACCGACCGCCCCGGCTTCGGCCACTACATCCTCCTTAACCTGGCCATCGGCAGCAGTGGAGGCGAAGTTGACAACACCGCCTTCCCCATGATCTATGAGGTCGATTACGTGCGCGTGTATCAGAATCGTTAATCTCACTCTTGGGCTTGTCCGGCGTCACTCCTGATTTCTGCATTTTGCATTTTCATGAAGGCGGAATTTTATTATATAATATTATTTTATAATATATATAATAATATAAATACTTAGAATAATTATACTATAAAGAATCCCCCACCTGTTAGCAGGAGGGGGACTACTGGGAAGTGCTATTTGAAAACCTTAAAGTCAGGAGTGAATAAGTGAATAACTGAATAATCTACTGCTGGGGTAAAACTGTTTCAGGCCAAGGTCCAATTCCAACTCGACATCCACTAATGGGCATAGTAGCTCTCCACGAGCTGCGTCACCTTTTGGACATTGAAGAAATCGTTTTTGTCAAGTTCGTAGGTGGGAGCAATACCAGTATCGATGTTCTCGCCCTTGGTGTTGTTCAGACGATGCCTGTGGGTAGAGTAGCGATAGCCGAATCCTTCTGCCGTGGGGTTGTAGAGAATGGCGCAGGAACCGCCTCCTGTCCGCATACCGAGGAGTGGGATACCATAGTCCTTCAGCATGGCGGGTAACAAATTGCCACACGACCAGCTGAAGGGGCTGACGAGCAGGGCAAAGTTCAGATGGTATTTCATCTCTTCATCCTTCTCGTCGAACTTGCCATCAAGGTTGCGGTCCACTTCGAACGTGCTCTTTGTCCGCTGTCCTGTCAGCGTGTTTTCGTAGTAAATATCCGATTTGTTGCAGAACAGCGAGGTTATGAACAGGACAACGTCTGACGAGCCGCCGCCGTTCGTCGAAATGTCGAGCACGAAGTTCTTCACCTCCGGGTCGTTCTCGGCCTTCTCCAGCGCATCGACCAGCGCGATCAGCCAGTCGTCGGGATAGTCCTCGACGGTGGGTTTGGGAGCTTCGCCCTTATAGAACTTACGCCAGCCGGAATCGTCGCAAAGAAAGAGATTAAACCAGCAGTAAACCGTCTGGCCCTCCTTGTAGTACTTCACTCCTTCACCCATTTTTTCCGTGCGCATCGCTCGCAGCTCCTTTTCAAGGGCAGTTCTGTCGTCCAGGACTTTTGCGACCTCCTTGTATTCAGGGCAATAGCCGAGGAATTCAGCTTTCTTGGCATCCTTTATCTCATTGACCGTTGTCATGAAGGCTGGGTTACCGTCGAATTTGCTGATTTTCATCACATCGGTGTAAGTGTGCCCGCCATCATCTAACAGGCAGCCTAAGGTGGCAGTGCCGGCAATATAGTCGTACATGTTTTCCGACTTCAGCAGTTCGCGCGTCATCTGTCCGCCCTTGCCGTAGTCCAGCAACGCCTGGTCCAGTCCCTTCTCTTTCAGGCCTTTGTTCTCTAAGAGTGTTCGTCCTGGATACCCGAAGAAGTTGGTCATTGTGAAGCAGAGGTTGCGATAACTGAAGTCCGCCATATCCGCCGTGCGCGTCTCCTGCAGAATGGGGGTGATGAAATCTGCAGGGTAGCCGTTGACCAGGCTATAAGCACCATCAGGTGCCACCATCACCGTCTGCCCGTTAAAGGCGGCAAGGTGCATGTATCCGTCAACATACAGGTCTGCAATCGTGGCGAAGGGGAAATAGACATTGTTGTCGTCGGCCCTCAGGTCGATGCCGAATTTCCCGTAGTCCAGTGCCACATGGGCAGTCTGAGGTGTCGTTTCTATTGATTTCCAACGGATAATGGGGAGCGCATCGTAGATGACACTTGGCATACCTGCCTGCACCTGGCCCATCAGATTCGTAAAGGCCTCGTAGTCATCGCTCTCGAAGATATCCTTCTGTGTGTCAACCGTTGCCGTTCCGCCTGGACTTGTTAGTGTATAATGATCAGGGGCAGTCTTCGCCACCTGCACCGTCGTGCCAGGAAACATGATGCTCTGGAAGTTGCTGATGCTGATGTAGGCGACGCTGGGCATGTCGTTGTAAAAACGCAGTATTACCGAACCCTGTGGCTTGCCGGCAGGGTCAATGACGGGCACCAGGTGCTCTTGATAGCCCTTTCCTTCTTGATTGTCAGGTCCTGTTTCAGAGTTGTCCTTTTCCGTACAAGCTGACAGAAGAAAACATCCGACGGCCGCAACGACCATCACGCGCCACAGGGACTTAGCTTTACTTATCATTTCACTACGTATCTCATTTTCATTATGGATGTCATTCAGGAGAATCCATAATGGCTTTGCTATTCATGAATTTAGAAATTGACATGGATACCGAGCATGACGGTAGCTTTGGGCATGGGATAGCCTTCGATGACCTCGTAACGTTGTGCGAGGAGGTTCTCGCCGCGTGCCCAGATCTTCACCTGCGGGAAGAGGTGGTAGGCGAGACCTGCATTGACGAGGCAGAAGTTCTGTTTGGCCTCAGTCTGCTCGTTGGTGCAGAGTCCACTGACGTACTGTGCGCCGGCGGTGAGCTCGAGCTTGCAGACGCGGTAGCGGGCGCCGAGGTATCCCTTGTACTCTGGGGCAGCCAACAGCGGCTTGTCCATGTGGAGGTAGCTGTGGTTGGTGGTGAGGTCCCAGTGGTTGTTGATGTGGTAGGTGGCCTCGAGTTCGGCGCCCCAGTGCTCGCGTTTGCCCGTGTTGTAGTTGGCGGTGCGGCCGAGTTCAGCTACCATCGTGGTTCCGATGAGGTTGTCGGCCTTGAGGTAAAAGAGGTTGACACCGTAGGTGAGGTTGCCGTCGAGCAGTCGCTGCTTCCAAGCGATCTCGTAGTTCCAGAGCCGTTCGGGCTTGAGGTCGGGATTAGCAACGCCATAGAGGTACATTTCCTTGAGGTTGGGAACGCGGAAGCCCTTGCCAGCGCTGAGTTTCAGCTCGCCGTTCCTGATGGGACGGAAGACGAATCCTCCCTGGGGAATCCACTCGCCGCCAGCCTCGCTGTGGTGGTCGTAGCGAACACCAGCTTCGATGGTCCACCACTTGAAGATGTCCTGTCGCACATCCACGTAACCTGCCAGCTCGGTGAGGTTCTTGTCGAGGGGATAATGCATATTCTGCTCCATCTTGCGGTTCAGGGTTTCGCCTGTTTCGATGCTGCTGTTCCAGGCCTCGCCGTGAATGTTCTGATAGTCGAAGCCGAGGGTGATCCAGCTGCCCTTCCAGAGGCCCATACCCTGATGTGCGCTGACACCTGTGAGGGCGTCCTTAGAGCGGAAATAATAGTCGCGCGGGGCGGCGTCGGCGGCGTGGCCGTCGTTGATACGGTGGCGTCCAAAGTTGTGATAGACGCTGATGGCACCGCTGGTGCAGCCGTAGTTGTTCTCTACGGCCAGCTCTGCCACACCGCGGTTAATCCACTGACGGGCATCCAGCAGGGGAGCCTGCAGGCTGCCGGGGTTGGAGGCTGCGAAGTGGGTCATGGTGAAGTTACCCCATGCGCGCCAGTGCGAGGAGAAGTCATAGCCGAGCTTTGCCATTCCGCCGTACTGGTAGAAATCCATATTGTCTCGGTGGTTGTCGGAGCTCTGGTAGTTGAGTGCGATGTCGCTGAAGAACTTTCCGGCGCGTACGCTGTTGTGGAGGTCTGCCTGAACACTGGCGAAGGAGCCACCGCCAAGGTTGAAGTCTGTGCGCACGCCCTGCTGCTTCGGCTGCCGGGTGACAATGTTGATGACGCCGCCCATGGCGTTGGAACCATAGAGGAGTGAGCCAGGACCGCGGACGACCTCAACGCGCTCGGCCATCATGGTCTGATAGGCGTCGGCGATGGAGTGGCCGAAGATTCCCTGATACTGGGGATGACCGTCAACGAGGACCATCACTTGTCCAGTGCCGGAATTCAGTCCGCGCACGCTGATGCCGCCGGCAGCTCCGCCGCTGACACCATAACCCATCACGCCGCGTTGGGTGATGAAGAGGTTGGGAACGAGTTCAGTCAGGGTGGGCAGGAGGCTGACGCGCTCCAGCTGGTTGAGTTGTTCGCCGTTGACGGTGGAGACCGTGGAGACGATGGCGCGTTCGGGTACGGCAGTACGTGTTCCTGTGACTACGACGTCACGCAGTGTGCTGTCGTTGGCGATTTCGTCGTTTGCCGCTTTCGCGAAGGTGCCCAGAGTGGCGAGCAGAGCCAGGGCGAGGAGTTTGCTTGTTCTCATAATGGATAAATGTTTTATGTGTGTTTGAGAAATTATTGGGTGATGATACATTTATTATATGACGCGCGCGTGAGGAGGAAAAAGAGGGCGGTGCCGATGAGCTGTGCTGCGGCCACCATCCAGAAAGCGGCGGTGTAGCTGAAGTGTTCGCTGACGAGTCCTCCTAAGAGTACTCCGAGTCCGATGCCAATATCCCAGGAGATCAGCAGGGTGGAGTTGGCTGTGCCGCGCTCGTTGTGGCGGGCTATGGAGATAATCATATTTTGGAAGGCGGGCCACATGTGTCCGTTGCCCAGTCCTAACAGGATGGCAGAGCCGTAGTATCCGAAGGCGTTGGGCGAGACGACGAAGAGCAGGTAGGCAAAGGACGAGATGATGGTGCCCTCGGCAGCGTTCATCACCAGCTTTCCCTCGCGCAGGGCTTTGGCTCCCTGCAGGCGCGAGGCGATGAGGCCGAGGGATACCAGCAGGAACCACGTTCCCGTTCCTCCGGTAATGCCCATGACTTCTTTGCTATAGATAGCGAGGTAGTTGCTGAGGACTCCAAAGCAGAAGCCGAAGAACATCATGTTCAGGGCCAGGAGCCAGCCGCGCAGGAGGAAGAAGCGGTCAAGAGAGACCCACCCCCGACTCCTCCTGTGATCGCGGGCAGCGGCTGCGCTTTGTGGCTTGGATTCAGGCCGGAGGTCTTCCTTCCCTGACGGGAGGGGGCGGGGGTGGGTCTGTATTCCACTATCCACCAGCATCCCTAATCCCGCAATGATCAGCGCCAGCCAGAACAGCAACTGGAAGTTGTCGGTAAGGCGATAGAGGTAGATGGCGACCGTTGGGGCAATCGCCATTGCGAGGTTGTTGGAGAGACCATAGTAGCCGATTCCCTCGTTACGACGGGAAGAGGGCAGGACGTCGATTGCCATAGTGGAGTTTGCTACAGTCAGCGCACCAAAGGGTGCACCATGCAGCGTGCGCACAATCGTGAACAACAGTAGCGATGAGGCTCCAAGATAACCTCCGAAGAAGATAAAGAACAGGAAGAAACACACCATCAGCACCTTCTTACGTGGGAAGGTGTCGACGAGGAAACCGCTGAAGGGCCGTGCCAGCAGCGCCGTCAGGGTGTATCCGCTGAGCACCAGTCCCACCACATCCTTTGTGGCGTCGAAGCGCTCCACGAGGTACAGCGGCAGCAATGGCGTCAACAGATAGAACGCGAAGAACAGCGAGAAGTTCGCTGTCATTACGCGGCAGTAGTTGCGGTTCCATAGCTGTTCGTGTGGCATGTGGGTTTCGGGTGTTCGTGTGTCTGATAGTGTCCTGCGTGAGGGCAGGGTAGGGGTTTAGAGAATGGCCTCTGCCAGTGCTTCGAGCAGCGGGAGGTCGGCTTCTTTCATCTTGCCCCGCAGGGTGACTACGGGCTCGATGATCTCCACCTGCTTCATACCTTCGAGCATGGCGCGCATGGTCTTGGCGGCGCTGGGTGCCCAGGAGCCGTTCTCGACGAGTCCGACGCGACGCTTCTGGTAAGCCTTGATTTCGAGGTGATGGAGGAAGTCGTACATAGGCGGGAAGACGCCTGCATCGTAGCTGCTGGCCAGGCAGATCATCTTACCATAGCGGAAGGCATCTTCGATGGCTTCGCCCAGGTCGTCGCGACAGAGGTCGCTGATGGCAACCTTCGGGCAACCTTTTGCCTTCAGTATTTCCACCAGTCGCTCAGCGGCAGCAGCGGTGTTACCATGGATGCTGGCGTGGGCGATGAAGACTCCTTCGGTCTCCACCTCGTAGGCACTCCAGATGGTATAGAGCCGTACAGCCTCTGCCAGCTGCTCGCCTTCGAGTACGGGACCGTGCAGGGGCAGGATCTTCTGAATGTCGAGTGCGGCAGCCTTCTTCAGCAGGGTGCTGACGGGCTGGCCGTATTTTCCACAAATGTTGAAGTAATAGCGGCGTGCCTCGCAGGCCCAGTCGTCGGCATCAGCGTCATAGACTCCGAACTTGCCGAAACCGTCGGCAGAGAAGAGCACGCGGTCGGCCACGTCGTAGCTGACCATGACTTCAGGCCAGTGAACCATCGGCGCCATGATGAATTGCAGCGTGTGGCGGCCGAGTGAGAGGGCGTCGCCTTCCTTCACGGCCAGCACGCGGTTCTCCTGGATGCTGTCCTCGAAGAACTGGGGCATCATCTGCTTGGCCTTGGCGGAGCAGACGATTTTCATTTCAGGATAGAGCGCTGCCACTTGCGCAATGCCGCTGGCGTGGTCGGGCTCCAGGTGGTGAACGATGAGATAGTCGGGCGTGCGTCCCTGGAGGACCTGAGCGAGGTTTGCTTTCCAGGTATCCATGGTTCTCGCATCGCTGGTATCCATGACTGCCACCTTCTCGTCGAGGATGACATAGGAGTTATAGCACATGCCGTCGGGCGTGACGTACTGGCTTTCAAAGAGATGCTGTTCAGGATCATCGACTCCGATGTAACGGAGGTCGGCTGTGATGTTTTTGTTCATGTAGGATATGATGATTAGTGTGAGTATTCGGCTTGTTAATTGATGTTCTCCACCCAGCGGAAGAGACGGCTCCAACGGATGTGCCCGCGGAACCAGCCGCGGTCCTTATCTGTGGACAGCCAGATCAAAATGGGTTTTCCGACGACATGGTCCTCGGGCACGAAGCCCCAGAAGCGCGAGTCGGCAGAGTTGTGGCGGTTGTCGCCCATCATCCAGTAGTAATCCATCTTGAAGGTGTAGCTGGTGGCGAGGCTGTCGTTGATGAAGATGTGTCCCTCCTCATCCACTCGCAGGCTGTTGCCTTCATAGGCGCGGATGGGTCGCTCGTATATCGGCAGGTTCTCCAGTGTGAGCTGAATGGTCTCGCCTTTCTTGGGAATCCAGATGGGACCGTAGTTGTCGCGCGTCCAGCCCGTAGCAGCATTGAGGGGATAGACTTCGCCCTTGTCGCCGCTGAAATCTACTATAGCCAGGGTGTCAACCAGGTTCGTGTTGGCCAGCAGCTGGTCGCGGGTGGCAGCCGTGAGTGGGAGGATGCCGGTCTGATGCAGGTCGCGCAGGTCGTCGCTGGAGATGCCGAGGTCGTGAGCGAGCTCTTCGGGCAGGTCGCGCATACCACCCTTCAACTTGACATGGTAGTTGTATTGCACATTGTCAGGCTCCTTGTTGGGCTTGCCGTCGAGATAGACCACGCGGTCGCGGATCTCGAGCGTCTGGCCGGGCAGACCCACGCACCTCTTCACATAGTTCTCGCGGCGGTCGACCGGACGAGTGCTGACGTCGCCGAACTCCCCGCGATTCTGCGTGAGGTACTGGCGGCCAATGGTATAGATGAAGTCGAAGATCTGCCGTTGCTGCAACACCGGAAGGCTGTCGAGCTGAGACAGATAGTCGGAATTCTGCTGCACGATCTGCCGGCCGTAGCCGTAAGAGAGTGCGTAGAGGTCGGTGCTCTGGTAGAAAGGATTCGAGAGCACACTGTCGCCGGCAGGATAGTTGAAGACGACGATGTCGTTGAGTTGCACGGGCTTGGGCGACACGCGCTTGTAGTCCCACTGAATCAGCTCACTGTAGCTCTTCATACCTCCGGGCAGGGTGTGCTGCACCAGGGGAAGGTGCAGGGGTGTCTGCGGCACGCGAGGTCCATAGCTCATCTTCGACACGAAAAGGTAGTCGCCCACGAGGAGGCTCTTCTCCAGCGAAGAAGAAGGGATGGTGTAGTTCTGGAAGAAATAGATGTTGACAAAATACACCGCCACGAGTGCGAAGACGATGGCATCGACCCACGACATGATTGTTCGTGTGACAGGATTCTCCAGCTCCTTCCACCACGTCCATGGAATCTTACGGGTGATGTAGGCATCGAAGATGAAGGGAACGACGATGAGTCCCCACCAAGCGTCCACCCACGCGAGGAACCAAATGTATAATGCAACTAAGATGAGCATTTTAGCCCAATCTTTCCAAGTAACCTTTTTATTAACCTTCTTCATAGACTATTCCGTCTTTCAATTTTCAATTTTCAATTTCCAAACATCTTCTCCATCGTGAGCAGCCCGCTGTGCTGAGCCGTATATTCTGCGGCAAGCACGGCACCCAGGGCAAAGCCCCGGCGCGAGTGGGCGTCGTGTGTGATGGTGATGCTGTCGGCATCGCTGTTCCAGGTGATGCTGTGGATGCCCGGCACTTCTCCGCGACGGATGCTGTCGATGCCCAGTTCGTTGGCAGCCGGTGTATGTTCGTCGACCACACTGCCGTCGGGCTGGGTCAGCGAGCCGAGACTCCATGAGTCCTTGCGCTCCACCTCGTCCAGGATCTGTTCGGCAAGCGTTATTGCCGTGCCGCTGGGGTGATCCAGCTTATGGATGTGGTGCACCTCTTCCATTCGCACGTCGTACTGCGGGAAGTTGTTCATCAGCTTGGCCAGGTAGCGGTTGATGGCTCCGAAGAGGTACACGCCCACCGAGAAGTTCGAACTCCAGAACAGCGTCTTGCCGTCCTCGAGGCATTGGCGGCGGACTTCTTCTGCATGATCCGCCATCCAGCCCGTACTGCCGGAGACCACTTTCACTCCGGCTTCGAAGCAACGCTGCACATTGCCGTAGGCCACAGCCGGAGCCGTGAACTCTATGGCTACGTCCGCAGAGCGGAAAGCCTCGCTCTGGAAGTCCTGTTGATTGTCTACATCGATGCGGCAGACTATTTCATGGCCGCGGCTGAGGGCTATTTCTTCTATCATGCGCCCCATCTTGCCATAGCCGATAAGTGCTATCTTCATTGTCTTTGTTTTTAGAATTCGGGCGCAAAGGTAATGAAAAGTTTAAAGTTTAAGGCTGAAAGCTCGGTAATATTTGCGTTCGAAGGCACAATAATTAGGTTTTTTAATGTTGCAAATGGAATTTTCACTAAACTCTAAACCCTAAACTCTAAACTTATTTGTATCTTTGCGCCCGAAATCGCGCAAAAAGCATATGGAAAAGCTGCTGCACTATGTCTGGAAACATCGGATGCTGCCCCTCGGCCCCTTGACGACCACCGGGGGACAGGCGGTAGAGGTCATCGACCCCGGTCTCCAGAATCGTGATGCCGGTCCCGACTTCTTCAATGCCAAAGTGCGTATCGGCGAAACGATGTGGGTGGGAAATGTGGAAATCCACCTGCGCTCCAGCGACTGGCTGCGCCACGGTCATCAGACAGATGCCGCCTACAACAATGTGGTCCTCCACGTCGTCGAAACGGCGGATGCCGAGGTCACCACCGCCGACGGCAAGCAGCTTCCTCAGCTCTGCCTGCCGGTGCCCGACAGCGTTCGCCAGCACTACGCAGAGCTCTGCCGCACGGAAGACTATCCGCGCTGTTGGCGCCTCATCCCTTCGGTCAGCGCCCTGACGGTGCATTCGTGGATGTCTGCCCTGCTGGCCGACCGCCTCACGGAGCGCGCCCGCCGTTGTCTCGACTGGCTGCAGTCCGTTGATGGCGACTGGGAGCGTACCCTCTTCATCGCCCTGGCGCGCAACTTCGGCTTCGGTATCAATGGTGATGCCTTCGAGGCCTGGGGGCGACAGCTGCCCCTCTATGCCGCCGCCAAGCACCGCGACGACCTCTTCCAGCTCGAGGCCCTCTTCCTCGGGACGGCAGGCCTGCTCCGCCTCGAGGCCGTGCCGCCTACGGCACGCGAGGCCGCCGCACAGGACACCTACTTCCTGCGGCTGCAGAAAGAATGGGCCTACCTCCAGCACAAATTCCAGCTGCCGGAACCGATGGGAGCCGAGCGCTGGCGCTACCTGCGGCTGCGGCCCCAGAACTTCCCGCACCTGAGGATTGTGCAGCTGGCGCAGCTCTATCACCGCGCCACTGCTGGCTTCTCGCAGCTGATGAAGGCCACCTCGCGCGAGGCGTTCCACAAGGCCCTCGACACCGCGCCCTCGGAGTACTGGCAGACCCACTACCTCTTCGGCCTCGAGAGCAAGCCGTCGGCCAAGCACCTCACCGAAGCCAGCCGCGACCTTATCATCATCAACACCGTCTGCCCGATGCTCTTCGCCTACGGCGAGGCACACAACGACGAAGCCGCACAGGAACGGGCTGTGAGCCTGCTCGAGGAGTTGCGGCCCGAACAGAATTTCATCATCCGCCAGTGGCGCCAGTGCGGTATCCCTGTCAGCAGCGCCGCCGACAGCCAGGCACTCATCCAGCTCAAGCGCGAGTACTGCGACCGCAAGGACTGCCTCCACTGCCGCTTCGGATTCGAATATTTGAGACAACGTTAAAATGGATTATCGTTTCACACTCCCCATGAAGGTCCGCGACTATGAATGCGACCTGCAGGGCATTGTCAACAATGCCAACTACCAGCATTATATAGAACACGCCCGCCATGAGTTCATCCTCTCCGAGGGCATCAGCTTCGCCGACCTCCACAACCGGGGCATCGACTGCGTCGTGGCACGCATCACGATGTCGTTCAAGGCGCCCCTGCGCAGCGGCGACGAATTCCTCTCGTGCCTGAATGTGCAGAAGGAAGGCGCCCGCTATGTCTTCAACCAGGATATCATCCGCCAGTCCGACCAGGCACTCTCCATGCGGGCCCGGGTGGACGTCGTCTGCCTCGTCAACGGCCAGCTGGCAGTGGGCGTCGATGAATTGGATAAAATCATGTAGGATGACAGACCAGGAACTCATCTATACGATGGCGCTCACGCGGCTGATGCCGTTCAATGCCAGCCAGCAGCGCACCCTGCTCAACGAGGTGGGTTCTGCCACCGCCGTCTTCGAGAACCGTCGCGACCTGGGTCGCATGATGGAACACTTCTCCCCGAGGGCCGCCGAGGTGCTGGCAGGGATGGAGAGCGAGCTCGGGCGCTGTGAGCAGGAACTCGCCTACGCGCGCGAGCATAAGATAAAGGTGTTGGCGCTGGCCGACGAGACGGCTTATCCCAGCCGCCTGCGGCAGTGCGACGATGCCCCGCTGGTACTCTATCAGCTGGGCGCCGCCGACCTCAATGCCCGCCACATCATCAGCGTCGTCGGCACCCGTCGCTGCACCGAACGCGGTCGCGACCTCTGCAACAACCTTGCTGCCGACATCGCGCGGCTGCTGCCCGACACCCTCGTCGTCAGTGGCCTGGCCTACGGAATCGACATCGCAGCCCACCGTGCGGCGCTGGCTAACCACCTGTCAACGGTAGGCGTACTCGCCCACGGCCTCGATGAGATCTATCCTCGCCTCCATCGCCAGACAGCCATCGAGATGCTGCAGCAGGGAGGACTGCTGACGGAATTCATGAGCCACACCCAGATCGAGAAGGTGAACTTCGTGCAGCGCAACCGCATCGTCGCGGGACTCGCCGACGCCACCGTCGTCATCGAGACACCCGAGCGGGGCGGATCGCTCATCACCGCCGAGATGGCGAACGGCTACAACCGCGAGGTCTGCACCTTCCCGGGGCGTCCCACCGACGCCGCCTCGTCAGGCTGCAACCACCTCATCCGCCGCCAGGGCGCCCACCTCGTCACCTCCGCAGCAGACATCCTTGCCGACCTCGGTTGGCAGGCCGTCAGCCAGCCCGACGGGCAGGGCGTGATGGATTTCTCGTCCGCCGATGCCACCGGTGCCACCGTCGCTGCGCAGCCCTCCGGAAACTCCGCGTCTGCGGCCTCGCCGCTCGTCGCAGCACCCGAGGAGCAGTCCATCGTCGCTGCCCTCCAAGCCAACGGCGGCGACCTCTCCCTCTCCGACCTTATCATCAAGACCGGCCTGCCCGTGGCACAGCTCACATCCTTCCTGCTGCCGCTGGAGATGAAAGGCGTCATCCGGAAGCTGGCGGGCAACAAATACCACCTCATCCATTAGAAAGTTCAGATACAATTAAATATACAAACAGCATGAAAAAGAATCTCGAAACCCTATGTATTCACGGCGGCTGGCATCCCACGAAGGGACAGTCCCAGCAACTGCCCATCTATCAGAGCACCACGTTCCGCTACGAAACCAGCGAGCAGATGGCACGTCTCTTCGACCTCGAGGACGAAGGATATTTCTACACCCGTCTCGCCAACCCCACCAACGACGCCGTGGCAGCCAAGATCAATGCCCTTGAGGGCGGCGTGGGCTGTCTGCTGACCTCCTCCGGTCAGGCCGCCTCCTTCTATGCCGTCTTTAATATCTGTCAGGCCGGCGACCACTTCATCACCGCCAACAGCATCTACGGCGGCACCTACAACCTCTTCGGCGTCACGATGAAGAAACTCGGCATCGACTGCACCTTCATCGACCCCGACTGGGACGACGAGCGCATCGAGGCCGCCTTCCGTCCGAACACCAAGTGCTTCTTCGGCGAGACCATCTCCAACCCCGGCGGCAATGTCTTCGACATCGAGCGCTTCGCCAAGATGGCCCACAAGCACGGCGTACCCCTCATCGTCGACAACACCTTCGCCACGCCCATCAACTGCCGGCCGATAGAGTGGGGGTGCGACATCGTCACACACTCCACCACCAAATACATGGACGGCCACGCCACACAGGTGGGCGGCGCCATCATCGACAGCGGTAACTTCGACTGGGAAGCCCATGCCGACAAGTTCCCCGGACTGACCACCCCCGATGAGAGCTACCACGGCCTCACCTACACCAAGGCTTTCGGCCGGAAGGCCTACGTCACCAAGCTCGTATCGCAGCTCATGCGCGACCTGGGCAGCATCCCCTCACCGCAGAACTGCTTCCTGCTCAACCTCGGCCTCGAGACCTTGCATCTCCGCATGCCACGCCACTGCGAGAACGCCCAGCGCGTGGCAGAGTGGCTGGAGAAGAACCCGCGTGTGGGATGGATCAACTATTGCGGCCTGCCATCCAACAAGTACTATCCGTTGGCACAGAAGTACCTCCCCAACGGCTCCTGCGGCGTCATCGCCTTCGGACTCAAGGGCACCCGCGAGGATGCCATCCGCTTCATGGATAACCTCGACTTCGTCAGCATCGTCACCCACGTCGCCGACGCGCGCACCTGCGTGCTCCATCCCGCCAGCCACACCCACCGTCAACTCTCCGACGAGCAGCTGCTGGAGGCAGGCGTGGCACCCGACCTCATCCGCCTCAGTGTGGGCATCGAGAACGTTGACGACATCATCGCCGACCTCGACCAGGCAATGCAGAAGATGTAGTTAATTAATAGAACACACCTGTAATTCGTCCGATGCCAACCGGTTCCACAGCCCCCGATTTCCTCTTTCTCGACCCGCTCCTGCTCGCCTACCGTCTCGGACACGTTCGCTACGAACAGCAACGTGAGGCGCTGTTGGCGGCAGCCAGGGCCGCGGAGGATGCGATGTCCTACCTCTATGCCGTCGAGAACTTCGGCATCGGCCGCAACTCCCAGCTCTTCACCTTTCTCGGACAGGTGCTGTCGGCCATCACCTACTACCGCAGCAAATACCCTGAAGTGCTGGGGCTGTGGCAGGAGGGTGGGGAACCCGAGTCCTTCCTCGACAACATCCACGTGCCCGACCTGGTGGAACCCGTGCTCAGCCCCACCCAGCACAAGCATTTCTACGACGCCTACTGGTGGTTCTCCAACCACCACCAGCCCACCGGCTTCGACGCCAGGAAGGGACGCTTCATCGGCGTCTGGTCCACAGACCCCAAGGACAATGCGTCCGTCGTTCCCCGCTTCGAGGAATATCTCAAACACCTGATAAACCACAAGACCCAACGCGTACGCACCCGTTTCGAGGGCTTCCCGTTGGATATCGTCATGGCGCTGATTCAGCGCTCATTCCTTTAATGGCAAAAAAATATGCGTGCCTTTAGGTACGCGACAACGAATCCCTATCGCGTACCTTACAGGTCATGGTGCAACAACCGGTACTGCGCCATCTCCTCATATTTCGTCCCCGGCATACCGTAATTCGCATACGGATAAATACTGATGCCACCGCGCGGGGTGAAGAGCCCGATCACCTCAATATATTTGGGCTGCATCAGCCCGATAAGATCCTTCATGATCGTGTTCACGCAATCCTCATGGAAATCCCCGTGGTTGCGGAAGCTGAACAAATACAGCTTCAGCGACTTGCTCTCCACCATCAACTTACCCGGCAGGTAATTGATGCGGATCTCCGCGAAATCCGGCTGACCCGTTATCGGACACAAGCTCGTGAACTCCGGGCAGTTGAAGCGCACCCAGTAGTCATTGTCCGGGTGTCTGTTCTCGAACGTCTCCAGCACCTGCGGTGCATAGTCCGTCGGATACTCCGTCTTTCGTCCCAGGGCAGACAGCGTGGCCCTTTCATTCTTCTGATCTTCCATAATCTGATGACATTATATATGTTTTCGCCCGCAAAGGTACCACTAATTATCCGATTTCTGCAAACTTTCTCCGAATAATTTCTCCTGGCGCCCCCTTTCTCCGGGATTTTCGTTATTCATAATAGCTGATGGTGCGTCGTTCCGTCCTCTCTTCCGTCGAAACCTCCACCTCATCCTCACCGTCCTCTCCCGTTTCCCAGTCAAACACATAGGTCGTGACGGTTGACTCCACCTTCGCCTTCCGTTCAGTCCAGTTGCCGTGGCTGTCAAACGTCAGGTATTCATAGTCAATGACCGACGCGCATTCCCCCACTTCGTCGCCCGCCGTCGTCCTCTCCTGCAGCGGATTCCCCAGCTCGTCAGCCTTGGTCACAACCCGGTACTCCGTACCCGTGCAGTAGCCCATGTCATACCAGTACCTCATGATGCCATCCTCTACGTTCTCGTATTCGAAGTGGTAGCCCTGCTCTCCCGAACAGCCGTCGCTGACACCGAGCCAGTGCAGACGTCCCTGGTCGTCGCGTTCCACCGAGCAGCCACCCACGACGTTGCCCGACGGGTCATACTCCACCCTGAACACCAGCGGTTCCTCACCCGGATCCGTGTACTCCGCCTCCGCCTCGATGACAGGTCCCTGTTCATCGAACGTCACTTTCGTCCCGTTGTCAACAGTCTTTACAGGACCCTGTAGAAAGAACGAAGATAGATCGGGAGAATGGAACTCGCCGGAGCCATTGCTCCCGCCGCATCCCAGCACGCCAATTACGGCAAATGCCAGAGCCACATAATTCAAAGTTTTCATACGATACTTCAGATAAATAGAGTTTTACAACCAAAAGCTACAGACAGAGGGCGTCAGCTCCGAATATCGCACCCGACAGCCCCCACCTCCGCTTTTCCTGATGCAAAGATACCACATTTCTGCTGAATGGCCAAATAAATCACTCAAAATAATCCTCCCCACCCGGAAGAGGGGGAGAAAATAGGGGGGCGGGAAGAAAAAATGGGAGGGGGCGGCAATATTTGGGGGCTTCGCGCGTTCTTATTATATATTATGAAGCGAATTGGTGTCTTGATGTGTTGCTGCCTCGTCGTCATTGGGATGATGAGCAGGACCAGACCCACCCCCGACCCCTCCCGTAATGGAGGGGGGACTCATGTCCTGATGGGGGCGGGCAGACTGCGTGCCGGCCTGACTGCGGAACTCATGGTAGGCGGTTTTGCCGCTGACACGACAGCGGTGGACGTTGCCGTGGTGGACACCGTGCATCTGCGCGGCCGGGTGACGGACGAGGAGGGGAAGGGACTGCCGTTTGCCAGTGTGAAGGTGGAGGGCAGTGCGATAGGTACGATGACGACGCTGCAGGGTGAGTATTCGCTGAGTTTCCTGTCTGCCGACTCCGTGGTTGTGAAATATTCCATGATGGGCTTCGAACCGAAGGAGAAGGTGCTGATGAGGCCGAAGGGCAGGCTGGTGTGGAACGTGCAGCTGAGACAGGGCGGTACGCAGATGGGCGAGGTGGTGGTCAGTGAGGTGCGCCGCCAGATGGGCACCACACAAGAACTGAACACAAAGGATATCAAGCGGTTGCCGTCAACCACGGGCAACGCCGTCGAGGAACTGGTGGCCACGCAGGCGGGTGTCTCGACGCATAATGAACTGAGTTCGCAATATAACGTGCGCGGTGGCTCGTTTGACGAGAACTGCGTGTATGTCAACGGCATGGAGGTCTATCGCCCGCTGCTCATCAGCAGTGGCCAGCAGGAGGGTCTCTCGGTCATCAACTCGGATATGGTGGAGAAGGTGCAGTTCTCGGCTGGCGGCTTCGAGGCGAAGTACGGCGATAAGATGTCGAGTGTGCTGGATATCACCTACCGGCGCCCGGAGCGTCACGAGGGCTCGCTGAGTGCCAGCCTGCTGGGTGCGAGCTTGTACGACGGCTTCAAGGCGGGCAAGGTGTCGCTGTCGCAGGGCCTGCGCTACAAGACGAACCGCTACCTGCTGGGCTCGCTGCAGACGTCGGGTGAGTATGACCCGTCGTTCCTGGACTATCAGGCGTATCTCTCGTGGTCGCCCTCGAGGAACTGGACGCTGGACGTGATCGGATATATCTCGCGCAACAGCTACCGCTTCAAGCCGAAGGACCGTTCGACGAAGTTCGGTACGATGGAGGACGTGAAGGACTTCACGGTGTACTTCGACGGCGAGGAGCAGGATCTCTTCCGCACGCTCTTCGGCTCGCTGGCTCTGACGCGGCGGCTGGGCGAACGCTCGAAGCTGACGCTGGGTGCCTCGGCGTTCTCGACCAAGGAGCGCGAGACGTATGACATCCAGGGGCAGTACTGGCTGGATGATGCCAGCGCGAGCGAGCAGCTGGCGGTGGGAACGTACATGGAACATGCGCGTAATCTGCTGACATCGAGCACTCAGACGCTGCGCGCGACGTATGAGTTCCGTCCGGCTCACCACGACCTGCTGGCGGGTGTGCAGTGGAAGCACGAGCGTATCCGTGAGAACTCGCGTGAATGGGAGTTCCGCGACTCGGCGGGTTATTCGATGCCGCATCACGGCGACCGCCTGGAGCTGATTTATAATCTGAAGTCGGTGCAGGAGGTGGATGCCAACCGCTTTGAGGCATTCGTGCAGGACACGTGGCGCAAGGAGTTCACGGCGGGTGTGCTGTCGCTGAACTACGGCGCGCGCTTCAGCTACTGGTCGTGGAATAAGGAGGCGCTGTTCTCGCCCCGCGCGAGCATCGGATTCATCCCCGCCCGCAACGATAATATCACCCTGCGACTGGCGGGTGGTATGTACTATCAGGCTCCGTTCTACAAGGAGTTGCGCGACACGACGACCGTTGACGGCGCCACCGTCGTTCAGCTGAACCGCGACATCCAGTCGCAGCGCTCCTTCCAGGTGGTGCTGGGCGGCGACTATAAGTTCCGCGTCGCGGGCCGTCCGTTTAAGTTCACGACGGAGGTGTACTACAAGGCGCAGTCGCGACTGAATCCGTACAATGTGGATAACCTGAACATTGTCTATTATGGTCGCAATGAGGCCACGGGTTATGTCGTGGGTGCGGACTTCAAGGTCTATGGCGAGTTCGTGCCGGGCACGGATTCATGGATCTCGTTCTCGCTGATGAAGGCTCAGATGAACCTCCACGGCCAGAGTATCCCGCAGCCTACGGACCAGCGGTGGAACGTGAACTTCTTCTTCACGGATTACTTCCCGGGTACGGACCGCTGGAAGATGACGCTGAAGATGGCGTTTGCCGGCGGCCTGCCTTTCGGTCCGCCTCATATGGGTCTGGAGAGTCATGTGTTCCGCGCCCCTCCCTATCGGCGTGTGGATATTGGCATGAGTTTCCGACTGCTGAACAACGAGGATCACCACCGCACGCGCGGCCTGGGTCAGCACCTGAGAAATGTGTGGCTGGGTCTGGACTGCTTCAATGTCATCGGCATCAATAATGTGGCCTCGTACCTGTGGATCACGGACATCACGAACCATCAGTTCGCCGTGCCTAACTATCTGACGGGCCGCATGATCAATGCCCGATTCCAGATTGAGTTTTGAAATTGGAAGTTTTGGAGCAGCGAGCACCATCAAGCTTGCTTGAAATGGCCGAGTCGTGACAAAAGTCAGCGAAGCTAAATATTGAATTGAAAAATTGAGAATATTGAAAAGTATACTCTTTGTATGCCACGGCAACATTTGCCGGAGTCCGATGGCAGAATTTGTGATGAAAGACCTCGTGCGCAAGGCTGGGCGCGAGGCGGAGTTCCATATCGAGTCCGCAGCCACTTCTTCGGAGGAGATAGGGAATGCCGTCTATCCTCCTGCCCGCCGCAAGTTGGCGGAACACGGCATCTCATCGGAGAGCAAGAGAGCGCGTCAGTTGCGTGCTGCGGACTACGACCACTTCGACCTGCTGGTGGGAATGGATGAATGGAACATTCGCAACATGCATCGCATGTGCGGAGGTGACCCCGAGGGCAAGATTTGCAAACTGCTGGACTTCACTTCGCGACCCGGCGACGTGGCCGACCCGTGGTATACGGACGACTTCGAGGCCACCTGGCGCGATGTGCTTGAAGGGTGCCGGGGGATTCTGGAAACAATGTAATTTTTTATTTAGGCACGGATTACCCGACAATCCACTTACTGCCTGGAAGGAAGGATAAGAACTTGGTGGTGACGGCGCAGCAGATGAACGTTAGCACCGCTATCACTGGAATTGCCAGCCACACGGGCAAGAGCGGGTTGGCAGGGTCGCCGGCGATGAGGGCTCCGCTGATGGGAGCGAGGTAGAGGAGGTGCATCAGATACATACCGAAAGTAAGCTTAGAGATGGAGGTGATCCACCGCGGAGCCTGTTGCTGCTCGATGCAAGTGAAGAGGAGGAAGGCACCGAAGGTGGCAAGGACGACGTTGGGTGTGCAGAACTCCCAACTCCATTCCAGCAGCGGTGTCTCGATGAGCTGTCCGGGAGTGCCTCTGTACCAGAATGACCACGCCGTGAAGGCGGCACCTATCAAGAAGCAGACCGCTCCCACACGTAGTTTCTTCGATCGCGACCAGTCGAGATGTACCCGAATGTAGTGCGCCAGCACGAGGTAGCCGAGGTAGCCGGAGCAGTACCAGAGTGCGTCATAGCGGTTCCAGAAGCAGACACCCCACAGCTCGGGAGTCACCAGCCGTTGCAGCCAGGGAATCAGCGTGGAGAGACCGAAGAAGGCGAGGAACAGGCGCTCGTCCTTTGCTGAAGCGCGCTCCAGCCAAGGCGAGACAACGGGAATGATAAGATACAGACTGATAAGCGGATACATGAACCACAGATGGCCGGCCATGGAGGGGAAGTTCAGCGGCAGTGTCCGCAGGTCGTTCATCGACTGTTCCCAGGTCATGGCACCCCACGCCAGTGGCAAGAAGGTGTAAATCAGCATGAAAGCAATCATTGGGGGCAGGATGCGCAGGAAGCGGTGGCGATAGAATGCGCCCATTGTCTGACCCGGGCGCAGCGGCACCAGCAGAAAGGCAGAGACCACCATAAATAGAGGTACGCACGTGCGCGCAATACCGCCATCGTAGAATGCCACCCAGAAGCGGTTCTGCTCGTTGAGCAACATGGACACGTTGCCAGCTAACCCAGAGGCGTCGGCACCGTAGAAGTTCTCACTGGCGTGGACCAGCATCACGAGGAAGCAGGCCGCCACGCGGAGGTAATCGATGAAGACAATCCGTTCTTTTTGCATGATTATGTAGTGTTGGGAGTCTTGGCGAAGGGTATCGGCTCGCTCGAGTTCGCATCCAACACGCGGGAGGTGTACTGCTGCACCAGTGCGAAGCTGGGAAGTGCAAACAAGGTTGTGAGTATAAAGACAAAAAATCGTTTCAACCAATTTGTGAATTGCGCCAACGGCGATGAGAGAACGTTTCCTTGCTTGTCGATATGGAGCCAGCGGCCTTGGTTGTTCTCCACTGCTGCTCGTCCGCGGGTGAAAGAGCGGGCGCTTTTCCACTGGCAGGGAATCACCAGCTGTCCTGACTTGGCGATGTAGCCCCAAAAGCCCTGCACGTTCTGCACAGCTGCCAAATCCTCACTGAAGGAATATACGTGCTTCCATTGGCAGGGCACCACCATGTCGCCCGCCTCATCGATGAATCCAACCTTTCCCTCCTGATTCTTCACCCAGGCTCGTTCGCAATGAAAACCTCGTGCGTCGCGCCACTGGCAAGGGAGGACAATGTTTCCGTCCTTGTCGGCAAACCCGTAAAGGCCGTCTTGTTTGCAGGGTGACAATTTCATGGCTTTGTCATTACCAGTGTTTTGGCCCATTGAGGGATGTCATCGGTGTATTGCTTGAAGAGCTGGCCGTTGGTGGTACGGTAGAGTAGGCGGGGGAGTTGGTTATCTATAGAATTGTCGTAGATGTAAGCACGATCAACGAAGGTGATGGCTTTGGCTGCATTGACAAGAGACTTGTAATAACGAGAGATAATCTTGGATATGGGGACTTCATGGCCGCCATTTATATAACGCTGGGTGATACGGACGACGTTGATGGCGGGGTCGGAGGTGCAGACATAGAACAAACGAATGAAAAAGCCTGCCTCCTTGGCCTTACGCAGAAACTCCAGTTTCTCGGCAGAAGAAAAGACTGTTTCGAAGGCGAAATCACGGCCTTGTTCCAAATAATCGTAACGTTGGCGGGTAGCCTCTTCTGCGGCTTTCAGCACGGCCTCGGGAGAGTTCCAGTCGCCAAAAACCTCTTGTGCAATATTGTCAGGATTGATATACAGGCTGTCGGCTGCCCATTCGTTGTTGAGCAGTTGGTCGGTAGTTGTGGTCTTTCCCGAGCCATTGGGACCTGCAACGATGCAGAGTGTTGGTCTTTTGGTTTTCATACAGCGATCTTACTTCTCCACTCTTCAATTTCATTAGCTACGGTTTGAAGTCTGCGCTGTTTCTCTGCCTCGGCCTTGGCACTGGATTCGCGGGCAGCCTCGGCTACATCTTCCATCAGAGCCTGCAGCATTTCGTCGGTAGGTTCCTCGGGGGAGGTCAGACGGTATTGCTTAAGAATTTCTGTCATACACTACAGATTTGCTTGTTTTCGGCGGCAAATATACCACTTTTCTATTAGATAATGTTGTTTTATGTGTTAAAAGAACAGAACTGGCGGTAAGATAGTTGCATTTTGCGGGTCTGAGGGGAACTTTGGAGGGGGAAGAGAGGAGACGCTTCATTGTCGGGACTCAGCTGAAGCTCAGGTAGGGGTTATACTGTCGCTCGTAGGCGGCGGTGGTCTTGGGGCCGTGGCCGGGGTAGATGACGGTGTCGTCGGGCAGGTCGCGCAGCAGGTGCTTCAGGGCGGAGATGAGCTGCCAGTGGTTGCCGCTGGGGAAGTCCGTGCGGCCGATGCTCATCTGGAAGAGGCTGTCGCCGGAGAAGAGCACGTGCTCGGCTTCGCAGTAGAAGCAGACGCCACCGGGGGTGTGGCCGGGAGTGGCGATGACGTTCAGGGTGTGGCTGCCGAAGGTGATGGTGGTGTCGGGAAGGATGTCCTCGCCGGCGGGGCCTGTGGGGCAGGGCATGGCATGACCGAGGATGTCGCGCATCTGGGAGGGGGCATCGTCGAAGAGGTCGCGGTCGCCCCGGGGACAGCGGGCGGCGAGGCCGTAGAGGTCGTGGAGGTAGGCGGCGCCCCAGAGGTGGTCGAAGTGTCCGTGGGTGAGCAGGTGTGCCACGGGTTTCAGCTGTTTGCGGGAGATATATTCTACGATGGCAGCCCGCTCTTCGGAGTAGAGTGCGCCGCAGTCAATGATGACCGCTTCTCGCGTCTCGTCGCTGGCGACGTAGCAGTTCTCGCTTAAGGGGTTGACAGGGAAGGTTTGGAGGGTGAGCATTGAGAAATTGAAAATTGAAAATTGAAAATTGAACTTTTGGAGCAGCGAGCGCCATCAAGCTTGCTTGAAATGGCCGAGTCGTGACAAAAGTCAGCGAAGCTAAAATTAGGATCGCGCACAGCGGGAGAGGGAAATTGAAAATTGAAAATTATTTCATGGAAGACGGAAGATGGATGAAAATTGAAAATTCTTCAGGCTGCGCTCGACGATTATAGTTGGACGTACACGACCTTCTTGGTTTTGAAGTATTCTTCGGAGAAGAAGTCGGAGAGGGGGGTGATGATTTTCTCGCTGCGGACGGCTGCTGCCTCGTGCTCGAGTTCTCCGCCTTTGAGGGCGATGAGTCCGTTGGGCAGGGCGTTGTGGTGCTGCTGGGTGATGTGGCGGCGGGAGATCTTGACGAGGTCTGCCAGGGGCATGACGGCGCGGCTGACGACGAAGTCGAAGTGTGCGGTGAGTACGCCTTCTGCGGGCGGCTGGGGCGTCTCGTTCTTCTTGAGTTTCTTGGGGCTGGGCTGGTATTTGATTTCCTCTGCGCGGGCGTGCTGCGTGGTGACGTTCGTCAGTCCGAGGGCGCTGATGACCTCGTTGCAGACGCGTATCTTCTTCCCGATGGAATCGACGAGGTGGAACTGCACCTCGGGGAAGAAGATGGCGAGGGGAATGCCCGGGAAGCCGCCGCCTGTGCCCAGGTCGAGCACACGGGTGCCGGGACGGAAGTTGATGACCTCGGCAATGCCCAGGCTGTGGAGCACGTGGTGCTCATAGAGGTTGTCGATGTCCTTGCGGCTGATGACGTTGATCTTCGCGTTCCAGTCGTGGTACAGGGCGTCGAGCGCTGCAAACTGTTCCTGCTGCTCGGCGGTGAGGGTGGGGAAGTATTTGTCAATGAGGTTCATATTTTATTGGACTTATTGGACTTATGGGGCTTATAGGACATATAATTTATGAGAACTTTCTAGGGTAGCGGAAGAGGATGGCGAGGAGGGCGCAGACGCCCATGCAGAAGGGATAATATAAATAAGGTATTATCTCCACGGGCGAGAGGGCGGCGAGGCTGGCTGCCATCAGCAGCTGTGCGCCGTAGGGGATGAGTGCCTGAGCCAGACAGGAGAAGGTGTCGAGGAGGCTGGCGGACTTGCGGGGGTCGATGTCGTAGCGCTCGGCAATCTCGCGGGCGATGGGGCCAATGGTGAGGATGGCGACGGTGTTATTGGCCGTACACACATCGGTGAATGCCACCAGTCCGCCTATCGTTAGTTCGGCACCTCGCCGGCCGTGGATGTGGCGCGTGAGTCGCTGGATGAGGAAGTCGATGCCTCCGCCATAGCGGATGATTGCCATCAGCCCTCCTGCCAGCAGGGTCACGATGATCAGCTCTGCCATGCCGAGGATGCCATTGCCCATCGAGGAGAACCAGCCGAAGATGTCGTAGTCGCCATATCCGATTCCGATGATTCCGCTGAGGAGCAGGCCCACGACCAATACCACCATCACATCGAGTCCGGCGATGGCGGTGACGAGTACCACGACGTAGGGCAGCACTTTCAGGGGCTCTACTTGCGGCAGGGCCTGTGGTGCATGAATCTGTGTCCCTAGGACGATGTAGGCCAGCAGAACGACGATGGCGGCGGGTACGACAATCATCGAGTTCACGCGGAACTTGTCGCTCATCCGGCAACCTTGCGTGCGGGTCGCCATGATCGTCGTGTCGCTGATGAAACTGAGGTTGTCGCCGAAGAACGCACCGCCCACGACCACTGCCACCACGAAGGGCGCAGTGACGTCCGTGGCCTCTGCGATGCCCGCCGCAATGGGCGTCAGCGCAACGACGGTGCCGACGCTGGTGCCTATGCTCAAGGAGATAAAACAAGCGGCGATAAACAACCCGGATAACAGCAAGTTATCAGGGAGCAGTTGAAGTGTTAGGTTAACGGTGGCGTCGATGGCTCCCATCCCTTTTGCAGAGGCTGCGAACGCTCCTGCGAGGATGAAAATCCAGATCATCAGCATGATGTTCGAGTCGCCGGCGCCGCGGGAGAACAGGGTCACCCGCTCTCGCAGGGGCAGACCCTGGCAAGTGCAGATGGCATAGGTGCACGTGATGAGGAATGCCACACTGATGGGCATCTTGTAGAAGTCGCCCGCAATGATACTGGTGACGACGTAGGCTACAAGGAACACGGCGATGGGGCTGAGAGCCAGTAGACCTTTCTTCATGGCGCGAAGGTACGCTTTTTCTGTGACATTTCACCGCTTTCGGGCACAAAAGTGACGAAAATCGTCCTTTTTTCCTATAAAATGCCTCTTTTGCGGCGGCAGTTCAAAGATTTCTCACTATATTTGCAGCCGAAAAAGCAAAGATGCCGCCGCTGAACCTCTCCCCAAGGCAGCGGCGAGCTAACGACCATTTAAACTGACCCTCCCCTTTGGGGAAGGACGGAGGGTATGAAAGTTATGTCTAAAATTGTCACTCTCGGCGAAATCATGCTTCGCCTTTCTCCTCAAGGTAACGACCGCTTCATCCAGAGCGAGAGCTTCCGTATTATCCCTGGCGGCGGTGAAGCCAACGTCGCCATCTCACTGGCCAACTACGGCCATGACGCCTACTTCGTATCGAAACTGCCCAAGCACGAAATCGGACAGATTGCCCTGAACGCCCTGCGGCGGTATGGTGTAGATACCCGTTTCGTGGCTCGCGGCGGCGACCGTGTAGGTCTGTATTACGCTGAAACAGGTGCTTCGATGCGTCCCTCGAAGGTCATCTACGACCGTGCCCATTCGAGCATTGCTGAGGCTGTGCCCGCGGATTTCGACTTCGATGCCATCATGGAAGGTGCCGACTGGTTCCACTGGAGCGGCATCACTCCTGCCATCAGCGACAAGGCTGCCGAGCTGACGCGTCTGGCCTGCGAGGCTGCCAAGCGTCACGGTGTCACCGTCAGTGTGGACCTGAATTTCCGCAAGAAGCTGTGGACCAGCGAAAAGGCCATCAGCATCATGCGTCCGCTGATGAAATATGTGGATGTCTGCATCGGCAATGAAGAGGATGCAGAGCTGTGCCTCGGCTTTAAGCCCGACGCAGATGTCGAAGGCGGCAAGACCGATGCTGCCGGCTACGAAGGTATCTTCCGTCAGATGAAGGAGGAATTCGGCTTCAAGTATGTCGTTTCCACCCTCCGCGAGAGCTTCTCGGCAACGCACAACGGCTGGAAGGCCCTCATCTTCGATGGCAAGGAGTTCTATCAGTCCAAGCGCTATGATATCGACCCGATTATCGATCGTGTGGGCGGCGGCGACAGCTTCTCCGGCGGTCTGATTCACGGCTTGCTGACGAAGGCCACTCAGGGCGAGGCCCTGGAGTTCGCCGTGGCAGCCAGTGCGCTGAAACACACCATCAATGGTGATTTCAACCTCGTGTCTGCAGAAGAGGTGGAAGCCCTCGCCGGTGGCAGCGCTAACGGTCGCGTGCAGCGCTAATCGCTTGAGGAAATCCAAATTTTCAATTCTCAATTCTCAATTTTCAATTTCCAAAATGGCAAGATTCGATAAGCTGGCCGTAATGGCCAAGATCAAGGAGGCGCCGATGGTGCCCGTATTCTACCACAAGGATGTGGAGGTGGCCAAGAAGGTCATCAAGGCTTGTTATGACGGTGGCGTGCGTGCGTTCGAGTTCACCAACCGTGGCGACTTCGCCCAGGAGGTGTTTGCAGAGTGCGTGAAATATGCCGCCAAGGAATGCCCTGAGCTGGCACTGGGTATCGGCTCTGTGGTCGATGCCCCCACGGCTGCCATGTATATCCAGCTGGGTGCCTGCTTCGTGGTGGGCCCGCTGTTCAACCCCGAAGTGGCTCCCGTCTGCAACCGCCGTCTGGTGCCTTATTGCCCGGGCTGTGGCAGCGTGAGCGAGATCGGAAAGGCCCAGGAGCTGGGCTGCGACCTGACCAAGCTCTTCCCCGGTGACGTCTATGGACCAAATATGGTAAAGGGTCTGATGGCCCCGATGCCCTGGTCGAAGATCATGGTCACGGGCGGTGTGTCGCCTGATGCAGAGAACCTGAAGAGCTGGTTCAAGGCCGGTGTATTCTGTGTCGGTATGGGAAGTAAGCTTTTCCCAAAGGACAAGGTGGCTGCAGAAGACTGGCAGTATGTCACCGACAAGTGCCGCGAGTGCCTGGATATCATTGCCGAGCTGAGAGCATAAGAACTAAGCTGATTCCTTATGAAAAAGATTCTCTTCTTCTCTTCCGCAACGGCGCTCGTTGCGATGATGTTCTGCCTGCAGTCCTGCGAGTTCTTCAAGAAGGGTGGGGCAGGTGCTGAGGGGGATTCGGCTTCCCTGTCCTTCTGCACCGTGATGTACGAAGATTCCATGACGGTGCTGGATGCCTACGTAGCACAGAACATGAGGGCAGATTTCCCCCTGCCGGAAGCCACCGGCGCGTTGGCAGATACCATTCGTGCCTATCTCGTCAAGGCGGTTGCCAGCAATTATTTCCCCTTCTATGAGGAGGTAGATTCCACCGCCAAGACCTTCGAATACAAGGTGGGCGACGAGGAGGGTTTCCTCAGTGCGTATGCAGGCGAGGGCATGACCCAGATGGTGGCCGAAGTGACCCGCATGGCTGAAGACGGCTGGGCTACAGGCTATTACAATTACTACACCGCTTCTATCAGTACGCAGACAGAGAAGTATGTCACCCTCGAGGAGAGCCACGAGGTCTTCACCGGCGGCGCTCATGGAGCCTACATCGTCTCAGGCCTCACCTTCCGCACCAGCGATGGTGCTCGGATGGGCTGGAACCTCTTTGACATGAGCAAGAAGGCAGAACTCATTGCACTCCTTAAAAAGGGCGTGATGGATTATCTGGAGGTCAGCACCGAAGAGGAACTGCAGGAGCAGCTGCAGGTGTGGGACAATCCTGATACTCCCGAGAATGAGCTGGAGTTCGGGCTGCCTCTTCCGCGTGCCGTGCCCTACGTGACGACCAAGGGTGTGGTCTTCATCTACCAGCAGTATGAGATTGTCTGTTATGCTGCAGGACTGCCCTCTGTCATCCTCCCTGCTGAGGAGCTTCGCGACCTCCTTTCTGAGGAGGGACGTGCGCTTCTCGATGTAGAATAGCGAACGACGCTTTCCGTTGAACTAAGGAATTAACGTTTGAAACAGAAAAGGCTGATATCCTTGTTGTTGTTGGTTGTGAGTTTTGCGGCTTACGGCCAAAAGAACTTGACGTCGGAGGGGGAGGTTTTCGCTCACGGCGTCAGTCGCACAGGTGTCATCCCCGAGGCCCTACGGCAGTTGACGCATGGCCGAAAGTGGCAGGTGCAGGAGGCGTCTCCGACGTCACGAATACTCTCCCGTGCCAAGAGAAAAGGACAGATTGCAGCCGGCAATGAGACGATAGGTCCCCTGCTGCATTCCATCCGAGACCAGGAGGAGCCCTATAACCTCCTTTGTCCCTATTGGACGGATGATGACGGCAAGGTCAGCGAGTCGCGCTGTCTCAGCGGGTGCGTCGCCACGTCCATAGAGCAGGTGATGGCGTATTATCGCTATCCGGAGGTGCTGAAGGACACCCTTTTCGGTTGGAAGACAGACCACTACACTATCGAAGATATGCTCCCGGGCACTCGTTTTGACTGGGACAACTACCTGCTGGACTATCGCGACGGATGGACCGAGGCGCAGGGCTTGGCAATCGCACGGGTGAGCCTGGCGGCGGGAATGGCGGTACACATGAACTATGGCCTGAATTCCTCTGGCGCAAATGTCTATAGGGCTGTCGAACCCTTGCAGCGGGCCTTCGGATATGGTATGGTGGAATATGCAGACCGCATTTTCTATACCCCCTCCCGTTGGCACGCGATTCTTCGTCATGAGCTGGAGGAGGGACGACCGATTGTCTATGCAGGACATAATATGGATATAGGCGGTCACGCCTTCAATATTGATGGAGTGGATGCCGCTGGTTTCTACCACGTTAACTGGGGCTACAACGGCAGTTATGACGGCTGGTATGACCTCGACTGGCTGAGTCCCTTCGAGCCTACAGACCACCCCGATGATGGTTTCGTTATCGGCTTCTTCTGCAATCAGGGTGCCCTCTTTATGCATCCGTCCGAGGAGGCGAAGACCATAGAACCCGACACCCTGGATATCGACAGCCTCGGGGTGGAACTCGAACGCCTGACGCTCACCCGGCAGGCAGACCTGCAAGGACGCATTGCTGCTGACTTCCAATTCGTTAACAATAGTGAGGATTCCGTAACCTACACCTACGAGGTGATGACTTGGCTGCCCACGGATACCGCCATTTTCTATCAGGCGGATTATGTGGGGCTGGCAGGCCTGACGCTGGCTCCTGGCGAGCGGCGTGTGCAGCGTACCTATTTGAACTTCTCGGTCGCGGGCGAGCGCCTTATCGGCATCTCGCATGATGATGTCACGATCCCCTTCTCGCAACCGATAACGATCGTGGAGGGGACGCCAGGGAAACTGGCCTGGGGCGAGCCGTCGTATGAGCTGTCTGACGACGGGCGGGCTGTCACCTTCACGGCACGCGTGACGAATAATGCGTCGTCGGGCTATGCCTCTGATCTGGTGACCTATTGTCTTTATACCGAGGGACATGAGGATGAGGACCTGCGGCACTACGAAGTGTTGTCGTTGCCTGCTGGCGAGTCGAAGGACGTCGTCATGACTTTCCGTAATCTGCTGCCTGGGCAGCATTATACGATGCTGCTCCGCTGCCCGTGGAAGGTGCAGGGACAGCTGGACTTCAACACGCCGCTTCCCGTAGGGGTGGGTGCTGTGGAGGCAGGTGATTCGCCATCGTCTGTCTATCAGGGTGCAACGTTTGATGCTTCCGGGCGCAAAGTCACCCGTGGCTTATCGCGATTCTTTATTCGACAAGGTAAGAAGTATGTGGATCGAGGCTCTCATAGATAAATACTACGGTGACAACGCTCCCCTGCGTCATATCCTGGTGACTCATAGTCAGAGCGTTGCAGCAATGGCGGTGGATGTTGTCAGGCGGCATCCCGAGTTGCAGGCCGATGAGACGTTTGTCCGTGAGGCGGCAATGCTGCATGATATTGGAATCTTCAAGACCAACGCCCCTGGTATTCAGTGTTTTGGCACGGAACCTTATATCTGCCACGGGCTGTTGGGAGGAGAATTGCTGCGGGCAGAGGGTTATCCCCGTCATGCCCGGGTTGCCGAGCGTCATACGGGAACGGGTCTGACACGGGAGGTCATCGAACGCCAGCAGCTGCCCCTTCCCCTTCAGGATTTCTCGCCCGAGTCGGTGGAGGAGGAAATCGTCTGTTATGCCGACAAGTTTTTCTCCAAGACCCACCTCGAACGCACCAGAACTCCTGAGCAAGTATTGCTCAGTTTGGAGAAGTTTGGACCTGAAGGAGTGGACAAGATGCGGCAATGGATGCTGCGTTTTGCCTAAATTAAACCTAAATCTGGCCGCGAAGCCTAAATAAAACTGAAAATTCTTGTTATCCTGCACGATTTAGTGTACTTTTGCACGCGTTTTGGGACGAGTGTATCTTGTTCTGACCACTAAATTGTGAACAGAAAGGGTTTCTTCATATCTCTCCTGACCTGTCTGACGGGTCTTATTGTGGCTTCCGCAACAACACCTGCGCGAAGTAGGAGTGCTATGTGGCTGCGCGATTCTGTGCTCACCGACAGCCTGCTGGACTCACTGCTCCTCGACAGCGTGGTGCACGATATCCAGACGAACGATACCGCCCGCTTCATTATTGTGGGAGAGGATACCGTTTACCTCGGACGCGGAGGCCACACCGGACTGGACACCGTGAAGATTGACTCCAGCAAGCAGAGCACTAACGCACTGGATGCCCCCGTGGACTTTAAGGCGAATGACTCCCTGGTCTTTGATTATCGGCACAACCGCGTCAATTTCTACGGTAACGCCAATGTGAAGTACCAGAATATGGAGTTGCAGGCCGACCTCATCTCTTATAGTGTGGACAGCAGCCTTGTCCATGCATTAGGAACCAAGGACACGCTGGGTAATGTGACCGTTCCTCCGGTCTTCAAGCAGGGTTCCGATGAATACGAGCCGGATCAGATAGCCTATAATTTCAAGACCCGTAAGGCGTTCATCCATAATGTCTTCACGCAGCAGGGCGAAGGCTATATGACCAGCGATGAGAGCAAACGCGACAGCAGCGGCACCATGTATGTGGCCAAGGCCAAATATACCACGTGCGATGCCCGTCATCCTCATTTCTACCTCGCTCTGACCCGTGCCAAGGTGCGTCCGGGCAAGGATGTCGTCTTCGGTCCGGCTTATCTCGTGGTGGAAGACGTGCCTCTGCCGCTGGCAATACCTTATGGCTTCTTCCCCTTCTCCGACAAATACAGCAGCGGTCTCATTGTGCCCACCTTCGGTGACGAAACCAACCGTGGCTTCTATCTGCGCGACGGCGGTTGGTATTTCGCCATCAACGACAAGATCGACCTCAAGCTCATCGGAGAAATATACACCAAGGGTTCGTGGGGAATAAGTGCCCAGAGCTCCTACCGTAAGCGTTATCGCTTCAGCGGCTCGCTGAATGCCTCTTATCAAAATACCGTGGAGGGCGAGAAGAATATGCCGGACTATGCGGTCTCGAAGAGCTTCAAGATCCAGTGGAGCCACCGTCAGGACACGAAGGCGAATCCGAAGCAGAGCTTCTCGGCCAGTGTGAATTTCGCCACCTCCAGTTATGAGCGCAACAACCTCACGTCGATGTACAACCCGCAGAGCTACACGCAGAGCACGCGTACCTCTTCAGTCTCCTACAGCCGTACCTTTGCTGATATCGGACTGACGTTGTCTGCCACGATGAACCTCTCGCAGAATGTGCGCGACAGCAGTATCTCCATGACCCTTCCTTCGCTGAATATCTCGCTGGCGCGCTTCAATCCCTTCAAGCGCAAGAAGGCGGTGGGCGCAGAACGGTGGTACGAGAAGATTGCCCTGAGCTACACGGGTACCCTCTCCAACAGTATCAATACCAAGGAAAACCAACTGCTGCATTCCAATCTCATCAAGGACTGGCGCAATGGTATGCGGCACTCAGTGCCGGTCAGTGCCTCGTTCTCGCTGCTGAACTATATTAACGTGACGCCCTCGTTCAACTTCCAGGACCGAATGTATACCTACAAGGTTAACCGCTCGTGGGACCAGGATCAACAGGCTGAGTTGCGTGATACCACCTACGGATTCTACAACGTTTATGACTATAACCTCAGCGTTTCGGCCAGCACCAAGTTGTATGGTACTTATACACCCCTCTTTGGAAAGAAAATCATGGCGATTCGTCATGTGCTGACGCCTACCGTAAGCTTCTCGTACGCTCCGGACTTCGGCGCCGCACGCTACGGCTACTGGGACACTTACACGAAGACGGACAAGGACGGCAATGTCTCCACCGTCACCTATTCGCCCTACCAGGGTGCCTTGTATGGAGTGCCAGGACAAGGCCAGACGGGAAACATCTCTGTAGATATTGGCAATAACATTGAGATGAAGGTACGTACCAGCAACGATTCCCTGAAGAAAATCAGTATTATTGATGAACTGGGAGCTTCGATGTCGTATAATATGGCTGCCAAGACCCGACCGTGGAGTGACCTGAGTACCCGCTTGCGTGTGAAACTCGGCAAGAACAAGACCTACTCCTTCAATGCCCAGTGGGCAACGTATGCTTACGAGGTGGACGAGAACGGGCGCGTTTATGTGGGCGAACGCACCGAATACAGCTACGGACGCTTTGGCCGTTTCCAGGGAATGAGCCACAACTTCTCCTATACCTTCAATAATCAGACTTTCAAGAAGTGGTTCGGAAAGGGGGATAAGAAGGATAAGGACAAGGACAAAGACAAGGATGACGATGAGGACGAAAACGAGGAAGAGGAAGCAATAAATAACGACACCAATCTCGACCCTGACCTGAACAGGGGACGAAGAAGCGAGCGGCACGAAGAAAGCGGACTCGATGAAGACGGCTACCTGAAGTTCTCGCTGCCGTGGTCCTTCTCTGTCTCTTATGGTGTCTCGCTGCGTGAGAACACCGCCGGTACGTTCAATACTAATCGAATGCGTTATCCCTATAAGCTCACCCACACCCTGAACTTCTCGGGTAACTTGCAGATTGCGGAAGGATGGAATATCTCCTGGTCTTCGGGCTATGACTTCAACTATAAGAAACTCTCGATGACGACGGCTTCGCTCTCGCGCGACCTCCACTGCTTCAATATGTCGTGTAGCGTGGTGCTCACGCCCTACACCTCATTCAACTTCACCTTCGTCTGCAACGCCTCGACCTTGGCCGACGTCCTGAAGTGGCGCAAGCAGAGCAGCTATAGCAATCAGCTACAATGGTATGACGACAATTAATCCACATATTGATATGAAGAAAGCAACCATCTTTATCGCCCTCGCCGCACTCCTGTTCTTCGCTTGTGGCAAAGGACAAGAGTTCCACTACACGGAGATTATTCACCCTTCGTCCAACACGCGCAGTATTGTCATCTGGGCAGATCAGACCCGCGACAGCATCGTCTTCGCTTCCTCAGATTCCTGGACGCTCACTTCGAGTGATCCCTCCTGGTGCTCTTTCGACCCGGAAGACGCTAAGTTCGAGAACAAGTACGACAACGCGATGATTACTCAGAAGATTCTACTCACCTTCACTCCCAATACCACGGGGAAGCTGCGCAGTGCTGTGTTGCGAATTGATGGCGGGGAGTCCGCAAATGCCGCCTATTATGCTCAGGTGCCCTACCTGGGAATCACGCATCCCTCGCGCCTGGTGTCCATGGATCTGCGTTCCGACAGCCTGGTGACGCTGACGGCTCCTGCCTCGGCAGAACTGGACAGTGTGGAGTTTGAGGTCTTCAGCAATTGGACGCTTACAGCTGTCGACGGCTCTTGGGTGACACCTCAGAAGACGTCAGGCAAGGCTGGCGTTTATAAAGTGTTCCTCGACCTCAAGCAGAACACGGTTTCTCAGGAACGTTGTGATATTCTGTTGCTGACCTCCAACGGCATCACAGATTCCATTCCCGTTCTTCAGCAGAAGTTCATCATCGTAAGTGAATAACCTCTCAACAGTTCCAGCCTCACCGACATGAAGGAAATCCTCTACCATCTGGGTATCGAAGCGCTGAATGCGATGCAACAGGAGACGATTGCCGCTTATCGCCGCAACCGTCAGCTCGTACTGCTGTCGCCTACGGGCAGCGGCAAGACGCTGGCCTACCTGCTTCCGCTGGCCGAGGAACTGCATGCAACTGTTCCTGAGAGCTCTTCCGGAGGCAATGCGAAGGAGACTCCCAAGCTTACTCCCTGGCCTCGGGCACTCGTCCTCGTTCCGTCGCGAGAGTTGGCAGCACAGACGGTGGATGTCATCAAGGCGATGAAGTGTGGGCTGCGGGCGGTAGCCTGTTATGGCGGAAGGGCAGCGATGGATGAACATCGGGTGTTGCGCGAAGTGCAGCCTCACATCGTCGTCGCCACCCCTGGCCGTGCGGCAGACCACCTGCGCAAACAGAATATTGATGGCTCGGCGGTCGGCATACTCGTCATTGATGAATTCGACAAGAGCTTGGAACTGGGCTTTCAGGCAGAGATGGAAGAAGTCCTCAGGATGTTGCCTCGTGTGAATCGCCGGTTCCTCCTTTCTGCCACCGATAACGAGCAGATTCCGGCGTTCGTCGGGGCTGCCTTCGAGAAGCTGGACTTCACCGATCAGCCGTCTGACGGCACTCCGCAGAACGACAAGCTGACCGTTCACCTCGTCCGTTCGCCCGAGAAGGACAAACTGCAGACCCTTCGCGAACTGCTCTGTCGCCTGGGTGCGGAATCCTCCATGGTCTTCGTGAACTATCGCGAGAGCGTGGAGCGTGTGGCAAACTTCTTGAAAAAAGAAGGATTCAGCATCAGCGCCTTCCACGGTGGAATGGAACAGCGCGACCGCGAGCGGGCACTCTACCGCTTTGCAGGAGGTTCTGCCCTGACCCTCATCTCTACGGATCTGGCGGCACGTGGCCTGGATATCGACGATGTGCGCCATATCATTCACTACCACTTGCCCCTGAATGCCGATGCTTTCACCCATCGCAACGGACGCACAGCCCGGTGGGACAGGGAAGGGGATGCCTGGGTGATATTAGGACCGGAAGAAAATATGGAGCAGCTTATTCCTTCCACTCCTGAAGGGATGCCCGAAGGGCAGGGTGGGGCAGTCCCCCTCCCTCTCTGGACTACCCTCTATATCGGAAAAGGTAAGAAGGATAAAGTAAACAAGGTAGATATTGTTGGTTTCCTCTCGAAGGTGGGAGGATTGCAGCGCGAGGAGCTGGGGCGCATCGATGTGGGTGACCACTGGGCTTATGCGGCCGTGGCCCGACAGAAGGCTGATGACGTCCTCCTTCGCGTGCGCGGACAAAAGATAAAAGGTGTCAAGACGCTCATTGAAAAGGCTCGCTGACCCCCTATTTTGCTTAGTGGACTGTGCAAACGCCCTCAAACTTGCTGGAATGCAAGGCCAAGGGAGAGAAAAATGACAGATAATTTGGCCGTGTGCCGAAAAAGCCGTAACTTCGCGGCATAAAAGCAAAAATATCGTAAACTTCAAAACTCATAAACACACAGATTATGAAAAAGTACAATTTTAACGCTGGTCCTTCCAAGCTTCCCCGCGAGGTGATGGAGGCCACTGCTGCTGCCTGCCTTGACTTCGAGGGCAGTGGCCTCTCTCTGATGGAAATGAGCCATCGCGCCAAGAACTTCCAGCCCGTCGTTGACGAGGCAGTAGCACTCTTCAAGGAACTTCTCAACATCCCCGAAGGCTATAGTGTGCTGTTCCTCGGTGGCGGTGCCAGCCTGCAGTTCTGCATGGTGCCCTTCAACCTCCTTGAGAAAAAAGCTGCCTACCTGAATACGGGTGTATGGGCAACCAAGGCAGAGAAGGAGGCAAAGCTCTTTGGTGAGGTAGTAGAGGTGGCTTCGAGCAAGGACAAGAACTTTACTTATATCCCCAAGGACTTTACCATTCCCGCAGATGCTGATTATTTCCACATCACGACGAACAACACCATCTACGGAACCGAGATTTTGAAGGATTTCGACAGCCCTGTTCCCATGGTTGCCGACATGAGCTCTGATATCTTCAGCCGTCCCATCGACGTCAGCAAGTACGGTCTGATCTATGGTGGTGCACAGAAGAACCTCTCGATGGCCGGTGTCACCTTCGTCATCATCAAGGAAGACCTGCTGGGCAAGGTGAGCCGTCCCATTCCGACAATGCTCAACTATCAGACGCATGTCAGCAAGGGCAGCATGTTCAACACACCTCCTACAGTGCCCATCTACTGCGCTCTTCAGAACCTCAAATGGATTAAGAAGCAGGGTGGCGTTGAGGCTATGGAGAAGATGGCAATCCAACGTGCCGAGATTGTTTATGGAGAGATCGACCGCAACAAGCTCTTCGTCGGCACTGCCGAGGAGGACAGCCGCTCCCGTATGAACATCACCTTCGTCCTTAAGCCCGAGTATCAGGAGCTGCAGGATGAGTTCATGGCTTTTGCTACCAGCAAGGGTATGGTCGGTGTGAAGGGTCATCGTGATGTCGGTGGCTTCCGTGCCAGCTGCTACAATGCAATGGATATTGAGGGTGTGAATGCACTCGTTGCTTGCATGAAGGAATTTGAGGCAATGCACTAAAGACCCCCTCCTCACTCCCCCTTGTAGAGGGAGGGTGGTCACCTTCAAGAATAGATATCATAAAGTTAAACCGTTAAATGAAAATCCCCTAATCTCCGAATAACAGAACATTCCACTCTCCCCCTACAAGGGGGAGCGGGGAGGGGGTCCGATTATGAAAGTACTTATTGCAACAGAAAAGCCTTTTTCCGGCGTTGCCGTGAAGGGCATCAAGGAAGTGTTCGATGCAGCAGGCTATGAAGTGGTTCTGCTCGAGAAATATACAGAGAAGGCACAGCTGCTGGACGCCGTTAAGGATGTGGATGCCATGATCATCCGTTCCGACAAGGTAGATGCAGAGGTGCTGGACGCTGCCAAACAGCTGAAGATTGTGGTCCGCGCCGGTGCTGGTTATGACAACATCGACCTCGAGGCCGCTACGGCTCATAAGGTGGTAGCCATGAATACTCCAGGTCAGAATGCTAACAGTGTGGCTGAACTCGTGTTCGGACTGCTGGTATTTGCTAAGCGTAACTTCTTCAATGGCACCAGCGGCACAGAGCTGAAAGCCAAGCGTCTGGGAATCCTCGCCTTTGGTGCCGTGGGACGTAATGTGGCACGCATTGCCAAGGGTTTCGATATGGAAGTCGCTGCTTACGATGCTTACTGCCCCGCAGAAGTCATCGAGGCTGCTGGCGTGAAGGCCGTAGGGTCTGCCGCCGAGCTCTTCGAGCAGAGCGACATCGTCAGCCTGCATATTCCCGCAACCGCTGAGACCAAGCAGAGCATCAATCGTGAGCTCGTTTCGAAGCTGCCGAAGGGTGGCATCCTCGTGAACACCGCCCGCAAGGAAGTCATCAACGAGCCCGAACTCATCGCCCTCCTTGCCGAGCGCGAAGACCTGAAGTACGTCACCGACATCAAGCCTGATGCAGATGCAGACTTTGCTAAGTTCGAAGGACGCTACTTTGCTACACCGAAGAAGATGGGCGCACAGACCGCTGAGGCCAATATCAACGCTGGTATCGCCGCTGCTCATCAGATTGTCGGCTTCCTCGAAGAGGGAATCACCAAGTTCCAAGTAAACAAGTAAGACGATGGCAACAATTAAACCTTTCAAGGGCTTGCGTCCACCGAAAGACCTGGTGGAACAAGTGGAGAGCCGCCCCTACGACGTCCTCGAAAGTGAGGAGGCTCGCGCTGAGGCTGGTGATAACGAGAAATCGCTTTATCACATCATCAAGCCTGAAATCAACTTCCCCGTCGGCACCAGCGAGTACGACCCGCGCGTCTATGAGGAGGCAGCCCGTCAGTTCCAGATGTTCCAGGACAAGGGCTGGCTGGTGCGGGACAAGGATGAGCACTATTATATTTACGCTCAGACTATGAACGGCAAGACGCAGTACGGACTCGTCATCGGAGCCTATGTCGAAGACTACATGAACGGCGTCATCAAGAAGCACGAGCTGACACGTCGCGACAAGGAAGAAGACCGCATGAAGCACGTTCGCGTGAACAATGCGAATATGGAACCCGTCTTCTTCGCCTACCCCGACAATGCCGTCCTCGATGCTCTCCTGAAGCGTTATGCTGCCACCGAACCGGAGTACAACTTTATTGCACCCATCGATGGCTTCGGTCATAAGTTCTGGATTGTCAGCGACCCCGCAGACATTGCGACCATCACCGAGGAATTCCGCAAGATGCCCTCCCTCTATATCGCTGATGGTCACCATCGTTCCGCTGCTGCTGCCCTCGTGGGTGCAGAGAAAGCCAAGCAGAATCCCAATCATCGCGGCGACGAGGAGTACAACTATTTCATGGCTGTAGCCTTCCAGGCTTCGCAGCTTACCATCCTTGACTACAACCGTGTGCTGAAGGACCTCAACGGCCTCACCTCTGAGCAGTTCCTCGATGCTATTCGCAAGAACTTCACCGTTGAAGACAAGGGAACGGAGATCTACAAGCCCGCGAAGCTTCATGAGTTCTCCCTCTACCTCGATGGCCACTGGTTCTCGCTCGTTGCCAAGGACGGCACCTACGACAACAACGATCCTATCGGTGTGCTCGATGTAGATATCTCCAGCCGCCTTATCCTCGAAGAGATCCTGCAGCTGGGCGACCTCCGCAGCAGCAACCGCATCGACTTCGTAGGCGGTCTGCGCGGTCTGGCAGAGCTCAAGCGTCGTGTGGACAGCGGCGAGATGCGTGCTGCCCTCGCCCTCTATCCTGTCTCGATGCAGCAGATTATGGATATCGCCGACAGCGGTAAGATCATGCCGCCCAAGGCCACCTGGTTCGAGCCGAAACTCAGAAGTGGACTGGTAGTGCATAAACTGAGTTAAAGTGGGTCTTGATTCTTATCTGACCATAGCGACCCCTTCCTCAGGGCAATATACGGAGAAGCGAAGCAAGTTCCTTGCCTTCGCTTTTCCGGTTTCTAACGTTGAGGAAATAAAAAACATCCTTGAAGAATACCAGAAGAAATACTACGATGCCCGCCACGTCTGCTACGCTTATATGATTGGGCATCAGCGCCTCACCTTCCGCGCCAACGACAATGGCGAGCCCAGCGGAACTGCCGGGAAGCCCATTCTCGGGCAAATCAACAGCAACGAACTGACCGACATCCTCATCCTTGTTGTCCGTTATTTCGGAGGTGTCAAACTTGGCACCAGCGGGCTCATCCAAGCCTACAAGGCCGCAGCCGCAGAAGCCATCGCTGCCGCCACCATCATCGAGAAGACGGTTGATGAGCAAATCACCATCGCCTTCGAATATCCCCTGATGAATCAGGTGATGCGTATCGTGAAGGAGGAATCCCCCGCCATCCTCTCTCAATCCTTCGATGGCGACTGCCTCATGACCCTCTCCATTCGTGCCGGCCTCATGCCCCGACTTCGTCAGCGTCTGGAGAAAGTTGACGGCCTCCGCTTCCCTTGATGACAAGTTTTTATCGAGTCACCAACTCCCGTCCCATCTCATTAAGTGCCACAAATCTATATCGTAGCGAATTAGTTGGTATTGTTGAGTAACTAAAGTGCTTCGCTTCTGCCTTCCGCCGCAAAGTCTCTTCAGTTGCTTTCATCACTACAGGATTGACAAAAGCGCTCTCATCTGGCTCCATAAGCAACAACTTTCCTCTGGAACAAGCTTCGTAATAAGCACCACCCGGTTTGTAGAAACGCTCTTGAGGTGATCCCTCAGCAGGAAAACCATCGTTCAGTAAAACCACTAAAGGGAATCCTTGCTCACGTACCGTTCTGGCTATCTTCTGTTCACCTTTACTAATCGCCGCGGTATAGGTCACTGCACCATTATGAGCTGCAGCCAATACAGATTTCAATCGATCATCAATTTGCTCTTCATTAGCACTTCGACTCATCTCAACCAATTGTCTGTCTGGCCAATCCAATAAGAAGTGATTACCCATGGAGGTGAAAAGCAGCTCACACACACCTGTCTGGCGATGCATACGAAAGAGATCGGGATTCAGTCTGCGCTGCCAAGCACGCTCAGTATTGGCTTTCACGTATTCTATCATTGCGTGCAGCTGCCCTTTGTGCGTAAGAACACGATAGAATGGCGGCCCATCATATAGATTTTCTGTGAAACCCAGTTCGCGCGCCTCCTCTTTGCAGCCTTGCATATATCCGCGTACCACCTCCCTGATGCTACGAGGCATAGTTCGCAGAACCTGAAGCACAATGTGATGATGATCTGGCATCACTTTGTCTGCAAGAATCTTTATCTCAGGGCACAACTCCAGCAACCTGTGCTGTTGATTAATGAGCGCCCAGCCAATTGGAGTCTTTTCTACCACAGCCTCCGAACCATTATGCGCAAGTTTGCCAAACAACGGCTGCCGTGAGTTGGCCACCATCGTAACATGCACGATGTATGGCTTGCGCCAAGCTCCAGGCTGCAACCACGCGAATTTCTCGTTCTTAGCGATGTCTAATTCCTTGTTTGTCATTAGCAAATGAAATTTGCAGTCAAGTGACGTGACATTTCATATCAGTCCCCCTTCATTTTTGAGTTGTTCCCTTCATTCCAGGTCTGCCCCCTTCATTCCGGGTCTGTCCCTCTTCATTCCAGGTCTGCCCCCTTCATTCAGGTCTGTCCCTTTCATTCCAGGTCTGTCCCGTCTTTTTTAAGCGGATTGTATCCGCGCAACTTCAATTGCGCTGCAAAGATACCCCTTTATTCAAAAACTTCCAAATCTTTTCCTCTTTTTCTGCCAGCAGATCCAACACCCGCCCCCTTTTCCACATTCCTTCATTCTTCCTTTTTCCGCCCCTTCACTTCTTTCTCATGAATAACTCGGGTTATTCATTAATTCAAATGTAATATGCAGCGGCAGCTACATTCTATAGTGAGTGTAGCTGCCGCTGATCATTATTAGAGAATTATGGACGAAAGCCTACTACACGACAATCATGAGATGAAGTTACTTCTGTACCAATTACAACAGAAAAGAGGGAAAGGTGCTCCCTTTATTGAATAGATTATTAATGATTACTCTACAGGACGAATTGGAAGTCCCATACATTTATCATATTCAGTTAACGTTTTATCTTTTATGCATATTGCCTTATTCTCGCTTTCCCCATTTGCGGGTATTCCTACAGGACTCCTTTGCTGGAGGGGAGCTGCATGTGGTGGATATCGCGACGAACTGCCATACGGATGGCGCGGGCAAGGGCTTTGAAGATACCTTCGATCTTGTGGTGCTCGTTCTGTCCTTCGGCCTTGATATTGAGGTTCATGCGAGCGGAGTCGCTGAGGCTCTTGAAGAAATGGAGGAACATCTCGGTAGGCATCTCGCCGACGCGCTCGCGGTGGAAGTCGGCTTGCCATACGAGCCAGGGACGCCCGCCGAAGTCGAGGGCTACGGAGCAGAGGCAGTCATCCATCGGGAGGGTGTATTCAGCCGTGAGGTTGCTGGAGGAGGGTTCCCCGGCGGCGGAGGTGTCAGAGCTGAAACCATAACGTTCGATGCCGCGCTTGTCGCCAAGAGCCTTGAGGAGTGCTTCGCCGAGGGCGAGGGCGGTGTCTTCGATGGTGTGGTGTTCGTCCACGTGGAGGTCACCCTTCACTTGGATATCGAGGTCGATGCTACCGTGCTTGGCAATTTGCTCGAGCATGTGGTCGAAGAAGCCGAGGCCAGTGGAGATGCGGCTTTTGCCTGTGCCGTCGAGGTTCAGGCTGATGGCAATATCTGTTTCCTTTGTGGTGCGAACGACAGCAGCCTGACGCGGACCTGCATAGATGATTTCCACCGCTTTCTCCCAATTCATACCTTCGCCGAGGATCACAGCCTGACAGCCGAGGTTGGCGGCCAGCTTTGCGTCGCTCTCACGGTCACCGATGACGAAGCTGTTGGTGAGGTCGTAGGAGCCGTCCGTATAGGCGCTGAGCATTGCGGTGCCTGGCTTTCGCGTGGGCAGGTTGTCCTCGGGAAAACTGCGGTCGATGAGGATGTCGTCGAAGGTGACGCCCTCTCCCTCAAGGATTTCCAGCATCAGATTCTGTGTGGGCCAGAAGTCCTCCTCGGGATAGCTGGGGGTGCCGAGTCCGTCCTGATTCGAGACCATCACGAAGCGGAAGTCGGTGTGCTGGCGCAGGAAGCGCAGGGCACTGATGGCTCCAGGTACGAAGTGGAACTTCTCGAAGGAGTCGATCTGTTCGTCGGCCGGTTCCTGTAGAATCGTTCCGTCGCGGTCGATGAAGAGTAGACCCACCCCCGACCCCTCCCGTGAAGGGAGGGGAGAAGGCTGGCGCAATGTATCAATATCTGTGGTCATACTTAGATGAATGTCTTTGGTAATTTCTTGATATCAAGAGGACAAGTATCTCCTCTCCCTTACGGGAGGGGGCAGGGGGAGGGTCTATCTATCGATACTGCCTCAAGGCACCCAGCAGCGTGTTGTTCTCTTGCGGAGTTCCGATGGTGATACGAAGGCAGTTTCCACAAAGCTGTACGTGGTGACGGTTGCGCACCACGATACCTCTGTCGATGAGATAGTTATAGATGCGGCTGGCATCAGTCATGCGAGCGAGGAAGAAGTTGGCATCCGTGGGATAGACGGCCTTGCAGATCGGCAGCTCGGCGACTGCGGGCAACAGGTGGGAACGCTCGTTGAGCAGGGTGGCTTTCCAGAGGTCGATGTGCTGCAGGTCATCGAGTACAGTCAGTGCCTGTTGCTGGGTGAGCTGGTTGACGTTATAGGGGTACTTCACCTTATTGAACAGCGCGATGATCTCTTCAGAGGCGAACGCCATACCCAGTCGGATGGCGGCAGATGCCCAGAGTTTGGAGAAGGTGTTCAGTACGATGAGGTTGGGGAAACGGTCGAGGTCGAGGCGGAAAGGTCGCTGGCTGGAGAAGTCTGAATAGGCTTCATCGATGACGACAATGCCCTGGAACTCAGTGAGTATCCGTTCCATAGCATTGCGGTCGAGAGCGTTGCCCGTAGGATTGTTGGGCGAGCAGAGCCAGATGACCTTTGTGTGCTCGTCGGCAGCAGCCAGCAGACGGTCGGCATCGAGGGTGAAGTCATCGTTGAGCACGACGGGACGGTATTCGACATCGTTGATATCTGCGCAGACGCCATACATTCCATAGGTGGGTGCCATGGCGACCACGTTGTCCTGTCGCGGTTCGCAGAAGATGCGATAGATGAGGTCGATGGCTTCGTCGGAGCCGTTTCCGAGGAAGATGCGTGAGGCAGACACCCCCTTGATGGGTGCCAGCTTGGCTTTCAGCTGTTCCTGCAGCGGGTCGGGATAGCGGTTCAGCGGGTTGTTATAGGGATTCTCGTTGGCATCGAGGAAGACACTGGCCGCACGTCCTTTGAATTCATCGCGGGCGCAAGAGTACGGCGTGAGGTTCCAGATGTTCGTTCTTGTCAGTTCTTGTAGCGGTTTCATAGGCTTTGGAGTCTGAGTGTCATTGCATTTTTGTGGGCATCCAGTTGTTCGGCCGCAGCCATCAGTTCCACCGCCCGTCCAATGCTTTGCAGTCCTTCGGGCGTAATCTTCTGATAGGTGATCTTGCGGCAGAAGGCATCGAGGTTCACGCCGCTGTAAGCTGTGGCATAACCGTTTGTGGGCAGGGTGTGGTTGGTTCCAGAGGCGTAGTCACCGGCGCTCTCAGGGGTGAGGTGTCCGATGAAGACGCTGCCTGCGTTGACCACTTTCGCGGCCAGTGCTTCGGCATCTGCGGTCTCGATGATGAGATGCTCAGGAGCATAGCGGTTGGAGAGGGTGAGTGCCTCGGCGGATGAAGCCACGAGGACCAGGCGGGAGTTGGCGAGGGAGGCAGCTGCAATTTCCTTGCGCGGCAGGGCTGCCAGCTGCTTGCTGACTTCTGCCTCGACAGCAGCGATCATACTTTCTGATGTAGTCACCAACAGAACCTGTGAGTCCAATCCGTGCTCTGCTTGCGAGAGCAGGTCGGCGGCGACAAAGGCCGGATTCGCAGTCTCGTCAGCAATCACTTCCACTTCGCTGGGACCTGCGGGCATGTCAATAGCCACGTCTGCCAGCGACACTAACTGCTTGGCACACTGCACATACTGATTGCCCGGGCCGAAGATCTTGAAGACCTTGGGCACACTTTCTGTGCCATAGGCCATAGCGCCGATTGCCTGGACACCACCAGTCTTGAAGACCTTGCTGACGCCTGCAATGCGTGCTGCCATCAGGATGGCGGGGTGTACGGTGCCGTCCTTCTGGGGTGGGGTGCAGAGCACAATCTCGCTGCATCCGGCGATGCGGGCCGGGGTAGCCAACATCAGGACGGTGGAGAACAGGGGCGCTGTGCCTCCGGGGATATAGAGTCCAACGCGCTCGATGGGCACGCTCTTCTGCCAGCAGCGTACTCCCGGCGCAGTCTCTACGTCGATTCCGCTGTAGCGCTGTGCTTCGTGGAAGCGGGCGATGTTGTCGTGAGCCAGCTGGAGGGCGGCTTTCAGTTCAGCACTCACCAGTGCCTCGGCGGCAGCGAACTCTTCGTCCGTGACGGCCAGTGCCTTCAGTTCCACCTTGTCGAACTGACGTTCGTAGTCGAGTACGGCAGCATCGCCCTCGCTCTTGATGCGAGCAAGTACGGCAGAGACGGTGGCTGTCAGGTCCTTGGCGTCTTTGGTCGGGCGGGTGATGATTTCCCGCACCTGCTCCTCCGTTGGAAATCTATATATCTTCATGCAATCTATCAACTAATTACTTGTCAACTCGGCGAGTTATTAAAGAATCATCTTCTCAATCGGAATCACCAGGATGCCCTGAGCTCCAAGGGCTTTCAGCTGCGAGATGACTTCCCAGAAGCGTTTCTCGTCAATGACGGTATGCACAGAGTTCCACCCTGGCGTTGCCAACGGCATGACGGTGGGGCTCTTGGCACCAGGCAGTACGGCGATGACCTCTTCCAGCCGTTCGCTGGGCACATTCATCAGCACGTACTTCTTATCCTCGGCAGCCTTCACGGCTTCGATGCGGAAGAGCAGGTCGTCGAGGATGGCACGCTTTTCTGCGTCCATATTCTTGTTGGCAATCAGCAGCGCTTCGCTCTTCATCACCACTTCCACTTCGCGCAGGTTGTTGCTCACCAGCGTGCCGCCAGAAGAGACGATATCGAAGATGGCATCGGCGAGCCCGATTCCCGGACTGATTTCCACGGAACCGGTAATCACGTGAATCTCAGCGTGAACACCTTTCTCCTTCAGGTAGGAGCGCAGGATGCCAGGGTAGCTCGTGGCAATCTTTTTGCCCTCGAACCACGCTACGCCCGGATAATCGATGCCTTTGGGAATTGCCAGCGACAGGCGGCATTTGCTGAATCCCAGTTTGCGAATAATATCTGCTTCTTCACCGCGCTCGACGAACTCGTTCTCGCCCACGATACCGAGGTCTGCCACTCCTGTGGCCACACTCTGTGGGATGTCGTCGTCGCGCAGGTAAAGTACTTCAATGGGGAAATTCGAGGATTCCACGAGCAAGGTGCGCTTGCTCGAAGGAATTTTGATGCCCGCCTCGGCGAGCAGGGTCATCGTGTCTTCATACAGACGACCCTTGGATTGAACGGCTATGCGTATCATTACTGTTTTATTCTTATCGTGTTTGGCGCAAAGGTTCCCGCAGACAGTGGAGCCTACGGGAACACGATGTAATGCTATTGTTAGATGAGATATTGGCTGCTGATGCTCTGGTTCTGCTCCACACGACGGATCGTCTCTGCGATGAGGTCGGCAATGGAGATCTGCTTGACCTTTGCGCAGCGATTGCTGTAGGGAATACTATCGGTGAACACCATTTCCTCGAGCTGGCTTGCCTGCACACGCTCGCTGGCGGGACCAGACATCACGCAGTGGCTGGCGATGGCACGAACGCTGCGAGCACCGTTCTCAATCATGAGGTCTGCCGCTTTGGTGATGGTACCGGCGGTGTCCACGATGTCATCGACGAGCACCACATCGGCATCCTTCACGTCACCGATGATCTGCATCGTAGCGACTTCGTTGGGACGGCGGCGGGTCTTGTTGCAAAGCACGAGCGGACAACCGAGGAACTTCGAGTAGGCACTGGCACGCTTGGAACCACCAACGTCGGGAGTGGCAATGACCAGATTCGGCAGTTTCAGGCTCTGGATGTAGGGGAGCATGACGCTAGAGGCGTAGAGGTGGTCTACGGGAACATCGAAGAAACCCTGTTCCTGGTCGGCGTGGAGGTCCATGGTGATGACGCGCGTGATACCAGCAACGGAGAGCATATCGGCGACGAGCTTGGCACCAATAGCCACGCGCGGCTTGTCCTTACGGTCCTGACGCGCCCATCCGAAATAAGGAATGACGGCATTGATCGTTCGAGCCGACGCACGCTTGGCAGCATCAATCATCAGGAGAAGCTCCATGAGATTATCGCTCTTTGGGAAGGTGCTCTGCACGAGGAATACATCGCGACCGCGGATGGATTCTTCATAGCTGACGGTGAATTCTCCGTCGGCAAAGTGTGTGACGTTGATGTTACCCATCTCGATGCCGAGGCTGGTACAGATTTTCTCTGTCAGATAACGGGTGGCAGTGCCCGAGAAGACGAGGAAGTTGCTCATGTTTGATGCGGCTTCGCCGCAGTTAAGTGGTTATTGTTTAACCCGCAGCTTTGCGCAGCTTGCGGAAATGAGTGATGATGTCTTTGAAGTCCAGACCCGAATGAATGTTGAATCGCGTCCAGAGGTCGCCGAGAACGACAGCGCCGCCAAAGCCGTAGTCGGCCAGTTGGGGCAACGTCTCTGCGTTGATACCTCCCGCTGCCATCACCTTGCGGTCGATGAGCCCGGCGCGCGTGGCGTCGTAGAGCTGTTGGTGGGTGTAGGCGGCGTGGCGCTCAGGGTAGGTGATGCTGTCGAAAACAGGAGAAAGGAACACGTAGTCCATTCCCTCGCGTTGGGTACGCAGTTCTTCGATGCTGTGGAGCGAACGGCTGACCTGCCCGCGATAGTTCTTGGGCGGTTCCGGGTTCTTGGCTGTTAGGTGAATACCTCTTAGCTGAAATTCCTCTTTAAGATAGAAATGCTGGTGAACGACAATCTGGTTGTGCCACTCGTCGGGCAACAGGGTCAGCAGACGTTCACAGTAAATAGGTTCGCTGTCGGGCTTGCGCAGGTGCAGCAAGTCCAGGCCTTCTTCGAACAAGGCCTTTATGATTTTATCTTCTTCTACGAAGAAGTCTGATGTGGACAGAAGGATGAGTTTCATGACTCGTTTGCTTTTCTCGTGGGCAAAGGTAAGACATTTTTTTTGAATGAAAAAGGAAAGTGCCAAATAATCGCACTTTCCTTCGTCGTTAGGCTCATTTCTTCTTCAACATCAACTCTACGGCACGTTCCAGTTGTACGTCGCGGCCGTGTAAGAGGTCGCCTGGCTGGCTGATGATGAGGTGGTCGGGCTCGAGCTGCTGGTTCTCGAGGTACTTGCCCCGGCGGTCTCTCATTCCCACCTGTGGGATGCCGAAGACGATGTCATCGATGGTCTCCCACCAGACGGCAGTCATGGTTCCCGGCACGGGTGCTCCGATGAGTTCGCCGATGCCTAATTCCTTGTAGAGCCAGGGCGTTCCGTGGGCGTTGGAGTAGTCGTCCTCGCAGACAAGCATACACGAAGGCTTGGTCCAGCGGTTGTAGGGATCTTCGCCAATAAATTGTCCGCGTGGAGTGAATTTTGCCACAGCCACGCCGGACAGCAGTTCGCAGACGTCGTTGTGCAACCATCCGCCTCCGTTGTGGCGAACATCCACAATCACGGCATCGCGCGTTCTGTTCTTGTCGGACAGCAGCTTACGATAGAGTTCGTGGAAGCTTGCGGTGTTCATCTTTTCGATATGAACGTAGGCGAGTTTACCTTTCGAGAGGCTGTCAACAATATGTTCGTTGCGCTCTACCCAGCGGCGGTATAGCCCTTCGGCATAGCTGGCCTGAAGACGGACGGTGTAGTCTTTGGCTGTGCCCTTGGAATCCTTGATAGTCAGTCGGGTATAGCGGTCGCTCTTGCCACTGAGCAGGGGATAATAGTCTTCACCAGCCTTGATGGCCTGTCCGTCGATGTGGGTGATGATGCTTCCGGCGCCGACTCCCTGTTGGCGGGTAAGAGGACTGCCGGGGATGAGCTCCATAATGCGCAGTCCGTCACCTTTATACGTGTCGTCGAGGAAGGCTCCGAGGTCTGCGGTAGTCAGCGTGTTGCCCGTTCCATTGCTCGGACGGTAGCGACATCCCGTGTGGGAGACGTTCAGCTCTCCCAGCATTTCCGAGCAGAGCTCAGCGAAGTCGCGAGTATTTCCCACGTGTTGCAGCTGACGGTTGTAGCGCTCGTGCAGCATCTCCCAGTCGGCACCGTTCATATCCGGGTCGTAGAGCTTCTCGTGGGTCTGGTGCCAGATGTGTTCGAAGGTCTGCTTGCGCCAGCCGGAAGGGTAGTCGTTGTGGAAGGCTTCGAACTCCACATCGGAGATCTTACCGTCTTCTATTTCAAGCTTTTTGATGTGTCCTCCCGTAGCATAGAATGCCGTCTTCCCGTCTTCTGTGATGTCGAAAACAGAGAAGCTGACACCTTGTGCCTTGATGCTGGTGCTGCCTTTCTCGAGGTCGCGTTCCCAAAGGGCAGGCCCGTTGGGATAGTTGGTGGCGACGTAGTAGAGTTTGGTGCCTTCCTTGTTGAGCACAGCGTCGCCGATATTTCCGCTGTTGGAGGTCAGGCCGACGGTGCGGAGATCCAGGTCGCGAAGGTCGAGGACGGGGTTGGCAGCTTTGATGCTGTCTTCCTTGGCCTGCTGCTCCTCGCGTTCCTTCTTGGCTTTCTCGTCGTCCTTATCTTTCTTATCTTTCTTGTCTTTCTTTTCCTTTTCCTCTTTCTCCTTCTTTTCCTTGTCCTTACGTTCCTTCTCGGCTTCGTCGAAACGTTCGCGCTCTTCCTTGTTCAAGTTAAAGCGTTCATAGGCTTCGGAGTTGAGGAAGGTGATGTAGATGTCGTCCTCAGCCCCCCAAGAGCCGTGGCTGCGCATTCCGGCGCGGTCGCTCTGGAAGATGATGGCTTTTCCGCCAAGGGCCCAGCGGGGATTGCTCTCTGAATAACCGGAGTTCGTGAGGTTGACGATTTCTCCCTTTCCGTCGGCAGGAATCAGTGCGATATCCTTTTGGTTCCAACCGCCCGTTCCTATGTATTCGCTGAGCAGGTATTTGGAGTTCGGACTCCACGCAAAACTCTGGTCTCCATCGCTGTAGGAGTACTGGAAGCGCCCTGGCATGACTGTCGTAATCGCTTTTGTCTTGGCGTCAATCACACAGACTTCCTGTCTTCCGCGCAGGAAGGCAATCATCTTTCCGTCAGGGGAGTATTCAGGCTCGAAGCAAGTCTGGTCTTCGGGCGTGAGGCGCTCTTCCTCTGTCAGTTCCGTGGCGTAGGTGAAGAGCTTTTCGTCCTTCTGTTTGATGCTTACGCGATAGAGAGCCCATCGGCCGTTGCGTTCGCTGTCGAAGACCAGGCTGCGCCCGTCCTCACTGAAGGTGACGTGGCGTTCGCGGTAAGGCGAGTCCGTGATGCGGACGGTAGTCTTATAGTCCAGCGATGTGACATAAACGTCGCCTCCCAGTATGAAAGCGATTTCCTTGCCTTTGGGTGAGTGGGCTACCTGTGTGGCTCCGCCCGTGAAGACGAAGTGCAGGGCTTCTTTCTCGTTGGTGTCTGCCGTGATCTTGATGTTCACCTTTTTGGGCGACGAGCCGGCTTTCATCGTGTAGAGTTCACCGTCCCACGAAAAGCAGAGCGTGCCGTCCTGCGATGCCGTGAGGTAGCGGACAGGCATTTCGGTGAAACTTGTCAGGCGCTGTGCCTTACCGCCGCCGTTCAGCTTCTGGCTCCAGACGTTGAAGGTGCCGTTGGCTTCAGACAACCAGTAGAGTGTCTGACTCTGAGCGACATAGACGGGACAGCGATCTTCTGACGCTGTCTGCGTGAGCTGCTGGTATTCAGCGAAGTCGGCGGGGCGACCAGCCTTGCGGTCAGCCGTCTGGTGACGCGCGAAACTGACTTGCCAGAGGTCGCGGGCAATGCTGCTGGTGTGGTGCTTGCGCATCGGGTCTTCATAACCCTTGACAGCATCATAGATGAGCGAGCCGCCAGGCCCCACGGTCACGTTACCTACAGAAAGGTCAGAGAACCGTTCGGGTCTTGCTCCCGCGCGCGTGCGTACTTTATATATATGTGTAAAGGTGCCGGACGGATATTGCATATCTTCCACTGTGGGCAAGCCTGTGGAAGTGAACAGCAACTCATCGTCGGAGAGGAAGACGAGGGGCGTCTCGGCTGAAGAACGGGTCGTCAGGCGGGTCACGTCGTCACCCTCTGCGGTCATCAGGTAGATATCCAGACTTCCCTCGCGTTCGCTGGCGAAGGCGATGTGCTTTCCTGAGGGTGACCAGACAGGCAGTCCGTCCCAGGCGGCATTGCTCGTCAGCTGACGGGCCTGCCCGCCTGAAGCCGGCACGGTGAAGAGATCGCCCTTATAAGCGAAGCAGATGGTCTGGCCATCGGGTGAGATGGCGGCAGAGCGCAGCCAGAGGGGAGACTCTCCCCCCGCCCTCCCAATAAGGGAGGGGGCGGTAAGTATCAGAGATAATAAAAACTTCTTTATCATAGTGATAGATGATATAGGGAGGGCGGGGAAGAGTCTGTTAGAATCTGGTTGCGTCCTTATTTGTTAATATCCAAAGATTTCTTCGAGGCTGACGCGGCGAACGGGACCTACCTGCAGCAGGCCGGACAGGTCGAGTTCCTTCTCGTTACCGAGAATCATGTAGCGACGGGGCTTGCGGGCCATGCGTTCGTTAGCGAAACGGACGACGTCGTCGAGTGTGATATTCGGCAGCTCGTTGTAAATCTTCTCATTGAGGTCGTAGTCGATGCCTTTGTCCTGAGCAGCCATCCAGGCGTTGAGGACGGCAAAGCGGGTAGTGCGCTGAGCGGCCAGCTGCTTGGTCAGGCTCTGCTTGGCAATCTCAAAGGCACTCTGGCTCTGGGGCAGGGTGTCGAGGATTTCATTGAACGTGTGGATGCAGTCCATCATCTTGTCGTTCTGCGAGATGATGAAGGTGTAGCTCGTCTCGGGGTGACCCTTGCGATCGGGAGCCTGGGTATAGTAGGCGCTTGCGCTGTAGGCCAGTCCGCGGCTCTCGCGCAGTTCCTGGAATACGATACCATTCATGCCGGAACCGAAGTATTCGTTGAAGAGTGCAGCCACGGGAGTAGCTTCGGGCTTCCACATATAGTCATCGTTATGGAAAGCCATCATGTAGATGTTCTTTGCGTCATAGGGAGCCAGCAGGATCTCCGTCTCGGGCGTCAGTTCCTCTTTGTAGTCCTCGAAGGTGAGAGGTGCCTTCAGTTCAGCGGGCAGCTGGTGTTCGTGTGTCAGCAGTTGAGCGATGTCGCCTAACGAACGGGGACCGTAGTAGAGCACCGTATGTTCGTAGCTGGTCAGGTTATGCAGAATGTCTACGAGTTCCTGCGGGTCGGTCTGAGCAAGCAGGGCTGCGGTCATGATGTCACGCTGGGGGTTGCGAGGACCAAAGGATCCGAATGCATAGAGGCGCTGGAAGCACTGTTGCTGTTCCAACTTGGCATCGAATTGTGCCTTGGCCTGGTTGGCAACGTAGGCTGCATAGGCGGCACTGTCCACCTGAACGTTCTTCAACACATTCTCCAGCAGAGCCAGAGCCTCGGGCATATTCTCATCAAGACCGGAGAGGGTGATGGTGGTCTGATAGCTACCCGGGTGAACGTCGAAGGAACAAGCCAAGCCGTAGAACTTCTGCTGAATCTGCTCTGCAGACAGCGTGTCGGTGCCAAGCAGTTCGAGGTAGTCGCTGGCTGCGTCCAAACGCTTGTCGGCAGCAGTTCCGAACGGCAGACGGAATACGAGGTTGAAGAGTCCGTTTTCAGTATTCTGCTTATAGATCAGCGGCAGCTTGTGCTCGGGAGCATCGTCGATCTTGGATGTCCAGTTGCTTACGACCAGGTCGTTCTTGAAGTCCACGAAGCGGGGCTGGATGGGCTCAACCTCGGTGTCCTGAATCTCCTTCACGAAGGCGCTCATCATGTCGCGGTTCGCAGGAATGGCAGTAATCTCGGGCTTTTCGATCTTCTTGATATTCGTGTCTTCGGCCTGACGCTTGAAGACGGTGACGTGGTTGTTGTTGAAGAAGTGCTGAGCGAAGGCTACGATGTCTTCCTTCGTCAGAGCAGCAATGCGGTCGATACGACCCACAGCGTCTTTCCACTCGATGCCATTGATGAATGCATTTTGGAACATACTGGTGCGAGCGAGGTTGTGTTCCAGCGAACGCATCTCTCTCAACTTCAAATTGTTGATGATGGCGGGCAGCAGTTCATCGGGGAAATTACCGCTCTTCAGCTTTTCAACTTCAGCCAGCATCAGTTCGCGAGCTTCCTCCAAAGTCTGTCCTGGGCGGGGCGAGCCTCCCATAACAAAGATTCCGTAGTCTGACAGCGCTTCGAAACTGGCAGAAGCTCCTAACATACTCATCTTCTGATTGATGTCGAGGTCAATGAGTCCGGCGCGGCCGTTGCTCAATACTTCGCTGATGAGCGACAGTGTGTCGCAGGCGCGGTCCTTAGCACCTGGAGCCTGCCAGCCCACATAGAGAATCTCTGCTTCGAGACCCACCACTGTCGTATCCACGGGGGCTGTCAGAGCAGCCACCGGCTCATATTCAGGCTGCTTGCAGTCGGGGTTTGGCTGCCAGTCGCCAAAGTACTTCTCGATGATGGCGATGGTCTTGTCGGGGTCGAGGTCGCCGGCCAGACAGATTGCTACATTGTTCGGGCAATAGTAGTTCTTGAAGTAGTTCTTGATGTTGGTGATCGAGGGATTCTTCAGGTGCTCCTGCGTACCAATAGTGGTCTGTGTGCCGTAGGGGTGCGTGGGGAAGAGCTTGTAGAGCAGGGCGTTGAGCATCTTATCTCCGTCGTCACTCAGGTGGAGATTGTACTCTTCATAGACGGCCTCCAACTCGGTGTGGAATCCACGAATGACCATGTGCTGGAAGCGGTCGGCCTGGATGCGTGCCCAGTTCTCCACTTCGTTGGACGGGATGTTCTCCACGTAGCAAGTGATGTCATTACTGGTGAAGGCGTTGGTGCCATCGGAGCCGATGAGGGCCATCAGCTTGTCATATTCGTTGGGGATATTGTACTTGGCGGCGAGCTGGCTGACGCTGTCGATTTCGTGGTAAGCCTGCTTGCGTGCTTCGGGATCCGTGAGGAGACGATAGGCTTCGTAGCGCTGTTCAATCTCATCGAGCAGAGGAGCCTCGGCCGTAGAGTCGCTGGTGCCGAACTGCTTGGTGCCCTTGAACATCAGGTGCTCGAGGTAGTGAGCCAGACCGGTGGTCTCGGCGGGATCATTACGTGAACCAGTGCGCACGGCGATGTTTGCCTGAACGCGAGGTTCGTCCTTGTTGACGGAAAGATAGACTTTCAGTCCGTTCTTCAGTGTGTAGATGCGGGTCTGCATCGGGTCGCCCTTCACCGATTCGTACTTCTGCTTGTTGCAGCTGGTGAGGGTAAGCATGATGGCCACAGCGGCCAACAAAATGGCTTTGATTTTCATTTTTGCTTGAATAATTAATTGAGGTTTATAGTTTTATTGGTTAAGATTCCTGTATTAGCCAGTCGTCAATCAGTCGGCGGGCAATGGATGCTTTTCCGGGTATTGCAGGCATATTGTCTCGGGTGAACCAGCCGCCGTTGGAGAGTTCGCTGCGCTGGAGGCTGATTTCGCCGGATACATAGTCGGCGGTGAATCCCACCATCAGTCCGCAGGGGTAGGGCCAGGGCTGGGAACCGAAGTAGCGTATGTTCTGGATCTCGAGTCCCGTCTCTTCGCGCACCTCGCGGCGTACGGCCTCTTCCAGCGTCTCACCCGTCTCTACGAATCCGGCCACGAGGCCGTAGTAGGGGCGGCGGAAATTATTAGCATGTACGAGGAGTACTTCCTCGGCAGGTTTGCCGTTGAGGTTGCTTTGGCGGGTGACACGGACGATGACGGCGGTGGCGAGCTGTGGCCACAGCTCCTTGCCGCACTCGGTGCAGCGTTTGCTGATCTCCGTCTCGAACTTCATGGGGGCTCCGCAGCAGCCGCAGTACTTGGTGTTCTGGTCCCAGTAGATGAGTTCCTGTGCCTTGCCGGCGAGGTTGTATTCCTCTGTGGAAAGGACGTCGAAACTGGCGCGGAGGTTCATCATCTCCAGTCCTTCGCTATTGGCGACCGGACGGTCGAGGCGCACCACATGCATCGTCGCGGCCCCTCCCGTCAAGGAGGGCAGTTGAAGAGTGGTCACCTTGTTCCAAGGCTGCAGCTCCACTGGCGGTTCCTCTCCTACGGGAAGAGAGAGGGTCGCGCCCTCTCTCCTTAGTAAGATGTCGCCTGCGCAGAGGCAAGTCCAAACAGGCCCACCCCCGACCCCTCCCTTGAGGGAGGGGAGTGGTTGGCGCGATGTATCGTCTTGTTCCATTTGCGAAAGTAACTTTTCTCCCCTCCTTAACGGGAGGGGATGGGGGTGGGGCTGTTAGATTCCCAGGTCTTTACACACAGCCTTCACCTTGTCCATTGCCTCAGCGGTAGCGCTGGTGTAGCACTTCGGACATTCCATGGTGGCAGGTGCCTCGATGTAGAATTTAATCTTCGGTTCGGTGCCGCTGGGGCGCACACTGACTTTCGTGCCGTCTTCGGTGAACCACTGCAGCACGTTGCTGGTAGCGGGCATGTCGAGTTTCACGGACTTGCCTTCGCCGTCTGTTGCGGTGAGAGCCTGATAGTCCTTGATACAGATGACCTTGCTGCCGCCGAGGGTCTTGGGAGCCTTGGCACCGCGGAAGTCCACCATCATCTGCTTGATCTCGTCGGCACCGCTCTTGCCCGGGCGCACGACGTTGACCGTGTGGTTCAGGGTGAAGCCGTATTCGAGATAAATGTCCATGAGGAGGTCATACAGCGTCTTGCCGTTGTCCTTGGCCCAGGCTGCGATTTCGCAGATGAGGCAGATGGAGGCAGGGCTGTCCTTGTCGCGTACTTTGTCGAACGGCAGGAAACCGAAGCTTTCTTCGCCGCCGCCGATGTACTTCTTGATGCCTTCGTTCTCGCGGATGAGGGCTGCAATCCATTTGAAGCCAGTGTAGCAGTCCATCATCTCCACGCCGTTCTTTTCGGCAATCTTCTTAATCAGCTCGGTGGTCACGATGGTCTTCACCAGGAATTCGTTGCCCTTCAGCTGACCGAGTTTCTTCTTATTGGCAATGATGTACCAGGCAAACATCATGCAGGTCTGGTTGCCATTGAGGATCTCCCATTCGCCCTGCGGGTTGCGGCAGACGATAGCCAGGCGGTCTGCATCGGGGTCAGAAGCAATGACGAGGTCGGCGTTCAGCTTTGTGCCGAGCTTCATACCTAATGTCATGGCCTCGGAGTTCTCGGGATTCGGGCTAACGACGGTGGGGAAGTTGCCGTCGATGACCATCTGCTCGGTCACCACATGGATGTTCTGGAATCCCCAGCTGCGCAGTGCCTCGGGAATGATCACACGGCCTGTTCCGTGCAGCGGAGTATAAACAATGTTCAGGTCCTTCTGGCGGTTTATGACCTCCTGGTCAACCATAGCTTCCTTCACGGCCTGCAGGTAATCCCAGTCCATTTCGCCACCGATGATCTCGATGAGGTCGGGGTTGCCCTGGAACTTCACGTCTTCAATCTTCACCTTGTTCACCTCGTCGATGATACCCGTGTCGTGGGGTGCCAGCACCTGTGCGCCGTCTTCCCAGTAGGCCTTGTAGCCGTTGTACTCTTTCGGGTTGTGGGAGGCGGTGACGTTCACGCCGGCCTGAGCTCCGAGCTGTCGGATGGCGAAGGAGATTTCGGGCGTGGGACGCAGGCTCTCGAAGAGATAGACCTTGATGCCGTTGGCCGAGAAGATGTTAGCAACGGTCTCGGCGAATTCGCGGCCGTGGTTACGGCAGTCGTGGCCTACGACCACACTGAGGTCCTTACGGCCGGGGAATGCCTTGAGGATATAGTTGGCGAAACCTTGTGTGGCTGCGCCTACGATGTAGCGATTCATGCGGTTGGTGCCTGCGCCCATGATACCACGCAGGCCGCCGGTGCCGAATTCCAGTGTCTGATAGAATGCGTCCACAAGGGCGGTCTTGTCGGCGGATTCCAGCATGGCGCGGATTTCGTCCTTTGTCTCGTTGTCATAAACGGGGGAGGCAAGCCACTCCTGGGCCTTGGCCTCGCAACTCTTAATCAGTTCGTTGTCCATTGTAGTTAGGTTTTATTTGAGGATAATAATGATTGTTTAGTATTTGATGTTCAGTTCACGCAGGATGGCAGAAATCTGTTCCATGGTGGTGAGTCGGGTGGGCACCAGGGGCAGGCGCAGCTGGTTCTCGATCATTCCCATAGCGTGCAGCATTGCCTTTACGCCCGCAGGGTTGCCATCAACGAAGAGCAGCTTGAACAGCTCGGCGAATTTGTGGTGGATGTGGAGTGCCGAGGCGTAATCGCCGCGCAGTGCCAGACGCACCATTCGCGAGAACTCGCGGGGCAGGGCATTGCCGATGACACTGATGACGCCCACTGCGCCGAGGGTGATCAGCGGGAAGGTAATGCCGTCGTCACCGCTGATGACATCGAAGCCTTCGGGCTTGTTCTTGATGATGTCGTCCATCTGGGTGATGTTGCCGCTGGCCTCTTTGATGGCAACGATATTCTCGAAGTCACGAGCCAGCCGCAGGGTGGTCTCGGCGGTCATATTGACACCCGTTCGCCCAGGTACATTATATAATACTACGGGAACTGGTGAAGCTTCTGCGATAGCGCGGAAGTGCTGGTAGAGTCCTTCCTGCGAGGGCTTGTTGTACATCGGGCAGACGCTGAGTACGCCATCGATTCCCGTCCAGTCTGTTTCTTGCAGTTCCTGCACGACCGCTGCCGTGCAGTTTCCTCCGCATCCCATGAGGAGCGGAACGCGTCCCGCCACCCGTTCCACAAGCAGTGCTTTCAGCCAGCGCTTCTCGTCGCGGGTGAGGGTAGGGGTCTCGGCTGTGGTGCCCATGATACATAGGAAGTCGGCTCCTGACGTGATTTGGTATTCCACCAGTCGGATCAGAGCGTCGGTGTCTATAGAGCCGTCAGCCTTGAAGGGCGTGATGAGAGCGATACCGAGGCCGCGGAATTTATTTTGTGCCATGTAGGTTCTTTGGTGTGCTTAATTCTTTTTGAAGTAATAGACAAACGTCGAGACGCCTTCGAGGGCGGTCTTGCCCGTTTCCTTGATTTCAATCTTGAAACGCATGCTCATGCGGATGGCGCCGCGGAGGTTAGCCAGTGCTTCGAGCTGCGTGTTGAGTCGGACGCTCTGGCCGGAGAGCACGGGCTGGCCGAACTTCATCTTGTCCATTCCGTAGTTCACCAGGCGTTCGAGGTTGTTGACTTGGATGATCTGGTCCCAGAGGTAGGGCAGCAGCGAGAGGGTCAGGTAGCCGTGGGCGATGGTTTGTCCGAAGGGACTTTCCTGACGACAGCGCTCCTCGTCTACGTGTATCCACTGATGGTCGAGGGTGGCATCTGCGAAGAGGTTGATACGTTCCTGATCTACCAACAGGTATTCTGATGTTCCTATTTCTTTGCCGAGGTATTTTTCGAAGTCCTCGTAGCAGTTAATGATGACTTTATCCATACAATAAAAGTGCTCGTTGTGAGTTTCAGTGTGCAAAGGTACGGTTTTTTGCGCGAAAAAGCAGAAAGTTTAGCGCTTTTTTGCACGAAAACTTGCTTATGCGCGCGATTTCATCTAATTTTGCACGCCAAATCAATAAAAACGTTCCCAATGAAGCCACTTTTCATAGCAGGACCGTGTGTCATTGAGAGTGCCGAGGTACTCGAAAGCGTTGCCTCGGAACTTGTCCGCCTCCAGCGGAAATATGACCTCGATATTTTCTTCAAGGCCTCCTTCGACAAGGCCAACCGCACCAGCCTCTCGTCGTTCCGTGGTCCGGGTCTCGAGCGCGGGCTGCAGATGCTGTCCGACGTCCGTTCGAAATACGGGCTCCGGCTGCTGACAGATATCCATGAGAGCTCCCAGGCTGCTGCCGTCGGCGAGGTGGTGGATGTTCTCCAGATTCCCGCCTTCCTCTGCCGGCAGACCGACCTGCTGGTGGCTGCGGCACACACGGGCAAGGCGGTGAACATCAAGAAAGCCCAGTTCCTCTCAGGTCAGGATATGCAGTTTCCCGTGGAGAAGTGCCGCGAGAGCGGAGCCGTGGACGTGTGGCTGACGGAGCGCGGCAACACCTTCGGTTACAACAACCTCGTCGTGGACTTCCGCAATATTCCTGAGATGCTGCGCTGGACGCCGCGTGTCATCATGGACTGCACCCACTCGGTGCAGCGTCCCGGTGCCGCAGGCGGAAAGACGGGTGGCAATCGTGAATTCGTGCCCTCGATGGCGTTGGCTGCCAAGGCCTTCGGTGCTACGGGCTATTTCTTCGAGACGCACCCCGATCCGGACCACGCACTCAGCGACGGGCCCAACATGCTGCGGCTTGAAGATCTGGAAGGAGTGATTAAGAGTTTGATAGCTTAGCGAAAACTATGGTTAATAACATAAATGTCAAGGACGTGGCCGAGCGCTGCCTGCGCGATGAGGCCGCCGCTATATTGAATATCATCCCCCAGCTGGACGAACAGCTGGATCGCGTCGTGGAGCTGCTGCTGCACTGCACGGGAAAAGTCATTGTCACAGGAGTGGGAAAGAGTGGTCACGTGGGCGAGAAGATTGCTGCTACACTGGCCTCGACGGGAACCCCCGCCTTCTACATCAATCCGTTGGATGCGTTTCATGGCGACCTGGGAATGATTACCCAGAGCGATGTGGTCGTGGCGCTGTCGAATAGCGGACAGACCGAAGAGCTGCTGCGAATAGTGCCTTTCCTGAAGGAACATAAGATTCCGCTCGTCGGAATATCCGGCAACGCCGATTCCCTGCTGGCCCGTAATTCCGACCTGCATATCCTGCTGCATGTGGCGGAGGAAGCTTGTCCGCTGAATCTGGCGCCGACGAGTTCCACGACCGTACAGCTTGCCTTCGGCGACGCCCTGGCGATAGCACTGATGGAAGTGCGTCATTTCCAGGCGCGTGACTTCGCTCAGTTCCATCCGGGCGGTTCACTGGGTCGCCGACTTCTCACCATTGCCAGCGATGTGATGCGTACCGAGAATCTGCCGCTGCTCTCACCCTCGATGAGCCTCACCGAGGCCGTCACCCTTGTCAGCAAGGGAAAGATGGGAATGGCAGTGGTCATGGAAGGCGACCGCGTGGCCGGAGTCATTACGGACGGCGACGTGCGCCGCACCATGCAGGCCCGCCGCGAGGAATTTTTCGATGTGACCGTCGGCGAAGTGATGACACGCCAGCCCAAGAGCGTAAGTCCCGACACCAAGCTCCCGGTGGTACAGCGCATCCTTCAGGATAATAATATCCACGCCGTGCCCGTGGTTGACGCTGAGCACCATCTTCTCGGTATTGTAGATTCGCTAAGCTGTCTGTTGTGATGAGACGCCTGTTGCTGTTAGCCCTCATCTTATCGTTTGTCTGTCAGGCTCCTGCGCAGGAGCCCGAGGGCGCTGTACTGCCTTCCGATAGCCTCCTGCGCCGCAGTCTTCAGGAGCAGTTAGGTGTGGAGTTTACGGCAAACAACAGCGTGGTGCTTTTACACACAGGTGCCGAAAAGTTCGATGCGATGTTTTCGGCAATCCGTCAGGCGCGCCACTACATTCATCTGGAATATTTCAACTTCCGCAATGATTCCATCGGAATGGCGCTGTTCGACCTGCTCGGGTTGAAAGCGAAGGAGGGAGTGGAAGTCCGCGCACTTTTCGACAGCTTCGGCAACAGCAGTAACGACAGCCCCCTGAAGAACAAACACTTGCGGACCATCCGCCAAACGGGCGTGTTTGTGGAGGAATACGACCCCATCAAGTTCCCGTGGGTCAATCACGTCTTTAATCGCGACCACCGCAAGATGGTAATCATAGACGGCGCAGTATGTTACGCCGGTGGTATGAATGTGGCAGACTATTATATCCACGGCAAGCCTCAGTTCGGTGAGTGGCGGGATATGCATATGGAAATGACGGGAGATGTCGTTGCACAGTATGAGGCCATTTTTGCAAGAATGTGGTGGCAGCAGACGGGCGAAATCCTGCTCAACGAGATTTACGCGCCGCAGGCTGCAACGCCCTCGGAGTACAGTGCCAAGTTCCTCCCGGTAGTCCGTCCGGCTGCTGATTTCCAGCTGCTCAAGGACACCACATCCACTGCGGGAAAGAAACTCATTGGCGTAGTGGACCGCAGACCTCGTGAGGCATCGAAGAATATGAGGCAGGCCTATGTCGCTGCCATTGATGCCGCTCAAGACAGCATCCAGATTGTCAACCCCTATCCAACGAATGTGAAGAGCGTTCGCAAAGCACTGTGCAGGGCGCTGGAACGTGGCGTGAAGGTACAAATCATGGTTTCGGCGAAGAGCGATGTGCCCATTACTCCTGATGTGGTCGCTTTGGAAATGAAGAAGTTAGCAAAGCGCGGCGCCGAGGTACTTTATAACCAGACCGGCTTCCATCATTCCAAGGTGATGATGGTCGACGGCCGCTTCTGCACGATTGGCAGCACGAACCTCGATGGGCGCAGTTTCTTATGCGACTACGAAGTGAACAGCTTCATCCTCGACACCTGCACCACCCACCAGCTGCAGCAGCTCTTCGAGGCCGACCGCCGCCAGTGTACGCCGTTCCGTGCAGAGGATTACCGCAAGCAGTATAACTTCGGCCACCGCCTGACAGGCCATTTCTTCTCCCTCTTCCGCCGATTCTTCTGAAAAAATCTATGGCGTAGGGGGTATGTCAGCCAACAATTATCCTATTATTTGAAACAGCTCGCCGACTTAGAGGGCGTGAGCCCCTCCTCTTAGGCAACCCTGTAAGGGTGCCTTAGAGGGGGGCTTAGCCCGCTGATATGACTAAGGGGGTAGAAAAAAAGATACAGATCTTATCGACATAAGATGCGAATCTTATCCCGAAAAGATCCTAATCCTATCGCCATAAGAACCTAATCTTATTTTGCAGCCCGAATACGCGAAAATCGCTCGCAAAATTCACTTACCGAGAGAATAATAGCCACTTTTCTCCCTCTTTTTTTCTTCCTTTCGAAAAAAAGCATTATCTTTGCAGCGAAATCATCGGTAGATGACCTTCTGCAGCAATATCTTAACTGATACAACCATAATCGTAACACTCATCTTCCTCGCTGATGTCGGGTGAACTGAAAGTAAAGGAAATTGATATGAGCAAGAAGTCAGTACGTTTCTATAAAGACCGCGAGGTCAGGGCTGTGTGGGATGAAGAAAAGTCCACATGGTGGTTCTCTATTGTAGATATCGTAGGGGCTATAACTGAAAGTCCTAATCCTCGCAAATATTGGAGCGTACTGAAGACCCGACTCAAGAAAGCAGGGAACGAGTTGACTACGCGCTGTAGTCAACTGAAAATGACAGCAGCTGACGGCAAACGATATGCCACAGATTGCTTTTCTCAAGATGATATCATCCAATTGGTGAGAGTTATTCCGAGCAAGAAGACAGACGACTTCCTCAACTGGTTTGTATATAGCGACAATACCATAGACGGGCAGAGCAAGAAGAAAGCTTACACGCTCATGGAGAGTGGGCTGCTTGATACAATGAAGCCAGGCACCGTAAAGGCTTTGCAACAGATTCATGCCTTTCTCTTCGGCGGTCTTTATGATTTTGCAGGTAAGATTCGCACGAAGACAATTGCCAAGGGTGACACGCTATTCTGTTTGGCTGAACATCTTCATAATTATCTGAAAACAGTCGAGGCAATGCCAGAGACGACCTTCGACGAGATCGTTGACAAATATGTGGAGATGAATGCTGCCCATCCGTTTATGGAGGGAAATGGGCGTAGTACCCGTATATGGCTGGACCTGATTTTCAAGAAACGACTGAAAAAGTGTGTGGATTGGAGTAAGATAGACAAACGCGAATACCTGGATGCGATGGTAGCAACCCATACCTCAGATAGCAGCAAGATTCGCGAATTACTAAGGCAGGCTCTGACCGATCGCATTGATGACCGCGAGATTTTCATGAAAGGAATAGACTATTCATATTATTACGAGCAAGAAGACTGATATGGCCAACAACGGATTCACCGAGAATGAATTTGAACAGGCGTTGATAGCGCTGTTCCAGCAGCTTGGCTACGACTATGAGTGTGGCTATGAGGTGGTGAATTGAAAGTCAATAACGCAGCGCGATTAATATAAAAAATGTAAAGATGGCACAGAAACAGACATATTTGGATTTCGACGATTATATCCGTCAAGGCGAACCGTCACAACGTGAAAGGGCGGAGGCTTGGCGCGTTGCCATCGGCTTGCAGGCCGTCGATGGTTTGAAGACATCGGAGTATTTACGGGATACTGCCCGCAGGAACATTGAGGGAGAAATCAGTATTGATGAGGCTCGCGAATTGGTCAACCAGTACTATATCACAAAAACTGCCCATGATGCCGATGATGCCGACAAAGAAGAGGCCGACCGCGTGTCGTCGAATATCGTGAAAGTGTTGTCCAGCCCCACCTTTGATTTCACCACGGGTGGCTACCAGTCAGTACATCGTCGCGTGTTCGAGGGTGTGCTGAAGCACGCAGGAGAGTTCCGTATCTATGATATCACCAAAAAAGAATGGGTGCTGGAGGGTGACACTGTACGCTATCTGAACTGGGAGGACCTGCATCGTGCCATTGACTACGATTTGGAGCAGGAGCGCAACTTCAGCTATAAAGGCAAGAACACGGACGAAATGATAAGTCATTTGACGCGTTTTGTATCCGGCTTGTGGCAAATCCACGCTTTTGCCGAAGGTAACACTCGCACTACTGCCGTCTTCACCATACAATATTTGCGCTCGTTGGGATTTGAGGTGGTCAACGACCAGTTCGCGATGCATTCGTGGTATTTCCGAAATGCTTTGGTAAGAGCCAACTACCGTAATGTAAAGAAGGGGATTGAGTACACACCCATTTTTTTGGAGAGGTTCTTCCGCAACCTGCTACTGGGAGAACAATGGGATCTACGTAACCGCTATCTGCATATTCACCCGACGGAGGAATGGAGTGTACAACCGAATCTCGACAACCCGACAAGTACCCCTGTAACCACCTGTACAGCTACCCGAACAAGTACCCGTATAAGTTCGTCTGTAACACGTTTAAATCCAGGCGGTAAGATTTATACGAGCAATGACAATATTATTGAACTTGTGCGGGTCATTGCATACGAAGAATTAAGTATTAAACAGATGATGGACATCAAGGGTCTCAAACATCGAAACAACTTCATTGAGTACCACCTTGAACCCGCATTGAAGGAGAAGTTTGTACGTAGGAAATACCCCGACCGTCCCAATCATCCTCGCCAGAAGTACCTGCTGACGGTGAAAGGGCAGGCGTTGTACAATGAACTGAAAAAGGAACGGATATGACATATTATTCCGAACAGGAGGACTAAGATGTTCAGTCCTTTTAATGATGGCTAAAAAAATATGATTAGCAAAACGTATCGAATCTTATGTTTGCTTTGCCATCTGAAGGTGACATTCTGAGGAGCTAAATCGGAGTGTTTCGGAGTGTTCGGAGTGTTTTTGAGTGAACTTTTTGCAAAGACCAGCTCAATAGACTTGGGAGAAGAGATTATGTTTCGCAATGTCATCTCTCATCCTTCTTAATCCGCCACCACACCTCCCCATTTACTATAAAATTGACCTTTATCAATCCTCTTTAGCGAAATAATTCCCGTTTTTCTTGGCTGAAAAGGATATAATCCATATTTTTGCACCTGACTCTTGAAGTTTTGTGCACTTTTTGGCACCGCAGATGTACTCTGCACAGCCAAAATGCCAAGATGGCCTACGCCGAAAGGGTGGGACAAGAGTCCTACATATTGAAAGGCGTTACTGACGCTTTGTTTTTGATCGTTCTGAACTTCCACAATCAAAACGCTGAACAAGAACAAATGCAGGGGTAACTCCACGGGGTGTAGTATATACTCTCCGTAGTGTGCTGCGAGGATCAAGTATCCTCAATGCACACTTTACGGGTTTTTTATACTCCAGCGTGGGTGTTTCTCTGTCTGTTTTTCAGCAAAGGCTGTGGAAGGCCAAGAACGGTGAACAAGCAGATGTATGCACCCACGCTTTTTATTTGTAGTTAGACAATTCATCACTAACCCGTTCGCATAGGGTGTTTGCGGACATCTCTTAATTAGGAGAAAACGTAAACGAATAATAACGAATAAGGAAATACTGAGTCTTTTGCATCCTTGATTAGGCTGAAGAAGCAGAATTAGGACCTCTGAGAACACATCAGTCAGACAATGCAATGGATGTTTACGCTCACATGGGCGTGGACTATACGATTGTTGTCTGATGTAGGCCGTCCTAAGCCTTGCTTCTCCCAATCCTTCCACGCCCCCTTTTCAAAACGAAGAGAGGGCTTTTTTGTGGCCTAAAGTTTAAAGTATTAGTATTAGGGACAAGACAAATTAACTTTGAAAAATGAAAACAAATCTGAGAATACCAGCTGGGGGAATGTATCAGGAATGGATGAGCCTGATTGACGTGGTAGATAAAAATACCGCCAAGAAGTTGAACGAAATAGCAGCCAAAGATGGTTGGAGCGAAGTTCAACCAGAGGGGGCTCTGGAGATGGGGTTTGAGGAACTTGTGAATTGGTCGAAGCCAGAAACAGATGTTTTGGTTTTGGTCGGTGATGACAATCTCGTGTGCCTAAATAAGAATTACTTTTCAGCTAACTGAAATAGATGGCGAGAAGAAAAATAAAGATAGGGCTTGTTGATGCCGACCTGCTTTGCAACGGGACGCGGCATCCGAACCTTGCGTTATTGAAAATTGCTGGATATTTCAGAGATAATGGTTATGTGAGAGGTATAACGGACGATTCCAATTCTTACGAACTAATAACGCATGAAAGCAACTTTGAAGAATTAAATAAGTTGGATCATATTTATGTGTCTTGCGTATTCTCTTTCACTCTTGAAAATCCTCCGCTGCTTCTTACAACTCTTTTGAGTGACAAGACACTTATAAGGAAGGTACATATGGGTGGCACAGGAAGTTATGCCAATCTTTCTGTAGAAAATGGTTTCGCTGAAAAAAGAGAAGAAGACATGCATCGTCTTGAAAATGATGTATTCTTGAACAGTCTAAAAAACAAATCTGGAGCAAATGGTATTGATATGCGTACCCAAATGCCTGATTATCATTTGTACGATGAGTTCATATCCGTTATGGAAACAGTCAAGTCTTCATCAATGTATTACAAGGATTACAAAAAGTATTCCATTGGCTTCCTGACAAGAGGCTGTTTCCGTCGTTGTCCCTTTTGTGTCAACAAACTGGAGCGGAAGGCTGTGCCATATTCTAATCTCAATGATTTCCTCGATCAAGAAAGAGACGAAAAAGGACGGTTGGTACGCCCCTACATCTATCTTTGGGATGACAACTTTCTTGCATCACCATATTGGGAACCCCTTCTTGATGAATTAATAGCAACAGGCAGGCCCTTCCAATTCCGTCAAGGATTGGACGAACGTCTGCTTGCACAAAGCAAACGTGGAGAAGATATGGCGAGAAAACTTGCGAGTGCAAACTATCATGGTGACTTCATTTTTGCCTTTGATAACTGGTCTGATAGGCGGTTAATTGAAAAAGCTTTGAAAATTTGGAAGTTCTATTGCCCGAAAAAAGAGACCAAGTTCTACCTTTTCTGTGGCTTCCAACAAACTCCCACAGATGATAAAAAATTCCAGCTTGACATTGCAGAGATTTTTATGCGTATTTGTGTTTTAATGCGATATGGATGTCTTGGCTACATCATGCGCCATGAAGACTATAAGAAAGCTCCAAATTCTAACATTTATGTTCAAATAGCCAGATGGTGCAATCAGCCTGGCTTCTACCGAAATCTATCTTTTTGGGAGTATTGCTACAAGAATCAGACATATTGGGAAGAGCATTCGTTGGGCATAAAACACGAGAGGCTTAAGAGCTACGAGGAATTTCTGGAAACCCTAAACAGTGGATATTATGAAGATAAGAGAATTTGTCTAACGCTGAAAACTTGCCACGAATTCCTCGAAAGTCACAAGGCTCACAAAAAATTGTTCCTCAGTTTCTTTAATATGTCTTTCAAAAAATTGACAAACCCATCATTATTTGAACGGAAAATTTAATACAAGATGAATATACAAATCTAATTTTGATTATAAAATGGATCCTATACAAGAAGCATTGTTAATTACATTTTACACCCATAAATTGCATGTAGAGGAAATGTGTGATCTGTCATGTCCTTCAGAAGGTATTATGGGGTTATGTGAAGATCTTATATCATGTCTTCTTGAAGTAGAGTGTGAGGAAATCATCCACGTTATACAAAAAACAGGGATTACATTCGATATTTCACATGGTGATGTTCCACAATTTAGCAGTTTGGATGATTGTGTTTATAAGGTTCCTATTTTGGTGAAAGATTGCGGCATTGATGAGCTGACTTATTCTCAAGTAGGATTTATGTTACGCACGAAACCTCGTAAAGAAGGTGCAGACATGAAATACGGTGAGAATCAATCTAAAACTGCTGCCCAAATGGGACTTTGCTCAATAATAAATGCCAGAATCTATCCTTCCCATCTTGGAGTAGCATTTTGCAATCTTGATAAAGAGAAACAAATGAGGCTTTTGCCAAAGTTGGTTTTATTTATTCCTTATATTTATAATCAGTTCGCTATAAGCGCGAAGTATGAAGATATAATAGCTTCGATTTCATTTCTTTCTCAATCAACCCAGAAGAGAAGACTTACTAATATTTGGTCTTTAATTTCACAAGTCAATAAAGTTTTGCCATATGAGCTTCAAATCATTAGATATTAAGCCAAGCTACGAATCTGGTGTTGGTGAAATTGTTCAAGATTTCTATGAACCAGTATTGAGTGATGCTGTCTTGTATGACAGGATCTCAGGTTTCTTTACATCAACCAGTTTGGCGGTTGCTGCAAGAGGAATGTGCAATTTTATCAAGAACGGTGGGATTATGCGTCTAATCACAAGTCCCATATTGTCTGCAGATGATGTTGCGATTATTGAGCAATTAATCGAAAACACAGGTGAGATTAAGAGCAAAGAGCTTGGGCTGGATTTGGCGGCTCTCGAAGACACCTTAATAGTTGACCATGTTAAAGCCTTCGGATGGTTATTGGCTTCTGGAAAGATAGATATTCGTCTTGCGATTTTGCTTGGTGACGATAATAAACCTATCACAAAAGAAAAAATACTTTCTGCCGGTTTATTCCACCAAAAAATAGGGATCCTAACAGATAAGGAAGGTAATCATATTTCATTTAGTGGATCAATTAATGAGACTGCAAGTGCGTGGACAAAAAACGATGAAGAATTTAAGGTTTTCAAAGAATGGGAAGAATCATCTTCTTATTATTATGAAGACCGTGAACGTTTCAATACTTTATGGGAAGGAAAGAAACGTAATGTTATAGTCGTTGATTTGCCTCACGCTGTAAAGAACGAGCTAATCGAATACTCAAAAGATTTTGATGTAGAACGAATTTCAGCAATGCAATATGTTGAGAGGAAAAGAAAGCAAGCATCTCCATTTGAACTTGATGGAATATCACTTTTCTATTATCAGAAAGATGCTTTGGAAAATTGGAAGAGATGTGGGTTCAGCATGCTTTTTGAAATGGCGACAGGTACAGGAAAGACTCGAACAGCTATTGCAGGTTTTAATTATGTAAAACATCAACATGCTAGAACTATTACCGTCATAGCTTGTCCCCAGAATGCTTTAGCAAAACAGTGGAAAGAAAATGAAGTTGCAAGTTTTCAACTCAACTATGATAAAGAGGTGATAATTGATGGCACCATACCGAATTGGAAATCATCACTAAAAGATATTTGCTTGGAAAATGGAGCAGGCTTCGCTGATCATTGTATAATATATACGACCCACAATACGGCATCTTCTGACAGTTTTATTTCGATTCTTTCTAATAACGTATCTCTGAAGACAGTTTTGACTTTCGTTGGAGATGAAGTACATTGGCTCGGAGCGAAGACGCTCAGAAAGGCTTTGTTACCTAATTACGAATATAGAATTGGACTAAGTGCAACTCCTTCTCGTTGGTTTGATGATACAGGAACTCGGCTACTTGACAGCTATTTTGGTAATAATCACTTTGAATTTACTATGAAGGATGCGCTTGCAGAAATCAATCCAATTACAGGCAAGCATTTCCTTGTTGATTATATGTACCTCATTTGGCGCATTTGTCTTAATGAAGATGAAGGACAAAAATATTCTGAGTTGACAGAAAAAATAAGCAAACTTTACCGCATGAAAGAGAATGATCCTGAGGCATCTGAAGCTTATGATCGTCTTTTGCAAAAAAGAGCCGAAATAATCAAAAATGCTGAAAATAAATATTCTATTTTATCAAAGATACTTGATAAATTGACTGAAGAGGAACAATTAGAGGACCTTATCATATTTGTATCACCTCAACAGAAGGAAAGAGTGTTGGAGATGTTGGAGAATAAAGGAATTATTCATCATCAACTAACTCAAAAAGAAGGTAATGCCCCTAGAAGGGATTTTGGTGGATTGACAGAGCGACAATACATTATTAAATTATTTAAAGAAAACAAATATCAAGCACTGGTAGCGATTAAATGTCTAGATGAAGGTATTGATATACCAAGTGCATGTAGGGGTATATTGATGTCAAGTAGTACAAATCCTCGTGAATACGTACAGCGAATTGGACGAATCATCAGGCAAGACAAAGATAAGAAACTTGCATATCTATATGATATCTGTGTTGAATCTTCTGGAACTTTAAGTGATTCTCTTCAAGATATTGATGCTAAAATCAGAGCAAATGAACGTAAAAGGCTTCAAGAAATTGCGTCAAATGCAATAAATTCCATTGATGCACTTCAAAATATTTTGGAATTAAACTAAATCAAAAATATTATGGCATTAAATCAAAAAATTACAAAGAAGATTAAGGAAAAGGCAGCTGGTGACGATTTCCTTAAGAACAAGATGATTTCCTTATTGTCCAGAGTAGATGAAGGGAAACAACCAAAGCGAGAAATAGAAAGAATAATTAACGAAATAAGATAATCACATGAGAATTGAATCTATTGAAATTCAGAATTTCCGCCAATATCGAAAAGAAAAGTTTGTTTTCCCAAAAGTAAAAGGGAAAAAAGACATCCATGTGATTATTGGTGAGAATGGTGAAGGCAAAACTAACATCTTAAATGCACTTACGTGGTGTCTTTATGGAGAAGAACTACATTTGGGCGACAAGAACACTGCTATTTGTAATATAAATAGTCAGTACGTACAGGAACTACGTAACCATTCTCAAAAGCATGGTGAAGCTAAAGTAACAGTCGTGATGTCAATAGAAGATGGGGGGAATATAACATTCATGAGAACAGCTACGTATAGCATTACTCAAAGTAATGTTATTGAAACCAAACAGGAAGTTATTGCAATTGCTAATGCAAACGGAGGCAACAAAGTCATTGATAATAAAAATGACTATGAAATGTATGTTTCAAGGTATGTTCCAAAGGCCATTAATGAATATATTTTCTTTGACGGAGAACTTATGGACCAGTATTTCAAATCAGACAAGCGAGGAAATATTGAATCGGGTATCAAAGATTTAACAAAAGCATCAACAATTGAGAAAACGAGAAATGCACTAAATACATATGCTAAAAACGAAATCGCACCTGTCTTGAGAAATAATGGGGATAGCCGTGTCAGCGATGCACAAGCTATTCTTGAACGCGAGCAAAAGAGTCGTGATAATCAGCAGGAAAAGGTTGGTTTGATATTCTCTCAGATTAAAACAGCAGAAGAGAAAATTGAAGAACTAACAAGTAAGATTCAAGGATTCGATTCATTAAAGGACAAAACTGATCGATTGAAAGAACTTGAAGAAGAATCTGATAGCCTCAAGAAGCGTCAGAAGCAATTGAACGAGGATCTTAATGAGTTTGTTCGACAGAATTACATTAATTTTGCTTTATACCCAGCTCTTAAAGAGTTTAGAAACTATATACAAAGTCAAGAATCTAAAGGCAACCTTCCACCCAAAATAGATAGCCGGCTAGTTCGATCAATTATCGATAGCAAACAATGTGCAATTTGTGGAAATCACCTTGACACAGAGCACCTTCAGCACGTTTTGTCAATTTTGCATAAACTTGAAGTGTCAAGCTCAACTTCGGCAGAACTTAATCGTGCTTCATCGGCATTAAATGCTATCATAGACAGAATGAAAACATATCCGAAAAAGAAACAGGCAATCATTGATCAAAAAAGGGATCTTGATTTACGGGTTAAGAAAAATGAAGAAGAGTATGAAAAGCTTACAAAAGAGCTTCGTAGCATACCTAATCAGGATGAAATTCGGAAGGCGATAATCGATCGCGAAGAATATCGTAGAAACAAAAACTCTCTTCATGAGAAGTTTGGAAGGGAGAATTTAATTCTTGAAGCGCGTGCAAGGGCAGTAAAAAAAGCGGAGAAAGAATTGGATGATGCTATGAAAAGCAATCGTAGAATGGATATTTATCGCAAACAACTTGAGTTCTGTACCAAAGGAATCCTTTTGTTGGATGAGACCTTGAAAGAAATAATTGAAGAATGTAGGAAGGAAATGGAAGTTGTCACTTTTGATATTTTCGACAAACTTATTTGGAAGAAAGATGCGTTTTCAAAGGTTAATATCCTCGAAGATTATTCTTTTGAACTTTTGGATGCTTATGGGCAACAGACTCTTGGTGCATGTAGTGCCGCTGAAAGGGCCTTGCTTGCATTATCATTCACAATAGCACTCCAGCAGACCTCTGGACATGATTCTCTTCTTTACATAGATACCCCACTCGGACGTGTCGGTGAGAAGAATCGAATTAATTTCACGGAGGTGTTAACTGGAATTGCTGAGAATAAACAAGTAATTTTGTCTTTTACTCCAACGGAGTATGATGATAATGTCAGAAGACTGCTTGCTAATGAATATAGTTCATATTGCGAGTTGAATTTTGACAAAGGTGTAACAACAATAAAAAAATAACAACTATGGCATTTCTAAATATTTCTACCAAGAATAAGAATGGCATTCTTAGAAAAATAGATGATGAGCGTTATCTCGGTCTGGACGATTGTACTCGTCTTGAACTATATAGTTTTATGGTTGCCCTTGGTTTTGCAAACGGCTATCCTTCAGACTTTGATGGTGCAAAAGAATCTTTAGTTCGAGAAGAATACACAAAGAACAATAATATCTGTTATGCATTTTCTGCAATATACTTTAATGATAATAAAGATAAGGTAGAAGAAATAGCAGATACAGACAAGGTTTTTGCATTAGCGGATAAATATGCTAATACAGGATTTAGTGTAATGGCCGATTACATTAATGAGTATAGTCAAAACGCATTGGCCATGAAACTCCTTGCTGATATGGATAATATGTACGAACAATATAAAGATTCATTTTGATATTATTGGTTCTATTGAACTGACCCTTGAAAATGTGGTGAAGTATTCGCAGCAGTGAATCATTGCTGTGGGACATCGCCATACTCCTGTTGATGAGCACAGATTCTGGCGGCTCACGGAAACGCCCAAAATATCGTGAGAATTCCGTGCGAGAGAAGTGGCAGAAGCGGGGCTTCGCCAATCCACCGAGTATTTTTGATTCATGGAAGAAATAAGAACAACAAATAGATAAAAGTAAGTGAGATGAAAGAGGTAGACTTTGTAATTGAATTTGGAGAATCAAACGCTACTCCATCAGAGGATAGGCGCCCCTCAATCTTTGAACGAGCGAGAATGGCGGAATGCTTTCTGGGAGGGGGAGATAGGGTATTAGCACTTGCACTTCTAAGTAACGCCTACAAGAAGGCGGTCTTAGAAAATAAAGAGACGTTCCCTTGGGAAGATGTGCAGGCTTGTTTGGACAATAAGACAGAACCCTTATTGGATGAGATGTTTTGTCCTCTCTGCGGTAAAAAAGTGCAATGGATTCGGTTCCGCAGTCCAGATTGGACATGGAGCCAACTTTGCGGGCGGGAGGGCCCAATGGCATTATGCCTCGATTGCCATCTGCAGTTGTATTTCGATTGCGAAGTAGAGAGTTAAGGAGAAGTAATAATGTTGTAATATACAATGCGGCGCAAGAAGGTCCTCATTTAGTGGTGACGGCATCAGTCATGATTGCCAGTTCCTCTTTGGAGAAGTGGGAGGAGAGGAGGGCGCGGGCATCCTCGTTGAAGGCCTCGGACCAATGACGGAAGTGCTGGCGCTGGGCTTTCTTGGCGCGGTTGAAGCTGGTGTAGGATTTGCGGTATGCTTCCACTGCCTCGGAGGTGCGGCTTTGGAGCCAGAGGGCGTGGCCGAGGTTGATGTAGTCTTCCCACAGCGGTTTCTTGGACTTCTGGATGATGGCCTGGTAGTATTGTGCGGCGCGCTCGTACTTGCCCTGATGCAGCGAGCACCATCCAATACCGCGCTGACTGACAGCGAGGTGCGTGCCCATGAATTCCAACTTGAAGAAACGCTGCACGGCCTCGTCCCAGCGGCGTAGCTGAATGAATCCTCGTCCTATTTCCTCGGTGAGGTCGGCATCTTTGCCCTCGCGTCGCTCGTCCTCGTGCAGGAGGAGGGGGATGGCGCTGTCCCAGTCGGAGAGGGCTTCGAAACAACGCGCCATGTCGAGCTGCAGGTCGTCGTTGTCGCTGATGAGCAGGCTCTGCTGGATGTCGCTGATGGCACTGCGCCACTGTTGGAGCTGCATGAAGGCGTGGGCGCGGAGTTCCAGTGCTTTGGCTGTGGTGCCGTAGTGTTCCATGAAGTAGTTGAGGAGCACGATCGCGTGTTGGCTGTCGCCGAGCATCAAGTAGGCGATGACGCTGTTTTCGATGTCTCCGAGGTTGCTGAACTGTCCCTCGAAGTACGGAAGCATTGGTAGGATGATATCGTCGGTGGCCGCGAAGGCGAAGTCGTATTCGCCGTGGCAGAGGTTGCCGTAGAAGAAGCGGTAGCAGATCTGGCAGAAGTTCGTGAAGGGATTGAGCGAATAGTCGCTTTCGTCAATCTCGTCGAAGGGGTTGGAGACGCCTTCTTCTTCTGCCATCTGGTTGAATTGCTCGTCGAGCTGGTCGCTGATGGACTTGCGGCCGCCTCGCCGCAGAAGACTCATCATTCCCGCATAGGAATAGCGGTCGCTGTCGCAGAAGCGGCTGTGGTTCATGATGTTAAGGGTCATCGCGTCGAGCTTGCCATTGACGAGGTGCAGTCCGTTCTTCGCGAAGGGTTCTTCCAGGCTGAAGGGATAGAACCAGTGGGCGGTATGCTTGAAGAAATCGGAGCGCTTCATGGCGACGAGGTTGATGTGGTTCACGTCCATTCCCATCTGCCGCATCATCTCTACGGAGCGGGCGTAGTTCGCCATTTTGTTGAAGAATGTCTTTTCGCCCTTCAACTCTATTCTCGTCACCTTGGTTTCGAAGATATCTTCCAGGTCCTGGGTCAAGTCGTCAGCCTTTTCCTCTTCTTCGCCCGGATTGAGGCGGGGCTGTTGCTTCTCGATGAGCTCCTTGATGATTGGCAGGAAATCATCGATGCGTTTGCCGACGCGATCTGTCAGCGACTGACACACAAAGGCTTGCAGCAGGTCGGGCAGGTGGGGCTTGAGGACTTTGGCGTTGAAGAAGGTGCGCAGTCCCTCGTCGAGTTTCGGGAAGAAGGGGAAGAAGGCGCGGTTGTGCTGATAGACGAGCGTCAGGGCTACTGCCACGCGCCCCATCAGGTCTTGCGCCTCTTTCTCGGTACGCTGCCGCTTGTCCTCGTCCTCGATGAGGTCTGCGTTCAGCAAATCTTTCATTGCCAGCTGTCCGAGTTCCAGCAGCAGTTGTATCTTGGTGGCTGAGAAGCAGTCGATGCCACTCATCATCAGTCCGCCAACCATCACGCAGCGGGCGAAATGGTCCTGTTGTCCTAAGTGGCTGGCCAGGAGTTCCCGGTGCTCCTCGTTGATGGGGGCAACCCAGAACAGGACAAAGGCCGCATCGACGGCGAGGTGGTAGGGCTGGTTGCCGACGCTGCTGTGGGAGGCGTGAACAAGCTGGTTGTCGAGCGCCGCCACACCGTAGTCTTTCATTTCGGCACTCATGCGGCCGAAGAAGGTGCTGTCGTGCTCGAATTCCCACTGATAGCGTACCTGCTGCAACAGTTCTATCGTGCGGCGGAAGAGGTTTTGAAGGCTTTCGGAGATGGCGGCATCGAATCCGGCGGCAGCGAAGGGGCGCAGAATGGCGCCGTAGTCCTCGCGCAGCCGACTGATCTCCTCGCGGCACAGGTCTGCGTCGGAATTGTCGCGACAGATGGCCTCGGTGAGCGAGATGGCGTCGGTAAGCCGACGCTCGGCAATCGCTTCAACGGCTTCGGAGTAGAGCTTATCGAATGCTTTCAAGTCCATGGAAATCAAGTATTAGCGTGTCGGTGGTGTAGCGGCTTTCTGCCTTGCCGCGGGACCGCAGCCAGCGCAGTGCCGCATCGGCATCACGCTGTGCGGGACGGTAGAGGCGTGTGAAGGGCGGCAGCTGGCGGACGATGGAGTCGCAGAGGGAATCGGGTGTCAGGCAGAGCTCTTTCAGCAGTTGCGGCAGGCTGTCGCGCAGTCCGTGGGGCTGGTTGGCGAGTTCCACTGCTTCGTGGTATCCCTGAAAGAGCAGCTGCAGCTGGCGCATCCGGCTAGTGTCGCGTGTCACGCTGGTAGGTACGAGGTAAGCCCCGAGTTGCGGCTCCAGTCCTCGGGTCGAGAAGTTGCGGACGTTGCCGAGCAGGCGGGCTTCGAGCGCGTAAGGTTCGGGCAGGAAGGCGGCGTCCATGGTGCCGTTACAGATCATATCTGTGCGGATGCGGACATCATTGATTTGCGGGCGGAAGATGTCTGCCTGTTCCATGCGTGCCGAATCCATCAGGCGGTCGCTCCAATAGTCCGTGATGCTGTGGCGTGCCACGGCAACCATGCGTTCCTTCAGTTGTCCCAGGGCGCGCACACGTCCTCGTCGGGCCGTGATGAGTTGCAGCTCAACGGGGGCTGTGGCTACGGCCCGCAGGTCGAAGGTGTCTGTCTGCTGAATCATGATAGCCCTCGCTAAGTCGCTGTAAACCAATTCGGCATGCCGGCGTAAGAGGGCGGTGTCGGTGTCGAGCTGCGCCTGAAGCGTCAGGATACGCAGGTCGAGGCCGAGGCGCTCGTAGATTCCGGCGCGCTGGGCGAGGTAGAAGGGCAGACAGTCGCTGACGGGCATCAGTGCCACGTGCAATGCTGCCGAGTCCCGCTTAGCCTCGTCGTCGGGGTCAACGGCGGTCGAGGAGTTGCAGGAGACCAGGAAAAGCAAGCATAGAAAAAGGAAGAAGACCCACCCCTCACCCTCCCTATAAGGGAGGGAGTGGTCACTTTTGGGGCTTGAAAATCTTTCCATATAAATGGGGTTATATTCAATTCTTGAATGGTAATAACCCCCTCCCTCACAGGGAGGGCGGGGGGTAGGTCTTTCCTCCCTCACAGGGAGGGTGAGGGGCGGGTCTTAGGGAGTAAACTACTCTTAGCCCTTGATGGCAGCTACGCCGGGGAGTACCTTGCCTTCGATGGCCTCGAGGAGAGCGCCGCCACCGGTGCTGATGTAGCTGACCTGATCTTCAAGGCCGAACTTGTGAACGCAAGCGATGCTGTCGCCGCCGCCGATGAGGGAGAAAGCGCCCTCGGCAGTAGCCTTAGCCACAGCCTCACCTACAGCGCGGGAACCTGCGCAGAAGTCATCGCACTCGAAGCAGCCTGCAGGACCGTTCCAGAGAATGGTCTTGGCGCCTTCGATAGCCTTGGCAAACTTAGCCTGGCTCTTGGGACCTACGTCGAGGCCGTCCCAACCAGCTTCGATGGCGTTGGAGGGGAAGGTCTTGATCTGTGCACCGGGCTTCACGCTGAAGGTGCCGAAGTCATAACCTGTGCAGCAGACGCTGTCCTCAGCGAGCACGAGCTCTACGCCGTTCTTCTTTGCCATTTCCTCTACGCCGAGAGCTACATCCAGCTTGTCGAGCTCGACGATGGAGTTACCGATCTCGCCGCCGTGGGCCTTCATGAAGGTGTAGGTCATGCCACCGCAGAGGATGAGCTTGTCGACCTTGCCCAGCAGGTTCTCGATGATTCCAATCTTGGTGCTGACCTTGGAGCCGCCCATGATTGCGACGAAGGGGCGCTTGATGTTGCTCAGAACGTTGTCAACAGCGGTCACTTCCTTCTCCATCAGGAGGCCGAGCATCTTGCTGTCGGCATCGAAGTAATCAGCGATGACAGCGGTGGAAGCGTGGCGGCGGTGAGCCGTACCGAAAGCGTCCATCACGTAGCAGTCAGCGTAGCTGGCCAGGGTCTTTGCGAACTCCTTCTGGCTTTCCTTCATGGCCTTCTTGGCAGCTTCGTATGCGGGATCTTCCTTCTCGATACCTACGGGCTTGCCTTCCTCTTCGGGGTAGTAACGGAGGTTCTCGAGCAGCAGCACTTCGCCAGCCTTCAGGGCAGCAGCCTGGTCGGCAGCCTTAGCGCAGTCGGGAGCGAACTTCACCTCAACACCGAGAGCAGCGCTCACGGCGGGAACAATCTGCTGGAGGCTGAGCTTCGGGTTCACCTTGCCTTTGGGCTTGCCCATGTGGCTCATGATGATGAGAGCGCCGCCGTCGCCGAGAATCTTCTTCAGGGTGGGCAGAGCACCGCGGATGCGGGTGTCGTCGGTGATGTTACCATTTCCGTCGAGGGGCACGTTGAAGTCAACGCGAACGATGGCTTTCTTGCCAGCGAATTTGTAATCGTGAATAGTCATTGTTGTTTTTGTTTAATGATGAATATTGAATGATGATTGTTATGAGTTGCCTGAAATCGGGTGCAAAAATACACTTTTCTGCTGAGTCTAGCAAAGAAATTAAGACTTTTTATTAAAGAACACGCACACACGTTGCAATCCGCAGCCCATGCAGTCGGGTTTCAGCGCCTTGCAGACGTATCTTCCGTGCAATATCAGCCAATGGTGTGCCCGGGGAATGACATCCTCGGGAAAGTTCCTGACGAGCTCCAGTTCCACGGCCAGCGGCGTCTTCGCTTTCGCCGGCACGAGGCCGAGGCGGTGGCTGACGCGGAAGACGTGGGTGTCCACTGCCATGCGGGCTTTGCCAAAGGCAACGCTCATCACGACATTGGCCGTCTTGCGTCCCACTCCCGGCAGGGATGTCAGCTCTTCCAGCGTCGAGGGAACCTCACCGCCAAAGCGCTCCTGCAGCTGGCGAGCGGCTTCCAGCAGGTGACGGGCCTTGGAGTTCGGGTAGCTGACGCTCTTGACGTACTCCAGCAGCTCTTCTTCCGTGGCGGCAGCCATTGCGGCAGGGGTGGGGAAGGCCTCGAAGAGGGCGGGGGTGACGAGGTTCACTCGTTTGTCGGTGCATTGTGCGCTGAGCATCACTGCCACCAGCAGCTGAAAGTCCGAATCGAAGTGGAGTTCGGTTTCTGCGACGGGCATTGCTTGTTCGAAATAGGCGATAATAGCAGCGTAACGTTCCTTTTTGGTCATGATTTCTTGCTTTTTCGGTGCAAAATTATCGTATTTCCCCGACCTCGGCAAAATATTTGGGCAGAAAGTGCCGTAAATCGGGGAACAAAGCGTAATTTTGCACCGAAAATCACTTTTGAATATGCTTAATCGTTCTTTCTTCCTCCTTCTTGCGCCCTTCTGTTGCCTCGCAACGGAGGCTCAGGACCTGGCATACCGGATGGCGGCGAGCGACCATCATCTCAGCTACGATAATACGCGTACCCTCGGCTTTGAACTGGACAACATCTCGTTCTTCAAGGACAATGAGTTCGAGGGCGAGCAGGCTCACGGCTACTCGTTGCCGGGACTCTGGCTGCAGCCGAAACTGAACTACCAGCCGCTGGACGCTATCCGCCTCGAACTGGGACTCCACGCCCTCATCTTCAGCGGGGCGAACAAGTACCCCTGCTACGCTTATCACGACATCGGTAGATGGAAGGGAAACCAGTACCAGAGCGGTGCGCATCTGTTGCCATTTTTCCGAGCACAGGCGCAGCTGAAACGGGTGACCTTCGTGCTCGGCGATATCTATGGAGGCGCCAACCACCGTGTGATGGAACCGCTGATGAATCCCGAAGTAAATCTGACGCAAGACCCGGAAATGGGATTCCAGCTGCTGGTGGAATTACCGCGCTGGCGACTGGACGCATGGCTGAACTGGCAGAGCTATATCTTCCAGATGGATACGCATCAAGAGGCTTTTACCGTTGGTTTAAATCAAAGGATAGAACTCTCTGGGAATAGCAAAGTTATCAAGTGGTATATTCCTATCGACATTCTCGTCCAGCACCGCGGTGGCGAGCAGGATACGACCTCAATGGGAGTGCAGACAATCACCAACGGCGGTGTGGGAGTCGGGATGCAATGGGACCCTCGCGGCCGTGTGCTCCGCCGGCTGACTGCTGAGGCCGCCGTCCTCGGTTGCTGGCAGCAGAGCGGTAAGCTGTGGCCCTTCGATATCGGAGTGGGCGGCAGTGTCTCGGTGTCAGCAGAATTCGCGTATGATTTCCGTGCCTTTGCCAGCTTCTTTGCGACCCGTGATTTCGTGTCGCTCTACGGCGCGCCGTTCTATACCACACTCTCCCAGAAGGAATCCGGAGCCCGTTTCTCTTACCTGCTGACGCCACATGTGGGAGCGGAATGGCACCACACCTTTGCCCGCGATTATACACTCGGCGCAAAGGTCGATATCTACCCATTGGCTGCGGGACAACTGACGCATGCCGACGGTACCAAAGACCCTGCGGCCTTCAGCAATAACTTCTCTTTCGGAATCTATTTGCGTTGCAATCCCCGTTTCCTCCTGAAACGGTTCAAATGAAGTTGACTTCCGGCTGAATATCAATCTGGAAGCGTTCGCGGACCGACGTCTGAATGGCGCGACAGAGCTGTACGATTTCTGCGCCCGTGGCTCCTCCGAGGTTCACGAGCACCAGCGCCTGTTTCTCGTAAACGCCAGCCCTTCCCAGCGCCTTGCCCTTCCAGCCACATTGTTCTATCAGCCACGCGGCGGGAATCTTTACATGTAGGGCATCCACTTCATAATGAGGTACTTCGGGGAATTCGCTTGCGATGCGGTCGTATTCGTTTCGCAGCACGATGGGGTTGGTGAAGAAACTGCCGGCATTTCCCAACACTTTCGGGTCGGGCAGCTTGCCCTCCCGTATTCCAATAATGGTGGCGCGCAGCAGCGTGGCGTCGAGTTGGTTGGGATCTATTCCGTTCTTCGACAGCGCCAGTCGCAGTCCGCCGTATTCGAGGTTCGGCTCGAAGTCGCGGCTGAGACGGAAGCGGACGTGAGTGACGGCGTAGCGGTCGCGCAGGCGGGTCTTGAAAATGCTGTGGCGGTAGGCGTACTGACATTCGTCGTTGGTGAACTGTCGCGGCGTACCCGTCTGAAGGTCAATGGTTTCTACAAGCGAGATGAAATCCTTCGCCTCGGCGCCATAAGCCCCGATATTCTGCACGGCACTGGCTCCCACCTCTCCGGGAATCAGCGAGAGGTTCTCGAGTCCGTACCAGCCGTGGCGTACGGCGTAAGCCACGAGGTCATCCCACACGACGGCGGCTCCCACACGCACTTCCACTTTCCTGTCGGCGTCCGAAAGCAGCTCAATACCTTGGATGCGGCTGTGGAGAATCGTGCCCTCGAAGTCCTTTGTAAACAGCAGGTTAGAACCTCCTCCGATGTGGAGTAGGGGAGTGTGGTCCAGCTGTTCGCTGCGCTGCCGGATGAAAGCCTGCAGCTCCTCTGTGGTTTCGTATTCCACGAGGCGACGGGCGCGGGCGGCAATGCCGAAAGTGTTGTGCCCAAGGAGAGAGCAGTGTTCTGATATCCTCATCTAATTCTCAATTTTTCATTCCTTCATTTATCATTCCTCGCCCCGGGGCGAAGCGGGGCTCCTCAGTTCTCAAACTCCGTCAGTCGCCAGCGTCCGAGAGCGTCGCGCTGGAAGACGAAGAGATTCTGCATACTGTCGCTGAAGCCTCGCATCTGGAGGACGACGCGGTTGGGGTTGGTATAGAGCTGACCGTAGTTGATGTTCACCAGTACGGCTTGCGGAATCTCGGGCGCAAATTCGAACCACTGATCCACGTCGATGGTTCCCTTCACGATATCTTCCTCCGAGTCTTCGCTGGAAATGGAGAACAGCAAGGGGTTCTGAACATGGCGGCGCTGACAGGTGCTGTCGGTGGCGAAGGTACGGTAGAAGTCCAGGAACTCGTGGAGTGGATAGTCGTCGAACGATACGGCGCGCTTGGCGGCAAGCATCCATGGAGCTGCCACGCTATCGCGCTCGAATTCAAACGTTTCCACGATGCGGCTGTGGAGGTAGATATGTTCCACGCGGGCTTTCAGCAGCGCTGTGTCGTTGGCCAGCGACATCTGCGGGCGGCTGTTCCAGAGCACGGTGCAGAAGTCCTGTCCCAGGGTCATTGAACGGTGCGACCATTCGCTCTGCTGGATCTCGTAGTGGTTGCCGTTGAGCTCATCCACGGGGAGCGGAAAATGTATGCGGCGGCGCTGTACGCGGTTGCTGTTGTCGAAGAGGAAGAGGAAGTCGTCAAAGACTTGGTCGACCGAATCGGGCAGGAGCTCGTCCTTAAACGCCTCGTCGAGCAGCAGGGTGTCTGCCTCGCTGAGGATGGAGTCGGTCAGCTCCTCATCGGGGTCGGCCTGCTGTTCGTCGGATGATTCTTTCGAATCATGGTTGTGATGGAGGCAGGCAACGATGAGAAGGCATCCAATAAGAGTCCAAAAGACCCGTTTTCCTTTCATTTTTCGAGTGCTTTTTCTTTCCTTTTTGATAAAATCATGCAAAATTACGCTTTTATTTCCATACATCGTGCATTTTTCGGCAGAAAAGTGTTACCTTTGCGCAGTTTTTGAAGAAAAATCAATAGAAAAGAAGAAATATGCTCGAAAAAATCAAGCAATTGCTCGAAGAAGTGAACGCTCTGGCAGCGGTCACCCCCGAGGAGGCAGAAGCCTTACGAATCAAGTACCTCAGCAAGAAAGGTGAGGTCAACAAGCTGATGGAAGATTTCCGCAGCGTACCGGCTGAAATGAAGAAAGAAGTCGGCATGAGAATCAATGAACTGAAGACGCGTGCCACCGAACGCATCAATGAGCTGAAGGCTGCTGCCGCAGCGCAGGAGACTGTGGCCGACGATGTGGACCTCACGCGCACTCCTTATCCTATTCCTCTCGGTACGCGTCATCCGCTGACGATCGTGAAGAATGAAATCGTGGATATCTTCTCGCGCCTGGGCTTCACGCTGGCCGAGGGCCCCGAGGTGGAGGACGACTGGCACGTGTACAGCTCCATGAACTTCGCCGACGATCATCCCGCCCGCGATATGCAGGACACGTTCTTCGTGGAGGCTCACCCCGATATCATTCTCCGCTCCCACACCTCTTCCGTTCAAGCCCGCGTGATGGAGCGCACCCAGCCCCCCATCCGCGTGATCTGCCCGGGCCGCGTCTATCGTAACGAGGCCGTCAGCGCCCGCGCTCACTGCTTCTTCCATCAGGTAGAAGGACTGTATATCGATAAGAACGTCAGCTTCAAGGACTTGAAGCAGGTGCTGCTGCTCTTCGCTCAGGAGATGTTTGGTCCCGAGACGAAGATTCGCCTGCGCCCCAGCTACTTCCCGTTCACCGAGCCTTCGGCTGAAATGGATGTCAGCTGCACGATCTGTGGCGGCAAGGGCTGCTCGATGTGTAAGGGCTCCGGCTGGCTCGAAATCCTCGGTTGCGGTATGGTGGATCCCGCCGTACTCGAAGCCAACGGCATTGACAGCACACAGTACACGGGCTACGCTTTCGGAATGGGAATCGAGCGCATTGCGAACCTGAAATATCAGGTGAAGGACTTGCGCCTGTTCTCGGAGAACGACGTCCGCTTCCTCGAAGAGTTCACGGCAGCCAACTAAAGACTCTCCGCCCGCTCTCCCTCAGGGAGTGGTTTGATTTCAGGACGAGAGGAAAAACTAATCGCAGACGATTAAAAGTGACTCAAGACTCCAATAGCAACACATTCAGCTCCCTCCCTAACAGGGAGGGCGGGGGGAGAGTCTCTTTCTATCACGCCTCCCTCGCCTTTGGCGACCGCACGCTGTTCCGCGACCTTGACTTCACGGTAGGGCAGGGGCAGCTGATAGGTCTCTCCGGCGAAAGCGGTTGCGGAAAGACGTCGCTGCTCAGGGCGGTTCTCGGCTTTGTGCCGCTGACCTCCGGCAGCATTGAGGTTTGTGGGTTGCCGCTGGACGCGCATCATATCGACGCCATCCGTCGGCAGACCGCCTACGTGCCGCAGGAGTTGCAGCCCCTGGCGGAGAAGGGCGAGGACCTGATTCATCTCACGCATCATCTGGAACACAATCGCACTGCCGCCCAGGCAGAGCGGGCAGAGCGTCTGGCACAGATCATGAAAATGCTGGGGCTGGATGACTCGTTGTTGCAGCTGGCAGCCCCCAAGCTCTCGGGCGGTCAGCGTCAGCGCCTGTTGCTGGCGGCTGCCCTGGCGTTGCAGAAGCCGCTGCTGCTGCTCGACGAACCCTCGTCGGCGCTCGACGAAGAGACCACGCAGCGAGTGGGAGTTGCCCTGTTGCGGGCCTGCCACGAAGAAGGCGGTGCCGCCCTCGTCGTCAGCCACGACCCGGTGCTGCTCGCCGTCTGCGATAAGGTGATTGCGTTGACAAAGATTGAATAAGATTCATTCGTTCGACCAGCAACAATAAATAATAATGTATTATGCTTACAGCTCTCATTCAGCAACCCTGCTCGCCCTCCGTTGAGGACAATCGCCAGCGCCTTGCGGCAGCCATTGCCGACGTGGCGGAGCGCGGCGCACAGCTCGTCGTCCTGCAGGAGTTGCACAATACGCCTTATTTCTGCCAGACGGAATCGGTGGATAACTTCGACCTCGCAGAACCCGTTCCCGGACCCTCGACCGAGTTCTTTGGTGCGCTGGCCCGCAAGCACGAGGTGGTGATTGTCACCTCGCTCTTCGAGCGCCGTGCCGCAGGGCTGTACCACAATACCGCCGTGGTGCTGGAGCGCGACGGCAGCATTGCCGGCATCCATCGGAAAATGCATATTCCCGACGACCCCGCGTACTACGAGAAGTTCTACTTCACTCCCGGCGACCTCGGCTTTCGTCCCATCGAGACCTCGGTCGGTAAGCTGGGCGTACAGGTCTGTTGGGACCAGTGGTACCCCGAAGGCGCACGACTGATGGCGCTGGCGGGAGCCGAAATCCTCATCTTTCCCACGGCAATCGGCTTTGAGAGCAGCGATACGCCCGAGGAGCAGGCTCGTCAGCGACAGGCCTGGCAGCTGGTGCAGCGCGGTCACGCGGTGGCCAACGGTCTGCCAGTAGTGGCCGTGAATCGTGTGGGTCACGAACCTGACCCGAGCGGTCAGACGCGCGGTATTCAGTTCTGGGGCAGCAGCTTCGTCGCTGGTCCGCAGGGCGAATTGCTCGCCGAGGCCTCGCAGACGGCAGCCGAGAACCTGCTCGTGGATATCGACCTCAAGCGCTCGGAGCAGGTGCGCCGCTGGTGGCCCTTCCTCCGCGACCGCCGGATTGATGAATACCAAGACCTGCTGCTGAGGTATAGAAATTGAAAATTTCAAGAGTTTCAAGAGTTTCAAGAGTTCTTCAAGTGTGAAGCGTCGCAAGGCGCCGAGCGCAAGGAGTTCAAGAACTCAATCGTGAAATCGTCAAATCCGTGAATCCGTAAATTTGTCCAATCCGTAAATCCGTAAAATCCCCCATCCCCGTGGCCCTTCATTACACCCCCAACACCTCCACCATCAGCGACCTCACGTTGCACCTCGATCTCCCCTCCTTGCCGAAGGAGGAACAGACGGAGTTGCGCGGCACGTTCCTGCCTGCCGAGTGGCATCCCCAAAGTGGCGTGCAGCTCACCTGGCCCCATGCCAATACCGACTGGGCAGACCTCCTCGCAGAGGTGGACGACTGCTTTGTCCGCATTGCCCTCGAGGTACTGGCCCACGAGGAGAAGCTGCTGATAGTGACGCCGGAACCCGACCGCATTCAGCGCCTGTTGCGCGAAAGGATTCCCTCGCGCCTGCTGCCGCAAGTGCGTTATTTCGAATGTCCTACCAATGACACCTGGGCGCGTGACCATGCTTTCCTGACGCTGATCACGGGGGAGGGTCCGCGGCTCCTGGACTTCCAGTTCAACGGCTGGGGCAACAAGTTCCCTGCCGAGCTGGACAATCAGATAAACAGCAGACTCAAGCCCCCCACGGAGGCAGCAGAAGAGGGACTTCTGCACGGCACCTATGAGTCGCACCTCGACTTCGTCTTCGAAGGCGGAAGCATCGAGAGCGACGGCCGCGGCACGCTGATGACGACCAGCGAGTGTCTGCTGTCGGCCCAGCGCAACCCTTCGCTCAACCAGCAGGAGATTGAACGTCGGCTGCTGCACGATTTCCATGCACAGCGCGTACTCTGGGTGGACCACGGCTACCTCGCAGGCGACGATACCGACAGTCATATCGACACCCTCGCCCGCTTCTGTCCGAACGATACCATCGTTTATGTACAATGCACCGACCCCGCTGACGAACACTACGAGGAACTCCGCGCGATGGAGGAGCAGCTGCGTACCTTCAGTGTGCTCGGCGATTCCGTCGCCGAGGGCTACCGCCTGCTACCGCTGCCCCTGCCGGCACCCATCTATGACCCGGAGGACGGCCACCGCCTGCCTGCCACCTACGCCAACTTCCTCATTCTCAATCGCGCCGTGCTGCTGCCCACCTACGGACAGCCCGAACTCGACGACCTCGCCCGCCGTCAGTTGCAGAAGGCCTTCCCGCGCTATGATGTGGTGCCCATCGACTGCCGCGTCCTGATTCGTCAGCACGGCTCCCTCCACTGCTCCACGATGCAATATCCTGCTGGAGTTCTTTAAACTCTTGAACCATTAAACCTCTTAAACTGCGGCAAAGCCGCGTCTCATGGACATATCACTCACCTCTCTGGCCATCGGCCTCCTGCTGTTGCTGATACCGCTGTATTTCCTCTGGAAACTGCGGACGGGACTGGTGCGCGCCACGCTGGTGGCAGCGGCACGAATGATTCTGCAGCTGTTCCTCATCAGTATCTACCTGCGCTACCTCTTCGAGTGGGATTTGCCGTGGTTGAATACGTTGTGGGTGATCATCATGGCAATTATCGCTACGCATACGACCGGACAGCGGACGGGACTGCGCAGCTCCATTGTGGCAGTGCCTTCGTTCGTGGGTTTCCTGATTTCGGCGTTGGTGGTGGGATTCTTCTTCCTCTGCCTCGTCCTGCGGCTCGACAGCCCGTTCACCGCCCGTTATTTCATTCCAATAATGGGCATTCTGATGGGCAATATGTTGGGTGTGAATGTACTGACACTCAGTACATTCTACCGTGGTGTGCAGCGCGAACAGGCCACGTATTATTACCTCCTCGGCAACGGCGCCACCCGCTTCGAGGCGTGGCTGCCTTTCATGCGAGAAGCGGTGATCAAGAGCTTCACACCTTGCATCGCGAATATGGCGGTGATGGGCATCGTCGCCCTGCCTGGAACCATGATTGGACAGATTCTTGGAGGCTCGTCGCCGGACGTGGCGGTGAAATACCAGATGATGATTGTCGTCATCACCATGGCCTCCTCCATGCTCTCCCTCATCCTCAGCCTCTGGCTCTCCACCCGCCGCGCGTTTGATGCGTTTGGAAGGATGAAGGAAATTGAAAAGTTGAAAAGTTGAAAATTGAAAAATAGAGGATTAGGGAATAAGGAAATTAGAAAATAAGATAACTCAAGTTTCGCTTGTATGCTAACCAGCTGTAATACAAAGCCCCAGCGGGGCGTGACAATGGTAGCCAGCCGTTTCCGCTCGGCGCTCTGCGACGCTTCACGCTTGAAGAACGGCTGGTATAAAGCGGCCAGGAAAAAGCGTGCCTTTAGGTACGCGACATCAAATCCCTGTCGCGTACCTACGGCACGCTATCCGTCAACATCCTCATTACCAGCCATTGAAATGGCTGGCTACCATTGTCTGATGCCTACGGCATCACTTGCGAAACTTCAATAAGATAATTGAAAAATGAAAGTTGATTATATGAACTGGAAAACTATACTTCAAAGCATTTTACTCCCCTCCATTACAGGGAGGGGCTGGGGGTGGGTCTTCTTCTTCCTCTTCGCTCTTTCCGCCTCCGCCAAACCCAAGTCCAAACCAGCTGTGGTGCGGCTGGAGACGACGGCGGGCGTCATTCGTGTGGAGCTCAGCGACGAGACCCCGAAACATCGTGATAACTTCTTGAAGATTGCGCGGGACGGTGTGCTGGACAGTACCCTCTTTCATCGCGTCATAAAGGACTTCATGATACAGGGCGGCGACCCCGACAGCAAGGTGCACCAGGCGCCCGACGGACAGCTCGTCTCGCCGCCGCGCACGAAACAGTTGGGCGACGGCGACCTCGGCTACACCCTTCCGCCGGAGTTCGACCTGCCGTGGCTGTTCCACGAACGGGGAGCGCTGGCAGCGGCTCGCGAAGGGGACGACGTGAACCCCGAGCAGCGCAGCAGTTCCACGCAGTTCTACATCGTCTATGGCCGCTCGTGGGGCGAGAACTCGCTGGGCAAGGTACGGGCGCAACTGGCTGAGAATGACATCGAAATGACGTATGATATGTGGCAGACGTACCTCACGAAGGGCGGCGCACCCCACCTCGATGGCACCTACACGGTGTTCGGTCACGTGATAGAGGGAATGAAGGTCGTGAAGGCGATTCAGGCCACGCCCACCGACAGCCTCGACCGTCCGGTGGAGGATGTCATCCTGCTGCGCGCAGTGATTGAGAAGGACAAGAAATAACCATCACCTTTTCCGCTACGACGCTTTTCACGACTCTTTTCACGACTCTTTTCACGACTCTTTTCACCACAGATTACGCAGATTACGCGGATTATTTCATAAAGAGTTATATGAACTGAGGTGTGGAATTTATTTCGAATTACACGGATTCGCAAAACGCTTCGCGGGTTTTGCACCTACCGGCTCGCGTGAATTTAGACAAACTAAGCGCAGCGCGACGCATGCGTTCCCTCACGCGCTTAGACTCACGTGCTGAACTTCGATTGCTACGGCTAAGATAAACTTGCCTTGCACTCTCTGAGCACTGGGAAGTCTTCTTCGACAATGACACTCAGTCATTCTCTTTGAAGCCACTTCGACTGCTGCGACTAAGATACGCTCGGCTTTGCCGCTTCTTCGAGCGACAGCGAGTCTGAAGAACTTGTCTTGCATTCTCTGAGCGCTGTGAAGTCGACTGTGAAAACGATACTCAATCGTTTTCTTTGTCACCACCATCGCTGAATCTGTGCAATATAGAATGAAATATAAAAGCCGGTCTTGATGAATCCGCGTAATCAGTGTAATCTGTGGTGAAAAGAGAATGTATTAAATGACAATCGTGTCTTTTCTTAGAATCTTACGCAGAAATTGAACTGCATATCGGCTTCCTGGTTGCGGATTTGCAGGTTCAGGTCGTTGCTGTACGCATAATGGCGGTAGTTTGCCAGGAACGAGACGATGAAGCGGTTGAAGCTGTAGTTGACGGCAAAGCGGGCGAAGGCGTTGACACGGAAGCGGGCGCTGCCGTTATCCGCGGCGTTGTAGAACGCATCCCACTGTTCTTCTGTCAGTCCCGAGGCAGCCTTGGCAGCAGCCTTCGCCTCTTCGTTCTGTTCTCTGGAGGTGAAGAACGTGCTGCTGTGACCCACGCGGTGCTTCAAGTGGTTGTAAATGGAGAACATAGGCACCACGGAGGCGTGGAACACCAGCCGGCCTTGCATGAACGAAAGGTTGTAGGCGTAGCCCAGACCGAGGGAGACCTGGTTGGTGCGGAAACTGTCGTAGTTGGCGGGGAAGAGGTCCTCGAGGTTGTAGCGGCTGTGGTAGTAGTTGAGATAGACGAGGGGGCTGCCGGCAGAGCGTCGCTGAACCATATCGGCGTAGAGTCCTGCGGAGAGCGAGAACTTCTTGTGCATCAGTACATAATAACCTTCGATGAAGAAGATGTTGATGTTGTTCTTGTCGTTGTTGAGCGACAGGTCGCCGAGGTTGCAGCTGCCGTCCATCTGGCGCAGGTGCTTGTAGCGGAAGCGCGCTCCCCAGATACTTCCGTTCTTGGCGAGGCCCAGGCTGTAGCGGTAGTGGTTGTAGATGGGAATCGGGAGTTCCAGGGCAAGGCCTTTCCAGTCGAGGCCCAGCTCAATCTCGCCCTGCCACGTGTGGGCGTTGAGCCGGTAGTGGTCCTTGTCCTTGATTCCGGGCACGATCGTGGAGGCGTCTTCGAGGTAGAATGGCATCGTCATCTGGTAGCCTTGCCAGTAGGTGTAGGAACCGATATACGCCTGATGGTTGAGTTTTGGCAGCTGCACGTAGTTCGTGTCGATTCCCATCAACTGGCTTCGTAACAGCCAGTTGTCGAATTTCTTCCAAGCGCGGGCAATGCCGCTCTCGGCAGACACCGACAGGGGCACCAACAGGCATATTATGATGAGTAGCTTTTTCAATTACTGCTTCAGGTTCGAGAAAATCTTGTCGTGACCGGCGGAGTCGCAGATGAAATACACCTGCAGCTCGGGATGACGGCCAAGCACTTCGCGGGCACCGTCCAGGCCGAGGACCATGAAACTGGTGGCGAAGGCGTCTGCCTCGGCGCAGGTGGGAGCAAGCACGGTGGCAGAGAGGATGTTGTGCTGAATGGGATAACCCGTAGCCGGATTGATGGTGTGAGCCACGCGCCGTCCGTCCTCCGTCACATAGAAGTTGCGGTAGTTGCCGCTGGTGGCGAGGGCTCCCTCGCTGAGCGTCAGCACGGTGTCGAGGGCGGTGCTCTGGCTGGTGGGGTCGTCGGTGGGACGGCTGACACCTACGTGCCACGCCTCGCCCTGCGGATTCTCGCCGCTGACGACGACTTCGCCGCCAATCTCCACCATATAATTAAGAATCCCGCGCGCGCGCAGGAAACGCGCCACCAGATCTACGCCATAACCTTTGGCCACGGCGCCGCAGTCGAGGACGGTGCGCGGGTCATCGCGCACGAGGCGGTCGTCGGCGGTGAGGCTGACATGATGGAATCCCACGAACTGTCGCAGCGAATCGACGGCGGCACTATCGGGCAGCGCGCCGTTCTTGTAGCCGAAACCCCAGGCGTTCACCAAGGGTGCCACGGTGATATCGAAGGCACCTCCGGTGGCCTCGCTGACCTGTTGCGAGAGGCGGAAGACCTCGCGGAAGAGGGCGTCGGTGCTGTCGGTCTCGCCGCTGTTCAGCCGGCGCAAAGTACTCTGGGGATTGAACATCGAGAGACTCTCGTCCACCTTTTGCAGCTCGGCGCGCAGCGAGTCGTGCAGGTCCTCGCGCGACTGGTAGGTGAAGTGGTAGAACGTGCCGAAGACGGCGCCCTCGTTCTTCTGATAGGGTGCGGGGCTGTTGTGGCGCGTGACGACGAGGTAGCTGCCAATGACCAGGAAGGCGAGCACGGGCAGGTGCCAGCGGCGCCACTGCGAACGCGGAGCCTCGTCTTTCGGCGTCAGCGGCTGGAAGTCGGCATCCACCTTTTCTATGGGGTTAAGCGGGTCGTTCAATTTTACGATTATACGATTTTACGATTATACGATTTACGATTTCGAATTATATATCAAACATCAGTTTAAATGTTCCGCCCCAGCCGAGGCCGTCGGGTCGTTTCCCAATTCCGGGGATATACCACGGTTCGCCGACCTCGTTGGCGTTCTGCTTGATGAGGAGCTTGAAGCGAATGTCCCAGCCCAGGCGGATGATACTCCACAGGCGGGTCTCCAATCCCAGCACGATTTCTGCCCAGTGGGCGCTGCCATTAAGTCCCTCGAGATTAAAGTCTTGCGTCATCTCCCAGTAGGGGTCGGTGAGCGGGGTGGACGAGGTGAGGTCGTATTTGTAGGCAGAGAAGCCGTAGCGCAGGCCGACGAAGATGCGGTTGCCATCGGGGTGTTTGGCGCCTCGGATGTTATAGTCGCAGCCGACGCGGAAATAAGGCGCCCTGACGCGGAAGCGGTTGTCGAGGTCGCGACCTTCGTGGTCGCCCTCGCCCAGTCCGAGTTCGAAGACGGGGAAGAACTGCTCAAGGATATTTGCGCGCGCCAGCACCTCCATCTGCGACCAGTCGGAGCCGGCGACCTTCTGGATGAGACCCACGAGATCCACGCCGACGCCGAAGCCGTTGATAAAGTGTACCTTACGCTTCTCCTTCTTGCCGAGGGCAGTGGCGACGGCGTCGGCCGCGTCGGCAATGGAGGCGCTGTCCACCACGATGACGGTGGTGTCGGTGGCGGTCACTTCGAGAGGCAGGGTGGGTTCGTCGGGCAACCCGATGAACTCACTGCTGGCCGCGAGCGAGGCGGGCAGCAGCGTCAGCACGACTGCCGTCAGCAGCCAGCTACTCGCCCGTGTTGAAATATATCTGGAAATTCTCGAGGCCATCGTAATTGATATCGGGGTTGGTGACGAGGACGGTGTCTATCACATTGTGGCTGGAGCGTATGTCGGTCACTTCGTGCCACATGTGAACGGGGCACGAGGGGTCATCCCAGTGGTGTTGGTTGCGCTTGGTGACCCAGATGGTGTCGCGTACCGTACGGCTGAGGGTGTCGGTGAACGCGAGTTCTATGGCGTCTTCGTCGAGGTAGAAGCTGACGGGCAGCTTCATATTGCCTTTGTTGATCTGGCGGTTAAGTATCACACTGTCAGCGCCCAGCAGGGTCACCGTCAGTGTGTCTGCAATGCCAATCTCGGTGCCCGTCACCAGTTCGCCCTTGCTGTCGTACTTCGCCGCGTAGAACCCATAGATACTCTCCACCGTGTTGTTCAGCGGGCAGGTGACGGATTCGCAGGCAATAAAGACCCACCCCCAGACCCCTCCCGTAAGGGCGGGGAGTAGGCTGCGCAATGTATTGAGACCCACCCCCCAGCCCCTCCCTGGACACTTCGTTAGGGAGGGGAGTAGGTACTTTTGAATGGGGAAAAGACCCACCCCCCAGCCCCTCCCTGGACACTTCGTTAGGGAGGGGAGTAGGTACTTTTGAAGGGAGAGGAAGTAGGCCTTTATGGAATCAAAATACTTCAAATCTTGTTGGAAATAAAAAAATTCAAGTCTTGTGGGAAATATAATGCTTCAAGTCTTGTGGGTAATTACTCCCCTCCCTAACGAAGTGTCCAGGGAGGGGCAGGGGGGGTGGGTCTTTATATCTCTTTCTCAATCTGATAACTATTCCTCTGCTCGCTGCTGCGGCTGATGAGGTCGCCGACGAAGCCGGCGAGGAAGAACTGGGTGCCGAGCAGCATCATGGTGAGGGAGATGTAGAAGTAGGGGGAGTCGGTGACCAGACGCTGCGGTATGCCGCGCGAGAGGGCGTATAACTTGGTGGCACCCACCACGATAGCGGCGATGAAGCCCAGCAGGAACATCAGCGTGCCGCCCAGTCCGAAGACATGCATCGGCTTCTGGCCAAAGCGCGAGAGGAACCACAGGGTCATAAGGTCGAGGTAGCCGTTGACGAAGCGGTCGAGACCGAACTTCGTGGTGCCGTACTTGCGAGCCTGGTGGTGTACCACTTTCTCTCCGATTTTCGTGAATCCGGCGTTCTTCGCCAGGTAGGGGATGTAGCGGTGCATCTCGCCATAGACCTCGATGTTCTTTACGACATCGCGGCGGTAGGCCTTCAGTCCGCAGTTGAAGTCGTGGAGGTTGTGGATGCCGCTTACCCGGCGGGCGGTGGCGTTGAAGAGCTTGGTGGGCAGCGTCTTCGACAGCGGGTCATAGCGTTTCTGTTTCCAGCCGCTGACGAGGTCGTAGCCGTCCTCCACAATCATCCGGCGCAGTTCAGGAATCTCGTCGGGCGAGTCCTGAAGGTCGGCGTCCATGGTGATAACCACATCGCCCTGAGCGCGCTTGAAACCGCAGTAGAGGGCGGGGCTCTTGCCGTAGTTGCGGCGGAAGCAGATGCCCTTCACTTCGGGGTTCTCGGCTGCCAGCTTTTCGATGACTTGCCAGGAGGAGTCGGTGCTGCCGTCGTTGACGAAGATGACTTCGTAGGTGAAGTTGTTCTCCGTCATCACACGCTTAATCCAAGCGTGTAGCTCCGGCAATGACTCGTCCTCGTTGAAGAGGGGGACGACGACTGAGATGTCGAGGGAAGACCCAACCCCCGCCCTCCCTTGCAGGGAGGGAGCAGTATCTTGTGCGGTTTGATATTCAAATAGATCCATGTATTAATTTGACGATTATCTTTATTTCACGATTTTACTATTTCACTATTTTACGATTGAGGTCTTAAACCTCTTGCGCTCGGCGCCTTGCGACGCTTCATGCTTGAAGAATTTTCAATTTTCAATTTTCAATTTTCAATTTAACTCCTTCTCTTTTCCCATCAGCGCCGTAGGCACTGCACAGATGGTGGCGATGAGGATGTTCCAGAAGAGGAATTGCATGGCGAGGAGGGAGGGTGGGGTGGAGGAGAAGACGGCAAGGGCCTCGCTGGCTACTGCCTGCGCATCTTGGCCCTTTAGCATTCTCGACAGCAGATCCTGTACTTCGGGCTGCTGCAGCAGGTCGGTGTAAATACGCGCCACATACCCCTTGTCGAGGTAGGCGAAATAGACGTACTGCGCTGCAGTACAGATCAGTGCGGCGGCCAGAAACATCAGATATGCCATGTTCCACGCGCGGCGCAGGGGCAGCGGACCAATGTTATCGCGGAAGCCGCGCAGGAACCGGATGCCCAACGGCAGCGAACAGAAGCCTGCCAGCAGACCCAGGTTGCCCGCCAGCGGCGAGCCCAGGCCGTAGATCGTCAGTCCGAAGCTCAGTACCCACAGCAGCCCCAACCAGAGGCCGTAGTAGCCTGCGTAGGCCCGCGTTTGCTGCGCCGGAGTCGCCTCCCGTTGCGGAGTGGTATTTTTGTCGTATTCTGCCATAAAGTTTCTTGTCGTAATCGGCTATCTGTAATAAGGTTCGGGCGCGGTCAAACCGTGTGTGTACGCGCCCTCGCGCGAATCGGCCGCAAAGGTACTGCTTTTTCGCTGAACAGCCAAGGAAAACGCCCAAAACTTGCTGCCAGCCCCGCCGCAACCCCTCTTTTTTCCCTTCGCGACGTCCTTTCGTGGCGGCGGATACGTATATTTGTGACGGGCGATACGTATATACGTCCCGGACGAAATGCCCCTTCGTGTAGCGGGATACGTATATAGGTCCAAAACCCGAAAAAAAACGCCTTTTTGGGAGAAAATATATACCATTATATTTAATAAATTAAATATAATTGGTATATCATTTTGAAAATTAATTTAGATCGGGAAAAAACGCCCAAAATTTTTTGAAATGGCGAAAAATGTTTGGTAGTTTCAAAAATTATTTGTACCTTTGCACCGAAATTTTAGAATAAACCTAAACTAGACCATGAAAAAGTACATCACCGCCCGAAAGGGCACCGAAGAAGTCGCCAAGAGCCCCCTCAAGGAGGACGGTCGTCGAGGCGCACAGGCAGCCACCCGAGGCAGCCACGAGGCCAGCAATGGTCATTGCGATAGCGCAGTTCGCTGCGCTCTGTTCCCCGCCAGCAATGGCGTACACTTTACGGATAGCAACGAAGTCAAGCACGGAATTGCTGACGACAGAGAGAACCACAACAATAGAGCACGATTCAACTAATTCTCAAAAAGCTATGCTCACTAAAATTACCCTAAAGAATCGGCGCATTGCGCCCGAAGTGCTGCAGCAGCCCGCCGCCTGCCAGCTGCTGCTCTACGCCTTCCAGTTCGCGGATCAGGACGGCCAGCTCGTCCTGAACCTCGCTACGGTCTGCCAGCTGCTGAACGTCAGTTACAGCCAGGGGCAGAAGGCCGTCGCGTTCCTTGTTGAACGTGGCATTTTCCACAAAATGAGCGGCAGAAAGAAGGAAAATGCAACGGACTGTGAGGCAGAAAGTTACGAGGCAAAGGCAGGCGAAAACGCAGAAGTCGGGAGCGAAAATCCGGAAACTAACCCCGAAGTCATTGCTCCCGCTTTCGAGCCCGAAACGGCCGAAGAAGAGAACGAAAAGGAAAGAGAAAGCTCTCTTCCCCCTGCACCTCTAACTCTTAAAGAGAAAGAAAAAGAAAGAGAAGAATTCCTAACTAACTGTCGAAATCGAGCGAAGGGGGAACGTCTTCATTCTGAACCTCTTATGCCTCCTGCGGCCTCTGATGAGGCCGAGGAGGGTGCGACCACCGAAGTGGGCGGGGCTGAAACAGAAGTGGAGGCCGCGCGCGAGGTGGCGGCTGCCATCAGCAAGGTCGAAGAACGCCAGGTGCAGCGGGTCGAGGCAGTCGAGGTCGAAGAGGTGGCAGAGGTCGAAGAGGTCAATGTGGCTGAGGCCATAACTGCCGCGGAGACGGTGGTGGTGGACGAGTCCCTGGAGCTGCCTACGGACACGGCGGCGCTTGACCGCGAACTCGAGGCCCTGAGCCGCAACCAAGTCTTTCTCAACGCTTTCGCCAGTCAGGAGAAACTCACCCTCCAGCAGGTCTATGAGGCCCTGCAGCGGTTCCGTCAGGAGTGTATCCTTCAGAACAAGCTGCACCACAAGGGCAAGAAGGACCTTCAGGCCCACTTCATCTGCTGGTATCGAATCACCGTAAAAATTAAGAGCCATGATCAGAGAAATAAGTACGCTACTGCCGAAGAACGCCGACGAGCTGATCGGATGCATCGACAGGCAGGATACGCAGCTCTCTACGCAAAGTATCGAAAGTAAGAGGCTGCTGCAGCGCTACCCCACGGAGGACGCGCTGCTGACTTATTATAGTGTGGATAACCTGCTGGCTTTCACCCAGCAGCGCTTCATCGACCGCTGCTATTTCGGCATCGCACCCACACTCGTCACCGTGGCACAGACTTACGGCGAGAATACAGCTATTGCCTTTCTCATCGCCATGATTGTGCTCATCGTGGAGCGTTTCGGCGGCAACGACAAGATGCAGCCCGGCGACATCGAAGACCTGGCCAAGCAGCTCTACGACAAGTGCTACGACCTGAAGCTCTCCGAGCTGCTGCTCTACTTCCGCCGCGTGCTCGACTGCGACTACGGCGCTCCCTACGGAGCTCCCCGTGCTCCTTATTTCCTCACCTGCCTTGGCAGGTTCCGCCAGCAGCGCATCGTCGCCATTGAGGAGGAAGAATCCCGGCTGCGGGCACTGCAGCGCGAAGAGGCCGCCCGCCGCGCCGTCCTTCCTCCCGAGCATTGCTGGCTGGATGAGATGAAGATGAAAAGAATGTAAATTGAAAATTGAGGATGCCTCAATAACCCGGGTTCTGTCGCAGCTTGGGATTCGACGAAATCTCGCGGACGCTGAAGGGCATCAGCAGCTCGTGATCATCGCATCCCGTGACTTCCTGCGCCTTGCCGAGCCGCTTCAGGGCTGCCCAGTAGCCGTAAGAGGCTATTTTCAGCTTTCGTTTTCGACCGCAAAAGTACTCATTACTTCTGAACGGACAATTAAAAATGGGTGAAATAACGCAAGAATTTGAAGAAAAAGAGGTAAAATGGTGTATTTTTGCACTATCATAGTGCATTTTTTCTCAAATTCTGCACTACTTTAGTGCAAAATAGGCTATGTCGTTAAAGACGACATTGAATACGGCTCAGGCAATGTCATTCCGCTTTGGGCCTTTGGACTGACTTATTGAATACACTCAAAGATAGGCCCGATTACCCAGAAGTCAGCATTTCGTCAGACAAAAGATATGCAGAATTATGATCATGCAATGATTTGTTTCCGCCTCAATCATCGTATAGTGCACTGGATTATATTCTTCCCAGTATCCGTCAATTTCGTATATTTTAGGATGTCAGGGAGTAAGGTGGGACAGGGTTCGCTGCGACGGTAGAAGACGTAGAAATATGGGAGCAAGTCCAACTGGGCCACGGTGTAGGAATTGTAGAGGGGCCGATGGACGGTTGCCAGGTACTCGCCATCGAAGTAGACGATGTTGAAGTGACCGCTAAAGGGGACGTTGCGTTTGATGAGGGTTTCTGGGATGCACCAGAGGTTCCCCTCCAAGTGACCACCCCATGCCTCCATGTATATGGATTTCGGCTTGTATGGATCGTCGAAGCCTTCCAGAGGACCACTATAAAAATATATGCAGGAGTCGGTAATAAAGAGGTCCATGGGGGTGTACAGATAGGGGAAGTCATTGGAGGGCATCGGCAGGCGTTGGCCGATGGTGCTGCGGCAAGTGCCGTCGTGCTGTATGTTGTAGGAAGAGTCTGGGACTTGGATCCATCGGTAGCCGGCAAGCTTGTTCATATACTCTTCTCTGGAGTAGTGGGGACCGCTGACAGGCAGATATGGGATACTGTCCTGGTCGAAGAGGAAGTGGGCTGCGTCAGGGCCGACAAAAGTGCCGTACTTAAACTCGGGATTCTCTTCATTCTCTTCATTGGAACAAGAGACGTAGCAGATACACAGGGCTGCCAGCAGCATACAAATCATTGCAGCATAAATACTCGCTGCAAACCTAAACTTTCTACTATTCATAGTTCTTTATCTTTTAATTCCAATTATCGTTTCTTTCGTTTTCCGCCGCAAAAGTACTCATAACTTCTGAACGGACAAATAAAAACGGGTGAAAAATGGTGAAACAACATAAAAATCGTTTCGATTTGTCAAACGCTTATCGTGTTACACACTCTTGCTCCTCTCTTAGAATCTGTAGCTGAGACCTGCGGTGAGGAATCCGTTGGCACCTACTCCGAACTCGCAGAAACCATGGAGGGGGCCTGCGCCAAAATCTAAGCCAATGAAAGTAATATGTATGGCGAGGTGCCAGTCGTGGAGGTCGGTCTGAACCAAGGCAGGAAGGTCTCGGCTGTCGGTTCGTAAATGTTGATAGCTGACACCCAATGCGAAGCGATTGTAGAGGCTGGCTCGACGGAAGTAGGCCCAGTTATACTTCAATGACGGCATCAGGAAGAATAGGCGGTCGCGAATGATTGCGTATTCTTCGGGCAGGGCCGTCGGTTTCCAGTCGTTCCACGGAAAGACCTGATCGGGGTGGGTTTGCATCCACGCTTCTCGGAACTCGCCGTAGCGCTGAATAGCCTGCAATTCATACTGGCGGTTGCTCAGGCTGTTGTCGTAGCGCTGGTTACACCATATGAGACCTGTTTCAAATCCTAACGCCAGTCGGTCATTAAAATGGTAATGATAAGAACCTCCGATGGTGTAGTGTGGCCTTCCCAAAGAAGGGATTTCGAGATTCGTACTTTTAGTTATCCGTTCTGCAGCATCATTGTAATATTTGCTGCCAAGGGGGCTCCAGATTCCTACGTGAGCGGCAACTTCGTGACGCTGCAGTTCTCCAGGGCGGTGGTATCTGACCGCCGCCACTCCCTCTTCACCCCGCTCAAAGATTGTGCGGCAGGAAGTGAGCGCCGCCGCGGCTAAGCAGACGGCGCCCAGAAGAGAGTATTTATGGAAAAAGGGTTGCATGACTCTGCTTCTTCATTGGCTCACTAATCTCCGCAGTACGCTCCGGCAAAGAGAATGAGGCCGGTGGAGCGCTCGGTGATGAAGTAGAGGAAGGGGCGGTCGGCGCGGAACTCTACGATGTTGCCAGGGGCCTTTCCACTTGTAACGTGTGCGACGGTTACCGCTGCCGCTTCGCAACCGGCTTCTTCCACCTTGATGCGGGCTTTCTGCAATATATCAGATACGAAGAGGGGCTCGGACGAAATCTCGTTGAGCTGGGCCTGCTCCTGATTGAAGATACTGCGGATGCCAAGCTGCTGGAGCTGCGACTTCAACTGGGTGTTGGTCGTCTCGGTGGAGAAGCGCGGCAGTGAGAGGCTGACGGTGCTCGGCTCGGGGGCCTGCTCCATGCTTTTGAGGTCAACGGCCACGGTCAGTCCATAGCCGAAATCCGTCATTTGGCTGAGGCTCTGTCCTTCCGGTGGTAGTGCGATAATCATATTGTATGCTCCGTTGGCGAAGGGGAGGAGCACGGCTTCCATGTTGCCCGTCTTGCGGTAGGTGAGGCTGCAAATGTTGTACATCATGGGCACTTGGGTGGTGCTTCCGTCGGCCTTATAGAAGGGCGCTGGCTGCGTGAGGGCTTTGTCGAACTGCTGTGCCCACGGTGCCTTGAAGTAGATGGCATTCAGGGCGTAAGCTACGGCGTCTGGTGCGATTTCGTTGAGAATTTTGGGTATCATCCCGCGGGTTTTCTGATAGCACCAGTTGTTGATGGCCTGCAGCGCCGTGGGGGCGGTGAAGTCCAGCTGGGCGTAGTCGGCGTGGTAGGTGTCGGCAATATAGTTCACGTAGCCGTTGTAGAGCGGGAAGTCCTTCCGTGCAAAGAGGGCGTTTGCAATCGTGAGCTCCACTTGGGGGTCGCACTTGGTCGCTTGCTCGATGAAGGTTTGCAGGAGGGTGTTGATTGGCGCATTCCGGAAGGTGGGGCCGTCGGTGTACGTGAAGCAAACGCTGGTTTGATCTGCGTAGCCTTCCAGTGCAAGGAGAATCTCCACCGCCGTTGGTACTGGATTCTCGCTGGCGGCCGCTCCACTGGCCAACATGGCAAGTAGGTAGGCCACACTGAGCGGCGAGGAAACGACGCTCTTCTCTCCCGATCCCAACATTTTATGCAAGAGGTTGAATTGGAAGTGGTTGAGCGACAGGACTGCTCCTTCCTGCAGCTCGGTGAGCGGGATGGGCGTCGTAACGTTCAGGTTGGGGTTGGTCAGGGCTGCGAGGTCTTTGTACAGCGCGAGGCGTCCTTTGCCTGCTGCCCACTCCGTCGAGTGCCCTAATTCCATGGTCATATCAACGCCCGATTCGTATTTTTTGACGTGGATTCCGTTGATCCAATATTCCATGTCCACCGCTCCGTTGCTGCTGATGGTGCGGCTGAAGACGATGGTGTCATTCTTGATGGCGTCGTTGCCCCAGTTGATGATGAGCTGTTCGTGGTCGTAGGTCTCCGCGCCGTTGAGTTCACCGAAGAGCAGATAGTCGTTCTGTGCCTTCAGGCCGTAGAAGTTGGGCAGAATCGTGCGCGAGGGTTCGGGGGCCACGCCGCAATAATACGACTCTCCGCGGAACTCAGCACGCACGGTGGAGAGGTCCGTGTAGGGCAGAGTGCTGTAGCTGTGAGGCGAAAGGACTTGGATACTGATGACCACTGGCGCGCAGTCCCATTCGATACCACTAATACCACTGGGACTCGCGGTATTTGTGTCGGGCACCTCTTTTGAGCAGGAGACGGCGAGGAGGGCGGCTCCCAATAGTGTTGTTATGAGCACTTTGTTCATTGTCAGTTTCATAATCGAATATGTTTGTTCTTTATTTTATAATGTCCACCGGAATCCGAAGGGAAGGGTGAAGTTGATGGGATGTTCTGTGCGATAGGTTTCAACGCTGCTGCCCGTGGGCACGAACCACTGCACGGACGGTTGTATGAAGAGTCCTGCGTGGCGGCTGAGGTTCAGCTGAATGCCTAATCCCACCGTGGGGGCGAACTGTACGGGGGGAGAGATGTTGCCTTCGGTGGGCTTTCCGCCGCCAAAGACTTGATAGCGAATGGCTTCCGAGGAGGACGCTATGGGGAAATCCACGCTGCAACCTGCCAGCCCGTAGAATCTCCAACGTGGCTGTTGGATGATGTCGCAGTGCAGGTGGAGCGGCACTCCGAGGTAATGGATTATTTGGGAGGTGCGGAGGTAATTCGTGGTTACTCCTTCTTCGAACGTTGAGGCGAGGCGGGTGTAAGCGAGTCCCGTTTCCAGCGAGAGACGTTTGTGGAGGGGAACGCTGACGGAGAGCGCAAACGTGAGGGGCAACTTGTGATCCGTCGAGCTGACAGGGTCTGGCTGCTGAGGAGCCTGCCGGAAGGAGGTGGACGTGCTTCTTACGGAGGTGTTGGCATAAGTGTAGCCCTCACCAGCAGGAAGGTAATAGCTGGAGGTCATGGGCGCGGGAGCGGTGGGCTGCGGTGAGTTGATGGTACTGCTGAGAGCCGTGGGGGAGCAGTTGAGAGCGAATTGGAGTGGGGCAGAGGACTTGGACGCAGGCGGAGCGGGGTCGAGGGAGGTGGCGAAGTCGGAATTGTTAGAAACAATTGCTGTTTCGGTGACTTCGGCGAGCAATCCGTCGGGCACACTATCTAACGGTGATGTAGTTACGGTTGCAGGTTGCTCAGCAATCAGCGAGGGCTCTTGCGCCGGCGGGGTGACGACCTGCGAATTGGAAGAAGATGTTTGCGCCGTGGTCGTTGATTTGGGCGGCCGCGCGGTGGCAGCCGGCTTGGCTGATTCGGGTGCTGCAGCCGGCCTGGAAGATTGTGGGATGGCGGTCGATTCAGCAGGAGAAGTGGCCGTTGTCGGTTGGGCTGCAAGGGGGGCTGGGGCCTGCTCAGTGATTAAGGCGGGCTGTGGAACGTAAGGCTGCTCGGTGGAAGTTCCATCAAGCAGGAAGAAGAGGGCGAGGGCGGCTGCGATGGAGGCGGCTGCGGCGGTAAGCCAGGGCCACAGAGGACGCTTGGGTGCGGCGGTTTGAGCGGCCAGCTTCTCTCTCATCCTTTCGGCGAAACCCTCGGGCAGAGACGGTAGTTCCGCGTTCTGCTGCTGCACGGCTCGCCGTAGGGCTGTGTCATCGTGGAGCCAGCTCTCGGAATCGATGTGAGTAGTGGAGGGTTTCATTGTTGTTTAAGTTTTTGTATAATGTCATAGAGTTTCTTTCGGATTCGGTGGAGACGGGTGGCGATAGTGCCTGGTGGGGATTCGGTGATGAAAGCAATTTCGCTGAGGGGGAGGTCGTCGTAGTAGAAGAGGTTGATAAGGGTGAGTTCGTCGGGTGGCAGGTGGTTGAGGGCCTCGCTGAGGAGGGAGGTGAGCTCATCGGCGGACGGACCGCCTCCAACAGGGCGGGGAATAGAGGGCGCATCGAGGGAGAGGACGGGAGCGGGGCGGCGGCGCAAGTGGTTGAGGGTGAGGCGGTAGGCGATGCGGTGAAGCCAAGAGGCGAAGGAGGCTTGAGTGGGATCGTAGCGATGGAGTTGGTTGATGGCTCGCAGCAAGGTGTCTTGTGTCAATTCTTCGGCGTCTTGGGAATTTCGGGTCATTCGAACAATGAGTTTGAAGACCCGCGGGGCGTACTGCTGCAGCAATTGCTCCTGTGCAGCGGCCTCACCTCGCTGTAATCCGTTGATAAGGGCTTCTTGCTCCAGGAGGCTTCTTTCATCTGGTGCCGTCGCCTTTCCTTTTCGCTGGGATTGTATGTTGTCGATTGAACTCACGTCATTTGATAGTCTTCTATATCCCTATACACGCATTGAGGCGGAAACATTACATCCCGCCTCAATATTTATCATTCTTTAACAATTGTTGATTCCATTGTTCATATGTCCCTCATTCTTCAACCATTCAATTCTCAACTTTCAACTTTCAACTTACTTCTCATTCCAAATCCACTACCGTGATTCCAGCCCCGCCGAACTGTACGTGTTCATCGCGTGCGTCGCTGACGGAGGGGACGGTGCGGAGGTACTGGCGGATGAGCTGGCGGAGGGCGCCGGTGCCGGTGCCATGAAGGATGCGGACGCGAGCCATGCCGACTTGGGTGGCGTCGTCGATGAAGTGCTGGACGGCATTCAGCGCCTCGTCGCCCCGCATTCCGCGTACGTCGATATCCTGCTGGAAATGAAGGGCTTTCTCGCGCATCGCGTTCTGTGTCTCGCGACCGAGGAAGCTGACGCCCGTGGGCGACTCTTCGCGCTTGGGCTCACGGGCAGGCACGAGGCGATCGACCTTCACCTGGGTACGCATCTGCCCGAAGAGGACGGTCGCCATCTTACCCTCAATGGAGAGCAGCTGGCCCACGGAGGTCTGGCCTTTGATGCGGTAAAAAGACTCTCCCCCCGCCCTCCCTGTTAGGGAGGGAGCAGAATGATTTGCGGTCAGCGTATTTCCTGGGTCATTGGTAACCGCTCCCTCCCTCACAGGGAGGGTGAGGGGTGGGTCTTGGGCCTGGGGGTGGGTCTTTTTCCTCTCCTGCCTCCTCCTAATCTTCTCCATCTTCCGCTCAATCGCCTCATCCATAGTCGTTTCCTGACTCTCGACCTCCTTGATACGGAAGTCGTCGAGGCGTTGGCGGGCGCGGCGCGTTTCTTCTTTCTCGGCCTGTGCCTCCTTGATTTCGCGGATGGTGCGTTCGATGCGGGCGTTGCTGTCGCTGAGCAGCTGTTCGGCCTCTTCCTTCGCTTTGCGGATGATCTCCTTGCGCTGGCGTTGCAGCTCGGCAATCTCCGCTTCGTACTTCGCTATCGTCTGTTCCATCTGCTTCTCGCGGCTGTGGATGGTTTGTCGTTTCGACTCCCAGTAGCGGCGGTCGCGCACAATGTCCTGCAGCCATTTGTCGGCGTTGATATAATCGCGTCCGACGATATCCGACGCGTCGCTGATGACCTCTTCGGGGAGTCCGATCTTGCGCGCAATCTCCACGGCGAAGCTGCTGCCGGGCTGTCCGATCTGCAGCTGGAAGAGGGGCTGCATCAGGTGGCGGTCGTAGAGCATGGCACCGTTCACGATGCCTTCTGTCTCCTCGGCAAAGTGCTTGAGGTTCTGGTAGTGTGTGGTGATGACTCCAAAGGCGCCGCGGTCCACGAAACGCTTCAGTACGGCCTCGGCAATGGCACCTCCGATTTGCGGCTCCGTGCCCCCTCCGAACTCGTCGATGAGGAGCAGTGTGGCGGGGTCTGCACTGCGCATCATCTGCTTCATATTCAGGAGGTGAGAGCTGTATGTTGAAAGTTCATCTTCAAGGCTCTGCTCGTCGCCAATGTCTATCATGATACTGCGGAAAATACCCAGCCGCGAACGCTCGCCGAGGGTCACGGGAAGACCGCATTGCAACATATATTGCAGCAGTCCCACGGTCTTCAGGCAGACGCTTTTTCCGCCGGCATTCGGTCCCGAAATCAGGAGGATGCGCTGTCGGCGCGTGAGCTCTATTTCGAGGGGAACGACCTTCTTGTTGTGCTTCTGCAACGTGCGCGCCAGCAGCGGATGCACGGCCAGCGTCCAGTCTATCAGTGGGGCGTCGGCAATCTGCGGGTCGGTCGTCGTGAAGGCTCCGAACTGCCGGGCGAGGAGCGTCTTGGCGCGCACGAATTCCACATCCGCCAACATCTCGTAGCTCAGCAGCAGCTGGGGTGCCTGGGGGCGCAGGTCGGCGGTGAACTCCCGAAGGATGCGAATCACCTCGCGGCGCTCGTCGGCCTCCAGTTCGCGGATGCGGTTGTTCGCCTCCACCACCTCCTGCGGCTCGATGAATACGGTGCGACCCGTGGCACTCTCGTCGTGGATGATGCCTTTTATCTTACGCTTCAGGGCGGGCGCCACGGGAATCACCAGTCGGCCGTCGCGCATCGTGGGACTGACGTCCTGTGCCACCGTTCCTTCCGCCTGCGCGTTCCTTAGTATATTATTGAGCGCGCGACTGACACTGCCCTCGGCCTGAGCCAGCTCGTGGCGGATGCGGGCGAGTTCGGGCGATGCCGTATCTTTCACGTGGCCGAATTTGTCGAGGATTGAATCAATACGACTGACCCACCCCCTTACCCCTCCCTGTGAAGGAGGGGGGAATTCTACATTAGAGAGGTGCGAGGCAACCATTCGAGAAAGGGCTGGATAAGGGGTTTCGAACGAAGTGAGGCTCTCCCCCTGACGGGGGAGCGGGGAGAGGGTCTTCTGTATTGCTTCAATGGTCTCCAGCGACCGCTTCAGCTGAAACATCTCATCGACCTCGATGTAGGTTCCCTCGATGCGGATGCGTTGCAGGACGGGACGGAGGTCGTAGTAACCCTGTTCGGGCAGGCCGTCGGTCTCTTCCTGCAGGCGCACGAACTCACCCACCTGGCGGTGGAGCTCGCGCAGCTGTTCGCCGTCGGTGAGGAAGGTCATCTCCTCCACGCGCTGCAGGCCCAGGGGACTGAGGCAGTGGGTGCGCAGCAGGGCGCGCACCTCGCTCATTCCTATCTTTTCCTCGAAAGTATGCGGATATATCATATCGAATTGTGCGTTTATGGGTACAAAGGTACAAATTAGTTTAGAGTTTAGGGTTTAGAGATTCATGAAAAATGTGTTTGAAGGCTACAAAAAGGAGGAAAAAGATGATTTATGTTAGAAAAAGGAAAGAAAAATGGCTTTCGTGGAGAAAAACTTTCTACTTTCACCTCACAACTTTCAACTTTTTTGTACCTTTGCGGCGTAAAAGCACAAATGAATATAAATGGAAGCAAGTGCCATCCTACTGCTACACTGTCCAGACCAACCCGGAATCATTTCTGAGGTAACAAAATTCATCACCGATAATCAGGGTAATATTGTTTACTTAGACCAATATGTCGACCGCGAAGATGGCATGTTCTTCATGCGCATCGAGTGGGAACTGGAACGGTTCCTGGTTCCGAAAAACAAAATCAAGGAGTATCTGACAACGTTGTATGCCCAGCGCTATCAGATGACCTTCACCCTTTATTTCTCCGACGAACGCCCCCGCATGGCCATCTTTGTCAGTAAGATGAGCCATTGCCTCTATGACCTGCTGGCCCGCTACAAGGCCGGCGAGTGGAATGTGGACATTCCTTGCATCATCAGCAACCACGAGGACTTGCGTTTCGTGGCTGATCAGTTCAATATCCCTTATTATGTGTGGTCTATCAACAAGGACCACTCGAACAAGGCCGAGGTTGAAGCGGCCGAGATGGAGTTGCTGGAGCGAGAGCACATCACCTTCATCGTCCTGGCGCGATATATGCAGATCATCAGCGACGAGCTGATAGCGCGCTATCCCCACCACATCATCAACATCCATCACTCCTTCCTGCCCGCCTTCGTCGGCGCCAAGCCCTATCATCAGGCCTGGGAGCGCGGAGTGAAGATCATCGGCGCCACCAGCCACTATGTAACAGCAGAGCTGGATGCAGGACCGATCATTGAGCAGGATGTGGCGCGCATCACTCACAAGGACACTCCCGAGAGCCTGGTGCTCAAGGGCAAGGACCTGGAAAAGATTGTGCTCTCGCGGGCGGTCACCAAGCACATTCAGCGCAAGATTCTGACCTACAAGAACAAAACTATCATATTCAGTTAATATCACAATCACTTTATGAAAAAGACATTTAAGAAGGTCTTGGTGCTGGGCAGCGGCGCCTTGAAAATCGGACAGGCCGGCGAGTTTGACTACTCGGGTTCACAGGCTTTAAAAGCACTGCGTGAAGAGGGAATCCAAAGCGTTCTCGTCAACCCAAATATCGCTACCATCCAAACTTCTGAGGGCATCGCCGACAAAGTCTATTTCCAACCGGTGACGCCCTATTTTGTAACCGAAATTATCAAGAAGGAACGTCCCGATGGCATCCTCCTCGCTTTCGGCGGACAGACGGCACTGAACTGCGGCACGGAGCTCTACCTCAATGGAACGCTGAAGGAATACGGCGTTGAAGTACTGGGTACCAGTGTTGAAGCGATTATGGACACGGAAGACCGCGACCGCTTCGTCAAGAAGTTGGCTGAGGTTGACCTGAAGGTGCCGGTGAGCCACGCTGTGGAGAATATGGACGATGCACTGAAGGCCGCTCACGAAATAGGCTTCCCCATCATGATTCGTTCAGCCTACGCCCTCGGTGGACTGGGCAGCGGTATCTGTCCCGATGAGGAGAAGTTCATAGAGATTGCCGAGAGCGCTTTCACTTTCGCTCCCCAGATCCTGGTCGAAGAGAGCCTGAAGGGCTGGAAGGAGATTGAATTCGAATGCATCCGCGATGCCAACGACCGCTGCTTCACCGTTGCCTCGATGGAGAATTTCGACCCGCTCGGTATTCATACAGGCGAGAGTATCGTGGTTGCTCCCACTTGCTCGCTGACCGAGGAGCAGGTGAAGATGCTGCAGGAAATCACCATCAAGTGTGTGAAGCACCTCGGCATTGTCGGTGAGTGCAACATCCAGTTCGCTTTCAACGCAGAGACGAACGACTACCGCATCATCGAAATCAACGCCCGCCTCTCGCGCTCCAGCGCCCTCGCCTCGAAGGCTACGGGTTATCCCCTCGCTTTCGTCGCTGCCAAGATCGCTCTCGGTTACACCCTCGACCAGATTGGTGAGATGGGTACGACCAACTCCGCATACGTCGCTCCCTCGCTGGACTACATGATCTGTAAGATTCCTCGCTGGGACCTCACCAAGTTCGTAGGTGTCAGCCGTCAGATCGGTTCTTCGATGAAGTCCGTCGGCGAAATCATGTCCATCGGCCGCTCCTTCGAGGAGATGTTGCAGAAGGGACTGCGCATGATTGGACAGGGAATGCACGGATTCGTCGGCAACGAACACGTGGAATTCGACGACCTTGACGATGCACTCGAGAATCCCACCGACCTGCGTATCTTCGCCATTGCAGAGGCACTGGAGAAGGGCTACACGGTGGAACGCATCGAGGAGCTCACAAAGATTGATACGTGGTTTATCACCCGAATGAAGCATATCGTGGACCTGAAGCATCAGCTGGAGGCCTACAACTCCCTCGAGGAGCTGCCCGACAGCCTCCTGCTCGAAGTGAAGCAGGCCGGATTCAGCGACTTCCAGATCGCCCGCTTCGTGCTGAAGCCCACCTCCGGCAGCTTCGAGAAAGAGAACCTCGAAGTGCGCCGCCACCGCAAGCTCCGCGGTATCCAGCCCAGCGTGAAGCGCATCCCGACGGTGGCCAGCGAACATCCCGAACTGACGAACTACCTCTACTTCACCTACACCCACGTACCCGCCTTCCAGGATGCCTTCACACTTGGCCGTGTGTCCGGCGGTTCTGCCGCAGGAGAATACAAGCCCCTGCACGACATCAACTACTTCACGAACGAGAAGTCCGTGGTGGTGCTGGGTTCCGGTGCCTATCGCATCGGCTCGTCGGTGGAGTTCGACTGGTGCTCGGTCAATGCCATCAACACCGCTCGCAAGCTGGGATACAAGTCCATCATGATTAACTATAACCCCGAGACCGTGTCAACGGACTATGATATGTGCGACCGCCTGTACTTCGACGAGCTGACCCTGGAGCGTGTGCTCGATGTGCTCGACCTCGAACAGCCTCGCGGTGTCATCGTCTCGGTGGGCGGACAGATTCCAAACAACTTGGCAATGAAGCTCCACCGTCAGGGCGTTCCCGTTCTCGGAACCTCTCCCGTGGACATCGACCGCGCCGAGAACCGCGACAAGTTCTCCGCCATGCTCGATAAGCTCGGTGTGGACCAGCCCGCATGGCGCGCCCTCACCAGCCTCGAAGATATCAAGGAGTTCATCGGCGAGGTGGGTTATCCCGTCCTCGTGCGTCCCAGCTACGTGCTCTCCGGTGCAGCCATGAACGTCTGCTACTCCGACGAGGAGCTGGAGCGCTTCCTGAAGCTTGCCACCGAGGTGTCGCACGAATTCCCCGTGGTCGTCTCGCAGTTCATGCAGGAAACCAAGGAAATCGAGTTCGACGCCGTCGCCGACAAGGGCGAGATTGTGGAATACGCCATCTCTGAGCACGTGGAATATGCCGGTGTTCACTCCGGTGATGCCACGATGGTGTTCCCCGCTCAGAACGTCTATTTCTCCACGATCCGTCAGATGAAGAAGATTGCGCGCAAGATTGCTGCCGAGCTGAATATCAGCGGTCCGTTCAATATCCAGTTCCTCGCCAAGAACCGCGAGGTGAAGGTCATCGAATGTAACCTCCGCGCCAGCCGCAGCTTCCCCTTCGTATCGAAGATACTGAAGCGCAACTTCATCGAAACCGCCACCAAGATAATGCTCGACGCACCTTACCAGCGTGCCGAGAAGAGCGAGTTCGATATCGATAGAATTGGCGTGAAAGCCAGCCAGTTCAGCTTCGCCCGTCTGCAGAACGCAGACCCCGTACTCGGTGTGGATATGAGTTCCACCGGTGAGGTCGGTTGCCTGGGCGACGACCTGCACGAGGCCCTCATCAACGCCCTCATCGCAACGGGTTATCGCATTCCGAAGAAGGCAGTGCTCATCTCCTCCGGCGGCGTGAAGGGTAAGCTCGACCTGCTGGAGCCCGCACGTCAGCTCGTGAAGAAAGGCCTGGAGGTTTATGCAACATCAGGCACCGCCGCCTTCCTCAACGAGAACGGCGTCTTCGCACGCAGCGTCAGCTGGCCCGACGAGGAAGATGAGGACAACGTCATCAGCCTCATAGCCCAGCACCGCTTCGACCTTATCGTCAACGTGCCGAAGAACCGCACCAAGCGCGAGCTCACCAACGGCTATCGCATCCGTCGTGCCGCTATTGACCACAATATCCCCTTGATGACGAACACCCGTCTGGCCAAGGCCTTCATCGAGGCCTTCACGACCCTCGACCTGGAGGATGTGAAGATCAAGAGCTGGCAGGAATACAATTCTTGAGTTATGAAGAACGAAAAAGACGCCAAACGACGCAAAGGCGGCTTCGCCGATATGCACGAAGGCTGGCAGCCGGAGGTCTTGGACCTTTCTGAGGAGGACCTCGAAGAGAACGCAGCCCTGTCCAAGGAATTCGAGGAAAGCGAGCTTGACGAGCTCTTCAGTATTACAGACTACGTCAATGAGAACCCGGATTCTGCGTTGGCAAAGCTGATAGGCCCTATCGACTCTTTTTAGTTCTAAACGTATTCAATAAAAAAGCTGACGTCCAAGCGGTAAAAGGCTTGGGCGTCAGTTTTTTCTGTACTAACATTCATAGATTTCGCAGAAGAGGCTCTCGTAGGCGTCGTGGACGCGAAAGCGGAGGTGCGAACGTTCCTGGTGGCCGAGGTGGCGGTTGATCTCGTTCTGAAGGTCATCCACACGGGCGGCGAGCTGGCGGGCATCCACCTCGCTGACGCGGGCACTCCATGGGTGATACCACTGGAAATATTCCTGCCGGGGCCAGTAGTGTTCATGGGCGTAATCGTACTGCAGGTCGGCATCGACGGACATCAGGTGCCCGAGTGCCGACTTCATCAGTCGCAGTGCCAGCAGCGGACGGCCGGAACGTCGCAGCGTCTCTCCAATCTGAATGGCACGTCCGGCGATGAAGCCCGGGTTGCCCGAACAAAGCAGCCGTCGCAGCTCGCGGTCATAGACTTCGCGGGCGTAATCGGGATGCATGGCGATGATTCCGCTCTGCGGAGTGCAGCGGCAGAGGTTGTTGACTTTACGTCGGACGGGGACGTGGGAAGTTGTCTTGATTTTCATAGTCTGCAACACTTTTAAAAGTAAAACAAAGAACGCAGCAGGCTCAGACTGAGGCGGTTGGAGGGGTGGGGCTCCGTTCGCTGAAGCTACGCGGTTGTTGCAGACGCGAAGACGCAACAATCCTGCGTTGCCACTCGGCGTGGCCTGCGGAATTGTTGCGTCATATGATTTTCTGGGGGCAAAGGTAGATGTTTCCTCCGACTCCAGCAAATTTTTTTCTGTTTTTCTTCGCTTAGTGGGCGAAAAAAGGGTTCTTTCTTACTTGTTGGGGTCTTCGCAGAGCTCGGTGAGGATGCCTACTGTTGACTTCGGGTGCAGGAAAGCGATATTCAGGCCGTCGGCGCCCTTGCGGGGAGCTTCGTCGATGAGGCGGATGCCCTTCTCGCTGACTTCTGCCAGAGCGTTAGCTACGCCGTCCTCGATGCAGAATGCCATGTGATGAATGCCTTTGTTGCCCTTGTCCAGCCACTTCTGGATGGTGCTCTCGGGGCAGGTGGGCTCCAGCAGTTCGAGTTTCACTTCGCCGACCTTCAGGAAAGCGGTCTTCACTTTCTGGTCTTCAACGACTTCGGTCTTGTAGCACTTCAGGCCCAGTACGTTTTCGAAATAGGGCAGTACTTCGTCAATGCTCTGAACGGCGATGCCCAGATGTTCAATTTTTGAGATTTTCATTGTTAATCTGTTTGATATTAATGGGTTGATAATAGGGTTTTTGGACTAATGGGACCAATGGGACCAATGGGTCTTATGGGGCCTATGGGTCCAATGGGGCTAATGGGGCAAATGGGGCTTATAAGGGCTGTTTTGCCTCTTTGCGAGGGCAAAATTACTGCTTTTCTTCGAAGGAAGCAAGAAAAATGCGGAAAATTTCTTCTGAGAGGTCATTTATGGGGCGTGTTGCGTCTATCCAATGGATGTTCACACCGCGTCGTTCCATACCGCGGAAGTAGGTCATCTGCCGTTTGGCGAACTGATGGATGGCGATTTCCAGTTGATGTGCCATCTCGTCGAAGGTGAGCTGGCCCAGCAGGTGGAGGGTGATGTAGCGGTATTCGAGGCCGTAGCTGAGAAGAGCCTCGGCAGGCACGCCTTCATCCAGCAGGCGCTGCACTTCCTCCGTCATGTTCTCTTCCTGAAGGCGGCGTTGCAGGCGGGCCGTGATGCGCTCGCGGCGCAAGTCGCGGGGAACGTCGAGTCCAATGGTGAGGGAGGATTCGGTTGCTATAGGAGTTGAAGGGGTTGAAGGGGTTCCAGGGGCTGAAGGGGTTTCAGGGGTTCCAGGAGTTGAAGGGGTTTCAGGGGTTGAAGAGGTTTCAGGGGTTTCAGGGGTTTCAGGGGTTCCAGGAGTTGAAGGGGTTTCAGAGGTTGAAGAGGTTTCAGGAGTTGAAGGGGTTTCAGAGGTGTGGGAAAGTCCGTGCTGGCGGTAGTACTCCTCGATCTCTATGGCTCGGATGGCGCGGCGGGCGGTATCTACATCTGTGGTGTTGTGCAGGCGCTTGTAGGTTGCCAGCAGTGCTGTCAGTTCCTCCAGGCTCTTGCCTTCCAGTTGCTCGCGCAGCTCCGGATTCACGGGTACCTCCACGAGATTATAGTCTCTGAGTACACTCTCGATATACAGCCCCGTGCCACCGCAGAGTATGGGAACTCGCCCGCGCGAACAAATATCGTGATATGCACGACGGAAGTCGCGCTGGAAATGGAAGACGGAGTACTTGGTGCCCGGCTCTGCGATATCAATGAGGTGATAGGGGATATGCAGCAGCTCCTCGCTGTCGCCGCGCCGCACGGCTACGTCGTAGTCCGCGAGGTCCTTGCCTGTTCCGATGTCCATACCACAGAAGACCTGGCGGCTGTCGGCGCTGATGATTTCGGCTGGAAAACCACCAGACACGCGGCTGGCTTCCCGCTCTGTGGCAAAGAGGGCCGCAAGGCGGGTAGCGACGGCAGTCTTGCCGCAAGCTGTAGGTCCGAGAATGGTTAGAAGAGGAAACATTGAAAATGAAAAATTATAAGAATTAAAAATTATAATTGCCCATTAGACCCATTGGCCCCATAAGCCCCATTAAAGAAATGAAAAGTGAGTGAAAAAAAGAAGCCGCCCTCTTCGCGGTTCGAGGAGAGCGGCTTGAATGCGGAAGTGATTGCTTACTTCAGTTCAGCGAGATACTTGATGGTGCGAACCATCTGGCTGGTGTAGCTGTTCTCGTTGTCATACCAAGCAACAACCTGAACGAGGGAGTTGCCGTCGCCCATCTTGCTGACCATGGTCTGGTTAGCGTCGAAGAGAGAACCGAACTTCATACCGATGATGTCGCTGGAAACCAGCTTCTCCTCGGTGTAGCCGAAGCTCTCGTTGGTGGCAGCCTTCATAGCAGCGTTGATGCCCTCAACGGTAACCTCACCCTTAACAACAGCGTGGAGGATGGTGGTGGAACCGGTGAAGGTGGGAACGCGCTGAGCAGCACCGATGAGCTTGCCGTTCAGTTCGGGGATAACGAGACCAATAGCCTTGGCAGCACCTGTGCTGTTGGGAACGATGTTGGCAGCACCGGCGCGAGCGCGCTGGAGGTCACCCTTGCGCTGAGGACCGTCGAGAATCATCTGGTCGCCAGTGTAAGCGTGAACGGTGGTCATGATACCGCTCTGGATGGGAGCGAAATCGTTCAGAGCCTTGGTCATGGGAGCCAAGCAGTTGGTGGTGCAGCTGGCAGCGCTGATAACGGTGTCGGCGGGAGTCAGGGTCTTGTGGTTCACATTGTAAACGATAGTGGGGAGGTCGTTGCCTGCGGGAGCAGAGATGACAACCTTCTTAGCACCAGCGGCGATGTGAGCAGAAGCCTTCTCCTTGGAGGTGTAGAAACCGGTGCACTCCAGAACGACGTCAACACCCAGCTTGCCCCAAGGCAGCTCAGCAGCGTTGGGAACTGCATAGATGGTGATCTCCTTGCCGTCCACGATGATGGAGTTCTCTGTAGCTTCCACAGTGTGCTTGTTCTCGCCGAACTTGCCGCAGAAACCGCCCTGAGCGGTGTCATACTTCAGCAGGTGAGCCAGCATCTTGGGGCTGGTGAGGTCGTTGATAGCGACAACTTCATAACCTTCGGCCTCGAACATCTGACGGAAGGCGAGGCGACCGATACGGCCAAAGCCGTTAATTGCAACTTTTGTCATTTTCTCTTTGTTGTTTTAGGGTTAAATAAAACGGGTTATTGAAATAATGTTTGCTTGTTTTCTGAACAGCATTTTTTTCTTTTTGGTGAAGACCCTCTTGTCCTTGCGATTTCAGCCACAATTGCAATATTCTGCAGACTTGCAAGCCGCCAAAAGCAGGGCGCAAAGTGCCAAAATGAGGGTCGTGATGGTCTTTTGATTCATTTTTTTCTCGTTTTGCGCTGCAAAATTACAAAATTTGTTTTATATTTGCGACATCAAACCCCAAAAATTATCAAAAATTATGGCAAAAAGTAGCTTTATTCAAGAGTTTAAGGACTTCGCAATGCGCGGAAACGTCGTAGACATGGCTGTCGGTGTCATCATCGGCGGTGCTTTTGGCAAGATTGTGACCTCTGTGGTCAACGATATCATCATGCCTCCAATCGCCATGTTAATGGGCAATGTTAACTTCTCGGATTTGTCCGTCACATTGAAGGCCGCACAGCCCGAAGTGGTCAACGAAGCCGGTGAAGTGGTGCAGGCTGCCACCGAGGCTATCACCCTCAACTACGGTGCATTCATCCAGACCTGTATCGATTTCCTCATTGTGGCATTCTGCATCTTCCTCCTCATTAAGGGAATGAACAAACTGAAGAAGGAAAAGGAAGAGGCTCCCGCTGAACCCGCTCCCGAACCCGAACCCACGAAGGAAGAGGTCCTGTTGACCGAGATCCGCGACCTGCTGGCTAAGAAATAATACGGCCTGTTCGCGCGCGTACATTATTAATAATAAAAGGAACGTGGCCGTCTGCACGGATGCAGGCGGCCACGATATATATATAGGCAAGTTGCTATAGATTCTAGTTTATCTAGATTGTCTAGATTCTCTAGACTTTATAGTTCTTCTATATCCTATTCTTCTCGTCGGGGAAGATGATCTTCGGGGCGAAGCTCTTGGCCTCCTCGAGATCCATCTGGGCATAAGCCATGATAATGATGACATCGCCCACCTGCACCTTGCGTGCGGCGGCGCCATTGAGGCAGATGCATCCGCTGTTGCGGGGACCCTTGATGATATACGTGTCGAAGCGTTCGCCGTTCATATTGTTGACAATATATACGCGTTCGCCTGCAATGAGTCCGGCGGCATCCATCAATGCTTCATCGATGGTGATACTGCCCATGTAATACAGGTTCGCCTCGGTGACCGTGGCGCAATGAATCTTGGATTTCAGTACTTCTATCGTCATAGGGATTTTTAGCGCTCAACTATAATGTTTCGATTATCAACGATTTACTTCGCAGTTCCAATGATCAATTATAAATTTCTCAATTTTCAATTTTACTTATACCTGATGTGGTCAATCAGTCGGATAGGTTTGCTACCGCAGTAAACCGTGATGCATCCGACGATGCTCTCTGCCTCGTTCCATGAATGAACGTCGGCCAGCGACAGGCCGTCCACGATACTGTAGTACTCAACTTCCAGTCCATCAACGGCGTTGATCTGTTGGATCACCTGCTCGCGCACCTCATCGACCTCGTGGTCGGCGGCGAGCTTCTTGCTCTCCTTGAGGATGGCATAGATACGAGCTGCAGTCTGGCGTTCGGCCTCGGTCAGAAGGGTGTTGCGGCTGGACATTGCCAGTCCGCTGGGTTCGCGAACGACAGGGCAGGGGATGATCTCGAGCTTGAAACCGAGGTCTTCGGCCATGCGGCGGATAACAGCAATCTGCTGGTAGTCCTTCTCTCCGAAGTACCCACGGTCAGGATCCACGTAGGAGAACAGTTTCGACACTATCTGGCAGACGCCGTTGAAGTGACCGGGACGGTGGGCGCCTTCCATCACGCTGTCTGTGGGAGGGTAGGAGAACTGTCGGGTGTCAGGTTCCGGATAGATCTCAGCCACACTCGGGGCAAAGACAATCGTGGCTCCGCACTGTTCCAGCAGCGCACAGTCGGCTTCCAAGGTGCGGGGATATCGCTCGAGGTCGCTTTTGTCGTTGAATTGGGTGGGGTTCAAGAAAACGCTGACGACGGTGAAGTCGTTCTCTTTCACACTGCGACGTACGAGCGAGGCGTGACCCTCGTGCAGGGCACCCATCGTTGGCACGAGACCGATTGATTTTCCGGCGGCGCGGGCGGAGGAGAGTTCGGCACGAAGTGCCTGAATGGTGTTGATAACTTTCATGTTTTCCTTTTTTATGGGTCCGAAGTGGTAAAACACTCCGAAAAGTGGCGCAAAATAACACATAATTTGTCAAACAAAGAAGAGAAAATGCAAATAATTCGCAAAAAATGGTACTTTTAATGACTTTCTTCACTTCTTTATTGCTTTTTTACCGATTTTTTTATATATCTTTGCATTGAAATTACTACATCCAACACGAAGATGAAGTCGAAGAAAGTCCTTTTTATCACTCAAGAGATCAATCCTTACATCGATGAGTCAGAAGTATCGCTGTTAGGACGAAGGGTGCCGCAGTTCGTTCAGGAAAGAGGGCGCGAGATACGCACCTTCATGCCTAAATGGGGTCTTATCAACGAACGTCGCAGTCAGCTTCACGAGGTCATCCGACTCTCGGGAATGAACCTGATCATCGACGGAACAGACCATCTGCTGATTCTCAAAGTGGCTTCTATACCCTCTGCCCGCATGCAGGTCTATTTCATCGATAACGATGACTATTTCCAGAAGCGACTGGAGGCGTGCGACGACAAAGGTGTGGAATATCCCGACAACGGCGAACGCGCCATCTTCTATGCTCGTGGTGTGTTGGAGACCGTGAAGAAACTGCGCTGGGTGCCGGACATCATTCACTGCCAGGGCTGGATTTCGACGATTGCTCCGCTGCTCATCAAGACTTGCTATCACGAGGAGCCCTGCTTCCGCGACAGCCGCATCATCTTCACCCCCAGTGGCAACGACCTGAAGCTGCTCACCACAGATCAGTTCCGCGCCAACATCCTATTCAAGAACATGACGGGGCACGAACTTGACAACTATCCCGCCAACCTTTCTATTCGCGACCTTTATCACCTCGCTATGGATTACTCCGAAGGACTGCTGCTCACCCCGGGCAATAACGACGAGGAACTGCGACAGTACAGCGAGGAGCGCGGAATTCCCGTATTCGGTCCTATAGATATCACCGACCGCAGCAACGGAGCTGCCGTGGTGGACTTCATCGACGCTGTGTGGAGCGAAGGAAAAGTGGAAGAACCTGTCAAGGACTGAACCCAACGAAAGATAAAACATCGTACACGAATGAACTATAAAATAGCCGTTACGGCAACTCTGGTGGCAGCAGCGATGCTGACTGCCTGTGAAGAAGATACCGGTTCGCTGGGTATCATTGATAATACCGATTTGATATCTACTTCTGCCGAGGCGTATAACGTACGCTCCGCTTCTGTGTTGCTGGACTCCGTGATTGCCAACAGCAGCAAATCCTACCTCGGAGAAATCTATGACGGAGAGACACAGACTCATATCCGCGCGGAATTTCTCACCCAGTTCCATACCTTTGAGAACTATGTCCTGCCCGACGAGAATCTGATTGTGAAGAATAACTCAGGACAGATTGAAGCCGACTCAGTAGATGTGAGGATGTACTTCCAGAGCTTCTACGGAGACCCCACCAACCCCATGAAGATCCAGGTCTTTGAACTGGATTCCACCAATGTCTTGCGTGAGGATCAGACCTATTATTCAGATATCAATATCGCCGATTATCTGCCCCAGGGAGCGCAACCGATGGCTACGAAGACCTTCTCGCCCATGGACTATACCCTCCCCGAAGCAGACCGCACCAGCGTCGATTATTATTATAATGTACGTGTGCGCCTGCCTAAGGAGTTTGGCACTCGAATCCTCAATGCCGCCAACACCCATCCCGAATGGTTTGCGAACTCTTGGCAGTTCATCCATCATGTGTGTCCGGGTTTATACTTCAAGTTGCAGTCCGGTTTGGGAACGATGCTTGAGCTCGATGTCTCGGCCCTGAACGTCTATTTCCGTTATCGCAGCGAGCAGAATGACACCATCTATCCGGCTGTGGCCCGTTTCTCTGCCACTGCCGAAGTCATTCAGAGCACTGCTATCAGCAACGATAACCTCGCCTCGTTGATAGATCCCACCAAGCCCTACACTTATCTGAAGTCACCGGCCGGAATCGCAACGGAGCTGACGCTGCCCGTGGACGAAATCTTCGCGCAACACTCGGGCGACAGCATCAGTCGCGCACGTCTCATTCTTACCCGCATGAACAGTACTGCCCCTGAGGATTACGCATTGGCGATGCCGCAGAAGTTACTCCTTGTGCGGTCGCAGGAACTGAATTCGTTCTTCAAGAACCGACAGGTGAATGATAATCTGACCAGTTACACCACGGAATTCGACGCCACCTACAATACATATACCTTTGGCAACCTCTCGCGCCTGCTTTCATACCTCCATCGCGAGAAGCAGGAAGGCATGACGGCAAAGGGAATGACCTCAGATCAGTGGAATGCGGCTTATCCCAAATGGAATAAGGTGACCCTCGTTCCCGTGAAGGTGACGTCTGTCACGAACCAGTCGACAGGCCTCACGGAGCCGGTCAGCATCACCCACGATTTCTCTGTCACCAGTACCCGAATCGTAGGTGGTTCTGAGCCCATATCAATTCAGGTGGTGTACAGCGGGTACAAATAATAGCGTTTGCTATGCTAATTCCTCATAGACCTGCAAGTGCTTGTCTATGACCGTCTTTAAGGAGAACTCCCGTTCAGCTTTCTCACGAGCACATCTGCCCATCTGCTCCCTCAGCTTTTCGTCCTCGATGAGTATGGTGAGTTTGGTGGCCAGTGTCTCGCTGTCCTTGATGGGAATCAGGAAACCATTGACGCCGTCGTCCACGGTATCTTTGCAGCCGATGGAGTTTGTCGTGACGATGGGACGCCCGATGGCACAGGCTTCAATGAGCGATTTGGGTACTCCCTCACGGTAGTAACTGGGGAAAGCCACAATGTGGGACTTCATGAGCAGCTCCTTTACGTCGCGACGGAACCCCAGCCACAGGATGTAGCTGCCGTCACATCGTTGTGTCAGCTCGGCTTCGGTCATCGCCTTCGGGTTGCCCGACAAGCCGCCGCAGAGCCAGAACTCCACACGTCCTTCGTACTGTTGCCTCAGACGTTCAGCGGCCTCGATGAGTACGACGACGCCTTTCTCCTTCACCATTCGGGCCGTAAAGATAATCTTAATGATGTCGTCGGTCGGTTGGGGAGAGTAGGGGAATTCATCCAGGTCCACACCCGACCCCTTGATGAACAGGCTGTCCGTGGGTTTCACGATATGCTTTCCTTGGAAAAGCTGCTCATCTTCGTGGTTCTGGAAGATGACCTTGACAGAGGAACGATGATGTGAGAAACGCAGGACGGATAACAGACCTTTCATCATAAAGGTGGGATTCTCGCCGGAGAACATTACGCCCAGTCCGCTTACGGCATTCAACACGCCCTTCACACCGACGAGTTTCGCGGCCAGACCTCCCCAGAGGATCAGCTTCAGTCCCACGTGGTGAACTACGGCGTCCCTGTTCTTGGAATACAGTCGGCAGAGGAAGAAGAATGTCTTCAGTTCCTCGCGGAGATTCATACCCGTAGGATGAATGGGCAGTTCAATCATCGTCAGACCAAGATCCTCAACGTCCTGCCGTTGTCCAGTATCCTTGCACACGATGTAGACCTCCCATCCCTGCCGTTGCGCTGCGAGCGCTATTTCCTTGCGGTGGGACAGGAAGAACCTGTCTTCGTTGACAACCAATAATAGTTTCTTCTTCATGGGTTAAGAGACTTTTGATGATTGCTTGTCAGGGTTCATGTTCTCGTACACCTTGATGGTTTCTGCAGCATTTCTGTTCCAGGAGAACTTGTTCAACTGAGTTTCCAGAAGAGACTTCCTCTTTACCCGTTCTTCCTGGTTGTTGAGTGCTTCATCCATAGTCTCGGTCATGCTGCTGATGCTGTAGGGGTCGAAATAGAAAACACAGTCGCCACATACCTCCGGAATAGAGGATACGTTGCTTACGGCAGAGAGCGTTCCAAGGCTGGCAGCTTCCAGGGGCGGGAATCCAAAGCCCTCGTAAGTAGAAGGAAACACAAAAAGCACGGCATTCTTGTATAGCCAGAGCAATAACTCGCGAGGAATGAAATCCAGATAAACGACATCTGGTGTCTCTTCAATTAGCTTTATGGTAGATTTATAATCGACATATTTCTTGCCCGCAATGACTAATTTCAGATCCTCATATCCGTTCTTCTCTTTGAGCTTGCGGAAAGCCTCAATCAGCTGGGGATAATTCTTCCTTGGTTCTATGTGTCCCAACGAAAACAGGATGCGTCCCTGTAGGCACTCTGCATATTCTTTGGGTACCACGTAACCTTGAAGAGGAGCTTCTGAGAATGCCTCACGATTCACGGCTTCGTGTATCACGGTGATTTTCTCTGGCGCAACGCCACAAAGCTGAATCATTTCCTGTTTGGTGAACTCAGATATGGAGATGATTTGATTCGCTCGTCGGATGGCATCCCTCACCGCTCTTTTCAGGAACATAAACCGCAGTGGGTTATAGGTCTGTGGGTAGCGATAGAGCCGCAGGTCGTGTACGGTTAATACGAGTTTGGCTCTTTTCATCTTGGGCGCATGGAAGAAGGGTGAGTGGAAGATGTCGAATTGTTCGGACTCTTCTTCCTTTGACCAGAAACGCTGCGAGAATAAGCTTCGTCTCACCACAGAAATGAAGTCGCTCTTGAACGGCACGGTCTTGATACGAAAGTTCTTTGGTAACAACTCTCTTGCATACTCCAGCTGATCCTCAAGAACATAGAGGATATAGGTGTTCTTGTGGTCTTGTAGAGCGATATTGTTGGTCAGATTAACAATGTACTCTTTGATACCGCCGCCTTTGGGTTGGCAGAATATACAGTTAATGGCGATCTTCATAGTGTATTATGCTTCTCCGTTATATACTTTTTCCAAATAGTTGATGGTGTCGCTGATGGAATAGCCTTGGGCCTCTATCGTTTCCTGCTCACTTTTCCTGTGATAATGCTCCAATAGGGTCTTTATTTCTTCAGCCCACGCGCAAGGTTGTTTGCTGAGCGGGAAGGTCTCGATGTTGTTGGTCAGGCAGATGTCGCTATTGATGACGTCTGAAACCAGACAAGGCAACCCGCTGCATTGTGCCTCTATGAGGACAAAGGGCTGTCCTTCAAAGGTTGAGGGCATGAGAAACAAATCCATGGCTTGTAAGAGACGGGGCACATCATTGCGTTCGCCCATCATGAGAACCTTGTCGGCAACACCCAGGTTTTCTGCCTTTTGCTTCATCGCTTCCATCAGGGAACCAATGCCTACCAACATCAGGACTGCATCGGCGTTTAATCTCAGATATTCGGCAAAAACATCTAAAAGGAAGGTATGGTTCTTTTCAGCTCCAAAACGTCCCACATGACCGATAACCGTGGTGGAAGGCTGTATCTGCAATTCTTGTCGTACTTCTTCGCGGACTTGAGGGTTAAAAGCAAATCGCTTGGTATCAATGCCATTCCGAATGATGATAGCCGGTGAATTCCTGTAAAACCACTTGGCAGCTAATGACGAACAGGCAAAATGATGGGTCGTCAGACGTTGCGCCAGCCCGCGCTGCAAATTGTGGAGCAGTCTGTTATGGAAGCCCTTGGATGATGAACTGTGGGCATGACATATACGGATGGGGATGCCATACTTGTAGGCAAAGATGATGGGAGCTATAGCCGTGAGACCGCTGCCGTTGTAATGTATGGCCGTGTATTCACTGGCATGTAACTGGAAGAACCTGTTCAGCGAACGATACCAACCCCATGGGGACTCCCTTCTGCTGGGTACGCGCCATACCTTGCTGCCAGCAGCTTCTACTTCCCGGGTGAAATCTGTCTGCTCTTGGTTATAGATGAGGAAATCCACATGAAAGCGATTGTGGTCTATACCCCGAAAGATACCCATCATGAAAGCCTCGGTACCTGCTCGGTTCAGGTGGTGTGATATGAAGAGTATTCGTTTCATGGGCCTGCTATTTGATGTCACGCACATTATCGTCTTTCTCTTCTCCTAAGACAGCCTCGGTATGCGCCACTTCGCGGAAAAATACGCTGTGGTCTTCATGTAGGATGCAGGTGTATGGGTAGAAAAAGTTGTAGTAGCGAGTATGAGTCGTCTGATAGGGTATCATGTATTGAAGGACGGTCAGAAGAAGCACACCTGCTAATGCTCCCAGCCTGATAATCAGGTGCCGTTTCTGCCAGAACAAGGTATAGATGAAGGTCGCCATGAGGGCAAGATAGAACACACGGGTGTAGTTGTAGATACGGATAAAGCCTGCAAACGATGTTGCCAGAACTCCTAACATCAGCATATATGAAATCATCCGTTCCATGCGCTTCCGCTGTTCCTCGTCCGGCTCGCTCTGCATAACCGAGTACATAATGATGAAGGGCAGTATCAGATAGGTGATGCTTGAACGCAAGAAACCAAAGAAGGTACTGGCTTGGAGGGAGTAGAACAATACCTTTTCCACCATGGCGCCCATGCCTCCCAAGACGGCCGTTATTAGCCGTCCCAGCACCAAGTCACTCAGCAGCCAAATAGCGAAAGAACCCAATAAAGCATAGCACAGGATTCTCCAGGAAATCCTAAGTCGTGCAAGGGGGAACAGTAGAGCCGCTACGGCCGAGATGTGGAATAGGAGTCCCACGGGTACGAGTAAGTAGAACAGCCACTTGTGTCCTCTCAGGTAGCCATGCATACCGACAAGGGAGAATGACAGGGCGAGACCCTCGCGCATGATTTCGGTATTGAAGACAAAGTATTGTAGCGTAAAGAAATAAATGAGCAGGAAGAGGAACCAGCGATGTGTGTATTTACTGGCGAAGTAACACACTGCCGTATTGATGGCCGCACTCTGAATCAGCTGCACGGCATAGAAGGAGTGGAACACCGATTTCGAGATGAGGTTGAGCAGCGTCCAACCCGGCATCTGGCCTTTAAGCATGAACTGTAGCCAGACGTAATTGCTGACTTCGGTGAAGGTGTCGGGATATTCTTCAAACTCACGCATATAGACGAACTTATCGCCACCTAATCCGTAGCTGAATCCCGACAGGCAGATCAGATAGAAACACATAAGCCAGAAACGATGCTGCTTATGCGCGTCGTATTCCTCTATTCCGTCGTAGCGGAAAGAGAAATATGCTGTCAGCATGACGAATATGACGTAAAAGATGCTCATGACATTTCTATCTGAATATTCAAATGTTTCTCTATGAAATGGACTAACGACTGCGGCCTTATGCGTTGCTGGTAAGGATTGTTGCCGTCGGGAAACGAGATGTCGGCCTGCACAAACTGCCAGTCGATTTCTGCCTCTTTGCTAAACACGGAGATATAGCTCGGTTCATAGAATTCGGAGGCTGTGATGGACGTGTTGTTGGTCAGCAGTTTGCGGTTGAGCATGATGGCTTCCCAGGTACGGAACGTGGCACTGGCAGCATCGTGCTGCAACATCTCGACGATGCAACGACTTTGGGCACACATGCGCAGGTTGTCGGCATACGATAGGGGAGAATCCAGATACGTAATGCCTTCACAGGGAATTTGTTGCTCCTTGGATACTTCCAGCATCAGGAAACAACATTTCAATCCGCGCTGTTGCGCCTCATGACAAATGTTGACAAGGTGCGTCAGCCGTCCTTTGTCACGTCCCAGGAAATACAGGTCGTAGATGGGCTGCACATCTTTCGTCGTCGTATCTATTGGGGAATAGACGGTAGGGTGATACAGCATCTGGTGCTTCTGGGCATCGGCGGAATCGTAACTGATAAGCAGGTCGGCATATTGCCGCAGATACTCTAAGTCTATGGGGCGTCGCGTGTAGTGGTCGCGAATGGTCTCTACCATATCTTGTGTAAAGCACACGATGCGCGAGTGCGGATAGCGTTGGCGCAAATAGGGCAGCAGACGGATAGCACTTTCCATGCGTAGCCAATGCTCTGTGACGAGAAAGCACAGGTCCTTATCGGTGATGCCCCGGAGGTAATAACCATTCCAGCAGGTCTTGAACGGCAGAGGCAGTATCCTATTGATGCTTGGATTGAAATGCAGGCGATTGATAGGCCCCAACAAGCCGGAAGGACGGAAGGTGGGAATATAATATACCGCAGGATCTTCTATCCAATCGCGATGCGAATACTGGAACACATCCCAGTGGTCGCCAAATACTACGAGCCTAAACTTATCCATCGACAGCAGTTTTAGTGAAACGAATGTAATAGAATATTAGGCACGTAAAGTACACTATATCGCAGATGATGGTGGTAGCAATGGCACCATTGGTGTTGAACAGGGCAACCAGCCCTGTGTATCCCACAATCTTGAATAAGCCATTGGCGATGCTCGCATTACGCACAGCAACGCCCTGACCGTGACTGCAAAGGTAACGGTTGAACATATCGCCAAGGCCGTGAATGCAGAAACCCACCGAAAGGATGGAGGCATAGGTGCCAACCACGGCATATTTGTCTGTATAGAGGTAGCGTACAACCGGATGAATCAGCAGGACGAATAAGACACAGGTTGCTAACGTCATGGCAACCGTTGCGAGAATCACCTTGCGAGGAATACATGGCTGTTTGGCAAACTTCTTGAAATACGTGGTGCCAATGATGGAAGGGAGGGCTGCTAAGGGAGTAGTGACGGTGAGCGCAAGTGTATAGAAGCCAACCTCGCTGTTGTCTTGGTTGAAATAACCGAGCGAGATGCCAGCAAGGTAGTTGGTAGAAACCATCACCAGCGATCCTATGTAAAGCTGCAGGCCATAACGGCGGTTCTCGTCGTTAAGTTGCTGCCAGACAGGACGCAGGTTCCGAAACGAGGGGCGGGTGCCAATGATAATGCCAATATAAATTAAGGAATAGAGGCCCCATTGGAGAAGCACCATTCGCATGGACGTTGCTCCGAAGTGAGAATATACGAGATAACCTATGGGTACATAGATTAGGAAAGGCAGGAGACGGGCCAGCGAAAGATGAACGATCTGGTTGTCGCCCTGTGCTGTCTGGTCGATATAATTCAGGAACAGCGGATAGAAACAGACTGGCATGGAAGCCAGAAATAATACCGCCACAGCAGGCTTATCGGTGTGCAGAAAATAGCAGACAGGCATCGCCATACTTAGTACGAAGCAGGCTACACAAAGAATGAGAACCATCGTTCCCTTGATGCGGGCAACTTGCTGACGGTCGTCGGAAATCGCCATCAACCGTGCTCCGGAGAGGAAGTAGCCGAAGATAAGGAATGTGGCTAAGAAGTTTATGATGTTCTGCACATACCGCACGTCACCATATTCTGCAGGAAGGAGAAAGCGTGTATTGACAATCGACGACAGCACACCCATCAACACGCCTAAAAGCGTTGATCCATAGAGCAATGCTATCTGTCGTTGCTGTGTCATACCGTAGCTTTTTTAGAACCATTCCTTCAGTTCACTGCGGTATATGTGTACGATTGTGCCTAAGGTGGCAAGGAACAGCATAGCAGCCACGAATATCATACGTTTGGGGCCTTCGGGTTTCACGGGAACGGTGGCGTTGGTCAGCGTGGTGAATACGGGAGTGCGGGCCTGCAATTCCGCCAGGGCTGCTTGTTCGCGGGTGGTCATGGCGCTGTAGATCTCGTGCTTCATCTGCATCTCATACTCCATGTCCGTTAACTTGGTGCGGACGGCTTGGATTAGAGCGTTCTGGTGTGCATCGGCGTAGCGGGCATAATCGCGGCAGGCGATGTCATACTCTGTCTTGGCGTCTCTGGTCAGCTGCTTGTAGTATTCATAGTCGATGCGCGCTTTCTTCGTACGGTACTCCGTGATGAAGTTCTGAAGGTGAGCCTTAATGCTGTCGGCCAGGACGGCACTGACCAGAGGGTCTTGGTCCGTCACGGTAATAGTTACCACATCGGTAGTACGACTGTAGATACATTCCACATTGCTCTGTACAGTTTCAAGGATTTCCGTGGTAGTTCTCGACAGACGGAAGGGATCGAAACGTTTGCCTCCTTTTCCTGCTATCTCCGGGTCCTTCTTCTTAATAAGGTCTTTAATTCTATTTTTCACCCAGGTGAAAGGATAGGTGAGATAGTTCTTCTTTTGATACTCACGAAGATAAGTATAGTAGTCGGTGCTGACGTCACCTTCCAACGTGGTTACATGGATGTCGAGCAAGCCCACGAGAAAATCGGTGGAGCCCATCAGGTCGGGATAGAGCTGCGGATAGATGGCGTCAGAGGCATTATGGCCTAAGTCCAGTCCGAAATTTGCGGCCAGAGATGCCAAGCCACCTGCGGCACCGGATTCCGAAGATTCCGGAGAAATGGAAACTTCCGTAGAGTAATAACGGGGCTGGGGTAGGATCCAGATGCAGGAGAGTATGAAGGTCCAGATCCAAACCTTCAGGAAACGTTTCCGGTAGCCCCACAGGGAACGGATGAGCTTGGAGAAATCTATTTTCTGCTTATTGTCATTATTCATATCTTATTTCCTCTATTCTCAATTATCAATATTTAGCTTCGCCGACTTTTGTTACGACTCGGCCATTTATGAACAGTTCTTATGGCGCTCGCTGCTCCAAAAATTCAATATTTCAATTTTCAATTCTCAATTTTCAATTTGCCCCCTCCTTACTTCAGCAGGTTGATGATTGCAACAATCATCGTCGAGAGGCTGGCGGCAGAGGTGCCGATGACGGCAATTTCGGCCGTGGACATACCTTCCTTCTTCGGCTTCGTCGGAACCACGATTTCGCAGCCGGGCTGGATTTCATCCTTGCCCGCTCGTCGTCCTATTTTGCTCGTAGCGCCGTTCATATAGATGGCATAAGTCTGCTTCTTACTGGCTTTACGGCTGTAGCCGCCGGCACTCTTGATATAATAGCTGAGGCCCTTTCCCTTCTGGTAGTTGATACTGATGGGATACATCACCTCGCCGGAAATCTTGATGGTGTTGGAGAACTGGGGGACAATGATTTCATCGCCCGCGCGCAACAGCATGTCAGCAGCCTCACCGGGGTGGGCGAGGGCTTCCTCCAAGTTGATGGCCACGGGGTATTTGTAGCCGAGGTTCATCTTCAGGTCCAACAGGGAGTCGGCAACGGCGCGGTCGTAGCGCTTCTCGGATTCCATAGCCTGTTCATACATGGCAATTTGCGAGGCGCGCAGGGAGGTCTCACGCTGTTCGCGTTCTTCCTGTGTCATCTCGCGAACCAGACGCGCACCCTTCGCATAAGCCAGTGCGTTCAGACCGCCCGCCAGCTGGATGAGGTCGCTCAGGCGGAACTCCTTGCTCGTCATCGCGTATTCACCTTCAAAGTTCACCATACCGCTGATCTTCACATTCTGCTGTTCGGAGTACGTGGGGCTCTTGCGGACCTGCACTTCATCGAAGGGCTGAAGGACGAAGACGGTATCTTCGACGATGAAGCCATGATCCAGGTTCAGCGAGATGATCTGTGCCAGCTGGTTAGAAGCCGTACGGGCACTGGGCTGGTAGTTGCGGCGGAAGACATCGATCTTAGCCGTGGAGGCGGCACGAGTGAGACCGCCGGCCTGAATGATCAGATCCTGAATGGTGGTATTCTCGGCATATTGATAGACGCCCGGATAGTTGACTTCGCCGTTGATGCGCAGCGTTTGTTCGCCGGTCAGCTCCGTCTTGCTGGGGACGAAGAGCACGTCGTTCTTCTTCAGCGCCAGGTCGGCAACGCGGCCGTCCATGATACCCTGAAGATCCACGCTGATCATTTCCAGCGTCAGGTCTTCTTTCTCGCGGTGCATCACGGCGCGCTCCGTGAAGGCGTCTTCGCGCAAGCCTTCAGCAGCCTGTAGCAGGTCGCGAACACTCTGCACCTTACCGCTCAGCTGGAACATTCCAGGATGCATCACCGCACCGCGGATCTCCACCATATTGCTGAAGCGCGGAATCACGCTGTCCACGAACAGCGAGTCGCCGTCAGCGACCGAGAAGCCGTTCATCTCAAATTCCTCAATGGTATGAATACTGTATTCCTCACCGGCCTTGCGCACCAGACGGACATTCTTCGTATAGGCGTCGCCCGAGAAGCCGCCGGCGAACGCCAGCACTCGCTGAACGCTCTCGCCCTGCTTCATCTCATAGAACATGGGACGCTTCACCTTACCGCGTACTTCCACCAGGCAGTCGTAGGGACCCACGATGATGACATCGTTGTCTTGCAGACGCACGTTGCCAGCCGTCGTGCCGTTCATCAGGTAATCGTAAACGTCGATAGCTGCGATGGCACGGCCGCCGCGGTAAACCTTGATGTCGCGCAGCGTACCTACATCACTGATACCACCGGCAGCGTACAGCGCATTGAAGGCGGTGGCCAGGCTGCTGATGGGATAGCTGCCGGGCTTCATCACCTCACCCAGCACCTGCACCAGGATTGTGCGCGTCTCGCCAACGCTCAGCGAAACCTTGCAGTCGGCATAGTACTGGCTCAGGTGCGAGCGCAGACGGTTCGTCGCCTCACTCACGCTCAGACCGCCGAGCTTGATGGGACCTACGCCCTCAATCACTACCGTGCCGTCCGGAGAGATCACACTCTCGAAGCTCTCCTGCGAGGCTCCCCACACGTCAATGATTACCACATCACCTGCACCTAACAGGTAGTTTGCAGGAGTCGCGATATTCATACTCGGCTCGAAGCTCAGGTTCTCCTGACTGAAGATGCTGCGTCCCCAGACCTGTTGGTCTTTGGGGATGAGGCTGGAGTAGTATTCCAGAGAGTCCAGGTCGAAATAGTTGGACTCCTCCTCAATCATCTGCTGCCTTTGCTGACGCGTCATATACTGCCAGTCCTGTTCCTCGCGCTGCGAGCGGATCATGTAGTTCTGGCGCTTCTGACGCTGGTCCTGCTGCTGTTCGCGCTGGGTGCGCATACGGCTGGAACCCTGACGCTGCTGCGTGGTGCTTCCGGTCAGGTCGCGGGCGCCGAGGTTCTTCTGCTCGGCTTCCACCTTCTTCTGCACGCGGCGCAACTGTTCCACAGTGACACCTCTTTGTGTCAGGTTGCGGATAATCACTTGCTTGTCAGTGCCCTTCTCCTTCTCCTGAAGGATATAGCTAACGAGCTGGTCGTCGGTCATTGACTGAGCCATCGCCGGACGCGTTCCGACGAAGGCTACGAGGGCGAGTAGTAATAGGAATCGTTTCATATCTTATTTTTCTCAATTTTCAATTCTCAGTTCTCAATGTTTCGATGTTTCAACCTTTCAGTTTTCAATATCGCAATATTTCACTCTTTCAATTTTCAATATTTCAATATTCAGAACTTCTTGCCAAAGAGCACATACTTCACGGTCGTCAGCAGGATCTTTGCATCCACGAGTAACGAGCGCTTCTGAAGGTAATCCAGATCCATCTGCAGCCGGATCAGCATCTTCTCCATCGTGTCCGTGTAGCCGTTATAGATGGTGGCCATAGACGTGGCGCCGGGGCGCATCAGATAGATGTAGCGGTAGTCGCTGTTGTGCTCCATGATTTGGTCGATGAAGTATTTGCGCTCCGGACGCGGACCCACGAAACTCATTTCGCCGACGAGGATATTCCACAGCTGCGGCAGCTCATCGAGGTGGTGCTCCCTGAGGAATCCGCCGACGGGTGTCAGACGCTCGTCGTCCTTCTGCGCCAGTACCGGCACTCCGTCCTCCTCCGTATCAGTAACCATCGTGCGGAACTTCAGGATCTGGAATGGACGTCCGCCGTAGCCGATGCGCTCCTGGCGGAAAAGTACGGGACCGTTGGACTTTATCTTCAGCGAGAGGGTGATAATCAGAAATACGGGAGACAGCAAAATAAGGCTCACCAGAGCCAACAGGCAGTCAAAGGCGCGCTTGACTGCCAGTTGCGCAGAGCCCATGCCATCCGTGATTTCAGTATCTATAGTGGCTTGTTGAATCATATGTTGAAGTGCTTACGCACGCACATTGCACGTACATTGATATATATATTAACTCAATTTTTACAATTTTATTGCAAAGGAAACATAAAAAAATCATCTGTGCAAGGAAAAAGTGTATAAAAGTCTTTTTTAACAACAAATATGCAATTTATGTCCGAAAAGTTTGCAGATTCAGAAAAATGATGTACCTTTGCACCCGCAAATGAAGCACGCATCCGGGGCTGACATGGATTTGACAGCAGGATGAGACGTTGCGTAAGCACGCAGAGAGTCGCTGGCCGCTCTCTTTAATCCATGGTCTTCAACAATTATCTGGCGAAAAAACTTACGCTCTCGCTGCTTGATTGAAGTATAGTAGATCAGCTTATCTCGGCACAAGGTGCTGAGACGAGACATCACTCAGAGGCTCCATCGCCCCAAAGCGCTCTGGCTAAGTGGTGCAGCTAAATTGGGGATAGCCCGAGGTGGCCTCGCGCCAAGGGTGAAGCTCTTAGAGGATAAGGTGCAGGGCGGTGGCCCAGGTCTTCCCCGCATCCGACAATAAAGGCTGGGATAAGCGTGTAGAAAGCGCAGGGTGTCCCTGTTTGGACGAGGGTTCAATTCCCTCCAGCTCCACTTCGTGAACCTTCCGAGGAATCTCACCCTCGTGAGGGTTCTTTTTCTCACGTGCTTTCCGCCAAGTGCTGCGATAAGGATAAACCTATCTTGCACTTGTCGAGCGCTGAGAAGTCATCTTCGATAACAACATTCAGTTGTTCCCTTCGATGCCACCCTCCAGCTCCACTTCGTGAACCTTCTGAGGAATTTCACCCTCGTGAGGGTTCTTTTTCTCACGTGCTTTCCGCCAAGTGCTGCGATAAGGATAAACCTATCTTGCACTTGTCGAGCGCTGAGAAGTCATCTTCGATAACAACACTCAGTTGTTCTCTTCGATGCCACCCTCCAGCTCCACTTCGTGAACCTTCCGAGGAATCTCACCCTCGTGAAAGCTCCACAATAGTAAATGAAAATACGACCTTTCGTGAGTTTGAGCACGAAAGGTCGTATCGTTTACTGTGTATATTCGTATTGTTTACTACGTATATTCGTTCCGGACTTCACGTATATACATCTCGGGCTTTACGTCAGTACATCTTTGCCCTTACGTATATATGTCTTGGCGAGTCTCACCTATGGGACGGAGTCACCACGACCTTACGTCCGTTGCGGAGATACAGGCCGTGGGAGAGGGGACGGCGGGAGTCGAGGCGGCGACCGGACAAATCATAGATGATGGGTGATTCGTTAGGATTGCCAACGGCGCTGTTGCCCGACTCGTTCTCTGCGGGAATCTCGTGAATGGCGGTCTGCCCGATAGCTAACTGGGCAGCATTCAGCACCTGGTTGTCGCGCAGGTCGTTCTTGTTCACCTTATGGACGAAGGCGACATAGCGGCGGGAGGTACCTCCGAAGCCTGTCTTCTGCACGGCGGGGAAGGTGACGCTGTAGCTGCCGTTGGACTGCACCTGGAGTAGGTCTCCAAGGGCTTCGCTGGTGAAATAGTGGAGGATGACACCGTTGTGGCGGAAGACCTTTTTCAGGTCGGCGGGAGCGTCGTCGTCATCCATGCCCAGTTGTGGATAGTCGTCGGTCTTGATGCCATCTTCCACAAGGTAGCATGAGAGATACAACGGGGTGGTAATCAGGTCTCTGGCTACCCTGCCGCTGACGTGAATTTCTTCCTCCGTAGCCTCGAGATTCACCTCTGCCATAGCAGGCATATCTGCGGCAATGGCGAGTGCCTCGAGGTAAGGTTCGGGCGCCATCTGCTGTATTCCATGTACGAGAACATCTTCGCCCGGGAAGACAGCGCGATTGTACATGATGGCGGGGTTGTATTCGTTCTCATATCCGCCGAAGACGTAAGTGAGATCGAGGTCTGCCTGACTGGTGAAAGCGTCCTTGGCGAATCCGCTGTGGTGCGATACGTAGATGTAGGAACCCTCGTATTGCTTGAAAGCTTTCTCGAGGAAGTAGGACATCTGAGGACAGGCGATGCAGCGCTGGCTGGTGAACTCCTCGACAAGGGGTGTGCGGATGAAGTTGTCGTAGGTGACATACAGCCGCGTGGTGCCGGGGCGTCCTGCCTGAGCCTCGTTGCCGTTGAACTGGGTGACGGTGGCTGCCCACTCGACCTGAGTGCCCTCAGCTGTTCCCGTATGTAGCTGTGTGGTGATGACGGTGCTGCCGTAGGCTGGGAGGGGTTTGGCCAGCTCGATCGTGCGGCGCGTGGGTTGCTCTGCGCCCTCGCCTTGCATGCTGATTTCCAGGGTGCTAAGGGGCTCGGAGGTGAAGTTGTGTATGTAGAGCCCGCCCGTGAAATCTGCATCCGGCGCCACGGTCTGTGGATGGGTGGTATTCTGCGCGTAGGCGGTGCGCTCCAACAGGGGGGCGGCTTCGTCGTCGACCAGTGCTGCAATGAGCAGCGTGCCGCGGTCAGAGTATTCCTCCCACGACGTCTTGCCCTGGTTCACCAGACAGGATTGCGGCACGGTGGCTTGTGCATAAACTACGAGCGGGTAGGAGGGGTTGGTGGAACCTATGGTTTCGTAGACCTGCATACCGAGGTAGATGCGTTCGTCGCCAATGGTCAGGGGCTCATCAAAGAGCACGTCGTTCCATCCGGCGGTGAAGTCGACATAGACCGTTCGGACGTTATTTCCGGGCGAACCTGTGCTGGCGAGGATGGCTGAACGCTTCTGCTTGGCCTGCTTATAATCGGCCCGAAGGTAGCAGCGCACTCCCTTGATCTTCAGCCCCTTCATGCGGGACAGTGCAGGATCCGTAGCGGGGTCGAAGAGGGTCAGTCCCTGAATGAACTGACTCTTGACGCCGCTGCCCAAGGCAGAGATCTCGTCGGTGGTGACCTCTAAGGGTGCATAGCTGTAGGGCACCTGGGCCAACAGCTGTCCGAAGAAAGCTGCTGCGCCGAGGAACAGAAATGTACGTAAGTGCTTCATCTTACTACCTTTTTGCCATTGACAATATAGAGTCCGCGCTGGAGCTGACCGGACTGAACACGGCGGCCGCTGAGGTCGGAGATGGTAGGCTGACCGGAGGTCGTTGCCACGCCTTCCTTATCTTGAATATCGCGCACGCCTACGGAGATATCGATGTCGCCCTCCGTGCTGTTGAATACCTGCATGCGACGTCCGCCGAGCTTACCGTCGCGATGTACGAATGCGACGAGGTAGAGGCACTCCAGATCCCAGCTGGGGTCTATCACGGTGCTGTAAGTGGCTTCAATCGTTCCAGAGGCGTTGATGGCATCACCTTCGGGGGCCGTCAGGACTTCGCGGATGATGTTGGCGTGGGTGTATTCGCCCATGTGAGATTCCTTCTCCTTGTCGCTCCAGAACATCTGGCTGTCTGAGAGGACGTTGCGTTCCATCAGATAGACGGTCAGTCGGGGCTGTTCTCCTTCGGGAAGCACACCTTGTGCAATGTCTCCGCCGATGCTGATGTCGATGGTCTCCATGTCGTCCTTCAGCAGACCTGCTGCCGTGATATTCAGGAAGGTGGGATGACTCATGGCTGCCTTGATGGTATTGCTGCCGTAGGGTTCATACAGCACGCTGAACTTGGGCGTCGTAGAGTAGTTGTTCTGATAGGAAATGTTGTCTGTACTCATGGAGCGGTCGATGGACATCGAGGGCACTTCGGCCAAAGAGGAGTCGTTGCTGCACAGCTGCACCATCAGCGTCGTTGCATCGTCGTCGCCCGTCATGAACTGGTCGTCCATGTGTTGGCTCACATAGGTGATCCGATCCTCTATGCCACGAATGTTCTGGCTGACAATTTCATCGAAGTAGCGGGAGGACATGTAGTTGTTCTCCGATTCGAAATATTCCACCAGCGGGCGATGGGAATAGGTGTCGGCAACGTCCTGGGGAACGACAATCACATTGACTGTTGCCGTGGGCGGGGCGGGAATCTCCTTGTCGTTGACCTTAGTGATACTCACTTCCACTTCGCCGCTGCGGAAAGCGTAGAGCGGCATTAGGATTGGCTTGCTGGTCGAGCTCGTCGTGATGCTGGTGCTGAGCGACACGTTCTTTGAATAGACGTCTTCGCCCTGTCGTGAGGTGATCTCCACTTTCTTAATGGCCTGGGAACCACGGTTCCAGATGCGCAACAGGCAGTCTGATGCCTTGTTGGCAATGTATACTCCGTCGTCCACCAGCGAGCTGATGACGGGCACGAAGTTGAAGGTTCCTTTCGTATCCTGAATGGTCAGCAGGATGGGAAGTCTTCCTTTCGCATTCATGTCCACCCATTGGGGCTTGCCTTCGCCGTCGAAGTCGCCGTCGACCCAAAGGTAACAGCTGTTTCTGGTGTACTGAGGATACAACAGGGGAATAGAACAGACATTCTTCTTCAGCTGGGCGGTGAATCCCACCACGAGCTGATCCACATCCTCAGGAATCTCGTAATCTTCCATCGTGACGGTGTTCCAGCCGAAGGATACGGCCTTTGTTCCCGTAGAGAGGTCTTCACCGTTGAAGTCTTTGCGCACGAAGCAATCGTAGTTACCTTTGGCGGATCTGTCGTCCCAGCCTACTCGCATACTCTTAATGGTACCTCCTATGTAAGGTTCCAACATGTCGCGGGTGAGGAGGATGGCGCATCCCACCTTGGAGTTATACTCCAGCGAGAGGCCGTCGTATTCATAGATCTGGTCGTCATACTTGGCGTAGCCCACGTGGACTTTACCGGTGGTGGACTGGGCAAAAAGATGCACCGGAATTGCTGTAAGCAGTCCGGCAATGAGGAAGAGGGTTGTGTACAGTTTCTTCATATTGTTCAGTTATTTAATGTTAGTTCATTATCGCGTGCAAAGATACAAAAAGAGAATAGTGTACCCTCTCGCCAAAGCGGGAAAAGTAGCATTATTCTCTGATTTTTAAGAATTCTTAACGAGAAGAGACTTTCTTCGTGGGCGGAAGTTCATTTGCTGTTGGTGGCCAGACGGTACTCTAACGACTTGTTCTGATAGGCGGCAAAGGCATCTGTCTTCTTGTCGCACGCCTGCTGGTAAAGTAACTGAGCCTCAAGCAAATCCGCCATCCTGATAGTGCCTGCCTGATAGCAGTTCCTGTTCAACCGCAGATTCTCTTCAGCCTGCTCGATACCTCGTTGGGCGATGATCAGCTGCTGGCTGGCTTCCTGCACGTCGTTCCAGGCTTTTTGCATCCTGATTTCCAGCAGTTCAGCGTTGTCGGCCAGCTCTTGTTCCGCCTTCTGCTTCAGCAACTTACGACGTTTGATGGCGTGGGAGCCGCCCCACCAGTCGGTGATAGGAATGTTGACGGTGGCGAAGACCATTCCGAAGGTTTTGTCCTCTTCGAGGAGGTTGTGGTAGGTGTAGCCTGCGCCCACGGCCACGGAAGGCAGGTTCTTGCCAAGCTCCATCTTCTTCTGTAGATGGGCCGCTTCGACTTGCTTGCCGAGCAGTTGATATTCCGTCGTAGCGAGCAGTGCCTGCTGATGATCCTGGCGGAGTGGGAGAGGAGTCGCCTCGTCGATGGAGGCCTCAAGGGTAAACGTGGTGTCGCGCAAGCCGCAATACTGAGCCAGCAGCAGCCGGACGAGCGAGAGCCCGTTCTGCAGCTTCAGCTTCTGGCTATCGATGTCATTCTGACGAAGCTGCACTTGCAGCAGGTCGTTGCGCAGGACAACTCCAGCCTCCAAAGCGACGTTCACGTCCTTGGCAATATCCGCCAGCAGGGCCGACGCCGCATCTACGGTCTTCATCTTCTCTTGCAGCGAGATGAGCTGCCAGAAGTATTCCTCTGCGGTGCGTTCCACCTCGTTCTCCGAGAGCTGCAGCTGCAGGGTACTGACCTCTTCGCCGAGGCGGGCGAGCTTGTTGCCATTGATGATCTGTCCGCCGGTGAAGATGGGTTGGGTGGCCATGATACTGGCCAGCACTCCTTTCTTCATCATCGTGACACTGATGGGATTAGCCAAGGCTGCCAGTGCCTCGGCGGGCAGCGCCTGTGCGAGGGCGGCACCCAATTCGGGCGTCATGTTCTCGGAGAGGTCGATTGTGGTTTCGGCCATATATTTGTTGGCTCTGAACCACAAGCCAGCGGCACTGATGCTGGGGAAGTACTTGGTGAAAACTTCCTGGCGCTGCTGGTGCGAGGCCTCAATATCCAAGTGAGCCTTGCGGATGGCAATATTGTTGTGGCGGGCTGAGTCGAGGATTTGGTCCAGTGTATAAGTCTGAGCTTCAATGATGTTGCAGCAGAGAAGACAGAGGAGGGCGATGATATATTTCTTCATAGAACGTTCGGGATTTATTTGGTAGAGACTTTCCAATAGACGACAGGCAACAGGGTGACAACGAGGATGAGGGCTCCGATACCACCGGCAAAGATGGTAACACCCACTGGCATCCAGAAGGAGGACTGTGCAATAATCATCGGAACAACGCCAACTGCTGTGGTGGCAGTCGTGAGAAAGATGGGAACCATACGGCGCTTGCCTGCATCGTAGGCTGCCTGACGCACCGCCTCATTATACGCCGAGCGCCCCATTATTTTCGGGTCTTTGCCTTTCAAAAGATCGTTGGCGTGCTCGAAGATGAGGATTTCATTGCGCATAATCATTCCCATGAGGGTGATGACACCCATAATTGACGTCAATCCAAGGGTGCGGTTCATCAGGGCGAGGCCGATAAGGGTTCCGGGAATCATCAGTCCTAAAGCTGCCATACAGATGGTGGTGATGCCGTATTTCCTGAAGTTGAAGAGCAGGAAGAAAAACACGATGACCATGGAAATAGCAACACCTCCAAAGATTTGGGGTAGGGCTTCTGCATCATATTCAATCTCACCGCCCACCTCAGCACGAACGCCTTGAGGCAACTGGACGTCATGCTCCATGATTTCTGCTATTTGGCTTTCCACGGGGGCCGCATAGACGCCATTGACGAATTCCGCCGTTACGGTGATGCATCGTTCGCCGCCGTGGTGCATGATGCGGTTCTCGCTCCAGGCGGGGCTGACGCGAGCTATCTGGCGAAGGGGCACTGTGGTGTTTGCATTTCCCAGACCTGCCGAGAGCAGAGCCATAGGAGTGGAAATGCCGAGGTCGCTGACATCAGAGAAGGTCATGTCGGCATCGTCCTTCACCACAATGGGCATTTCGTAGTTGCCTTCCCAGATCTGACCGACGCGCAAATCATTCGTGGTGGCACTGAGCGAGAGGGCTGCCGTAGTACGGCTGATGCCGAGCTGTGCGGTGGCCACGGGGTCGAGTTCCACATTGATGAGGGGGAAGGGCTGCATGAAATCGGTGTGTACCCATTCCACTTCGGGCATCTGACGCATCTTCTCCATCAGTCGTTCGGCCACAATGTGCAGCGAGTCCAGATCCTCACCGTAGAACCGGTATTCCAGTTCCTTCACTTCGAGGAAGTCCAACCGCTTGAACTTAACATACGCCTGCGGGAAGGCTTCGCTCCATTCGGTCTGGTATTTGGCCAGCAGGTCGAGGGTGGCCTGGTGCGACTCGGTGTTCACGATGAACTGGGCATAGTTGCGGCCTGCCATCTGAGGAGCGTAGCATACCATGAAGCGGGGCGACGAACAGCCGATGAAGCTGGTGATGCATTTCACGCGCTCGTCCTTTTGTAGTACGTTGCGCAGCGAGTCGGCAAGGAGGCGGGTTTCGCTCAGACCCTTGCCCTCGGGAAGGAATATCTCCACGGCAAACTGGTCGCGGTCTGCATAGGGGAAGACGCGAACCTTCAGCGAGAACACAAGCAAACATGAGAGGAGTATCACGGCGACACCACCCACAATGGTAGTCCACGGACGACGGAAGGTGAAGTCCAGTACGCGGTCATATGTGCGTTGCACGAACCGGGTGATAGCGTTGCCTCCAGTGCTCACCTTACCGGGTTTGATGAGGTGTACCTCGAGGAAGGGGATGACGGTGACGGCGAGGAACAGCGAGACGAGGAGGTTGATGGTGATCGTCCAGGGGAAGTCTTTCAGGGCATCGTAGAATCCTCCCGTCAGGGTAATCAGTAAGGGAAAGAAGATGGCACTGATGCACAGCGTGGCGAGCATCATTGGCATGAAGTACTGCTTGGCCGAGGTGATGGCTGCGGCCTTGGGTTCATAGCCTTTGCGAAGGTATTCGAGGTATCCGTCTATGACCACAATCGCGTTGTCCACCACCATTCCAAGAACCACGATAAGTGCCGCCAGCGTGACAATATTCAGCTCAATGCCAGCAAGGTACATGATAGCGACGGAGATGAAGGTGCTGAGCGGGATCGTGACGGCTGCCACAATCGCTGAGCGCAGGGGGAAGAGGAGCATCATGACCAGGATGATGATGACCATGGAGAGCAGCAGGTCACGGAGGAAATCGTTGATGCTGCCACCTACGACTTTCGGCTGGTCCGCAATGCGGGTGAGCTTTACATCCTCTGGCATCTCTTCTTCAGAGAAACGACTGAGCACGCGCTCCACTTCGTGACCATAAGCCACGATATTATTGCCGGATGACATCTCCAGGGAAAGGAGAATACATGGATGGCCGTCCTGTTCGATAAATCCGTTGTCAGTATCGTATTCCCGGACCACTTTAGCCACATCCCGCACACGTGCTACTTTCCCGCTGACAGGGTCGCTGAAGATAATCAGACTGGCGATTTCCTCTACCGTATTCTCTGTCGTTTCGATGTGTATGGGCACTTGTTGGTCGTCGTCGCTGATGCTGCCGCTGAGGGTCGTGATGCCTTGTGCCTGCAGGTGGGAGAAAAGCATCTGTTGTCCAATCCCATAGGCCTGCAAACGCTGACGGTCAACATAGAGGGAAATCTGCTCCTTTTGTTCACCGTAGGTGCGAACGTTCGCCACCGAAGGAATGCGACGCAGACGGTCGCCGAGCTGATCGCTGTATTCATGCAGCTCACGGTAGCTGCGCTGGTCGCTCTCGATGGCTATCAACAGGGCCGAAGTATTGCCGAAATCATCGTTGGCCACGAGGGCAGCCACGCCGGAAGGCAGACTTTGCTTGAAAAGCGACAGGCCATGCTTGATCTTACTCCACACTTCATCCTTGTCGTTGACGTTGTCGTTCAGATGAACCAGCACGATGGCCATTCCATTTTGGGACGTCGAGGTTGTCTTTACGCGGCGAACCTCCGGATAAGTAAAGAGAAAACGTTCCAGCGGGCGCGTCACCTGCTGTTCCACTTCCTCACTCGTAGCACCCGGATAGACGGCGATGACCATTCCTTGTCGGATTGTGAAAGGGGGGAACTCGTCTTTCGGCATCACCCACATTCCGATAATACCCAACACGAAAAAGATGACGACGATGAGTAGAGAGATATGATAGTTTTCAAGCGGCCACTTGAGCCAATCCATATTTTTCATTGACAATATGCACAATTACGTTACAATTAAGTAGTTGCTGCTATAAGCGGTGCAGGAATCAGAAGATCACCCGGGTGCCTTCGCTGAGCTTCTGGTAGCCTTCGGTGACAACGCGCAGTCCGCTCTCTACTCCCGAGGTAATCTGTATGCGGTTTCCCAAGGTCTCACCGATAGTCACAGGCGTGCGACGGGCGGTGCTGTCGGAGGTCACAGTCCATACGAAAAGGCTGCCGTCGGTCTTTTGCTGTACGGCAGTCAACGGCAGTGTCACCTGTTGCGTCATTTGCTGTGCTTCCATGCCACCGAACTGAACGCTGGCCACCATACCCGGCAACAGCTTACGCTCTGCATTCGGTACAAGAATCCGGATGTCATAGGTATGAGTGAGTGCGTCGGCCTGCACTCCTTTCTCGATGGTGCCACCATTAGCATTCCAATGGATAGCCTCCACGGAAATCTTCGAGGGAGTGTGGGAAGTGATGCTTCCGATTTCAGCTTCCGGGATAGAGACTTTCACCTTTACACTGCTGATGTCAAGGATTGTAACCACAGCCTGAGAGGGCATCGCCGTCTCGCCGGCTCCTACGTGTTTGCGGCCGATGACACCACTTACGGGTGCTGTCAAGCGGCAGTCTTCCAGATTCTTGCGGGCTGACTCCAGCTGAGATCTGGCCTGAGCCACCTTGCTCTGCACTTCTACCCATTGTACTTCGGGTAGGGAACCGTTTTCGTGCAATAGACCATAGCGCTGCAGGGCATCGTTGGCTTGGGTCATCGAAGCTTCGGAGGCAGCGAGCATATTGCGTGCCTGGGTGTCGTCCATCTCAGCGAGGAGCTGGCCGCGACTGACAGCCTGTCCTTCGCTGACGAGCATTCTCTTGACAACTCCCATACCGGTGAAACTGACGGCGGTGGCCTCGCGTTCTTCTACGATACCTACATACTGACGGGAGGTCATCTCTGCTCCCGCGCCAGCCACCTCGGTGACGACTCGTGTGGGAGCCTTGGCCCCACGGGACTGCTTCTCGCTACAGCTGCTGGCAAGTATCAGCACCAGCAGCCCTAAGTATACCTTTTTCATACGTGTAATAACAGATTTCGGGCGCAAAAATAGTGAAAAAAGTAGGAATAACCATATTTTACGAAAACTTTATGTCCTTTTGTCGAAAGATTGTTTACCAAAAGGAAAAATCGTACATAAAAGAGGAAAAACGACAAAAAGAGAGAACGATAGAAACGAATAATGGCCACCTTGCGGGCGGCCATCAACTTTATCATAACATTCTGAACATTTTTTAGTGAAGAGGAGGAGACTCGAACTCCCACGTCATAATCGACACTACCCCCTCAAAGTAGCGCGTCTACCAATTCCGCCACCTCTCCATGATTGAGGTCGAAAGACTCAGCTTCTCTGTGCCCAGAACAGGACTCGAACCTGCACGTCTCTCAACACTCGCACCTGAAACGAGCGCGTCTACCATTCCGCCACCTGGGCTGAAGTAGAGACCGCTTGGTCTTTCACTCTCTTGTGTTCCGTGAGCGGCAAACGAGACTCGAACTCGCGACCCCGACCTTGGCAAGGTCGTGCTCTACCAACTGAGCTATTGCCGCATGAAACTTGTTCAGAATGTCAATGAACTTGGGCAATCTTCCTGATTGCGGGTGCAAAGGTACGTCTTTTCTGTGAACTGACCAAGCTTTTGGGAGTTTTTTTTCAAGAAAAAGATGATTTTTCTTCAAAAAGTAGATGAAAGAGGGCGGATTTGCTAAGGATAGCGGTACTAATCCATACGGTCACGATAGTCTTCGTAGGTGTACTCTCGCAGGACATCGAGGCTGCCGTCGAGGCGCTGGAGGACAAGACTGGGATGATGAACGCCGTTGAAGGTGGTGGTCTTGACCGTGGTATAGTGTATCATATCCTCGAAGATAATCTCGTCGCCGACGGCGAGGGGACGGGGAAAGAGCCAGGTGCCCATGAAATCACCGCTGAGGCAGGAGTTGCCGCCGAGGCGGTATAAAAGCCCCTTTTCATTTCCCTCCGTGGGGGAGAGAGATTCATTTCCTCCTGCTTGAATGAGTTCTACATTGGACAAACAGTCCTCCTCCCCACGGGAGGAGTTAGAGAGGAACCTCACCTTCACTTCGGGATGATAGGGCATTTCGAGGCAGTCGGGCATGTGACAGGTGAAACTGACGTCGAGGATGGCTGTTTGGATTCCGTGGTTTTCCACGATGTCAACAACGCTGGATACAAGGGGACCGGTCTGCCAGGCAAAAGCACTGCCGGGTTCCAGTATCATCTGAAGGTGTGGCCATCGGGCGTGGAAGTCACGCAGGGTCTGAACCAGGAGTTCAACATTGTAGTCCTTGCGGGTCATCAGATGGCCGCCGCCAAAGTTTATCCACTTGAGCTTCGGGAACCACGGAGAGAACTTATTAATAATATGTACGAGCGTGCGCGCGAAAGCCTCGGCGCTGCTCTCGCAGTGGCAGTGGATATGGAAGCCTTCGATATCCTCGGGGAAGTCGGAGGGTGAAGGCAGGTCACTGGCCAAAACTCCAAAGCGGGAACCAGGGGCGCAGGGGTTGTAGAGCTCTGTTTCTATCTCGCTGTATTCGGGGTTGACACGAAGTCCGAGGGAAGGGACGCGTGGCTCCGACCGATGTTCCTCGGACTCTTGCGAACTGGTGCCGTATTCGTGTACGAGGGGCGCGAAGCGGCGGTATTGAGAGAGAGAGTTGAAGGTGATGTGCGAAGAGCAACGGAGGATGATGGGGAAATCGCGCTCGGTATAAGCGGGAGAATAAGTGTGGGCAGGGGAACCAAACTCCTCAAGGGCCAGACGCGCTTCGTCGGGGCTGGAGGCCGTGGTGTGCTGAATATACTCGCGGAAAATGGGGAAGGTCTTCCAGAGGGCAAAAGCCTTGAAGGCGAGGATAATTTCGGCACCTGAACGATCTGCCACATCCTTGATAAGAGCAAGGTTGCGGCGCAGTCGGGCTTCTTCGAGGAGATAGTAGGGCGTGTTCAAGGGTTGAGGGATTAATGGTTAAAGGTTGAGTGAAAGTTTCCCTTGCGGGGAGATTCAGAGGGGTCTAATAGACGAGCTTGACGTTATCGAGCCAGAGGGTGGTGCCTACAGCTCCAACGTATGCGGTTCCATAGCTGCTTACGAACTGAAGGCAGAGGTGGGTGGGCTTCTCGTCGGGCGATCCCCATCCTATTTCCTTGACGGGTACGATTTTACCCTTGCTGTTCACGGCAAATTTCATGTTCTCGCCATCCTTGATGACGTCCATGTAAGGCTGGAAGAAGGATTCCTTGCTGATGTCGCCGTAATGGATTTCGAATTTAGCCCCGTTCACCCAGTCGGTATCCTTGTTGAAACGATGAACATTGGTGCCAATCCGGTGGGCAAAGATATTACCGTCGGTATCTTCCCAGCGGCGCTGAAGGATGAGATACATTCCAGGCAAATCCTTCCCGGGAATGGTCTTCACGCGACTGAAGCCTGTTTGGCGGATGCGGTCGGGCTTGTCAGAGAGCTTGACTTTGTAGTCGAACTGAATGGCTTTGGGCTTGTCGGTGAAGGGGATGCCGTAGTCGAGTTTGGCGTAAGGATTAGAGCTGCTGGTGATGGGTTCCATCATCTTGCCCAAATAGATGGAGCCGGCGGCGAGGACGTGAATATTCACGAGTCCCAGCACCTTGACTCCCACAATTTGACTGATGAGTTTACAGCATTGTCCGGTGCCTCGCTTCTCGGGATAGACGGTGACATTTGTCTTCACGACGCCTGCTACCTTCGCCATGATATTACTGTTTGCCCAGGGCGAGCCGCCTTGATTCACGTAGGGCTTCTTGCCGTCCCAAGTGCCTGTGGGACCAATCTCATAGAGGGTGTGGGTATTGCCACCGATGATCTTGCTCTCCTTGATCTCGCGGGTAATCCATTGTTCGAAGTCGGAGTACTTCAGCTGGGTTTGGGCGAAGAGGGGAGAGTAGGAGATAAGAAGCGCAAGCAGGCACACAACTAAACTGCGTGCTGCACGGAATTCTTTGTTGTTTGTGATATTCATTGCTCTTGTAATCCTATGTTATCGAGCTGTTCGTCTCGGATGGTGAGGTCGAGCAGCTGCTGACGTGTTCCATTGAAGATGTTGCAGTCGACGAAGTCGCGTTCGGAGTTGCCGATTCCGTCGATGCGTCCCACGTCGGTGTACTGCCAGAAGGCCCACGGGCCTTTGTACTGCAGTTGATTGACGTAGTAGTGTGCAATCCAGTAGGGGTACTGGTCAAAGATGGTGTCGTTGAGGTTCTCCATCTTGAAAGCATAGCCGGTGTAGATGATGGGCTTCACACCGTAGTGTTGTTCTACGACATCGAGCCATTTCTTCACAGCTATTTGCAGTTTCTCTTTCGAGAGTGCGCCGCGTGTTTCTACATCGAGCACAGGAGGCAGGTCGCCTGCTTCGAGGTGCACTTGCCGGAGGAAGAAACGAGCCTGCTGGCGAGCATCTGTCCTCGGGCTGAAGAAGTGATAAGCGCCTCTGAGAATGTCGTTTTGCTTAGCTTGGTAGAAGTTCTCATTGAAGTTTGGATCAATGAGGTCGGTACCCTCGGTGGCCTTGATGAAGGCGAAGCTTATGGGTTGGCCGTTGATGTTTGCATTGCGCAGTCGTGTCCAGTCGATATTATCCTGATAGCGGCTGATATCTATACCTCGCACCTCGAAACCGTCGGGGTTGACGCCTTCGCCGTAGATGGCATCCCATCGGAAAGAGAAGGGGTCGACGAAGATTTTTAAAAGTACGAAAATATAAATGGTAATAGCACATCCGATACCCGCGATGATGACCCAAATAGGTACACGCCGCAGGAGGGAAGTGGACTTCTTCTTGCGGCGTCTGGAGGCATTCTTCCTGCGGTTTTTAGAGGAAGTGCCCCCCGCAGCAGAACTGCGGGGAGCATTCTTTAAGGATGTGCCGTGTTTATTCAAGCGGCTTACTTAGCTTGTTCCAGCTGCAGGGTCTTCGTGGGCTGGTCGCAAACCTCGGTGGGACCGAAGTACTGGATAGGACCGGGATAGACGTAGCTGGTCTTCTTTGCCCATTCGTCGCGGTGTGCAGCGAAGTACTTGAAGGGAGCGCCGTCCAGTTCTACGAGAGCCTTGCGGATCACGGGCTTGTCGGCACCGTTGCGGCGTTCGATATTCATCATCATCGTGATGGGCACACCACCGGCAATCCACTCAGCGGCAGGAGCTGTGGTGTTACGGATGATGCTCATATAGCCGGTCTTGCCTGCAGCGATGAGACGGCTGGCGTTGAAACCGAGGCTGTAGCAGTAGTCGGCATCGTAGTTGGAGGGAGCTGCGCAGCGTCCTTCGTAACCGAAGAAGTGGTGCTGGGTGCTGAACTTCGGAGCGCGTCCGGTTTCCTTCAGCTTCTTGGCAACCATGCGGCTGAGAAGCTTCTCGGTCTCGATAAGGGATACCTGCACGTTGCCGTGGGGGTCGCGGTCGAGGCAGAGCTGACGGGCGACGTCCTCGGGAAGGCTCTCGAGTACAGCGAGGTTCTCCTTGGCGATGTTGCTCTTGACGAAAGCAATCTGCTGCTCTGCGCCTTCGAACTCACGGGGCTCGCCAGTAGCGGGGTCGGTGAGCACTTCGTTCAGCTCCTTGATGAGCTTCTTGATAGCCGGGATAAACTCGATGAGGCCTTCGGGGATGAGCACGGTGCCATAGTGATTGCCTTCAGCAGCACGTGCGGCCACGATATCAGCGATGTAGTTAACAACGTCGTCGAGGCTCATGGCTTTAGCTTCCACCTCCTCGCTGACGAGGCATACATTGGGCTGTGTCTGGAGGGCACATTCGAGAGCGATGTGGCTGGCGCTGCGGCCCATCAGTTTGATGAAGTGCCAGTATTTACGGGCGCTGTTGCAGTCGCGCTGGATGTTACCGATCAGTTCGCTGTAGGTCTTGCAAGCGGTATCAAAACCGAAGCTGGTCTCGATCTGCTCGTTCTTCAGGTCGCCGTCAATGGTCTTGGGGCAACCGATGACCTGTACGCCGTACTTCTTGGCTGCGTAGTATTCAGCCAGCACGCAGGCGTTGGTGTTGGAGTCGTCGCCACCGATGATGACCAGTGCCTTGATGTTCAGCTTGCGCAGGATTTCGATACCCTTCTCGAACTGAGCTTCCTTCTCCAGCTTGGTGCGTCCGCTGCCGATGATGTCGAAGCCACCGGTGTTGCGGTATTCATCGATGATGTCGGCGGTGAGTTCCATGTAGTTGTGGTCCACGAGTCCGCCGGGGCCGAGGATGAAGCCGTAGAGCTTCGAGGCGGGATTGATGCTCTTCACTCCGTCGAAGAGGCCGCTGATGACGTTGTGGCCGCCAGGAGCCTGACCACCGCTGAGGATGACACCGACGTTGATGGGGTCGCTCTGCTGAGCCTGACCTGCTACGAATTCGATGACGGGCAGTCCATAGGTGTTGGGGAAGAGTTCCTTAATCTTGGCTTGGTCGCCAACGCTCTGTGTGGCAGCACCTTCCTTGGCTGCTACGGGGCCTTGCAAGGCCTTGGGGAGCTTGGGCTGGTAGGCAGCCCTTGCGATTTGCAATGCGCTCTTTGTCATTTTGTTGGGTGTTATTGAGTTATAAATGTTGATTTACGCCGTGGGGCAGGATAGAAAATATCGCACAGATGTGCATTTGAAAACGTGGGCAAAGGTAGAGCTTTTCTTTGGAATGACCAAATTTGAACGCTGTTTTCTTATTTGTGGCGTTGCAAAAGCTTACATTTCGCTGTGTGTGAGGCTACTGCTCGGTGATGGAACCGCCGCCAAGAGCCTGGTAGAGGTTGATGGTAGCCTGCACGGTGGCAAACTGATTGCTGATCTGTCCGAGCTGTGCACTGAGGAGTCCTGTCTGTGCCGTCAAAACGTTGAGGTAGTTGACGCTGCGGCTTACATTATCGCGGTACAGGGCTTCGGTGGCCTGCAGGGCATCGGAGAGAGCAGTGATCTGAGCACTGATGAGGTCTTGCTTGCCGGTCGTCTTCTGAAGGGTGGCGAGGGCGGTGTTGACTTCATTACCTGCGGCAATGAGGCTCTGCTGGAAGGCCATCTTAGCCTCTTCCATCTGCATCTCTGCCACTTTCTTCTTGGCGCGCAGGGCACCGTTGGCGAAGAGGGGCTGGGTGAGCTGACCGAGGGCATTCCAGATGAACTTGCCCGGGTTCACGATGACGCCGCCACCGCTGTTGGTGAAGCCAAGGGTGCCGCTGATGGTCAGCGAGGGATAGAAGGCTGCCTTGGCGAGGTTCACATTATAGAAGGAGTTGGCGAGCTTCAGTTCTGCCTGACGAACGTCGGGACGGTTCTGCAGCAGAGCCAAGGGCAGTCCGGTCTGTACTGCGGGAGCCTGGAATGCCTCGAGGGAAGTGCGCTCGATGTGGTGGGGCGCTTCTCCGAGGATGGTGCAGATGGCGTTCTCTGCCTGGGTGATAGCCTCCTTGAGGTCATAGACGCTGGCTGCAACATTGAGGTAGTTGGCCTCGGACTGTGATACGGCAGCCTTATTGGATCGTCCGGCCTGCATAAGGTTCTTCGTCAGTTCCACGCTCTGCTTCCAGTTCTCTGCCGTCTGCTCGGTAATGGCAAGCTCGGCGTCGAGCATGCAAAGGGTGTAGTAGAGGTTGGCGACGTTGGCAACGAGCGATTGCTGTACTGCCATACGAACCACTTTGGTCTGTTCCACGGTGACCTCGGCAGACTTCTTGGTGTTGCGCAGTTGTCCGAAGCTACCCAGCTGCCATGAGGCGGTGATGGGCAGGGAGTAAGTCTTGTTGGGGGCTGCCCAGTCGAAGCTGGAGAGCTGGCCCTGAGGACTGAAGACCAGACTGGGAATATAAGCCAGCTTAGAGCACTTCAGGTACTCTTGTGCCTCCAGGATCTGAAGGTCAGTCTGCTTCATAGAGGTGTTCTGCGCCAGAGCCTTCTCGATAAGGGCCTGCAGGGTGGGGTCGGTGAAGAACTCGCGCCAATGCATAGCTCCAGTACCTTGCGGGTCGTTGCCCGTCTGAACAGCACCATAGAGGCCGTCGGTCTGCAGGTCGACAGGACGCTCGTAGGATTTATAGATACCGCAGGAGGTGAGGCTTGTCAGCGCTATCGTTAATAAAAGGATTTGCTTTTTCATTGCTTTGTGGGATTATTGAGGGGGAAGGTGGTCCCGCCGGTCTCCCGGCGGGCACACTTATTATTTTTCGCTTTGGGCGTCAATGCGTTCCTGTAGGCTATGTTGCTGCTCCTGGAGGAACTGCTGGTCGGCCTCGACCTTCATTGCGGGACGGATTTTCTCCTGCACCCACTCGAAGAAGATGAAGAAGACTGGCACGGTGAAGAGGATGGCAAACGTACCTACAATCATACCACCGACAACGCCTACACCGATTGTACGGTTACCGTTGGCTCCGGCGCCGGAAGCGAAGAGCAGCGGCATCATACCGAGTACGCAGGTGAGGACCGTCATGAGGATAGGACGCAGACGGGCCTCGGCTGCTGCATAGGCGGCCTCTACAATTCCCATACCCTTGCGGCGGCGTTCGAGGGCGAACTCCGTGATAAGAATTGCCGTCTTGGCAAGCAGACCAATCAGCATGATGACACCAGTCTGCAAGTAGATGTTGTTCTCAATCTGTCCGATTGGCGGGAAGACACCATAGATCTGATCCCAAACCCAAGCGAAGCCGAAACTACCCATAAGTCCTGCGGGTACAGAGAGGATAACGGCAAAGGGCACGAGGAAACTCTCGTAGAGGCAAGACAGGATGAGGAAGATGAGGACTACGCAGATAGCATAGATCAGGACGGTTTGGTTCGATCCCATCTGCTGGTATTCCTCGCGGCTGATGCTGCCGTATTCATAGGTGACGTGGTCGGGCAGGGTCTCCTGTTTCACCTCTTCAATAACGCGCATCGCATCAGAGGTGGTGAAACCTTGTGCGGGCTGCACCATACAGGTGATCTCAGAGAAGAGGTTGAAGTGAGTGTCAATTTCCGGTCCGAGCACAGGCGTCAGCTTCACGAACTGGGAGAGCGGTGCCATTCCGGTTCCGCTGCGCACGTACATATTATTAAGGTCTGACTCCGTGGTGCGGTATTTCGGGTCGGTCTGCATCATGACGCGGTAGACCTTACCGAACTGGTTGAAGTTGCTGACATAGTTTCCGCCGACGTAACCACTCATGGTCGAGAGGACGGATGCAGGCGAGATGCCTGCGAGTTTGCACTGTGCGGCATCGACTTCCACCTGATACTGCGGGAAGTTACGGGCGTAGGATGTCATGGCCATCTGGATTTCCTCGCGGGCATTGAGGGCTGCAAGGAACTCGGTGGTCTGTTGGAGGAAGAGACCCTTGTCGCCGTCGCTGCGGTCCTGAAGGTGCAGGTCAACGTTTGAACCCATACCGTAGCCAGGAATCATACCCGGCTCGAAGGCAAAGATCTGTGCCTCGGGAATCTCTTCCATCATCTGCTTCATGAGCAGCAACTTCTTGATGGAGGAGGTGTGGATGAAGCCAGAGCCGGGCACCCAGTTGCCAGAACGTTTGTTCCAATGGGTGAGCTTCAGGATGACCATACCGTTAGCGGCGCCCTGACCACTCATCATGCCATAACCTGACACGCGGGAAATGGTCTGGATGTCTTCGTCCTGCTCCACGATAGCTTGCACGCGGTCGAGTACACTCTCCGTGTAGGCGAGGTTGGAGCCGGGAGGGCAGGTCACGTTAACCATCATCACACCCTGGTCTTCCTGTGGTACCAGACCCTTCGGGAGGGCCTTCATGAAGAAGACAAGGAGCACACAGGCAATCGCGAAGGAGACGGGAGCCACCCAACGGTGATTGATAGTACCACGAAGGGCACGGGTGTATTTACGCATCACGGCACCGAACGAGGCTTCATAGGCCATGCGAGTGCGTTTGTTCAGTCCGATAAAGAATCCGTTGATGCTGTTGCGGGCCTGACGGTCCTTCTTGGCGGGACGCATCAGCATGGCACACAGGGCGGGGCAGACAACAAGTGCCGAGACGCAGGAGATACCTACTGCCGTGGCCAGTGTGACACCGAACTGAGTATAGAACATTCCGCTCGTTCCGCCCATCATGGTCACAGGGATGAACACGGCCATGAAGACGAACGTACACGAAATCACAGCCATGGTCACATCTGACATAGCATCCTTTGTAGCCTGATAGGAAGAGGTGTAGCCTGCATCGAATTTCGCCTGCACGGCTTCCACAACCACGATGGCATCATCCACCACCGTACCGATAGCGAGCACGAGTGCGAAGAGTGTCAGCAGGTTAAGCGTGAAGCCTGCAATAGCCAGGGCGGCAAAAGTACCGACAAGTGAGATGATGATGGAGATCGAGGGAATCAGTGTGGCCCTGAAATCCTGCAGGAAGAAATACACCACCAGGATGACGAGGAAGAGCGCGATGAACAGCGTTTCTTCCACATTCGCGATGGACTCCAGCAGGAAGTCGTTGGTGGACAGCATATTGATGAAGTGCATACCCTTCGGCAGTGTCTTCTCCATCTCGTTGAGAGCTGCCGTAAAGCGGTCGTTGGTTTCCTTGGCGTTGGCACCTGCCAGCTGGAAGGACATGAAAATCACCGCGGGCTTGCCGTTCACCTGACCCTTGTAACCGTAGTCCACCTGACCCAGCTCGAGGTCTGCCACCTCTTTCAGTCGGAGCAGCGAGCCGTCGGCCTTGGCCATGATGACGATGTTCTCGAATTCTGTGACTTCCTTCAGACGGCCCGTATAGCGAAGCGTGTACTGATAGACATTATCAACTTCGTCGCCATGACCACCAGCCACAGGCTTCTCGCCGAGTTTACCAACGGCAGCTTCCATGTTCTGTTCTGCCAGACAGGAGGTGATATCCGAAGGAATGAGGCCATACTGCGCCATCACTTCGGGCTTCAGCCAGATACGCAGCGAATAGTTGGCAGCCAGCGCCTGAACCTCACCCACACCCTGAACGCGTTTGAGCTGCGGGGTGATGTTGATGTTCATGTAGTTGGCCAGGAAGTTCTGGTCGTACTCAGGCACGTCGCTGACGAAGGCATTGATCTGAAGCATGGAGGTCTGACGCTTAAAGGTGGTCACACCAATCATGGTGACCTCCTGGGGCAGAAGACCTTGTGCCATGGAGACGCGGTTCTGCACGTTCACGGCAGCCATATCGGGGTTGGTACCCTGCTTGAAATAGATCGTGATACTGGCGGATCCGGAGTTGGTGGCGTTGGAGGTCATATAAGTCATGTTCTCCACACCATTGATGCTCTCTTCGAGCGGCTGGATAACAGCTTTTGTCACGGTTTCAGCCGATGCACCGGGATAGGTGGCACTGACGACAACCGTTGGAGGAGCAATATCCGGGAATTGCTCCACAGGCAAGCTGAAGAAACTGATGGCGCCCACGAGCAAGATGATGATAGCTATGGACATAGCCATCACAGGGCGCTTGATGAATATATTGCCTTTCATTGTTTCTTAATTACTGTATTAGTGCTCCTTCTTTGACCATTCCAGCGCCGTCGGCGATGATCTCGTCGCCAACCTTCAGGCCGCTGATGACGATGAATTCCTTACCGGTGCTGTAGGGCGAGACTTCGATGTTGGTGCTTACTGCGGTGCGCTGTCCGTCCTTCACTTCAACCTTAAAGACCTGATGCACGGTCTGCAGTTGCTTGACGGCGGCGGCGGGTACGATGATGTGACCCTTGATGTCAACAGGAATGATGACATTACCGGTGGAACCGCTGTGGAGCAGGCCTTTGGGGTTGTTGAACACGGCGCGCAGTTGTACGCTGCCCGTACTCTGATCCACGACTCCGCTGGCGGTCTCGATGACGCCGGTCTCATCGTAGGTGGTACCGTCGACGAGCTGCAGTGTCACAGGAGGCATAGCCTTCACGGCAGCTTCGGTGCTACCGGACTCACGAATCTTCTCCAGCAGCTGAGCTTCGCTCATAGAGAAGTAGACATACATCTGATGATTGTCGGATACGGTGGTGAGGGGCGTGGGAATAGAGGGACCCACGAGGGCGCCGACACGGTAGGGCAGTGTGCCTACAACACCGTCTGCCGGGCTCTTCACTACGGTGTAGCTGAGGGAGTTGGCAGCGTTGGTCACGGCAGCTTCTGCCTGGGCCACAGCGGCCTTGGCCTGCATGTACGAGTTGTTGGCGGTCTGCAGGTCGAAGTCGCTGACGACTTGCTGGGCGTGGAGGTTCTGCGTGCTTTCGTACGAGAGCTTGGCAGTAGCCTCGGCGGCGCGGGCTGCCTCGAGGTTTGCCTTAGCGGTGTTCAGTGCAGCCTGATAAGGCACTTGGTCGATGATGAAGAGGGGCTGGCCCTTGCGGACACGCTGTCCCTCGATGACACACAGCTGTTGCAGTGTACCGGTGACTTGTGGCAGCACCTGGATGTCTTGCCGACCGCGGATGGTGGCACTGTACTTGGTTTGGATAGTGCGATCCTCGGCTTTTACCTTAACGGTGGTGTAGGCGAGGGGAGTGTTCTGCTGTCCTTGCTGTTTCTTGCCTCCGCAGGAAGAGAGCAGGACGGTTCCAAGAAGCGCGATGAGCGCGATGGATGCGAAACTTCTTTTCATGTTTTCCTTTTCTTTATTAAATGTTGTTTTTGCTTTTTCTTTATCGTTATTGCACACAATTTTCTGGCCTCGCTGTGAAGGAGGCTTCTGAAATCGGGTGCAAAGGTACGACAAATATTTCAAACAACCATAATTTTGTTTTGTCATAGAAGGAAAAAAATTGTGCAAAACTTCCGTTCTGCACAACTTTTAACATGATTTAGAGGTTTTCGAGCCGAAAATCAGCCTATCTGACAAGCACTTTACACCCATTTACGAGGTAAATGCCACGCCGTACAGGGATGCGTGCTGGGTATTCTACCCAGTCGGCGAAGAGCGTTTTACCGGACAAATCGTTGACGACGACTCGCTGCGGCCGGTTGACGCGGATGTTGATGCATCCGAATCCGCCCTTGGCTTCCAGAGACTGTTCTGCCACGAACGAAGGATCACGCACGGCATCAGGTTCTGGTCCGTCGCCGTAGATGAGTTGCTTGTACTGTAGGATGAATTTGCCTACTGCCACACACCTCTTGTCGTGCATGTTAGCGATAAGTCCGAGGCTTACGGTGGTGGTAGATTCGAGGAAGAACGTGACATACTGGCACTCAGAGAGGGCGGAGTAGGCGAGTGCCTCTGTCTCGAGGTCGGCGGTCAGCGGCAACTGGTCTGAGGCGGCAGCGGCCACATAGGTGCCGTCGGTCAGCCAGTTGTAGTAGTAATCATCGCCGTCGCGATCAGCGGCGAAGGTGTACTGTCCGGGCGGCAGCTCCACGGTCTGGAAGATCATCAGGTCCTTGATGTCGCTCTCGAAACCGGAATAGCTGTCCTCGAGGGTGAGGTAGTTGTTCTTTTCGGTATCCACGTGCCATTCGGTGAGGATGCTTCCGTTCTTCACGGTGTTCAGCTGCTGCCATGGTGAGGTGGTCTTGTTCATCAGCAACTTCAGGTAGCGCGAGCTGTTGGAGGGATTCACGGTGCCACTGCCGGTCTTGAACGGGTGCTTGTAGTTCTTGAGGTAGGTGGCCGTGACATCAATCATCGTGCCGCGTGTGTTCAGACAGAAGATTCCCAGGCTGTTCTCCCAAGCGTCGCCGTCGGGACCGAAGTTCACTCGTTTGCCAGTGAGACCCTTTGCTGAGCTGTCAATGACGTCGCCGCCGCTCTGGTTGAAGTTGTAATAAAGCAGCAGTGTTTCGTCTTCAGCGGGGCTGGCGACGGGTTCGTTGGCGATAGCGGTGATGCTCTTTTCGGCGATGGCTTTGTTCCAAATGCGCAACTCATCGATGATGCCATTGAACGGACGCTCCGTGCCACCAATGGTGAACTGTTCCATCACGGGAACAGAGGAGCTGACCCTGGCGGTGCCCAGCTTCACACCATCGCGGTAGAAGGTCAGTGTGCTGGACTTGAAGGCGACGGCATAGTGGTGCCACTCGTCGTAGATGACCGTTCCAGCAGGGCTGAGTCCGTTCTTGTCGGCAAGGTCCACGGAGATCTCGCCAGTCGGTTTCACGCAGAGCTGCAGTGTGGAGGCTTTGTCTCCCATGTGGAAGCTGTTGTCCGTGACTCTACCCGGATACATCCACCACTCAATAGTGAAGGTCTTCACGGTTTCTTCACCGAAGGGCGAGGCGGCTTTTACGAGGTCGTCGGTGCCGTCGAAGTGGAGTCCCGTCAAGCCGTCTTCGTTGCAAACGACAAGGGCTTTTGAGCGAGTCAGTTGGTCACTTCCCTTTTCATTGGTTACTTTAAGCGAGACATCATAGATTCCTGGCTCGTCGATAGTTATACTCTTGTTCTGTCCGCCGAAGCGATAGATTTCAAGATTACTGCTGAGATCCCATTGCCATGTTGTCGGCGCAAACTTCGAGGCATCGAAGAGCTCGATGGGCTGTCCCTTGACGACCACGTTGTTCGCGATGCTGAAGGCGGCCTGTGGAGCCACGGGCACGACGCTTACGGTCTTGGTGGCCGAGACGCGACCTTGGGTGTTCACGGCTGTAAGTTTCACAGAGTAGGTTCCGAATTCGGGGAAGGTGGCGGCGGCATTCACGCTCTTCACCACGGGTATTTCTGCACCCTCGATTTCCCACTCATAGGAAGCGGCTTCGATCGGTGTAGAGGTGTTGACGAAGGTGACATGCTGTCCGGCGCTGATTTCAGTGGCGGGAAGGTTGAAGTCCACGGTGGGCAGTACGGCGGACTCTACTTCTACGGAGTCCAGCTTCTCTGCCGTCTCTCCGTAGAGGCTGGTGGTCTGCAGCTTGATATACTGCTTACCGGCCTCGGTGAAGACGATGACGGGGCTCACGGTGCCTTGCATCACGGGCTGAGCCGTTCCCGTGAAGGTCCATTCGCGGATAGCTGTATTCACGGCACTCAGGTCGGTGATGACGAAGGGCTGGCCCACGGTGGCAGTCTTCGCACAAGCGAAGTCGGCACTGGTGGTGGCGCTCAGCGGGTTCTTCTCGTCATTGAGGGGGTAGGACTCAATCTTGAAGTCCGTAGCGTTCGTCACTTCAGCATCGCAGTTGCCGCAGGCGTCAATGAGGTACATCGGGTCGTCTTCGGTGCCCGTCCCTCGCGTGTTCATCTTATAATAATGTATAAGGTCGTCGTAGAGCGTGGGGGTGGCGATGTCTTTCTGGTACGAGGCTTTGATCTCATTGGTGCTGAGGGCCCGGTTCCATACCCTGAATTCATCGAGATACCCAGTCCAGGATGCATCATAGACTTTCTTGTAGTTGCTGGTGGTGCCCTCGGTCTCGCCAATCACGAGCCGGGCGGGACCCTTGATGCCGTAGTGACCGTAGTTGTTGCTCCAGTTCAGTCTCTGGGTTCCATTGATATACAGCTTGGTGGCGAGTCCTTCGCCCACAATCGCTATATGGCGGAAGGCACCAGACTTCACGACGGTGCTTAGCTTTGTGTAGGAACCGCCGTCCTGACCGAATTCGATGAAGTTGTCTTTGATGAACTTGAAGAAGAAGGTCGTGGTGTCGGCTTTGATGCGGAAACCATAGCTGTCTTTGGTAGCCGTCTCATCCGCCAGCATCCAGAATTCAATGGTGAAGTTCTGTGTGGAGCGTTCTATGAAGTTGGGAATTACGATTTTATTGCCTGGAACGAGGTGGGCTACCTGATTCTCTGTGGTGGCGCTGGGCGCGATGGGGGCTGCCACAGAGGCAGAGCGTTTGCTCTCTACCTGATAGTCTGCCACGCTGTACAGGGCACTGACCGCATAGCTGCCTTCCGGCTCCACATTGGCTGTGAGGCTGCTGGCGGGCTGCTGGTCGAGGAGGTCGCCGTTATGATAGATGTTGTAGGCCTTGGGTTCGTGGCGAGTGCCCATGGGAGCCTCCCAGGCGAGAAGTCCCTCGTGGAGAGAGAGGTTACGGGGTGCGGGCAATGCGTCGCCGCTGACGATAGCGGTGAGTTCGGTCTTCTTTCCCTTGCTGGGCACATCCACGGTGTCTTCCAGCTCGAAAGGCACTTCCACTCCATCGCGGTCGAGGGTGTAGTCAATGATGCTGACTTCATAGATCTTACCAGAGCCTTTGCCCCATGAGCGCGTTTCGACCCAGAAGAAATACTTCAGCGGGTGCTGGAGGTCGAAGTCTTGGGTGAGGCTGGTCAGGTCGTAGCCGAATTCCATAGGCTCGGTGTGCAGTTCGCCGTCAGCCCAGCGCCCTAACATCGGAATCTCCGGAGCGGGCTTGGTCAGTCCGCGATTACCGTCGCCGCAGTAGTTGAAATGCGTCAGCACGATGGACTTCTCGGGCTTCTTGGCTTCGAGGTCCTGTGCCACACCCACATTGAGTGCTATTTCCGAGCGGTGGCTGTACTCCATCTTCACCTTGATGGTGCGGAGGGGGCGGTAGTCGCGCATCACGTCGTAGTAGCCAGGGGTGAAGCTGTTCTCCTTGGGCCAGCCCTTCACACAGTTAGACTTCTCATAGGGACAGTAGATGAAGCCGTGGTTGGCATAGCCGTCGCCCCACGAGTTACAGATAATCCAGGCACCGACTTCGTTGTCGCCGTCGGCGTTCTTGGCTTCGCCGATGATTCCGTTGCCGTCGAGGTCGAATTCCACGCGGTCGTCATAACCCACTATGGTCATGGCATGGTTATACGTCTCGTTCCAGTCGGTGACATACTTCATTCCCGTCACTCCGATAGCATCGTTGGCTTCGGTCTTGGGGATATTGCCCTCGAAGGGACCTGCTGCCACGCCGATACCGCAGATACCACCCGAGGCGTAGCTGTCGTCGCCACAGCGGTTCCAGAGGTAGTTCTTCACCAGCTCACGACCTTCTTCCGTGCCGCAGTTCATGGGGAAACTGTTACCGCTTTCGATGCGGTTGTGCATGGTGGAGAACCAGCTGTCGTAGCCCTGCATCCATCCGCAGTCGTCGTCCTGGTCGTCCTGTCCTGACCGGCCGTAGATGCGGCTGTAGGTGGTACCTCCATAGACGGCACAGCTGGCGATGCCCACTTCCTTGCCGAGTCTGTCATAACCCGTTCCGTCGGTGCCGTTGGTATTCAGCATCCAGGGGAAGTGCGTGGCATAGCGTCGCTCGTCAGAGTCCGCAGCCACAAAGCGGGCGGTGTTGATTTGATTGGTGAACTGATAGTAGATGCTGCTTGCCGCGCCGCACGAGCCGCCGCTCTGGTTGATGATTGGCGGGAACGAAGGGTTCAGCGCGTTGTTCACGTGGTCCGGACGCATCTTGCCTGCAGCCTTCTGACGCTTGATACGAGCGTTCATGGCGCGGTAGGCTTTCATGTTGATGTTCGTGGGCGTTGGAGGCGGAATATCCGGATATTTCTCCTTGTCCCAGGTGCCAGGTTGGGCCGTGGCTTGCAATGTCACGGCGAGCAATAAGGTCGATAATAAAGGTTTTAAGGTTCGCATGATGTGTAAGATTATGTGTGGTTAATGGGGCTTATGGGCCTCCTGAGCCCAATAAGCCTCGTTCCCTGATAGGGTTTATTTTGTTTCTTTGAAGCGTTTCAGTCCACCTTCCAGCCAGCTGACGAATCCGGGAACGTCTTCCTTGTAGCTGAAGCTGCTGGCGAGGGGACGGGCATCGTGATCCACGAGGACGTAGAAGGGTTGGGTTTGTGCGCCGAACTTGGTGCGCTGCAGATAGCTCCAGCGGTCGCCAATGGTGCGCAGTTTGCGAGTAGTACCGTCGGTCTCAATGACTTCCACGGGAGCGGGTAGGGGAGTCTTGTCGTCGACATAGAGGCTGACGAGCACATAGTCTTCTGTCATCAGCTGGCGCACTCGGGCGTCGGGCCACACGGCAGCCTCCATCTTGCGGCAGTTCACACAGCCGAAGCCGGTGAAGTCCAGCATGGCGGGCTTGCCCAGACGACGGGCGGCAGCCATACCTTCTTCATAATCCGTGTAGGTAGCCTCCACGGTATTCTGATTCAGATTGAAGTCCTGCGTCCACATCGGAGGAGCAAAGGCACTGACGGCCTTACAGGGAGCGCCCCACAGTCCCGGCACCATATACAATGCGAAGGCGAGGACACAAAGTGCTGAGAGAAAACGTACTACGCCAATCTTTGGGCGGGCGATGACATTGCCGTCATCGTCGTATTCGTCTTCGTCGTGAGGCAGCCTGATCCAGCCGAGGAGATAAAAGCCCATCAAGCCAAAGATGAGTATCCATAAACAGAGGAACGTCTCGCGGTCGAGGAGTCGCCAACCATAAGCCAAGTCGGCAACGCTCAGGAACTTCAGGGCAAACGCCAGTTCGATCAGACCGAGGACGACTTTGATGACATTCATCCAGTTACCGCTCTTCGGCGCGGACTTCAGCCACGTGGGGAACATCGCGAAGAGCGTGAAGGGAGCGGCCAGCGCCAATGCGAAGCCGAACATACCAACTGTCGGGGCGATGATACTGCCGCTGGTGACCATATCCACGAGCAGCAGGCCTATGATCGGGCCGGTGCAGGAGAAGCTGACAAGTACCAGGGTCAATGCCATGAAGAAGATCGAGAGCAGACCTGTGGTAGAGCTGGCCTTCTCATCCATCTTCGTGCTCCACGAGGAGGGCAGCGTAATCTCGAATCCTCCGAGGAACGAAGCAGCGAAGGCTACCAGCAGCGCAAAGAGGAAGAGGTTGAAGATGGCGTTGGTACTCAGTGCGTTGAGCGACGAGGGACCCCAGATCAGCGTCACCAGCAGACCCAATCCTACATAGATGACCACGATGCTGAGTCCATAGAGGATGGCATCGGTGATGCCCTTACGCTTGTCGTCCTTCGAGCGTTTGAGGAAGAAGCTGACAGTCATGGGAATAATCGGCCATACACAGGGGGTGAGCAGGGCTATCAGTCCACCGACGATGCCGAGGAAGAAGATGCCCCACAGTGAGCGCGACTGGGTGTCAGATTCGGCATCGAGGGAATGAAGTTCGTCGATGACGGGAGTCCATAAAGACCCACCCCCCAGAGCTTCGGACTCTCCCCCCGCCCTCCCTGTTAGGGAGGGAGCGGTTTGAATTTGCGAGGTGGTGTCCGTTTCGGCCCCGTCCGTGGATGCTTCTTCATCTTGCTTACTTTGCGCATGCCCTTCATCGGTAATCGTTCCCTCTCTAACAGAGAGGGCGGGGGGAGAGTCTGTGGGGGGGAGGGTCTCTCCCTCAAAACTAAACTCTATCGGCGTTGGCGGCATGCAGCTCTCATCGTTGCAGGTACCGTATTCCAGATAGCCTACAGCCTTCCATGCGCCACCTTTCAGACGCAGGCGCTGCGTGGCAGAACCTTTATTTTCGAAGTAGGTGACTTCGCAACCGAAGACATTGTCCATCACGCGCTTAGGGGCAGGGGAGAGGCGCAGGCCACCCTCCAGCTGACAGCCCTCCAGCTGTTCCGTGTTGAAGGTCATCTTCGTGGGGCCGTCGTCACCGTTCTCCGGTCCATAGACGTGCCAGCCAGGCTGGATTGTGAAGCTGAAGACGAGGTCGATAAGGTCATCGTGACCGCTGACCGCTTGTTTCTTCACAGAAGTGGTCACGGGATTTTGAGCCCCTACGCATACACACGCGCATATTAAAATAAGGTATAGGAAAAATCGCTTCATAAAGTACTTTTCGTTAGATTTTCGGGCGCAAAGTTAGGCAAAAATCTCTAATAAACCATTTCTTCGGCCGAAAAATTCAACAAATCCCCCCTTTTCTTTGCTCCTTCCGTCCAAACAGGCATATTTTGCCGCTTTAGAGAGCAAATATCGTCATATAATAATAGAAAATGTATTTTCACAAGGCTTGCAGATAAATTTTGATGCAGATTTTGTTCTTTCTTTCATAAGAAAATTGTATCTTTGCACGCGAATTTGCCTAAAGAGTAATCAATCATTTTTTAAGGAGTAGAAGAATTATGAAAAAGAAGTATTCGAGCGCTGAGAATAATGATTCTCAGCAGATTAAGGAGTCCCATCGCGAGAGCGATCAGGGCATCAGTTTCCACCTGCCCACCGACAAATCCATCGGGATTATCAAGGTGGTTGGCGTAGGCGGAGGTGGCTGTAATGCAGTCAGAAACATGTATATGGAGGGCATCACGAATGTGACTTATGCGGCCTGCAACACCGACAGTCAGCAGCTGGTGCGCTGTCCGGTTCCAGTGAAGCTGCAACTGGGAGTCGACGGACTGGGTGCCGGAGGCAATCCGGAGAAGGGGCGCGAGGAAGCTGAGTTCACCCGCGACCGCATCCGCGAGTTGCTGGACGACGGCACCAAGATGGTGTTCGTCACCGCCTCTATGGGTGGAGGCACGGGCACAGGAGCAGCACCTATCATAGCACAGGTAGCGAAAGAAATGGGTATTCTGACTATCGGCATTGTCACCATTCCCTTCTCCTTCGAAGGAAAGCAGAAGATCCTAAAGGCGCTGCGGGGCATGGAGGAGATGCGCAGGAACGTTGATGCACTGCTGGTGGTGCAGAACGATAAACTGACAGGCGGCGCCTTCCGCGAGTTGCCCGACGGCGAACGGCAACGCATTCCGATGAGAGATAAGTTCAAGGAAGCCGACAATATCCTGAAGGACGCTGCCAAGAGTATTTCGGAACTCATCACCATGCATACCGACGGCGACATCAACCTCGACTTCCGCGATGTGGAGACAACGATGAAAAATGGTGGAGATGCCATCATGGCAGCGGGACGTGCCAGCGGAGAACATCGTGTGGAACGTGCCATCATTCAGGCACTGGACTCACCCCTGCTTTATGGCAGCGACATCGGTCGCGCCCGCCGCATACTTGTTGACATCTATACGAGCGACGAGGAGCCGCTGTATATGGATGAGATGCAGGAGATAGATGATTTCATGAAGCAGTTGGACGACGACATTGAAGTCATCTGGGGCACATCGACAGACAATAGTCTAGGAAAGGACGCGAAAGTCATCATCCTTGCGGCAGGGATGGCGCATGAGATGAAGACCGCAAGCCAGGAGAAGGCGCAATCCGCGCCTGACGACGAATACTTCCAAGTCTTGATGCAGCAGCTCTACTTCACTCCGAAAGCCGCCGTGAGGACGGTCATCGTTGAAAAGGAATTCGAATTCACAGAGGATGAACAGCCGAAAGAGGAATCTGTAGATTCTGGAAACGCAGAAAGTTCGGAAGAAACTGAGACCACAGACGGAACGGAAAACGAGACTAACGCGCAAGGCATTGATGAAGAAAAAGTTGAAGATCCATACACCCCAATTCCACCAGGCCCCACTCCAATTCACAAGAAAACCTTCCTTGAAAAGGCAATGGAATGGCTCTATAACCTCACCAACGAGCCAAACTGATAGATAATATAGCGTACCCGTCACCTCCTATTTCGTGACGGGTGCGCCACCTATGAATACTCCATCACATTTTCGAGGGTCAGTTCGACAGACCTCTTCACTCTATATTAGCTGCATCAACTCTTTCTTGGTGCCACAATATGGGCAATAAACGATTCGTGCATTTGCTGGTAACATGAGTTGTTTTTTAATGTTCTCTATTCGTTAATACAAAATGTGGCAACTCAATATTCTCAAAGTAATCATCAAACAGTTGAAGATAGTCAGCCTTAATATCTTCTGCCAAGAAGTCTTCTGTAACACCTTCTACTTTCTGTAAGATAGTCTCGTTACTTGCCACTTTGAGATTCGAACGTATAACCTTGAAGAATTTGATTTCGTTATATTCTATAACTTTGTCTGCCAATATCATTTGAACAGCAACTGTCAGAAGTTGTAGTTCTTGTTCTACTGATAGAGTAGCTTCATATACATCTGTAAGATAATCTTTTAAGAAGCGTTTCCCATTCTGATTAATCTCATTTACAAGTTCGTTAAGTTTCTTGTCAATATCTATATCCCCAAAGGACTCTGAACTTTTGGCATAGTCTTTGATAAGCTGGACTTCTTCAGTCGCGATGTCGCCGTCACATGCCATACAAGCGAAGGCGGTCTTTAATAATAAAGAGTTATAATCCATGACATGTTTTTTTTAATTCTACACACTATAGTTGTTTCATTCAATATCTAACTGTTTGTATATAGTATTCCGATTCATATGTGCCCCCAGTCAAATTTTCATTCCCATAAAATGACCTAACGCCAGAGGCTTTTGCTACCACTTTATAATTCCCAGATGGTAGAACAATGCTTCGTGTGCCATATGGTGCGATATCAATTCTAAGACTTTCACGACCACTATATAAAATTGTAATCGTACGATCACAACGACTTCTAATAGTAATCGTATTACTTCCTCCACTACCATATGATGTCCGTTGGGATGGCGGAAGTTCTCCATAATCACCGCTGTTAATGATCGATTGAACCTCTAAATCAATAATCTTTTTATTAGCCTCTTTTTTATGTTTACCATTTGGGTATCTTTGTAGATAGTCACGATAAGCATCTATCGAATTGATAGACGTTGCGGTATTCCAAGCATTATCGTCTGTTCCATATTTATCGAACTCCTCTTTTTCTTTCTTCCTTTTTCTTGCTTCATCTATTTCATCCGCTACTTTTTCAATAGCATCATCAGGATTTAGGATATAAACATCTCTATAAGCTGCTATAAAGTCGTGTAGTTTATCTATATCTCCATTATAATTTTCTATAAGAGAATCTGCCTTAGATAATAGGGTCGTCTCAAATAAAATACGGACTGAATCTTTAATAGCCTTTCCGCAATCAGGATAGTCTTCTAAAAATTGTATACACGCATCAGGATTCTTCTGTATCAATAATTTCTCATAATTACTCTGTATTAGTTCACAACGTTCTTGCTTCGCTCGTTCCTTTGCTGAATATATAATCCAACCTATTATTGAGACAGCAAGTACGAGAATTGCAATTCTAATAACAAAAATAATGTGTGCTTTCTTTTTACTATTGCGTATAATAATACTGGCTTCTTCCTTGTGCATAGCATCATTACCCATCTTTGATATGTATAGCTCGTAGTCATCTATGTGCCTGCAAAGAGAGAAAAATTTGTTATCCAACATCGTTATCAATGCCTTATTATTGTACTTTCTGCATTTTTCAACAAGCAAAGAACAATCAATAACCTTTTGACATCTTTCTATATCATAACTTAGTTCATTAATCTCTCTCTCTATCCTCTTTCTCTCTTCTTCAATGAGTAGTTGCATTTTCTTTTTCGCCTCATTAACGAACCTTCCATTAGGATAAACTTGAAGGTAGCTGTTGAAATCATCAATCGTTTTTGAACTTCTGAATTTTGTTTCCTCTTCTAATAACGAAATCTTTTTACGAATATCAAACACATGTTTGCCATTAGGATATTTAACTAGGTATAATTTACACAGGGGTATTGTGTCACACACGGAATACAGCTCTTCATCTGTATAATATGTATATTTGTCAACTGAGACATTGCATGCACAGCCCGAGAATACTGAATATGATCCACCAAGCTTCTTAATGAAGAATTTATCTTCAAAAGCGTCAACCTGATTTAAAATGTTTTTAAGAGATTCCTTATTAGGTTTGAGACGATTATTCTTGAAATCTTCATCAGTCTCGATTAACTCTATCCAAAGCAGTGCTTTCCATGTATATTCAAATGCATGACTAATACGTTTGATTGCGGTTTCGCGATCTAGTCCTTTTAACTTTGGGTACTCCTTTGCTTGTATCCTGTTTAAAGCATCGATCGATTTGCTCAATGCTATTTGAGCAACAAGTGTTGCCTGTTGAACATAGAAGACATGGTCTTTACCCAATTTCTCCTTTATCGAGACAAGCGCCGAACACGTATCATTTAGAAAATCTAAAACCACATCGACGTCATTGGGCTTTATTCTGAACTGAGCGATAAGGATTTGGATATGAAGATATTCGTTGGCCGTTTCCTCTGGTGGCAATTTGTCAATAAGACCCTGCAATATATTGACATTCTCATCACATCTCTGCTTTGCCAATTTACCAACCACAATAGACTGAGCGTACTTTTGTAACTCCATAGCCCTTTTATGCCGTCCAAATTCTGTTGAGTTGTTGAAGAAATCAATGCCACATTGCAGAATCTCGATTCCTAACTTGTCAGCAATCACCTGATATTGTACATCTGATGGTGACATAATGGCTTTCAAGTGAGACAGAGCTTCTTGTGTATTTTTCATTAAAGATTCACCGGCACGATATCTTGCGGCAGCATCTTTGTGGTCAATTTTCTTGGCTTGTTCAATTTCACCACTTATCTTGCGTATGAGTGGGGTCGCTGCCTGACTCGCAATATAGCTCCTCCATTTAGAATCTGAAACATGTGGAAGCAGTGCTATCATCCCTATTTCTTCACCTAATGTGTCTATAAACTGGTTAGACAGTTCTTCACTTGTCATTGATAATGTATCGGATACACCTACGGCTTTAAGGTAATCGTCACTATACTCACGATACAGTTTTTCGGCCATGGAACAAGCCTCGAACTTTTGGCCCATCGCCAAATATACCACCATTCTGTTCTGAAGAGATGAAAGGGAGTCTTTCTTCTCCCATATCTCCATAGCTTGTTTCAAATCACCTGCAAACAGATGATTAAATGCAATATCATCTATGGGCGTTAATTTCAAGAACCAATACTGCGCGTATTTTAATTGTTCTTTGGCTAATGTTAAATGACTTTCAGCTGTAGTCACACTTTGTTCTGAACGATTAAGTGGGCCAAGCAACCCTTCTAAATCGAGAGGGAAAGACACGTTTTTACCGACTTTCAAAAAAGCGGCTATTTTTCCTTTATTAGAAACAATATCTCTTCTTGGAGAGTTGGCAAAGACTCCAAGTATCCTAAACGGATTCTCGTTAATTATGTTCATGATCTTTTCATTTTTTTGGTTAAGGCTTTAATGGTAGAATCCACTAAACTGACAAATGGCACAAAGCATAATCCTAGTAAGATTCCATCAACAATCCTATCCGTTACAAGACAACCAATTTCTGCAAATAATAAAATAAGAAGTATATAATATATTCTAACTATATAGGAACCTGGAAATGATAGAATGAAAATCAGCATAACCAAAATGGGTAATGCAACAAAAGCGGACAATATATAAAACAAGCCCATCCAATGTAGAAAATAAGCAAGGATTGCAAGTGCTCCAATACACAATTCCACTACAAAAAAAAGCATCTCTTTCTTTTTCATGTCGAACTTATTTAATTATATCATTTCATCTCTTTAGCGATATCGCCTTCAGTTGCCATACAACAGAATGAGGTTAGGATAAGGATGTTGTTGAAAAATTTTCCATAACGAAAATACTCTTTGTTAATTAAAACCTATTCTATTTCGTTTTTTGCCTGTAAACTCATCTCGAATTTTCTCACACTGTTTTATCTTATCAAGAGAAACGGTAGGTTCTACCATTTGAATTGCCTCTTCTAAGATCTGTTGTGTGATTTTTTCGATTTTACTTCTGAACACAATGCGTGCGGCAGTATCAATTATTAATTTGATATCAGATGAAACTCGATTCTCTGTCAATTTAGCCAGTTTATCGTAGTCTATACCCAATTCTGTATTTCTGCCTTTTAGGCCAATCTTGAATAATTCTTTTCTTGTTTCTGTATCAGGCTGAGGAATATAATATTTTAACTCCAAGCGTCCGGCACGTAGAGCTGCGGGGTCTATGAGAGTCGGTTCATTGGTTGCAGCAATCACCATAACACCTTCTTCTCCACAATTATTGAGTTCACCGAGAAAGACATTAACCTCGCCTTGTTCGCTTACATTGTTATGTTTGCTCCTATCCATGATCATAGCCTCAACTTCATCCAAGAAAAGAATCGTCGGAGCGTTTTTGCGTGCTTCTTCGAACAATGCGGATATCTTTTCCTGTCCACCATGGATATAAGGTGATGCGACATCGGAGCATAGTACATACATATAACTACAGCCTATTTCTTCCGCAAAGCGTTCAGCAAAAAAAGTCTTACCACAACCTGGAGGGCCATAGAATAGTAGTCCGTTTGGAATTGACAAACCAAGTTCTTTTGCACGCCCCGGATTTTTAAGCAAATCTATTACATCTGACTGGAGCTGTTCTTTCAATTCCGACATACCAGCAACATCAGCAAATCCATTCCCAACCTTCTTTGTTCTTTTCCCTGATGGTGCCTCTTTCATCGTCGAACTTGACGGTTTTTCAACCTGAACTACCCCATCTATTGCTTGAATAAACTCTTCTGCAGACTGGAATCTGTCTTTAATATCATAAGCCATTGCTTTGCCTATGATGTTGATGAATTGTTCGTTAAGTTCGAAAATGTTCATAGATGGAATCTGAAGAGGAGAACATTTTCTAGCAAGAATAGCTCTGATTCTGTCTTCTGGCTTATACTGAGACAAGTCGATAAACCACGGGAGCATACCAAAAATCATTTGGTACATCATCACACCAACGGAGAATAAATCAGATTGCACAGTGCAGACACCATTAAATCTTTCTGGGGCAAGATAAAATGGATTCAAATTGCCCAAGTCATCTTTAGAGGGTGGCATGTCCAAGAAACGTGCATGACCGAAATCTATCAATTTACTCTCGCTCAGATTTGATGACGACAAGTCTATCAGGGTATTTTGGAGTGTAACCTCGTTATGTATGACTGGTCTGGCCAAGGAATGAATATAAGATAATGCGCGGAGTACGCCCTTAGTTATCTCTTTGGCTTCATATACCGTGAGTGTATTATCGCGAGCCATCTTTTGCGCTACCGTCTCACCACTAATAAACTCTGTAACGATATAAGCATATTGCTGACCGCCATGAATTAAAGTCCCGGTATCTACAAAACCACAAAGATTATTGTGAGATAGGGATTTAGCGACCTCTACCTCTATGATTTTACCATCAGAGTTGTACTGAGATGCATTAAGTTGAGCAAAGCGGATGAGCTTTAGGAATAGTACCTTCCCAGCCTCGTCCTTTACACGGTAAGTTTCCGCATAAGAGCTTTCTTTATGCGGAAACACGACCGTATATCTATTTATCTTTTGGTTCTTATCAAATATCATATCCTATCCTCTCTTAAGTCTGTTCTTCGCATCAGTTGGTACTTCCGATGACGGAATCAAATCTATCAGCTGTTCCACGTATGGTCTTAGCTTTTCTTCACTCGGAGCATCATTGATAATGCCGATCGCACTATTAATCAATTGTCTTGCACGATTCCTGTCATTCCAAGAAATGGTATCGAAACGTTTGTTCCATCCCATAATCCATGCAACAAAATACTCAACCAAAGCAAGTTTATAATCTAGAGCTCGCACCTGATCCAATGCATCTTTAGCCATCTTTACATCTCTCTTGGCTATCGCTTCATCAACGACTCCACGGAGTTGGTCGAGGATTTGTCCCGTTTGGAATGTCCCATATTTTTTTTGATCCTCTTCTGTCATCTTGAACACTCGCTTCAAATCTTTTTCTATACGTTCAAACTCCGATTCGGAATCACGCTTCTCAATCTCGCGCATCACCTCTTTCTGATGATGGAGAACCATCTTCGTCTCTGTATTATTATCATTCTCTTTTTTGACCTCGTCAAGTTTAGCGCGTAAATCAGAAACATCAACCCCTTGTTTATCAAGACGAGTTATAATTCTTTCTGCTTCGGAGAAATTATCTTGTATGGTTTTCTTGGCATCCTCAAGAGATTGCTTTTTATCTGTTTTTAACTCCTTGGAAATTGTAAGGTCTACTGAAGGGAAATAGGCTTCTAATGTCATCATCTCTGAAGAGTCGGCTTTTATTGTTATGTCAACACTGGTATTTTCTGGAATAAGCTCGTTAACATCATTCCCATCAATGACCACGTTTGCTACATATTCATACAATTTGGAAGATGTTCCGTTATCACAATCATCTGCTTGATATACAGGAATTACCAATTTGTCGGATGGATTTCCAGGCCGCAATTGAGATGTGGTTTTGGATCCATTCAAAATGCCCGTAGCGGGCAGGGGTTTATTTTTTTCAAGTCCTTCAATAGGCATGAACACGAGTTTTTCCTTTTCATCATCCCAGATTTCGATACCAATGTAGTATGGTAGAGGAGCTGCTCCTACCTTGGAACCTTGAATGATTGTTATCTCGTTGGGGAAACAGTTCAAAGCAGTTCCTTGTTCATCATATGCTATGATGGAGAAAGAATTGGCTTTACCTGTTTGCAGATGTGCTTCTATGACATTACCATTCGAATCAATCTCCGTCTTGCCACTCGACCATGTTTTGTCACTACTTACTAACTCAACAAACACTTTTTGGGGGCTATTTGCACCAGTAGCAGCCTTATCCAATTGAATGCTTACCCATTCTGAGGTTTCAACAGAAGTTGATTCATAGCCCACATTCAAGCGAACTGTACCAACTTCAACATCATCACTCTTCACCTCTGCATCAAGAGTTGAAGCGTAGAGAGCAGCCCCGGTAGCGACAGCTGTCATCGGATCAATGCTCGTGTCAATATTTTCTGTAATCTGCTCTCTTAACATCTCGCGAATCAAAGGCGAGTGAGTGGGACCGCCGACCAAAATAATCTTATTGATTTGGTTTCCTCTCATGCTGTTCCTTTCAAGTAGATTCTTACATATATCAACTGCTTTCTGGAAGAGAGGCCGCATCACTTTATTTGCCTCCTCTTGAGTTACGGTAAGATCCAGCTCTATCTCTTCCCCATCTTCGTCCTCACCTAGTTCTCCAATATTTGAGATAATGTCTTCTTGTGCTTTAAACGATAGTTGTATCCTATTGTCTTCTGCATAAGTTTTCATGGCATCTCTCAGTATAACTTTTGTTTCAGAGTTTGCTAATAATCCATCTATTGCATAATTCTGTTTTAAGTAAGGGATAATGATTTCATCAACGATGGCATAATCAAGATTTTTGCCTCCCAGATAGTTGTCTCCTTCTGTATCAAAAACCTGCATGATGCCATCTTCTACTTTCAACAATGCAGCGTCAAAAGTTCCTCCTCCAAAATCAAAGACCATCCAATAGCCATTCTTTTCTTCTGATGATAAACCATAAGCCATAGATGCAGCTATAGGTTCTTGCAGAAGTTCACAATGTTCGAATCCTGCTAGCTTGGCCGCTTGCTTTGTCGCTGTTTTTTGATTGACTGTAAACTTAGCTGGTACAGTTATTACAACAGAACGAAAAGTTTCATCTGTTATGAATGACTTAAGTGCTTTGAGGACCTCCGCAGATAAATCTTCTGACGAAAATGTTTTTTCAAGATACGAACTTTCATATACCTGATTGGTTCCCATAGTCCTTTTAAATTCAACATAAGTATTGGAACTTCCTTTCTTCCATGATTTCGTGGCACGACGCTTGTCCTGCTTCATGTCATTATAAGCACTATCTCCAACTCTAATACTTTGCTTCTTATTAACAGAAACACATGAAGGCATAGTGTCCTTTAGGGTGTCTGACTTCTTAATAACAGGTTCACCTTTTTCCATTCTGCAGATAGCAGAATTAGTGGTTCCGAGGTCAATTCCGTAATCTATTTTAATTCTTGCCATAGTTGTATAGTATTTATATGTTTTGACTAACGGTTATTTCAGCTGCTTGGATCATAGTTCCATTAAAGAGTATCTGAGGTTTTATGATACCTGTAATAATTTGTGAGCCTTCTGGCAATGATTCATCAGGCACAAAATTGGCTACGACTTTCATTCCTTCAACATAAGGTTTCCCTAACATATCTGTAATCTCATAGCCCTTTGCCTTGAAGTTGTCTTTTATGCGCTCTATTCCTTTTGACAATTGTTTATAACCTTTGATGGTATGATCCATTCGTGAAAGGTTCAATTCTATTCTAACAATCTCATCAGCTACTTTACGAACTAATGAATGGTCAGGAGCGGCGGGCACCGATTGAACTGATTGAGAGTTCAATTGGTTATTTATTATATCTACGAGTTGACTATCCAACTTAACAGATTCCTCCTCCAATCTCTTCTGCGCGTCTCTTACCTTATCAATAGCCTCGTAACTATTCGACACGTTCTTCTTTAACAAGTATAGCCCAATCCCAGCAAACAGACCTAAAAGAAAAATGAGAACGGTTCCAATAATGGATTTTGAATTGATGGATTCTTTCAATGTTGATGCATGTTCCTCAACTGATACGTTCGTCTTTGATATATCAGCCCCGAGCTTTTCCTCTGCTTCAGATAATGCCAATCGCAAGTTTGTCACACTAGCCTGAAGGCTGTCGAGAATCAGTTTTGATTTCTCCAATTCTGATTGAAGACTATTTATTCTTTTCTGTTGATTTGAGCCAAATGCCTTTTGGGAAAGGACTTGTTGCCTCAAATTTGTAACCTCTTTTTGTAAGAGACTGACATCTTCATTCGTCTGAGCGATTGCATAAGTCGAAGAAAACACAAAAAACAAAAAAATATAGACTGTTTTCATAATAGGTTCATTAGTTTTTGAGGAAATAATAATGTGGATCCTTGGTTCCACTTCTTATTGAAGTTCTCTTTTTGCGACAATCGGCAAAAAGAAAGGTGTGAAACCACTCTGTTGTCACATCTCGGTATCGCCAAACACCAGTATCCATACAACAGCGAAGCCCACACCCAAACGGTGTAAGCATTCGCATTCCACTGTTGATGGATACATTGAAGTTGGCGATTTCAGATGTGCATCCAAGTAGAAGCAAACACTTCCTTTAAGTCTATGTCTTGGTTAAACGTTAATTGTCTATATCATTTTGGGTTATTTAAGGTTGAACAAATTTTGTTGATTCTTGGAGCCGGTCTTAGAGGGATGGCTCTTTATGCCGTCTCATGTGCATAGTTCTGGTAATTACCCAGAATCTGCTCGATATGGATGACCTCCGGACAGGAGTCCCAGGTCACACCTCCTCCCATCAAATACCAGTTGGGCCGTTCTTTCATCGGCACTTTCTTCATACTGGGGAAGGCTGATATGGGCATGACGATGGATCGGCCATCTTGCAAGTCCACCTGGAACTTGCCTCGCTTGGGGAAGGACAACGACTTAATACGTGGTGTCACATTCCAATATCCTTCTGTCTGATACATAACGCTATTTCTTTACTTTAATGATTCTTATTGTTTTACCACTCTTGAATAACTCCCATTGGCGTAGAAGTTGTTCGCGATAACTGCTCGCAATCTTAAGAACTTCCTTCACCTGGGCATCTGTGAGGTCGCCTTGTTTCGCCAATTCTACTTCAGGCTCCAACCATATTTTACAGAGGTTTTCCACCCCACGCTTACCCACATGCACATGAGCTCGATTCTCGTGGAAGTCTGTATTATAGAACAGAAAGTTCCACATAATTCTTGCTGTGATATAGAGAAATATCTTTGGCACGGCTTAAGTTGTTAATTCATTGTTGGTTATTCAAAAATAGTTGAATGCCAATTCTATGAGAAACTGCACCTTGAAGCGCCCTTTTCCCCGGCTTTCGGCTGCAAATATAACGATTATTTTGCTATCAACGGCATAATTAGCGAGAAAAATGGTGTTAAAGGCCCAAAATAACTGCAAAACGTCCTCGTTTCGCCTGATAAATACACATTAATTTAACTATAGACTCTTCAAGTTCATCAATACACCTTATTATTATATATACACACGCGAACCTTATTATAATATATATGTGCCATTTTTTATTATGATAAGAAGAATGGAATTTTGGGGGCGTGGGGGATGGGTCGGGCGTGAGGGAGTATGATTCAGATAGAGGGAGGGCGAAGGGGTGGAGGATGGGCGGAATTGGTGGATTGAGGGGTATTTGGAGGGGATTGGGTATAGATGTGGGGGCTGGATTGGGGAGAGATGTTGCTTGGCGACCCTTGGGTCGTCAAGCGGAAGAACAGGAAGAAAGGGGCAAAACGGCCTGATGTGTTGCTTGACGACCCTTGGGTCGTCAAGGGGAAGATCGGGAGGTTACGGGGAAAGGGTATTGATGTCCTCCGGAAAATCGGGGGAAGGAATCAAGGATTTTGGTTGTTCTTACATGTGAGATAAATTGTTTTGCTACACGAATTCACTTTAATTTTGATAATTGATTGATATTTAAGGAAAAGAGTATTTTCGTAAAGTGAATATGACGAATTTAACGTGTAGAAAATGGGGTAGGTTTCTCGGATTTTAGGCAAATAAAGTGTACTTAAAGTGAATATTTGGGCATATAAAGTGATTTTTGGAGTATCTAAAGTGTATAAATGGATGCATCAAAAATGAATTATAGGCCCCTAAAATGTATTTTGGGGGCAGCAGAAGTGAATTTATTGTGCAATTATGGTGGATTTATAGTGCAATTATGACGTAATTACAGTGCAAATATGGTGTAATTAAGGTGTTTTTATGGTATAATTATTGTGCAATTTTGTGTTTAATTGGGGTCATTTGGGCGGCGAGGGAAGGCGGAGGTGGTGGGTGATGCAGCGGGGGAGCTCTTCGGCGTAGTGCGAGACGATGATGAGGGTGACGTCGGGTTGCCGGCAGTAGTCCTCGATGATCTGCGTGGCCAGCAGGCGGTTGGGGTCGTCGAGGCCATGAAAGGGTTCGTCGAGGATGAGCAGGTCGGGGGATTTGACGAAGGCGCGGGCGAGGAGGCAGAGACGCTGCTCGCCACTGGACATTCGGAGGAAGGTGCGGTCGGCGAGGTGGTCGATGTGGAAGCGTCGCATCCAGGCGAGGCAGGTCTCGCGCTGCTCGGGACGAGGACGAACGTAGAGCCCAACGCTGTCGTGCAGTCCGCTGGCAACGATGTCAATAGCTGGGAGATCACGCATGTAGGCGCGGTGCATTTCTGGACTGACGTAGCCGATGTGGCGCTTGATGTCCCAGATGCTTTCTCCCGTGCCGCGTTGTCGTCCAAAGAGCTCAATATCACAGGCGTAGGCTTGTGGGTTGTCGGCGCAGACGAGGCTGAGGAGCGTGGATTTGCCGGAACCGTTGGCACCCTCCAGCGCCCAGTGTTCGCCGCGGCAGACGTTCCACGATAGGTCATTGAGGATGGTGCGCTCGCCGTAGCGAATGGTGATGTGGGAGAAGCGGAGGATAGAAGACCCATTCCCGCCCTTGCCCGTCCTCGGAATAGGAGTTATTTCTCGGTCGCTCAGGACGGCTTGACATTCAGTCAAACCGTTGCTTCCTTCGCTACCCGTCAGGGAGGGGAGTGGCTGCGCACAGATATTACTTCCTTCTCTACCCGTAAATGAGGTGAGTGGCTGCGCACAGATATTGCTTGACAACCCGGAGGACGCCCCTCCCTGACGGGAGGGGTCGGGGGTAGGTCTTCTAATCACCCTGTTGATGAAGTCAGGGATGTCGCTGTCGCGAGTGAGGAGGAGAATGACTTGCAGCCCTTGTTCCTTGATGAGTTGTGCCAGGGTGTCGCGCAGCTGTTGGCGCGCTTCGGGGTCGAGGCCGATGAAGGGGCTGTCGAGGATGAGGAGGCGAGGGGAGGAGGCGAGGGCGCGCTGCAGCTGGTATTTGCGGAGCTCGCCGCTGGAGAGGCTGATGATATAACGACCGTCGACCATGGGCGTCGATTCGTCGATATCGTGCTGATTCCAACGTTGTTGTAGGTAGTAGGTGGTGTCGCTGTCGCCGTAGGAATCGCGGAAGGTGAGGACTCGGATGTCATCGCTGGCGTAGCGGTGGGTGCTGCCCTCGAAGTGGTAGTGTACTTCGTTGGTGCCGAGGAGGGGATAGCGGCCGGTAAGGATTTCGATGAGGCGGGTCTTGCCGGAGGCGTTGAGGCCCACGATGGCGACTTGCTCGCCGGGGTAGATGCTGAGGTTCAGAGGTTCCTCGAGGCGGAAGTCGGGGTGGCGTGGGATGCCGTTCTCGACGGAGATGACGGGGAGGTTAGATTCCATGGACCTTGTCTTTGTTCTTGTTGATGAAATCCTTCCAGGACTTGGCGCCGCCGGAGGAGGTGGGACGGGAGCTCTCGATGAAATGACAATAGGCGGCGGCGAGGCCGTCGGTGGCGTCGAGCCACGGCAGCATGGCATCCTCGGGAATGTGAAGCATCTGCCGGAGCATGTAGGCTACTTGTTCCTTCGAGGCTGATCCATTGCCAGTTATGGCCATCTTTATCTGCATCGGCGCATATTCCTTGATGGGCACCTGCCGACTGATGGCGGCAGCCATTGCCACTCCCTGCGCGCGTCCCAGTTTCAACATCGACTGCACGTTCTTTCCGAAGAACGGGGCCTCGATGGCTACTTCGTCGGGTAGATAACTTTCGATGATACCCGTGATACGCTCGAAGATGCGTCCGAGTTTCAGGTAGTGGTCGGTGTACTTTCGGAGGTCGATGACTCCCATGGTGACCATCTCCGCCTTGCGTCCGCAAGTCTTGATGATGCCGTAGCCCATAATGGTCGTTCCAGGGTCAATGCCGAGTATGATTTTCTCTGTTTCCATTCGCTTTTTTGTCGAATATGGTGCAAAAGTAGACAATTCCACTCATAAAAATAGCATTTTAACGCTTTTTTTGTCTTTTCGTGCCGTTGTTAGCGAAAAAGACGATAAATTTGCACGCGAAATCTGTATTTTCCATTGATAATTTAACTAAGAAACATAAAATAAACAATGAAAAAGATTCTTATCTCTGCCTTCATTCTGGCAGTCTCGACTTTCGGGCTTTCTGCCCTCGAGCCACAGAAAACTACCGTCAGCGTTGTCTCCGGACAGACTGAGGAAAAAGTTGCTGAAATCAAATTCGACACGCTTACTCACGACTTTGGTTCGTTCTCTGAGAGTGAGCCCGTCGTCTCCTGCGAGTTCCCCTTCACGAATGTGGGCACCGCTCCTCTGGTGATTCATCAGGCCATCTCCAGCTGCGGCTGCACCGTTCCCGACTACACCAAGTCGCCGATTAAGCCGGGCGAGCGTGGCGTCATCAAAGTGACTTACAACGGTAAAGGCAAGTTCGCTGGCAAGTTCCGCAAAGTCATTACCGTACGTTCCAACTCCAAGGAGAATGCTGCCGTGAACCTTTATATTCAGGGCATTATGGCTCCAGCAGAGGAGAAACAGTAGGGAATTGAAAATTGAAGTTCTCCAAGTATGGAGCGACCAAAGGTCGAGCGGAAATTTGAAAATTGGGAGGGTAGTCAAATCGTAATCGTGAAATCGTGAAATTGTGAAATCGTGAAATAAAATAGATCGTGAAATAAAACAGATCGTTAATAAATTCATGAAACGGACTTCTTTATTTATAGCAACACTGCTGCTCTGCCTGGGTGCTTTTGCTGCCGGAGGCAAGGGCAAGAAGGCACAGCCCGAGAACCCGCTGGGCGACGGACAAAGCGACCGCGCCTACTGGGTGGAACTCGCTTATCAGATGGCCGCTCCCGTGCTGGAGAATATGGCCAATGGAACCCTCCAGCAGAATATGAAGCTGGAACTGTCGCCCACCTGGGATAACCGCGACAAGAAGGTGGCCTACATGGAGTGCTTCGGCCGACTGATGGCTGGAATCGCACCGTGGCTCACACTGCCTGACGACGATACTCCCGAGGGACAGAAGCGCAAACAGCTGCGCGAGTGGGCCCTGAAAGCTTATAAAAATGCCGTAGATCCCGAGAGTCCCGACTATCTCGGCTGGACCAGCGGCGGACAGACCCTCGTGGATGCAGCCTACGTCGTCGAGAGCCTCTTCCGCGGCTATTCCGCCCTGTGGGAACCCCTCGACTCTCTCACCAAGGCCCGTTATATCAAGGAGTTGCAAGGCCTGCGCCGCTACGATCCTCCCTACACCAACTGGCTGCTCTTCGTAGGTATGGAAGAGTCCTTCCTGATGTATGTGGGTGGTGGCTACGATGCTTTCCGCATTAAGATGGCTGTGAGCAAGGCTGAGGAATGGTACATTGGCGACGGTCTGTACAGCGACGGCCCCTCCTTCGCCTTCGACTACTACAACGCTTTCGTCATTCAGCCTATGTACAGCGAGTGCCTGCAAATGGTAGCTGCCAAGCAGCCCAACAACACCTATCTGGTCCGCTCCAAGGGCGACAAGCGCAACGGTGCCAAGAACCGCCTGGAGGTCGTCACCAAGCGTATGCAGAAGTACGGTGTCATCCTCGAACGTTTCATCTCGCCCGAGGGTACCTTCCCCGTAGTGGGTCGCTCGATTCCTTACCGTCTGGCTGTGCTCCAGCCCCTTGCCATGCTCGCCTGGCAGAAGCAACTGCCTCAGGAACTGCACAATGGACAGGTGCGTGCCGGAATCACTGCCGTCATGAAACGTATGTTCGAAGGCAAAGGCCAGACGAACTTCACGGAGGACGGTTACCTGACTATCGGCTTTGTCGGCTCACACCCGAATGTGGCTGACTGGTACACCAACAACGGTTCGCTCTACATGACCTCGCTGGCCTTCATGCCCCTCGGTCTCCCCGCCGACGATCCCTTCTGGACAGATGCTCCTGAGAAGTGGACCTCGAAGAAAGCATGGGAGGGCGATGACTTCCCGAAGGATCACAAGTGGGACATCAACCGCGAAGTGCTGTATTGGGAGTAAACAAATAGACCTTCCGATAGAAACGCCGAAGGCGTCTCTGAAAAATAACCGAGGGTGCGGAATCAACCGCACCCTCGGATTCGTTTATGGGCAAGCCTGATCAGCTATTTCAGGCGTCACACCTTGTTTTATTTTCGCGCGCGCACGAGAACTTCCTTTCTTACAGCGTCTCGCATTCTGCCAACCAAGCGTCGCGACTTGCATCGCTCGGCATACGCCAGTCGCCGCGTGGCGAGAGGCTGACGGTACCCACCTTGGGGCCGTCGGGCAGACAGGAACGCTTGAACTGTTGTGCGAAGAAGCGACGGTAGAATGTCGACAGCCAGTGCTTGATCTCGTCGGCACGATAACGGCCTTCGAAGGCTCTCTGTGCCAGGAAGAAAATCTTTGTGGGACGGAATCCCCAGCGCAGTGCGTAGTAGATGAAGAAATCATGCAGTTCGTAGGGACCTACGAGGTCTTCGGTCTTCTGCTGGATCTCGCCCGAGGCATTGGTGGGGATGAGTTCCGGACTGATGGGCGTATCCACGATATCCAGCAGCGTCTGTGCCTCGCCGTTGACGCCCTTGTCCTTGTGGGTTGCCACCCAGCGGACGAGGTGTTTCACCAGGGTCTTCGGCACGCCAGCATTGACGGAATACATCGACATGTGGTCACCATTATAGGTGCACCAGCCCAGCGCCAGTTCCGAGAGGTCTCCCGTTCCTATCACGATGCCTCCCAGCTGGTTGGCGACGTCCATGAGGATTTGTGTGCGCTCGCGGGCCTGCGAATTCTCATAGGTGACGTCCTGCACCGACGGGTCGTGGCCGATATCCTCGAAATGCTGGAGCACCGACTTTGCGATGCTTATCTCCTGAGAGGTGATGCTCAGTTCGTGCATCAGGTCGCAGGCGTTGTTATACGTGCGGTCGCTGGTGCCGAATCCGGGCATTGTAATTCCGACGATGCCGCGGCGGTCGAGACCCAACAGGTCGAAGGCGCGCACGGTGACGAGCAGTGCCAGTGTGGAATCCAGTCCGCCGGAGACACCGATGACCGCTGTCTGCGCACCGATGTGCTGCAGTCGGCGGGCCAGTCCTTCGGCCTGAATGGAGAAGATCTCTTCGCAACGCTCGTCGAGCTGTGGCCCCTGCGGCACGAAGGGAGCCGCATTGATCTTGCGGGTGAAGTTGAACTCATGGGGAGTGATGAGCGCCGTATCCACGAAGGTGACGGGTAGCTTCGGTGTGCGGTGCATGGCACCTTTGTTCATACCGAAGGTGGTGTTCGTGCGACGTTCCGAGCGCAGGCGTTCCACATCAATCTCGCTCTCCACAACCTGACTCTTGAGGCTGTGGCGAATGCCTTCTTCCAGCATGATGCCGTTCTCCAGCACGATGGCTTTGCCGCTGAAGACGACGTCCTGAGTGCTCTCGCCGAAACCTGCTGCCGAATAGACGTAGCCCGAAATGCAGCGCGCACTCTGCTGGCGCAGCAACTGTTGCAGGTAGGCGTACTTGCCCACGACATCATCGTCGGCGCTGAGGTTGAAGATGATTTCTGCACCGTTCAGGGCCAGCTCAGAAGAGGGTGGGATGGGAGCCCACAGGTCCTCGCATAGCTCGATGCCGAAGCCGCACGTGGGAGTGCGGAACAGCAGTCTTGAACTTACCTTCACCTGCTGGCCGCAGAGCCAGACGGTGGCATCAGCCGGCAGTTCATCGGCGCTGGCAAACCAGCGGCGCTCGTAGAATTCCTTGTAGTTCGGCAGGTAGGTCTTGGGAACGAGGCCCAGAATCCGACCTTTCTGAATCGCTGCTGCGCAGTTCAGCAACATCCCTCCGTATTGTACGGGCAGGCCGACAATGCTGATGATATCCAGCGAACGCGAGAAGTTCATCAGATGGATGAGTGCCAGCTCCGCCTCGTCCAGCAAGAGCTGCTGGGAGAAGAGGTCGCCGCAGGAATAGCCCGTCAGCGACAGCTCGGGCAGACAGATGATTTCCACACCGCGGCCTTCGGCCTGGATGACCAGACTTTCTATTTGCTGGACGTTGTACTTCGGGTCGGCTACGTGTACCTCGGGTACCGCTGCAGCCACTTTGACGAAACCGTAATTCATAGTCGAGTGACGTTAAATGATTGTTTTGCGGTGCAAAGATAGGAAAACTTACACAAACAAGGAGCCTTTTTACATTTTTTTCTGCTTTTTATTTGCTTAAAACACAAAATTACACTTACTTTGTACCCGATATCGCTAAAAAAGCGCACATACCTTTATTAATCACCTTTTATAAACTTCAAAACGATGACCAAAAAATTTGTCTGCACCGTTTGTGGTTACATCCACGAAGGTCCCGAACCCCCCGAGCGCTGCCCACAGTGCAAAGCACCCGCCAGCAAGTTCAATGAACTGAAGGAAGACGCTGGACTTCAATTCGTCACCGAACACGTGATAGGAATCGCCAAAGACGTGGATCCCGAAATCCTGGCAGGTCTCCGCGCTAACTTCGAGGGCGAATGCACCGAGGTCGGAATGTATCTGGCCATGAGTCGTCAGGCTGACCGCGAAGGTTATCCCGAAATCGCCGAAGCCTTCAGGCGCTATGCTTTCGAGGAAGCTGACCATGCCAGCCGCTTCGCAGAACTCCTCGGAGAGTGCGTATGGGATACCAAGACGAACCTGAAGAAGCGTATGGAAGCAGAGGCAGGTGCCTGCGCTGGCAAGATGGATATTGCCAAGAAGGCAAAGGCTCTGGACCTCGATGCAATCCACGACACCGTTCACGAAATGGCAAAGGACGAAGCTCGCCACGGCCGTGGCTTCGCCGGCCTCTACAAGCGCTATTTCGGATAACGGGCGCTGTGGTCGTCTGACCACCAACACTCAGTTAACAACAACGAGCCGCAGGCACTTCACCTGCGGCTCGTTTGTTGTGATATTCCGAAGCGACCTGACGGCTCAGGGCTTGAGATAGCGGTCGCCCGTCTTCTCGACGATGATCTGGCGGTAGCGTTCAGGATATCCTACGCGCTGGAGGGGTACATGGTCGCCGCCGGCAGTCTTCAGGTACTGACCGTCCTTCTCGGGCTTGATGGCCATATCGTTGTACTTGACGATGACGCGCTCGAAGAGCTGGCGCCAGCGGTCCATCATCAGACCTGCAGCGCGTGAGGTGTAGCCTGTCAGGTGGCTAACGGCCTCGGACTGCGTCATCCTGAGCGCCTCAGCCTCCACGTGCTGCTGCTGGGTCTCGAAGTCGGCGTCAAGACGGTTGCGGGCATCGCGCAGTTCGGGGAAGAGCTGGCAGTAGCGGGGATAGATGAAGTTCGAGAGGGCGTTGGCCAGCCAGTAGGCACTCTTCACCGAGAAGGTGAAGGGGTCTGCCGTCTTCTCTGCATATGGCTCGGGACAAATCGTGGAGCAGCAGTAGACGGGCGAGTAAGCTACCATATTTGCATCGTCAAAACCTACCCAGAGAACGCCGCCCACGTGGTTGGGCATCCATGAACGCATCTGGGCAAGGTAGGTGACGGCGGTCTGCTGGGTGCTGATGGGACGTTCGTTGAAGTACTTCTTTCCGTCGACCTCAAAGGTGAGTGGAGTGGGGCGGTAAGGAGCTTCATAGGGTCCTGCACCGATATCGGAAGTCATCTCCATCGGAGTCCCCTCGAAGTGGTCGCGCATGGCCTGCTTCAGAGCGTTGAGGCTGACGAGCGTGTCGGGCTTCACGCACCAGGGCATCTCCTCGGTGTTCTGTTCTATTCCCATCACGTAGGGCAGGTACTTGTCCATACCGCCGCAGAAGCGGTTGAAGAACGTCCAGACGCGGGCCTCGCAGATGCGGCGGGCGCTGAAATCATTGGGTGCATAGGCGTCGCGGAACGAGAACTCTGCATCCTTTCCGCTGAAATATCCTTTCTCGCGGGCGAAGCTGATGACATCCTTCGAATAGACGCAGTTGGCGGGATCCTTCAGCGGGAAACGCGTGATGCGGGCTTGGTTGGCGTGACCCGTGATGCAGTCGTCGGGCAGTCGGCGTGCAACCCATACGGCGCCCTTACGGCCGGGTCCCTTGCCAATCATCTCAAGTACCCAGGCTTCGTTGGGGTCGGCGAGCGTGATGCTCTCGCCCTCGCTGCGATAGCCGTAGGTCTCTACGAGTTGGGTCCACACGTCAATAGCCTCGCGGGCGGTGCGGGCACGCTGGAGGGTGACGTACATCAGCGAGCCGTAGTCGAACAATCCCGTGGTGTCGGTCAGTTCCTCGCGACCGCCGAAGGTCGTCTCCATGATGCTGAGCTGGTGCTCGTTGATCTGTCCAATGACGTTATAGGTGTGGGGCACTTCGGGTATCTCGCCGAGGTAGTTGTTCGTCTCGTAGTCGTAGAGCGAACGGGTGGTGCCGGGCTGGTGGTCGGCGGCCGGGTAGAAATGGAGGTAACCGTAGGAGCCGTAGTCGTCGGCACTGTAGGTGATCATGACGGAACCGTCGGCCGAGGCGCGTTTGCCCACGATGAGGTTTGTACATGCAAAGCCTGCTACACCCACGAGCAGGGCGAGGAGGCTGGTAGTGAATCGTTTATTCATTGGTTATTTTGAAATAATTATTGGTGTAATGGGGTTTCTGGGAATGATGGGAGACCTGGCTATTGATAGAGGTTGGGACCTATGCGGATGTTGCGGCAATTGCTTTGTAGGATTTCGTGGCCAGTGACGAAGGTGTTATCGTAGATTTCCACCTCCTCGGCATCATTGAGAAGAATTGCAATGGGATGGGGGCCTTCGATATGGTTGCGGCGAATAAGAATGTGGCGGTTCACTTGTGGCGGCGTCTGCGGTGATTCTGTGGTGACCATGATTCCTGTGGCCCTATAGCCGTTGTCCGTTCCTGCGCCTCGGATATCATTGTCCTCAACGATGACTTGTTCGACAGGTCCCGCCTCGTGCCAGCTGAGTTCTGCTCCTAATTTGATGGCTGAGAGTGTGCTGCGCCCGATGTGATTGCCGCGAACGATGACATCTCGAGCTTTCAGCAGGAAGGCGCGTCCGTTGTTGTAGTGGTCCACATTATTTAATATACGCGTGTGAGGAAAGCGTGAGTAGTTGTAGAGCAGCAGCTGGTCGTTGTCAGCGGTGGGCAAAGGGCGGTCGAGGCCCACAGCCACGCGCCATGCCTCGACATTAACATCGCAGGATTGTACCACATAGCGCCCAGCTTCTTGCATATTCCTCTTATTTAGCAGGATAAGTGTGTCGCCAGCTGAAGGATAGTCGAGCCACTGAGCGTGTAGGTCTGCGTCTTCTACTCGGATTTCAACCTGACGGGGATTGGCGGTGTCTGGGGTGAAGTGCCAATAGTAGTTGTGGATATTCGTGCAGTCGTCTCCGTTGCCAGCGAAGGTGGAGTTCTGAATGGTCAGTGTGCCGCTGCATGAGGTGAAATGGGTGGCATCGGTGGAGGTGGAACTGACACGTCCTTCCTCGGGAGTGACGTTCAAACTGTCAATGAGGATATCGTTGCAGAGGTGCCCGACGACTCCCATCCCCGGAAAGCTCCTGATGGAGAGCCCGCGAAAGGTGATGTCCTCGGATTCGCGCAACATGACGCAAGGGCGATAATGCCCTCCGTAGCGAATGACGAAGATGTCGCCCAAGGGGGGATGAACGGGTGAGGTCAGGCGGGCTAATCCGGGTCGCAGCAACTGCGTGTTCGTCACGCTGCCGTAGTAGAAATGTTGCCGTTCGCTGCTGTAGAAATAGTAGCGACCTTGAACGATACTGTCGATGTAAGCGTAGAGTGTAGGGTCAAATTCGATGTCGAAATCTTCGTGTGAGGTGCGGACGACTCGTCCCTCGGTGGCGGCAGGACGGCGGTATGTGATTTCAAGCCCGTTGAGTGTCAGTCCTTTGCAGTCGATGAAAGAGAGTACTTGCATCCAACCCTCGACGAGCAGACGAGCACCGCGAGCCTCGATGGTGAGTCCTCGACACCCTGTGAAGTCCAACCCCGTGACATATGGTTTCTGGGGCTGGAAGAGTGCCCATTGCACTTCGAGTCCGCGACCGAGAGCCCCACTGATAGCACGTCGCTCAATGTCAACGGCTATGGGATCCGTGAGTTCGTAGGTTCCAGCGGGAAAGTGGAGCGTCGTCTGAGGGTGCTTTCGACAATAATCAGCAGCACGACGTAACGCTTCGGTATCAGGACGTCCATCATCAGGACGCGCACCGAAGCGGGTTACAGAGATGTCGCGAGCCATTGTCGATGAGACCATCGCCATCAGCACCAGCCAAGCAACAAGAGATTTCTTCGCGTTCATTAATCTTCTTTGTCGCGGCCTTCGATCTTGCTCATCTTATCGTTAGCATATTCAAAGGCATACCACACCTTCTTCATCTTCAGGATCTTGGCGAACTCAGGATAATACTTCTTCTTGGCTGCCAGTTCCTTGGTCTCGGATTCCAACTTGGCATCCATGAGCTGCTTGGCCTGTGCATCGGTGATGGTGCCAGCCTTCTCTGCGGATTTATACTTGTCTTTGATGTCGTCGTAAACGTCGTTGGCAGCCTTACGCTCGGTGAGATATGCCTTGAGAACGGGGCCGAACTTGGCTTCTGTTGCCTTGTCGAGTTTCAGCTTGCGGAGCGTGTACTCGTAACGTTTTTCCAGCTTGGTCTTAGCGTAAACGCTGGTGGTGGCGGTCAGTGCGAGAGAGACCACGAGGAGAAGAATGATTCTTTTCATTGTCGTTTATGTGATTTGTTGGTTTTATGGGTTTCTTGATATTGGGACTTCTGAGACTTATGGGCCTTATGGGCCTTATGGGCCTCATGGGACTTATAGGGCTTATTCGAGCTGTCCTTGTCAAAGAGGCGGGCCAGGAGGTCGGGGCGGCCGAGGCGGCGCAGTTCGCTCTCGATGCGATGCCGTTCCTCGGGTTTGTACCAGAAGAAGAACATCCGTTGCGCCTGCTTTTCGGCAGAGGTGCGGGCACTGAAGACCGGTTGCAGGGTGTCGGGGTCATAGCCTGTGGCCCACATCGTCGTTGCCGTCGTCATCGGGGTGGGCGTGAAGTCCTGCACCTGTTCGAGCTGGAAGTCCATCTGTCGGGTCTCGATGGCGAGTTCAGCCATGTCTTCCTCGCGGCAGCCCGGATGAGAACTGATGAAATACGGGATGATCTGCTGGCGGAGGCCGGCTTGACGATTGATGTCATCGAAGCGGCGCTTGAAGGCGTGAAAGAGGCGGAACGAGGGCTTGCGCATCAGACGGAGTACGGCATCGGAGGTGTGCTCGGGTGCCACCTTCAGTCGTCCACTGACGTGGTGCAGGATGAGCTCGCGGGTATAATCCGCTGCCGCCCGGTTCAGGGCCTCGTCCTTCCAGTCGTGGAGAAGGAGGTCGTAGCGTACGCCGCTGCCAATGTAGGCATGTTTGATTCCAGGAACCTGAGCCACAGCGCGGTAGATGTCGAGCAGCGGGCGGTGGTCGCCATGCAGGTTCGCACACACTTCGGGATGTATGCACGAGGGACGACGGCACTTCTGGCAGGCTTTGGGGTTCTTGCCTTTCATGCCATACATGTTCGCCGAGGGTCCTCCGAGATCAGAGAGGGTGCCGTGGAAATCGGGCATGTGGGTGATGGCTTCTACCTCGTTCAGGATACTCTCCTTGGAACGGCAGGCCACGAACTTGCCCTGATGCGCCGAGATGGTGCAGAAAGCACAGCCGCCGAAACAGCCTCGGTGCATGTTGACCGAGAAGCGGATCATCTCATAGGCGGGGATGCGTTTTCCTTTGTATTTCGGGTGCGGCAGGCGTGTGTAGGGCAGGTCGAAGGAATGGTCGATTTCCTCGGTCGTCATCGGAGGGTAGGGTGGATTGACAACCACCCACTGCGAGCCAGTCTGCTGGATGAGGCGCTGTGCTTCGAGACGATTGCTCTGTTCCTCTATGTGGTGGAAATTCTCTGCATGTAACTTCTTGTTGCTGAGGCAGTCCTCGAAGGAATGCAGCAGGATGTCCTTCTCCTGGATGCCACCAGGAATCGTTTCGCGTGAGGGATAGAGAGCAACGGTTTGTGGGATGTCAATGACCGACCGCAGGGCCGCAGAGGTGATGAGGGCGTTGCCTACTTCGTCGTAGGCGAGGTCGGGATGCCCGCTGTCGAGCAGGTCGAGACAACGGTGGGTGAGTTCCAGCGTCGGTTGTTCGCCCATGCCGTAGGTGATGCAGTCCGCTCCGCTATCTATCAGGATACTCGGACGGAAGCGCTCCTGCCAGTAGTCGTAGTGCATCAGTCGTCGCATGGATGCCTCGATGCCACCGAGGATGACGGGAACGTCGGGGTATAGGCGCTTGAGAATCTGCGTATAGACGATTGTCGGGTACTCGGGTCTCAAGTCATGACGGCCATCGGGACTGTAGGCGTCCTCCGAACGTAGCCGGCGCGCAGCCGTGTATTTGTTGACCATAGAGTCCATGCAGCCAGGTGCCACTCCGAACCAGAGGCGAGGACGTCCCAGCTTCTTGAAGTCGCGCAGGTCGCCGTGCCAGTCCGGCTGGGGAACGATGGCGACGCGCAACCCTTCAGCCTCCAGAAGACGACCGATGACCGCTGCTCCGAACGACGGATGGTCGATATACGCATCCGCCGAAAACAGGATGACATCAGCCTGCTCCCATCCGCGCAGTTCCATCTCGCGGCGGGTGGTAGGCAGAAAATCTGTGAGGAGAGGGCGAGCTTCGGACATTATCTCTGAAGAATGCGATCGAGGAGGTTCTTGTTGATCGCCAATAGTTTGCGCTGTTGTGACTTGATATCAGAAGTGATTTGGTCGTATAGATCCTGGAAGATGTGCAGCATGGGGGCGACGGGCTTCTTCTCCGCTTCCTCATTGACCACCACGCGCAGTCCTTGCGGCACCAGACGGATGTCGATGTCCGTTCCTGCTTCTGCCGGGTCGCCGTCATAGTGGATGACACCCGGCTGGGCGCGGTGGACGTGGAGCGAACGGCACTGGAAGGTCTTGATGCGGGAGTTGGTGTCCAGCGTCTTGTTGAGCATCTGCATGACGATTTGCGGAGCTTCGAGTACGTTGAATGGCTCCATGATGGTCACGTCGAGCAGACCGTCGGACATCGATGCCTGCGGGGCGATATAGAAGTTATTGCCATACTGCGAGGCATTGCCACAGGCAATGAGGAAGGCCTCGTGGTGCTCGGTCTGGCCGTCGAGTTCTATCTCGTAAGTCTCTGGCTGATAGGACAGTCCTCCCTTCAGGGTGTTCTCGATGTAGGTGAGCAGTCCTCGTTTGCCGCTGCCTGCGAACTTCTCGCTGATGAAGGCGTCGAAGCCCATGCCGCAGGTGCAGAAGAAAGGTATGTCGTTGATGAGACCGTAGTCGAGTGCTTTGATGTCGCAGCGTGCCAGCACTTTCAGCGCGCCGTCGGGATTCATTGGGATCTGGATGTGGCGGGCAAGACCGTTGCCACTGCCCATAGGGATGATGGCGAGGGCAGTATTGGTGTGGCACAGGGAGCGTGCCACCTCGTTCACCGTTCCGTCGCCACCGATGGCGGCACAAACGTCAATACCCTCGCGCGCCGCCTCTTCGGCCAGCTCCGCGGCGTGTCCGCGATGATCCGTCCAGGCGACATCCCATGCGAACCGTTCCTCGGACAGGAAACGGGGCAGGGAATCTATGATGGGTTGTTTATCATGCGTCCCGGAGATGGGATTTGCAATGAAAAGTATTCTTATCTTGTCCATAAATCGGCACAAAGATAGTGGAAAGTTGGGGAATAAAACCAATAAAACGCACAAAAATCGACTAAAAGTGCAAGAAAAAGGAGATTTTGTCCCGAAAATAGCTCATAGTCCAAAATAAATGTGTACCTTTGCGCCGCAAAAAATAAAAATAGGAAAAAATAGACCTTATTAAATAATATGGGAATTTTACAAGAAAGACTTGCAAAGTATGACCGCCCTCAAAAATATAAGGAGCTGGGCATCTATCCCTACTTCCGCGAGATTGAGGGAAAGCAGGGTACAGAAGTCATCATGGAAGGTCAGCGTGTGTTGATGTTCGGTTCGAATGCCTACACAGGACTGACGGGTGACGAGCGTGTCATCCAGGCTGGCATCAAAGCTATGGAACAATATGGTAGCGGCTGTGCCGGTTCTCGCTTCCTGAATGGAACTCTGGATATTCATGTACAGTTGGAGAAAGAACTCGCAGAGTTCATCGGTAAAGATGAGGCGATGTGCTTCGCCACCGGTTTCACCGTGAATAGCGGTGTGCTGGGCGTTCTTACCGACCGTCACGACTATATCATCTGTGACGACCGCGACCACGCCAGCATCGTGGACGGAGTGCGTAACAGCTTCTCCCACCGCCTGAAGTATAAGCACAACGATATGGAGGAGCTCGAAGCTCTTCTGCAGCGTTGTCCCGAAGACGTCGTGAAGCTCATCGTCGTCGATGGTGTCTTCTCGATGGAAGGCGACCTCGCACCCCTGCCGAAGATCATCGAGCTGAAGAAGAAGTATCCCGGAACGGCTGTCATGGTGGACGAGGCTCATGGACTGGGCGTCTTCGGTCGTCAGGGCCGTGGCGTCTGCGACCACTTCGGTCTGACCGACGATGTCGACCTCATCATGGGTACGTTCTCCAAGAGCCTGGCTTCGATTGGCGGCTTCATCGCTGCTGACAGCAGTATTATCAACTATCTGCGTCATCATACCCGTACGTATATCTTCTCGGCATCCTGTACTCCTGCCGCTACGGCTGCAGCCCGCGAGGCCCTGCACATCATCCAGGAGGAGCCCGAACGCATCCAGCGTCTGTGGGATGTCACGAATTATGCACTGAAGCGCTTCCGCGACGCCGGTTTCGAAATCGGTGAGACCGAGAGCCCAATCATCCCACTCTATGTGCGTGATGTTGATAAGACCTTTGCCGTCACAAAGTTGGCCTTCGATGCCGGAGTGTTCATCAATCCTGTTATTCCTCCCGCCTGTGCTCCTCAGGATACGTTGGTACGTTATGCCCTGATGGCAACACATACGAAGGAGCAGGTCGATGAGTCTGTTGAAGCCCTGTCACGAGTCTTCCGTGAACTCGAAATCATCAAGTAAAGGGCCATTTAGCAGCGAAAAAACGGTGAAATCGTGAAAAAGTAGCTGAAAAGTTTGGCTATTTCACGAAAAGTAGCTACCTTTGCACCCGCAAAACGGAAAGCGCCCCAACGGATTGCGCCCTCCGAAGCTGAAAGAAAGTTGCGTCCTTAGCTCAGTTGGTAGAGCAATTGACTCTTAATCAATGGGTCCAGGGTTCGAGCCCCTGAGGGCGTACTTTCAGAAAGCAGGCAACCTAAACATGCGTCCTTAGCTCAGTTGGTAGAGCAATTGACTCTTAATCAATGGGTCCAGGGTTCGAACCCCTGAGGGCGTACAGAAGGAGACGGCAGACGTAACGTTGTCGTCTCTTTTTCTTAGGTGGTGCTACACCTTATTATATATATAAGTATAACCGAATCGCTTTTTAAACTATCAAGCAATGACGAAACATAAAGAAGAGATGCTGGAATCCATCCTCGACCTGAATTCCACGAATGTGTGGGACATCAGTGCCGACGAGATTGCCCGACTGTGGGAAGAGGAGACGAACGAAGAGAGTTTCCTGCCCTACGAGGAGAAATTGCTCAACGTTATCCGCCTCGCCTTCGAGGTCGTGCATTTCAATCCCGAGGATGAGCGCGAGACCGCCAAGTTCTCCCCCGACGAATGGGTCATCTTCGCGCGAATGAATGCGCGCAAGGGATCGGTAGCCATCAGACGTCGCACCATCTCGCGCCTGAGCGATCTCAGCTACGAGAACATACGTCATATCACTGCCGCCACCCTGCTGGAACTCATCGACCGCAACTTCGGCGGAGGCTGGGACAGCATACCCCTTTCATTGAAGGACGTCATCGAGAGTGCCTTCGAGATCTCCACCACGACTCTTCCGGCTTCGCGCATTCACGCTGCCGGCGGAACCCTGGAGAAGAAGGTGGCCGATGGCTTCGAAGTCCTCGAAGTCGCCAAGGGCACCTGGGTGGAAGCTATCTTCGCCAAGAAGAAGGCTCCCGCAACGAAATTGCGCTTCTTCGCTGAGAACGAATATGATGAGGACGGCAATCGCATCCGCCACCATGGTGAAGACGATGACGACGAGGATGACGACGACCTCATCGACGAGCGCGACGAGGATGAGGAAGAAGAGGAGGACGAGGACATCCAGCCCAATGAGGACGACGATACCTTCTACTCCAGCTTCGCCCCCGAAGCAGATGTCAAGGTCGATGATGACGACGACACGGCAGGTCTCTCAGTTCTCGAGTAACCGCCCTGTCTGCGGCTAAAGCTGTTGTTCCTGGAATGAATGCCTTGCTGTTCCTGCTTGTGGCTGCCGCATATTTCGGCGTGCTGATGGCTGTGTCAAGGCTGACGGCAGGACGTGCAACAAACGATACTTTCTATAGAGGAGAGCGACGGTCCCCGTGGTGGGCTGTCGCTTTCGGCATGTTAGGGGCTTCGCTCAGCGGAGTTACCTTTGTCAGTGTACCCGGCATGGTTCGTTCGGCGGACATGACGTATCTGCAGATGTGTCTGGGATTCATCCCAGGTTATCTGTTGGTGGCGTTGGTACTGCTGCCTGTTTACTACCGTCTGGGGCTCACCACCATCTACGGTTATCTGGAACGGCGCTTCGGCCTGACAAGTTATCGCACGGGAGCCTCTTTCTTCCTGCTGTCGAAGCTGTTAGGAGCGGCAGTACGTCTGTATCTGGTCTGCCTAATATTGCAGAAAGTGGTGTTCGATGCACTGGGGTGGCCTTTCTGGGTGTCAGCCATTGTCATTCTTATCCTGATTTGGCTGTATAGCCGTCGCGGCGGCATCGCTACGCTGGTGTGGACCGATTGTCTGCAAACGGTGGTTCTGCTGGGGGCTCTTGTGCTCATCTGCCATTCCATCCTTGCCGCCGAAGGGTGGGGGATTGGCGAAGCCATCAGCGCCATCAAGGAGAATCCCATGAGCCGTGTCTTCGAGTTCTCCGACTGGTCGTCGCGACAATATTTCTGGAAGCAGTTCCTGAGCGGGGCATTCATTGTGGTCGTCATGACAGGTCTGGATCAGGATATGATGCAGAAGAACCTGACGTGCCGCACCCTGCGCGATTCGCAGAAGAATATGATAACCAATGGCTTGCTCTACATGCCAGTGAACCTGCTCTTCCTCTCGTTGGGTGTGATGATGTATGCCTTTGCAGCCAGCCATGCCATCGAACTCCCCGCTTCCGGCGACGAAGTGATGCCCGTTCTCTGTGCGGGCGGTTATCTGGGTCAGGCAGCCTTATTGAGTTTTACCGTAGGCATTACCGCCGCTGCTTTCTCCAGTGCCGACAGCGCCCTGACCGCCCTGACGACAAGTGTCTGTGTGGATATCCTCCGTCGGCCTGATGATGAGCGCCTGCGCCGACGGATGCATATCGTGGTGACGGTGGTGGTCATTATCTGCATCCTCGTCTTTCGTGCTCTGAACAGCACCAGTGTCATCGATGCGGTCTATGTCATCGCCTCCTATACCTATGGCCCCCTGCTTGGCCTCTTTGCCTTCGGCCTCTTCGTACCTTCGAGGCTGCGTCCCTTGGAGAAGGCTGTTCCATGGATTTGCGTGGCTTCGCCCGTCGTGTGTTTTGTGCTCTCTGAAGTATCCTCTTCGGTCTGGAATTACCACTTCGGCTATGAACTTTTGTTGCTTAATGGTAGTTTAACAGCCTTTGGACTGTGGTTGAGCACGTTTTTCTTTGTTAAAAGGGACTTCGTTTGATGTTTTTTTCGTACCTTTGCGGCCGTGAAAAAGAAAAAATACTTTTGGACCATCCCAGAAGGCCAGGAGCCGACAGAGATGGATCGTATCATCCTTGAGGCACAGGCCCGTGGCAAGAAGGTGCCTTCGCGCCAGCTCATCAAGACGCCCGAACAGATCGAAGGCATCCGACGTGCGGGTGTCATCAATACGGGTATCCTCGATATGCTGACTGAAAAGATTCATGCAGGAATGTCCACTCAGGACATCGATGATCTTGTGGCGGAATATACCGAGGCCCATGGAGCTACCTCAGCTTGTCTGGGTTACGAAGGCTTCCCCCGTTCATGCTGTACGAGCGTGAATGAGGTTGTCTGTCACGGCATTCCCAACGAATGGGAAGTCTTGTGCAATGGCGATATCATCAATGTGGACTGTACCACCATCCTCGATGGCTACTACGCCGACGCATCGCGAATGTACGTTGTCGGAGGAAAGACATCGAAGAAGAAGCAGAAGCTCGTGGATGTAGCTTGGGAATGTCTGAAGATCGGACAGGAAGTATGTTCCAAGCCTTATGTCTATGTGGGTGATATCGGAAATGCCATCCAGAAGCACGCTCACGCCAACGGCTTCTCTGTCGTCCGCGACCTGGCTGGACACGGCGTGGGACTGGCATTTCACGAAGAGCCTGATATAGACCACTATGGTCGTAAGGGAACGGGTATGCTGCTCGTTCCTGGTATGGTGTTCACCATCGAACCGATGATCAATATGGGTACCTATGAAGTATTCTGCGACGAAGAGGATGGATGGACCGTGGTCAGTGAAGACGAACTGCCCAGTGCACAGTGGGAACATACGTTCGTGATGACGGAGCACGGAGTGGAAGTGCTGACGCATTGAAGACCCACCCCCAACCCCTCCCTGTATGGAGGGAAGTAACAGTCCTATAGGAATCATTACTTAATGTGGTATATTAAATTATAACAATGAGTAATCAAAAAGATACATCGCGCCAGTCTCGCCCCTCCATACAAGAAGGGGTCGGGGTTGGGTCCGTTGTAATTCTCGGCATCGAATCTTCTTGTGATGACACCTCGGCAGCCGTCATTCGTGATGGCGTACTGCTTTCGAACGTCACCGCCTCGCAGGCTGTACATGAGGCCTATGGGGGTGTGGTGCCCGAACTGGCATCGCGTGCGCATCAACAGAATATAGTACCCGTCGTGGATCAGGCACTGAAGCGGGCGGGAGTGTCGAAAGAAGAACTCTCGGCTATCGCCTTCACCCGAGGCCCCGGACTGATGGGGTCGTTGCTGGTGGGCGTGAGTTTCGCTAAGGGCCTTGCCGCTTCGTTGGGAATCCCAATGATAGACGTGAATCACCTGCAGGGTCACGTGTTGGCGCATTTTATAAAAGAAAAGCCCCTCTCTGACTCCCACACTACTACGGCAGCTCCCCCCTCCATACAAGGAGGGGACGGGGGTGTCTCTATACCTCCCTTCCCCTTCCTCTGTCTGCTGGTCAGCGGCGGTAATTCGCAAATCGTACTGGTTCGGGCCTACAACGATATGGAAATCATTGGCCAGACCATTGACGACGCTGCCGGAGAGGCGGTGGATAAGTGCTCGAAGGTCATGGGCTTAGGCTACCCAGGAGGTCCCATCATAGACCGTTTGGCTCGTCAGGGCAATCCTGATGCCTTCCAGTTTGCTAAGCCCGCCATCCCTGGATATAACTACAGCTTCAGTGGTCTGAAGACGTCATTCCTCTATAATCTGCGCGACTGGCTACAGGAAGATCCCGATTTCATCGAGCACCATAAAGAAGACCTCGCTGCATCATTGGAGAAGACCATCGTGGATATCCTGATGAACAAACTGCGCCGCGCCGCCAAGGACCTGAAGATAAAACATGTAGCTGTCGCCGGAGGTGTCAGTGCCAATACCGGTCTGCGTGAAGCTTTCCGTGAACATGCCCGCCGCTACGGCTGGACCATTTACATCCCCAAGTTCAGCTACACGACCGACAATGCCGCAATGATTGCCATCACTGGTTACTTCAAGTACCTCGACAAGGAGTTCTGCCCGATGGATGCCCCCGCATATAGCCGGGTGGAGATTTGAGGGGTAGATGGAAGATGTATGATGTAAGATGTAAGATGGAAGATGTAAGATGGTAGATGGAAGATGTGGGAGGGGTAAATCGTGAAATCGTGAAATCGTAAAATCGTCAAATTGTCAAATTAATATAATTGTCAAATAAGACCGTGAGTATCATCATTAAAGTTATCTCTCGCGAAATCAGCGAATATTTGTGGCGAGCTGGCAAGACCCTTAGTACTGCTGAGAGTTGTACGGCGGGCCTCGTCTCCGCTTCTATTGCCGCTCTTCCCGGAGCCAGTAACTACTTCCGTGGAGGCGTCGTAGTCTATTCCAATGAGCTGAAAACGCAGCTGCTGGGCGTCAGCGAAGAACTGCTGGCGGAGCACGGCGCTGTCAGCGAAGCATGTGCCCGAGCCATGGTCGAGGGTGCCCTCGAACGTTTGCAGACGGACTATGCTGTTGCTGTCACTGGCTATGCCGGTCCGGGCGGTGGACCCGAGGCTCCAGTGGGTACGATTTTTGTGGCTGTGGGTAGGGCCGGAGACATCGATGTTCGTGAGCTTACGGGCGACGATGGTCGTGAGGCAAATGTGTCGCGAGCAGGCGTCACAGCCCTCCAAATGTTGCTCGAAAAGCTGAAAAATGACTTTCCGACGGTAGAAGAATGAAATTTTTGCGCGAAAGGTTTGGAGATTCCGAAATAAAACCGTACCTTTGCGCCCTGTTTGGAAGAAGTAATTCTTGAAAGTTAAAAAAGGAAAGATCGAAATGTCTAAGATTTGTCAAATCACCGGAAAGAAAGCGATGCACGGTAACAACGTGTCGCACTCTAAGCGCCGCACAAAGCGTGTCTTCGACGTGAACCTCTTTACCAAGAAGTTCTACTGGGTCGAGGAGGACTGCTGGATCAGCCTCAACATCTCGGCTGCTGGCCTGCGCTTGATTAACAAGATTGGTCTCGACGCTGCTATCAAGCAGGCTGCCGAGAAGGGTTACCTGCAGTAATCACTGTCCAGTCGCGAACGGTTTAACTATTTAAACAATCAGAAAGCAACATGGCAAAGAAAGCTAAAGGCAACAGAGTACAGGTGATTCTCGAATGCACGGAAATGAAGGAGAGTGGCCTCCCCGGCACCTCCCGTTACATCACCACGAAGAACAGAAAGAACACCCCAGAGCGTCTCGAGTTGAAGAAGTATAATCCGATTCTCAAGCGCATGACGGTTCATAAGGAAATCAAATAAACACTGAAGCACTATGGCAAAAAAAACAGTCGCAACCCTGCAAACGGGTAAGACCGATGGCCGCAGCTACTCCAAGGTCATCAAGATGGTGAAGAGCGAGAAAGGCTCTTACGTCTTCGATGAGCGTATGGTTCCCAACGAGGCCGTCCAGGACTTCTTCAAGAACTAAGTTCTGATCACAGTTCTTTCCAAACAAGAATTACAAAAGTAACACATTATCACTGCGATACTCCCCAGCACCTGTTAAGAAGGTACTGGGGAGTTTTTTTGTTCTTATGTGTATTTGTGGACTAAGCGCCGAGGGCTTCGAAGAGGCGGTCGAGGGCGAGGTCGGCATTGCCTTCGGCCTGGTCGAGGAGGGCCACAAACTTGGAACCAATGATGGCACCGGCCGAGGCAGACTGGGCTGCCGCGAGGGTCTGGGCATTGCTGATACCGAAGCCAATCATGCGGGGATTGCGCAGGTGCATCTGGTCGATACGATGGAAGTAGGCTTGCTTGGCATCATCGAAGGCGTTCTGGGCACCTGTGATGGCAGCAGAGGATACCATATAGATGAAGCCGTCGGTGTTGTCGTCGATGAAGCGGATGCGCTCATCGCTGGTTTCGGGAGTGATGAGCATGATGACCCGAAGGTCATAACGGTCGGCGACGGGTTTGACCTGTGAGAGGTAATCGTCGAAGGGAAGGTCAGGGATGATGATGCCAGAGACTCCTGCTGCAGCAGCGTCAGCGCAGAAGCGCTCGATGCCATAGTGGAGGATGGGGTTGAGATAGCCCATGAGGATGAGCGGTATCTGCACCTGATCCTTGATAGAACTGAGCTGCTGGAGGAGGAGGGTGAGGGACATCCCATTCTTCAGTGCTTGGGTGGCGGCACTCTGAATGACAGGACCGTCGGCGAGGGGATCGCTGAAGGGGATGCCGACTTCAATGAAGTCGATGCCACGGCGCTGAAGGGTGAGGATGACATCCGTGGTGCTGTCGAGGGTAGGGCTGCCAGCACAGAAGTAGAGGGAGAGGAACTTACGGTCGCCTCGGTTGGCGAAAAGGGCATTTATCTTATTCATTGTTGTTGATGTTATGTGAGTTGATGGTTATTATGCGAATTATGAGGCAGTTGGGAGAGGAAGCGCCGGAGAGCTGCGACGTCCTTGAGGCCCGGGGAGAGCTCAAAGCGGGAGTTGAGGTCTATGCCGATGCATCGGGGGTGGTGAAAGGCCTGGACGCGTTCTGCATCATCGGGACCGATGCCTCCACTCAGGAGGAAGGGCGTCTGGCCGTTGTAGGAGGCGAGGACTTCCCAGTCGAATTTCTCCCCATTGCCGCCGACGGATTTTCCTTTGGTGTCGAAGAGGAAACAATCCACTGCGCCGTCGAAGATGACCGTGGATTCCAAGTCCTCCTCAGATGCAATGTTAAAGGCCTTGAAGACTTTCCACTCACGCAGGTTCTTAGCATATTCCGGTGATTCATAGCCGTGTAGCTGGATGATGTCGAGTGCATAGTCTTTCGCAATACGCTTCACTTGCTCGAGGTCTTCATTGACGAACACCCCTACGCGTTTTGCGTTGACGGGCATGTATTCGGGACGTGTGCTGATGCAACGACTGGATTTAGGCCAGAAGATAAATCCCATCAAGTCGATGCCGAGCGCCTCCACTTCGCGGATGTTCTCAGCTTCGCGCATCCCACATACTTTGATTAAGTCATAAGTCATAATGCGAATGTAGTCATAGTTGCCTGATAAATTCTGCGAGGGACAGTCCCGGGTCGGGCGTCTTCATGAAGTTCTCTCCAATCAGGAACCCGCGGAAGCCTGCTTGTCGAAGGGCTTTCACTGTTTCCGGGTTCGAGATGCCGCTTTCGCTGACTTTGACGGCATCGCTGGGCAGAAGCTCTGCCAGACGAAAGGAATTCTCGACATCTGTCACGAAGGAACCGAGATTGCGGTTGTTGATACCGCAGAGGTCGGGTTGCAGTTCCGCATACTCCAGTTCTTGCTCTGAATGCATCTCCAGGAGTACCTCGAGTCCGAGGGAATGAGCCTTCTGGATGAGGGTGGCGCAGTCGGCCTTCGTAAGACAGGCGGCGATGAGGAGTACAGCAGATGCTCCGCAAAGGGCAGCTTCATAGAGTTGGAATTCATCGATGATGAAGTTCTTGTATAGGATGGGAAGGGTGACACCAGAGGCGCGAGCAGTGAGGATGAAGCTGTCGTGACCTCCAAAGTAGTGCTTGTCCGTAAGGATGGAGAGTGCTGCAGCGCCGGCGTTCTGGTAGGCGAGGGGGATGATATCTGCCCGTCCTTCTTCCTTTATCCAGCCCTTGGAGGGAGAGCGCCTTTTGAACTCGGCGATGATGCCGGTGGGCGATGCGAGAAGGGCCTCGCGCAGGGAAGGTTTCTTGGCTCGCATCTGCGCCAACTCCTCTTGCTTGTGGGCTACGATTTCTTGAAGTATATCCATAACGGAATGGTTTTTATGAGTTGAGTTCCACGAACTTATGGAATGTTCTGAGTGCGGTTCCGCTGTCGATGCTCTCGCGTGCGATAGCGATACACTCTTCAATGCTCTTCTGGCCACGCTCAAGCACTTGAATACCGAAGGCGGCGTTTGCGAGCACGATATTCTTTTGTGCGGGAAGGGCGCGATTTTCGAGTACTGAGTCGAAGATTGCTGCAGCTTCTTCTTCGGTGGCACCGCCTACGAGTTCCTCGGGCTTCGCAATCTCGAAGCCGAGATCCTTCGGAGCGTAGATCCGTTCGTAGTTGTTGGTGGTGACCTTGAAGTCGCTGGTCAGGGAGATCTCGTCGTAGCCGTCGATGGAGTTGACGATGCCGTAGTCGATGCCCATTCGCTGATAGACCTGATGATAGAGGCGCATCTGGTCGAGGTTGGCTACACCAAGAAGCTGGCACTTGGGCTGACTGGGGTTGACGATAGGTCCCAGGAGGTTGAAGATGGTCGGGAACTGCAGTGCCTTTCGGATAGGACCAACAAACTTCATGGCACTTGCGAAGAGCTGGGCGTGGAGATAGACGATTCCCGCCTCGTCGAGCGAGCGGTTGAGACGGTCGATGTCGCTGGTGAACTTGATGCCATGATGAGCAATGACATTCGATGCTCCACTGACGGAGGTGGCGGCATAGTTTCCGTGTTTCGCCACCTTGTATCCCGCACCGGCAATGACAAAGCAGGCGGTAGTGGAGATGTTGAAGGTATTCTTGCGGTCGCCGCCCGTGCCGACGACATCAATGTAGCGGTCTGCATGAAGGATTGCCGGAACGCCCGTCTCGAGGATGCCATCGCGGAAGCCGAGGAGCTCATCGACGGTCACACCGCGCATCTGCAGACAGGTGAGCAGGGCGGTAATCTGTTCGTTGGGATACTCGCTGTGGGTGATGCCAATGAGTATGGTCTTCATCTCCTCGCGGGAGAGCTCTTCGTGATTGAGTAGGCGGAAGAGGTAGCCTTTCATAGTCTGTTCCATATTCGTGTTGTATTATATGTATAAGAAATTCAGGATGATCTTCTTCCCGTCGGGCGTGAGAACGCTTTCGGGGTGGAATTGTATGCCGTGGATATTGAACTGGCGATGACGCAGGGCCATAATCTGTCCCTCATCGCTGACGGCTGTGACCTCCAGGCATTCCGGGAAGTCCTTTTGCGATACCACCCACGAGTGATAGCGGCCCACGGTGATCTCGCTTTTGATACCTCCGAAGAGCTGATCGTCTGCGATGATATGACAGGGAGTGGCCACACCGTGGAACACCTCGGAGAGGTTTTCCAATGTGGCGCCAAAGACCTCGCCGATGGCTTGGTGTCCGAGGCATACGCCGAGCATGGGCTTCTTTCCTGCGTAGGTGCGGATGACATCGAGCAGGAGGCCTGCCTCTGAGGGAATGCCAGGACCGGGAGAGAGGATGATCTTACTATAGGGCTCGAGGTCTGTGAGTTGGAACTGGTCGTTTCGCAGGACGGTGACTTCTGCGCCGAGTTCCTTTACCAAGTGACTCAAGTTATATGTAAACGAGTCGTAGTTGTCAATGATTGCGATCTTCATAACCTTACATTTTTTCTGCCATAAGAATTGCACGGCGCAGTGCACCAAGTTTGTTGTTCACTTCCTGAAGTTCGTAGTCCTCGTTACTCTTGGCAACGATACCACCACCCGCCTGGAACCATAGCTCGCCATTGCGCGATACGAAGGTGCGGATAGTAATAGCCTGATTCAGAGAGCCGTCGAGGCCGATGTAGCCGATGCATCCGCCGTAGGCACCGCGGTTATGTGGCTCGTACTCGCTGATGAGCTGCATGGCACGAACCTTGGGGGCTCCGGAGAGGGTGCCTGCGGGGAAGGTGTCGATAAATGCCTTGATGGGGTCGGCGTCGGCATCGAGTTCGCCACTGACACGGGATACGAGGTGGATGACGTGGGAGTAGTACTGCAGGTCTTTATAGAAGTCGACCTTCACCCCGTGACAGTTACGGCTGAGGTCGTTGCGCGCCAGATCCACGAGCATCACGTGCTCGGCGTTTTCCTTCGGGTCGTTGCGCAGGTATTCTGCTCCCCGACGGTCTGCCTCGGCATCGCCCGTCCTCTTCGTGGTGCCGGCAATCGGGTCGATATAGGCCTTGCGCCCTTCGATGCGGCAGTGTGTCTCCGGCGAGGAACCGAAAATGCGGAAGCCGCCGAAGTCGAAGTAGAAGAGATAGGGCGAGGGGTTGATACTGCGCAGGGCACGATAAAGCTTGAAGTCGTCGCCTTCGTATTTCTGAATGAAACGACGGGAGAGTACAATCTGGAAGACATCGCCGCGCAGGCAGTGCTGGATACCGCGACGGATATTTGCCTTGTGCTCTTCGTCGGTAAGCGTAGAAGACACATCGCCAACGGGATGAAAGTCATAGGCCTGCACGTTGCCGCGATTCATAACTTTGAAGATGTTCGAGAGTTCCGATTCCTCAGCCTGTTCGTTTCCTTCGGAGAGACATACGACCGTCAGTGAGTTGTTGAAGTGGTCGAAGACGATCACCACCTTATATAATATATATAGGAGGTCAGGGGCATCGTTGCGCTCTTGTGTCTCGTCCTTCACATCGATGTTTTCAAAGTAGCGGACCGCGTTGAATGACGTGTAGCCGAAGAGTCCGCAGATACCGGCTTGATCGCCTGTGACCTCGATGTGGTCGGTCAGCGCATGTATCGCATCTGCCGTACCATAGTCCGCATTGATTTCATGCTGCATCGTGGAGCCGTCGGGATAAGTGATGGATGCCATCCCGTGACCGATAGCCACGTTTGCAATGGGATTGATGCCGATAAAGGAACGGGAGTTATTCGGGTCGTGATAATCCGAGCTCTCCATCAGGGCACTCTGGGGGTAGAGATCTCGCAGCCGCAGGTAAACGCCGACGGGTGTATACAGATCCGCCAGAATGGTCTTCGATGTTGTAGTATAGTTGAATGTATTCATAATTTTCAATTCCCGCTGTGCGCGAGCCTAATTTTCAATTTTCAATTAAAAATTACCATATTCCTTTGCCATTTCTTTGTTCTTGAGGTAGGTCTCCACATCTTTATCGCCACGACCGCTGACCGTCAGTACGACCACATCGTCTGGGTTGAAGGTGAGTTTGGAGAGGGCGGCAATCGCATGGGCACTCTCGATAGCGGGGATGATACCCTCCATGCGAGTCAGTTCATAACCGGCGTAGATGGCTTCGTCATCATTGATGCTTAGTACATTCGTACGACCCTTCTTCGCCATATTGCAGTGCATGGGGCCTACGCCCGGGTAGTCGAGACCTGCGGAGATTGTGAATGCCTCCTGGATCTGTCCGTCTTCATCCTGCATCACCAGCATCTTGGCTCCGTGCAGGATTCCCGTCGTTCCTTTATGAATAGTGGCAGCGGTATAGTCTGTCTCCCATCCATGCCCTCCAGCCTCGGCGAGGACAATCTTCACGCGCTCGTCGTCCATATAGTGGTAGATGGTTCCGGCTGCATTGCTTCCTCCTCCGATGCATGCGATGAGGTAATCGGGATAGTCGCGTCCGATGTGTTCCTCCAGCTGCCATTTAATCTCTTCGCTGATAACACTCTGCATACGTGCCACGAGGTCGGGGTAGGGGTGCGGGCCCATGGTGGAACCTACGATGTAGAAGGTGTCTGCGGGATGACAGCACCAGTCTCTGATGGCCTCCGAGCAGGCGTCGCTCAGTGTCATATTGCCCGTACGTACGGGGTGCACTTCGGCTCCGAGCATTTTCATCCTTTCTACGTTGGTGTGCTGTCGTTCCACGTCTGTTGCTCCCATGAACACTTCGCATTTCATGTTCATCAGTGCACAGACCGTAGCCGTCGCCACGCCGTGCTGTCCGGCTCCGGTTTCAGCAATGATACGCGTCTTTCCCATCTTCTTCGCCAGCAGAATCTGTCCGATGGTGTTGTTGATTTTGTGGGCGCCGGTATGATTCAGGTCCTCGCGCTTCAGGTACAGCTGGCAGCCGTAGCGCTCGCTCATCCTCTTGGCGTAGTACAGTGGTGAGGGCCGTCCCACATAGTCTTTCAAGAGTGCGTGGTATTCCTTCTTGAAATCTTCACTCTCAATGATGGGCAGGTAGGCTTCCTGCAAGTCTTTCACACATTTGTAGAGAATCTCCGGCACATAAGCGCCGCCGAACTCTCCATAGAATCCATTTTTGTCAACTTGATACTTTCCCATATCATTTATAGTTTTATTGTTTGTTATTGTCTTATGAAAAAGTTGAGAGGCTTGTCGCAAGAACGACAGGCCTCTCAGTATCTCCTTATGCAAATGCTATAGGTACGTGGCTATCTTCTCACGATCTTTTGAATCTTGAGTTCTGCCACCACCAATAGTTTGCTGTTCTAATCATTGTTGTCTGATGTGATAGGATTTCGACGGCAAAGGTACGTGTTTCTTCACGTTCTACCAAATATTTCGGCGGAAAAATTTAATATTATGCTAAAATTATTGGTGTTTTACTTGCTTTTTGCCACATTTCCGCACTTTTGGATAGCATATTCTTCCTCTGTTGTCATCTTATGACCCATTTCTTACCGTTCATGATGTACAATCCTCGTGTGGGATGCGTGATGCGGCGTCCACTGAGGTCGCGGATGATATTTGAGGTGGATGCGGACTTCCGGCTGGATACGTCGGGCATGTCGTAGATGGCATCTTCAACGGTAGAGGACGAAGGCAGTCGCATGAGGTGCCAGTGGCGGTGTCCTGCTGAGGCCGATGAGCCGTATTCGTATTGTCCGACAGCCGTCCCGGCAGTGTATTTCGCATTCTCTAAATCCAGCCCCTTCGTGCTGGAGGTCATGATACGCCAGAAGTAATCTTCCACGGGCAGTACGGTAAGTGTCGTTGCAGAGGTGGTTGAAGTCTTCAGGGCATAGGAGGTCGTGGCTCTGATGGAGGCTCCCAAGGCGTTCTGCAGCTGATATCCTTTTCCTTTCTCTATGAAGGACCAGACCTGTGCGCTGTCGAGGGAGACGGCGCCGAGTACGACGTTGCCGGAGGCGTCGGCTGTCAAGGCCGTCTCGGGGTTGTACTGCGGAAGAATCAGATAGGGCACATCCGGCTGCACGTCCTCCGGGAGTTCAGCGACATTCGTCAGGGGAATCAGGAAGGTGACGATGCTCTGGGAAGGCAGTTCGAAGTCCAGGATGCCGTCGCCGTCTAATTCAAACTTGCGGAAACGAGAGAGGTTCTGGCTGGAGGTGGTCATATAGGCCGTGATATTGTTGGCTTCTGCGAAAAGCAGACGGGCACGATGATGCACAGAGGTGGCGTCGTTATTCAGGGCCACGAGGATCAGGGTGTCAGCAGCCTCGTTGACGGCAGCTAGCGTTTGGGCATTGAGGGAGTTCACGAAGGTGTAGCCAGCCCGGATGAAACGTGTGAAATGCTGGTGAACGTAGTAGCTCTTCACGCGCTCAAAGGTCTGATTGGCAAAGTTACCTCGCACGGTACACCACTGGTCTCCGTTTTCTTCTACGTACTGCCAGTCGATCCACGCCGTCGGCATGATGTAGCGGATGTCATCGATGAGTTTCTGCATGAGGCTGAGGTTGCCGCCTATTCCAGAGCCACCGCTGCCTACTTCACTCATCCACAACCGCTTCCCGTCGGAGCGGGCCAGACTTCCTATCTGTGCGCGGTCGGTATTGGAGGCCGAATAGGTGTGGGTGTTCCATTGATCGACGAGTTTCAGGACTCCTGCCCGCTGGTATTCCTTGTATCCTGCCACAGAGGTTCCTACGCTGGTTTCGTCGGAGGCGGCAATGATGGTGTTGAGCCCGGACTCTTTCAGGATGGGAGCCAGCACACGCAGGAAAGCGATCTGCGAATCGAAGCCAAAATGACAACCTTCTTGTCCGCCGTCGGCATGCCAGTAATTGGTGTTGGGCTCATTGAAGGGTTCCAGGGTCTTGAATTCGATGCCATATTCATCGCGGTAATGCACGCAGACATCTACCAGATAATGTGCGAACTCCTCGTAGTACTCCGGGCGGAGGTTGTCATCGCCCCCGTTCACATTGCCGGCTACGCAACCGCTATACGTCATATAATAAGGTGCGGAGTTGGAGAACGCCTCGAAGATGGCGTCCGGTCGGCGCTCGCGGATCTTCAGCATGATTTTGCGCTGTGCCGCATCGCGGTCCCAGTGATAGACGTCTTCTGTGGAATCCTTGAAACCTTCCATCTCGGCTCTCAGACCTTTGCCGTTGCCCATGTGGTGCGGTGTGCAGTGACGGTTCAAGGGATCGTCACCTCCTCCGATATTGTAGCGGAAGATGTTGTAGTTCAGTCCTGTGGGACTTACCAGCCATTCCACAATCTGATCGATTTTCCTGTCGTCCCACTTGCCGCACATATTCGCCCACCAACAGAGCGATACGCCCCATCCTTCACAAGGCTGTAGGCGGTCAGCCACGTTGACGATATAGTTGGCAGAGAATGTTTCGGGTTCCTGGTCGGCTTGTTCTGCCAGGTACCACCAGTGTTTCGCGTCGGAGCCGCTCTTGTCTGCATAGACCGATGAGCCGTCGTTGGTATTGTCTGTGCCCAGATACTTGCCGTTCTTCTTGCAGCGCAGTCGGATGAATTGTCCTTTGTCTGTGGATTCTATGTTGAAGCGGGCCTCGTCGGCAGTGGAGTCTGTCTGGAATGTGGTGTTCCAACTGCCTGTGAGTGCCAGAAAGCGATGGGTGCCGTCGCTCATCGTGCAGGCGATGCCACAGGTGCCGTCGGTGTTGGAAACCAAGGTGAGTTTCTTGGCCAGGGAACTGCTTGGCGCAACAATCACTCCCCGGTCCTTGTCTGCATTGAACGCAAGTACGAATCCGCAGGAGTGTTTCACGTAGGTTTCCGTAGTCTGAGCAAAGAGGGATAGGGAAAACAGGCCGAGCAATAGGCTCATCAGGCTTCTTCTTCCTATGAGGACGAGTTTGTCTGGCAAGCAGCAGTGGAAAGTTCTTGTGTTCATGTCTTATTTGATATTTAGGTAATAACCGAGTTTATAGAAGGCAAATAGGGAAAGAATGGGGTGTCGGCTGAGGAGGTTGTGGCGTAGCAGCGGTCGGGTGAGGCGGTAGCAGGCGAGCAGCGGTCGGGTGAGGTGGTAGCCTTTTAGTCGTTGCGCTGTCCGTTCCAGCACTATATAGTCCGCGATGCTTCCTTGGAGCCCTACGAGGGTGCGCAGTGCTTCTTCGGTCTTGGCGAGGAAGACCTCATTCGGTTCAATGTCTCCATTCAGGAGTGGGCAGTCGATGTAGAGGATGCGGGCGCCGTGCTGTTCCAGTTGTTTGCCGAAGAGCACGTCCTCATAACCGTAGTTGCGGATATGCTCATCGAAGCGCACTTCCTGGAAGAGGTCTTTCCGTATCAGGAAGGAGAACGTGCGGAAAGGTACGTGCTGCTGGGCGTTCAGTCGTTGTGGGGTGAAACGCCGCTCGGCTTCGCGTTCATAGCGCCAGCGTAGTTCACAGCCAGGGTGGGGCAGTGTCTCCGGGTGGCGTATGCCTCCACATATTACATCGGCTTCTGTGGTCGCCTCCATATACCGTCGCAGGGAGAATTCGGGAGTGACCAGTGCATCGCAGTCGATGAATAGCAGCCATTGTCCGGCGGCTTCCTCTGCCAGCCTGTTCCGGATGCGCGACCGCCCCAGGTTCTCCGTAGCCCGGAAGACCTTCAAGGATGCGGACGTCGGCAGTTCGTCCAACCATCCGGTTTCCGTGGTCGAACCGTCGTCGCCGACGATAATCTCCACCTCTTGCTCCTCGGCTCGGGCCAGGGAGAGCAAGGAATCTACGAGCGCGCGTGCGTTGTAATTATAGGTGGGGATGAGGATGGATAGCACGTTATTCTATGATGATGTCATAGGAGGTGTGCCACTGCTGTCCTGGTTGCAGGAGGTGGGTGAAGTGGCGGTTGCGGAATTCGCCCACATAGCCTTCGGGGTCGCAGCAGCCTTCCCACGGTTCGATGCAGATGAAGGGAGCGCGTCCGTCGCAGGGTGACCAGATGGCGGTGATGGGCATTTGGTGGCGAATGGTGACGAAGGGCTTGCCGTCCTTGTCGTGGAGGGTGATGCGGTGCATGCGTCCAGTCATCTCGAGAATGGTGTCGCAGCGGAAGGTCTCATTCGTCAGGGGCAGCAGACCGTCGCGCGGAATCTCGACGTCGAAAGCGTCGGGGTGGGTGAAGCCGCCGTCGCAGCGTGTGCTGCTCCAGGGGGCGGCAGCATCGGATGAGAGGTATCCGTGGAGGTCGTCGTCGAGGTGGAAGTGGGGATAGTTGAAGCCGGGGTGCGCTCCAATCTGGAAGGGCATCTCCTGGTCTCCCTTGTTCTCCACGGTCCACTCCACAGTGATTACGTTGCGCAGCAGACGGTAGTCGATGCGCACCAGGAAATCAAAGGGATAGACGTTGCGGCTCTCGTCGTCTGCACAGCAGGTGAAAGCGAGGTGACGGTCTTCGTCTGCAGTCTTCTTGAAAACCATGTCGCGCAGGAAGCCGTGCTGGTACAGGGTGTAGGGCTGGCCGTTGACGTGTGTGGTGTTTTGCCAGACCTTGCCTACATTGGGGAATAGTACTGGCGAGCGACGGTCCCAGTACGTGGCGTCGCCCTGCCAGAGATATTCCATGGGACACGTCACACGGCGGATGCTTTGTAGCTCCGCACCGCGTGGCGATATCTCTAATTCGAGGATTCCATTGGATAGGTATTCCATAGTGGGGGTATTTTAGTATGCAAAGAGGGGGTAGTCCTTCATGATGTCGTTGACCTCAGCGCGAACGGCCGTAATCACCTGTTCGTTCTCGGGGTCATTGAGCACGCGTTCGATGAGCTCGGCAATCTTGACCATGAGGTCTTCTTTGGCTCCGCGGGTGGTGATAGCGGGTGTGCCAAGACGAATACCACTGGTCTGGAAGGCGCTGCGGCTGTCGAAGGGAACCATGTTCTTATTCACGGTGATGTCTGCTGCTACGAGGGCGTTCTCGGCAACCTTACCCGTGAGGTCGGGGTACTTGCTGCGCAGGTCCACGAGCATGGAGTGGTTGTCCGTACCTCCGCTGACGATGTCGAAGCCACGCTTGATGAGTTCGTTGGCGAGGCAGGCGGCGTTCTTCTTGACCTGAGCGGCCCACTCCTTGAATTCGGGCTGCAGGGCTTCGCCGAAAGCTACGGCCTTGGCGGCGATGACATGTTCCAGAGGACCGCCTTGGATGCCCGGGAAGACAGCACTGTTCAGCAGCGCTGACATCATCTTCACGACACCCTTCGGTGTTTTCTTTCCCCAAGGATTCTCGAAGTCTTTGCCCATCAGGATGATGCCGCCACGCGGACCGCGCAGGGTCTTGTGGGTGGTGGAGGTGACGATGTGTGCATATTTCAGCGGGTTGTCGAGGAGTCCTGCGGCGATGAGTCCTGCCGGGTGAGCCATATCGACCATGAAGATAGCTCCTACCTTGTCGGCAATCTCACGCATGCGCTTGTAGTCCCACTCGCGGCTGTAAGCCGAGCCACCGCCGATGAGCAGCTTGGGTTTGTGTTCTAATGCCAGCTTTTCCATCTCATCGTAGTCCACACGACCGGTTTCCTTGTTGAGGTTGTAGCCGATGGGACGATAGATGATACCGGAGGTATTGACGAGGGAGCCATGAGAGAGGTGGCCGCCGTGGTCGAGGTTCAAGCCCATGAAGGTGTCGCCGGGATTCAGGCAGGCAAGGAATACGGCGGCGTTGGCTTGTGCGCCGGAGTGGGGCTGCACGTTGGCGTATTCGGCTCCGAAGAGTTCGCAGACGCGGTCGATAGCCAGCTGCTCTACCTGATCAACAACCTGACAGCCACCGTAGTAGCGATGGCCAGGATATCCTTCAGCATACTTGTTAGTGAGTGGCGACCCCATAGCTTCCATTACTTGGGGGCTTACGAAGTTCTCTGATGCGATGAGCTCGATGCCGCGCTCCTGGCGGGCACGTTCCTTCTGGATGAGTTCGAAGATTGTGGTGTCTCTTTTCATATTCAATAAATAAAGTATTTACAATTTATACCAGTTTTACTTCTTTGATGTTTTGTTCGTGATTGCAGTAATGACAGCGAACGATCCCCTGCTGCTTGTCCACTACATGGAAGAAGGTGTGCATGGGTTCGTTGTTGGTGATGCACTTGGGGTTGTTGCAGCGGATGATGCTCGTCAGTTCGTCCGGCAGGCATACCTGTTTCTTCTCCACCACTTCGTAGTCGCGGATGATGGACAGGGAAACGTTGGGAGCCACCACGGAGAGCTGATTCAGTTCCTCGTCGGTGAAGAACTTGTCGGCAATCTTGATGATGCTCTTGGTCCCCATCTTCTGGGACTTGAGGTTGAAACCGATGGTGACCTTATTGCTCATCTGGTCGAGATGCAAGAGGTTAATGACCTCGAAGAGACGTTCGCAGGGAATGTGGTCAATGACGGTCCCGTGGTCCAGTGCGGACACTATAAGTTGTTCTCTTTTCATGCGATTATGGTCTTGTCGTTAATGACTTGGTCGAGGGTAATTCCGAGGGCGTCGCAGATGAGAGCCTGACGGCTGAAGAGTCCGTTGCGGGCCTGCTGGAAGTAGTAGGCGTGCGGGTCGTCGTCGATGCTGTATTCAATCTCATTGACGCGTGGCAGGGGATGCAGGATGCGCATATTGGGACGTGCCTTGGCCAGCATATCCAGTTTCAGGAGGTAGCGATCCTTCACGCGTTCATATTCCATCAGGTCGGTGAAGCGCTCGCGCTGCACGCGCGTCATATATAATATATCCGCGCCCGCGATGACTTCGGCGTCGAATTCCTGATGCTCCACGTAGCGGATCTGGTGCTGGCGGCAATAGTCCTTGTAGGTTTGCGGCATCGCCAGCTCGTCGGGAGCGATGAAGTGGAAGGTGGGGTTGAAGTGGCGCATGGCCATCAGCAGAGAGTGTACCGTACGTCCGTACTTCAGGTCGCCGACGAGGTAGATGTTCAGGTTATCCAGCGTACCCTGGGTCTGGTAGATGGTGTACAGGTCCAGCATGGTCTGCGAGGGATGTTGGTTGGCACCGTCGCCGGCATTGATGATGGGCACGGGTGCGATCTCCGATGCATAGCGTGCCGCACCTTCCAGGTAGTGGCGCATGACGATGATGTCGGCATAGTTCGATACCATCATAATGGTATCCTTCAGCGTTTCGCCCTTGGTGCCGCTCGTGACTTTGGGGTCGGCGAAACCGATGACGCGTGCTCCCAGGCGGTTGGCAGCCGTCTCGAAACTCAGGCGGGTGCGGGTGCTGGGTTCAAAGAAGAGCGTGGCGACGACGCGACCCTGTAGCAACAGTCTGTTGGGCTGCCGCTCGAACTCCTGCGCCATTCGGATGAGGTATTCAATTTTCTCTCGCGAATGGTCTGCGATGGTGACTAGACTTCTATTCATATCTAAAATGTGCTTTTTGCTGCGCAAAATTACGCTAAAACATCGAAAGAAAGGTCAAGAAGTGGCAGGAAGTTTACGAAGAAAGGCAAAAAAGATAACTTTTCTTCATTTCATGCACGAAGTTTGAGATAAAATCACTATTTTTGCAACCCAATTCGGCTTTCGTAAAGGTCAATTATGAGAAAAACGTTATTTATCATCATCTGGATTGTCTTGTTGCTCGTCATCGGAGCAACGGCAGGTGCCTTTTGGGCCATTGCCAAAGGGTATATCGGTTATGTGCCGGATTTGAAGCAACTGGAGAATCCTGTCAACAAGTTCGCCTCACAGGTCATTTCGGCTGACGGTCACCTGTTGGGCACGTGGAGCTACACGCGAGCCAACCGCATCTTCGTCAGCTACGACGACATCGACTCGTTCACCGTCCAGGCACTGGTGGCGACGGAGGACGTGCGCTTCTACGAACATTCCGGCATCGACTTCCGGGCTGTGTTCCGTGCCCTGATCAAGCGCGGACTTATGCGGCAGCAGAGTGCGGGCGGTGGCAGTACCATCACCCAGCAGCTGGCCAAGCAGCTCTATTCCGCCAAGGCCGGAAGTGTGACGGAACGTCTGATGCAGAAGCCTATCGAATGGGTGATTGCGGTGCAGCTGGAACGCTTCTATACGAAGGACGAGATCCTGTCGATGTACCTCAATCACTTCGACTTCCTCTATAATGCGGTAGGTCTGAAGACTGCTGCCCGTACGTATTTCGGCAAGGAGCCCAAGGAACTGACCATTACGGAAAGCGCACTGCTCATCGGCATGTGCAAGAATCCCTCGCTATTCAATCCTGTGCGTCACGAGGAGCGTGCCCTGGGACGTCGCAACATTGTCCTCAGCCAGATGGCCAAGGCGGGCTATATCTCTGAGAGCGAAGCCGAGCGCCTGAAGAAGGAACCCATCAAGCTGAACTTCCACCGTCAGGACCATAAGGAAGGCGAAGGCACGTATCTGCGTGAATATCTGCGCACAACCCTCATGGCAAAGAAGCCCGAGCGGTCGCAGTATGCCTCTTGGCAGAACCAGAAGTTCTACGACGACAGCGTGGCGTGGGCCGACGATCCCATTTATGGATGGTGCAACAAGAACAAGAAGAAGGACGGCACACCTTATAATATTTATACCGATGGCCTGAAGGTTTACACAACCATCGACAGCCGTATGCAGCGCTATGCCGAAGAGTCCATGGATGCCCACGTTGCGGGTTATCTCCAGCCGCTTTTCGATGCCGAGCGCAAGGGCAAGGCCAATGCTCCTTATGCCGCAGCCATCTCCGTGGAGAAGGCGCGCGAGAACCTGAATCGCGCCATGCATCAGAGCGAACGCTACATCCATCTGCGCGAGGCGGGACTCTCGGAAAAGGAGATAGAACAGAACTTTGCAACGCCCGTAGAGATGACGGTGTACACCCACGACGGCGACATCGATACCCTGATGAGCCCCATGGACAGCATCAAGTACTACAAGCGCTTCCTGCGTTCGGGCTTCGTGTGTATGGACACCAAGACGGGACAGGTGAAAGCCTACGTCGGCGGCCTGAACTACAAGCACTTCCAGTACGATATGGCAGGCGTCGGTCGCCGTCAGGTGGGTTCAACGATGAAACCCTATGTCTATACCTTGGCGATGGAGAACGGCTTCAGCCCCTGTGATGTGGCACCCAATGTCCAGCAGACCTATCAGCTGCCTTATGGTCAGACGTGGACTCCCCGTAATGGCAGCCGTGCCCGCTATGGTGAGATGGTGACGCTGAAATGGGGACTCTCGCAGTCCAACAACTGGGTCACTGCCTACCTGATGAACCAGCTGAATCCCAGTGCGCTGGTGCGCCTGCTGCATGAGTTTGGCATCAAGAATCAGGAGATCGTTCCCTCGCTGTCGTTGTGTCTGGGTCCCTGCGACATCTCCGTCATAGAGATGGTCTCGGCCTACACCGCTTTCGCCAACAAAGGCATTCGTTCAGCGCCTCTCTTCGTCACCCGTATCGAGGACAGCGACGGTAACATCGTCGGGGAGTTCGCACCCCGCCTGAACGAAGTCATCAGCGAGGAAGGTGCAGCGAAGATGATCGATATGATGCGTGGCGTCATCGATGCCGGTACGGGTTCGCGAATGCGCAACCGTTATAAGATTACGGCTAAGATGGGCGGCAAGACCGGTACCACCAACGACAACAGCGATGGATGGTTCGTGGGCTACACGCCGCGTCTGGCCTTCGGTGCCTGGGTGGGTGGCGACGAGCGCGACGTCCACTTCAACAGCATGGCCTATGGTCAGGGTGCTTCTGCTTCCCTGCCCATCTGTGCCTATTTCCTGCAGAAAGTCTTTGGTGATTCCAGCCTGGGATATTCCCAGGACGATCAGTTCGAGCTGCCCGTGGGTTTCGACCCCTGTGCTACAGCGGTAGAGAGTATAACAATCGAAGAGACTGACGAGTCCATTGGGCTCGACAATCCCTTCGAGTAGAGATGAGTGGGGGAGTGACGATGAACGACGTTTGGTTCAGACTATTCAGCCTTGGAGCCCTCAGCGCTGTCTGCGGGTTCTGGGCCTTCCAGTTCCTCACGCGCCTGCTTGATGTAGTCGCGCTCCCATTCCTCAGGACGCAACAATTTGCCATCCATCCACAGCAGGTCGAGGTCCAGGCGAACTACGCCACGCGTGGCATCCTCTTCCGTGCGCCCCAGCTGTCGTTCGATGCTCTTAAGCAGCGGCTTGGCGAAAGCCGTGGGCACATCTGTTTCGATGATGACAAGTTGGTTGGTGAACTTCTCCTTACTGGGAAAGTTTACGGGATCAGTCTTGACAGGCGTACTGTAAAGAGCCTGCCCACGAAAGGCTTCGGACAGCTTACGCTTCGTCCAAAGAAGCACCTGCTCTGCCGTCGACAGATTGGTGCCAATTCCGATATATAACTTATGTGTACTCATTTCAACCGCGAAGGTACAACTTTTTTTGGAAACAGCCATATTTTTTTACACTTTTTAAACATCGCCGTCATATTCGTAGCATTCTTTATCATTTAAATATCGCATATTATGCCAGTTAACAATACTCGTAAATCAAACAGCCGCACGCGTCAGGTGAACGTTCCGCAGGAGGATGCCTATGGCCACCAGCAGCCTCAGAACATCGAAATGGAACAGGCGGTGATAGGTGCGCTGCTGATTGAACAGGATGCCTATTCGCTCATCAGCGAGACCTTGCGCCCCGAGAGCTTCTATGACCATCGCCACCAGATCCTCTTCGATGCCATCCGCTCGCTGAATGCCCAGCAACGTCCGGTGGATATCCTCACCGTGCGCGACTTCCTCGACAGCAAGGGACAGCTGGAGGAAGCCGGCGGTCCGATCTATCTGATGCAGCTCTCGCAGAATGTCACCTCGTCTGCGCACATCGAATACCACGCCAAGATCATTGCTCAGAAGGCGCTGGGCAGGGAACTCATCACCTATGCCAGCCAGCTCTCGCGCGACGCCTTCGACACCACCATCGACGTCGACGACCTGATGCAGGAGGCCGAGGGCAAGCTCTTCGCCATTTCGCAGCAGAACCTCAAGAAGGACTACACGCAGATAGACCCCGTCATCCACGAGGCCTATGAGGAACTGCAGAAGGCAGCCGCACGTCGCGACGGTCTCTCGGGTCTCTCCAGCGGCTTTGCCAAGATCGACAAGATTACCAGCGGCTGGCAGAATTCCGACCTCATCATCATTGCCGCCCGTCCGGCAATGGGAAAGACGGCCTTCGTCCTCTCCATGGCCAAGCGCATCGCCGTCGATATGCGCAAGCCCGTGGCCATGTTCTCCTTGGAAATGTCCAATGTGCAGCTCGTCAAGCGTCTGATGGTCAACGTCTGCGAGATCACGGGTGACAAGATGAAGAGCGGACAGCTGGAACCCTACGAATGGAGCCAGCTCGACAACCGCATCCGCCAGCTCTATAATGCTCCCTTCTATGTCGATGACACCCCTTCGCTCTCCGTCTTCGAGCTTCGCACCAAGGCGCGCCGACTGGTGCGCGAGCACGGCGTGCAGCTCATCCTCATCGACTACCTTCAGCTGATGAATGCTTCTGGCATGAGTTTCGGCTCCCGTCAGGAGGAGGTCTCCAATATCAGCCGTTCGCTCAAGGGACTGGCCAAGGAGTTGAACATCCCCATCATCGCGCTCTCGCAGCTGAACCGTAGTGTGGAGAAGCGCGACAACAGCAACAACAACGGCGAGGATGCCAAGCGTCCCCAGCTCTCTGACCTCCGCGAGTCGGGTGCCATCGAGCAGGATGCCGACATCGTCTGCTTCATCCACCGTCCGGAGTACTACAAGCTCTATCAGGACGACAAGGGCCGCAACCTTCGCGGTATGGCGGAGTTCATCATCGCCAAGCACCGTAATGGAGCGGTGGATACGGTGATGCTGCGCTTCAAGAGTGAGTATGCCCGTTTCCAGGATACCACAGACGACTATGTCCCCGTTCCCGGCGAGCAGGTGTCCTATGGTTCTGCCCTCAACGAAGAGGCTCCCGAAGGACCGCCCGCTCCCTCCTCGGAAGTACCCACACAAACCAGTCAAACTTCGCCCTTTGGAGACCCCGCGCCCATAGGTGATGCCCCATTCTAAGGCGAAAATGACCTTTCAGCACTTCTCCCGACAAAAAAGTAGCGGATTCTGTATGCCAAGTTCGCAACTTTTTTGTACTTTTGCGCGCGAAAAAGGGAAAACCTCCCCATTTCAATCGTGAAATCGTAAAATAGTGAAATCGTAAAATCAATACAATCGTCAAATAAATGAATGTTTCCTATAAATGGCTTAAGGAGTATGTCGACGTGGAGTTGACGGCTCAGGAAGTAGCAGATGCACTGACATCCATCGGCCTCGAAGTCGAAGGCGTGGAGGAAGTGCAGAGCATTCGCGGCGGACTCGAAGGACTGGTCGTTGGCCATGTCCTCACCTGCGAACCGCACCCCAACAGCGACCACATGCATGTCTGCACCGTGAATGTCGGCACGCCCGACATCCAGCAGATTGTCTGCGGCGCCCCCAACGTGGCAGCCGGACAGAAGGTCATCGTTGCCACCCTCGGCACCAAGCTCTATGACGGCGACCAGGAGTTCACCATCAAGAAATCCAAGCTGCGTGGCGTAGAGTCCAACGGAATGATTTGTGCCGAGGACGAGATTGGAGTAGGAGAGAGCCACGACGGCATCATCGTCCTGCCCGAGGACACGCCCGTAGGCATGAAGGCCGCAGAATATTTCGGCCTCGAGAGCGACTGGCTCATCGAAGTAGATATCACCCCCAACCACAGTGACGCCTGCTCGCACTACGGTGTGGCTCGCGACCTCTACGCCTGGCTCGTGCAGAATGGCTACAAGACCTCCCTGCACCGTCCCTCCGTCGAGGACTTCCGCGTCGATAACCAGGACCTGCAGATTCCCATCCGCGTGGAGAACAGCGAGGCCTGCCCCCGCTATGCTGCCGTCAGCGTCACGGGCTGCGAGGTCAAGGAGAGTCCCAAGTGGCTGAAGGAGCGCCTGACGACCATCGGCCTGCGCCCCATCAACAACATCGTGGACATCACCAACTACGTCATGATGGCTTTCGGCCAGCCCCTGCACTGCTTCGATGCCGATATGATCAAGGGCGGCGAGGTCATCGTGAAGACCCTGCCCGAGGGCACTCCCTTCGAGACCCTCGACGGCGTGGAGCACAAGCTCAGCGACCACGACCTGATGATCTGCAACGCCGAGGAACCCATGTGTATCGGCGGCGTCTATGGCGGCAAGGGCAGCGGCACCTATGAGACCACCCGCAACATCCTCCTCGAATCCGCTTATTTCCATCCCACCTGGATTCGCAAGAGTGCCCGTCGCCACGGCCTGCAGACCGACGCCAGCTTCCGCTTCGAGCGCGGCATTGATCCCAACGGACAGATCTACGCCCTGAAGTATGCAGCCCTCCTCTGCCAGCAGCTCGCAGGCGGTAAGGTGTCGATGGAGATCACCGACATCTATCCCAATCCGCTGCCCGACTTCCCCGTCAGCATCACCTATGCATACATCGATCAGCTCATCGGCAAGCACATTCCTGCCGAGACCGTGAAGAGCATCGTCACCTCGCTGGAGATGCGCATCGACGAGGAGACGGCCGAGGGCCTGAAGCTCACCGTGCCCGCCTACCGTGTGGACGTGCAGCGTCCCTGCGACGTGGTCGAAGATATCCTGCGCATCTACGGTTACAACAATGTAGAGATACCCCTCTCGCTGAACTCCACCATCGCCATCAAGGGCGACGTTGACAAGAGCTTCAAGCTCCAGAACCTGGTTTCCGAGCAGCTCGTGGGTGCAGGTTTCAACGAGATCCTGAATAACTCGCTCAGCAAGGCCGCCTACTACGACGACCTCCAGAGCTACCCCGCCGCCAACTGCGTGCGCCTGATGAATCCCCTCTCTCAGGATCTCAGTGTGCTGCGCCAGACCCTGATCTTCGGCGGTCTCGAGACCATCAGCCGCAACGTCAACCGTCGTCGTGCCGATCTCCAGCTCTTCGAGTTCGGCAACTGCTACTATTTCCACGCAGAGAAGAAGTGCGCCGACATCATTCCCGGTGTCAGCAGCAGCCGCGACCCCGAAGTCATCAAGCACGTACTCGATGCCTACTCCGAGGACTACCACCTTGGCCTCTGGGTCACCGGTAAGCGTGTCAGCGGCTCGTGGGCACATCCCGACGAGGACCAGACCTTCTACGGCCTCAAGGCTCAGGTCATGAATATCCTCCAGCGTCTGGGCGTTCCCTTCGGAGCCATCGTCTTCAAGGAGGGCCAGAACGACCTCTTCGCCAAGAGCATTCTCATCGAGAACCGCGGCGGCAAGGTCATCGCACAGCTCGGCATCGTCGCCAAGCGTCTGCAGGCCGCCTTCGACATCCCCACGGAAGTGTACTTCGCCGACATCGCCTGGGGACAGGTCATGAAGCTCATCCGCAAGCAGGCCGTCAGCTTCACCGAACTGCCCAAGTTCCCGGCTGTCAGCCGCGACCTCGCCCTGCTCGTAGACAAGAGCGTTGAGTTCGCTCAGATCGAGGCCATCGCCTACCAGACCGAGCGCAAGCTTCTCCGCGAAGTCCGCCTCTTCGACGTCTATGAAGGCAAGAACCTGCCCGCCGGCAAGAAATCCTATGCCGTCAACTTCATCCTGCAGGACGAGACCAAGACCCTCAACGACCGCGCCATCGACGCCATCATGCAAAAGCTGATCCAGAACCTCACCAAGCAACTTGGAGCAGAACTGCGTTGATTTCACAATTTCACAATTTCACGATTTCACTTTCCTAATCAATGACAGAACAAGAATTGAAAGATAGGTTAAAGGCTTTTTCCAAAAGGATAATCAATCTGGTGGATAACCTGCCTCAAACCAACTCTAGCATTGCAATAGGAAAGCAAATCGTGAGATCCGGAACCTCTCCAGGCGCTAATTACAGAGCCGCTTGCATCGGGAAGTCTGAGAAAGACTTTCTCAACAAGTTGAAGATGGTAGAGGAAGAGTTGGACGAGACTCTCTATTGGTTGGAATTGATAATGGAAGTAGAGCTGTTGCCTGAATCGCGAGTTCAACCCCTCCATACAGAGTGTCAAGAACTCTATCGAATCATCGTCCGTTCCATCATCTCTACCCGAGAATATCTTGCAAAGAAAGAAAACAATAAATCGTAAGATCGTGAAATAAAGATGATTGTGACAAAGGAAGTTCGTAAAATAAATATAATCGTAAAATCGTAAAATAGTAAAATCGTAAAATTAAACCATGGGACGAGCATTTGAATACCGCAAGGCCGCCAAGCTGAAGCGCTGGGGCCACATGGCAAAGACTTTCACCAAGTTGGGCAAGCAAATCGCCATCGCCGTTAAGGCTGGCGGCCCAGATCCCGACATGAACCCCACGCTGCGTGGTATCATCGCCACCTGCAAGCGCGAGAACATGCCGAAGGACAACATCGACCGCGCCATCAAGAACGCGATGGGCAAGGATCAGAGCGACTACAAGGGCATGACCTACGAGGGCTACGGCCCCCACGGCATCGCCATCTTCGTGGACACCCTCACCGACAACCCCACCCGCACCGTGGCTGACGTCCGCAGCGTCTTCAACAAGTTCGGCGGCAACCTCGGCACGATGGGCAGCCTCGCCTTCCTCTTCGACCACAAGTGTGTCTTCACCTTCAAGAAGAAGGACGGCATCGATATGGACGAGCTCATCCTCGACCTCATCGACTACGGAGTGGAAGATGAATACGACGAGGACGAGGAAGAAGGAACACTCACCATCTACGGCGACCCCAAATCCTACGGCGCCATCCAGAAGCATCTGGAAGAGCAGGGATTCGAAGACGTCGGCGGCGAGTTCACCTACATCCCCAACGATCTCAAGGACGTCACCGCCGACGAGCGCGCCAGCATCGACAAGATGGTCGAGCGCCTCGAAGAGTTCGACGATGTCCAGACCGTCTACACCAACATGAAGCCCGAGGAAGCATAACCCTCCGCCTTCATAAATAAACAGAGGTACGCGCCCGCGCGCGTGCCTCTGTTTTTATTTAGGGATTAGAAATGGAAAAATAAGAGGGTAGGGAGGACTTTATGGTTCTGCGACTAACATGGAATCATATTCAAATTGCGGATACTCTTGGCCATGATACACCTGGAGGATAGGAGCACCGAGGGCGGCTTCTATAGATACTAAGGTATCTATGGTGAAATTATGGGTACCACGCATCCATTTGCTGATTTCGGCTTCGCTCTTTCCAAGTCGCTCTGCCAAGTCTTTCTGCTTCAAACCCTTCTCTTGCAGGATATCATGAATCCTGTCAACGATACGGAAAGACAATGCTACAGACGCACGAGCTTCAGGATCAACCTGTTTGCGCCTCTTTTCTAATATGCTACTCCTTTTCATACCTTGTAAAATTTAAATTTCCAATAATCTCTTTATCCACAAGAACCATAGTTCCATCTTTTATTCTTGAAGAGATAAAACGACTCGTATCCTTCAATAACTTCACATATGGAGCCAACGTCTCGCTCTCCTGCCAAGTTCTGGCATCCTTGATTCCCCCATTGCCAAAAATGATAATCTTGTCCGATAGACGCAGGCAATACAATCTGAGTTTATTTCCCACATCAATGGGAATGACTCCAACTCCATCACCATAATTCCCTTCGGGACGAAAATAACGTTCCAAGGCTCCACGTTCAGCAATTTGGTCTATCCATGAAATGATGATATCAATTTCATCATCATATTCACATCCCACAGGGAACTTTTCAAAGAAAGCCTCCAACTCCGTCAACTCCTCTCCTGCTAATCTGATGCTGTAGAAGTTCACGTTTTCATACTCTTCAAGCAGTTCTATGCAATAATCTTGCTTCACTTTCCCTTAACTTTTAAGTTATCTGCGGCAAAAGTACATATTTTCATCTGAACCGCCAAATAATTAACTTAAAAAATAAGTTTTATCCCCAACTTTTCTTCTTTTACATATCAAAAGTGGCTCGTCTAATTCGTTATTTAAGATAAAATCCACGTAATCTTCGTTATCTGCGGTGAATAAGAGAACTTATAAAAGATGAAAAGTTATACTTAACGGATAATACTACTGCTTCACTGGGCAACGAAATACGTGGAAGTATAGTTCCTCGCACGAGTAACTATAGTTTGTCGTCGATGAAACTATAGTTTGGTTTGTATGTATATACGTCGGGGCCGAGACGTATATACGTAAAGGCGGATACGTATATACATAATGGGCGCTATGTATATACATAAATGCTGGAAGATATATTTATTTCACGATTTAACTATTTCACGATTTCACGATTTATTTTTAAACCTCTTAAACCTCTTAAACCTCTTAAACCTCTTAAACCCTTTAAACCCCTGGAACCCCTTGAACCCCTGAAACCCCTTAAACAGTATACAAATTATAGTTTTTTGCGAAAAAGCTTTCATCTTTCACTTTGGGGGGTCAATACGTTGTGCCACTGCTATTTATGTCGTGAACCTTTCTCGAAAAGCTTTCACGAAGCTTTCACTTTCCTTTCACCACCACACGAGTCAAACCTCCAGTTTCCCCCTCTTACTGCTGTGCGCTCGTTCCAGATCCGTGAAAGCTTGGTGAAAGCTTAGTGAAAGCTTTTTACGAAAGGTTCACTTTGTAACATGTTGAACTACATTTCGTTAAGTAGCATTTGTGAAAGGTGAAAGCTTTTTCGCAAAATTCTATTTTTTCTTCTTTCAACGAACTAATCTTTTTTTTCTTTCAACGCAACCAATCTTTCTTCTTTTAACGCAGAGGCGCAAAGACGCAGAGACTCTGAAGAATAAGAGATCACAAAGGCATAGCAGCTGACCTATCGGTGAGGGAACAGAGGCGCACGAACGGCGCAGGCGCCAAGCTTCGTGCTCTTCAGAGTTCGCAGAGATTTCATTCAAGCTAGATTTAATTCATATAGACCTACCCTCGCTTCAAAGTCCGCAGGTCTCTGCGTCTTCTGTGCGGCGGAAACCTGCGTAGCGTTTCCACTGCTTCCGCGAACTCACGCGATAGCGTCAGCTGTATTGCTCCAATAATCTCAAAAAACTTCGCGCCTCTGCGCCTCTGCGTTGAAAAAATACAAGAAAGCTCCTCGTTGAGAAAAACTGCGCCTCTGCGTTGAAATAAAGAATCTGTGATTATCAGCCCCAACGTTAGTCAGACACACACCACTTGTGAGCACTGTACTAAGAGTCTAACCACTAAAGGTTGTTGACAACACGCTTCAGTCCATCCCGTAGATGTACAGTGTTGAAATTGACGAGTAACCCCAACTTACACCCAGTCAACCGCAAATAAGAAAGCAATTGTGCTGAATGGATATCCAACAGCTCTTGAACGGTCTTCAACTCGACAATGATACAGTTCTCCACCAGCAGGTCAATAATCAATGGATTACCCACCTCTTGTCCTTTATAGACGATAGGGACTTGAACTTGATGGGAGACGTGGAAACCACGCATCCGCAATTCTGCCATAAAGCATTCTTCATAGACGGCCTCCAGCAAGCCTGGCCCCAAGACTTTATGGACTTCAAGGGCTGCACCAATGATTGCATGGGACAATTCGTTGTACTCGTCAATGGTTTTTGTTTCCATAATTCTTGAATATTGCGTTTTGACGGTGCAAAGATAATCATTTGGATTGAATTGTTCTCCAAAAGTCCAACAAATCTTGCAACGTAGGATTTTTTCTTGCTGTTTTTGCTGATTTATCGTTAATTGTCGTATGGTCTTGACAACTTATTCAACGCAGGGTTGCCAATCTTCCATTTCTCAACTCAACCATTCTTTCATCGCATGGCTGTTGATTATTTCTTCTTTCAACGAACCAATCTTTCTTCTTTTAACGCAGAGGCGCAAAGACTCAGAGACTCTGAAGAATAAGAGATCACAAAGGCATAGCAGCTGACCTATCGGTGAGGGAACAGAGGCGCACGAACGGCGCAGGCGCCAAGCTTCGTGCTCTTCAGAGTTCGCAGAGGTTTCATTCTAGCTGGTAATCATATTGTTAAGTAACTGAGCAATATTATTTGACAGATTGATGATTAGATTGACGATGATTGACGACCTATATAACAATTTGAATTGATGTATTTTAGACGTCAATCTACGTCAATAAACACGTCCGCTCGGCGCTTGCGACGCTTCACGCTTGAAGAATCTTCAAAAATCTATCATGTAAACTAATTGTGCGTATCTACTTAACGATTTATTCCGCAGGCCTCTGCGACCTCCTCAATCACAGTTTCGCGAAGCGCTGTGATTATCCGCGAACTCACGCGATAGCGTCAGCTGCAATGTTCAGCGAGCTTTAAAAACTCTAAATCTTCGCGCCTCTGCGCCTCTGCGTTGAAAAATCAAAGAACCGAGGATGAGGTCCTTATGGCTCATATGGTGCCGCGCCCATTCCATAATTTATAGGCTTAATATTGTATTCATTAATTCTTGGGTATGCACATCATTTTTTCTTATTTTTCTTGCACAATTCAGAATTTGTGTTTTACTTTGCAGCGGAATCCCCCGAAGTCCCTGAAGCAATTCATACTTCGGGGTTAAGTTTTTCTTGTTGTCACGCCCTTTCAATTCCTGATGACACTCAGCCCTATACAAAAAACGTCCCGCCCTGGTTCGCTGGTCTACGGGAAGCGTGGCGGGTTCTGTTGGTGCAAAGGAACAACTTTTATTTGAATCAGCCAAACTTTTTGAGAGAAAAAGAGTATTTGTGGACAAGATAACAGCATTATTGTACAAAAAAGATGTTGAAAAAAGAACAGCAGCCACAAAGGATTGCAGCTGCTGTTGCAGAATATGTAGGTGTTAAAACCTGTGTGAGCTCAGATGCGTTCGCGACTGGCGATTACTCGCTCCAATCATCGTCCCAGTCAACGGAACCGGCGCGGCCGTTGTATCCTTTGACTTCAACACTGGCGGCATCGACGTTGTCTTCCCAATCAACAGTGAGGCCAGGAGTAGATGCAGCAAGGGGTGTGGTGGGTGCTACGTTGATGATCACGATAGCGGGATTGATATATGACTTTTTCATTGTATGAAGACCCACCTCCCATGCCCCTCCCGTAATGGAGGGGAGCGGCTGGCGCTTGAGGAGGTTTATAGGGTCATTTTTTTAGTTATTATTCTGTTTTTTTCTGTTTGGAAACCGGAGGCCTCCCCTCCATTACGGGAGGGGTAGGGGGTGGGTCTTTTTTATTTCACAACGACCTTGCGACCATTGATAATGTTGATACCCTTCTGCGGTTTGCTGAGGCGACGACCACCGAGGTCGAAGATGGTTTCTACCTCTTCGCGAGATACCGTCCGGGTCTCTGTGATACCAGTTTCGCTGTCATTGAAGACGAATGTGAATGACTTGATTCCACTCTCATCAATATATGGTAAGAGAGCTTTTCCTGCTGGAACCGTTCCTGCATTGACTGGAACAAATGCATTGTTCTTGAGGCCAAAATATGTATCAGCAGCTACTAAGATAGGAGCCGTTGTTCCAACTAACTTATTTTGTTCAGCTGTGAACTCGGTCGTGCCACCAGCAAATTTAACATTTACATTGGTGGTATTCACGCCATCGGCATCTTTGTTGTATAGCAGGACTCCCTGTCCACCCTTAATTTTCTCTGTAACTTTATCGAAAGTAATAGTGCCATCACCAGACACAGCGCTGACACGCCATGCGGTATAGCCCGATGTTGAAGAGAAATCAATGGCGTTCACAGAGCAGTAGGTAGCATAGCCGTACTTGTTCAAAGTAACCGTAGTGGTAGCAACATCAGTGAAGTGAATGACAATTTCAGTGATTTGGGTATTGTTCCCATTTGTTACCTTTAATGTATATACATTTCCTGGAGCTTGATAAGCTGCAGCAATAGCATATTCGTTTTTGCCTGTTGCGCCTGTCGTTTCTGTGCTGACTGCAGTGGAACCGACATATATATTTTGAGTTACAGCACCCGAAGCACCACTTCTTCCTGTTACATCAATTTGTGTTACAAACTTGTCGAAAGCTTGGAAGGTGAGCGTTGCACCGCTCTTACCAAGAATAAGATATTTGTCAGTTGAGTTAAATCCATACCCGTTTCCAGATGTTCCAGTGAGAGTGATAGTGTATGTTCCGTCATCATAGCTGTTTTCATCTACACCTTTACTACTAGTACTTGGGAATCCCCATTTCAAATTGTCTGTGAAGTCCATTGTATAGGTACTTGTTGCAACTCCCTTGACTGCTGCCGTTTTACCTGCTGGAGCATCAACGGTAAGGTCGAAAGTCGCGCTACCCTCATTGTACATTGCGCTGGAAGCGGTATTTACAGTGATGGTGACAGTGCCGACTGCAACAGGAGTGATGGTGAGACCTTCCACGGTTGCAATAGCTGTATTGCCAGATGACAAGGATACTGTGCCACTTGCGAAACCGCTTGTATCTAAGACATAACTGTCGCCATAAGTCACATTGTCATCGCTAACAACTATGGTGGGATCAGTTTTTGTACCGATAACAGTTACTGTGATGTCAACATCTTCTGCAGCTAAATAACTGCTGGTGGCAGCTGAAGAAGCGGTAATAACGATTGTTCCAGAGTAGGTTCCAGTAACAGTAAGTACACCTGTCGAAGTATTAAAGCTATAATCTTCATTCTCAATAGTGCTGCTCTTTACTGCGTATGTTACACTGCCGCTTGTAGAGGTGGCATCCAAAGTGATGGAGCTTTCACTCTTGGTGCGGTCAATGCTTCTTGCGGTCGTGGCGGTAATCGTATTTGCAGCTTTGTTTGCCGTAATTGTTATTGCTGTTACTTGAGTGGCACCTGAGGTGGATGCTATAAGGGTAAATGTCGTTGATGTTGAAGCGCATGAATAATAGCTAGTCCCACCAGAAGTGCTTGAAGCTGCTGTAAGTACATCACCGAACTTAACAGTCGGTGGGTTCTGTGCAGATGTAACACTTAGCGTAAAGCCGTTAGGAGTACTAATTGTTCCACTTGTTAATACACCATTGCTTTTCTGCATTTGAAGGCTAGAGCTATAGTATCCGAACTGAGCACCTGTCATTCTATAGCTGTTATCGTCACTTGCAGGGAAGTCTGCGCTCTTGGGATTAGCATATGTGCCGATTCCGCTGAAATCATTAAATGTCAAAGTCTGTGCAGCAGCCAATGAGATATTTGCTTTGTAGGTTGTATATGCCGCGCTCGCAACATCGCTACTATTTCCACCACCATCTACTGCGATAGCCTTGATGGTTTGATTCTTATTGATTGTTATACCTGTACTATATTTAGTACTGCTAGGTGTGGGGTCATCACCATTTGTTGTATAATAGATAGTAGTACCTTCTTCAGAAGATATGGTTACAGTACTTCCCTCTGCTACTGCGCCAGCAGCAGGGCTAAATGTTGGAGCATCTGGTTCTTTAAGTAAATAAGTGGCATCAGCTACTTCACTGTTATCCCAGTTGGCCTTGATGGCAATCGCCTTGATGACCATCTCTTCTGTTATTGATATGGCACCAGAATATGTGGGGCTACTGGACGTGGGGGTCGAATCGTCAGTGGTATAGTGAATAGTAGCACCTTCTGTATCACAGCTGATTTCAACCTCTACTCCATAAACCACCTCCCCCTCAGCAGGAGAGAATGCAGGCGTAGCGCACTTCAGGGTGTAAGTTACAGAAGCGATATCGCTATCCGTTAAGCCATCCTTAACAGCAAAAGCCTTTATAGTTGTTGTCTGTGTTACTGAAATAGCACTTGAATATACAGAACTGCTTGTAGTAGGATCTGTTCCATCTGTTGTGTAATATATTGTTGCCCCATCAGTTGCACAGTTCAGCTCAACGCTCTGTGCTGCGTTATATGTGCCCTCGTCAACAGTAAAAGTGGGATCTTCAACTGTTGAAGCAGAAACGAAGGTTGCAGTAACCGTTGAATTTGCCGTACCCATCGTGAAGGTTGTGGGGTTCGTGCTTGTGCTGGATAACGTAGAGCCCGTACCACTTACCTCCCAACCGTTGAATGCGTAACCAGATATAGGTGTAGCTGTGAGGGTTACTTTACCGCCTTCGGCTACAGATGCGCCTGATGCCACAGCTGTTGATGTATTATAAACTACACCACTTATGCTACCATTTGTGGCTGAGTACGTGAGTGTGTGAGCAGGAGTATAATTAATTACAATACTGCCAACGTAGTTTGCGCTGCTTCCATTTACTATTCTTATGTATGTGGGATTATAACTGCTTAAATCAAAGGTAAGTGTGTAAGAAGTAGCTGAAGCAGAACTACCAGATGAGTTCGTATAGGAAAAACTGCCAGTTGTAGGAGTTAAGCTTGAAGAAGCAATACTATTAGTTGAGGGATTCTCTGTAGTTCCATAATAAAGAGTAAAACCATTATTGTTGTTTACCAAGGTTACTTCTACAGAAGTGATTGTGCTAATTGCTGTGGTATTATAGATTTCGCCAGCACCACTTCCTGATTTACGCATCTGTATGACTTGCTTACCAGCAAATCCAGATGGCGTACCTTTTGCATTATACATCACGCCACTGTCTTTAAAACCCTTGCTACTTACAGTAAATGTGTGATCTGATCCATAGCTGGAACCAAAGCCAGATGAAGCCGTCAACGTAATATCATCCGCCCAAGTATCACCAAACCCTGCTATCAAGCAGAATAGTAGGAGCATTGTTTTAAGTAATTTTTGTTTCATTTTTGGTTTTGTTTTTGGTTAAAGTTTATGTTTTATGTAAGATCTTGTCGGTAAAGTTGGGAGGAATGGGGCGGATTTGCGTCCATTTTCTCCGTCTGCGGGGGCAAAATTAGGGAAAAGAGATGGGAAAAACAAGAAAAAACGAGGATTTATTTTCGAATACCACGAATTACATGAATTTCTCTACTTTTACTCCACATCGAAAGACAAGAATGACACGAATAAATGGATTTCACAATTTCATAATTTCACTATTTTACGATTTAATGGATTCGCCGAAATCTCTGGAAGTCTTATTAAAAAACTAATAAAAGATAAAAGATGTAGTCTTGGGACAAAGATACATCGTGAAATCGTAAACTCCGTGAAATCGTAAACTCCGTGAAATCGTGAACTCCGTGAAATCGTAAAATCTGTTAGTTGTAGAAGTTCCAGGAGATGCCGAAGTGGATGCTGAGGGGATCCATGGGATAGTGGGGAGCCCAGAAGTAGTTGCCGGTGCCCTCGTTGAAGTGGGTGACGTTGACGTAGCCGCGCACACGCTTGATGGCGAAGTTGGCGTAGCCGTTGAGGACGGGATAGTTGCCGACCTTGACGCGGGGCTGCGAGACGTCCTGCACAGCGAACTGCTGGAGGAAGGGCGCGTAGTCGGGTGCGTAGTAGCGGGTGAAGTAGCGCATGTCCACGCCCAGTTCCACTCGCAGGATCTTAGCGATATGGAAGACGATATAGGGGTTGGTGTAGAGGCTGATGGTGGGCAGGGGGAGTACGTCCTGATTGGAGGAGGTCTGCCAGGTGACCTCGTTGTCCCAATGGAAGATGCCGAACTTCAGGTTCTGGCGCAGGGTGGCGCTGAGGACCTGGATGCTGCCTGCCTGCTGGCGCACGGCGACGTCGTGGCCGTAGGAGGTGACGGTGGTGCCGTCGGCGGCGTAGTTAGGGGTCAGGAGGCTGGCGAAGTGGGTGTATTTGGAGATGTTCTCCATTCCGAAGCGGAGGCTGGTGTTGGTGCGATCGATGGTGAGCTTACCTTCGATGCGGGTGCGCGTCTCCTTGCCGAGCTCGAGGTCCCAGAAGTGGGGCTGGCTGTGGAAGTGGGTGAAGTAGAAAGCGGGGCTGATGTTCTTGAAGAAGGCGTTGGCCTCGAAGCGAACGGTGTCGCGACCGAGGCGGAAGTTGAGGTCGGCCTTGCCGGTGACTTCGATGTCGCCTGCCATGGGACCTATCGCCCAGAATTCAGCTCCCACGCGGTAGTGGAAGGTGTGGCCCTCGGTCTTGGCAATCTCGCCACCCAAGGAGATGTGATGTTCCTTGTAGATATCGAAGACGTCGAGGGAGTCGGTGGTCAGGGCGGAGGGCAGCTTGAAGTTCTTGTATTCGTGGGCGGCGAAGAGGGTGATGCCCGCCTTGGCCCATTTGTTGAAGCCTTCGCGCAGCTGTACTCCGAGGAAGTTCTTCACGCTGAGTGCCCGGGTCTCGTCGGAAAAGGCTTTGTAGGACGAGCGGTAGTAGGGGTCGTGGGTGAAATAGTTCGACGGTATGCCGCCACTGAGGACGTGGTTGCCGTGGAGCAGGCGCTGGACGTGGAGGGTGTGGAGGAAGCTGGTGACGGGGATGAATTCCTGGGGGATGACCTGCTCGTTCTGCCACTGGAGGCGCAGGCTGTCGAGGGTGACGGCCAGGCGCAGGGTGTCTGCCTCGATGACCTGTCGCAAGCTGTCGGATTTGATGCGGCGCATGAGCTCGTAGTCTGGAGGCATCACGGGCTTGAGGCTGTCGGGCACTTCGAGGTCGCGGTATTTTCCGAGGTTGTAGCGATGGGTGAGGTAGTAGGTGTGGTGGTCGTTGCTGTTGAAGACATCGGAGAGCCGGGTGGGGATGTCGCGGCTGCCGTAGCTCTGGGGGAAACTCTGCGGGTTGGTGATGTATTCGTCGCTCTCGATACCTCCGTTCTCCGCCATCTTCATGTGCTCCCACGATGCCATGGCGTGCATGTCGTAGTGTTCGCCGAGGTAGTAGCCGAAGAGGGTGCCTCCGAACTGGGAGTTGTGCTGGTTCATGTAGTAGCCGCGACCATAGAGGTAGTCGATCTTGAAGCCGATGGCGGAGATCTTGTTGATGTTCGTGGCGAAGTAGGCACGGAAGCGGTCCTGACCGTTCTGACGGGTACCGCAGGTGTGGTACTGCAGATTGGTGAGGGGCGACTTGGTGTTGGTGAAGAGGAGGCTGGAGGGTGTGGTGTGGAAGTAGTCGAAGGGTTGGGTGAAGAAGAAGTCGGTGGGGACGACGCGGTCGAGGTAGTTGCGTGCGAGACGCGGCGAACCGAAGTTGCCGAGGATGTTGTACTCGCCGTAGAGTCCCTCGGTGAAGTTCCAGTTCTGGAAGAGGTGGGGCAGGGTGTCGTTGTACGCCTCGGGGAAGACGGTGCCCAGACGCTCGTCGATGCGCCACTGGTGGAACTCCGTGGGTACGGTGCGATCTACCTTCGAGGTGTCGCGCCCCCAGGTGCTGCGCCTCTGTCCGTTTTGGTCGTAGATGTCATCATCATCGACGCCATTGCCAAAGGAATTGCCATTGTTGCCAAAGGCGTTGCCCATCCCGTTCATAATGTCTTGTGCCCACAAAGATGGTTGCAGGCACAAGGCAAGGAGGAGGAATATGGACGCGAAGCGGCGCATGGGGAGGAGAGAATGGGGCTAATGGGACTAATGGGACCAATGAGACCAATGGGACCTATGGGGCCAATGGGGCCAATGGGGCTTATGAGGCTTATGGGGCCTATGAGTGGGGTTATTGGGCGGCGGTGAGCTGGATGCCTCTGCGGAGGGCCTCTTCGTTGGCGGGGATGAGGTCGTGGTGGCGCGCGGGCAGGGTCTTGCGCAGGGCCTTGAGCACATTTTCAACCTGAACCACGGGGTGGAGTCCGAGGAGGGAGCCGAGGACAATCATGTTGAAGCCCTTGGGGTTGCCCATTTCTGCGGCTACGTCCATGGCGTTGATTTCGTGGATGTTGATATCCGTGCGGCTGGGCGGGATGCTGATGCCGTAGCCGTCGTAGATGAGGGTGCCGCCGGGCTTGATCTTCGACTCGAACTTCTCCAGCGAGGGCTGGTTGAGGATGATGGCGGTGTCGAAAGTGCTGACGATGGGCGAGCTGATGCGCTCGTCGCTGACGATGACGGTGACGTTGGCGGTGCCGCCGCGCTGTTCCGGTCCGTAGGCGGGCATCCACGATACTTCCTTACCTTCCATGAGTGCGCTGTAGGCGAGGATCTTGCCCATCGAGAGGACGCCTTGTCCGCCGAAGCCGGCTATGATGATTTCTTGAGTCATAGACCCACCCCCGACCCCTCCCGTAATGGAGGGGAGAGGCTGACGCGATGTTTCTTTATTTGTATTCATTATTATAACTAATCAAGGTGATAACAATTCTTGATGGTGATTGAACTCCCCGCCCTTACGGGAGGGGTGGGGGGAGGGTCTTTTAAATCGTCTTCAGATCTCCCACGTGGTAGTAGTCGAACATGTGTTCTTCCATCCACTTGTTGGCCTCGATGGGCGTCTTCTTCCAGCCGGAGGAGCAGGTGGAGACGATTTCGACGAGGCTGGAGCCGCGGCGGTTGACGCTGTTCTCGAAGGCCTGACGGATTGCGCGCTTTGCCTTGCGGATGGCGGCCACGCTGTGTACGCTCTGGCGGGTGACATAGCAGGTGCCCTCGAGCTGTGCGGCAATCTCAGTAATCTTCAGGGGATATCCGTGGAGGTCTGCCTGACGGCCGTAGGGGCAGGTGGCAGTCTTCATACCCATGAGGGTGGTGGGAGCCATCTGTCCGCCCGTCATGCCGTAGATGGCATTGTTGATGAAGATGATGGCGATGTTCTCGCCGCGGTTGAGGGCGTGGATGGTCTCTGCGGTGCCGATGCAAGCGAGGTCGCCGTCGCCCTGATAGGTGAAGACGAGGTGGTCGGGCCACAGGCGCTTGATGGCGGTGGCAATGGCTGGTGCACGTCCGTGGGCAGCCTCCTGCCAGTCGATGTCGATGTACTTGTAGGCGAAGACGGCGCAGCCTACGGGGGACACGCCTACTGCCTTCTCCTCGATGCCCATCTCCTCGATGACTTCTGCTATGAGCTTGTGCACTACGCCGTGGGAACAGCCCGGGCAGTAGTGCATGTCATTGTCGTTGAGGAGGGTAGGTTTCTTGTAGACAATGTTTTCTGGTGCTATGATTTCGTTTCTTTCCATGATGCGGAAGTGTGAATACGTTTTGTTATGGGGTTTCAGAACATGAAACGGATGAAGAACTCTGCAATCTTCAGTACCATGCCCACTCCTACGACGGCGAGTCCGACGATGTGGTGGTGGGGCAGGGCGAAGTAGAGCACTACGCCGATGAGGGCGAGCAGCATGAACAGGGTGTTCAGGATGTTGCGGACTTCTTCTCTGTTTTTCATTGTATGTTGAAGCTTTGGATGAGTTGCTGGCATACTTCGTCAGGCGTGGGAACGATGCCGCCCATCTTGCCGTAGTGGGCAACGGGGGTGCGTCCCTCGACGGCGAGGCGAACGTCCTCGACCATCTGTCCGGCGTTGATTTCGAAGCTGAGTACGCCCTTAACCTTCTGGGAGAGCTCGCGGATGCGGTCGTAGGGGAAGGGCCAGAGGGTGATGGGGCGCAGGAGGCCTACACGGATGCCCTGCTTGCGCAGGTCGTCGATGGCTTTCTGTGCGATGCGGGCAGCAGAACCGAAGGCGACGATGAGGTAGTCGGCATCGTCGGTCATGGTCTCCTCGACGCGCACCTCGTTCTTGCGGATCTCGGCATACTTGGCCTGGAGGTGGAGGTTATGCTTCTCCATGGCCTCGGGCTGCAGCTCGAGGGAGGTGATGACATTGATGGGTCGGCCGCCGCGACGTCCTGTGGTAGCCCATGGGCAGGTGGCGAGGATTTCCTCTTCCGTGCGACGGGGCTTGAAGGGCGGGAGGACGACTTTCTCCATCACCTGTCCGATGACACCGTCGGAGAGCATGATGACGGGGATGCGGTACTTGAAGGCGAGCTCGAAGCTGAGGTCCACGAAGTCGGCCATCTCCTGTACGCTGTAGGGAGCGAGGACGATGACGTAGTAGTCACCATTGCCGCCGCCACGGGTGGCCTGGAAGTAGTCGCCCTGCGAGGGCTGGATGGTGCCGAGGCCTGGGCCGCCGCGCTGCACATTGACGATAAGTCCGGGGATCTCGGCGCCTGCCATATAGGCGATGCCTTCCTGCATGAGGGCCACGCCAGGGCTGGAGCTGGAGGTCATGACGCGTTTGCCGGCGCCGCCTCCGCCGTAGAGCATATTGATACTGGCGACCTCACTCTCTGCCTGGAGGACGACCATGCCTGTAGTTTCCCAGGGCTTCTCGGCAGCGAGGGTCTCGAGGATCTCGCTCTGGGGGGTGATGGGGTAACCGAAGTATCCGTCGCATCCGCAGCGGATGGCTGCATGTGCCACGGCCTCGTTGCCCTTCATCAGTAGTATTTCTCGTTCTGCCATAATCTAATTATTATTGTTGAAATGTTGATCATTGAGGAGGGGCCTCGTTATTTCGAAATTTCGATATTTCGGCATTTCGATAAATCTCCGGCCGCCCAATTTTCAATTTTCAATTCGTTTCCTGTAAACTGTGATGCAACCATCAGGACATACGATGGCGCAGGAGGTGCATCCTGTGCAAGCGTCCTGATCGGTCTGCTGTACATAGCGGTAGCCTCGACGGTTGACCATCTTGTCGGCCAGCGCAATGATGTTCAATGGACACGCCTCGACACACAGGCTGCATCCCTTGCAGCGTTCTGTGTTGATTTCGATGGCGCCTTTCATTTTTGCCATAGTGCTTTTCTCTTTGTTGTTTTTATGGATTGTAGTATTCTTTGCAGTAGTATTCCATGATGTCGGCCAGCATCTTACGGGCAGCGACAGCAGGTGACTCGGGGTCGAGAGCAGCAGCCTGTTCGTAGGCATTCAGAGCCTCGGCCCAATGCTGGAGTTTGCGCTGGGCGTTGCCTTCTTCATAGAGCAGGGCGGCCTGCTGGCGGTCGGATTCTGAGACGGCTGCTTTCATTTTGCCCGCAAAGATACGGCTATTTTACGGAATGTGAAAGTATCCGAGGTAATTAAGTGACTTTTTTCTTGTTTTTTTCAGTGTTCTTAACGTGTATCAAAAAAATATTGCCCACTTCGTGGAGAAGTGAGCAATATTTGGGTGCATAAGTGATGCAAAGGTTATTCCACAACGGTGGCCTTGGGGGCTGCTTCTGCCTGTGCGGGGGCAGGCGCCTCGAATGCCTCGCGGGCACCGGCAAAGATTGCCTCCACGCGATCTACGGTCTTGCGGCGGAACTTGCCGCTGCGGGGGTAGAGCTTGGTGCCGGCCTTGTTGATGGCGGCAGAGTCGCTGATCCATTCCTCTGCGGTGTAGTGTTCGCCACCGTTGCCTTCGTTGTCGAACATGTACTGATAGGTGATTCGGGTGATGGTCATCTTGACCTTGGAGTCAGCGGTACATTCGACGGAGATGAGGTAGCGGAAATGGCAGTGGTCCCAGCTGAGGAACATCTTCTTGAAGGTCATGATCTCCTCGACCTTGGCGACGATGGTGTCGTTGCCTTCAGCGACAACGCGGGTGCGCAGGTCCTGACGGCCTTCGGCCACGAGCTTATGGATGTAGGCCTGCATGACAGGATAGATTTCGGCCTGTGTCTTGCCGGGAACGCTGAAGGTCTGGGTGAAGGTGACGAGACCGTCTTTCTCGGGCACGGCACCACGGAGGTACTTGCTGTCGTCCCTTGCAGTGGCGTTGGCCACGAAGGTCAGCGCGATAAGGATAGCGAAAAGAATTTTCTTCATTGCCTATAATTTAGTTTTGATGATTATTCGTGAGTTCGAAGATTATTCGTAGCGGATGGCTTCGATGGGGTCGAGGCGGGCAGCTTTCTGGGCGGGGAAGTAGCCGAAACCCACGCCGATGGCTACGCAGACAGCGAAGCTGACGATGACGCTCCAGGCGGGGATAGCTGCGGGATAGCCGATGATGGTATTACAACCCCAGGTGAGCAGCGCCCCGAAGAGGACTCCTAAGATACCTCCTGTGAGGCTGATGAGGATACTCTCGATGAGGAACTGGTTGCTGATGTCCAGACCTCGCGCGCCCACGCTCATGCGCAAACCTATTTCTTTAGTACGCTCTGTGACGCTGACGAGCATGATGTTCATGATGCCGATACCAGCCACGAGAAGCGAGAAGGCTGCTGCGACGACGAGGATGATGGTGATGGTGTCCATGGTGGAGGACATGGTCTCCATCCATTCCTGCTGTGAGCGGATGGTGAAGTTGTCTTCCTCACCTTCCTTGAGCTTATGGGTGCGGCGCAGGATCTCGGTAAGGTCCTCGATGGCGTGGTCACTGAGTTCCTCGGTCACGGCGGAGCAGAGGATGCTGTTGAAGTGGGTCTGGGCGGCCAGGCGCTTCATGACGGTGGTGTAGGGAGAGACGATGACATTGTCCTGGTCCATACCCCAGTTGTTGTAGCCCTTGCCCTTGAAGACGCCGATGACGCGAAGGGGGATATTCTTAAAACGGATGGTCTTGCCGATGGGGTCGATGTTGGGGAAGAGTTCCTTGACGACGGTCTGTCCGATGACGCAGACCTTGGCGCTCTTGTTGACGTCTTCCTCCGTGAAGAAGATGCCTTCGTCGATTTGCCAGAGGCGGATGCCGAGGTAGTCGGGCGATTCGCCGTAGCAGGTGCTGGTAGTATTGTTGGAACCGAAGACGGCCTGTCCGCTGGTGCTCACTTCAGGAGAAACCTTGTTGACGAACTTGGCTTCGGCGAGGATGGTCTCGTAGTCAATCTGCTTCAGCGTCTGCATGGCTGAAGGGTCGAGGCGTACGCCGCCACGCGTGTCAGCACCCGGACGGATGGTGAGCATGTTGGTGCCGTTCTTCTGTATTTCCTCGCGGATGCTTTGCTTGGAACCTTGTCCGATGGCCATCATGACGATGACGGCTCCCACGCCGATGATGATACCGAGCATGGAGAGAAACGAACGTCCCTTGTTGCTGAGGATGGCCTTGAGGGCGATTTTGAGGAGGTTGGTGAAACTCATATGTTGATTTTACGATCGAACAATTTTACGATTTGACAATTTGGCTGCTGAGGCTTCAACGGTGAAATTGTGAAATAGTGAAATGGTCAAATATTCTTAGTCATCTTGTGGTGCCGGTAGTGCTGCGAGGGCATCGGCGGCATTAAGGATGTTGGGGTTGAGGGTGTCTTCGCGTACCTTGCCGTCGCGCAGGACGATGTTGCGGCTGGAGTATTTTGCGATGTCGGGGTTGTGGGTGACGAAGATGATGGTGCGTCCTTCGGCATGCAGCTTCTGGAAGAGGACAAGAACCTCGTAGGAAGTGCGGGTGTCGAGGTTACCGGTGGCCTCGTCGGCGAGGATGACGGCGGGGTTGTTGACCAGGGCACGGGCGATGGCCACGCGCTGCATCTGTCCACCTGACATCTGGTTGCTCTTGTGCTCCAGACGGTCGCCGAGTCCCACGGCCTGCAGAGCGGCAACGGCAGCCTCGTGGCGTTGCTTGCTGCTGTATTCCTTGTTGTACATCAGGGGCAGCTCCACGTTCTCCACAGCGGTGGTCTTCGGCAACAGGTTGTAGTTCTGGAAGACGAAACCGATCTTGCGGTTACGCAGACGGGCACGCTGGCTGCGGCGCATTGTGCGCACACTGATGCCGTCGAGGTAGTATTCGCCGCTGGTGGGGGTGTCGAGGCATCCGAGCTGGTTCAGCAGGGTGGACTTGCCGGAGCCTGAGGTGCCCATGATGGTGACGAACTCACCTTCGTAGATTTCGAAGGAGACGCCTCGCAGAGCCTTCACCGTCTCGTTGCCCACTTGGAAGTGGCGGCGGACGTTATCGAGCTTGATGACTACTTTCTTTTCCATTATCTCCTGGTAGCGCCTTGGCCAGAACGCTGGTTCCTATTGTTATTGGGTCGGCCTGGCATAAACGGATTTCTGTTCTGATTGCTGGTGGCGTCCTCCATGGGGGCTTCGCCGAACACCATCTCGGCGAGGACTTCAGTACCAGCCTGAATGCCGCCGGCGATTTCTGTCATGGTGCCGTTGGAGACGCCTGTCTGTACGGGGATGGCCTTGAACACCTTGCCCTGACGTACCCAGAGCTTCGGTCCGGGCTTGTCGGTGTCTTCTATCGTCTCGTCGTCAGCGATGAGTTCCTGCTTGGGCGAGAAGCGGAGGGCCTTGGAAGCTACGGTGAGGACGTTGTTCTTCTCCAAGGTGTAGATGGTGACATTGGCGGTGAGGCCGGGCTTCAGCTTCAGGTCGGCGTTGGGAGCGCTGATGACGACTTCATAAGTGACCACATTGCTCTCCGTCGTAGCCTGCTGGCGCACCTGTGTGACGAGTCCGTTGAAGATGTCGGCGGGGAAGGCATCGACGGTGAAGCTGACGCGCTGTCCCTCCTTGACCTCGCCGATGTCGGCTTCATCGATGTCGGCGATGACGCGCATGTCGGTCAGGTCCTGGGCGATGGTGAAGAGGGTAGGGGTGCTGAAGCTGGCTGCCACAGTCTGACCTTCTTCAACGTCCTTAGAAAGCACCACGCCATTGATGGGCGAAGTGATGGTGGCGTAGCCGAGGTCGGTCTCTGCGCGCTTCACACTCTGGCGGGCGCTGACGACCTGCTGCTGTGCCTGTACGTAGTTGAGGCGTGCCTGTTCGAAATCGTTGGCAGATATCAACCCCTTGTCGTAGAGTCCCTTCTGGCGATCGTAGTTGGCCTTCTGGTAGGCGAGCGAACTCTCAGCGGAGTTGAGGTTGGCGCGCTGGCTCTCGAGGGTACTGATGAGGTTCGTGCGGTCGAGTTCGGCAATCACTTGTCCGGCTTTGACTTCGCTGTTGTAGTCCACATAGATCTTAGCGACGATGCCACTGACCTGTGTACCGACTTCCACCTTGGTCACAGGCTCTATGGTGCCTGTGGCAGTGACGGTGGTAGAGATGTCGCCTTTCTCCACGGTCGTGGTCTCGTATTCTGCCTTGGGCTTGGATGAGCAGGAGAACATCACCAACGTTCCCACTGCTAAAAGATAAAGTTTATCGTATTTCATTTGCTTGAAGAATTCTCAATTTTCAATTGTCAAATAGTCAACTCTCCACCTTCGTAGAACTTCAGCAACTGGGTGTTGAGGATGGTGGTGTACTTGCTCTGCAGGCGGTTTTGCTGGGCCTGGAGCATGTTGTCGCGAGCCTGCAGCAGGTCAACGATGTTCTTCAGTCCGGCTTTGAACTGCTCGTTGATAAGCTCAAAGTTCGTCATCTGGCTCTGCACGGCAGCCTGAGCGCTGCGGAAACGTTCCTGAGAGCTGGTGGCCTGCAGCCAGATGTTCTCGATGGTGCTGCCCAGGGTGGTCTGCTTGTCGAGCAGGTCGAGGTCGGCATTGGTCTTCGAGAGACGTGCACGGCTGACGCTGGTCTTGTTGCGGCGGTTGTCGAAGATGGGCACGCTGACAGATAGTCCTAGACTTCCATTGAGGTTACGCTTCATCTGTTCGCCGAAGCTGCGTTCGTCGGCAGTGTAGTGGCTGGCACCCACACCTGCGTTGAGGCCAATCGTAGGTAGGTAGCCACGTTTGGCAATGTCGATCTGCAGGTTCGCAGACTCGCTCTGCAGCTGTGCGGCACGAATCTCCGGACGCAGGTTGAGGGCGGCGGCATAGACGTTCTCCTTCTGCGGTATGGGTTCGAGGGCGCGGCTGTCGTCAATCTCATCATACGAGATGTCGAAGTCTTGCTCGATACCCAGCTGCAGCAGGGCTTTCAGCTGTCGCTTGTAAGAGTCAATCTGTGTCTGGGAATTAATAACATCGTACTGTGTGCTGGCCACCTGAGCTTCCAGCTGTGCTACGTCGGCCTTGGCCAAATCGCCAATCTTGAAACGTTCGCGAGCACGCTCCAACTGCTGTTGAGCGGTCTCTGCCAGTTTCTCGTTGACCTTCTTAGCCTCGATGGTGTAGAGGATCTGCACGTATAACTGTGCTATCTGTTCCTGTATGGAGTTCAGGCTTTGTTCAGTCTGTACTTCAGCCAGTTCTCCAGCCAGTTCCTGTGCCTTTACGTTCTTATGGTTGATGCCGCCGTTCCATACGGTCCAGTTGGCATTCAAGCCATAGTTTCCGCTCTCGGTGAGCTTGTTGTTGGTGGTTGTTGCCATACCGTTCTGCACCATGGTCGTAGCCTGCTGAAACGGTCTGTATCCTAAGCTCTGGCTGAGGCTGAAGCTGAGGGAGGGAAAGAGTGCTGCCTTGCTCTGCAGCAACTGTTCTTTGGCATCTTCCTGACTGATGCGGCTCTTCTGAAGCTGGATGTTGTGCTCTGCCGCATAGTCCAGACACTGCTGCAACGTCCAACCTGACTGGGCGCTGAGGGTGCTGGGGGTCTGCAGGACTGCCGCTGCGAAAGCGGCGATGAGGATTTTTCTTGCGTTCATTTATCTGTTTTTGATGATGATTCTATAAAAGCGTTGCAAAGGTACGACGTTTATACGAGTTGACCAAATTTTTGAGGATAAGTTTAATCCGTTTAAGAGGGTTTAACAGTTTTGTGCCATATATTTGCCCTTGCTTATAGACACCTTATATTTAAAATAAGGTATCGGATGCCCCCATGAACAGACAAACAAGAAATACTATACGAGCGTATCTCTTTTGTTCATCTATTGTCTATTTATAATTGCAAAAATACGAAAAGCACGAAAAAGAGGGTCACTTTTTTGGTGGTTCCGAAATAAATGCGTAACTTTGCAACGTCAAACTATAAAAGACATTCACTGAATAAAAAAGACGCATTTATGACATCCGCGCTAAGTGAAATTATTCGCCTGTGGCTCAGGCAGAAACGTCATGACTTCCGTTGGCAGCAGATCTTCCTCACCGTCTATTTCGGAGGGTTGTATGTGGCCATGGTTGTAGGCTTTTACTACGGCATGCATGATGAGCTGGCAGCCCATCCCGTTCCTTCGGCAGCTGTGCTGCTTGTTCCGCTGGCGGCCGTCGGCGTTCAGTTCGGCGACCTGTTTATGAAACTCTTCTGGCGCCGTTCGCCCGTGGAGATGGACGACTACCTTCGTACGCGTCCTGTAGCTAATACGGACTGGGCGCGCTTCGTTCTCTTTGACACCTCGCTGGGCACCCTGCAGTGGATGCTGGCGCTGATGTTGGCTTTCGTGGCCTTTTTCTTCCTGCCTTGGTGGTCAGCCCTGCTGGCACTGGTGCTGACATTCTCCGTCTCGATGGTCAATGCGCTGTTCCAGAACTGCTGGCGCCGCGCTCCTGGCAATGAATGGACGCTGCCGCTGGTCTTTGGCTACCTTGTGTGGACGGGACTGATGTGGGCTGTGTCGGTTGGCGGCTTTGTGCTGGCAGCTGTACAGACAGGCGGTATGGATGAGGTGTTCTCGAATGCCACTTCCGGCCTGCTTCCTTATGCTTTGGCATCCTCTGCAGCCCTGCTGCTGGTCAATGTTCTGGCAGCCTTCGTCCTTCATCGCTATTTCACGCGTATGAAGAATCATAATGAGGAGATGCACGCTCCCGCGGCCTCGCCCGTTCATTCCTTTGGTCAGGTGTCGCTGTGGAGCATAGAGTGGGTACAGATCCTGCGCAGCAAGCGCCTGCGTGTCAGCTTCTTCCTCATTGCCGGTATCTTTATACTGAATACCTATCTGCAGCAGCAACCCACCATTCAGGGCGATATGCACGGTATTAACATCATGCTGCTCTTTGGCATCGCCTTCCCCAGTATTATTCTGGCTCAATGGGTGTTGGGCGTGGAGGCAAACTTCTTCTCGGGCATCTGGACCAAGCCGTGGCCGGTGGAAGGTATCCTGCGCCGTAAGTATATGTTCTTCTGTGCGATATGCGGCGTTATGGCGCTCTGCTTCCTGCCTTGTGTGATTTGGATGGGGATGTCGCCGTGGTCTTGGTTTTGCTCGCTGCTCTTCAGCTGTGGTGTCTTTGTACTGCCCTTTATGGCTACCTGCCTGTTCAGCAGCCGTATGGACCTCTTCGCGAGTGCGTTCTTCAACTATCAGGGCGGCAACAAGCAGTTGAACTTCTTCTCCTTCATCATGTTCATCCCGATGGGCATCTGGTTTGCTGCCTATTATTTCGTACCTTCGCCCTGGAGTCACCTCATCATCGGTGGCCTCGGCATTCTTGGTCTGCTTCTCCATCGTCCCTATATCCATTGGGTGTCAAACATCTGGCATCGCCGCAGGTATAAGATTATGGAGCGTTGGCTGACGGAATAAGAAATTGAAAATTGAAAATTAGGCTAGCGCACAACAGGAATTGAGAAATTGAAAGACTAAACGTTCTTCATGTAAAATCGTGAAATCGTGAAATCATATAATTGTCAAATCGTAAAAATTATATATTGTGGAACTCAAGATTGAAAACCTCAAGAAACAGTATGGCGAGAAGGTAGCACTGGATATCCCCTCGCTGACCATCAAGAGCGGAGAACTCGTTGGCTTGGTGGGCAATAACGGTGCGGGCAAGACAACCCTCCTGCGCCTCGTCCTTGACCTCATTAAGGCTACTGAGGGCCGTGTGCTCTCCGATGGTATTGATGTGGCAGCTCCTGCTCCCCGTAGGGGTGAGAGTGAAGCATGGAAGTCGTACACCGGTTCCTTTGTGGACGGCCGCTTCCTCATCGACTTCTATACGCCGGAGGAGTATTTCACCCTCATCGGTCGCCTCTATGGTATTCCGCAGCCCACCATTGATGAGCGTCTGCAGACCTTTACTCCCCTGATGCACGACGAAATCCTGGGTACACGCAAGTTCCTCCATGACTTCAGCGAGGGCAATCGCCAGAAGATTGGTATCATCGGAGCTATGCTTATTCATCCCAAGGTGTTGCTGCTCGACGAGCCATTCAACTACCTCGATCCCTCCAGTCAGATCGTCGTGGCTCGCATGATTCAACAGATGAATCGTGACCTCGGTACTACCGTCATCATCTCCTCCCACAACCTCAACTTCGTGTCCGATATCAGTACTCGCATTCTCTTGTTAGAGAAGGGTCTCGTTATCAAGGACCTGCCTAATAATGAAGGAAGTGCCACTCAGGAGTTGAATGAATACTTTAACGCTGAGGCATAACTCTGGGAAATTGAAAAATGAAAGTTCAGAATTGAAATCTATGGGTCTAATGGGACTCATGAGACCAATAAGTTGAAATTCGTGAAATCGTGAAATTGTAAAATCGTAAAATCGCTAATTCTGTCCGTTTATGTTCTCAGGAATCGTAGAAAGCACAGCCACCGTGGTGGCCATAGAGCGTGAGCAGGATAACCTGCATTTCACCCTGCGCTGTCCCTTCACCAGCGAGCTGAAGATAGATCAGAGCATCGCCCACAATGGCGTGTGCCTCACCGTTGTCCGTATTCAGGATGATACCTACACCGTCATCGCTATGCGTGAGACTCTGGACCGCTCGAACCTCGGACTGCTGCAGGTGGGTGACGAGGTGAACGTGGAGCGTTCCATGATGATGGGAGGACGGTTGGACGGCCACATCGTGCAAGGTCATGTGGACCAGACGGCACGTTGCATCCGTATCGAAGACCAGGAGGGCAGCCATGAGTACACCTTCGAGTACGATGTGGATCCCGAGATGGTGCGTCGCGGATACTTCACTGTCGACAAGGGTTCCGTCTGTGTCAACGGCGTTTCGCTGACCGTGTGCCGCCCGACGCGTAACACCTTTGCTGTCTGTATCATCCCTTACACCTTCGACAACACCAACTTCCATAACTTCAAGGAAGGAACGGTGGTGAACATTGAGTTCGACATACTTGGTAAGTATATTGCTCAATACCAAAGTAGGATGGAAGAGTTGAAAGGTTGAAAGATTGAAAAATTGAAAATTGAAATAGAGGGCGCTAACGTTGAAACTAAGATATTACAATATATGGAAGAAATGATTAAGGACGAAGTTCAGGAGAAAAAAAGCTTGAACTTTATCGAACAGAAAGTAGAGAAAGACCTCGCAGAAGGTAAGAATGGTGGACGGATGCAGACGCGCTTCCCGCCCGAACCCAATGGCTATCTGCATATTGGTCATGCCAAGGCCATCGCTCTCGATTTCGGCTTGGCGAAGAAATATGGCGGTGTGTGCAACCTCCGCTTTGATGACACCAATCCCCAGAAGGAGGATACCGAATATATGGATGCCATTGAGCAGGACATCCGCTGGCTGGGTTTCGAGTGGGGTAATATCTACTACGCCAGTGACTACTTCCAGCAGTTGTGGGACTTCGCGGTTTGGTTGATAAAACAAGGTCGTGCCTATGTCGATGAACAGAGCGCCGAAGAGATTGCCAAACAGAAAGGTACCACGACCTCTCCGGGCACTAACAGCCCCTTCCGCGATCGTCCCGTGGAGGAGAACCTGCGACTCTTTGAGTACATGAACAGCGGTGAGTGTCAGCCGGGTACGCTGGTGCTGCGCGCCAAGATAGATATGGCTCATCCCAACATGCTCTTCCGTGATCCGTTGATCTATCGTGTGTTGAACATCCCGCATATCCGTACGGGTAATAAGTGGAATGCCTATCCTATGTATGACTTCACCCACGGACAGAGCGACTACCTCGAGGGTGTGACGCATTCGTGGTGTACCCTGGAATTTGTGGAGCATCGTCCCTTGTACGACCTCTTCGTCACCTGGATGAAGGAATGGCGCGGCGAGACCGATAATATCGAGGATAACCGCCCACGTCAGACAGAGTTCAACAAGCTGAACCTCAACTACACACTGATGTCGAAGCGTAACTTACTGGCATTGGTGAAGAATGGCTTTGTCAGTGGATGGGATGACCCCCGCATGCCCACCATCTGTGCCTTCCGCCGTCGTGGCTACTCACCCGAGAGCATCGTGAACTTCATTAATAAGATAGGGTATACGACGTACGATGCCCTCAACGACTTCGCCCTTCTGGAGAGCGCTGTGCGTGAGGACCTGAACCAGCGTGCTACCCGTGTGGCGGCTGTCATCAATCCCGTGAAACTCATTATCACCAACTATCCTGAAGGACAGGTGGAGGAACTGACTGCCGTCAACAATCCAGAGCGTCCTGAAGAAGGTACACATACGATCGAGTTCTCCCGCGAGCTTTGGATAGAGCGCGATGACTTCCAGCCTGTGGCAGAGAAGAAGTTCATGCGCCTGGCTCCCGGTAAGGAGGTGCGACTGAAGAATGCCTACATTATTAAATGTAACGAGGAGGGTGACCACCCATACGATGTAGATGCTGAGGGCAATGTCACCACCATCTATGCTACTTATGACCCGGAGACACGCAGTGGAATGCCTGGCGCTGACCGTAAGATCAAGGGCAAGACCCTGCACTGGCTCAGCTGTGACCACTGTCTGCCCGCAGAAGTACGTATGTACGAACGCCTGTGGCAGGTGGAGAATCCCCGCGATGAGCTGGCACGCCTTCAGGATGAAGGACTCTCGGCCATCGATGCCATGCAGCAGATGATGAATCCCGACAACCTCCACATCCTGCAGAACTGCTATATCGAGAAGTTTGTGAAGGACATGCCGGCATTGACGTATCTCCAGTTCCAACGCATCGGTTATTTCAATATTGACACCGATTCCACTCCCGACCACCTCGTCTTCAACAAGACTGTAGGACTGAAGGATACCTTTAAGAAATAATGCGACTCGACGATGACCTGAAGTTTTTCGAGACCCCGGAGTTCAAAGACATCCTGGAACGGTACGAAACCGCACATCGGGCAGGACTCGGCATCTATATGGAAGCCGATGAACTGACCGATGTGGCGGAGTACTATGCCATGGTGAAGAACAATGAGGGGCTGGCTGACGAGGCCATAGACCTGGCCCTGCAGCTGCATCCCGATGCTGTGGATCCTCAGATATTCAGAGCACGTCAGTATATGTTGAAAGGTGACATCGCTTCTGCCACACATCTTTGTAATGCCATTCAGGATCAGTCACATAGGGAAGTGTTTTTCCTTCGGGCGGAACTGATGCTGCGCGCAAACCAGGAGGATGAGGCCTGCAGTCTTCTCTTCCAGGCCATGGACGTCATGCAGGAGGATGTGGACTATTTTCTCTTCGATTCCGCATACATCTTCATCGATTACGATCGCTATGACATTGCCCTGAAATTCGCCCACCGGCTCGAAGAGATGGCGCCTAAGTGGTTCAAGACGTGGGAACTGTTTGCTGACATCTATCTCGCAATGGATAATTTCAGTAACTCCCTGAATTATATCGAGAAGATGCTGGACTGTGATCCCTTCTATATCAGTGCCTGGAACTGGAGAACGGAGGCGTGCTGTGGACTTAATGATTATGCCAAGGCCATAGAGAGCGCAGACTATGCTCTCGCCATTGAGCCGCAGAACGAACGTGCGCTGGAACTGAAAGCATGGGTGCTGATGCGACAGGAGAACTTCGAGCAGGCCCATGCCCTGTATAGCAGGCTCCAGGACATGAATCCCAGTTCCGAGATACATTGTCTCTATGACTCCTATTGCCTCTTCGACCTCGAACGTCTGGATGAGTCACAGACGATGATTGAACGTGCCGAGGTGCTTGCCGACGGTATGAGTCAGGAACAGGCAGCCATTTATGAGCACCATGCCCACATCTTCTCAGAACGAGGACTGGTGGAGGAAGCATTGCACTACATCGACCTCGCGGAAGAGGTCGCGGTGCACGAGGATGTAGCCAACGCAGAGCCCCCTCAGGATTTCGACTATTATCGGGCTCGTATCTATGCAGACAATGGAGACACGGAGCATGCAATCCATTATATCCATAAGTTAGTGGCAAAACATAAGGAACCCACAGAGAAAGTGATGTTCCAGGGAGCACAGATCCTATTTGAATCGGGAGACTATGCAACAGCTCTCTTGATGTTCAATCAGCTGGAGCAAACCCCAGTTGACCCGACGCTGCTCCCGAAGATCTATCCTTATCTGGCTGTTTGTTATCATGAGACGGGAGATGCCGACAGTTGTCTTGCTAACATTCGGCTGGCCATCGACAACAAATCCCCGGAAATGAAAGAACTCCTTGGCTATATCTTTGCCGAAGGAGTTCTACCAAATGAGTATTACGATTATTATTATTATCGGATTCATGGCCAATGGCCAATGTAATGCTCTTTTTTCAATTCTCTTTCTTCCTTCCTTTATAAATAAGGAAGCCCACGAAGCCCAAGAACAGCACAATCATAGCGATGCCCAGTTCGTGGCTGTACTCATTCACCTTCTCCATCAACTGTTCCTCTGGTACTACGCTCTGAAGGCTGTAGCCGATAGCGGCGAGGATGATGTTCCACAGGCCTGCGCCCAGAGTAGTATAGAAAATGAACTGTGATAGTTTCATCTTCGCTAATCCTGCTGGAATGGAGATCAGATGGCGTATGCCGGGTACCAGGCGTCCGATAAGGGTTCCTGAGGCACCATGGTCGTAGAAGTATTTCTCTGTCTTCTGCACTTTCTCCTCATTCAGCAAACACAGGTGGCCGAAGGTGCTATTGGCAAAAGCGTAGATGATGGGACGCCCCAAATAGCGGGCGGCAGTGTAGTTGATGAGAGCACCCAGATTAGCACCAATGGTGGCACACAGTACCACGAGGACGATATTCAGGTCGCTGCCGTCGGCAGCGGCACGATAGGCGGCAGGTGGTACCACCAATTCACTGGGTATGGGGATAACAGTGCTCTCGAGCATCATCAGGAAGGTGATGGTCCAGTAGTTCAGGTTGTCGATGCACCAAGCGATAAATGTGGACATTGTGAAGTTGAATTATTGAAATGTTGAAATATTGAAGAGTTGAAATGTTGAAAGGATAGAAGGCTGTTAAACAAACTTCTTGCTGAACTCACTCTCGGGAGAGAGGCGATGGGAAATCCAGGCCGCGATGTTCCAGAGTGGCATCTTCAGTGTGAAGAGGAATCCGGTGATATAGAATCCGTGCTCGTAGCCGATAGCATGAGCGGAACGGTTCAAGGAGCGGAGTGATAGGATGCTGTATGTCACCAACAAGAGTAGGAGCAGGGTGGCGATGATGCTTATGGCAATCTCTTCTTCAGGATAGAAATAATGCAGCACAGGGTATATCCCAATCGTAATCAGAATCATCATCCAGTACAGCAACATCGTTAGGTTCTGCTTTGTGCGATAGAGGAACGTATTTTTTTGATACTTACGTGTTTCCATGTAGAACACCCGTTGCTGCTTCCATAACCTATGTTCTGCCAGTCTGTCCTCAACCACAAGGGCATCGGCATCGTCAACAACAGCCGTATTGTTTGGCTTCGACAGGCGGTTTGCCAACAGTTCCTCAGCGCCTGTGAGCAGGTTGAGATGACTGCCGAAACCGTCGCTATCAAGGAACAACGTCTTACGCAGTGCTATATTACAACCATCTGCCCTCACGGCAGCATGTCCACTGCGGATATGCTGGAGGTTGGCAAGGGTGTTCCAAAGCCGGAAAAAACCCACCTTACGGTCGAACCATGTGCGACGACTCTCATCGTATTTCGCCACACCTATCAGCAGCTCTTTAGATTCATTTATCTGAGTATTGAGACATTGCAACCAGCGATTTGTGGCAGGCTCACAGTCTGCATGGGTGATGACAATCCACTCATGACGGGCAGAACGGATGCCTAATGTGAGGGCCAGACGTTCGAGGCTGATGTCACGAGCGGTCTGGGGTGTGCGGGTGTGGCGCAGATTGGGATGTTGCAGCTCCAGGCTCTCCAGTACATCCTTCGTCTCATCCGTCGATGACACATCCACCACGATGACCTCGAAGTCATCGTAGTCTTGCTCCAGGATTACAGGAAGATGCTGCTGAAGGGCTGGAGCCTGGTTGTGGGTGGGGATGATGATGGAGAAGGGGGTGGACATGGAATATAGCGATGGAGATTGTGTGGGCTATTCGTCTGTAGTGTGAGCTTGAGGCAGGGGGCGGCAGTTGTACTGCGATGACATGGTCTCGCCATAGGCCCCGGCGGAGCGGATGGCGATGAGGTCGCCACGACGAGTCTCGGGCAGCGAGAGGTCCTTGGCGAAGACATCGGAGGACTCACAGATGGGACCCACGACATCATAGGTGACCGCAGTTGCTCTCTTAGAGCTATTCTCAGAACATGAGTTATCTGAAGACTTCAGGGTGGGGAGCTCTTTCTCGGCCGTGTAGTTCTGGATGGCGTGAAGGGCGCCATAAAGAGCAGGGCGAATCAGATCTGTGAAACCTGCATCGACGATGACGAACTGCTTCTGCTTGCCATGTTTCACATAGAGTACACGTGTCAGCAGCGTACCCATCTGTGCGACGATGGCTCGGCCAAGCTCGAAATGGACCTGCTGTCCTTGACGAAGTTGCAGACCCTGTTTGAAGGTGTCGAAATATGCCTTAAAGTTGGGGACTGGATGAGTGTCGGGCTGTTCGTAGTCGATGCCAAGTCCGCCTCCAACATTGATGTTGGGAGCGTAGATGCCCTCGCTGTCCAACTCGTCCTGTAACTCGTTGATGCGAATGCACAGTGCCTCGAAATCATCCATCACTAACAGTTGTGAGCCGATGTGGAAGTGCAGACCTGTGAAGTCGATGAGAGGCATGGTTTCGGCCATACGGATCACCTTCACCATATCCTCCTTGTCAATGCCGAATTTGTTCTCAGCCTTGCCAGTAGTAATATGTTCGTGGGTGTGAGCACCTACGTCTGGATTGATGCGGAAGCTAACACGAGCCCGTTTCTGTAATTTCCTGGCCATCTCATTGATGACCTCGAGTTCCTCGATGCTCTCCACATTGAACATGCCGATGCCCTTTTCCAGAGCAAGCTGGATTTCCCAGTCGGCTTTGCCAACGCCGGCAAAGACTATTTCTGAAGCTGGAAAGCCAGTGCGCAGTGCGGCTTCTATTTCACCACCACTCACGCAGTCGGCACCCAATCCTGCTGCAGCAATACAGCTGAGAACCTTTGGGTTGGCATTTGCCTTGATGGCATAGTGTACATGGTAATTGTCGTATTCGGCAGTCTCTGCCTTGATGGCATCGAGGGTGCGGACTAGCAGTTCCATGTCATAGAAATAACATGGAGTATTGAAGTCCTTGCTTGTGATAGGATAGGAGGACATAATGGTGTTTGTGTTAGAACGTGTTAGGACGGACGGCGGATATGTCCATCGTAGGTGAAGAGACAACTCTGCAGGGCTTGCAGCGTACGCTTTTTATCGGCTTCTGCCACGACAAAGGAGATGTTGTGGGCCGAACCACCATAGCTGATCATGCGAACAGGAATCTGACGCAGGGCGTCGGTGGCTATGCTCTCGAAGCCGATGTTCTGACTCGACAGGTCACCAACGACACAGACGATGCACATGTTCTCTTCCACGGTCACCGTTCCGTATTTCTTCAGCTCGGCTGTGATTTCATTGAGGTTTGAGCGGTTGTCGATGGTTACACTGACACCTACCTCCGACGTGGCAATCATATCAATACTGGTCTTATAGCTCTCAAAGATCTCGAAGACCTTGCGGAGGAAGCCATGGGCCAACAGCATACGTGAACTCTGGATGCCAATGCAGATAATGTTGTCCTTGGCGGCAACGGCCTTGATGGTGCCACGATGCATACGATTGTTGATGATGGTGCCTGGAGCGGCCGGATCCATGGTGTTCAACAGCCGGACGGGGACACCGGCGAACTTTGCGGGCTGGATGCATGTGGGGTGCAGAATCTTAGCACCAAAGTAGGCCAACTCGGCAGCCTCCTCGAAGTACAACTGACGTACAGGCTCTGTGCCTTCCACGATGCGTGGGTCGTTGTTATGCATGCCGTCGATATCTGTCCAGATCTGAATCTCCTCAGCATCAATGGCAGCACCCACCAGACATGCAGTGTAGTCCGACCCGCCACGCAGCAAGTTGTCTATTTCGCCATAGGCGTTGCGGCATATATATCCTTGGGTGATGTAGATTTCGTAGCCAGGGTTTGATTCCAACTGGGCGAGGGTTTTCTCGCGGATGTAGTTGAAGTCCGGCTCGGCGTTCTTGTCCGTGCGGATCATTTCGAGTGCCGAGAGTAGGATGGCTTTCACGCCTTGTTCCTGGAGGTAGTTGGTAATCATGTTGGTCGACATGATCTCGCCCTGAGCCAGGATGACTTTTTCCTCAAAAGAGGTGAAGAGCATCTTGGTGAACGAGCGAAGGTAGTCGAACTCCTCTTGAAGGAAGGCTTCAGTCTTCTGGCGCCATTCGTCAGTAGTATAAAGCTGGTCGATGTGCGCCATATAGGTCTGTTCCAGACGGTTGATGACGTTATTTGCCCCTTCAGGGTTCTTCTTGTAGAGATAATCGGCAATCTCCACAAGGGTGTTAGTGGTGCCGCTCATGGCAGAGAGTACCACGATTTTCGCTTCTCCATCACTGGTGATAAGCTTGCAGACATCCTGCATACGCTGGGCAGAGCCTACGCTCGTGCCGCCGAATTTGAGAACTTTCATTCCGTATGTTGTGTTTAGTAGTTATTCGTTTCTTCTTCTGTGGCAACGGTGGCCAGTGGAATGATATCTTCTTCCTCTTCTTCAACTTCGGGTTCGATATCTTCCTCTTGGGCTTCGATGACCTCTTCTGCTTCGATGAGGTATAGCCTGTGGTCACGACATTCATAGATGGTACCGGGGAACTGCTCAGGCAACAGGGTGTTGTGCGTAGCCATGACGACAGCTGTTCCCTCCTTGGCCAGGTCGTGAAGGATCTTGGTCGTATGCAGTCCGGATTCCACATCTTGATTTCCTGTGGCTTCATCGGCAAGGATGAGTTTAGGGCTGTTCAGGATGGCGCGTGCGATGCAAACACGCTGCTGCTCGCCACCGGAGAGCTCATAGGGCATGGCTTCTAACTTATCGGACAACCCCACAATCTCCAGCACTTCGCTGATGCGGTCAGCACGTTCTGTACGGTCCTTCCAACCTGTTGCCTTCAATACGAAATCAAGATTCTGACGTACATTACGGTCGGTCAGCAGACGGAAGTCCTGGAATACGATGCCCAGTTCCTTACGCAGGTTAGGCACTTGACGACGACGCAGCGTGCGCATGTCTCTGCCTAGAACCTCTGCAGAGCCTGTCATCACGTCGAGTTCACCATAGATGGTCTTCAGCAAGGATGACTTGCCGCTGCCAACGACACCTGTCAGGTAGACGAACTCTCCTTCGTGAACTTCGAAGTTCACGTTGTAGAGCACCACTTGGTCGTCTCGCTGTATATCTACTTCCTTATAATTGATGACCATTGTTTATAATTGAAAGAAGGTGAAAAATATGAATTCGTGAAATTGTGAAATCGTTCTATCGAAAAGTCCTTTAGTGTTTCTTCCAGCCAGGGTTGTGCCTTTCTTGAAGTTCCTTGGCCATATCCTCGATGCGAAGTCCCTTGGAGGTTAGAAGCACGATGAGGTGATAGAGCATGTCTGAACCTTCATAAATCATACGTTCATTCGTGCCGTTGCATGCCTCGATGACCAGCTCCAGTGCCTCTTCGCCCACCTTCTGTGCCATACGGTTGAGTCCGTCACGGAACAAGCTGGTGGTATAGGAACCTTCGGGCATTTCTTCGTGGCGCTTCTCGATGAAGTCCTGGAGTTCAGAGAGAAACAGCAGGGGATTGGCCGTATTCTCCTCGCCCCAGCAGGTGTCCGTGCCCTTATGGCAGACAGGGCCTACAGGATGTACACGAATCAGCAGTGTGTCCTCATCGCAGTCGTTCTTGATGCTGACCACCTCGAGGAAGTTCCCGCTTGTCTCGCCCTTGGTCCAAAGACGTTGCTTTGTACGCGAGAAGAAGGTGACGCGACCTTCGCTGACCGTTTTTTCATAGGCTTCGCGGTTCATATAGCCGAGCATCAGTACCTGAAGTGTGTCGGCATCTTGGATGATGGCTGGCACCAGGCCGCCCATTTTGTCGAAATCTATATTCATAATCTTACATTGATACCATTTGCGTGTAAATACTGCTTTAATTCAGGAATGGGAATTTCTCCGAAGTGGAAGACGGAAGCTGCCAACGCAGCGTCGGAGTGTCCATGCAGGAAGGTGTCGCGGAAATGTTCTTTTACGCCAGCACCGCCAGAGGCAATGATGGGAATGGAGAGCTCGTCAGAAAGACGGCGCAGGGCATCGTTGGCAAAACCGGCTTTCACACCGTCGTGGTTCATGGAGGTGAACAGGATTTCTCCGGCCCCTCTCTCCTGTGCCTCGTGAGCCCATTCAAAGAGACCACGTTCGGTGGGAATGCGGCCTCCGTTGAGGTAACATGTCCAGTATCCACTTTCGTCCTGACGGGCATCAATAGCCACTACACAGACCTGCGAACCGAAGTGATGAGTGATTTCATCTATCAGTTCTGGACGACGAAGGGCAGCACTGTTCACACTCACTTTGTCAGCTCCTGCGTTCAGCAAACGATCAACGTCCTTCAGTTCTCCGATACCGCCACCGACCGTGAAGGGGATGTTCACAGTGGCTGCCACACGACTGACCATCTCAGTGAATGTCTTACGTCCTTCGTGTGAGGCGGTGATATCCAGGAACGCCAGTTCATCGGCACCCTGCTCGCTGTATGCTTTACCCAGTTCTACAGGGTCACCAGCGCTACGCAGGTTCATGAAGTTCGTCCCTTTGACGGTCTCTCCGTCCTTGACGTCCAAGCAGGGTATGATACGTTTTGCTAACACCTTTGTTTTGTATTGTTTCGATATTACGTTATTCCGAGATTTCGGGATTTAGAGATTCTGTGGAAACTCTTCTATCAGTTCTCGGAGGTTGATTCTTCCTTCATAGATGGCTTTGCCAAATACCACGGCAGGCACCCCAGCCTCATTCAACAGGCGGATGTCTTCGATACAGCTCACTCCGCCTGAGGCGATGAGGCGGCAGTCGGGATAGGCCTCCAGCACCTGACGGTAGAGGAGGGTAGCGGGGCCTTGCAGCATGCCGTCTTTACTGATTTCCGTGCAGAGCACATGGCGCATGCCGGCGCGAAGGTAGCCATCGAGGAACGGCAGTAACTCCTGCGTGCTCTCTTCCTTCCAGCCGTTGATGCTGATACGGCCATCACGTACGTCAGCGCCCAACACCAAGTGTTCTGCGCCAAACTCCTGCAGCCACTGCATCACCAACTCACGTTGGGTTACGGCAATACTGCCCACAGTCACCATCTGTGCTCCAGCATCAAGAACCTTCCGCAGGTCATCCTCACTCTTCACACCTCCGCCGAAGTCTACCACGAGACGGGTCTGTTGTGTGATGCGGCGGAGTACATCGATGTTTACCACATGCTTACTGCGAGCACCATCAAGGTCAACGACGTGCAGCCGCTTGAATCCCAGCGACTCCATCTCGAGAGCCACTTCCACAGGATCCTCGGCATACACCTTCTGTGTCGCATAGTCGCCCTTTGTCAGGCGTACCAGACGACCCTCGATGATATCTATGGCAGGAATCAGTTCCATTAGTGGAAGGATGAATTATAGTGTTATCTCAATGTCAGGTTATTGATTACTAGGTGTTCTCTAAGAACTTTCGTAGGATTTCTTCTCCCACAGCTCCGCTCTTTTCTGGATGAAACTGAGTAGCGTAGAAATTATCGCGATGCAGGGCGGCGCTGAAGGGCTGGATGTAGTTTGTTACTGCAGTGGTGAAATCACAGACAGGAACGTAGAAGCTATGGACGAAGTAAACATATGTCTGATCCGTGCATAGTGAAAAAGGCTCGTTTTCCATCCTTCCATTTTTCACTTCCAGCAGGTTCCATCCCATATGCGGCACTTTGTCTTCGTGCTTCGTTGGACGGAACTTAAGCACGTCCACGGGGAAGATGTCCAGACAATCGGTATCACCCTCCTCAGAGTGGCGGCACATCAGCTGTTGTCCGATGCAGATACCCAGCACTGGTTGGGTGAGTGAACGGATGACTTTGTCTAACCCATGCTGACGCAGGTAACCCATCGCCTGGCTGGCTTCGCCCTGTCCAGGGAACAGCACCTTGTCTGCTGACCGCAGTTCCTGCTCATCGTCTGTCAAAACAGGGTCAACCCCCAGACGCTTCAGCGCATGGATCACGGAATAGATGTTTCCGGCGTTGTATTTTACAATCGCTATTTTCATTTCGGGCGCAAAATTATAAAAAAGTACGCGCAAGTACGTACTCGCGCGACCTTTTTCTTTTATTATTTTATGAAAACGACTATTTCTTGACCTTTTTCGTCTCAGGAAGTGCTGAGTCCCCGGTCAGGAACGGCGTTCGTAGCCCCAATCATCGATGGCCTGTCCCCAGTGCTCGTTGACGAGTTGAATGGTACGGGGCTTGTATTCGTATTGGTTTTTCTTGTAGCCGCGTTTACTGTCGATGTAATTCCTGATGGCCGGTTCTGCGGCATCCCATCCAGGAAGTTGCAGCTTCTCATAGATATCCTTGGTGATGTTATAGGCATCATGCTCAAAGTCTTCAAAACGCACTTCATATAGGTTCCCATCAGGGATGCATAGTTTCTGCTGTTGGTAGGCATTGTACAGGCGGGGATAGACCTTCACGGCGTTCATTTCTATCACGTCGTCGCTGACATCCTGAAGCTTCAGTGGAGCAATGGTTTGGGTGAAGAAGGAACGTGTGGATTCGAATACGGTATAGGGATTCCGCATCAGGTAGATAAATTTTGCATTGGGGAAGAGTTCTACGAGAGCGCGGATATGGCCGGTATGAGGTGGGTTCTTGGAGAGGTACTGTGTGCCTCCCGTATTCCAGAGTGAGATCTTGACAATCTTCATGAAGGCTTCCTTGTAGGCTTGTTCTTCTTCTGGAGTGATGGCATCGAAGGTGAGATAACGGTCGCAGTATTCCAGCATGTTCTTGGGGAAATACCAGAAGTCGTAGTACGAGTAGGGCATGACATTGCTGAGCGCAAATTCTTCTTCCTGAGGCAGGTCGGGAGTTAGTTCCATGCCATCTGCAGGACGATGGCTGGGTATGAAAATCTTCATTAAGAACTTGAAGAATGGTTGGCCGAACATCATCAGATGGGGAAATACGGTTTGATAGGTCGTCGTGTGCCCAAAATGATGGTCCTGGGCGAAGACGTTGTGGACGAAGGTGGTGCCTGAGCGCCAGTGCCCAAGGATGAATAGTGGGTCATGTTCCAAGGGCTTATCCTTCAGCAACCGCTGGTAGCGGCGTTCCTGAATGGGAGCCATGGTGGATAGAAGGCGGCAGACAGCCTGTGTGAGGTGATATTTTGTACGGAAACCGGGGTCGATGGGTTGACCGGCAGCCATCGTCTTGAATGTGTTCCAGTCAGCGCCCACAAGAGGATTAGCGGGCAGTTTGTCGAATTTCAATAAACCCATAGAAGTGTGTCTCTGTAAAGTGCTTTATGTTGCAGTTACTTAAAGAAACTGAAAGTGCTTACTTAATGATATTAATTTCAAGTCCTTGACGGGCAAGGTCTTTGACAATGGTCTCAATAGCGGCGTAATGCTCCTCTGTGATGCCGAGTCGTGTCAAGTCGAGGGTGGGCACCAGATTGTTTTCAAGGGCACTTTCATCCAATGGGTGAAGGATCATGCCAACAGCGGAGGTGTTGTTGGTGATGGGGTCTATGAGGATGAAGGCGCCTGTCTGGCGGTTCTGGGCATAAGAATCGAAGAAGAGGGTCTTGGCAGTGAGAATATCTACCTGGCCGATTTCGTTGAGCTGGAAGGGTTTTCCTGCTTTCTCCTCCAAGGTGTTGACATCTATGCGGTTCCGAATGGTAGCGATGGTTGCTCGCGTGGTGTTGGTATTGTGCTTGAGGAAGAACTGCTTACCGGTGTCCATGGGCTCCTCGTCCATCCATACTAGCATGGTGGTGAAATGCCGGCCGATAAAAGGGATATTATCTGGATGCACTATCATTTCGCCACGGCTGATGTCTATTTCATCCTCGAGGGTGATGGTGACGGATTGTGGTGGAAAGGCTTCCTGGAGTTCGCCTTCATAGGTTACAATGCTCTTGACATGGCTTCGCTTCATGCTAGGCAAGGCTACTACCTCATCACCCACACGTACCACGCCGCTAGCCACCTTACCGCAGAAACCACGGAAGTCAAGGTTGGGGCGCAGCACATACTGCACGGGGTAGCGGAAGTCATGGTAGTTGCGATCCGCATGGATGGGCACAGTCTCAAGGAAGTCCAACAAGGCGGGGCCTGTGTACCATGGGGTGCGTTCGCTGCGTTCCACAACGTTATCGCCATCGAGCGCAGAGAGTGGGAAACAGGTGACATCCTCGATACCCAGATTGTCGGTCAACTGCTTATATTCGGCTACGATATTGGTGAAAACCTTTTGATCAAATCCCACGAGGTCCATCTTGTTGACAGCCAGTACAATGTGCTTTATGCCGAGAAGAGAAACGAGGTAGGTGTGACGCCGTGTCTGTGTGATGACACCTGTTCGGCAATCCACCAAGATGATAGCGAGGTTGGCCGTGCTGCCTCCTGTAATCATGTTACGGGTGTACTGTTCGTGGCCCGGAGTGTCGGCTATGATGAACTTACGGCGGTTGGTACTAAAATAACGGTAGGCTACATCTATGGTGATGCCCTCTTCACGCTCGGCTTTAAGACCGTCGAGCAACAGGGCGTAGTCGATGTGGTCGCCTGCGTTACCGACACGTTTGCTGTCGCGTTCGAGTGCAGCAAGCTGGTCGTCATAGAGTTTCTTGGAATCGAAGAGCAGTCTTCCAATGAGTGTCGATTTGCCGTCATCAACAGAGCCTGCGGTCAGCAGACGAAGTAAGTCTTTCTGTTCGTCGGCATCGAGGTAGGCACGGATATCGAGTTTATCTTTCATAGGGTTAATGGATCCAATGGAACTTATAGGGATTTAATATTATCACCATCGCGCAGGATGCGTTTGCCTACGATGAGGACTCCGATGCGCTTCATTAAGGCTGCATCGATGCGTTTAGTGCGGCGGGGGTATCCTAACTGGCGTGTGGTGGCACGCAGAAGATCTTCGAGGGGGAGAGCAACTTGTTCGCGAACGACACGTAGTAGGGTGTCATCCAGGGTCTTATCTGGGATGTCGTCAATGTCTGCTTTCTGGTCGGCAGAGGCGAGGAGGGTGGATGCAGGAGCCGTACTTTGGACTCTTTCTTCTATGATTTTCGGCGCCTTCAAATTTAGAGGCTCACTATTGGCAATGGGCTCACTATCCTTCACTTCCAGTGCTTGAACGATTGCTTCGAGTACGCGCTGGCGGTTCTGCATCCAGTCGATGGACCATACGCGCAACACCTTCCATCCAAGTCCTTGAAGCACGGAGGGCTGGGTCAGCTCGCGGTCTCGGGCAATTTTTGTTTCAGCACGTGAATGGCTGTCGATGAGAATGCCAAGGAAGTAGCGCTCACGGTCGGCCGGATCGACAACAGCTACATCCACCTTGAATTTCGATCGTCCAACATTTGTAGTAGTCTCATAGCCGAGTTCGGTCAATGCCGCGGCGATGTCTGTTGCAAGAGAAGATACACTCACATCCGCTCCGTCGTGAGCGAGGATCGGTGCGGTCGTGCCTTCTGCATATTTTAGGAATTTCTGGAGCCCCTCGACGCCAGCAGCCTTACTGCGACGGAGGTCAATTTGTTCGGCGCGCAGGGTGGAAAAAACGATCATCTCATAGCGGGCACGGGAGACAGCCACATTCAGACGACGTTCGCCACCACGATTGTTCAGGGGGCCGAAATTCATGCTGACATTTCCGTCCTTGTCAGGACCATAGCCCACACTGAAGAGGATGATGTCGCGTTCGTCGCCTTGCACGTTCTCGAGGTTCTTTATGAAGATGGGTTCCTCCGCTTGGAAGGCCCTGGCTTCTAACTCTGGATGATTCGTTAGTTTTTCCAACAGCACATCCTCGATGAGGTTCTGCTGCACGACAGAGAAGGCCACCACGCCGATGCTACGCTTCGACAGTTCGTTATCAGAGAGGCGACGAATGATTTCTGCTACTACGGCTTCAGCTTCGGCTCGGTTGCTGCGCTTCCCTCCTTTATCATAAACACCTTCTACTTTCACAAGAGAAACCTTGGAGACGCGGTCATCGGCAGAGGGGAAGGTGTAGAGGCGGCCATCGTAGTATTCCTGGTTGGAGAAAGCGATGAGTGACTCGTGCTTTGAGCGATAGTGGAAGGCCAAGTAATGGTCGGGCAGAGAGAGGGCCTGACAGTCATCAAGGATGCTGTCGAGGTCATCCATTTCCGCATCCTCGTCGTCCACTTGTTGTGTGGCGAAGAAACTGGTGGGGGGCATCTGTTTATTGTCACCGACAACGATAAGCGCCTTACCACGGCCGATGGCACCTACGGCTTCAGCTGTGGGCATCTGGGATGCTTCGTCAAAGATGACGAGGTCGAACTTCGGCTGATCGAGATCTATGAACTGAGCCACACTGATGGGACTCATCAGCATGCACGGACAGAGCTTTGGCAAGAGGTTGGGTATCTGGTCGATGATATGGCGTATTGAGGTACCGCGACCACCGTTGGCGATGTTGCGCTTGAGGATATTTACTTCTGAGCCGGTGGCAGCTTCGATGCTGATGCTTGGTATGCGTGCTGCAAGTCGGCAGTAAAGTTCTTTCTTTGTGAGTTCCTGGAAATGTTCGGTCAGCTGACGGTAGCGTGCGATGACATCCTCGAAGACGAGACCGCTGAAGCGTCGTAGCTGCTCATCGGCATCGATCATCTGCAAGGCCCATTCTTTGTATAAGGTCCGAGCGAGTGTGCGTGCGGCTTCCTCGCCGCTGTGGCCTGCTTCAATGAAGTCGATCACGGGCTGGTAACCTCGAACCACCAACGACGTGCGCTGAGATGACCATTGGTACCAGTCTCGCCATTGATCCTTATGCTGCAACCATTCATCACTGATGGTAGGTGTGGTGATCTGTGTAAGGTCGCTAATGAAGGCTTCGATGCGGTCCTTGGTCAACGAGGCATCGATGTGCTGGAGACGTTTGAGAAAGGAGCTGGTGGCAAAGAAACGAGGCAGGAACCATTTCTGCTGGATGCCCTGCCACTCAGTGACGAGGGCTGACGGCTGTTCTGCGGGTTGGGCTTTCAGCTGTCGTAGCAGCTGTTCAAGAAGAGCGAGATCTTCACGACGATCATTCTTAGGAGCCAATCCTGTAAGAGGGTGTCCTTTGGGATGTCCCGTGATCTGGAATACGGCATCGAGTTTCGTGAGCTCCGTGTCGAGGTTTTGGAGGTCGGAGTGGGTACGGCTTTTGGCGAAGTCGAAGGGGATGTCCATCATCTCGGAATCGGCGAGAGAGAGGTAACCTTCGATACAGTCATAGAGGGAAATTCCACACTCACCTTTACGATGTATGGCTTGCATGTAGCTATTCAGCTGCTGACGCAAACTAAAGAGTTCTTCGCTGCGCTGCTCGAAATCCTCGCTAACATGTCCGTGGGTGACATCCAATGCCTGTTGCAGTTGCTGCAGGAAATGGGTCTTGGTCACTTTGTTGGAGTGAAGTTCCAGGCAGAACGGATCGAGGCCAATTTTGGCGAGACGCTTTTGAACCACGCTGAGGGCGGCCATCTTTTCAGCCACAAAGAGCACACGCTTGCCCTTATAAAGGGCATTGGCAATCATATTGGTGATGGTCTGTGACTTACCAGTCCCCGGAGGGCCATAGAGGATGAAACTCTTGGCCTGTCCGCTTTCAATGACTGCTTCGAGCTGTGATGAGTCAACACTGATCGGTGTTGCGACATCGGCGGGACGGGAACTGAGGTCGAAGGCACGGGTATCCACAGCCTCTGTGGTAGGAGGCAGGGTGAGTCTGCGTTGTATCAGACTCTCGACGATGGGACTCTGCTGCAGTTTCTCGGCATTCGTGTGGATGTCGTTCCACATCACGAATTTATTAAAAGAGAAAAGTCCAAGAACACTTTCATCGAGTACCTCCCAACGTTCGTGCTGGGCGATGGTCTTGCGAATGGCATCAAAGATGAGTGGGACATCGACACCGCTCTCGTCCTTGGGCAAGGGATCGAAGGTGGGCACAAGGAGCCGGAACTGTTGGCGGAGGAATTCGATGAGAGTCACGTTGAGGATGGTCTCTTCATCGCGAAGGCGAATTATGTATCCGCTGCCATTTCGCACGATATTGACAGGCAGGAGTAGGATAGGGGCAAAGCGTGGCTGATCGCTCTTCTCGGTGACGTACCATTTGAGCATACCGATAGCAATGAACAACGAGTTGGCACCATTCTCTTCCAAGGCTGTGCGGGCGCCTCGATAGAGGTTGGTGAGTACGGGTTTTAATTCGGTAGCTGTGAGGTAGGTTAATAGCTTATGACCCTTGATGTCGGTCTCGAACTGCTGTATCAGTGGTGCTGCCTGTGTGGCAGAATGGAAGATACCATCCGCTGCTTCCAACTTCTTCCGTTCTTCGGGCCAGGGTTGCACGGTATAGTTGTCGCCGCTTTGGAGCATATCCTCCATCTTGTTGACTTCAAAAGAGATGAACTGCACGGATCGCTTTCTAAGACGTGTATTCAGCAGGTTGTTGCGCAGGCTGAAATCCAGGAGCTTTCGTTCCCACAGAGCTTGGCGTGTCAGTTGACGCTCGTCGATCTGCAGAGCAGCCTCCTCGGCCATGTCGACAGATGAAACGTCGGATGGCTCAAGGTGTAAATCATCGGGCACTGTAGCTCCGTTGAGTGAAGTTGGATTGGAGGTATTGTCTTTGTTTGCCATAGAGTTCTCAACTTTCAAATATTGATTTAAAAATACCCTTCTCGTTTCTTTTGTTCCATACTGGCTTCCTGGTCGAAGTCGATGACACGTGTGGTGCGTTCGCTCTTCGTGGTCGTCATCATCTCCTCCACGATTTCTTCGATGGTGGTGGCGGTACTCTCCACGGCGCCGGTAAGGGGCCAGCAACCCAGGGTACGGAAACGAACCATACGGGGATGGATGAGCGGCCGGTACTGCTCGGGCAAACGGTCGTCATCAGCCATAATCAGGTTGCCGTCGATTTCTACGCAGGGACGCTCCTTTGCGTAGTACAGTGGCACGATGGGAATTTTCTCAAGACGGATATACTGCCAGATGTCCAGCTCTGTCCAGTTTGAGAGCGGGAACACACGGATGCTCTCTCCTTTGTGGATTCGGGCATTATAAATATCCCAGAGTTCGGGACGCTGGTTCTTTGGGTCCCACTGCTGGAACTGGTCGCGAAAACTGAAGATGCGTTCCTTGGCACGACTCTTTTCCTCATCACGACGGGCCCCGCCGAAAGCCGCATCAAACTTATGCTTGTTCAGGGCATCCAGTAGTGCCTTGGTCTTCATAAGGTCCGTATGCACTTTGCTGCCGTGGGTGAAGGGACCCACGCCTGCATTAAAAGCCTCCATATTTGATTCCACGATGAGATTCCAGCCATATTTCTTGGCGTATTCATCGCGGAACTGGATCATCTCCTTGAACTTCCACTTGGAGTCGATATGCATCAAGGGGAAAGGCACTTTGCCGGGAGCAAAGGCTTTCTCTGCCAGGCGCACCATCACGCTGCTGTCCTTGCCGATACTATAGAGCATCACGGGATTCTCGAACTCTGCCGCCACTTCGCGGATAATATGTATGCTCTCTGCTTCGAGTTCCTGAAGATGAGAAAGATGATAATTATTCATATTTGTCTATTAGCTTCATAAGCCTTATTAGCTTTATGAGCCCGATTGTAATTTATTAGCTATCATGTTGACAACCTGCTTCACACTCTCTTCTAATGGCTGACGGCTGGTATCCACGCTCAGTGCGGGATGTTCTGGGATCTCGAAGGGGGCACTGATTCCCGTGAAGTCTTTGACCTCACCACGTCTGGCGCGGGCATACAGACCTTTGACATCCCGTTGTTCGCATACCTCAAGCGGGGTGCTGACATAGACTTCCAAAAAGTCTTCGGATCCAATGATATTACGAGCCATCTGGCGGTATTCGTTAGTGGGTGAGACGAAGGCGGCGAGGGTTACGATGCCAGTGTCAACAAATAACTTGCCCACTTCAGCTATGCGGCGGATGTTCTCCTTACGGTCTTCGGCACTGAAGCCCAGTCCTGCATTGATACCACAACGGATGTTATCCCCATCGAGGATGCGACATAAAATTCCTCGCTGGTGTAACTCGCGCTCAACACCAAGAGCGATAGTGGATTTACCAGAACCGCTGAGCCCAGTGAACCAAATCATCATGCCGCGTTGTTTCAATAGGTTTTCCTTGTCCAGGCGCGTCATCATGCGATCGTAGATGGGGTAGATGTTGTTGGTCATTTATATCATATTATAAAATAATGGAATTAGCAACACGCTAAGGATGAATACGATGATATTCATCGGCAATCCCACCTTCACGAAGTCTGTGAATTTGTAACCACCCACACCTTGAACGATGAGGTTAGTCTGGTAGCCAATAGGGGTGCTGAATGCCGCGCTGGCAGCGAAACACACACAGACGACAAAAGGCATGGGGTTGGCACCTAACTTGTCGCTTACAGCCAGTGCCAGTGGGAAGGCCAAGGCTGCTGCGGCATTGTTGGTGATAAGTTCTGTGAAGATATTCGTGATAAGGAATAATGCGGCCAGGATAATGTAAATGCCGTAGTCCGTACCAGCTACGATGTCTGTTAACGAAATGATGTATCCGGCAATGAAGTCAGCAAAGCCAGAGCGTGTCATTGCCGTGGAGATGGCGAAGGCACAGGCGATAGTGATCAGGACATCCCAGGAGAAGAACTTTGTATATTTCTTGGCCGAGAACATATGGGTCCAAGCCATGATGATGACCGTGATGCAGACAAAGAAGAACATATCCAGCTTCAGGGCAGGCATGTATTCCTGGACGAAGTCGGATTGGGCCAGTAGTTGTTTTACGGGTTCTAATTCACCAACGGTTGCGCCGATGATCATCATAACTAGCAGTAACAGGGCGAACCATCGTTTCTTCGTGCCCATGGGTGGCTCGTAGTCACCCACACGGTTGATCATCCAGAAGACACGGCTCTCGCCCCAAGCTTTCATAAAGGAGTCATCGGCATCAATGATGAGTGTATCCTCGTGTGTCAACTTCATATTCATGAAGTCGCCTTCGAGGATGTTGCCGCCACGACTGATGGCTCTTACATGGGCTCCATAGTGACGGAAGAAATCGAATTCGTGCAAGGTCTTGCCCAGGCCGGGAAAACGGTTGCCGAGCAACACCTCATGGCGTGTCATACCGGGTGCGAGGTTCTGATCATCGGCATCTTCTTCAGCCTTTCGCTCATCGGGCAATAGGTATTTAGAGAAAAAGATGAGGTAGATGAGGCCCGCAGCAGCGATGAAAATACCCACCTTTGTGAGTTCGAACATAGACATACCGTCGATGCCGAAGCGCATCAGAATACCCTCGGCACCTCCGTTTTCCACAGCTACGGCCTCGTCCTTGGCTTCCTGCAGCAACATACCGTGGAGCACCAGGTTCGTGGTAGTACCTATCAGTGTGCAGATGCCACCAATGACGGTGGCATAGCTTAGTGGGATAAGGAATTTCGTGGGCGGCAGTTTCATCTTACGGGCCCAATTCTTAATCATCGGGGCGAAGATAACAACGACGGGCGTGTTGTTGAAGAAGGCTGAGATGAATGTGACAATAGGATAGAAACGCAGACCCGCCGAAGTAATACTGGCATTTTTCTTGGGCAGCATGTGGAACACGATACGTTCCAATATACCACTTTTGCGAACACCCTCACTGACGAGATAGAGCAAACCCACGGTAATCATACCCTTATTGGAGAATCCCTTTATCGCCTCTTCGGGAGTGATAATACCGGCAACAAGCAACAACACCACGGCCGTGAAAAGAATAAGTCCCGGTCGCAACTGCTCGCGCATCAATGCAGCCAGCATAAAGACAAGGATTATCGCCACATATATAATAGAAAACGACATGATTTACTCGTCTATTTTTCAATTATACATTGTCTTTTATTTTATCTTCATCTTCAGCACCACACCACTATTAGCAGGGACAAGGACATGTGATGGCTTATCAGGTGCAAAGCTGGTAGCTTGGGCCTCTCCGGTGAGCAAATCGACAGCACGGATTTTCTGACGACCACGCATGCGGTAGAGTTGGAATACGTGTTCTGGAATCACGACCTGCAAATCAGCAGGTGCATCATCGAAATTGCACACGCACAACAGCACGTCGGTACCCAGACGGCGGAGGTAGGCATAGTGGCGGCGGGGATTGAAGTTCTCACTGTGGGGGTTGGCGTACATAAGATCGTAGAACTCGCCTTCGGTCACAGAGCGTTCTTCCGTACAGATATGAAACAGACGGGAATAGAACTGCCGTAACTCGTTCTCCTGGGGAGTCAGCTGACGACCGTCATAGCGTTCGCCATTGCGCCAGCGATAGATGCTATTCACTGTCCAGTAGTCGAAGATCGTGGTACGACCATCGCGTCCGCTGAAGCCTTCATCATCCATGCCTCTTTCGCCCAGTTCCTGGCCGAAATAGATCATGACGGGGCCTTTGCTGAGGGTTGCAGCGACCACCATTGCTGCACGTCCTTTTTCGCCACTACCAGCGAAGAAGTCACTCGCAATTCGCTGTTCATCATGGTTCTCCATGAAACTCAGCATGTGGTCGCGGATGTCTTCGACAGACCGCCAGCACTGCGTGATAGCATCGGCATTGGCATAACCACATGTAACAGCACGCAGAGTGTCATAGAGACCTACCTTGTCGTAGAGATAGTCGAAACCACCCTCATGGATGTATTTGCGGTAGCTGTCTGGACCGTAGATCTCCGCGATGAACTGAATGTCCGGATACTGCTCGCGCACCTTCTGCGTGGCATAACCCCAGAATTCTGCGGGTACCATCTCTGCCATGTCACAGCGGAAGGCATCCACACCTTTCGAGGCCCAGAATAGCAGAATGTCCGTCATCTTTTCCCATGTAGAAGGGATGGGGTCAAAGTGTGCAACCCTACCGGAGAGATAATCCACACCGTAATTCAACTTCACAGTTTCGTACCAGTCATCATGCTTTGCGAACGACGAGAAGACATCGTTGCCGGTGGCGCGTGCAGGCTGCTCATAATAAGGGGCCTGTTCGTCTCCTTGGAGGTCAAAGTCAGCGCTTAGTGCCTCTCCTGGGAAATAATAGAAGTTATTCGTGGGTGTGAAGTGCTGCGTGGTGTCGTCTGTAGCGCCGAGGTCTTCTATGCCTTCAGGACATACGTCACTGTGGTACTGGCGCGCCACGTGGTTGGGCACGAAGTCGATGATGACTTTCAGGCCAGCATCGTGGGTGCGGCGCACCAGATCCTCAAATTCCTGCATACGGGCTGGAACGCTCGTTGCAATGTCTGGGTCTACGTCATAATAGTCTTTGATGGCGTAGGCACTGCCCGCTTTGCCCTTGACGATGGCGCGGTGATCACGGCTGATGCCATAGGCAGAGAAATCCGTCTGCGTGGCATGTTCGATGATGCCTGTATACCAAATATGGGTGGCACCGAGATTTTTTATTTCATTGAGGGACTTTGGGGTAAACGCATCCATTGTGCCACAGCCGTTGATGGCCCGTGAGCCATCGTGCTGATTCACATTTGCATCGTTACCAAAAAGCCTCGTGAAGACTTGGTAGACAACAGGTTTCTGCATTTCTTGCGTCTGTGTATAAGTAGAACAAGCTTGCACCAGACTCGCAAGGAGTCCGATGCAAGCTGTCCGTATGAATGAATGTTTTTTCATCAGAATGTAACTTGAGTTACCGTTCCTCGTGATGTTCTGCGAGGATAATGATGCTTATCACAACTCAGTGGCACCACGGACGACGAGTCCCTCGACATCCTTTGCAATCTTGGCAATCATGCCCTGCAACGCCTTGCCCGGTCCGCATTCAGTGAACTCAGTGGCACCGGCAGCTACCATGGCCTGCACTTCCTGTGTCCAACGTACACTGGCAGTAAGCTGTGCTATCAAATTCTTCTTGATTTCTTCAGGTTCCGTATGCGCCTGACCATCGACATTCTGATATACGGGACATTTGGGTGCTTGGAACTGAGTAGCCTCGATGGCAGCCTGGAGCTCATCTTTGGCACCCTGCATCAGTGGGCTGTGGAATGCACCGCCGACTGGGAGTGGTAAGGCTCGCTTGGCACCTGCTGTCTTCAGCTTTTCGCAGGCGGCATTGATGCCTTCCACCGAGCCGCTGATAACCAGTTGTCCGGGGTTGTTATAGTTCGCTGGAACTACGATTCCTACGGTTTCAGAGACCTCCTTGCACACGGCCTCCACCACTTCGTCAGCCAATCCGATGATGGCAGCCATTGTCGAAGGCTGAGCCTCGCAGCATTTCTGCATAGCCTGTGCACGGGCACTTACCAATTTCAGACCATCCTCGAAGGAGAGGGCTCCGGCAGCTACCAGCGCGCTGAACTCACCGAGAGAGTGTCCGCCAACCATATCAGGCTGGAATTTGTCACCCAGGCAGAGGGCGGTAATCACGCTGTGAAGGAACACGGCAGGCTGGGTCACCTTTGTCTGCTTCAGCTCTTCGGCAGTGCCTTCGAACATGATCTTCGTGATTTCGAAGCCCAAGATGTCATTGGCTTTATCAAAAAGTGCACGCGCAGCGGCGTTAGTCTCATAAAACTCTTTACCCATTCCAGGGAACTGTGCGCCCTGGCCGGGGAATACAAATGCTTTCTTCATGCTTTTGTCTTTTATCTTTTTGGTTATAACTAATCTATTTTTGTTTTTATGATTCAAATCGGCGGCAAAGTTACATATAATTTTCCATTTATAAACTATCTTCCTCCACATTTTAAGTTTTCTTTACCTTTCCATCCCCCCTTTAATTTATGCGCGAGAATTAAATAAATGTAGAAATTGAGACAATGTCCAATCTCGATTTGTATTATTTTCTCCTACGGAAGAGGTCCCGAAGACCGTTAAAGTCTTTCTTTAGCATGATGCCGATGCCCTGGGTCGTGAGGGCAGACTTGGTGAAGTAACGGTCGTTGGTCTCGCTGTATGCTTTCAGACTTATAGAACCCGATGGGGTGATGAGGTATCGGACATCGAAGTCACCGATAAAGTTGGTGTTAGCGACAGGGGTGTCGCGGTAGCCGAAAGTGCCGTTGACGAGTAGGCGGTTGTTCAAGAGGCGGCCGCTGAGTGAACCCTCGACATCCATGTCCTGCCATCCGAGCTGACCGGTAGAAAAGCTTGTGCCGAAGTTCCAGTTCGAGGAGCCGATGGCATTGGAGAGGATGTTGTTCAGTTGTCCGGAGAGTGTGCTGGAGAGCAGACTCTGCATAGCGGTGTTGGCTTGGTTCTCATTGGCTGCGAGATCCTGTTTGTAGAAACGGCCGATGCCGAGGAGATAGATGACCTGGAGGTTGCGTTCTTCATCGGTGGAGATTAGCGAGCGCACCATCTGCTTCTCGTCTTCGTTGACATTAGGGATGTCGAAGTCGAAGCTAATCTGTGGGTTTTCAGCACGTCCGCCGATGTTCATAATGCAGTTTACGCGTACGCTGGCAGACGAGAAGTTGGAACCTGAAGCTAAGTCATTGAGCGAGACACCGGGGACGGTGTATATGGCTTTCAGGTTCAGGTCGCCCTGTAAGGGATTACCGCCGAAGACGATGCTGCTGCCTTGCTCAAACTGGAATTCCTTTCGGATAAAATCCTGCAACGAGAGGCGATAGTTGCCACGGTCCACCCGGTAAGTGCCATACATCTGGAAACGCCCTTTGTTATAGAATGTTGCACGAATATGCCCGTCGCCCCAGAGGTTAATATAATCCTCTGACCGGGGATCCATGAGTAGGCGCATCTGTGCCACAGGGGTGATGTTGAGGTCGAAGTTAATGTGCATGTCGGTGGGCTCATCATAGTTGGTTTCATCAGCCCCGCCTCCTCCTGACCCCAGTGGGACGCCAGACCCTACGAGTGCATTTTCTGTTAGAGAGTGAGAAACAGTCACATTTGAAGCCTCATGCAAATTGGATGGATCCTGACGACCCACACGGGCGGGAGCCGTCTTTTTCCTGAAAGTGATGAACTCATTATCGGTCATTGTTTCGGGGGTAGAGACATTATAGGTGAAGACCGTGCCTGCAGTAGGGGTGCATTGGATATCAACGTTCAGAGTACCGGGTTCTCCGCGGAGTGCGACGGTGCCATCGGCGAAGGCCGTACCATAAAAACTCTGGTCGCCGAAGGTGCGGAAGTCATAGCCAAGGAGGTCGTGTGCCTCGATGTTGAAGTTGTAGCGGAGGTTATCGAAATGCTCGAAACGCAAGGCGCCGTTCAGGATGCCCTCGTGGCGGCGGGAGTCACTCTCGTGGTGGGCGTCGAAGAGGTGTACATCACTAAAATAGATACTGCCTGGTCGCATGTGAATGCTGTCGCCCCCATGGGTGTGGTAGCGGGTGCCCAATACAGGAACGCCCAAAGATACAGTGTCCAGTACGAGGTCACCCTCGAGGTCCAACTCTCCGAATGGACCGTAAAGATGGGTGTAGCCTGTGGCACGTCCTTCGATCCGGTCGAAGATTCCCTCGGTGAAGTAGTTGATGAAATAGGCATTGAGGTGGGTGGCATAGATATGCAGGTCCATACCTCGTCCAGGTTCACGACCTGGTTTGACAATACCCTCAACATGACTCAGGTGCCCGAAGTCTTTATCGCGGATGAGTCCATCGATGTCGATGGCTCGGTCGTCCTTACGTCCAAAACCTATATCCAGCACGAGGTGGCCGAGTAGGCCGCCATTTAGCACAAAGTTATCAACATCCAGCAGTCCGTCGACTCTTGGAATGTCGCTGAAATTAGCAATTTTGACCTTGCCTGTTGCCAAGCCCTCAAACTCCACATCGTGGAAGTCGATGATGCCAAAGACGTACTGTAGGTTGATGTGTCGCAGGTCGGCATAGAGTGTATCCTCAGGATTCGATGACACGCGACCGTTGACTTTCAGGTGGCGACCTAACTGTGAGACCTGAAAGTCATGGACGTTGACAACGCCATTATCCAGCTGAACGACAGCAGGATGTACGTTCCACACCGTGTCTGCAACAATGATCTGTGTGGGACGTATAGCGATGGTGGCATCGATTCCTTGTTCCTCGTTGCGTCTGAAACGTGTCTGGGTGGAAAGCTCACCGCGCTGAACCGGGGTGTTGTGATCATCCCAGGTGACGATGGAGGTGAGAACATCTGTGGCTGCATCTGCCATAACGGTGATGTCCAGAGGCCCGCTTTCTATCATACGTTGTGCCGAAAGGAAGAGGCTGATGCTGTCTGACTTTTCGTGGGCGATAAGGCTCATGGCGCGCAAATCCTGGCTTCCATAAATGAGATGTGGCGCATCGACCTTCAGGGAGAAGGTCTTGGCCGGACCGTTGAAATCTCCTTCAAAATACAAAGACTCGGGTAGCTTTAGGTCCACATCGGCCAGGGCGAGAAGGCTGTCGGTATCCCAAAGATAAACGGCAAAATCTATCTGATCCTTGCTATCGTAACCCTGTTGCCCGGCAGGTTCGGGCACGAGGGTGGGGAGTGCACGGTGCATAGCTGCTTGCAGGCTACTTGCGAGGGTTAGGTAGGAGAAGTCGCCCTGCAGCGCTGCATTGATGAAATCACCCATAATGGTGATATGATGCCGCTGTTGCTCGTCGTTCTGGAGGGAGATAAACAGATCCTCAAGTTCGTAGTCATCCTCTCCGTTGTGGATAGTGAGATCACACACATGGAGGTTGCCTGTGAGGTCGTTCAATACGGAGGGCCCGGAGAGGAGCGGTTTCTGGCTGGCAAGATTACCCTGTAACTTTACATTATAATGGTCGTCTCTAAGGATTATCTGTCCACTAACGGAGTCCGTGGAGAGACTGAATGCAGCTTCTAGCTGATCGAGTTTCTCGTTCTTGAAATGCAGGTCGCTGGTGAGTGTTCCTTGTACAGTACCAGAGCGCAGGCTTCCATGGGCATCTGAGATGAGGCTGATGTTGTTCACGGGAATTTCCTCTGGATTGTTGAACAGTAGCTTAGCTTTCAGTTCTTTAGCTTCGATGTGTGCACGGAAGAGGTCGCTGTGGGTGATGCTGCCTTGCAGTTGGGCTTTGCCAAGGTCGGTATGTAGGTCGAACTCACAGGCCGACAGTTCGGGGGCATAACTGCCATTACCCTGCAACTGGAGGTCGCCCAGATTGCTGAGATTTTTAGCCAATGAAGAGGCGATGATTCCGGAATCAGCCAGCAGCGTCAGGGTGCGTTGTGCAAAAGGTGCTCCGACTTGTAAGCGGTTGATGTCCGCTGCTGCTTTTAGGGGCTCTTTCTCCGTTGGCAGGGAAAGTTTAGCATTAGCATCAACAGCCAGCAGGTCTGAGGTGAGCGTGAATTCACGAATGAGGAGTTGACCATCAGCCAGTGTACCCTCGGTGTTGATGGAAATTTTGTCGTCGAAGCGGGAGAGGAGGGGCAGGAGAGGGGATAGGTCGGAGGGTGTGCAATGGCCTTTCATGCTCCCTCTCAGCTGTGTCAGACGAAGCGTGGTGCTGTCGGTGACAGCGGGACGTTCGGCCTGTACACTCAGGTGGGGTATTGAGATTCCGGAATTCGGCAGAAGTAGCATGAAATTGCTTAATCTGGCTTCCAACGTGCCATCAGTAGGGAGGTGTAGTGATAGTTGTGTCTGAAAGTCTCTAAGTCTTAAACCACTTCTTGACTCGACGAATGATAATTCGTTGATTTTAGCTGATATAATCTCGTTTGTAATAGTGTCAGCATCAAGGCGAATCCGGAGGCTATCGAGTGTAAAATGGGACGGGGAGAAACGGTCTGTATAAGGCTCTGAAAGGACATCATGGGAGAGTCGTCCGCGGCGGATGACGACCTGCGAGAGAGTCATATCCAGGGGTGTTGTCGTAGTGTCTTCCGAAGCGAAGTGGTCGATGATGAATTGGAAGTTATAGGGGTCTTCCAGTGACGGACGGCGCAGACGGATATCGAAACCGAAGAGCTGGGCCGCTGCGATATTGTACTTGTCGTAGGCGAGGTCTGTCAGTGAAATCTTCATACTCAGTCGTGTGGCGGTCAGCAGGGTGTCCTCCTGCTGGTCGAGGATGAGCACGTCATCGAGTACCACGCGGTTGAAAAGACTCACCTGAGCCCTTCCGATCTTAACCGTTGTTTGCAGTTCGTCAGTAAGTATAGAAGAAGCTTTCGCGGCCAGCCACCGCTGTGAAGCAGGTAGGGTCGTGAAAAGTATCAGGCCGAGTATGATGACAAGCACCAAACCAACCAAAAAACGGACGATATAGCTGAATGTTTTGATGGCTGCGTCTGTTTTTGAAGACAAAAGTACACTTTTTTTGCACATCGGACAAAAAATATTGGACTTTATGCACGAAATATGGTCAAAAAGCAGTACTTTTGCACAGTTTTTAGCTAAAACCATTTTATTTTTTCTTATTTATATGGCAAATGTAATCAAGTTACGCAAAGGCCTCGACGTAAACCTGAAGGGCAAGGCGAGCTTGGAAAGCATGCAGACGAAAGCTGCGGGACAGTTCGCACTGATCCCCGATGATTTCTATGGCATGAAGCCCAAGGTCGTTGTCAAGGAAGGTGATGCCGTCAAGGTCGGGGATGCCTTGTTCGTAGACAAGACGCATCCCGAAGTGAAGTTCGTTTCGCCTGTCAGCGGTACCGTGGCCCTCGTGGAGCGCGGTGAACGCCGTAAGGTGATGAGCGTTCGCGTAGATGCCGATGGCAAGCAGGAAGCTGTTTCCTTCACAGAGAAGGATCCGCTGAAAATGCTGCTGGAAAGCGGTTTGTTCGGATTCTTCCGCATGCGTCCGTATGATGTAGTGGCAAATCCCGAAGACAAACCCAAGGCCATCTTCGTCAGCGCTTTCAACAGTATGCCGTTGGCTGCCGACTTCGAGTATGTCCTCGGTGGACAAGAAAAGGAGTTCCAGGCAGGTATCTCGCTGCTGGCCAAGATTGCTAAGGTTCACCTCGGCATCAGCGCCCAGCAGGTAGCACCGGCACTGACTGATGCCAAGGACTGCACCATCACCGTCTTCGATGGTCCTGCTCCTGCTGGCAATGTGGGCGTTCAGATCAACCACGTTGATCCCATCAACAAGGGTGAAGTGGTGTGGACGCTGGGTGCCGAGGAGGTAATCTTCGTGGGTCGTCTGGTGCTGACCGGAAAGGTGGATTTCACCCGCACGATTGCTGTCGCAGGCAGTGAGGTGAAGGAACCTCAGTACGCTAAGGTACTCGTTGGTCAGCCCATCAAGGACATTGTGGCAGAACAGATTGACGAGAACAAGAGTCTGCGCATCATCAACGGCAACCCAATGGTGGGCGTGAAGACCTCAAAGGAGGGCTTCCTCGCTGCACATGCAACGGAGGTCACCGTGATTCCCGAAGGCGACGATGTCTATGAGATGCTCGGATGGATTGCTCCCCGATTCAAGGAGTTTAGCACCAGCCGCAGCTATTTCAGCTGGCTCAAGCCTAAGAAGACCGAGTACACTTTGGATGCACGCATCAAGGGTGGCGAACGCCACATGATCATGTCTGGCGAGTACGACCGTGTGTTCCCCATGGACATCTATGCTGGATATCTCGTGAAGGCTATCATCGCTGGCGACATCGACCGTCAGGAAGCCCTAGGTATCTACGAGGTGGCTCCTGAGGATTTCGCCATTGCAGAGTTCGTAGACAGTTCTAAACTGGAATTGCAACGCATAGTGCGTGAGGGGTTGGATATCCTTCGCAAGGAAAATGCTTAACTTTCACAATTGGACGATTTCACTATTTCACATCCTCTGCCAACAGCTCAGTCGTGATTTCGTGATTTCGTAAAATCGTATAATGAACCTATGAATAGTTTAAGAAAATATTTCGACAAGATAAAGCCGAACTTTGAGGAGGGTGGCAAGCTCCACGCCTTCCGTTCGCTTTATGATGGCTTCGAGACGTTTGCCTTTGTGCCGAATACAACGGCACATGTAGGTGGAACGCACATTCACGATGCCATCGACAGCAAGCGCATCATGTCGCTCGTTGTCATCGCGCTTGTACCTGCGTTGCTTTTTGGTATGTATAACGTAGGTTATCAGAATGCGCTCGCTGCCGGACAGCTGGAGAACGCTACCTTCTGGGGTATGTTTTTCTTCGGTTTCCTGGCCGTACTGCCCAAGCTGATTGTCAGCTATGTGGTCGGTCTTGGCATCGAGTTCACCGTAGCGCAGTGGAAGAACGAGGAAATCCAGGAAGGCTTCCTCGTATCGGGTATTATCATCCCGATGATTGTTCCTGTGAATACGCCGCTGTGGATGCTCGCTATCGCCGTTGCCTTCTCCGTCATCTTCGCCAAGGAGATCTTTGGTGGCACTGGTATGAACATCTTCAACGTCGCACTTATCACGCGCGCATTCCTCTTTTTCTCTTATCCTTCCAGCATGACAGGTGATGACACCGTATGGGTGGCTCAGAACGCTATCTGGGGTCTCGGCTTTGATGTTCCCGACACGTTCTCCGCAGCTACGCCTCTGGGTGAGATTGCTGCTGGTCTTGCTGCTCCCACCACGAGCCTCTGCGACCAGATCGTTGGTCTCATTCCAGGTTCCATCGGTGAAACCAGCGTTATCGCCATTGCCCTCGGTGCCGTCCTGCTCCTGTGGACGGGCGTTGCCAGTTGGAAGACCATGCTCAGCGTGTTCGTGGGTGGTGCCCTGACGGGTTGGTGCTACAACGCCCTCGGCCTCTCGCCCCTCGACGCTTGTCAGCACATCGTGCTTGGCGGTTTCTGCTTCGGTGCCGTCTTTATGGCTACCGACCCTGTTACCTCTGCCCGCACGGAAGGCGGTAAGTGGATCTATGGTTTCATGATTGGCTTTGTAGCCGTGACGGTGCGTGTCCTCAACCCGGGTTATCCCGAAGGTATGATGCTCGCCATTCTGCTCATGAACCTCTTTGCTCCGCTTATCGACTACTGCTTCGTCAGCCGCAACATCTCGAAGCGTGCAAAGCGCGCCAAGATTTGACAATTGGACAATTTACAATTGTACAAATGAAAAGTAAATCGTAAAATCGTAAATCGTAAAATCGTCAAATTAGATTATGGCAAAGAAATTTATATGCAGTCAGTGCGGCCAGACATTTGAAGCCGCATCCATGCCCGACAAGTGCCCCATCTGTGGTGCTGACACTTCACATCTTTCAGAGGTGAAATCAAAGGGCATTAACACCAACGGAAACGTATACACCATCTGCTATGCAGCAGTGATGGTGGTGCTCGTAGCCTTCCTGTTGGCCTTCGTCAGCAGCGCCCTGAAGCCTGCTCAGGATGCCAATGTGGCTATCGACAAGAAGAAACAGATACTTGCTTCCCTCAACGTTCGCGGAATCGACAAGAGCGAGGTGGAAGCAAAGTTCGACGAATTGATTCAGGAAACATGTGTTGTCACTCCCGACGGTCAGGTCACAGAAGGTGGTGCCTTCGAGGTCGAGACCAAGGAGATTGGCGAGAAGTTCCCTGTCTATAAGGCAAAGACCGCCGATGGCGCAGATGCCCTCGTGCTGCCTCTGAAAGGCCGTGGCCTTTGGGGTGGCCTTTGGGGTTATGTAGCCGTAACGCCCGACTTCCAGACGGTGCTCGGTGCTTACTTCGACCATGAGAGCGAGACCGCCGGTCTCGGTGCCCTCATCAAGGAAGAGAAGTTCCAGAGCCAGTTCATCGGTCGTCCCGTGATGGCAGATGGCAAGGTGGCCCTCACCGTAGTGAAGAAAGGTGCCAGCGAAGCCGAGACTCAGGTCGATGGTGTCACTGGTGCGACCCTGACCTCCAAGGGTGTTGGCGAAATGGTGCTCAGCGGTATCCAGCAGTATGTAGATGCTCTAGGTGGCGGCAAGCCCGCTGGCTGTGGCCGTCATGAAGGTTGTGGCAAGCACGAAGGTTGTCCCGAAGGTAAGCCTGCTTGTGGTCAGCACGAGGGTTGCCCCGAAGCTCAGCAGGGCTGCGTTGGCTGTCCTGAACAAGCTGCAGCAGAAGGCGGCCATGAGTGCCAGCATAAGAACGACTGCTGCAAGAGCGGTACCTGTGATAAGAGTGGTTCCTGCGGAAAGCCCGGTTGCGATGGCGATAAGGCTTGCTGCGGACACAAGTGATAAATAGTAAATTGTAAATCGTCAAATCGTGAATTACTATTATGAGTATGTTTTCTAAAGCAAATAAGGAGGCGCTGACCAGTCCGCTGAACCTGAATAATCCCGTGGTGGTGCAGGTGCTCGGTATCTGCTCGGCCTTGGCTGTGACGGCTCAGCTGGAGCCCGCCATCGTGATGGGTCTTTCCGTGACTATCATCACCGCCTTCTCCAACTTGATTATCTCTCTCATCCGCAATACCATCCCCAACCGCATCCGTATCATCGTTCAGCTGGTGGTGGTGGCAGCGCTGGTGACCATTGTCAGCCAGGTGTTGAGGGCCTTCGCCTACGACGTGAGCGTGCAGCTCTCCGTCTATGTAGGTCTGATCATCACCAACTGTATCCTGATGGGTCGCCTCGAGGCTTTTGCAATGATGAATAAACCCTGGCCCTCGTTCCTCGACGGTATTGGCAATGGTATCGGCTACGCCATTATCCTCATCATCGTGGGCTTCTTCCGTGAACTCCTCGGCGCCGGCACCCTGCTCGGCTTCCAGGTTATTCCGCAGTGGTGCTACGACCACGGTTACGTGAACAATGGTATGATGACGATGCCCGCGATGTCTCTGATTCTCGTTGGATGTGTCATCTGGGCACACAGAGCGTATAATAAAGATCTGCAGTAATTATGGAACATCTATTAAGCCTCTTCGTCCGCTCCATCTTTGTGGACAATATGATTTTCGCGTTTTTCCTCGGTATGTGTTCTTACCTTGCCGTTTCGAAGACCGTGAAGACTGCCCTCGGCCTCGGTGTGGCTGTCACTTTTGTGTTGCTCATCACCGTGCCCGTAGATTACCTCTTGCAAGTGTATGTCCTCGGTCCCAACTGCTTGGTTGAGGGTGTGGACCTTAGCTTCCTGTCGTTCATCCTCTTCATCGCCGTAATTGCAGCTATGGTGCAGCTGGTGGAGATGATTGTCGAGCGCTTCAGCCCCTCGCTGTATGCTGCCCTCGGTATCTTCCTCCCGCTGATTGCCGTGAACTGCGCCATCATGGGCGCCTCGCTGTTCATGCAGCAGCGCATCACGATGCCTGACACCAACTCACAGGCCATTACCGGCATCTGGGATGCAGTGGCTTACGCCCTCGGTTCAGGTATCGGCTGGCTGCTCGCCATCACCTGTCTGGCTGCCATTCGCGAGAAGATGGCATATACCGATGTGCCCCGTCCCCTTCAGGGTCTCGGCATTACGTTTATCACTGTAGGCCTGATGGCTATGGCCTTCATGTGCTTCAGTGGACTTAACCTCTAAACAAGCAGAACAACAATGAATACATCACTAATTCTCACAAGCATTGTGGTTTTCCTCGTGATTATCATCGCGTTGGTCATCATTCTGCTTGTCGCTAAGGCTTACCTCTCGCCGAGTGGTAATGTCACAATAACAATGAACGGCAAGGACACGCTGTCCGTGCCTCAGGGTGCCAGCTTGCTCTCCACCCTCGCTGCCGAAGGAGTATATCTCCCCTCGGCTTGCGGTGGTAAGGGCTCCTGCGGCCAGTGTAAGTGCCAGGTCGTAGAGGGCGGTGGCGAGATTCTCGATTCCGAGAAGGGCCACTTCACCCGCAAGGAAGTCAAGGATCACTGGCGTCTTGGCTGTCAGTGCAAGGTAAAGGGCGACCTTGGAATCCAGGTCCCCGACAGCGTCCTCGGTGTCAAGGAATGGGAGTGCACCGTTATTGGCAACAAGAACGTCGCCACCTTCATCAAGGAGTACAAGGTCGCTCTGCCTCCCGGAGAGCACATGGACTTCGAGCCTGGTAGCTACGCTCAGATTCGCATTCCTGCCTTCGACTGCATCGATTACGATAAGGACTTCGACAAGTCCCTCATCGGCGACACTTACCTGCCCGCATGGGAGAAGTTCGGCCTCTTCCCGCTCAAGTGTAAGAACCCCGAACCCACCATCCGCGCTTATTCCATGGCCAACTACCCCGACGAGGGCGACATCATCACCCTCAACGTCCGTATCGCCACACCTCCCTTCAAGCCGAAGGAGCAGGGTCCTGGTTTCATGGATGTCAACCCGGGTATTGCTTCCAGCTACATCTTCAGCTTGAAGCCCGGTGATAAGGTCATCATGAGCGGCCCCTATGGTGAGTTCCGTCCTCAGTACGGCACAGGTCGTGAGATGATTTGGGTCGGTGGTGGTGCCGGTATGGCTCCTCTGCGTGCTCAGATCATGCATATGTTGAAGGGTAACGGTGTGAAGGATGAAGACCGTCAGCGCCCCATGCACTATTTCTATGGTGCCCGCGCGCTGGAGGAGATTCCTTTCCTCGATGACTTCCTGCAGCTCGAGAAGGACTTCCCCAACTTCCACTTCCACCTCGCTCTCGACCGTCCCGATCCGAAGGCAGATGCAGCAGGTATCAAGTACACACCGGGCTTCGTGGCTCCCGTTATGGGCGACACCTACCTCAAGGCTCATGAGGCACCCGAAGACTGTGAGTACTACCTCTGCGGTCCTCCAATGATGGCAAAGACCGTCCTCGACCTCCTGCACTCGCTCGGCGTCGAAGACGACATGATCCGCTTTGATAACTTTGGCGGTTAATTCCCGCCCAAGTTTCAACATATCCCTGCCGGTCCTTGTGGCCGGTGGGGATTTTTTCCACAATAGAAAACCTGTCAACTATCTACCAACACGATCTAACGATGAAAAGAATCTCCCTCTTTCTTGCCGCTGTCTGCTTTGCGGCCTTCATTCAAGCAGAGAACTGGATGAGCCGTCTGCCTGATGACGCCTACGTTGCTGTGCTCTCGATCCCCGGTACTCACGATGCCGCCACTGGTAGTGGATGGTCGAGCGGAATGGAGGATATGGGTGATTCGTGGGCCTTGACCCAGGAGCTGACCATTGCGCAGCAGTGGGAAGTGGGCATTCGTGCCTTCGACCTGCGCCCCTGCCTCTATGAGGGTTATATGAACCTGAACCATGGCATGATTCCGACGAAGATCCGCTTTGAGAATACCGTCCGGCAACTCTGCGATTCCTTGAAGGCCAACCCCTCGGAGTTCATCATCATCCACCTGCGTCACGAGAATGATGGCGACCAGGTGAGTGATGACTACAGCCAGCGTATCATTCAGTTTTTCGCCACCGAAGACCTTGCGCCCTACCTGATCGATTTCAAAAAGAATCTTAAGGTTGGCGACATTCGCGGAAAGATATTGTTCCTCTCTCGTGATGAATATGCCACCAAGCCCACTACGGGTGGATTCCTTGTTAACTGGAAACACACTTCGAACTGGAACGACTGCTATTCCGGCAAGATCACCGGCCGCACCACCTCCAGCAATGCCATCTTCCAGGATTTCTATGAGACCTATAAGGATGGTGCCTTGGATCAGAAGGTGGATATCGTTCAGCGTGTGCTGAAGTGGACCATGGAGCACAAGACCGCGACGAGCACCAGCATCCGCTGGGTGATCAGCTTCGCATCGGGCTACTCCAAGATACAGTCGTTGTTCGGTATCACGATTTCGCTCTCCGACGGCAACCGCGACAATGCCTCCCACACCCATGCAGCCATTCTCGATATTTTGAAGGAGCACGATCCAGGCCCCACAGGTATCATCTTTATGGACTTCGCCGGTGTGGACAGGAGTGGGGATTACGATGTCCGCGGCCGTGAGCTGGTGCAGGCCATTATTGACATGAACTTCGAATACCTCACCATCGACGACCGGGTTCCGGAGCTCCACGCTGCCGCTTCCCTTCCTTCCGCCTCCGCCTTCTACTCCCTCGCCGGCACTCGTCTCACCCTCCCTCGGCGCGGTGAGGTTGTGCTCGTCCGCCACTCCGACGGCCGCATCGTGAAGGCTCTCTACAAGTGACACCTTATTAAATAATGTGCGCCCGCGCTCGCGCACATATACGCGCGTAAAGACCCTTATTGTCTGCAAAATATACAAAAAATATTAAAAGGTCGCCCGATTTTGCCTTTAAGTGAAAGAAAATTACTACTTTTGCAGTCAAATTGCAAGCAAAACGGCTTGAACCAACATCACGAAGGTATGAAGGTAACCATCTTACAGCACGACATTCAATGGTGCCGCACCGATGAGAATCTGGCGCACCTCGATGAACTCATAAGCAAACTGCCGTCCACCGACCTCCTGCTCCTGCCCGAAATGTTCGCTACAGGACTGAACAATATGGCACAGGATATTGTGGATCTTCAACCTCGGATCCTGCAATGGATGCAACAGAAGGCCCGCGAGCTCGACGCTGCCGTTGTGGGTAGCATTGCTACTGAGGACAAGGGCAAATGCTACAACCGTCTGCATTTCGTCCGTCCCGATGGTGAAGTCACCATCTACGACAAGCGCCACCTCTTCGCCTACGGCGGCGAGGCCGAGCACTACAGCCGCGGCCACCGTCGTGTCATCGTTGAGTTCCGTGGAGTGCGATTCCTGCTACAGGTATGCTACGACCTGCGCTATCCGCTTTGGGCGCGCAACCGTGGTGATTATGACTGTATCCTCTATTCGGCCAACTTCCCCATCAGCCGCGACACCGCCTGGCGCACCCTCATCCGCGCCCGTGCAATCGAGAATCAGTGCTATGTCGCTGCCTGCAACCGAATTGGAACCGACCAGCAGTGCGAGTACTACGGACGCTCGGCCATCATTCACCCCTACGGCGAGACCATTATGGATTGTCCCGACAAGACCGAGTGGGCCGCTTCCGCAGTCATTGACCTCGACTTCCTCCGCCACTACGAGAACAAGTTCCCCGTGCTGGCTGATGCGGATGATTTCGAGCTGAAAAGTTGAAAAGGTTGACAAGTTGATATTTAACATTATATATGAAGAAATTACTTTTAGGTGACGAGGCGATAGCGCAGGGTGCCATAGATGCAGGACTTTCTGGCGTCTATGCATATCCAGGCACGCCTTCCACAGAGATTACAGAGTACATTCAGGGCAACGCTCTTGCCCGCGAACGCGGATTGCACAGCCGCTGGTGTACGAACGAGAAGACGGCTATGGAGGCCGCTCTCGGAATGTCGTTTATGGGCAAACGCGCCCTTGTCTGCATGAAACATGTGGGCCTGAACGTCTGTGCCGACCCGTTTGTAAATAGCGGAATGACAGGTGTCAACGGTGGTGTGGTGGTCCTCGTGGCCGACGATCCCTCCATGCATTCCTCCCAGGACGAACAGGACAGCCGCTTCTACGGCAAGTTCGCTCTCATTCCCACCTTTGAGCCTTCCTCCCAGCAGGAGGCCTACGATATGATGTCCACCGCCTTCGAGTACTCCGAACAGCAGTGTCTGCCCGTTCTCATGCGTGTTACTACCCGTATGGCCCATAGCCGCGCCGTTGTTCAGTGTGCTGATGAGCCGCGTCAGGAGAATGAACTGAACTACAATGCCGCAGCCGCCAACTGGGTGCTGCTGCCCGCCAATGCTCGCCGCCGCAATGATAAGGTGACGGCTCAGCAGGCTCAGCTTGAGGACGATGCCGCTGCATCTGCCTACAACAGCCTGACCCTTCCCGCGAAGGCCGGCGCCGCTAAATATCCTCTCGGTATCATTGCCAGTGGCATCGCCTACAATTATGTCAACGAGACTTTTGCCGACGGGTGCCCGCTGCCCCTCCTGAAGGTGTCGCAGTACCCCATGCCCAAGAAACTCGTCCGCCAGTTGCTGGAAGTCAGCGAACGCGTCATCGTCGTCGAAGAGGGACAGCCCTTTATCGAGGAACAGGTGCGCGGCGTCTTCGAGAGCCAGAACATCCTCGGACGCCTCACGGGCGAACTGCCCCGCACAGGTGAGCTGACCCCCGACTGCGTTGCCGCAGCCTTGAAGGCTCTCGCTCCGGATTGCGTGAATCTCGTTTTCACCGATAACTGCGCGTCAGCACTCCCCTCCATCACGGGAGGGGTCGGAGGTGGGTCTCTCGTTGCCCCCCGTCCCCCTCAGCTCTGTCAGGGCTGTGGGCACCGCGACGTCTACACCGCTCTGAACGAGGTGCTGAAGGAGTACGAGAACCCGCGCGTCTTCGGGGATATAGGTTGCTACACACTCGGCTTCCTGCCTCCTTATCGCGCCATCCATTCCTGCGTGGATATGGGTGCCAGTATTACTATGGCCAAGGGTGCAGCTGATGCCGGCCAGTGGCCCGCTGTTGCCATCATTGGCGACTCCACCTTCACCCATTCAGGTATGACCGGGCTGCTGGATGCCGTCAATGAGAATGCCGACATCACTGTCATAATCTCCGACAACCTCACCACCGCTATGACTGGCGGTCAGGATTCTGCCGGCACCAATAAGTTCGAGGCCATCTGCCGCGGACTCGGCGTCAGCGACGAGCACCTGCATGTCGTAGTGCCCCTGCCCAAGAACATGCCTGAGATCACCCGCATCATCCGCGAAGAAATCAACTACCACGGCGTCAGCGTCATCATCCCTCGCCGCGAGTGCATCCAGACTTTCAAGCGTCACGCTAAGGAAAAGAAAAATTAATGTATAATGTATAATGAATAATGTATAATGTATAATTCTCAATTCTCAATTATCCATTATCAATTCTCAATTATATAATGAAATGTGATATCATTCTTTGTGGCGTAGGAGGACAAGGCATCCTCTCTATTGCCACCATCATCGGCGAGGCAGCCATGAACGAGAACCTCTATATCAAGCAGGCCGAGGTACATGGAATGAGTCAGCGCGGCGGCGATGTTCAGTCAAACCTTCGCATCAGTTCCAAGCCTATTGCCAGCGACCTCATCCCGAAGGGTGGGGCAGATGTCATCATCTCCATGGAGCCTATGGAAGCCCTGCGTTACCTGCCTTATCTGAATCCCGAGGGCTGGGTCATCACATCCAGCGCACCCTTCATCAACATTCCTAATTATCCCGACATTGAAGCCGTGCGCGCCGCCCTGGCTCAGCTGCCCCACGTGGTATGCATTGATATTGAACAGCTAGCCAAGGACAACCAGGTGCCCCGCTCCGCCAATGTCATCCTCCTCGGAGCCGCCCAACAAGCACTAGGCATTGACTACGACAAGCTCGAAGCCGCCGTACGTCGTGTCTTCGCCCGCAAGGGTGATGCCATCGTCGAAGCCAATGTCAAGGCACTCTCCATCGGACACTCTCAGCTGTCCTAACTCCCGTTACTATCCTTACAAAACCATAGTCCCACGCAACAGATTCCTCTCTGATTACGTGGGACTTATATTAAAACTAATGAACATGAAAAGAATCTTTTTATTGCCATTGTTCTGCTGCATGTTTCTGACGCTGGCAGCACAGGAGAAAACGAACCAGGCCCCGCAACCCGAAGGGCCCACCACAGAATTTGTCATGCAGCTGCGCGTCACACTCGATGCCCCCTACACCGTGGGCGAAACTCCCCACGGCCGCCGCACCGTCATCCCCATCACCGGTGGCACCTTCGAGGGTCCCCTGCTCCGCGGCACCATCCTCAGCGGCGGCGCTGACTGGCAGCTGGCCAAGGGCAACCGCACCGAGGTGGAAGCCATCTATTCCATCAAGACCGACGATGGCGTCTATATCCACATCCGCAACACCGGCATCATCTCCACCGAAAAGGACGCGCAGGGCAATCCCGCCTTCTATTTCCGTTGTGCTCCGAAGTTCGAAGCCCCCGAGGACAGCAAGTACGCATGGCTGAACAACGCCCTTTTCCTCTGTGCTCCCTCTTTCAGCGCCGACTTCAAGGGAATCGTCCTCAACGTCTGGAAGGTAAAATAACCTCTGCAGAATTACTCCCGCAGAATAACATCCATAAACGACTCCCCGCCGCAGACTTCAAAACCTGCAGCGGGGATTTTACGTTGTTTCGCCCCATACTTCCATTCGATGTGATTTCTACGTCCCGTCGTTTTCACCAAGATGACCCGTTGCCCTCGTCAAGATGTCCCGTTGATGTAGCCGACACGTCCTGTTGTCGTCACCAAGATGTACTCTCGTCTTCGCCGACACGTCCCGTCGTCTCCGTCCCCGCGTCCCTTCAATTTTCAATTTTCAATTATCAATTATCCATTATACATTATCCGCTCGGCGCCTTCTTAAGACTCGCTTTGCTCGAATAAGCGTCCCTTTGGGCCGAGCGGCGACGCTTCGTACTTGAAGAATTATTGAAGTTTTTTCCTCTTTTTTTGAAAAAAAGTCAGATAGTAAATCGTTAAATCGTAAAATTTATATATCTTTGCGGCAGCAATTGATATTATAACCCTATCCTCCTATATAGCTAAGATGTTTATATTCAGTCATTTAGCAAATGGGGGGGGTAAATTTTGCCCTTCTCATCTTTTCGCGCAATCACGCGTGCGCAAGTGTGCTAACCTTTTGAGTTTTAGCACCCTATCCCCTCTCTTTTTCCTCTTCCTTTTCGCCTCTGCCCTCCTCACCGGATGTGCGGACAAGGAACCTGTTGACCCCGCTCCACCTTTGATGACCCGCGCCGACTCGATTGCTGCCGGCCTCATCTCTGCTGTCCCCACTGCCGAAGGCGACTGGGACGGCACAACCACCTATGACCTCAATGGAAACCCGATAGAGAATATAGTAATTGGTGGCACCGATTCCGATATCTCCGAGGGAGATACCGTCTGGGGTGAATAATGCAAAAGTAATCATCCCCATATTTTTTCTTTTTGATGGCTGTACACAACGCGCGAGCGCGAAGCCAAAGATTTTTAGTTTCAAATATTGTTTGGCAGGCCGTGCTTACGCTGCGATGAGCGTCACGAGACTCGGGATTTCGCACGGCTACAAATGAAAAAATCTATCTTATGGCAACAAAGGAAACTGGTTATGTGTATATCCTGACCAACCCCAGCTTCAGGGAAGATTGGGTGAAGATTGGTAAGACCACCAATATGGAGGAGCGTTTGAGGACGCTCTACAACACCTCTTTGCCTCTCCCTTTCGAAGTTTTTGCCACATTGAAGACGGCGAAGTATAACGAGGCAGAACGTCTTGTGCACCGCTATATCGAGCGCTTCACAAATCTTCGCATTGAGAAGAAGCGTGAGTTCTTTAATGTGAAGCCCGAGGACGCGCTGGAGATCTTCAAAGATGTGTCGCTGTTGCTCGATGATGCTGAGATTGACGAGGTTTACAAGAAGACCGTAGCTGGCAGCAACGACAGAGAATGTAGGCGCGAACGCAGGGCGGAAGGAGAAAATCGCGTGTGGATGATTCCCTGCAACAGTAAGTTCTTTGACCTGAAGGGCTGTTTTGCGAAATATGGCGAGATGTACTGGTCGCAGTACTTCAACTACCACAAGGGTGATACAGGTTATATCTATATGTCGAGTCCCGACAGTGCCATCATTTTCAGTATAGAAATCGTAGATGCAGATTTGACATACTCGTCCGATATGGATTTCAAGGAAGAGTTCTTCATCGATAAGAGTGATTTCGGTTCATGGAAGCAGCACAATCGCTATGCACGTTTCCGTATGACGGGTCAGTCAAGGTCCTCGCGTCTGAACCTTGCTCATCTGATGAGCCACGGCCTGAAAATGGCGCCTCGCGGTTCCCTCAACCTCTCGCACCCGGACTATGTGGAATTGCTGAAGTATATTGAAGAGAATTTCTAAATGATTATGGCAAAGAATATTAACCCAATAAGTGAAACGAAGAAAAGTTTGCTGGAAGAATTGCAGCAACGAGTAGAAGATAAGATATTAGAGCCGAGCAATGCTGCTTTGCTCAGTAAACTCATCACGGCAGCAGAAAACGATGATGAGGCTTTGGCTATCGCGGCTCTTGGAACGACATACAAAAAAACAGGCTTCCATTGGGGAGTGCGTATGGAAAAAGAGTCGGACACTATCAAGTACTTTCGTCGCAACGATGCATTGAGCTTTGGTGAGGCCAAAGAGGGAGAACCCGTTCATAAACTCATCATCGGCGACAACTACGACGCGCTGCAGAACTTACTCATCGAATATCACGGACGTGTTGATGTTATTTATATTGACCCACCTTACGGCAAGGATAGTATGGGAGAATTCGCAAAGACGAACTATCAAAACGCTATAAGTCGCAACAATTTGCTTTCGATGTTATATTTTCGTTTGCAGTTGGCAAAACAATTGCTTTCGGATAATGGCGTAATTTTCTGTAGTATAGATGATAAGAATCAGGCATATGTGAAGGGCTTGTTTGATGAGGTTTGGGGAGAAAGTGCCTTCCTGTTTAATGTCCCAAGACAGACTATTAAAGGAGGTAAAACCACATCTACAATATACAAAAACCATGATTATGTGTTGGCCTATTCATTGAATAAGGAAATACAGTTTGCATTATTAGACACAGACACTTCTAGTTATGATTTGGAAGACGAATTTGTTGAAACACGTGGAAAATATAAGCTTACACAAACATTAGACTATGATTCATTGTCCTATTCTGAAGGAATGGATTATGTTTTACAATTTGATGGAAAAGAGTATGTTGCTGGTGGTAGCAAAGAAGCTAGAGAAAGGAGACTTGAGGGATATCATGCAAAACAAGATTGGACATGGCGTTGGAGTGAATCAGATATTGAATGGGCAAAAAGGAATAAATTGTTAGTTTTAAAAGGGAATAGAATATACACAAAGACGTATGAGAAATGTAGGAAAAAACCAGGTGCAGCAGAACTAATATTTTACGATAAAAAACAACAAGCCTATTCGTCTTTGATGTATGTAGATAATGAATTCTCTAATAGTAATGGGAAAAAGGATTTGGAATCAGTAATACATGGTGCAAATAGTATTTTTAAAAATCCTAAACCTGTTTCTCTTATTTGTGCTTTGATAGACCTTATTTGTCCTAATGATGATGCTATAATACTTGATTTCTTTGCTGGAAGCGGAACTACAGGTCAAGCCGTACTTGAACGAAATCACGATGGTAAAAAGAGCACTTTTATACTATGTCAGATTAATGAAAAAACCGACGAAACCCCTTTAGGTATTGCATACGAAGTTACATCAAAACGTCTCAAAAGAATAATGACTGGTGAGTGTTATGATGGTTCAAAGAATTTCAAGTGGGCTAAGGAGAATAAGCCTTACGGCGGCAAATTGGAAGTCTATGAGATAGCAGAGGTGTCAAACGCCAGCGCAACGGCAGGCAAAACACCATTCGACGTGATTGACGAAACGCTCTATGGTCTGGTGAAATTCAAGACTGCAAGAGAGAAGATAGATTGGGTGTGTAGCAATTTCGCCCATACGCAGATGGTAGAACCCAAAGATGAGTAAGATGCGATGCTACAGGAAGTAAAAGACTTACAAAACAGGGCTGTCAGCGAGCTGTTCAAGAAGGCACATGGCCGAGATAAGGAGCTAACTTTCCGCGCCCCTACGGGTAGCGGTAAGACACACATGATGGCAGACTTCATGAATCGTCTGCTAACGGAACAGAGCGATATCGTGTTTCTTGTATCCACGCTCTCGAAGGGAGATTTGGCCCGACAGAACTACGATGCTTTCCTCGAACTTTCGCAAAGTCGAGAGTTCCCTAAGCTGAAGCCTTACCTCATCAACACGGAGATTAGTGGCGAGGAAGAGCATTTTATTCCGACGGAATATAACGTGTATGTGCTGCCTCGTGATTTGTTCAAGGCTGGTGGAATCCTGATGCGCGGTTCCATGGATCATTTCCTGCGGACGATGACCGACGGAGTTTTCAGCACGGGACAGGGCAAGAAAATCTATCTCATCAAGGACGAATGCCACCAGGCGACCAATAACCTTGATGATATTTCATCGAAGTTCTTTGCCCGGACATTCAATTTTTCAGCCACACCTAAACTAAGCCGAGGCCAACAGCCAGACGTAATGATAACAGACGAGGAGGCAGAGGCGGTTCACCTCATCAAACACGTAGAATTAGTGGAAGATGAGTCGGTGACCGTTGATGACGCTTTGGACAAGTTTATAGAGAAAAAAGGGGACTACATAAACCTACTTGGCGTAAACCCCTGCTTGATTATTCAGATTTCCAACAAGGAAAAGGCAGAAGAGGAATGGGCCAATAAGATTAAGCCAGCCCTTGACCGACATCAGGAACTGAAATGGATGGTCATTGTGGATTCATATAAAACCACGGGAGCTGAAGATGCAAAAAAACTACTGCTGTGTGACACGAATGATGATGTAAAGAAGAAGCTGCCAGTGGCCAAATGGAAGAACTATGCCAAGGGCAATCGCTCGACTATTGATGTGATAGTCTTTAAGATGGTGATTTCTGAGGGCTGGGATATTCCTAGGGCTTGTATGCTCTATCAGGTACGCGACACACAGAGCAAACAGCTGGACGAGCAGGTGATGGGGCGCGTGCGCCGCAATCCCCGTCTTTTAGATTATGAAATGCTTTCGCCAGAGGCTCAGGAACTGGCCTCTACAGCTTGGGTATGGGGCATTAAGCCCGATAACTTAAAGAAAGTGACTCCCGTGAAGTTGTGGAAGGTTGGCGAAGTGAACGTGCAGGAGCAGATACGTGTGAAGACAACTAGACTAGAGGGACTTACGGAGAAAAGGGACTTCAATATCCATTCGTTTATGTCTGCCCAGCGCCCGCCTACGGCCTACACGGATATCTTTACATTATACAAGAAGATGCAAAGAGGCGACAATGCACTAAAAGATCTGGCCTACGACTATACAGGCGAAGATGCAATGAAATGGTGGCAGTTCATGGAACAGTACGACAAGGTAAAGCAAAAATATGTTTCCTATATCTGCGATTATGAACAAAGTATGGTTGAGGATAAGGAAACTTCATTCCCCGTGACTTCCACCTATATGGAGAGCAATAATACAGAAAGATTAGATGATTGGATTTGGTGCAACAAGGATTCTGAAAATAACAAATTCTCCTTCGACAGTGAAGCCGAAAGCGAATGGGCATACTTACTTTCGAAAATTGCAGTAAGACATGCAGCAGAAGTTCAGCAGTTGGGTGATGAAGATAGATATTTGTGGGGGAAGAATTTCCCTTATAATTCAGATATCAGCTATGAGTACTACGACGATAGCATTCATAAGTCTTACCCCGATTTCCTTTTAAAGGACAGCCGTGGTCGCATACACATTTTTGAAGTAAAGAGCTTAAACGGCAATGGATCGGCTAACATCGATGTAGAAGAATATGAAGCCAAAATAAACAAACTAAAGGACTGCTATCTACATTGTTCTAAAATCCTGCCAAACCATTTCTTTTACATACCAATAAAGAATGGTGAAAATTGGCAAATATTCAGGTATGTTGGAGGTCTGGAAACAATTATGACGCAGTCCCAGTTTAAATCTTCATTGAATGAGTGAATAATACATGAAATAATGGTTTTCGCGGGCGAGCGCGCCTGCGCGATACCTATATAAATATCTTATTGTAGATTGAGCTTTCAGTGCTGCTGACGTTCAGGGAAAATCGCTACACTCGGAACGGATGACATAAGCGCACAGGAACTGTGGCTCACGCCGATAACAGAGGCGTGGGACGATGGTTTCGTGTTCTTATGTCAGGTTGTAGCGAACCTTCCCTGAGGCCGCAACCGGGCTCCCCGCCTCTTCTTTTTTTGAACTTTAATATTTGCCAATGACAAGATTAGAAAAGAGAAATGCGGAAATCAGAAAGAACCTGGATCTGATTTTCGACTTCGATGAGACAGGGCTGGGTTATGAGGAGATTCCAGCAAGGGAACTGATTAACGAGTTGATGGGTAGGACGGATGCTTATCATCTGATGTTTATCAGGTTGAAAATGGCTGCGTATGCGGCAGGGAGAGCGGCCGCAGAGGGGGCTGTGAGGACTCGGGAAATATTGAGGAAGATTCAAGAGATGCAGAGGATGGAGGCCGAGAAGAAACGGGTCGTGCATGGAGCGGAGGTTTATCCAATTTCCTTCGAGGATTTCGTGATGTCGTGTGCTGAGCCGACAGGAGAATATGGTTCGAATACGGGGCTCGTAGAGGAGTTAGTTGAAGATAGTATAAGGAACAATGATGGGGCTTTTCTGGCCTTGGTGCGGGCGAGGCTCTACGACAAACAGGATTCCTACGATGTGAAGGGGATTATTCTGAAGATTGATCAGTGGGGATTGAGGCAGATTGGAGAGTGCGCGGTGCCAAGTAAAGGGGGCCTGTCGCCTGAAGCAGTGAGGGGGGCGCTGATGGTCTTGTTCGCATATACCAACAAGGAGGGGAAGAGGCTGTTTTCGAAGGCCAACCACTGGGTGGCGGTGTTCCGGGTGATGGTGGACGAGGAGTTGGTGGCGGATAATGCTTTTGAGGTTTTTGCGAAATATATCGATGGGCTGATGATAGAGAATGTGCCCTTCGAGCTGAACACGAACAGCCTTTCTCACTCCTACGATGGGGTATATCGCAGACCGCTGAAGGATTGGTCTGTGGAAGCGTATCTGAGATGGAAGGGGACGGGTGCGAAAACAAAGATCTTTGATGATATGTATGAGGTGGCGACCAAGTTCCGCAGCCTGCTGGATGAGAGGCGAAAAAAGACTGCATAAACGGGAGGAGGGCGAGTTATTGTCCTCCTAATTATCCTCGAAAGGGGTTATTGTCCTTCTTATTGTCCTTTGCAACATTCTTTGTTGCAGAGGCTTTTTTTTGTATCTAACTTTGCACCAGCATTCCGACGAAGAGCAGTTGTGTTGACGGTTCGGGTAGCGGGGTGCAAAGGGTAAAAATGAACAGACAACTTATTTATGACGCATTGACGTTCTTGATGCTGGCGGCATCGCTTTATTGGGTCATCTGCTGCTGCGGAGCAATTCAGGAAGGAGGTGTAGCATGATGTACGACAACACGAGAGAGGGGCGCATGCGCTGGCGCCTGCAGAATGCCATTGCCGAGGAAGCGCAGATGCGCGAGGACATCAATGAACTGGTGGCACTGCGCGAAGCACTGCAATATGGAACGGCAAAAAAGGCCAGCGAGATCCTGGAAAAGGAACGTGGTAAGCCCAGCCCGCGAATGCGCGTGCAACACCTGCTGGCACTGCTGAAGCTGGTCATCACCAACACCTGCGCGCTGCGCGAACTGCGAGGACTGCAATGGGAACGCATGAGCGAGGTCATCGGCCTGCAGGCGGAACTGCCCGACCTGCCAGCGAACGAGCGGGTGAGCTATGTTATGAAGGTTCTTGAAGTATCAAGCGAGCAAGCTCGAGCGGAAAAGTTGAAAAGTTGAAACGTTGAAAAATTGAAATCTCGAAAATTCTTTAATTCTTTAATTCTTTAAATCAAACTATGTTGACTCCTAATGAACATTTAAGGGCGTGCGTGGAGCGGGCTCGCGCACTGCCGGAACAGGTGAGGAAGAGGCTGGAGCCTGTACCCACCGATCCGTATGAGGCGTTCCTGATGTGGGACCCCGAAGAGCTGCGGCAGGATCGTCCGCTGACGTTCTACCGAAAGCTGAAGAGCAAGCGATTCAAGGCACCGGTGATCTACCCCCTGCCGGTGGCCGTGGAGGACGCCCAATACACCAGCCGCCTGCACGGAAAGAATTGGGCACCGCAGTACCGCAGAAGGATAATAACGAAGTACAAAGGTAAGGTGTATCACTTCCTCTGCTCCAATCTCACCATGCTCTGCATCCTTCAGTTCAGGCGCGAGAACCCGCACATCAATGTCATCGAGCACCTGAATGGCGACAGCCTGGACGACCGACCCAGCAACCTGCTGCTATCCACGCAGTCCGCCAACAGCCGACGCAGCGAGAAGGTGATGGAACAGGCGCGGAAGATGCAGAAGTTGTCCGTAGAACTCAACCGCGGACTCAATAACCAGCAGCGGCATGAGGCGGCGCTGAAGCGAAGAGCGGAGCGCGCCGCGCTACTGACAGACCCGCGTGCCGCAGCCGTGGCCAGTGCCTGCCCGAACATCGAGACGACAGTGGACCTGCAAATCGACCTGCAACTCGACACGTTTCTGGAACAAGTGTATGAGCCCAAAGGGCGAAGTTGAAATGTTGAAAGGTTCTTCAGGCATGAAGCGACCAAAGGTCGAGCGGAAACGTTGAAAATCGTAAAATCGTGAAATAGTAAAATCGTGAAATCAATGAGGTTATCAGAACATTTTACATTAGAGGAGTTCGTGCGCAGCCGAAAGGCCCAAGCACGGGGCATCAACAACAACCCGTCGGCGGAGGCGGTGGAGTGGATGAAGAAGCTTTGCCAGCAGATCCTCGAACCGGCGAGGCTGGCGTGGGGGCAGCCCATCTTCGTCAACAGCGGCTACCGCAGCTCAAAGCTCAACAGCTCCGTGGGCGGGGCACCCAACTCGCAGCACCGCCTGGGGCAAGCGGCGGACATCGTGGCCGACCTCTCGCTGCTCAATTACGACCTCGGGCAGCTCATCATCCAACTCAACCTGCCCTTCGACCAGTTAATCTTCGAGGATTATTACGTCGAGTACGTAGCAGGGAAACCGCAGCACCGCTGCCGGTGGATACACGTCAGCTATGGTCCGCGCAACCGCAGACAAGTAATCTACAATAAAATGAAAAAATTAAAATTGAAAATGAAATGAGTAAATAATTCACAATGCACAATTCAAAATTCAAAATGAGTAATTTGATAATTTCAACAAAGCAGACGCGCGCCGGGCAGACGCACCGCTACGGCGACAGCGTGGATGAGTGGGAGATAACGACGGAGGGAGGCTGCGAAATACCGCAGGAGGTGCTGCTGCCCGTCTGCTTCAAACTGGCGCACCGCACCCGTATCCAGACGAAGGCTGAGTGGCAACAAAACCACTTCAACCCCGCCAAGTACTTCAGCGGATACTATGAGCTGATACGGAGCCCAACTGGCTACCGGTTCGTCCTCGTTACTCCGTACGCGGACTGAACTAAAGAATGAAAAATTATGTCTATTACTGCAATTCGTGTCAAGTAATGGAAACAAATTATCGTAATGAACATAATTCAATCATCGGAAGTTGATATTATGAAGTCACAAATTTAGACAAATATGAGTTCACAAATATCGAAAAATTCTATGGTCTTGAAGCTCTATCGAGCATTCGTGTAAAGTGCTATGGTCTTGTCTTTAAAAACAAGCTTTTAGCCAATCCCACACCACTTTCCACATCCACTAACGTGGTTACAAGACCTTGAAGGACCTTTGGTCCTAAAAAACCGATTGTGATGTTTAACGTTGCGTAGCAATGTGTGATGATTTCGTGGCTTGTGCGGGAGCTCGCTCACAGGCACAACGCCATGAGATCGGCACAGAAGCTCGAAGAGCTAAAACATCGAAAGAGGTTTATGTTATTTATCCCAATTATCGAGACTTAATTTATCACAATTTGTGACAAGTTATAGAAACAAATTATCGTAATGAACGTAATGAGAAAAATTATGCCAATTATGGCAATTAGTGTCAAAAAAAACAAATCGTAAATTAATATGATTAGCGTATGAAAAAGCATGGATTGACCATGATGTGCGACGCGAGCACAGTGGTCGTAAGCAACAACATTGAAGCATTGATAGAGCATCTGAAGAAGGGTGCTGTGCACATGTTCTACCGCAAGAAGGACGGCACACTGCGCGAGGCCTACGGCACCCTCAGCGACATCTTCATCCCCCACCGCTACTGGCCGGCAGGCAAGGGCGAAGAGCGCCCCTACCTGGTCAACTACTGGGATCTGCAGAAGGGCGGCTGGCGAGCCTTCCAGAAGACACGTTTCGAGTACTTCATCGAACCCGGGCAGGAAGACTTCGACTTCGAAGACTGCAGCGACAACTACTACGATTAAACTACAAAAAACATTCCAACTATGAAAATAAAGAAATGTTTGATAACCAACGACTTCCTTGCCACTACCCGCTTCGTTACGGGCCTGCAGGAGGTCGCCACCAGCAACCCCGACGCCAAACTCACCGCCATCTTCTTCGGCGGCAGACTGTTCCTCCTGCCCAAAAGCTTCCAGTACATGGCACAACTGCTGCTGCTCATGTTCATGACACTGCCTCGTCCGCATGATCTCGTCATGAATTTTATCCAGCAGAAAATCAATGAAATGGAAGCTGAATAATTCATAATTCACAATTCATAATTCATAATTGAAACATTATGCGCGAATACGTTCACCTTCACTGCAAAGCCCTTTCCTCTTGGGTCTTCGGAGACCCGAGGCGCTGGCACTTCTTCTCGTTCCTGCTTATGAAAGCGGACGAGAAGGGGCGCGTGGAGGTGAGCGTTAAAGACTATGCATCGACCTACCATATCAGCTATGATTATCTGCGTAGGACGATGAAAGAGATGACAGAACGAGGCATTATCGCCACTGAAACGCTATCGAAACGCACACTAATAACTCTCTGTAAATATGAACGTTATCAGACTTCCGACACATTCACGCGCCATTCAGACGCTAATGAGACGCCACTGAAACCGACCTCGAGAGAAGAGAAAAAAGAGGAAAGAGAAAGAAAATTTCCCCCACACCCCCTTATAAAGAAAGAGAAATCCGAAAAAAGAGAAGAGCTTTCCGCAACGCCGTTGCGGCGCAAAAGCGAAAACGACGGGCAAGGCTTTCTTTTTCAGGAACTTAAAGAGGAAAACGATTGCGCTGCGGTCAACACGGAAGATTCCACCCCCAAAGCCCCCTCCACGGAGGGGCCAAAGTCCTCCCCCTCGGGGGAGCCGGAAGGGGGGCCAGTTCCCACCTTCGAGCAGTTCTGGGATGCCTACGCCTACAAACGCGACCGCCGCGCAGCCGAGCGTGCCTGGAAGCGCCTGAGCACTGCCGACCGCCGCGCCGCCTACGAAGGCATTGCCGCCTACCGCGCCGACTGCGCCCACTGCGAACGGCAGATGATGTACGCCCAGGGCTACCTCAACCGCCGCCGGTGGGAAGACGACTTCTCCACCTCGCCGCACCCGCAAGGCACCCAACAACCCCCATTCACCCAACCCCAAACCCCAAGACACAATGAAATATGCACCTATCAAACTACAGACCGTGGGCGATATAGCCGCGAAGAACAAAGGACTGCTGAAAGAAATCTTCGAGCCCAGCAAGCCGCAGACCTTATCGCCCGACTTGCAGCGCAGAACCGACCTGTTGATCAGGACATACGGTGAACTCGGCAACTTCCTCACGACGATGAACCCCGGCGTGCAGGAGCGCCTGGGCGACCGCCCCGACGTCTGCTTCTTCGCCGATTACCCCACGCTGGCCGAAGTGCGCAACGCCTACGGCACCAAGGCCCCCGTCATCTGGCTCGTGCCCCAGCTCATCAACCTCTCGGAGTACTGCGGATGCCGCGAGAAGTTCACCGACAGCCAGCTCGAACAGTGCGCCGACGTCATCGTCAAGACGCACTGGGACCTGAAAGTCAGCGAACTCATGCTCTTCTTCTTCCGCTTCAAGTCCAGCCGCTACGGCCGCTTCTACGGCACCGTGGATCCCATGGTCGTCACCTCCGCCCTCTGGCAGTTCCGCGCCGAACGCGACCGGGCAATAGCGGAACGCATAGAGGAGCAGGAGAGGGCAGAGCGCGAGGCACTGGCCCGCAATCCGAGGGTCGTGAGCCGCGAGCAATATGATGAACAGTGCATCCGCCAGCCCTTCCTCGCCCTCCTCGCCGCCCAAAAGAATCAGCCTGCGCCCCGCTACCAAATTAACGAGGACTGGACCCAGCTCAGCGGGAGGCAGAAACCACTGCCAAAGCTGATGGTTTACGATAATAAGTTTGTGAAGAAGTCTGGAAATGATTTTTCACACAAATAACCATGAATGGGCACATCAATGGTCATTAATAAGAATGGAAACAAATTATCGTAATGGACGTAATTTTAAGACCTAGAATGTTGAGAGCCAGCAAAATGGAATAATTATGTGAATTATGGCAATTCGTGTAAAAATGGATTTAGCGTTACGGCTATAATGTTCACTAAGCGAATCCTAAAGAGGATTTATTCATGTTCATTACTTGGATTTCATTCATGATCATTAGTCGTGAGAAAAAAAGTCCCCCGAAAAACGGGCAAAAATGGCGAAGAAATTTTCAGACCTATTGCATGATTCAAGAAAACGTCGTACCTTTGCAGCGTCAAAAGAAAGGCCTAACGATTGACACACCAAACTAAACTAACTAACTAAACTCCAAGCCCCGATACGAGTTGCTCCGCAAGGAGTTAAATAGGGGGCCAGAACCACATGAAGAAGATTCAGTATTCGGTCGCACTGCGACCCAACCCCATGCACGAGGGGGATCCCAAGAAGGCTTACGCCACTCTTCAGCTCACCGGCCAGGTCAGCCTCGCTGATCTCGCCCAGCACATCAGCGAGCACAACA